>Ga0256405_10000429_pt1 | contig 138762 bp, 137 predicted proteins | sample RumenRJG_02DNA_FD_189096 | JGI IMG/M metagenome (GOLD analysis project Ga0256405, IMG submission 189096) | Bovine rumen microbial communities from Lethbridge, Alberta, Canada - RJG_02 | ecosystem: Host-associated > Mammals > Digestive system > Stomach > Rumen | place: Canada: Alberta...
AATCTTCACAGGCCTGAACTTTCTGTTCAGGAGTATATTTCGCTTTTCTTCCCATAATAAAATCCCCCTTTGGTAAGAAGTGAGATTTTAAATATTTCTCGTGTCTACCTTAGGGGGATGATATCATACAGATTCTTTTTTTATGTTCAGTTTTCCGTACGTTTCCGACAGACGATCTGGATCGGAACTCCTTCAAATCCGAAGGCCTCCCTCAGGCGGTTTTCGATATATCTCTGATAGGAGAAATGCATCAGATCCGGATCATTCACGAAGAGTACGATCACACACGGAGCACTCGATACCTGGGACGCATAGTAGATCTTCAGTTTCTTTCCGTTATGCGGCTTGGCCGGATTGGCCATCTGCGCATCCAGGATGACTTCGTTGAGGACGTTCGTCTTGATCCGCTTGTTCAGATTCTCATAGACCGTATCGATCAGAGGAAGCAGAGTATCGATCCGCTTTCCCTGTTTTGCGGAGACGAAGGCGATTGGTGCGTAGTCCAGATAGACGAACTGCTTGCGGATCTCTTTCGTGATATTCACCATCGTCTTGTCGTCTTTCTCGACCAGGTCCCACTTGTTGTAGACGATGATGACGCCTTTGTTGGCTTCATGTGCCAGACCGGCGACATGCTTGTCCTGATCGATGATCCCGGTCGAACCGTCCAGTAAGACCAGTGCGAGATCGCTTCGTTCGATGGCTGCCTTGGCTCTCAATACAGAGTACTTCTCCACGTTCTCGTAGATCTTCCCTCTTTTCCGGATACCTGCAGTATCGACGACGACGTAATGCTTCCCGTTGGCTTCGAACACCGTATCGATCGCATCTCTGGTCGTACCTTCGATATCAGATACGATGACTCTGTCCTGTTTCAGGAAGGCATTTGTCAGCGAGGACTTCCCGACGTTCGGTCTGCCGATGACCGCAAAGCGGATCATCCCTTCATATTCGTCTACCGTCTTCTCCGGCATCAGTTCGACGACCTTGTCGAGCAGGTCTCCGATCCCGATCCCGTGGACCCCGGATACCGCGATCGGATCACCGATCCCGAGCTTGTAGTATTCGTAGATATCTCCGATCTTGGAGATATCGTCGATCTTGTTTACAGCCAAAATAACGGGCTTCTGAGAGCGATTCAGGAGTCTGGCGATATATTCGTCGTCCGAAGAAAGACCGCTCCTTCCGTCCGTCAGAAAGATGATCACGTCCGCTTCTTCGATCGCGATCTCGACCTGTGCGTTGATCTCCTTCTGAAACGGTACGTCCTCGATCTGTATCCCTCCGGTATCGATCAGCCGATAGGTCTTGGACAGCCACTGACAGTCTCCGTAGATCCTGTCTCTGGTCACACCGGGAGTATCTTCCACGATCGAAAGGCGCTGTTCCAGCATCCTATTAAAAACTGTCGACTTACCGACATTGGGTCTACCAACGATTGCGACAGTTCCATCTATCATTTCTTATCTCCCGTTTTCTCTTCTATGATTTCCAGGACACGCTGAACGACTTCTTCGATACTGAGATCGGAAGTATCCACTTCCACCGCATCCTCCGCTTTCCTTAACGGAGAATGTTCGCGATGGGTATCCTGATAGTCTCTTTTTCTGATATCTTCCAGGATCGATTCATAATCCGCTTCGATCCCCTTTTCCTGATTCTGCAGGACTCTGCGCTGCGCTCTGGCCTCTGCCGATGCGACCATGAAGATCTTGACCGGCGCATCCTTCAGGACCACGGTCCCGATATCTCTGCCGTCGAGGATATATCCTCCCTCGGCACAGATCTTCTGCTGCATCGCCACCAGTGCTTCCCGGCATCCCTGCAGTTTGGATACATCGGAAGCTCCCATGGAGACTTCGTTGGCCCGGATGGCCTCACTTACGTCGTTTCCGTCCAGGATGACACTTCCGTCGATCTTCATCTGAAGATCCATGTTTTCGATCATCTCGACGATCTTTTCTTCGTCGTCCAGGGCGATCTGACTGTTCATCGCCTTGTATGCGACCGCCCGATACATCGCTCCCGTATCCAGATGGTTATAGCCGAGACGCTCTGCCAGCAGGTCGGCGATCGTTGATTTTCCGGCGGCACTCGGTCCGTCGATCGCAATATTGAATTTCATTAAATGATTCCCTTAGTCTTTAAAATATAGAATATGATCAGACCCAGGACAGCGACCAGGATCACGATCAGAATGATCAGGATGATGTTCAGGATCGTATTGGAATCCTCTTCCGCCTCTTCGTCGATGACTTCTTCATCATCCGATGGAGCGACGACGAACGGGATCGTATTGGACAGTGTGTTCTGGACCGGATTCTCATCGAGTTCATTGAGGTTGCGGATCTCGACGACTTCCTCTTCCGGTTCTTCTTCCAGAGCCTTCGTCAGGACAGGATGTTCCTCGACGACCGGTGCGACGACTTCCTCTACCGGGATCTCGTTCGCATTCTCGTCTTCGGCGACCTCGTTCATGATCTTGGAGATCTCCATGGATACGGTATTGGAGAATTCTTCTTCATTCTCATCGACTGTATTCACAGGGACTTCCTTGAATTCCTCTGCAGGAACTTCCTTGAATTCCTCTGCAGGAACTTCCTCGAATGTCTCTGCAGGGACTTCCCTGATCTCCTCAACAGGAGCTTTTTCAACGGTCGGAGCGCTCTCGCCGTGTCTGATCTCATTGACCATGTTGCTGGTAAGAGTATGGATCGTCAGATCCCCGTTCTCTTCGTTATACTTATCGACCTCACTGATCGTCTCGTGGAGCAGATCGTTGGTCCTCTCTTCCAGATCTTCAGGCATATGGTTGTCTGCCGGAAGTTCATAGGTCTTTTCATCGACCGGTGTTTCTTCAACGACAGGTTCCTCAGCGACCAGCTCCGCTTCTTCCTGAGATGCAGGCTGTTCTTCCGTAACAGGAACTTCGACGACCGGTGTTTCTTCAACGACAGGTTCTTCGAATGTCGGTACCTCTTCGATCGCAGATACTTCGACAGTCGGTTCTTCGACGACCGGTTCCTCAACGACCGGAGCCTCTTCAACGACAGCTTCTTCCTTTTCGGCTTCCCGTCTGGCAACTTCTTCTTCCGCAGCCTTTGCGGCAGCCTCATAGGCAGCTTCTACTTCCGGATTGCGCTGATAGAGTCCGAGATAAGGATTCTCTTCCTTGACCGGCTCAGTTTCGACCTTGTCCGCATCGAGTTCTTCTTCTTCCTCTGCAGGAGCCTCTTCATAGATCGGTCCTTCGGAAAGAGTAAGCGGTTCTTCATAGACAGGCTCTTCAACGGTCGGTTCTTCATAGACCGGCGTTTCTTCAACGACAGGTTCTTCGAAGATCGGAGTATCTTCCGCAAGAGGTTCTGTCTTTTCTTCGACAGGTTCAGAGACCGTAAAGGTCTCCTCTGTCTTTTCTTCTTCGACCGGAGTCTCTGTGATATTTACTTCTTCCTGTACCGGTTCTCTGACAGGTTCAACAGGAACTTCAGTTTCTTCTTTCTTTTCTTCTCTGGCATATTTCTCAGAAAGGATCTCATCGAATTCTGCGAACGGATCTTCCAGGATATAATCCGTGATCGCTGCCGGAGCGGCAGGCTGTTCCTCGACAGTCGGTTCGACAGCCGGAACTTCCGTTACGACAGGCTGTTCCTCAACGACCGGTTCTGCAGCCGGAGTTTCCGTTACAGCCGGTTCTTCATAGACCGGTTCCGATACGACTTCTTCGATCTTTTCTTCGGCCGGAGCCTCAGTATGAACAGGTTCCGTGACAGGTTCTTCTTTCTTTTCTTCTCCGATCCGGGCACTGTTCCAGAGATCGGTGATCGTCAGATCGATGACATCTTCTGCGTTCTCCGCTTCTGTCTGTGTATCTTCAAACGGAGTCCATACGTACTTCGGATCTTCCTTCGGAGCTTCTTCCTTCGGAGCTTCCTGAGAAACTTCCAGGACAGGTTCCTGAGGACGGATCTCTTCACCGATGATATTATTTAATCTGCTTTCATAACTGGACAGATCTTTCGTCTGCAAAGACGACTCTTTATCATTCGCAAGAGAATCTCTAAGATCCGCAAATTTTTGTGTCCTTGTTAATCTAGGCATAACAAAACCTCCAAATTTTGTACCACAAAATTATAACATATCTATAAATAAATATAAAATATCGGCCTTTTTACGCCTTTATGAGCGGTGAGATGTGTTTATACAGAATGAATGTCAGTACATCGACGATCGCTGCCTTGATCAGATTGAACGGAAGCACGCAGCACAGTACGAAACTGAATTTATCGGTCACGGCCGGGAAGATCTCATGGCCCATTCCGATGATCGCTTCCAGAGGCATATGGAACATCTGCACGTATGCCGGGATGATGAACAGATAGTTGGCGGCAGTCGCAACGATGCTCATGATCAGCGTACCCAGGATCATCCCCTTCACGGCATTCTCTTTATTCTTCTTTTTGCTGTAGACAAACCCCGCAGTCACTGTCAGTGCGGAGGAACAGATGAAGGCAGCCATCTCTCCGACAAAAGCGGTCGAAGTCGGCTTCAGAAGCAGTTTCACGATGATCTTGACGATCTGGATGAACAGTGCCGGGACCGGTCCCAACGCAAAGGCTCCGATCAGACACGGAAGATCGCCCAGATCGAGCTTGTAGAAGATCGGCGCGATGGCGATCGGGAAGTCGAACAGCATCAATACGGCTCCCAAAGCTCCTAAAACGGAGATAACGCTGATGCTTCTGATGTTTAAGACCTGTTTCAAAATAAAAAAACCTCTCTCATCCTGACTGTACAGTCGCCACCTGAATCCCACAGGTTCTGCCTTCCGCTCGCGGGGTATACCGCCGATCAAGGAATTTCACCTTGCCCTGATGTTTCTGAAATTATCTTAACACCAAAGTATTGTAGAATAAAGTTATATGATCACGAAACTTCAGAATGCCATCGATAAGGCCAATTCCATCGTCTTTTTCTCCGGAGCCGGCATGTCTACCGCCTCCGGCATCCCTGACTTCCGCTCCGCAACAGGTCTCTATAAGAACACCTATCGCGCGGAAGAGATGCTTTCACACACTTTCTTTGAGTATCATACCGAAGAGTTCTTCGAATTCTATCGGGAGAAGATGCTGTTCCCTGACGCAAAACCGAACGACGCACACAGGTTCATCGCTGCACTTCAGGATAAGAAGGACGTCTCTGTCGTCACTCAGAACATCGACGGACTGCATCAGGCTGCCGGAAGCAGGAAAGTATACGAACTGCACGGTTCCGTACACCGCAACTACTGTACGAGATGTCACAAGTTCTTCGATCTCAACGACATCATGTCTTCTTCCGGGATCCCGAAATGCGACCGCTGCGGAAGTATCATCAAACCGGATGTCGTCCTCTATGAAGAAGGTCTGGATGAAGAAGTCATCACAAAGGCGATCAATGCGATCGCAAGCGCAGATCTCCTGGTCGTATGCGGTACCTCTCTGGTCGTCTATCCGGCCGCAAGCTTCATCCGCTATTTCCGGGGAGACACCCTGGCGATCATCAACCGGGATGCCACATCCTACGACAGTCAATGCGATATCGTCATCCACGACGATCTGGTAAAGACATTCAATCAGTTAAAAATATGAGATCCGCAAGGATCTCATATTTTCTTATCTGACAAAATTGGTATAGTTCTTTTTCTCCGGTACCGGTTCTTCCAGACCGTTCTCCTTCGCCAGTTCACGCAGTTTCAGATAGTAGGCCATGTTTCTGGCGAGATTGCGCATCGTCTGCATGCCTTCCACATCCTGCACCGTCTCTTCGGCAGAGGTGCCGTGAGCGTCGTTCCAGTAGGTGGAGCCGACCGTCATCATGCCGTTGATCGAAAAGAACTTGTTGATGGCGTCGTTACAGGTGATGTTTCCTGCCCGACGGGATGAGGAGATCGCCGCACCGGCTTTCAGTTTCAGTCCGCGACGGTCCGGATAGGAGTAGAACAGACGGTCCAGGAACGACATCAGGGAACCGCTCGGTCCCGCATAGTAGACCGGAGATCCGATGATCATTCCGTCACATTCTCTCACGAGATCATAGCTTTCGTTGACGATATCCTTCCGGACACATGCATCGTTGCGATGACAGTATCCGCAGGCCATGCACGACGGTGTGTCGGCAGGCACATGGATCCATTGCGTCTCCACCCCTTCTTCCAGGAGGATCTTTTCCGCTTCCTTCAATGCGGTAACGGTACAGCCGTTTCGATGCGGACTGCCGTTGATCAGTAATACTTTCATCGTTCCTCTCCTAGAATCTCAGTGTCGCATCCACGGCAGCGAGCCATCTCTCGTAGCGTTTTTCCACTTCTTCATGAGACATCTTCGGCTCATAGCGCTGTGCGTCTTCTGCCGTGAAATCTTCCATCTTGTAGTAACCGACTGCGAGTCCCGCCAGTCTGGCTGCACCCAGTGCTGTCGTTTCCGGAAGCAGCGGACGGATGACCGGGATCTCCAGGATATCCGACTGGAACTGTACCAGCATCTTGTTCACACTGGCACCGCCATCGACCTTGATGAACTCGATCTTCTCGTTGAGTTCTTCCTCCATGACGCGGATCAGATCCTTGGACTGGTAAGCCATCGCTTCGATGCAGGCTCTGGCCACATGTCCCCTGCTGGTGCCTCTGGTCAGTCCGAAGATCGCTCCCTTGCACCGGTCGTTCCAGTACGGAGCACCCAGTCCGGTAAATGCCGGGACGACGATCACGCCGTTGGAATCCTCTACCGTATTCGCCAGTTCTTCACTGTCCTTGGCCGTCACGATGAACTTCATCTCATCTCTCAGCCACTGGATCAGTGAACCGGATACGAAGATCGAACCTTCCAGAGCGTATTTGACATCGTCTCCGATCTTCCAGGCTACGGTCGAAAGCAGCCCATGTTTGGAGATGATCACATCATCACCGGTATTGATCAGAATGAATCCGCCGGTTCCGTAGGTATTCTTGACATTGCCTTTTTCGAAGCAGGATTCTCCGAAGAGAGCTGCCTGCTGGTCACCGACCAGAGAAGCGATCGAACAGCTGTGATTGAAGAAATGTCTCGGATCGATATTTCCGAAGACACCGGAAGTATCCCTGATCTGCGGAAGCATCGTTGCCGGGATATCGAAGATCTTCAGCAGTTCTTCGTCCCAGTTCAGGGTATGGATATTGAACAAGAGCGTCCTGGAAGCGTTCGTTACGTCCGTCGCATGGACTTCACCGCAGGTGAACTTCCAAAGCAGGAAGGTGTCGATGGTCCCGAACAGGAGGTTCGGATTCTCCTTGACTCCCGGAACGTTGTCACGGATCCACTTGATCTTGGATGCGGAGAAATAAGGGTCCAGGACCAGACCGGTCTTTTCCTTGATCAGCGGTTCCAGTCCGTCCTCTTTCAGTTTATTGACAATCTCCGAAGTCTGTCTGGACTGCCATACGATCGCATGATAGACCGGAAGTCCGGTGTCCTTGTCCCATACGACCGTCGTCTCTCTCTGGTTGGAGATACCGATCGAAACGATCTGATCCGGCCGGATCTGTCCTCCGTCAAAGACCTGTGCGATGACGGAAAGTGTCGACAGCCAGATCTCGTTGGCATCCTGCTCGACCCATCCCGGATGCGGGAAGAAATTGGTGACTTCTTTCTGGGCGACCTTCACCACATTCTGTTTCTCATCAAAGATGATCGCTCTGGTGCTGGTCGTTCCCTGATCGATTGCTAAGACATATTTTTCCATGATTATATACTCCTCGTTACCTGTTTCCATTATATAATAATTCTTGGAGCAGGAGGATTCAGGAATGAAAGAAACACTCGTAATACTGGCCGCCGGAATGGGTTCCCGTTACGGAGGACTCAAACAGATCGACGGTGTCGGAAATCATAACGAACCGATCATTGAATTCACGATCTACGATGCGATCAAGACCGGTTTCAAGAAAGTCGTACTTATCATCAAGAAAGAGAATCAGGAAGCATTTGAAGAATCTCTGGTCAAGAAGATCAGACCTTACATCGAAGTTGAATACGCCTTCCAGGACCTGCACGATATCCCGGAGGGAGTCGAGATCCCGGCAGACAGAGTCAAGCCTTGGGGAACGACCCATGCGCTGCTGTCCTGCAGAGACATCCTGAAAGACGATCCGTTCGTCGTATGCAACGCGGATGACTTCTACGGCAGAAACGCCTTCGAGACCGTCATGGACTTCTTCCACAACGGTATCGACGACAACACCTACTGCATGGTCGGCTACAAAGTCGAGAAGACACTGAGCGAGAACGGCACTGTCACCAGAGGCTACTGCCAGAAGGATGATGAAGGCAATCTCACCAGCATCAAGGAAGTCATGAACATCCGCTGGAACAAGGATCACGACGGTGTCGAATACGAAGACAACGGCGAATACAAGCCGATGGAGATGGGCTCTCCGGTATCCATGAACTTCTGGGGATTCACTCCTTCCATCATCGGAAGACTCAACGAAATCTTCACGAACGAACTGCCGGAAGGCATCAAGGTCAATCCTCTGAAATACGAAGCTCTGCTTCCGAACCATGTCGGATATCTGGTCAAGGACGGTCAGTGCAAGGTCAAGGTCCTGACTTCCAACGATTCCTGGTTCGGTGTCACCTACAAGGAAGACAAACCGACTGTCGTTGCGAAGATCCAGTCCCTCAAGGACAACGGAACTTATCCGGACGTCTTATTCTAAAAAATGATGCGATCCCCTATGGGATCGCATTTTTTAATTGTTTCTTATCTCTTTGAGTTCGGCGATCAAAGCCTTTTTCAGTACTTTGGAACAGTTGATCCCGTATCTGATCGCCTGTCTGTTCAGCCAGGCCGGGATCGTCAGGGTCTTTTTTACTGTTTTCTCAAAATGTCTTCTGGCGTAATCGTTCACATCCACACTAACATAATTCACGAAACATTCCTGAAACTCCAAATCAGGCAGCTGTTTCTTCCCGTATTCCAACGGATCAATCTCATTTAGTTCCGATGCATCCGGAAGCGGATGACCTTCTTCCTGTTCATCATAGACATATCCTGCCATACAGTCGATCGCCATATCCATCGCTTCTGTCAGGGTATTTCCACATGTCGCCAGACCGTTCAGATCGGGAAAGATCACCGTATAACCGTTCTTCTCTTTGTAAAAACACGCAGGATAGATCGTCATCATTTCTTTTCCTCCTTGATACCGGCCTGTTTAAGGATCTGTTTCGCTGTTCCGATCGTGATCTCCCCTTTTCCATGAAAAGGTATCGTGACCTTTCCTGTTTTCAGTGGGTGAACATAATGTCTGTGAGAACCTCTCTGATTCTTAAAGATCCAGCCGTCTTCCATAATGATCCGTTCCAATTCCCTAGCGGTCTTTGGCACAGGATCTCCTTACATTATAAGTATATTTTCTATACGTATTAATATCAACACTTCTCATATGTTTTCCTCCGTCTTGTTATTCGTTAAAATCGGACGGATTCCTAAAAGAAATTAGTGATGTGTTGATATGCGCGATATAAACTGTCTGTATTGCAAAGAATCACGCAAAAGAAAAGGCTGAATGTTCCATTCAAAAGCAATACAATCAAATTGGGGTATTACTATGGGCTTTGAATTTAAACCAAACAAGAAAAGGGAAACGATCAACAAGACAGTCCGTTTCCCGAAAGAGCTGGTAGAAGAAATCGAGAGACAGGTCAGTGAAAATGACTCATATTTCTCCAATTTTGTGATTCAGGCTTGTGAATATGCCGTGAAAGAATCCCAGAAGAATTTCAACTATCACGAAGATGAAAACAGCTGATCGAAAGATCGGCTGTTTTTTATTCAGAAGCATTTTAAAAGCCATATCGCTATGGCTTTTTGTTTTCTATCCGAGATAGGCGCAGGCTCTGATCGCGGCGTTGGCGCCGTCGGAACAGGCTGTAGCGACCTGTCTCAGTGTCTTGGTACGGCAGTCTCCGGCGACGAAGATATTTTCCGTCTTCGTGAGGCCGTATTCATCTGATACGAAGTATCCCCTGCTGTCCAGCTGTGCCAGATCACTGAATCTGTCGTTGTCCGGGATCATGCCTACTGCCAGAAAGACACCGTCACATTCTGCGACTTTCTCTTCTCCGTTTTCCAGATAACGGACACCGCACAGTTTTCCGTCATTCAGTTCATAGCCAAGGATCTTTGTCCCGACATGTGTCTCGACATTGTCTCTGTTCAGGATCTGTTCCTGCAGTTTCTGTTCGGCAGTGAAATGATCCATATCCTGAAGCAGGATGACCTTGTGTACGATATCGACCAGATGGCTCGTCTCGACGAAAGCGGAATTGCCTCCGCCGATCATGACGACAGTCTTGTCCTTATAGAAGTTTCCGTCACAGACAGCACAGAAGTGGATACTCTTTCCGATCAGGGAATCTTCCTTCTCCAGACCCAGCGTCCTGTGTGTCGTCCCTGTCGCCAGGATCAGCGTCTTTCCGTACTGATCTTCCGACATATCACAGTGTACGGTCAGGACTTCGCCTTTCTCTACGCCGGTGACTTCATCGAAGAGGACTTCTCCTCCCTGCTTCATCGCCTGGTTCAGCATCAGATCGCCGAATTCATCTCCTGAAATGGATTCAAATCCCGGGATGTTTTCGACTTTCGGAGAGTTGACGATCTGTCCTCCGAAGACGGACTTCTCGATGACCAGTACGCTTTTTCCGTTTCTCAGTGCATAGATCGCAGCCGTCAGTCCCGCAGGACCTCCGCCTACTACGATCACATCGTATATCTTTTCCATATGTACCTCTTTAAGAAAGCCCGCCTCAGGCGGGCTGTTTCTCTTTATTTTCCGTTATGATACTTCATCCAGTCGACAGCTGCATTCGCTCCTACGAACATCGTGCCGTCCGGATCGACGATCGTCGGTGTTTCCGTCAGATTGAGCTTTTCTGCTTCGCTCATATCTTCGGAACAGTTGACGACTCTGTGCTCGATGCCGCTGATCTGCAGTCTCTGTTCTGCACCCTTGCACTTCGGGCAATGATCCTGAACATAGATCGTCGGAATATCGTAACCGGTAGTCTTGACGTTAGCCTCTTCTTCCTGTTTTGCTTCTGCGACATCACTGATGATATCTCTTGCCTTCATGACGGAAGATTCGATGTTGTATTCCTTACGGTGCTTGAACTCCTGGACCTTTCCGTCGTTCCAGTTCTGGACCGGACGGTAGTAACCGGTGATCCTTGACCAGACTTCGGTCTTCTTGCCGCACTTCGGGCAGGTGTAGGCTTCACCTGTGATGTAGCCGTGTTCCGGACAGATGGAGTAAGTCGGAGACATCGTGTAGTAAGGAAGTCTGTAGTTATCGGAGATCTTCTTTACGAGGTTGGCTGCAGCCTTCCAGTCAGGAAGCTTCTCACCCAGGAAGCAGTGGAATACGGTTCCGGAAGTGTAGAGCGTCTGCAGTTCGTCCTGGATGTCCAGAGCGGTGAAGATATCTTCGGTATAGCCAACAGGCAGGTGGGAAGAATTTGTGTAGTACGGAGTCTCTCCTTCCTTTGCGGCTGTGATGATATCAGGATACTTCGCCTTGTCGTGCTTTGCGAGACGGTAGGCAGTGGATTCTGCCGGAGTCGCTTCGAGGTTGTACAGATCGTGATACATCTCCTGATACTGGACGAGTCTCTTTCTCATGTAGTTGAGCACTTCGACTGCGAATTCCTGAGATTCCTTGTGTGTCAGGTCTTTTCTCAGCCAGTTTGCGTTCAGGCAGGCTTCATTCATACCGACCAGACCGATCGTAGAGAAGTGGTTGTTGAAGGTGCCGAGGTATCTCTTGGTGTACGGATACAGTCCGTTGTTCAGAAGCTTGGTGATGACTTCTCTCTTGACGTGCAGAGATCTGGCAGCGATATCCATCAGGTTGTCCAGTCTCTTGTAGAAATCTTCCTTGTCCTTGGCCAGATAAGCCAGTCTCGGCAGGTTCAGAGTGACGACACCGACCGAACCTGTGGATTCACCGGAACCGAAGAATCCGCCGGATTTCTTACGCAGTTCTCTTAAGTCCAGTCTCAGACGGCAGCACATGGAACGGATGTCAGACGGCTTCATATCCGAATTGACATAGTTGGAGAAATACGGCGTTCCGTATTTGGCTGTCATTTCAAACAGCATCCTGTTGTTTTCGGTATCGGACCAGTCAAAGTCTTTGGTGATGGAATAAGTCGGGATCGGATACTGGAATCCTCTGCCGTTGGCATCACCTTCGATCATGACTTCGATGAAGGCCTTGTTGACCATATCCATTTCCTTCTTGCAGTCCTTGTACTTGAAATCCAGAGTCTTGCCGCCGACGATGCAGTACTGATCTGCGAGGTCTTCCGGTACGGTCCAGTCCAATGTGACATTGGTGAACGGAGCCTGGGTTCCCCATCTGGAAGGTGTATTGACACCGTAGATGAAGGACTGGATGTTCTGCTTGACTTCCTTGTAGGACAGGTTGTCGATCTTGACGAACGGTGCCAGATAGGTATCGAAGGAGGAGAACGCCTGAGCGCCTGCCCATTCATTCTGCATGATACCTAAGAAGTTGACCATCTGGTTGCACAGAGTGCTCAGGTGATTGGCCGGTGTGGAAGTGATCTTGCCGTTGACACCGCCCAGACCTTCCTGGATCAGCTGCTTCAAAGACCAGCCGGCACAGTAGCCTGTCAGCATGGACAGGTCATGGATATGCATATCGCCGTCCTTGTGGGCGTTGCCGATCTCGTCATCGTAGACTTCGGACAGCCAGTAGTTGGCCGTGACAGCACCGGAGTTGGAAAGGATCAGACCGCCGACAGAATAGGTCACGGTAGAGTTTTCCTTGACTCTCCAGTCAACTGCGTTCACGTAGGAATCGACCAGCTTCTTGTAGTCCAGCATCGTCGTGGAGATATTTCTCGCCTTTTCACGCTGCTTTCTGTAAAGGATATAAGCCTTGGACACATCCGGATAGCCGGCTTCGGAAAGGACCTTTTCTACAGAGTCCTGGATATCTTCGACCGTTACCTTCTCTTCCTTGACCTTGGATGAGAAGTCAGCCGTGACTCTCAGCGCCAGCAGGTTGATCACATCCGGATGGTATTCCTTCTTGCAGGCATCGAATGCCTTCGTGATCGCATCAGAGATCTTCTTCAGATCAAAATCAACAACTTTTCCGTCTCTTTTTACTACTCGATACATACTGTTACTCCTTTATTCCCCTTATTTCCACTTCCGAGACATACGGTCTCACACGTTCCTTCATCTGCTCCAGCACTTCCGGGCTTACAGCACTCAGCCCCTCCCGAATGCAGGTCCCGTGATCTTCGAAGTTCTGCAGGAAGTATCTCTTCGCTCCCCTGATCCATTTGCCGATCTCTTCGAAGTCGTCTGTTTCATGGAACTGTGCGACTACCGTGGTCCGGAATTCATAATCCACATGATCTTCCAGAAGGTAGTTCTTGCTTCTTTCGACTTCACTGATATCATAGCCCTCAAGACCGACGGTCTCTGGGTATTTTTTCGGACAGTTCTTGATGTCCATCGCCACATAATCCACCAGTCCTTCTTCGATCAGCTCTTTCATGGCTTCGAAGTTGGAACCGTTGGTATCCAGTTTGATCTTGAGACCCAGATCTCTCACCTTGCGGATAAAGCCCTTTATTCCTTTGTGTAAGAGCGGTTCTCCTCCGGTGATACAGATACCGTCCAGGATCCTTTTCCGCGTTTCCAGATAGTCCAGAATGTCTCCTGTGGCGATCTCGGAGTCATTCTCGTTGAGGAATACCAGACTGCGGTTATGACAGAACGGACAGCGCATGTTGCAGCCGCCGGTAAAGACGGTCGCAGCCATATTCCCCGGATAGTCCAGCAAGGTCAGCTTCTGCAGTCCGTAGAAGCGGACGCCCTCGTCTTCCAGTTCTCTGGCATACTCTCTGGCCTTGGAGATCAGCTTTCCCTGTGCCCGATTGTAGGCATCCAGCTCCTCCGCAGTCAGATCGCTGCTGAGATAGGAGTTCCACTCAGAACGCATCTGATAGAGCTCCGGCATGATCTGTCCGGTCTTCTCCGTGGTGAATAAAAGTTTTGACCGTTTGTCTTCCTCACTGTTTTCGATCCGCACATAGGAGAGCTGTTCCAGTCTCTGAATCGACTTGGTGATCGTCCCCTTATCAAAAACCCCGGCGGTAGCCAGCTCATTCATTGAGATGCCTTCATTTTCATAGATCTGCGTAAGCAGGATCAGCTGTGTATAGCCTATCTCATATTTACTGAGCAGTTTATCGTAATGTTTTTGATTGCAGCGATACAGGATAGAGGAGTCCAAACTCAGATAGTTCGTTTCACTCATATCTCATCCTTCCTATACAATTATAAATCAAATGGTTGAACTTTCAACTATTGTGCTCACAAAAAGACTCATTTTCATTTTATTTTCATTTCCCGGAAATATTTAGGTATGTTACCCGTAATATCCCTTGTATTTATATATGATTTTTATTATATTTTACTGGATTATTGTAATCCTATACTAACATTTTTTGACTCAAATACTGTACATCAGCATCGTCATGGCGACATAAACCGAAATGAGCCCGATCAGGATTAGAGCCTGTTTCAGCCTGTGCTGAGAAAGCAGTCCGACGAACTCCCGGACCATCGCATTCGGCCAGAAATACCACTTCGTCTTCGCACCGATCCCCACTGCCCGCATCTTGACTCTGTGTGCCATCAGACCGCTGCGGAAGACATGGAAACCGTTGGTGGAAAACAGGACTTTTGCCTTCGGATCGATCCCGTAAATGATCTGTTTACTGTATTTCATATTCTCATAGGTCGATGTGGAACGGTCCTCCGGAAGGATACGTTCTTCGCTTATTCCTTTGGACATCAGATAGTTCTTCATCGACTGCGCTTCCGATATGACCTCATCGGCACCCTGTCCTCCGGAGACGACGAAGCGCACCTGTTTCCCGGTCTTCTCCTCCTGCTTCTGCGCAAAGGAAAGAGCTCTGTCCACCCTCGCCTTCAATAACGGCGTTGGCGTCCCGTCCTTCATCAGTCCACATCCCAATATGATGATGAAATCCCTGTCATACTCCGGGACATATCTAGTGACGATCAGGTTTGCGAGTGCCGTACCGATCATCATACATTCAAAATAGAGATAGACCGCAGCGTAGATATTGATCAGGATATCGTGGATCATGACTTCCCGCTGTGAACCCGTAACATAACGGTCCGACCAGAACAGGAAGAGGATCCCTCCGACCGAAAGGACGGACAGGATGATGCCCAGGATATTGTAGATGCTTTTCCCTTCATGGATGATCAGGGAGATATTGGAGACACACAGCAGGATCGAAAAGATCACGATCAGCGGTGATGACAGCAACATATAGGTCTTTGCGGAAGATACGATGTTCCAGAACAGATTGTAGACGGCCATACGTCCGGCATAGCCGCCGAACTGCAGGTCATCGTAAAGAAGGACAGTCGAATACAGAACGATCGCCGCAAACAGGGAAAAACCGATGTAATAGATCGTGTTGTAGGAATACGGATTGTATTTAAGCTGTCTGATCAGCGCATCGATCAGAAACAGGATCGTCAGTCCGAAACAGACACACAAAGTCACGAATACGAGAGTCAGATCGACCGGTTCTCTCAGAAGCTGCACTCCCAGCAGCAGCACAGTCAGTGCAGACAGTATGGCGATATTCCAGACTTTCGGTTTCTTATCGATGGAATCAAAACGGATCATACTTCCATTATAATAAAAAGTTCTCATGAGAGAACTTTGTCTAGTAGTAATACTTCCTCAGGAAATAGGACGGCGTACAGCTCCACGCATGGCAGAAACTGTGGACGACCAGTCCTCCGTACGGAGAGACATACGGATCTTCCGGATTGTAGATCTCCCAGAAGGTATCGCTTCCTTTTTCGATCATCCCGTCCCAGAAACCGTGCATCTTCTCATAGGCTTCTTCTTTCAGTCCGACATCGATCATCGCCTGGATCAGATGATGATAGGCATAGGGACTGTTGATCCTGATCGCAGCTTCGCTGTTTTCCGCATTCTTCAGGATCTGTCTTCCGGTCTGAGGATCCGTGACTCCCGCCAGGATCATCCACACCTGTGACATCCATGAGATCTGAGAGTTACTGAGGAAGAGGCCTTTTTCTTCGTCATACATCCTCAGTGCAGCCTCGGTCTTGCGTTTGATCTCTTCTTCGATCGAACTCACATCCTTGCCCAGTTCTGTTTCGATCTTCAGGAGATCCTTCAGAGCATAGATGTAGATCGCCTGACCGGAAGCCTTCTTGTCCAGATCGAAGTTCCAGTCTACAAAGACGTTCCCGGCTTTCTGAAGATCGATCGTATCGTCCTCATCGAAACAGTCCTTCAGCAGTTCATACTGTCTCATACAGACAGGTTCCAGATCGATTAGGGTCTCCCTGTCTTTGCTAGCTTCATAGTAATCTTTCAAGACACAGATGAAGAACAGGGTGTAGTCGAACATCGTCTGAAAGTCACATTCCACCTTCGGTGCCGTGAATACATTGGAGGCAAGTCTTCCCTCTTCCAGAGTCGATCCCGCAAACAGATAGAGACATCTTTTGACCAGATCATAATTTTGAAAGGCGTAATAATTCGTCAGAGCTTCCAGCCTCAGATCGCCCAGCCAAAGCCTGCGGTCTCTTTTCGGTCCGTCTTCGAACACGTCCTGCATACAGGAATGAAGTGTCCGCAATGATACCTCATCCAGTTTTCGATCCGCCTCGGAGAATTCAGGATAGGACACGTTACGGTAATCGGCAGAGGAAACTGCTTCCACTTTCAGTCGATCGATCCTTACGGAGTAGTTGGAGGAAACGTTCAGGATCCTGATCTTGACATAGCGGAAGGCATATCTTCTCTCAAAGCGATAGGAACACGGCAGTACATCGATATGGATCTTCTCTTCCTGGATCCAGCTCTTTGAGATCCATCCGTGATAGTCATCGGTATCCTGATCCAGTTCTTCTTTGATCTCCGCAAAAACGATCTGGAAGTAAAGAGGCGCATCCTGATGATGACCGACAGAAGAAAGATCGACCGTCAGATATCCGACATAATGATCCCCGAGATCGAATACGATCTCATCATTGTCCTTCAGGATCCTTTCGGATCCTTCCAGTACGACCGTTTCACGGATCAGTTCCTTTTTCAGCCGCTCCGCCTTCTGTAAAAAACGCAATTCTTCCATCTCTATTCTCCGGCGACCTTCTTGGCGAGGACTCTCGGTTTAACACCCACGAACCCGCTGATATAGTAGTCGCTGTACTGTCTGACGGAATCGTTTCCGACACCGACAGACCTCATATTGCCGTTCCTTGCCGCCATGATCCCGGCAACAGAATCTTCAAACACAACACATTCTTCCGGATCGAGCTTCAGTTCTTCCGCACCCTTCAGGAACACTTCCGGATCCGGCTTTGCCTTGCTGACTTTCGTACCGTCGATGATCGCATCGAACAGCTCCGTGATCCCCAGACGTTCCAGGATCCTGCGGCTGTTCTTGCTGGCGGAACCCAAGGCGATCCCAAATCCTTCCTTTTTCGCATCCTTCAGGAATTCCGATGCACCCGGAAGGATCTCCTCCGCTTTCAGCTGATCGATATGCTCCAGATAATAGGCATTCTTGATCTGACAGTACTTCTCGATCTCTTCCTCTGTCATCTCCAGTCCGTTGAGTTCCAGGATGATCTCAAAGGAACGTCTCCGGGAGACACCCTTGAGAAGTTCATTGTCATGGATATCGAATTTCAGACCGAGTTCGTCGGCGATCTTCTTCCATGCCAGATAGTGATACTTTGCGGTATCGACGATCACGCCGTCAAGATCGAATATCAGTCCCTTCGGCATCATCGTTTCAGATACTCCTTTCCGCAGAACGGATCTACCGGGCTCTTTCCGGTAAACTTCCCTTCTCCGTTGATCTTCCTTACCACGGTGCGGATCATCTCATCGTGATTGGAATAACAGTTGATATAGGTATGGATCATCGGTACATCCAGAAGATGATACGGATTCTGTAATGAGATAAACATCGTCGGTACTTCTTCCACGAACCAGGGGATATTGTTTCCCAGACCGAACAGAGTATACCAGTTGATCCGGTTCGTCGTCTTGTTCGAAGCGTTCTCGATATTGCCGAGATAGATCACCAGATCGTATTTCTCTCTGAATGAAGTGACGCTGTCAAACGGCAGAGGCTTGGTGAAATCAAAAACTTCCTTCTCATATGGGATCATCTGATATCCGTATTCGGACATCGCTTCCGTAAAGGTCTTAACGACTCTTTCGTTGGAAGCGCAGTCTCCCAGGATCTGATACAGGACTCTCCTGTATCTGCCTGCAGACAGCGGAAGCAGATCCTGCGTATCTTTTACCAATGTGACCGCATCTTCTGCGCATTCCTTTGCCCAGCGAAGATGTTCTTCACATCCGACGCAGTCTTCTTTGATATCGTCGATATTCCGATACAGTTTCTGGCTTGCCTTGCACGCAAGGATGCGTTTTACCGCTTCTTCCAGTCTCTCATCGCTCAGTTCCCCGTTCCGATAGGCTTCCGTCATGAAACGGCAGTCTTCATCATAGTCCTTGTTGAACAGGAACATGTCGCATCCCGCATTGATCGCAGCCGGAACGGCTTTTCTTCTTTCCATTGCACTGCAGAAGCCGACCATCGGGGTCGCATCGGAGATGATCAGACCGTTGAATCCGAGCTTCTCTCTCAGGAGACCCGTCAACAGATCATGAGACAGAGATGCAGGGAGATACTTCTCCTCTTCGCTCTGATAGGCAGGCAAAGCGATATGGCCGACCATGACGGCCTTGGCGCCTTCCTCGATCAGAGTACGGTATACCTTTCCGTAGCTCTCATCCCATTCTTCTCTGCTGAGATCGTTCACCGAAGTCAGGATATGCTGATCGCATTCATCCACTCCGTCTCCCGGAAAATGCTTTATGGAAGTCAGGACGTTCTCTTCTTCACAGGCACGGATGTATTCTCTCGCATACGCGATCACTTCATCCGGATCGTTTCCGTAAGTCCGGACATTGGTGATCGGATTGTGATAGTTCCTGTCGATATCGACGACCGGCGCAAAGGAGAAGTTACAGCCGACGTACTTTCCTTCTCTGGCGCATACTTTGCCCAGACGGTAGGCATTCTCCTTCTTCCCTGTCGCAGCTACCTGCATCTGTTTTCCGAAAGAAGTACCTTCAGAGACGATGCCGTCCCCTCCGGCTTCCAGATTCGCCGCAGTAAACAAAGGGACCTTGCTTTCCTTCTGAAGGAAGGCATAAATATCCTTCATCTCCTGCTTCCCGCCCGTACGGAACAGGATCCCTCCGGGATACTTGTTCAGCAGAGCGTATTTCAGATAGCCCGGATCGGAGGAATAGCCGATCGGAAAGAACAGCTGTCCGATCCTTTCTTCCGTGGACATGTTTTCATATGTTTCTTCGACCCATCTAATCTCATCTTCATTCAGACAGAAAGGCCGGTTCCTGTAATCGATCATAGTGTTCCTTTATGTAAACATTCAAAGATGTCGTATTCAAACTAATTGTGTTTCAGCAGGCTCTTCAGTTTTCCTTCGTTGTTCAGATAGATCAGGAAGGTCACCATCAAAGCCGCCGAGATGATCTGCTGGGTAGAGGAAGAGACGTTCAGTCTCACGAATACCAGCGAGATCAGTGCACTGCTTAAGGCACCGAGCAGATATCCGAGTTTGTCGTTGGAGTATCTGCCGATGAAGCCGCCGATAAACATCGGCAGGAAGGCCATGAACATCGGCGAGATCGAGCCGAAATTCAGTGACATGGTGATCGAACCGTTGTTGGTCGCGGAGATGAATCCCTGTGCGCCCATCAGAAGGCCTGCGACCGTATAGCAGATCAGAGCGTTCGGGACCTCTTTGATCCCGGTATTGACTGCGACTCTCTGTCCTGAGAGAAGGGCCTTGTATTCATAACCGAACTTCGTATGATCGAACAGGACGATCATGCATACAAGAGCGATCGCCAGGATGATCAGATAGTTGCGGTTGTTGGCGAAACTCAACAGTTCCGTATTGTTGGCGAACAGCACACCGTGTCCTCCGGTAATCGTGAAGGAGAGGCCTTCATAGAATAAGGCGATACCCAGAGAAACGATGATCGGAGACAGTCTCGTAGAGACATACACCAGGCCTGAGATCAGACCGAGCAGTCCGCCGAATAAGACGGAAAGAAGCAGCATGGTCAAAGCACTCAGTCCGAAGCGGACCGTCAGCTGTGCACTGATGATGGATGACAGGAGTGCGATCGAACCGATCGAGAAATCGAAACGGCCGGAGTTGAGATTGATCGACAGCGCAAAAGTCACCAGCGTCACATTCGTGATGGCTCTGACGAATGTCGTCCAGCTCAACTGAGAATCGAACAGATCGACCCCGTTGACGGTTCCGATCAGCAGGCACACAGTGAGTACCAGCAGCGGAATAATGATTGTACCAAGCAGCTTCTTTCCAAATTTCATTTCAAAACCTCAGATCTTCAGTAAGATTATTTGTTGATCTCGTCGAATGAATAAGCAGCGACGAATTTAGCGAAGTCATCATAGGAAGCACCGAACAGTGTATCCAGCTTTTCCTTCGTGTATGCAGGAGCAGTCGTGGAAGAATCTACTTCGAAGTATTTCTTCGCATCTTCTGCGTTCGTTGCGACCCAGTAACCCTGTGACAGAGCCAGAGCGTTACCATTGTTGTCTCTGATCGGCTGACCGTAGACTGCAGAGAGAGTTGCCGCAAAGATCGGACCGATCGATGCAGAGAACTTGCCTGCCAGATAGTTCAGAGTACCTGTTTCCATCAGACCGACAGAATCAGCAGTGTAGCAGTCGATATCGCCCAGGACCTTGCCTTCCGGCTTGAATCCGGCGAATGCAGTCTGTCCGGAACCGACAGCGAGCAGAGCTTCCACGTTCGGATCGTTTGCGACAGCAGCCAGCTTGCCGAACCATGCATCATCGAAATCATATCCGGCTACGACACCGTTGAGCTCAACGGAACCGATCGCACCGGTCTCGACGTTACCGCCATTGCCCATGATGACACCGACGATATCCAGGCCGGTAGCACCTTTATAGTTGCCGTTTCCGGCATCGCACATTGCTACCAGCATACCTGCCGCACGGAAGATGTGCATCTCAGTGTAGTAAACGGAAGCGCCTGTGAACATACCGAACTTCGTATAACCCTGATCAAGGAAATACTTGGCCATGTCATAGCCTGCCTGGTATTCCGTCATCAGATCCGGTCCGATCGCACCGACATAGTGCTCATAACCCTTGAACTGTTCGTACTGTTCTTCGGTCAGAGTACCGGTCGCTACTGCGTAGTAGATACCTTCTGCTTCACACTTTTCGATCTGTGCTGGACGGTCAGCAGACGAGAAAGAGATGATCGCCTTGCAGTTGTTGGCGATGAAGTTGTCGATCGCGCTCTGTTCCGCAGCTGCGTCTGCGAGTTCATCGGAATACATGAATTCAACGTTGTAGACGCTCTGGATGTAGTTCTCGTAATAGGAACGGAAAGCGAGAGCTTCAGCGCTCGTCACATCAGAGACGAGGACGCCGATCTTGACTGTCTCTGCAGTCGGATCATTGTTCTGATCGTTTCCGGAATTGTTGGAGCATCCGGCCAGACCAGCGACCATGAGGACCGTCAGGACCAATACCATGAATTTCTTTAAAGTTTTCATTTCAATCCTCCTTCATTCTTTGGTATTTATCTCGGTAAAATATTCTTCCGGCTGTTCAACATAGAGACGTAGACTACCAGGATGAATATTGTTGCCTTCACCATTTGGCCGATACCTGAATTGAGATTCAGCATCAGCATGATCTGTGACAGCAGGGTCATCGACAGAGAACCTACGATCGCAGAGTAGATCTTGCTGCGGGCACCGCCGGATACCGGCATGCCTCCGAACACGATAGAGATGATGACATCCATTCCGACACTTCCCGCCGTATTGCGTGACAGCGTCGGCGCATAGGTGATCGTCAGGAATGCACCGAGACCGACTCCCAGTCCAGCCATCGCAAATCCGATGATCGAAAGCGTCTTGGCGTTCAGACCGGTCAGTTTCGCACATTCCGGATTGCCGCCGACGAATTTCTCCTGTCTTCCCAGCTTCATGAAACTGAAGGTCAGGACACAGACGGCTCCGTACAGGAACAGGATCAGCAGTTTGAACCAGATGGTATTGAGACCCTTGACAGCTGTCGCCGGGATCTGGACCACATCACCTTTTCCGTTGATCTTGATCAATACAAGCACCAGCGCATTCAGCAGCGACATCATTGCGATCGTCGTGACGAACACCGGCAGATTGAAGACCGTCGCCAGGACGGAACTGGTCAGTGAGATCAGGACAGCACAGAGCACACATACCGCAAACATCACCGCCAGGCTTCCCGTGCGGTTATAGGCCATCGCTCCCAGAAGAGCGCTGACACACATCGAAGCGCCGAGGGAGATATCGAAGGATCCCAGTGTATAGATATAGATCGCACCGGTCGCGACCACCATGGTGATGATCGACTGGTTGATGATGTTCTTGAAACTGTAAGAGATGTTGACATCTTTCGCGCCAGCAATGACCAGGAAGGCTGCAGCCAGAAGGATCAGACCGATCACCGGAGCGAGGTTCAGCAGCAGTTCGACTGTTTTATTCTTATTGAACTTTTTCATATCCGCTCCCCTTAGATCATGTATTCAATGATGTCCGATTCGCTCAGCTGCGGGCTGCGCATGAACTCTTTCTGTATCCTGCCGTCTTTCATGACAAGCAGTCTGTCGGACATTCCAATCAGTTCCGCCATCTCTTCCGAGATCAGAACGATCGCCTTTCCTTCTTTTTTCATCTGATACATCAGCTGATACATCGCCTGTTTGACACCGATATCGACTCCTCTGGTCGGACAGTCCAGGATCAGGATCGAGGAATCTCTTCCGATCCACTTACCGAAGGCGACTTTCTGTTTGTTTCCGCCGGACAGCGCATTCACATACTGATCCGCGCCTGCGCATTTGATGCTCAGAGAATCGATCTGTTTCTTCACATATCGGTTCTCTCTGGACGGAAGGATGAATGTATTGCTGACCGCAAACTTGTCCAGTCCGGCGATCGCGATATTGTCTTTGATACTTGCCTCCAGGCATAGAGATTCGGTATCTCTGTCCTTGGCGACATAGCCCAGGCCTTCTTTCATGGCCTTCGCTTCATTGCGGATGCTGACATCGTTCACTCTGACTTCGCCTTTTTCAGGATGTACGGCACCGAACAGTACCTTTCCCAGCGTATGCATCCCGCAATGTGACAGTCCGCCGATCCCCAGGATCTCTCCCTTATGCAGATCGAAGGAGAGGTCGATCATCTGATCCGCCAGGTTCAGATCCACCGCCTTCAGGACGATCTCGTCAGAGGTCTTTCCGTCATAATCGTCACGATAGTAGCTGCCCTGCAGTTCTCTGCCGATCATGGAAGCCTTGATCGCGTCCTCATCGAATTCATCGGATGAGAACGTACGGATGATCTTACCGTCACGCAATACCGTCAGTCGGTCACAGCGGGTCATGATCTCATCCAGGTCGTGAGAGATGAAGATCACGGTCTTGCCTTCTTCCTTCATCTTCTTCATGATGTCGTAGATGATATCTCTTCCCTTCTGGGAAAGAGCGGTCGTCGTCTCATCGACGACGAGGACCTTCGGTTCCTTTGCCATGACCTTGGCGATCTCGATGAGTTTCCTGTCCTGGAAATCCAGAGAACCGGTCAAAGCGCCGGCATCGATATGGTCTGCGCCGATACGGTTCAAAGCTTCCTGCGCTTTTTCTGTCATCTTTTTTCCGTCGACCAGGAATCCTTTCGTGAATTCATCGGTCTCACCCAGATAGATATTGGCGGCTACAGAGATGCCTGGGACTGTACCGTTCTCCTGAATGATCATTCCGACTCCCTTTTTCAACGCATCCGTCATGGATGAAGGTTCCCAGCGTTCTCCGTAAAAATACATCTCGCCGCTGTCACACTTCTGCATTCCCGCATAAATGGAAGTTACGGTAGATTTACCCGATCCGTTCTCACCGATCAGTCCGAGGATCTCCCCTTCATAGGCACAGATATCCACATTGTCCAGAGCGACCGTAGGACCGAATCTTTTTGACAGTTTCCTGATCTCCACATTACTATTCATTCGCTACCTCGAAATTTATCCAATTACATCTTAAAAGATTCCTGTTTTTGAAATAATTGTTTAATGATACCGTTTACATTGATATTTTTTATGAATTATATTATTATTTATCTATATTAATGACTTTATATAAGATATGAACGAGATCGAACTGTTTCACAGGCTCAGAACACTGAACGAAGCCGAACTATTCTATCAGAACTATCAGGAAAAGAAGAAAGATCCTGTCCTTTTTCAGGAATTCATCGACAACCTGGATATTCAGGACTGTCTGGACAGACATCTGATCATCCCGGAACTGAAACAGACGATGCCGCCTTCCATGAAGGATGAATACTTCTATTCCGCATCCGATGTGGGGATGGTGATCCAGAAACACAACTGTTACTCCCCTGTCTTCGAACACTTCCATACCTACTTCGAAGCTTTCTATGTCTATGAAGGGATCTGCGAACACGAGATCGCAAACGAAAAGAAGACTCTCAAGATGGGCGACTTCTGTATCATCCCGCCCGGAGTCTCACACAAGATCTCAGTCATGAATCAAAGCATCGTCATCGTCATGATCCTGTCGTCTCAGGTCATCGAGAACACCTTCAGGAACCCGACCTTCTACAAGGATAATCTCCTTTCGGAATTCTTCTTAAAAAACATCCGCTACTCCAGCGGCGATGACTACCTGATGTTTCATACAGGAAACGATCAGGAGCTGAAGGACATCCTGATCCAGATGATGCTGGAAAGCACCAACAAGTATCAGGAATACGATGCGATCCTGTCTGCCTATTTCTCGCTGTTCTTCGGAAAACTGCTGCGTTACTACGAAGATACCATCGATTCGCCGGCGGACCGGAACAGGAAATCGGCTGCAGCCTTCGAGATCACCGCTTATATCCAGGAACACCATAACGATGTGACCCTCGCCAAACTGGCAGAGCGTTACCATTACACACCGGAATACACTTCCCGCTTCATCAAGGAAGCCACCGGAAAGACGTTCTCGGATATCCTGATCGATTCCCGGATGAAACACGCGATCTCCCTACTGAGGTCCACAAGCCTGCCGATCTCGGAAGTTGCGTATCTGGTCGGATATGAGAATACGGAGAACTTCATCCGGACCTTCAAGAAACGTTACGACAAGACGCCGACCGCCTACCGCAAGGATCTCATCCACGAATATACACTGTAAAAAAGCTCTCCCTAAGGAGAGCTTTTCATTTCAGATATTCGATACTATTTCATCATCTCTTCGATGTCTACGGCATTGCCGGTATGCGGCTTGTTCGGATCCTGCTTGTAAGCTTTTCTCTTGGCAGCCATCTCTCTGGCTTCCTTGGATCCGCTGTTGAGAACGATCTTGACCGCTCTCGGGATCGCATAGGACAGCAGACCTGGGATCTTGTCTTCCGCTCTGCGGTAATCCGTCATCTCCGGATGATCGCGCTTCAGATGGATCGCATCGAATTCACAGCGTGTCGTACACAGACCGCAGCCGATACATCTGTTCTCATCGACGATGTTGACACCGCAATGGAGACATCTCGAGCACTCGGTCTTGACCTGTTCTTCGGTAAAGACCTTGCGCGGATCTGTGAAGGAATGACCCGGATCCTTGATGTTTTCGACTTCCGGTTCCTGTCTTCCCGCATGATCGTAGGATGGGATCGTGATGTTGTCGGTATCCAGCGGTTTGAAGAAACGGCGGTCACGTCCGGTCTTCTGCGGAACGTTGTATTCCGAGACATAACGGATCAGTGATTCTGCTGCTTCATGTCCCTGACCGATCGCATCGATGACGAACTTCGGACCGGTGAAGACATCGCCGCCCACGAAGATCGATTCATCTTCGGTCTGATACGTAAATTTGTCGGCAGCCGGATAGTTGCCTCTGGAGAAGGTCACACCTGTATCCTTCAGCAGATCGCCCCAGACGATACTCTGTCCGATTGCGAAGATGACTCTGTCAGCCTTGACCGTCATCGTATCGTTTTCATCATACTTCGGTGAGAACGCTCCGGTCTCAGGATCGATCGTGGAAAGGCAACGCTTGAATACGATACCGTTCACATGGCCCTTTTCGTCGACCAGGACTTCCTTTGGACCCCAGCCGGCATTGATCTTGACATCTTCTTCTTCCGCTTCGGCGATCTCCTGCTTGGAGGCAGGCATCGTCTCTCTGGATTCCAGACAGAACATGGATACGGAATCCGGACGGAAGCGGTGCGCTGTTCTTGCGCAGTCGATCGCGACGTTACCGCCACCGACAACGACGACATCACCTTCATATTTCTGATTCGGATCGCTCAAAGCTTCCTTCAGGAAGTTGACAGCGATATCCGTACCTTCAGCAGTTTCATTCGGAACGCCCGGGAGTCTTCCGCCCTGGCAGCCGATCGCAATATAGAACGCCTGGTATCCCTGATCCTTCAACTGCTGGATCGTGATATCCTTGCCGACTTCCACACCGCAGCGGATCTCGACACCCAGCTGACGGATGATGTCGATCTCGGCGTCGATGACGTCTTTCTGCAGCTTGTAGGAAGGGATACCATAGGTCATCATTCCGCCCGGCTTCTCATTCTTTTCGAAGACTGTCGGATGATAGCCTCTCTCGGCCAGATAGTAGGCACAGCTGAGCCCTGCCGGACCTGCGCCGATGATCGCGATCTTCTGTTTCCATTCACCGGTCAGATTGTTGATGATCTTCTTCGGCACATAGCGCGTCTCCGCATGCAGATCGCGTTCAGCCAGGAACTTCTTGACTTCATCGATAGAGACCGGCTGGTCGACCTTTCCTCTGGTACATGCCTGTTCACACAGTTTGTTGCAGACACGGCCGCAGATCGCCGGGAACGGGTTCTCTCTCTTGATCAGAGCCAGAGCTTCATCATATCTGCCTTCCTTGGCCATCTGCAGGTAACCCTGGACCGGAACGTGAGCCGGGCAGGCTGCCTTACATGGGGAAGTACCTGTCTTATGTGTATTGACTCTGGCGGTATCGCGGTAGTTCTCATCCCACGCATACTTGCCCCAGCGGATCGCATCCGGTAACGGCTGCTTCGGATATTCGATCGCCTTGCCGTTCTTGTCGCAGAGCTTCTGACCGAGCTTGATCGCTCCGGCCGGACAGACTTCGACACAGCGGTTGCAGGCGACACACTTCTCGTTGTCGACTTCCGCCGTATAGGCACTCTTGGACATGTTGCGGGTATTGTAGAGCTGAGAAGTCCTCAGCGCATTACAGATCTGTACGTTACAGTTGCAGATATCGAAGATATGGTCTTCACCGTCGATGTTCGTCGTCTGATGAACGTAACCGTTCTCTTCTGCGCGCTTCAGGATCTCCAGAGCTTCTTCGGTCGTGATGTAATGCGCTCTTCCCGTTTCCACGGTATAGTCTGCCATATCGCCGACCTGGATGCACCAGTCGTTCGGATCATCTGTACAGCCATCGCCCAGTTTTGCTCTGGAATAACGGCAGGAACAGATACCTGCAGAGAGGTGTCCCTCATATTTCTTCAGCCAGTAGGAGATCTTTTCGATATCCAGGGCTTCATTGTGCATACTGACTTCCTTCTCGACCGGAATGACATGCATGCCGATACCGTCACCGCCCGGTCTGACCATGGAGGTGATGTGTTCCAGAGGCAGGAAAGTCATCCGTTCAAAGAACGAAGTGACTGCCGGATTCTTGTCGATTCTGTCAATGGATGAGTTGAACAGTTCCGCACTTCCCGGAACGAAATAGGAAAGACGGTATCTCTTCTCATTGACATCTTTTTCCTGAGTCGGACCGTTGTCGTCATAGTGATCGCCGTAGTCGTATTCCAGGATACCGTGCACTCCGCACAGATCGATGATCTCTGCCAGCTTCTCTCTGCTGAACTGATTCTTGTTCAATTCGTATATCTGATCGAAGGTATACCATTTTCTCAGTTTCAGTGTCAGCAATACATCGACTTCATCCTCTGTCAGGATCTCTCTCAATCCCCAGTACTCCGGTGATTCGGCAGTGACACCGAGGATCATCGACTTGGCATTGTCAGTGATCTTTCTGGCCAGCTTGGCATACTTCTTCTTGAAATCCTTCTCGCCTTCATATTGAGAAATGGTCTCTTTTTTGTCCCGATAGATCTCAGGCATTACAATGTTCCTCCCTTAGCGCTTTGTTCTTCTGAACTCTCTGTTTCAGCTTCTATTTCTTTAATGATACATTCATTTCCCCGGATTAGCCAGGTCTCCTGACTTCCGCAGTGCGGGCAGATCCGTCCGTGCGCAACTGTCTCATAGTCCTTTCCGCATCCGTCACAGTGGGTGACGGCCGGAATGGTCTCTATCCGCAGTTCCGCTTCCTCAAGGATCGGATGTTTCTTCCGGAAGTAGTTCCAGGCATCGACGAACAGATCGCTGACGATCCCCGAAACTTCTCCGACCGACAGTGTTACGGATCCTATCCTGCTGATATGATTCTCTTCCGCAAACTCATCGAGAGTCTTGGCCAGATGGATGACGATCCCCATTTCATGCATGGGGGACACCCACCCTTTCGTTCCGGGAAGCCATCGATTTGACCTTCTCCATTCCGTTTAGAAGAATCTTTCGACCAGATCCTTGGATGCGGCACAGCTGTCTTCCATGTCGCCGAAGGAAATGATCTCTCCTGCGTACCAGGTATTCTTGTTGCCCTGCAGAGCGTCCAGTTTGTCGTACCAGCCGTCGGCGTAATCCTGAGCGGAGACATGAGGACAGTAATAGACTTCTTGAGCGTACAGCTTCTCTTTGATCGGGAAGCCGACCTTCTTCATGTCTTCGTCCATCGTCTTCATGACCGTGTCATAATCGACATCAGGCGTACCGGTATGGTTGGCCAGAGCGTAGACAGTTGCCGGACAGTCTCTGTCCAGGTACTGCCATCTGTTGTAGTAGACCATCGCATGTCCCAGTCTTTCCGGGACCATGTTGTCGACCAGGTAACCGGAGATGTTAGGGCTCTTGCCCGGCTCAAAGGTCGCGATGTAGTCACAGTATCTCTCGTGGATGATCCTGCTGAACAGTTTTGTCTCATCCTCGGTCGCATCGGCGTAGTTCTTGAACAGATCGAGCGGAGTAGTGACGATCAGTCTGTCGAACTCTTCCGTCTTTTCGACTCCGTCCTTGTTTCTGGTCGTGACCAGGACCTTGCCTTCCGGTCTCTCGACCTTGACGACTTCGGTCTCCAGCACTGCCGGATGTTTCAGTTTGCGGTTGACGCTCTCATAGATCTCCTGCGTACCGTCCTGCCATGTCCAGAGTCGCAGATTCACGAATTCCAGAGCAGTGGTAACGTCCAGATACTTCATGACCAGAGCGGCCGGGATCTCATCGAAGAAGCCGTAACCGAAGGAAGTGAACGGAGCGATCCAGATCCTTTGGACTTCTTCCACACCGTTCAGTTTACAGAACTCGCTGAACGGAAGGGCCAGATCCTTCAGATTCGGATTGGTTCCCTTGATGTAGTTCGGGAAAGAATTCTCTTTGGTGGCTCCGCAGTATCCTTCGACACCCTTGGAGATACCGTAGTATTCGCCCTTTGCGACGCCCAGATGTCCGTAGCAGTCGTAACCGACGTATTTTGTCTGCATCAGTTCGTTCAGTTTCTTCATCTGTCTCTTCAGTTTGAGCAGACCGAACAGTTTCTTGAAGGAGAAATCCTTCTTCGGATCGCTCCAGTAACTGATCGTACCGTCCAGATTGCGGAACTCTCTTCTCATATTCGGCTCGCCCGGCTTGAAGTCAGGTCCCTTATGATAGTAACCGCCGAACTCTTCCATTTCGCTGACCGCATGGTAAGTGATAGCACCCATGATAGCACCGGTCTCGAAGCTTCTCTCTTCCTCGACGCCGTTGTGGCTGACCTTGATCTTAGGGCTCCAGCACTTGCCGCCGACCTTGTTCAGCTTCTCATAGATCGTGTAATTGGTGTATCCCTTTTTCTCGAGATACATGGCGCTGGAAAGTCCGGAAGGGCCTCCACCGATGATACAGATACGATCATTCAATTTTGACATACAGTTATTCCCTTTCTTAAACATGGATATGATTCTGTTTGTGGTCTCGTTTTCAAAAGACCACATATATATAAAAAGTATATCATATTATGTGAAATATTTAACTTACCAAATGTTAACGGTTTCATCTTTCGATGGCTTCAGAATGACCGTGCATAAAAAAGACCTTCTTTCGAAGGTCTTTCATTGAATTATACTAATTCGATCGTTGCTAACGGAGCAGCATCGCCGCGTCTGAAACCGGTCTTAGTGACTCTGGTATAGCCGCCGTTTCTGTCCTTATACTTCGGTGCAACTTCTTCAAACAGTACCTGAAGAGCTGTCTTGCCATCTTTGGTGGTGACATTTCTCAGATATGCCGCTGCATTTCTTCTTGCAGCAAGGTCGTCTTTCTTCGCAACGGTGATGAGGTGATCGACAATGCTTCTGAGTTCCATTGCCTTCATCTCTGTCGTCTCGATCTTACCCTTGAGGATCAGATCGGTTGCCAAATTTCTGAAAAGAGCGACTCTATGATCTGCCGTACGGCCTAATCTACGATTCCACATATTTCTTTTCTCCCTTAATCACTGTGTTTGAATGACAGGTTGAGACCCTGCAGTTTTTCTTTGACTTCCTTCAAAGACTTCTTGCCCAGGTTTCTGACTCTGCTCATTTCTTCTTCTGTCTTCTGTGTCAGTTCCTCAACTGTAGAGATACCTGCTCTCTTCAGACAGTTGTATGATCTGACCGTCAGATCCAGATCATCGATCGACATGTTGATCTTCTTGGCGTTGCCTTCGTTTACGAAATCCTTCATGAGAGAATCCATTTCGTTCACTTCGCTGTCCACTTCGGTCAACAGTTCGAGATGCGATACCAGGATCCTGGCAGCCAGAGCCAGAGATTCTTTCGGGTCGATGGAACCGTCTGTCCAGACTTCCATCGTAAGCTCATCGTATTTCGCAGACTGGCCGACACGGGTCGGTTCCACGGAATAGTTGGCCTTGACGACCGGGGTATAGATCGCATCCGTATAGATCGTTCCGATACCCTGGGAAGAGCCCTGATATAACATCTTGTTTTCATCTGCGGAGACATAACCTCTGCCCAGTCTGGCCATCAGTTCGATCTCCAGTTCGCCGCCCTTATCCAGGTGAGCGATCTCAAGTTCAGGATTGAGTACCTCAACGCCTGCAGGAAGGATGATATCCTCAGCCTTGACTGTGCAAGGTCCCTTGGCGGAGATCCTCAGTGTATAGACATCATCGTCAGCGATGTCCAGGATCAGATTCTTGATGTTCAATACAATCAGTGTAACGTCTTCTCTGACACCTTTGATAGATGAGAATTCATGGAATACACCATCTACCTTGATGGAATATACTGCACCACCCGGAAGGGATGACAGCATCGTTCTTCTTAAAGCGTTGCCTAATGTTGTACCGAATCCTCTCTCCAGAGGTGAGATAACAAATTTGCCGTAGTTATCTGATTCAACATATTCACTTACTTTAAACTTAGGACGTTCAAATTTGTTCATATGTCTCCTCCTTATCCTCTAGGTTTCTTCGGTGGACGGCAGCCATTGTGCGGGACCGGAGTCACATCGTTGATCGAAGTGATCTCCAGACCGGCAGTAGCCAGAGCTCTGATCGCTGCTTCTCTGCCCGGACCCGGACCCTTGACATTGACAGAAACTTTCTTCATGCCGTGATCCATCGCTGTCTTACCGGCAGCTTCGGAAACCAGCTGAGCAGCATATGGGGTAGACTTACGTGAACCCTTGTAGCCAAGTGCGCCTGCGCTTGACCAGGAAATAACATTACCAGCTTCGTCCGTGATCGTGACGATGGTGTTATTGAATGTTGAGTGGACATGTGCAACGCCACTGGCAATATTCTTCTTGACACGTTTTCTGCGTGTTGTTGTCTTTGCTTTCTGTGCCATTGTTTATCCTCCTTACTTCTTCTTATTCGCAACAGTCCTTCTTGGACCTTTACGTGTTCTTGCGTTTGTCTTGGTCCTCTGACCTCTGACCGGAAGACCCTTCCTGTGACGGATACCGCGATAGCAGCCGATCTCCATCAGACGCTTGATATTGAGCTGAGTCTCTCTTCTCAGGTCACCTTCGAGCTTGTATTCATCCAGTGACTTACGAATCGCATTCAGCTGTTCATCGGTAAGATCCTTGACACGGATATCTTCGCTGATACCGTTGTCTGCAAGAACTTTCTTGGAAGTCGTCAGACCGACACCGTAGATATAAGTTAAGGCGACGCTTACACGTTTATTATTTGGAATATCAACTCCAGCAATACGAGCCATTAATCAGTTTCCTCCCTTTTAACCTTGTCTCTGTTTATGTTTAGGGTTTTCACAAATAACCATTACGCGACCTTTGCGTTTGATGACACGACATTTGTCGCACATTGGCTTTACAGATGGTCTTACTTTCATGTTTTCCCTCCTAGACTACTTATGTCTAAATGTTATACGCCCACGTGTTAGATCATAAGGCGAAATCTCTACAGTCACTCTATCACCCGGTAAAATGCGGATGTAATGCATACGGATTTTACCAGAAACGTGAGCAAGGATCTCGTGACCGTTCTCCAGTTTCACCTTGAATTGTGCGTTCGGTAAGGTATCGACTACCAGACCTTCGATTTCGATGACGTCCTGTTTTGCCAAATACTAATCCTCCTTTGTCAAAATCCTGCAGCCATCGTCCGTGATGGCCACCGTGTGCTCATAATGCGCCGCCCAGGAATGGTCGTAGCTCTTGACGCCCCAGCCATCCGGCAGGGTGTAGCATCTTGCGCTCCCCATGAATACCATCGGTTCCACCGCGATGCACATGCCCTTCTTGAGCACTTCCATCGTACCCGGTTTCCCGACATTCGGTACATAAGGATCTTCATGAACACTTCTTCCGATTCCGTGACCCGTATAATCTGCAGGGAGAGAGAATCCGAACGATTCCACATAGGTCTGGATCGCATTGGATATGTCTCCGATGTGATTTCCGGGCTTTACCTGCGCGAGGCCTCTGTACAGCGCTTCCTCTGTCACTTTCAGAAGTTCGAGAACTTTCGGATCCGTGACATTGCCGACCGTATAGGTCCAGCCGGAATCACCGTGATAGCCTTTGTAGCAGGCACCGACATCGACTGTGATGATATCTCCGTCCTTCAGGATCGTGTGATCAGGGATCCCATGCACCAGCATATCGTTGACCGATGTACATGTCGCACACGGGAATCCCTGATAGTTTTTGAATGACGGAGTCGCACCGTTCTCACGGATCACCTGTTCCGCGATACGGTCGATCTCTCTGGTCGATATTCCGGGTCTGATTACCTCAGCCATCTTTTTGTGAACGCGCGCGACGATACTGCCGGCGATATCCATCAATTCAATTTCCCGAGGCGATTTAATCGAAATCATCTGCACAACCCTTCTAATTCTTTGTTGATATCCTCAAACACCTTTTCGATCGCCTGAGCGGCATCGATGTGTCTGACGATACCTTTCTTTTCGTAATACTCAATGACCGGTTGAGTATTCTTGTGATATTCGGACAGTCTGACTTCCAGACTCTCCAGATTATCATCTTTTCGCTGAATGAGATCTGCACCGCACTTATCGCACTTTCCTTCCGTTTTCGGAGGATTGAAATAAATGTTGTAGATCTCGCCGCAAGCAGGGCACAATCTTCTTCCCGTGATCCTCTTGATCAGTTCTTCATCTGCGATATTCAGATTGATGACCATATCGATCTTCTTGTCGAGCTCCTTCAGGATCTCATCGAGATCGACCGCCTGATTCTTAGTCCGCGGATAACCGTCAAACAGGAATCCCGCATCGATATCGTCCTGAGAAAGACGTTCGACGATAATATCGTGGATCACTTCATCGGGGACCAGTTCGCCTCTGTTCATATATCCCTGAGCCTTCAAGCCGACAGGCGTTCCGTTCTTCACGGCAGCCCTCAGCATGTCGCCCGTAGATACATGGACCAGTTCGTAACGGTTCAGAATAAGCTCAGACATGGTACCTTTTCCGGCACCAGGTGCACCGATAATCAGAAGATTCATGATACCTCTACTTTCCTACAAAACTCTTGTACTGTTTTGACGTCAGCTGTGACTTCATCTGCTTGATCGTATCCATAGCGACACCGACAACGATGATGATACCGGTACCGCCGACAGCAGCACGCTGCGGCAGACCTGTCAGGTTGGAGGTGACGTACGGCAGGATCGCGATGAACGTCAGTAATAACGCACCCAGAACAGTGATCCGGTTCAGGACCTTGGATACGTAGTTCTTGGTCTCCGTACCCGGTCTGACACCAGGAATGTACTGCCCGTTCTTGCCCAGGTCGTCTGCCATCTTCTGAGGGTCGATGGTCAGATTCGTGTAGAAGAACGTGAAGACGATGATCAGGAAGGCATAGAACAGAAGGAACCACGGACTGGTAAAGTCACAGATCTTCTGCAGCCAGTTGTAAGCATCCTGATTCACCCAGGAAGCGATGATCTGCGGACCCTGGATCAGTGCGGAAGCAAAGATGACAGGGATGACAGATGCGGAGTTGATCTTCAAAGGAAGATGGTTGAGATCACCCTTGGTCTTGTTCAGAGCGCGAGATGAGGACTGCTGGATCGGGATCCTTCTTTCCGACATCTGCATCAGAACGACCAGAATGATGATCGCCAGATACATCACGATATATGCGATGAATCCGCCGACACCCAGAGTGGATGTCGCATTTGCTCCCAGGAACGTCTCATAGACTGTCCTGAATGTGTTCGGCATATCCGCAACGATACCTGCGAAGATGATCATCGAAGTACCGTTACCGATGCCTTTGGTCGTGATCTGGTCCGCCAGCCACAGAACGAACATCGTGCCTGCCGTAAAGATCACGGAGATATAAAGGTAAGAAGCGAATCCCGGGTTGTCTACCAGACCGAATCCGGCATAGGCTCTGTCCAGATACTGTACGATGAAGTAGCCCTGGACGAGTGCCATGACGACACCGAGATAGCGGGTGATGCGGTCCATCTGCTGTCTGCCCTTTTTCCCGGACTTGGCCATTTCAGCCAGAGGCGGGATGATATCCATCGCCAGCAGTTCGATAATGATGCTGGCAGTGATATAAGGACCGACACCCAGTGAGAAGATCGACATCTGCTCAATGGATCCGCCGCCCAGCACACTCATCATGGTCAATAATGAGTTAGCGCTTAAACGGATCACCGATGTGTTGACTCCCGGTGCAGGGATCGAAGATCCCAGCCGGAAGACAAACATGATGAATAATGTGAATAATAACTTCTTACGTATATCCTTGTTTTTGAAGAAATCGATGAATGTTTTAAACATCAGATCACCTCAACTTTGCCGCCTGCCTTTTCGATTGCAGCCTGAGCACTCTTGGAGATCTTGTTGCATACAACATTGATCTTCTTCTCAAGCTTTCCATTGCCTAAGACCTTAAGACCGTCGAGATGTTTCTTGACGATACCGGCCTGTTTCAACAGTTCGGCATTAACTGTAGTACCTTCTTCAAACCTGTTGAGGTCGCTCAGATTCACGATCGCATATTCGATACGGGTGAAGTTCGTGAAACCTCTCTTAGGCATGGATTTGAAGAACGGAGTCTGTCCGCCTTCGAAACCGATGGCGACGCCGCCGCCGGATCTGGCGTTCTGACCCTTGTGGCCCTTGCCGGCAGTCTTACCCTGACCGGAACCCTGGCCTCTGCCTAATCTCTTTGTGGTGTGTCTGGCACCTTCGTTGTATTTCATTTCATGTAAGTTCATAACACACCTCCTATCGTACTTCGTCGACCTTCATACCACGCAGTTTTGCGACGGAGTTGACTGTCTTGAGTTCACTCAAGGCCTTCATCGTTGCGTGTACCTGGTTGATCGGCGTACGTGAACCGACGCACTTGGTGATGACATCGGTCGCTCCTGCGAGCTCTAAGACGGCACGGACGACACCGCCGGCTACGATACCTGTACCAGGTGCAGCCGGTCTCATGACGACTTCACCGGCACCGTAAGTACCTGTGACTGCATGCGGGATCGTTCTGTTGCCATCTACCAGTGGAATTCTCTTGACGTTTTTCTTTGCGGCTTCGGATGCCTTTCTGATCGCATCCGGTACTTCGTTGGCCTTGCCCAGACCATAACCGACTCTGCCCTTTTTGTCGCCTACGACGACGATAGCGGCGAATCTCATCTTACGGCCACCCTTGACGGTCTTGGAAATACGGTTGATCTGAACGACGCGTTCGTCGAATTCCTTGACCTCGCGGTTGAACCTTCTGTTGTTCGGTCTTCTGTTGTCTCTCTTGTTGTTATCTTTATTTGTATTTTCCATCGTATAACTCCTAGAAATTGAGGCCAGCTTCTCTAGCTGCTTCCGCAAGCGCCTTTACACGGCCGTGATACAGATAACCGCCACGGTCGAAGCAAACGTCTTTGATACCTTTTTCAATGGCTCTTTCAGCCAGTTTGGTTCCGACTGTCTTGGCAGCTTCCACATTACTGCCGTTGTCCAGCTTCAGTTCCACAGAGGAACAGGAAACCAAGGTAACACCTTTTTCATCATCGATGATCTGCGCGTGAATATGTGCATTTGAACGGAATACGTTCAGACGTGGGCATTCAGCAGTACCGATAACTTTATTTCTGATACGTTCATGACGTCTCTGACGAGCTTTGTTTTTATCCTGTATAGAATACATATCTTTACTCCTTTCCCACGATTACGCAGACGCGGTCTTGCCTTCCTTGTGAGCAACGTGTTCACCCTTGTATCTGATACCCTTGCCCTTGTAAGGTTCCGGCTTCCGATAGGATCTGATCACGGATGCTACTTCACCGACTCTCTGCTTGTCGATACCGGATACGACGATCGTCGTCGGGTTCGGTACTTCAATGGTGATCCCTTCTTCGACATCGTAGTTGATATCATGTGAATAACCCAGAGAGAGGTTCAATGTCTTGCCATTCATGGCTGCCTTGTAACCGATACCGACGATCTCAAGCGTCTTCTTGAATCCCTCGGTCGTACCCACGATCATGTTGTGGATCAGGGCTCTGGTCGTGCCATGAAGCTGTTTTGTGTGCTTCTCTTCATTTGCTCTCTTGCAATTGACTTCCGCACCTTCCACTTTTACTTCGATCAGCGGACTGAACTGACGTGATAAAGTTCCTTTAGGACCCTTTACCGTCACCTCATTGCTGTCGGATACGTTAACTTCGCATCCGGCAGGAATGGTAATCGTTTTATTCCCGATACGTGACATAATTTTCTCCTTATTCTATTACCACACGTAAGCGATGACTTCACCGCCCAGATTTGCTTTTCTGGCATCGCGGTCGGTCATCAGACCCTTGGATGTGGAGATGATTGCGATTCCCAGTCCATTCAGAACTCTCGGAACATTTTCGCCCTTGGCATAAACTCTTAAGCCCGGCTTGGAGATCCTCTTCAGACCGGTAATGACGTGCTCCTTATCCGGTCCGTATTTCAGTTCGACTGTGATCGTCTTTTCTTTCGCTGTTTCACCTTCGACAGTATAGCCGTTGATGTAGCCTTCCTGTTTCAGGATGCGGGCAATTTCAACTTTCATTTTGCTTGCCGGGATGACTACAGTATCATGTTCGGCTCTTAAACCGTTTCTGATTCTCGTAAGCATATCAGCAATTGGATCTGTCATACTCATTTCATTACCCTCCTTACCAGCTAGCCTTCTTGACACCAGGGATCTGGCCCTTGTAAGCCAGTTCTCTGAAGCAGATACGGCACAGTTTGTATTTTCTCAATACGGAATGCGGTCTTCCGCATCTTTCACATCTCGTGTAAGCTCTGGTAGAGAACTTCGCAGGACGTGCAGCTCTTACTTTTTGTGATGTCTTTGCCATAAGTTCTCCTTTCCTACTTCGCAAACGGCATGCCCAGGGCTGCTAACAGCTCTCTGGCATCTTCGTTGTTCTTGGCAGTCGTCACGATGACGATGTCCATACCGCGGACCTTGCTTACCTTATCGTAATCGATCTCCGGGAAGATGATCTGTTCCTTGATACCCAGAGTATAGTTTCCGCGACCGTCGAAGGCTGTCGTGCTGACGCCTCTGAAGTCTCTGACTCTAGGCAGGGAAATGTTGACCAGCTTGTCCAGGAAGTCATACATTCTTTCGCCTCTGAGAGTGACCTTGCAGCCGATCGGCGTGTTCTCTCTCAGTTTGAAGTTTGCGATGGATTTCTTGGCCTTGGTGATGACCGGTTTCTGGCCGGCGATCTTGGTCATGTCAGCGACGGCATCTTCCAGCTGTTTCGGTTCCGCAACTGCTTCACCGACACCCATGTTGATGACGATCTTTGCGACCTTCGGGCATTCCATCGTGGACTTGTAGTCATGTTTCTTGATCAGTTCAGGTCTGATCTCTTTGACATATTTTTCTTGTAAACGGTTCATTATTTCTTAGCCCCCTTTACAGCTTTCTTCTTAGCGGCTTTCTTCTTGTCTTTCTTCGTTTCCGCAAGCTTTACATTGGAAGCGGAGATCGGCATTTCCTTGTTGATGATGCCGCCATCCGGATTTGCGTTGTTCGGTTTCGTGTGTCTCTTGACGACGTTGACGCCCTCAACGATGACCCGGTTGGAACGAGGAAGAGCGGCTACGACTTCCGCAACGACACCTTTGTCGTCACCGGCGATGATTTCTACTTTGTCACCTTTTTTGATCTTCATAGCTTCCTCCTTACAGTACCTCTGAAGCCAGGGATACGATCTTCATGTAGTCCTTGTCACGCAGTTCTCTGGCGACAGGGCCGAAGATACGCGTGCCCAGCGGCGTCTTGTCATCCTTGATGATGACTGCGGCATTATCATCAAACTTGATGAATGAACCGTTTTCTCTTCTCAATCCGTATTTCGTTCTGACGATGACCGCCTTAACGACCTGACCCTTCTTGGCTGTTCCGCCCGGTGTAGCGTCTTTGACAGAGCATACGACGACATCACCGATGTTGGCATACTTTCTTCTGGAACCGCCCAGGCAGCGGATTACCAGCAGTTCCTTGGCGCCGGTGTTGTCAGCAACTCTTAATCTAGTCTCATTACTAATCATACTGGCCTCCTACAGAATAACTGCCTTCTCTACGACTCTGACCAGACGGAAGTGAACTTCCTTGGACAGATTTCTCGTTTCCATGATCTCGACAGTGTCGCCTACATGGGCTTCGTTGTTTTCATCACGGACTTTGAATTTTCTCGTGAACTTCGTTCCTTTGCCGTATAAAGGATGGTTCTTCTTTTCGTTGATCGCAACGACGATGGTCTTTTCCATCTTGTCAGATGTAACGACACCGGTCAGTGTTCTGCGTGTTGTTCTTTCCATGGATTAACCCTCCTTTACTTCGCTTTCTCTCTCGTGCAGGACCGTCAGGATCCTGGCGATCGATTTCTTCAGCTCTCTGATCCTCATCGGATTGTCGATGGATCCGGTAGCTCTGGCAAAGCGCAGATCGAATAGTTCGATTTTCATTTCTTCCACAGTCTTGAGGAGATCTTCGGAAGATTTTTCTCTTACTTCTTTGATATTCATAACTATTCACCTCTCTTGATAAACTTCGCCTTGATCGGCAGTTTGTTCATGCCCAGTCTCAATGCTTCTCTGGCAGTAGCCTCATCGACTCCGCCGATCTCAAACATGACACGGCCCTTCTGAACGACTGCGACCCAGCCTTCCGGAGCACCTTTACCGGAACCCATTCGGACTTCCAGCGGTTTCTTCGTGATCGCTAACTGCGGGAAGATCTTGATCCAGACCTGACCGCCACGGTTCATGTATCTGGTCATGGCAACACGGGCTGCCTCGATCTGATTGGAAGATACATAACCACCCTGCAGGGCTACAAGACCGTATTCACCGAATGCGACCTCTCTGCCTGCCTTTGATTTACCTTCGTAGCTCAAGCGGTGAGGACGACGGTATTTAGTTCTTTTCGGCATTAACATAATTACTCAGCATCCTCCTTTTTCGTTTCAGGAGCTGCAGGTGCTGCTTCTGCTGCCGGAGCGGCGTTTTCAGCGTTGTCCTGTCTTCTGAAATCTCTTCTCGGTCTTCTGTCTCTGTTGGAGCGGTTGCCCATCGTCTTTGGTTTTTCCGGTTCCTTGACCATCTCACCAGGCAGGACTTCGCCTCTGCAGATCCAGACTTTGACACCCAGCTTGCCATAGGCAGTCATTGCTTCTTCCCAGGCGTAGTCGATATCGGAACGCAGCGTATGCAGTGATACGGAACCTTCAGAATATCCTTCGCTTCTGGCGATATCAGCACCGCCCAGACGGCCGCCGATGGATGTCTTGATTCCCTTTGCGCCGGCTCTCATCGTCTGCTGGATCGCACGTTTCTGAGCTGTACGGAAAGACTGTCTTTCTTCCAGCATCTTGACGATCTTCAGTGCGACGAGTCTCGCATCGAGATCAGGGTTGGCAACTTCGACGATCTTGATGTTGATCTCTTTGCCACCTGTCAGTTTGTTCAGTTTTGTCTTCAGTTCTTCGATCTTGGAACCGTCGGAACCGACGAACATACCCGGACGGGCTGTTCTGATGATAAGGTTGACGTGATTCTTGCTTCTTTCGATCTCGACGCGTGAGACCAGGCAGTCTGCACAGTCTTTTAAGATCAGCTCACGGATCTTGACGTCTTCCAACAACAGATCGCCGTATTCTTTTTCAGCGTACCATCTGGATTCCCAGTCACGGATAACACCGACTCTCAATCCTACAGGACTTACTTTCTGACCCATTGTTTTCCTCCTTATCTTTCACTTACGACCACGGTGATGTGGCTCGTTCTCTTCATGATCGGTGAAGCGGAACCCTTTGCACGAGGCATGTATCTCTTGAGAGTGATGCCTTCGTCCGCGTAGCACGCCTTCACGTACAGTTTTTCTTCATCCATCTGGAAGTTGTGAGTCGCATTGGCACATGCGCTCTTAACGACCTTCTTGGTGATCCTTGCAGCCTTGTTCGGTAAGAATGTCAGGATACCCAGGGCTTCCTTGACGTCCTTGCCTCTGATGAGGTCCAGGACCAGTTTCGCCTTTCTGGTCGTGACTCTTACGGTCTTGGCTGTCGCCTTCACGTCGCGAGGTTCCGGCTTGACGATTTCTTCTTCAACTTTTTTCTTAGCCATGTCTTACCTCCTACGCTTTCTTGTCGTCGGCCTTGGTGTGACCGCCGAACTTTCTGGTGGATACGAATTCACCGAGCTTATGGCCGACCATATCCTCTGTCACATATACAGGGACATGTTCCTTGCCGTTGTATACGGCGAACGTATGTTCCACGAATGCAGGGAAGATCGTTGATCTTCTGGACCAGGTCTTGATTACTTCTTTTTTGCCGGATGCGTTCAGTGCTTCCACTTTCTTCATCAGGCTTTCGTCTACGAACGGGCCTTTCTTTAAACTTCTGCTCATCTTTCTTCCCCTTTCTACTTAGCGTTTCTTCTTCTGACGATCAGGTCATTCGAAGCGTTCTTGTGTTTTCTGGTCTTGACACCCATTGCCTTCTTGCCCCAAGGAGTCATCGGTGACTTACGGCCGATCGAAGTTCTTCCTTCACCACCACCGTGCGGGTGATCGATCGGGTTCATTGCGGAACCTCTGACGGTCGGACGGATGCCCTTCCAGCGGTTTCTACCGGCTTTGCCCCAGTTGACCAGCGAGTAATCTTCATTACCGACGGAACCGATCGTGGCACGGCAGTTGCCCAGTACTTTTCTCATTTCCGTAGATGCCAGTCTGATCGTGACATACTTGTCTTCGACAGCCAGGATCTGCGCGCTGGCACCGGCCGCTCTTGCGAGCTGGCCGCCCTTGCCAGGCTTGAGTTCGATGTTGTGAACGACAGTACCTTCAGGCATGTTGCGCAGTTCGCAGCAGTTGCCGACCTTGATATCTGTCTTTTCACCGGATACGATCGTCATTCCGACATTGAGATCTTTCGGAGCGAGGATGTATCTCTTTTCGCCATCGGCGTAGTAGACTAACGCGATGTTCGCATTCCGGTTCGGATCGTATTCGATCGCCTTTACGGTTGCCGGAACGTTGTCCTTATTTCTCTTGAAATCGATGACACGGTAGAGCTGTTTGTGGCCGCCGCCGTGATGTCTCGTTGTGATTCTTCCTGTGTTGTTACGACCGCCGGTCTTCTTGATGGTCACGGTCAGAGCCTTTTCAGGACTCGTCTTGGTGATCTCTTCGAAGGTCAGACCGGTCATTCCACGTCTACCAGGAGTCGTTGGCTTATACTTTTTGATCGCCATTTTCTAAATTCTCCTTTTCATGCAATTATCCGGAAATAGCATTTTTCTTCCGATAGTTCGATCGATTACTTGTCTGCGAGGACATCGATCTTGAAGCCATCCTTCAGCTTGACATAAGCTTTCTTGAGGTGGCTCGTCTTGCCAACGTATCTTCCCATACGTTTGGTCTTCGGCTTCTGGTTGACGACGTTTACGGAATCAACCTTTACTTTGAATATTTCTTCAACAGCCTGTTTGATCTGGATCTTGTTTGTTCCCTTGGCTACTTCGAATACGACTGTATTTTCACCTTCCTGGGAACGGATCGTCTTTTCTGTGACAAGAGGACGAACGATGACGTCTCTGGCGTTACTCATTACCTAATACCTCCCCGAGCTTGAGGGCTGCAGCTTTGGTCATGACCAGTTTTCCGGCATTCTGAATATCATAGATGTTCAGACCTTCGACCGTCGTCATGACGACATTGCCCAGGTTTCTCAGACTCATGTATGCATTGTTGAAATCTTCTTCAAAATCGACTACGAAGTAAGCTTTGCGATCGATGCCGAGGTTCTTCAGCACTTCGACGAAGTCCTTGGTCTTGATCTGCTTCATCTCGACGTTTTCGACACAGACGAGATTGTTTTCGTTCGCTTTCAGCGTCAGGCCGGATCTCAGAGCCAGTCTTCTGACTTTTCTGTTCAGCTTGAACGTGTGGCTGCGAGGTGTCGGACCGAAGGCGATACCACCGTGTCTGTACTGGACAGCACGCGTGCTACCCTGTCTGGCACGACCCGTACCCTTCTGACGGAACGGCTTCTTGCCGCCGCCGGATACTTCCGCTCTGGTCTTCGTATCGTGTGTGCCCTGTCTCCAGGAACTCTGCTGTCTGAGCAGAGCATCGAAGATCGCCTGATTGTTTACTTCGCAGGCGAAGACTGAATCAGCGAGTTCTACATTGCCGACTTTCTTGCCGGTCAAATCCAATACGTCTAACTTCATGATTATTCAGCCTCCTTGTTAAGCAGTGCTTTCGGTTCCACATGCTTGACCTTCTTCGAAGTGGTCTTTACCATGACCAGACCCTTTTTCGGACCCGGTACGTTGCCCTTGACCAGCATGTAGTTCTTTTCTGCATCGACTTTGATGACTTCCAGATTCTGGTTCGTCGTCGTGAATCCGCCATCCTGTCCCGGCATGTGCGTGTTCTTCTCGATACGTCCGTTGTTTCTACCGGTCGTAGCCAGAGAACCTACGTGTCTGTGTACCGGACCGGTACCGTGGGATTCTACCAGCATATGCGCATGATAACGCTTGATCGTTCCGGTATAGCCTTTTCCTTTAGAGATACCGGTAACGTCTACCATATCACCAGCGGAAAAGATATCAACTTTTACTTCCTGTCCGACTTCGAAGTCTGCTTCGTCATTTCTGACTTCTCTCACATACTTCTTAGGACCTGTGCCAGCTTTTTTCGCATGGCCGATTTCCGGCTTGGTCGCTCTGGATTCTTTCTTATCCTCGTAGCCAACCTGCAAAGCTTCATAACCGTCCGTTTCCGCATTTTTCTTCTGCAGGACGACGTTCGGTTCGACTTCGATCACGGTTACAGGGATCAGATCGCCTTCAGCAGTGAAGACCTGAGTCATGCCAAGCTTTCTTCCAAGTATTCCTTTCATGATGTTCCCTTTCTTTACAATTTGATTTCAATATCTACACCACTAGGCAGTTCCAGACGGCTCAGGGCATCGATCGTCTTAGCACTTGGCCCAATGATTTCGATCAGACGCTTATGCGTTCTGATTTCGAACTGTTCTCTGGAATCCTTGTTGACATGTACGGATCTCAGTACAGTTACGATCTGCTTCTCTGTCGGAAGCGGGATAGGTCCGATGACCTTCTTGACACCGCCATCTTCCGCAGCCTTCACGATCTTCTCGGTAGCCGCATCCAATGATCTGTGTTCGTAAGCCTTCAATTTGATTCTTACGTTGTTCTTTGCCATAGAATTTTCCTCCTGTATTCCATTAATCCTTTCGGATAACTCGCTCCTTGTGAGTTCCCTGGTTATCACACAATCACACGGGATTCAGTGTGCCAGCAATCTCCCATATCTTTGCGAGCGCTCGTATATTATATGATTCTTTTTCCCATTTTTCAACACCTTTATGATCAAAAAAGCCCTATTTTATTGAATTTTTCGAATGTCATTTGTTCCACGCCTTTTGGTGTGTCAGATTGTTAACGTTTTCATAACAAAAAACAGGGTCAAAACGTTCGTTTCGACCCCATTTCTCTATAATATATATAAATATATTTCCGGGAAATATAGATGTTCCCCCATGAAAAAAGGCTGTCATTTCTCATGATCAGCCTTTCGTTCTTATTGTGGATCAGTTACCGTCGCCGGTGCTGTTGCCATTGCCATCACCGGTACCAGATTCAGCTGGACACGCATCCAAAGATGTTGCTTGACTTCCGTCCGGACATGTTACATAGACTACGCATGCGTCGCCCGTCAGAATATCATCCAATTCCCGTGTATCAAGGACCTTGCCGCAGACGGTGCACCTCTTCTCTTGATAGGTGCCATGTTCGCAGGTTGCTGCACCACCGTCAACATTAGCCCATTCGCCAGGAGTATGATCTTTCTTATCATCTAATTCCCGCGTTTCAAGGACCTTGCCGCAGACGGTGCACTTTCTCTGCTGATATGTACCATGTTCGCAGGTTGCAGCATCTGTAGTTTCCCATTCACCAGGAGTATGATCTTTCTTATCATCCAGTTCTCTGGTCTGTCTGCTATCCGGTTCATTACAGTACTTACAGTATCTTTCCTGATATGTGCCATGTTCACAGGTTGCAGCTCCGCCGCTTACATTGGTCCAACCATTATCATCATATTGATGTACATGGCTGATGTTCTTCCAGTATGCGTACAGAGTCGTATCGCCGCTTACCTGTGAAGAACTCGTGATCTGTTCACCAGTATGATCCTTGGTCTTGTACCAGCCTTGGAACGCATAAGTGTCACCATCTTTTTCAACATTAGACATCAGATAGTCACCGGACGTAAAGCTGACTGACTTATCACCTGTCGTGACCTTCAGGGTATTCGGTACATCAGATTCTTTGCCATAACCATTCTTATCGAACTTGATATTGAACGTACCGGCTTTGACCCAGACTTCGAGTGTGCTGACTTCATCGATGCTCGTGTAAGGCTTCGGTTCCTGTCTGACGACATCGCCGACTTTACCATCCAGGTCGGTATCGAAGTGGATCTTGATATTGATGTTGTGTTCGTCAGCCCATTCCTCAGCTTTCTTGTAGCTGTGTTCGACGAAATTCGGTACCTGCTTCTCCGGATCGACTTCGTTCGGTGCCATGACCGTGATCGAACCTGATCCGTATTCGGAGATCAGAGATCCGTATCTCGGGCTCTGCGAAACGACCATGCCCTCGAGGGAACTGTCGTAATTCGCATCTCCCGGATTGATATAATTGACTGACAGAGAGACACCGTTGGAAGATGCCCAGGCCAGAGCGGAGTTGAGCGACATATCGGTCAGGCTCGCCCAGAACGGAGGCATCGGATCCGGTGTGTACATATATACTTCGTCATAGTACAGGGAATACAGCTGCGGCTTTTCGTATTCGTTGCTCAAGCTGAATTCGTGGTTCCTGTTCTGATTGTAGGATGAGTAGTTGCCCATGACTTCATTGATATGTGCCATCGTCTCATCATAGGATCCCTGATAGATCAGGTAGACCCAGAGAGGAAGTCTCATGGAATAGCTGTAATACATCAGACCGCCGTTTCCGGTGATCCTTGAATTCTGGAAATCGACCAGGTCGAAGGTATCCATTGTCGTGAAGTTCTTCGTGTTGAGCAGCAGATTGAAGACGCTCGTCAGCTGTGACAGCGTCATATCCGTAGACATCCAGTCAGCCGCTTCTTCCATGGCGTGCAACGCCAGGGAGACGCTTCCGGATTCGACGAACTTCTGTGCGATCGCGATGATGACTTCTTTCTGGTGCTGCTGTCTCGAGAAGTCACCGCCGGACATATGATGTCTTTCACGGCAGAACTGCAATGCCTGCTGGCCGTCCGCGAGGAAGGTCCCGGCAGGAACGTAGATACCGTCGAGCGTGAATTCGACCGGGTTGCTGATGACGATACCGCCGATGGCGTTGACGATCTGGACGAGTCCGAGATAGTCAAGTTCCATGTAGTAGTCGATATCGATATTCAGGAAGTCCTTCACGGTCTGGATGAAACAGGCTCTTGAAGTGGATCTTCCGGAGTTGATCTTGTCATATTCTCCGCCGTAGCAGGAGATCGGCACGAACGAGTCACGTGCGATAGATGTCATAGCGACTTCATAGGTCTGCGGGTTGATCGTCGCCAGGATGATGGAGTCGGCCAGACCGACGGTCGAACCGATCTCGGTCCTGGAATAACCGATCAGCAGGACGTTGAACGGATCGGTGCTCAGGTTCTTTGTGCTTCTCTGAACATCTGTCTTGAGATCCTCCTGGAAGCTGTAGAAATCGACCAGATCAGGCAGATAGCGGGCAAACGGAGATTCCTGGACCGCACCGGTCGCATCGACTTCCCCTTCTCCCGTCTCAGCTGCAGGTTCCGCAGTTTCACCTTCCGCTGTCGTTTCATCGGCAGCCTTGTAGATCGTACGGTATGCGGATGTGATGACGATCGCATCGACATCGCCGTCCAAAAGGCCCTGCATCATTTCCGCATTGGTCTTGTAGTCGACGGTCGCATAGTCGATCTTCTCTTTGGAAAGAAGGTTCGTCGCGATATAGGAGAGACCGTTGGTCGTCTCCGTCAGCATACCTACCTTCTTGCCGGAGAGATCCGCAAGTCCGGTAAAGTTATTCGCGCCTTTGTTTCCCTTATAGTAGACAAAGACACCGCTGAATGTTTCGTATTTATTGTCTTTTCCGTCATCCAGAACACCGTTGACGATGGAATTCGCTTTGGAGATCGCGACAGATCCGACCGTGCCTCCGATCAGAAGCAGGACAGCCATGACGGTCGAGACGATCTTCAGGAAGAGATCTTTATGGTTGAATCCGACAAAGAAGATGATATCGATGATGATCATCGCACAGATGATGATACCGACTGCCGATCCGAACAGAGACGGATAGATCGGATAGTATCTCCAGGACCAGATGATGGCCAAAAGGATGGCAACGTGTGCCAGGACAAGGACCGCGATCGACGCGATCGTCGCAACTTTCTGACCGCTCAGTTTTTCTCTGACGCGGTTCGGCTTTTTCGGACTATTCGCCGTCTGAGCCTTCAGCTGCGGTGTTTTCTGTTGAACTCTTTCTTGCATTTATCGTATTCTCACTTGCTTCTACAACTTCAAATCTTCCGTTTTTTCTCTTGATGATAGCCAGATTGATGGATTTCGAGAACTTGCTCAGATCCAGTTTGTCGGTGTCTTTGTATGTCCAGTTGCACTGAACAAGATACCATTCATATGGCTCATCGATACGGTAGTCGTACCAGTCGCCGTTATCGTCCTGTTTCCAGGCACTGTGTTCACTGATGACGTAAGGATCGCTCATCTTTCTGCTGGTGACCTGTACATCGGTCACTTCCAGAAGGTTCTCCTTGCCGTACTGCGTCGCATAGGCGCTCATGTATTTGTAGAATCCGTCTTTCGCCCAGAGATAGACGTTCTCCTTGTAGTGATCGGAATTCTCAAATTCTCCGTCATAGATATATTCCATGCCGCCGACATCGTATTTTCCGTACTTGTTCGTCCAGGTATAGAAATCGGTGATATAGTTCTTTGCGACCATACCGGCGATCGTTGCATCATCGATCGGTTCTTCATGCGGATCTTCGATCGCACTCTTGAGCTCCGCAAAATACTGTCTCTGCAGTTCTGTCGGATTGTCTCTCAGAGTGTAGTTGAGCGATTCGATGATGTTCTCCGGCTTGACTTCCACGACGGTGTTGCCTTTTGCCAGATTGATCAGAGACTTGCCTTCCCTGTATACGATGGAACCGAAGATCCCGATCGCCACGAGAAAAGGAAGCGCCAGCAGCAGGATGGCCAGATAACGTTTCTTCCTATCTTTGAAGAGTCCGCCCAGGAAACCCTTCTTCTCTTTTTTTCTTTTCAATGTTTTCTCTTCCATAATTTTACAAAGGGTCCAATAACCCTTTTACAATTATATTAAAATAAAACCTCCTTTTCAAATCATCACACAAGTTCACATATTGAACGTTGGTATGAGATCAGACGGAGGTCGTATCGTTACTGTCTTCTTTGACTCCTTCCGTCGCCTCTTTATTGAAGACGATCTTCAGAGTCAGCAGCAGCATCTTGACGTCATCGATGAGGCTGTAGTTTTCGATATAGTAGAGGTCAAGCAGGAGTTTGTCTCTTAAGGAAGTGTTGTATTTGCCATAGATCTGCGCATATCCGGTCAGGCCGGCTTTCACGACCAGACGGTAGGCAAATTCCGGCATCGTCTGACAGATCTCGTTATAGATCTCGGGACGTTCAGGTCTCGGTCCGACGAAGGACATCTCCCCTTTGAGGATATTGATCAGCTGAGGCAGTTCGTCGAAGCGAGTCTTCCGGATGAATTTTCCGACTTTCGTGATCCGATCGTCATTCTCTCTGGCCAGGATGACACCGGTATTCTTTTCCGCATTCATGACCATGGAACGGAACTTGATGATCTTGAATTCTCTCTTGTCCTTGGTCAGTCGGACCTGTCTATAGAAGATATCTCCTCCGTCCTGGATCTTGATCGCGATGGCTGTTCCCAGCATGATCGGTGAGGTCAGGACGATCAGAACGAGAGAACCGAGGATATCGATCGCTCTCTTTATGATCCTTTCCAGCTGTCCCGGACCGAACTTGTTGATCTTGAGCAGCGGGGTATCGACGATATGCAGAATCTCCGAGCTCGCCAGAAACATATCGGTGATGCTCGGAACGTCGTAGATCAGAAGGCTTTTATCGTAGCAGAACTTGAACAGCTTCTTTTTATTCTCATGATGGACATCCAGTGTTACGATCCCGTCCGCTCCTTCCAGGATCTCATCGATCTTCTCATAATCGAGATCCTTCAGATCGATGGTCCGGATGATGCTGAGGGAAAGATCGCGGATATTGTTCAGCTTGCCGATCAGTCCGTAATGTTCCTCACCGTAGATCGCCACCAGTTTCAACGGCGGGAAGATCCGGCGGATATAGCGGTTCTCCAATAACAGCATCACCGCCATGAAGATCATCTCCACGATCTGCATCAGAAGCAGCGGCCAGATCGGGATCAGTCTCAATGTGATCAGGCAGAGGATGATGAAAATAAAGAAGTTCGTCATCAGTAAAGCCAGGGAATGAGACAGAAACAGATCGGTCGTCGTCGTATCGCCCAGTTCGAAGGCGTTGAACATCCTTCCGGAGATCACAAATAAGGCCAGGTACAGGACGAAAAAGACCAGATAGCCATTGGAATAATAGAAGAAATAATTCGTATATCCCGTCATCAGCGTAAACAAAAAGATGATCTCGCAGACGAAGATGTTGCTGATGGAGAAAGTGATCTTTGCGTTACTGATGTTACTGAAGTCGTGATTCATTTTTACTTGATTTTCGTTATGTTTTCTCCGTTGGTCTCAGAGACGATGTAATGTGGCCGGTTCTTTACTTCCAGATAGGTCTTTCCGATATACTGTCCCATGATCCCGAGACACAGCAGCTGTATCCCGCCGATGAAGATGATGACCGACATCGTAGAAGCCCATCCTGCGACCGGATCGCCGTAGATCAGTTTACGGACGATCACGAAGATCAGCATGATGAAGGCCACGAAGGACATACCGATCCCGAACCATGTCGCAATATTCAAAGGCACATCGGAAAAATTGATGATGCCGTCGATCGCGTATTTTACAAGTCCCCAGAAGCTCCAGGAAGTCTTTCCTGCGATCCTCTCCACGTTCTCAAAAGGCAGCCAGTAGGTCCTGAAACCGACCCAGCCGAAGATCCCCTTCGAGAACCGGTTGTATTCGCTCATCTGAACGATCGCGTCGACCATCTTGCGGTCCATCAGACGGAAGTCTCTGGCACCGTCCACGATCTCGGCATTGGAGATCCTGTTGATGATCCTATAGAACAGTCTCGCAAAGAAGCTCCTGATCTTCGATTCTCCTTTGCGGCTCACTCTTCTGGTCGCGACGGAATCGTATTCCCCTTTTTTCAGTATTTCCAGCATCTGCGGAAGCAGACTCGGCGGGTCCTGCATATCCGCATCCATCGTGCATACATAATCTCCCGTGGCATTCACGAATCCCGCATACATCGCGGCTTCCTTGCCGTAATTGCGGGAGAAGGAAAGGTAGATGACCTTCTTATCCTTTTCCGCCAGTTCTTTCATGACGGACAGAGTCCGATCGGAAGAACCGTCGTTGACCAGGATCATTTCATAGTCTTCTTTCAGTTCCTTCAATACCTTGACCGTCTCCTCATAAAACAGAGGAAGCGCTTCTTCCTCGTTGAAACAGGGAACGATCAGAGATATCGTTTTCTTCTTTTCTGTCACAGGTCAGCACCTCCTGCCGTCATACAATAATCATCCTCATCGGACTGCACATATCCATTTTAACAGTTTTCTTTTCTTCACTGCAGCGATCCGTCGAGTTCCTGCAGATATCTTCTCAGCGCGTCTTTCCAGTCCGGAAGCCTTTCAAATCCGTTCTCACTCAGTTTGGATTTATCCAGACGGGAATTGAACGGTCTCTTCGCTTTGCTCAGACCGTATTCTTCGGTAGTAACGGGAATGACTTTCGTATTCAATCCTGCCTGTCTGTAGATCTCCAGACAGAACTCATACCAGGAGATATATCCGCCCTCATTGGTCGCATGATAATAACCGTATTTCTCCGTTTCGATCATATCGGCCAGAAGTCTTGCCAGATCATAGGTATAGGTAGGCGTTCCGATCTGATCATTGACGACTCTGACCTCATCATGCGTCTTGCCGACGTTGATCATCGTACGGATGAAGTTCTTTCCGTTTCTTCCGAACACCCAGGCGATCCTTACGATAAAGAATTTATCCAGTCTCGTGACTTCGAATTCTCCCTTGAGTTTCGTCTCTCCGTAGTAACTAAGCGGCGCATAGGACCTGTCGTCCGGTTTCCAGGGTTCTGTCCCCTGTCCGTCAAAGACGTAGTCCGTGCTCAGATACAGGAACCTGCAGTCCAGTTTCACTGCCGCATCCACCAGATGAGCCGTACCGGTCACATTGATCGCGTAGACCTTTTCTTTATTCTCTTCGTCTTCCGCCGCATCGACCGCCGTCCAGGCAGCACAGTGAATGATCGCATCGGGAGCGATCTCTATTACCTTCTCTGTCGCGGAAGGTTTCGTCAGATCCATCGGCACGTAACTGTAACGGTCATTTCCCTCCAAAAGGCCATGATCAAAGATATCTGTCCCTACGACAGTCTGTCCTCTCTTGAGGAGCTCATTCACCATATCAGAGCCAAGCTGGCCGTTTGCGCCCGTGACCAGGATCTTCATTATCGGTCCTTGTACATCTCCTCGTAATACTTCAGGTAGTCTCCGGATGTCACATCATCCATCCATTCCTGATGGTCCATATACCACTGTATCGTCTCCCTGATCCCGGATTCGAAATTGTATTTCGGCTTCCAGCCCAGTTCCGTCTCGATCTTGGTCGGATCGATCGCATAGCGCAGATCGTGTCCCTTGCGGTCGGTCACGTAGGTGATCAGTGTTTCAGGCTTATCCAGTTCCTTCAGGATCGTCTTGACGACATCGATATTGTGTCTTTCGTTATGTCCGCCGATATTGTATACTTCGCCGTTTCTGCCGTTTCTCATGACGAGATCGATCCCGGCACAGTGGTCGTAGACATGGAGCCAGTCTCTGACGTTGAGCCCTTCTCCGTAGACCGGAAGAGATTTGTCATGTCTGGCGTTGTTGATCATCAGAGGGATCAGCTTCTCCGGGAACTGGTAAGGACCGTAGTTGTTGGAACAGCGGGTGATGGTCATATTCAGTCCGAAGGTCCTGTGATAGGCCATGACCAGAAGGTCTGCGGAAGCTTTGGATGCGGAATAAGGCGAACTGGTATGGAGCGGAGTGGTCTCCGTAAAGAAGAGATCGGTCGCTTCCAAAGGAAGGTCACCGTAGACCTCATCCGTCGATACCTGATGGTATCTCTTTACACCGTATTTCAAAGACGCATCCATCAGCACTTCTGTACCAATAATATTGGTCCTTAGGAAGACTTCCGGATCTTCGATGGAACGGTCCACATGGGATTCCGCCGCAAAGTTGACGACGATGTCGAACTTCTCTTTTTCAAACAGTTTATCGATATTCTCTCTGTCGCGGATATCCATCTTCACGAAAGAGAAATGTTCATTGTCCTTGCATCCGTCCAGATTCTTCAGATTGCCCGCATAGGTCAAAAGATCCAACGCGACGATCTCATCTTCCGGATGTTTCTCCAGTTCGTAATAGACGAAGTTCGAACCAATGAAGCCTGCGGCTCCCGTTACCAGTATTTTCATTCTCTCCCTCTCTTCAATTGAAATAAGGTATCAGTGCGATACCTCTTTGATATAATCGTCATAATTCCGGATGTACTCGCTTCCGTCATAATGCGTGGACGCAAGTACGAGCAGTACGGAATCTTCGGAAAAATCATACATATCTTTCCAGACCATCTTCGGGATATAGACTCCCATCATCGGCCGGTTCAGTTCTACGATGAATTCCTCTTCTCCGTCCGTGATACGGACCTTACTGGTACCCGCAACATTGATCAGAACGAACTCCGATTCCCTGTTCGCATGCTGACCTCTTACGACTGTCGCATCCGATCCGTAGATATAGAAGACTCTCTTGATCTCAAAAGGAATAGAATCATTCCCTTCTATCACAACCAGTTTTCCTCTTTCATCGCCCAGATCCCTGAATTCAATGACCGGACATCTTTCCCTTAAAGTCATAGTTTACTTTCTTCAGTATAGTATAATCCGCGTTTCCTCACAACCGGAGCCTAATTGCCGTATTCTTCCCGGATCTGTTTCGCCATCTCCCGGATCCCGTCATCATAGTAATTCGTCGAAGAATAGATGGCAGTCGTATAGGTATGATCCGGATGGATCTTCATCAGACCGATATAGGCGAATTTCTGTCCGGTCGAAGTCAGGATCACGTTCGTTCCGTCCTTGTTTGCGACGGCTTCTCCGGCATTCTCGGTATGGGAATGCGCATCGATGACCACGTCGATCCCGGTCGTATTGGCGATCAGTTCATAGGAACTGTAGCCTTTCGCGACACTGTTCATGCCTAAATGTGCCAGGACGACCACATAGTCCGCTTTCTTGCGGAGAGAATCTACCGTCTTCTGGACCTGTTCATAGAGATCCTGTCCCTCGTTGGCTCCGTAGAAGTCGTAGATCGGTTCTCCGTCTTTCGTGAGGATACTGTAGGTCCGCTTGCCCGGAGTGATCGTCTCCGGAGTCGTGACACCGATAAAGGCAACTTTCGTATATCCGTACTGTTTGATCACATAAGGCTGACGGTAGGACAGCGGATCTTCCCCTTCTCCCAGGTATTTGATGTTGCAGCTCAGGAACGGAAAATCCGAATACTGCATGTTTCTCGACAGAGCGTCCAGACCGATCGCAAATTCCTGATTTCCAATAGCGACCGCATCGTATCCGACCGCTTCCATCAGTTTCATGATACATCCGCCGCTGCAGTTCAAAGCCAGATCTCCGTCAAAAAAATCTCCGGCATCGACCAGAGCGACATACGGATTCTCGGTAAGACAGTGATCTCTGAAGCCTTTCAGTCCCGCATAGCCGATATCTCCGTCGATCGTACTTGCGACGTCGTTGGTATAAACGATCCAGATATCTTCCGTCTGCTCGTGCCTGCAGCCGCACAGGCTTAACAATAACAGCACCAACAGCAGTATCTTCTTCATATTCTTCAATCTTGATTCCTCCCTTCACCGTCCGAAGACGGTTTGTGGTGAATCCCCTTATCCTTCATAAACAAAATTGGCGTTACAATCCTCGATCGTCGGTGCGATCCTGTCTTTCTCAGAAAGGACCGGTTCGATCCCGTTCAGCAGGGAACCCCAGTCGACGTTCACCGTCGGATCGTCATAACGGATACTTCCTTCCGATTCCTTGTTGTAGAGTTCGTCACATTTATACTGAAACAATACCTCATCGCTCAATGCGAGGAAGCCGTGTGCCATTCCCTTCGGGATGTAAAACATCCTCTTATTCTCTTCTGAAAGTTCACAGCTGGTCCATTCCCCGTAGGTCGGACTTCCCTTGCGGATATCGACCGCCACGTCGATGACCTTCCCCCGGATACATCTGACCAGTTTTGCCTGTGAATGCGGGGCCCTCTGATAGTGAAGCCCGCGCAGAGTGCCTTTCACGGCACTGTAGGAAAGGTTGTCCTGTACGAATACGGTATCGATCCCCATCTCGTGAAACTTGGCTTCATTGTAGGTCTCCATGAACCAGCCTCTGTTGTCCCCGTAACAGTCTGATTCGATGATATAGACTCCTTCGATCTTCGTCGGGATCTTCTTCATTATTCCGCCTTCCCTTCCGCAACAGACTTCAGATGTTCGCCATACGGAGATTTTCCGTACAGTTTCGCATCTTCCAGAAGGTCTTCCTTGCTGATCCAGCCGTATTTATAGGCGATCTCCTCCGGAGCGGAGATGACGATGTTCTGACGTTTGGAGATGATCTGAACATAGTTGGCCGCTTCAACCAATGAATCCATTGTTCCCGTATCCAGCCATGCATAACCTCTGCCCAACAGCTGGACATCGAGTTTCTTCTTCTTGAGATACATGTCGTTCAGCGTCGTGATCTCCAGTTCGCCTCGGGCGGAAGGTTCTACCTTCTTTGCCATGCGGGAGACACCTGCCGGATAGAAATACAGTCCGGTGATACAGTAGTTTGATTTCGGATGTTCCGGCTTCTCTTCGACCGAAACGACTCTTCCCTTCTTATCGAATTCCACGATACCGAAACGTTCCGGATCGTTCACATGATAACCGAAGATAGTCGCCCTCTTTTTGTTTTCGGCGTTCTCCTTGGCCTGCTGGAGATAGTGAGAGAACCCGTCTCCGTAGAAGATATTGTCGCCGAGGACCATCGCACAGGCTTCCTTGCCGATGAACTTCTCACCCAGGATGAAGGCCTGAGCCAGTCCGTCCGGAGAAGGCTGTACGCAATAGGAAAGGTTCACTCCGAACTGATGTCCGTCGCCCAGCAGCTGTTCGAAACGCGGTGTATCGTTCGGTGTCGAAATGATCAGGATGTCCTTGATCCCCGCCAGCATCAGCGTGCTCAGCGGGTAGTAGATCATCGGTTTATCGTATACAGGCAATAACTGCTTGGATGTGACCATCGTCAACGGATACAGTCTGGTGCCGGCACCTCCGGCGAGAATGATTCCCTTCATGTTAATCTCTCCTATACTCTTCTATTATAATCGTTTTTTCTAAGCGTGTTTTTTCTCAGTGTTCCGAACAGCCGGTCCAGCAGTCCTTCGATCCGATCGAACAGGAAGGCGAACACGAAGGAATACAGGCATACCTGCAGGTAGACCAGGAAGGAGATATCACTGCGCATCACCGCCGTAAAGAACAGGTAGGCGTAGAAATACGGGTGACAGTACCACATTCCTGCGGAATACTTTCCGATGAATGCCAGTCCTTCCTTCAGATATTTCGATCCCGCAAGGATCCTTGAGACGCTGACGACAAACGGTATGATCACCAGGACATCGAAGATTGAATCGCCCGGGAAGCGGATCAGGACCGTTCGGATCAGGAAGGTGACCAGCAGAAGCAATAACGCGGTAATGAGATTCAGTTTCGATGCGAATTTTTCGAGAAGATCGAAACGCGCACACAGCATCCCTTCCGCAAAGATGACCAGAAAGACCGACAAGGCGCTCTGAAGGAGATTGCTGAAGATCTTCAGACAACGGATCAGATCATGGATGACGATCGCATAGCCAAGGATCGCAGCAACGACCAGTACGATCACGGTGATCACGATCTTCTTCGGGATCCTTCCTTTCAGGAAACTGTAGATCAGAGGAGATACCAGGATCATACAGTAGTAGACGGAGATATACCACCAGGTCGCATTGTAGGAAGAACGGAGACCCAGCAGGTTGAGGATGTAACTCAAAGGTGAGAAATCGAATTCATACGGATTTCCGATGATGATCTCATAGATCGTGAAGAACAGGAAACACAGGATGAATTTCTTATAGAAGGACCACAGCCTCTTCAGACAGTAGCGGTACATCGTCGGATAGGTCCCGTCATCCTTCTTATCCAGCTGGATAAACATCCCGTATCCGGAAGTAAAGGCGAAGACCGCAACGCAGATCTTGCAGAACCAGGCGACGGTCATCTGCGCCGTTTGTGCCTTACCGATGTTCAGAAAGTTCACGAGATCGAAAACAGAGATCCCTTTTTCGATACACCAGGTATTTCCCGTGATGAAAAGATGATGGTACACCATCATCAGGATCGCGATCCCATGCAACATCGATGTATTCTTTCGATCGAACAGTTTCTTTTCCATCCTTATCTCACGATCCGATATTCCAGATCTTTCCTCTCTCCGTATTTCTTTTTGAAGTGCTTCACTTCTTCTTCCTCCTGACAGATCAGCACATCCGCCTTCTCATAGAAGATCTTTTCGATATGTCCGGTCACTTCCGCGGTATGGAAATTGGAAGCTTTCTCATATTCTTCCGGGATCATCCCGTGAGAATCCCAGACCGTTTTGGTATCCAGATCGAAGACTTTATACATATCCGAAGAGATCTTGTCTCTCATGAAACGGGTGACCCCATGGATGAGACATTCCTGACACTTTGAAACGATGTCCAGGATCTCTTCCGTCTGATGCATATCAAAACTGTTACAGACGATCTGCGCGTGATCGCTATCGATCATTTCGACCTGAAGATGTTCCGCGATACGGTCTTCCCCGGAATAGTAGATCCGGAAATAATCCTCGTATTCCTCATCCATACGTAAGACTCTGCGGTCGTATTCCTTCTTCGGATCGGACGGATACGGAGAGATGATGAAGATACTTTTCCGTTCCCCGATCGTTTTCAACAGTTCCGCCTTGTTTCGTTCGTAGCGGGACAGAGTCCTTCGCTCATCCAGTTTCTTTTCCAGTTTCTCTTTCAGCCAGATCGGGAAATGTGTTCCCTGTTCCTTCACCTTGCGGAAGACGCGTTTAAAGAAGATGACTCCCTTCGCAAAAGTCAGATCGGGGATCGAAGTTCCTTTCACAGGTACATAGTCCTTACTGATCTTTTCCAGATAGTCGTCCGCCAGTACATCCAGAGCGTAGACCTCGTTGGCTTCCCGCAGACATTCATCCGAGATCTGTTTTCTGAGTTTCTCGTTCTCGATCAGTTCGCTGATCGCATTCACCCAGGAATCCGTATCGTTCTCTACGAGCAGTCCATTCTCCCTGTCTCTGATCCCGAAGGTATAAGGTTCACAGTTCGAATAGATTCCGGCGATACCGAAGGAGGCGTATTCGACATATTTGTTGAAATACTTGCAGCGATGGAATTCGGTATGCGGCATCGGTGCCAGTCCGATATCCCAGTTGCATCTGGCCATGTATGCTGTATAGGCATCGTAACCGTCCTGATACGGAAGATGTGTCAGACCAAGCCTGTCTACGAAATCAGGCTTGGCTCCCATGAATTCGATATCGATCGTATCTCCGTATTTTTCGACGATCTTCGTGATCGCACCTTCCAGGATCTCGTTGAGGTCCTGAGCACGGTCGATGGATCCCGCAAAACCGATCCGGACCTTGTCGTTCTTTTCCTTTTTCAGGATACGGTTCAGGGAAGGCTCGGCGATCGGAAAGCTGTATTCAAAGTCCTTTCCGTATTTCTCCAGCAAGACCGGAGACGGACTCAGGAAAGTATCACAGTCGGCCATGATGGCTCTGATATTCTTCTGAGTGGAAGGAAGTTTATAGTATGGAGAACTGGACAGATAGTCCGGAACGTTCAAGAGATCGTCATCCATGACATAGATGCGTTTCTTTCCGGCTTTCTTCGCCAGCCTGCAGACATAGGCATCGATATCTGAATCGGAACGTAAAAATACCAGGATATCAGCCCAGTCTACATCCCTTTTATCGATGAAGTGAGAGATGACGAAACGGTAGCTGCATTTCCCCTGTTTCTCCAGATATTCCAGCTGACAGTGTCCGCATAATAAAACAGAGGGGATGAATGTCGTCGAGATCACCAGGACGTTCATCATTCTTTTATCCCCTGCGCTTTTCTGTAAGCATTGCATACATCATCCGTATCTCCGAACATGACGACTTTTCCCTTGTTCAGCCAGATGACCTTGTCACACATCTCTTCGATCTTTTCCAGATCGTGAGAGACGAACAGTACGGTAGCTCCTCCGGTCATCAGTTCCTTCATGCGGGCGAAACTCTTCTCCTGGAAGGCGACGTCACCGACCGCCAGGATCTCGTCGACGATCAGGATCTCCGGCTGTACGACCGAAGCGATCGAGAAGGCCAGTCTGGCCATCATGCCGGAAGAATAGTTTCGGATCGGCATATCGATGAAGTCCCGGATCTCCGCAAACTCCACGATCTCTTCATATTTGGATTCCAGATACTCCTTGGAGTAGCCGAGGATCGCACCGTTGAGGTAGATGTTTTCCTTGCCGGTCAGTTCGAGGTCGAATCCCGCTCCCAGTTCCAGCATCGGTACGATGTTTCCTCGGGTGATGATCGTTCCCTTGGTCGGTTTCAGGATCCCTGAGATCAGTTTCAGCATCGTGGACTTTCCGGCTCCGTTTCGTCCGATCAGTCCCAATGTCTTTCCCTTTTCCAGCTCAAAACTGACATCATCCAATGCCAGGAACTCGTTGAACTTCAACTTGCCGGAAACGGCTGTGGTGAAGATCTCCTTCAGGGAATTGATCGGTTCGTCCGACATCCTGAATTTCATCGTCACGTTTTTGACTTCGATCATATTATCAGACATCGTGACCTCTACAGATATAACGCAAACTTATCCTGCGTTTTCTTGAACGTATAGGCTCCGATCGCCAGGGATACCAGAGCGAACAGGAGACAGAAGATATAGGCGCGCGGTTCCGGCGAGATGCCGTTGATCAGACAGGTACGCGCATTGCCGATAAAGTGATACAGCGGATTGAGACGTACGATGAACTTGAACCGTTCCGGGATGATCTCGGCCGGATAGAAGATCGGCGTCGCATACATCCAGATCTGCGTGAAGACGGTCCAGAGGAACTGGATATCCCGAAAGAATACCATCAGTGCCGAAAGGAAAAGACCGATGCCGAGCGAGAAGACGATCAGGCAGATCACGAAGTACAGGAACAGGATCGCCTGCGGTTTCAGTACGGTCCCAAGTACCAGACATGCCAGAAGCAGCGGTACGAGAGAGATCCCCAGGTTGACCGTCGAAGAGATCGTACGGGCCAGTGGGAAGATATATTTCGGGATGTAGACCTTGGTGATCAGACGGGCATTGCCGCTGACGGAAGAAAGGCACATCGTCGTACATTCATTGAAGAAAGAGAAACAGACGACACCGCTCAGAAGGTATACCGGATAGTTCTTGGTATCGGAACTGAAGAAGGTCGAGAAAACCAGGAACTGGACCGTCATCGTCATCAAAGGATTCAGGAAACTCCAGAAGACGCCCAGGATGGATCTCTTGTATTTGGACTTGAAATCACGGATGACCAGCTGTGAGATCAGGAACTTGTAGTGATAGACGGCGGCGATCGCACGTACGATCAGATTGGATCTGTTATTCAGATAATCGGAATAGGACTTCAGCAGCAGTCCTCCCAGAAGCAGTTCCATGACTGCGACGATATACCAGTAGTATTTTCCGAGGTAGTTTTCATCTCTTCCGGTCAGAGAGAAACAAAGCGTACCGTCGATCATCTTTTCATTGAACATGAATTTCGATCCCGGCATATCCTTGCGCATCAAGGCGACCACACCCTGGTCCGCTTCCGAAGTCGCATAGATCCGGATCGCCAGCATATGGCCCTTCCTTCCGGAGATCGGTTCATCCGGTCTCAGGATCACAGTCTCCGTCTCATTCATATCCGAAAGATCTACGGTCCGCTTCATCAGAAGTTCTTCATTGTCATAGAGGAATACCGTGATCTTTCCCTGTGTATCCTTATACAGTTTCGCAAAGGAAACGGACATCTCTTCGATATCTTCCACCCGGTTGACGAAGGGCTGCATCACGATCGTTCCTGCGATGATCTCTTCCGTTGCGGAATCCGCATCCGGCATCGAGATATTCCCGCTGGAATTGCGATACTTCAGCTGATCTCCGCCCAGAAAATAAAAAGATACTGAAAAGACAGTAAATATGAAAAAGGTGATAAGAAATACTTTTTTGAGATTTTCCTTTGTCATTGATCCTTAGCGATATTGAGCGAGAAACACAGCGTTCCGTCGAATTCTGAATTCCCGTATTTGATCTGCGAATCTCTGACATCTTCGGTCTTCAGCATCAGGCCGACTCCGTCATTGTCTTCGCAATAGGCATAGACGATCATCTTCAGTTTCTTTCCGGCCATGTTTTCCAACGGCGTTTCCGGCGTAAAGAAGACGCGGTGCTGTTCCGGGATCTCCTGTGCATCCATCGTCGTATAGTAAAGCACCTGGTTTCCGTCCAGGAGCGCAAATGTCAATGTACCGTGAGCGTCACGATAGAACTTCGTAAAGACGACAGCGATATTGTCGATCGTTTCGACCGAGTTATCGAAGGTCTCGATCAGACTGATCCCGTGGGACAGTTCTCCGGAGACTCCGTCAGCGACAGGCATCTCCCGATACAGAGAATTCTTTCGGGCAGCTTCGCTGTTTCCGCGAAAGACGAACCATACGGTCAGCAGAATAAAGACGACTGCACCGATGATGACCGCCTTTTCCAGTTTCTTATTTTTCATAACATTTCTATTATAACAACTTTAAATATAGTTTACTAATACCAAGATCCGGAAGAAAAGATCGTTGCCTGTATGAGAACGGAACTCCTCCTTCTCCAGAAGCTGTTTCTTCTTCTTCGGATCTCTCGCATAATCCGCCACGATCTCGAGAAGTTCTTTCTTCTTCGGATCGCATTCCCCTCCATAGACTCTCAACAGGGACTGTGCCGTCTTCGAACGGTAGTTGCGGATCGAACCGTTCACAAAGCGCCTGACCCGGCCAAAGAAGACCTTGGCTTTGTTTGCCGACATTCCGATCTGATTGTCTCCGTGCTGACGGTAATACATATGAGGACTTCTGTCCAGGATCATCTTCCCGAACAGAGTGACGACCTTATGGATGATGGCGTCGTGGATCACGCAGTATTCCCTGTTCACATCGTATTTGAGGATCTGTTTCCTTGCGGCTTCGTTGAAGACGAAGGTACAGCCCGGTGCGGTATGATAGATCAGAGAATGCGGAAAATCCGAGAAGTTATAAAGATCCGATACATCGGAATCGATCGGATTCAGGTCCTGATCGGTCAAGGTATAGCGGCTGCAGTAAAGTAAAGGGATACTGTTATCTTCCTGTTCCAGTGTTTTGACGGCCGTCTCCAGTTTGTCTTTGAACCAGACATCATCCTGGTCACACAGGGCGTAGTAATCGGAACCTTCCGCCTTTTCGATCAGTTCCCAGAAGGACTTGGCAGGACCGAGGTTCCTTCCGCAATAGTACTCCATGAACGGATATTCACTGCAGTACTCCTCCAGGATCGCCACGGTATCGTCTCGGGATCCGTCATCTCTTATGAGGATCCTGTCCGGCCTCAGAGTCTGTGCCAGGAGAGAATCCAGCTGTTCCTTCAGATACTTCTCCCCGTTGTATGTCGATAAAAGGACCGTCAGTTTCATTTCATCACCTCGTCGACCGCTTTCAGACAGTTTTGGACAAAGACTTCTTTCGTAAAGTGAGTCCGATACAGTTCATAGATATTCTCATTCTGCTTACGCATTCTGATCAGTTTTTCCGCATCGATCTTTGAGACCTCATCGATATTGAGGCCCGCATCGTATTCTTCGACCAGTTTCCTGGTATCGCCTTTGATATTGTTCAGGATCGGCAGTCCGTGTTCGAAATAGTCGATACATTTGACGGTCAGACCGATGTAGAGTCCTTCCCTGTAGATATTGACTCCCGCATGACACTTCGCAAAGATCTCCGCCTTCTTCTTCTCTTCCCGGATCGCTCCGTGGTAGATCACTTCACAGACGGGTTTCAGAACGTTCAAAAACGTCTCCGTATTCTCCCCTTCCCCGATCACATGCATCTGTACCGGCATATCGATCCTTCTGATCATATCGGCGATCTTTTCCGGATCGATGATGTTGTTGATGGAACCGATATAGCACAGGGACAGTTTTCCTTCCGGAAGATCCGGATCCATCCTGACAGCTTCCGATTCTCTCGCCCAATGGATCGTCTCTATCTTCCCCTGATATTCCTTCTTCAGGATCTCCTGATAGAAGTCGCATTCGCTCACTACGAGGTCGGCACAGGAAAGGTTCCTGCTGCGGATGTTCCTCCATGCGGATAACGGAAAAATGTTCTTCGGAACGGATATCGGCAACGATTCCGGCCACATGTCGATAATATCGATGATCAGTTTTGTTTCAGGATGAACTTTTTTATATCCCTTAGCTTCCCTGATCAGGGAGTTGGCCGGAGCCATCAGCCAGATCAGATCGGGATCTTCTTTCTCGATTTCAGTAAATACCTTTTTCGCAAACAGACTGTGTGAACGCATGCGTTTCAAAGAAAGGTTCTTTTCATAAGGCATCGTTTCGATCGCCCGGAAATGATCGGAAAGATGATCTCTCTTCTGTTTCCGGATATGCGAAAAGTCCGAAGTCAGTACGGTGGCTTCATATCCTCTTTGAACGCAGGCATCGTAGACGAAACCGGCGCGTTCTTCATTGGATTCAAAACAGGTCGCGATCGTGACTTTCATCTTGCTGCGTCCTCCTAGTAATTCACGAACGTGAAGGAAAGGATGTAAAGGATGACTTCAAACAGCATCAGTAACTGGATATATGAGAGATAACGTTCCGTGCCCTTCGGCAGCGAGAACTTCTTATTCGCAAAGATCACAAAGAAATAGGACAGCAGAGGGCTGAAATATCTTCCCTGTACGCCCTGGATCAGTTCATCGATCTTGGATGTCTCACTCAAGAGGAAACCCAGAAGGATGAGGAGACCGATCACGACACAGATCCCGATCATGATGATCCGCAAAAGCGGAGACAATGTGTTTTCCTGCCTTGTGAATGCGGAAAGGACCAGAACAGCGGTCAGGATATGGATGATCCGGATCGGAAGCAGGAGCGTCTCTCCCGAAAGAGTCCTTCCCAATGCGTCATAGAACCATCTCTTGAGTCCGAAGCGGATCGTCTTGAGGACCATGGCCACGGTATGTACCGGATATTCGACGATGAATCCCACGGTATATGTATCATCCGGGATCCCGGTCGGATCGAATTCCTTGAAGAGCTGACGCGGATCAGAGTGGATCGGCAGACCGGCCATTTGGATCTTTACGGCCGATGCGCTGTCTCCGTAAGTCTCTTCGATTCGGTTGATCATTCGGGTGATCTGCGGTGCCAGCATATAGACGAAATTGTATATGACCGGAAGCGAGATGACCAGAGAGACCAGAAGCTTGTTGCGCCTGCCGTCGAAACGGTCCGCCGGAACGAAATAGAACGGTACGATGAACAGGCCGTAGATGAATTTCGTCGGAGCCAGAAGATAGACCACAGCTGAGACAGCAGCGATCTCGGAATACGGGATCTTCTCTTTGCTCATATACCATTTCAGGAAGTATGCCAGCAGTACGAAGATCAGTCCGTTGATCATGCAGTCATAGGAATAGGAAGAACACTGCTGCAGGAACATCGGCATGCAGCAGAGCACCCCGATGAGGTTCTTGTGCGTCGGTGCGATGCGGATCGCCCAGTAGACACAGAATGCATAAAACAACAGGTTCGTGAACCTTCCCAGATAGAACGTCTTCAGGAAGTTCAGTTTCAGGACCCTTCCGATAAAGACGCCGACCGTCTGCGGGAAGAAGTAATCGAGACAGCTCAGATTGTCGATGTCTTCACTGACTCCTTCGTATTTTCCTTTCAGTTCGAGCGGTTCGTCGAACTGATCGATCAGACGGAAATACGCAAGGGCGGAATTTTCGTGACCGTTGAAATGACTGTAGTTGCGGTAGGTCTTGTCGATGATCGTATGATCTTCTCCCAGAAGTTTGCTGACGATCTGATAGGCCGCTTCATAATGGAACTGTTCATCCGGAACAGACATTGGGGTGATGATCGCGATGAAGATCATACCGACCAGAAGTGCGGTCATCGCAAACCGGATCTGCGGACCGACTTCGAGCGCGATCATCAGGATCAGCACGGAAAAGACGACGATCGACCATACGATGATGACCTTGCTGAAATGTTCGTAATAGGAATTCGGGACCTGAAGCTTGACCGTGATATCACTGTCGCTCATAGGCATTCCGTTGATATGCATCGATCCCCCTTCCAGGGTGTCCCGATCGGTATAGTAGACACCGACACCCTGACCCCGAATACTGTCGGAAGACAGAGTGATGGTGATATCGTCATCTTTCAGGATATCCAGAGGTGTATCCAGACCTACCGTCAGAAAGAGGTTGTCTTCAAAGTCGGAAGCCGGAATCTGCGTATCCGCATATACCGTTCCGCTTTCGTTTCCTTTTACCGTGATACGTACGTTCCCTTTATTGTTTCTGCGCGCATAGGTCGCAAAACGGATGCTGATACTGCGGGCATCATCCAGTACGGGCAGTTCCTGTTCCACCGTCACGCCCTGACACAGTTCGGTGACGTGATCGGAGACGTTCGTTCCGATCGCTTCGAGTCCCATCGAAGTCCGATAGGTGTTCAGTGAGAATATGATCAGAGCGATCCAGACAGCAGAAAAAGCCAATACGATGTATTTGTTCTTCCAAAGATTCTCTTTTAATCGGTTCAGTCTTTCTTTCACGGGATCATCCTGTATGTATCGCTGCTTAAAGCGCTGAGATCGTAATCGAACGATCTGTCTTCTGTCAGGATACGGCGAATGCTGTCCTTGATCTCATCCGCGCTGCATCCTATCGTATTATATCCATATTCCCGTAAAATGCGATAACTCGGGCTGTTGCTGTCACAGATCCCCAGGATCGGTTTCTTCAACAGGAGGTATTCGACGATCTTGCTGGGAAGGTAAGGCTGGGAAGGTGCACCCGGCATCAGTGTATCGAACAGGACCAGAACGTCCGCTTCCTTCATGATCCGGATGGATTCGTCATAGGAGACCTTGTCATGGATCATAAACAGGTCTTCCAGACCGTACTCCTTGATCTTCTGCACATCCGCAGGCTGGATCTCGGAATACTGATGAAAGACGATCTTCTCTTTCAGATCCGGATCTTCTTCTTTCAGCTGTCTCAACGCTTCGATGAAACTGTCCGGTCTGCGCAGTCCGTACAGCCTTCCCAGATGGACGGCCTGTTTCACCTTGTTTTCCTTCCTCGGCGCATCGATGATATCCCGATACATCTTCCATTCCGGTACATAGGTCAGAGGCATGACGATACTCTTCTTTAACAGCTCTTCATAATTGGGATACTGTCTCAAAGTGAAGTCTCTCTGTTCCTCGCAGATGAAGACCAGCCGGTCCGCATATTTTACCGCCGCTTCTTCATAGCGGTCGTTATAAAGACACCAGGAGCCTACATGGAAGGCAAAACGGTAGATGAGACTTCTGTCTTCCAGATCGGTCTTCTTATAAGGAGAGCCCTTGAACGGATCGGAAAAGGACGCATACCACATCACTTCCGGATGCTTCTTCTTGATCCTGTATCCGGCGATATGGGAGATCCCCGGAACGATCGAAGTAAACAGATAGCGGTATTCCTTCTTTTCGAATTCGATCAGGGCATCATGAACATATTTATTCATCAGAAAAAGACCGGCCGGAAGCCGCAGAGGATAATAACGGGGGATCGCCCAATCAAGTTCAGAAGTCCACGTTACATGGAACTTGGAGTAATTGTCATCCTCTTTCAGCTGCTTCAAAAGACCTTCGTCTTCCTTTCCGTGGAACGCAAAAACATCCATGTCCAGGTCAAGGTTCCTCAGTCTCTTGTATGTTAAAAGTGTCACAGTGTCGTTAAAGGGAACGAAACTCCCCGGAACGACGAACATCCTATCTCTCATTCTTCTTTTTCAGTTCTTCCAGTTCCTTCTTCAGGGAAGCGACTTCGTAGGTAAGGCTGATGATCTGTTCGTTGTGTTTGGAGATCATGATATAGACATAGAAAGTCAGGGCATACAGAAGAGCCGTCATGATCAGAAAGACCGTATTGACCGGAAGCTGTATCCCCAGAAGATCGGAAAGACCGTAGAAGGTCTCCGGGAAGATCGCCATCAGAAGGCTTCCCAAAGCCCAAAGGATCCAGACGATCGAATATTTGATATTGAGATATTTCTTGATGATACTGTACAGGATCAGTCCCAGCACCAGAACGGACGCAAGGAGAAGACCCAACCTCAAGCTACTTGACATATTTCAGACCTCTTATTGTACAAAAAGAATCGACAGACATACTGACATCATATAGTAGATCGATTTGAACGGATTGTGGAAATAGGAAACTCCCGCTTCCCTCTCCTTCATCTCCACCTGGACTTCCTTTACCTTCAGTCCCTTGTGAAGCAGATAGCACAGCGCATCCGGTTCCGCATAGAAATTCATGGAATCCGCGAACTGTCCGATGACCTTCTTTCCCAAAGCACGCATTCCGCTCGTCGGATCCTTGACCGATCTGCCTGTCTTGACCTTGATCAGAAAGCACAGAAGACGGCTTCCCAGCATGCGCATCGTCACCGGCTTCTTCCGATCGACAAAACGGGAACCGACAACATAATCGTTCCCTTTCTCGATCTCACTGATCAGATCGTGGATATATTTCGGAGGATGCTGACCGTCACCATCCACACAGACGGCACAGTCATAATCGTGATCCTTCGCATATTTGAAACCGACTCTGGTCACTCCTGCGATCCCCAGATTGATCGGAAGATCGAAGTGATTCAGATCGTTTTCCTTTAACAGTTCTTCTGTCCCATCGGTAGAACAGTCGTTGATCACCAGATAATCGTATCCGCGATTTCGGATATCTTCGATCAGAGATAAGAGATTGTCCTGCTCATTGTAGGCAGGTATGATGACCAGCGTTTTCACAAACCAATTATAGCATACCCTATATATAAATCATCTTTCCGAAGAAAGATGATCATTGCTTCCCAAGCCTTTTCAGATAGATCCTCTGCGCAAGGTTGTGGATACGGTCATAGATGGGATCCGGAAGGAATTCCAGAGCCTTCTCTGCCTTGAACAGAGCGGAAGGATGCAGTTCCGTCTCATAATCCGGCCATGCGCTGTTTTTGCGGTAGTGTTCAAACTGTTTCCTGACCGGAGACTCATTCCCCTTCTGCCACGGCCTTCCGAACACTCCTCCGAGACAGTGATAGAAGATGACGTTCTCCCTCGCTTTCTCCACTTCCTCTTCCCGATAGAACGGTTTTTTATCCAGCGAATACATCACAAAACTGTTATGGACGCCGTAGTAGTCATAACCGGTCAGATAATTGTATTTCGGATCGATCACTTCGACCTCATCCTGCAGTCCTGCCGCCAGGATATCCTGATCGCACAGTAAAGGCTGATGTTTCATCCCTTCGATATACTTCACCAGCTTTTCGGTGCAGTTTCTTTCTTTCCATCTCTTCACATCGACATATAAGGATCCGGTATTGAACAGATAGAAACTCTCATCGATATGGGCCGTCCTGTTGAAATCCGCATGAGCGGAATCGAGTACAGCACCGACCGCTTTTTCGATCTTCGGTTCCTCGATCTCTTTGAGACAGAGCACATCCGAATCAAGATACCATATCGTATCGACATCCAGTCCGTCATAGGCGAACAGTTTCCAATAGACATAGTAGGAATTGCTTCCCCAGCGGTCAAAGCCCTTCCGTTTCAGAAGTTCATCGTATTTCGTACAGTCCAGATAACGGAAACGGATCCTTTTCTCATTCCGATAGAAATCGCAGAGCCTGTGATAGTTCTCACTGTCTTCCTTCTCCGTCGCGATATAAAAACAGATCTCCGTATCCGGATTGTTTTCCACGACAGACTGTATCGAGATGGATGTCAAAGACAGATAGGCATCATCACAGGTATAAAGGATATTCCGTTTTTTCATTACTTGAAGCTGTTCAGTTTTTCAATGACGTAGGTCTGTTCCTCTTGCGTCATTCCGTTATACATCGGTAGAGAGAGGACTTCCTTTGCGTAACGTTCCGCGATCGGAAGATCGCCTTCTTTATAGCCGAGATAGGCATAGGCCTTCTGAAGATGCGGCGGGATCGGATAATGGATGATCGTACCGATCTCATTCTCCTTCAGATAGTTCATCAGTTCATCTCTGCGATCGCTGTGGATCACGTACTGATGGTAGATGTTGTTGGAACCGGGACGGGTCTGTAAAGGACGGATGTGAGGATTGGACACTTCCCGATCGTAACGTGCAGCGATCTTCATCCGTTCCTCGTTGAGTTCATCGAGATATTTCAGTTTCACCCGCAGCAGTCCTGCCTGAAGTTCATCCAGACGGGAATTCATTCCGATGATGTCGTTCTCATAATGCAGTTTCTTGGAACCGTAATTGCGGATCACGCGGAATTCTTCCGCATATGTTTCATTATTCGTCGTTAAAGCACCGCCGTCACCGAAGCCTCCCAGATTCTTTGTCGGATAGAAGCTCCAGCACCCGATATCGCCGATCGAACCGACCTTTCTTCCGTTCCAGGTCGTACCGTGCGCCTGTGCGCAGTCTTCGATCACTTTCAGATCATATTTCTTTGCGATCTCCATGATCCTCGTCATATTGCAGGACTGACCGTAGAGATGGACCGCCAGGATCGCTTTCGTCCGATCCGTGATCCTCTCTTCGATCTTTTCCGCGTCCAGATTGTCATATTCATCCGGTTCGACCATGACCGGAGTCCCGCCGTTCAACGTCACACCCATGTCACAGGCGATATAGGCATTGGAACAGACGATGACTTCATCTCCCTCATGGACGCCGATCACACGAAAGGCGATCTGCAGCGCATCCAGTCCGGATGCACAGCCGACACAGTATTTAGACTCAGTATATTCCGCGAATTCCTTCTCGAATTCCTTTACTTCTTTTCCCAGGATATACCATCCCGAATCCAGGACTTCCACCGCCTTCGCATTGTATTCTTCCGCATGAAGATCATGCTGTCTCTTCAAATCATTCGCTGCGATCTTCATTTCTGTTTCCTCCAGACCATTCTGTTGACAATACCGGTATAGGACTGGATCAGTTTGACGACCTTGTCCGATACATTGAGATCGGTATAGTCCGGTGTCGGTACACCCAGATCACTGTTCCGGTTCATCTCGATCGCCAGATCGACAGACTGCAGGACTTCCTTCTCGGTGATCCCGGACAGGATGAAGTTCCCCTTATCCAAAGCTTCCGGCCGTTCCGTAGATGTCCGGATCGCGACAGCCGGGATCGGCTTTCCGATACTGAGGAAGAAGGATGATTCTTCCGGAAGTGTACCGGAATCGGAAACGACGCACATCGCATTCATCTGCAGATGATTGTAGTCATGAAAACCCAGAGGTTTATGCATGATGACCCGCTTGTCCAGTTCAAATCCGGATTCCTCCAGTCTCTTTCGGGAACGCGGATGGCAGGAATATAAAACAGGGACATCGTATTTCTCGGCGATCGCATTGATCGCGGTAAACAGTGATTCGAAGTTCTCTTTCGTATCGATATTCTCTTCTCTGTGGGCACTTAAAAGGATGTATCTCCCCTTCTCAAGGCCGAGCTCTTTCAGGATGGAAGAAGCTTCGATCTCCTTGAGATGCGCAGTCAGGACTTCCGCCATCGGTGAACCGGTGACATAGGTCCTTTCCCTGGCTACACCGGAAGCGTTCAGATATCTTCTCGCATGTTCGGAGTAGCACATGTTCACATCGGAGATCACATCGACGATCCTGCGGTTCGTCTCTTCCGGCAGACATTCATCGAAGCATCTGTTTCCGGCTTCCATATGGAAGATCGGGATATGCAGTCTCTTGGCTCCGATGACGGAAAGACAGCTGTTCGTATCCCCCAGGACCAGTACCGCATCCGGCCTCTCCTTCACCATAAGCTTGTAGGACTTGTCGATGATATTGCCGATGGTGGAACCCAGATCGTCTCCGACCGCATCCAGATAGAAGTCCGGCTCTCTCAATCCGAGGTCCCTGAAAAAGATCCCATTGAGTTCGTAATCGTAGTTCTGTCCCGTATGGACCAGGACCGTATTGAAGTATTTATCACATTTCTTTATGACTTCACTGAGTCGGATGATCTCAGGTCTGGTCCCGACGATGACCATCAGTTTCAACTTGTCCATATCATACCTCCTCGAAGAATGTATCAGGTCTGTTTTTATCGAACAGCTCGCTGGCCCACATGAGGGTGACCAGTTCTTCCGTTTCGCTCAGATTGATGATGTTGTGGGTATATCCCGGAAGCATATGTACCGGCTCCAGTTTCTCACCGCTCACTTCGAACTCCATCACCTCTTCCGTTCCCAGTTTCCTCTCCCGGATCAGCGCATGGCCTTTGACCACCAGGAAGAATTCCCATTTGGTGTTATGCCAGTGCTGTCCCTTGGTGATACCCGGTTTCGAGATATTGATCGAGAACTGGCCGCTGCTTTCAGTCTTCAGGAATTCGGTGAAAGATCCTCTTTCATCCGTATTTCCCTTCAGTTCGAATTTCACTTTCCGTTCCGGCAGATAGGAAAGGAAAGTCGCATACAGTTTCTTTTCGAAACTCCCTTTCGGCGTTTCCGGAAGCAACAGCGTCTCTCTTTGCGCATCGAAGCGGTGCAGCAGATCGACGATCTCGCCCAGTTTCTTTTTATGCGTGACCGGAACGTAACACAGATCGCCGTTTCGATGTTCCTTGCCTTTTAAAGCCTCACACATCTCGTCGACGATGTCGTCGATGTAGACCAGAGTGAGTTCCGTATTCGGATCGTTCACCTTGATCGGCAGATCGTTGGCGATGTTGTTGCAGAAAGTAGCTACCGCTGAATTATAATTCGGTCTGCACCATTTGCCGAAGACGTTCGGAAAACGGTAGACCAGGACTCTGACATCATTGTCTCTTCCGTATTTCAGAAGCAGATCTTCCGCTTCCTTCTTGGATCTTCCGTAATCGTTATCGAGCGCCGCCTGTGTGGAACTCGACAGCATCACCGGACATCTGTTTCCGGCTCCTTTCAACAGATCCAGAACGCATGCCAGAAAACTGTGGTTGATATTGAATTCCGTTGTATCCTTCGGACGGTTCACTCCCGCAAGATGGAATACGAAATCGCAGTCCTGAACATACCTTCTCAGATCGTCAAGACTGTCGTTCACGTCATATTCAAAGATCTCATCGACCGTGAGATCTCTCGTTCTGTCTTTTCCTTCTTTGATGTTGCGCAGGTTGCATACCAGATTCTTTCCGATAAATCCCTGTGCACCTGTTACCAGTATTTTCATCTCTTCTTATTCTAATAAAGAAGTGCTTTGATTAAAAGCACTGTATCCCTATCGGATCTCTCTGATCAGCATGAACGCTTCCGCATATTCCCTGCTGATCGTCGTCCCTCTCAGCATCGCCAGAGCACGGATCCCCTGGATCGATCTCGGGTTCGGATAATCGCAGATCTGCGTCTTATATTCTTCCATCGCTGCGATCTTGCGGTCAATATACTTCGTGATATCGACATAGACATTCGGAATGAAGGCGTTCGTCGTATTCGGAATATCCCATTCCGTTTCAGACAATGTCTCATAGGCGTAGATCCGTTTGACTGAATAGTCGAATCGCGGTCTCACTGCGACCATGCAGGCATCGACGATCATCTTGTGATCCAGATGCATATCACCCCTGTGAGGGATGTAGACTTCTTCCGGGCGGATGTCTGCGATCAGCTTTCCGATCGCACTGTTGAGTTCATAACGGGGAACGCTTTCCAGCATCGCTGCCGGAAGATCCAGGAAGAACGTGCCGGTAACTCCTAAAACCCTGTGAGCGTTCCGACTCGCCTGTTTGTTTGCCTGATCATCCTCCTCCGTATACAAAGGCTCCGCCTCCTTGGTGACGATACCGACGTATACTTCGTTTCCTTCTGCCAGATACTTTGCGATCAGTCCGCCGCAGCCCAATACTTCATCATCCGGATGCGGTGCAATAATCAATACTTTCATCCCGTCTCCTTTCTTCAGCGGAAGAGATCCAGTTTCTTAAGGATCTCCTTCATCTCTTCGACGTTCAGACGTTTCGTATTATGTGAATTGTATTCCTCTGCGGAATCCAGCTCATCCGTACCTTTACTGATATAACGGTCGTAATTGAGATCTCTGTTGTCTGCCGGGATCCGGTAGTAATCTCCGAGATCCTCTGCCTTGATCATATCTTCCTTCGTCACCAGGACTTCATACAGTTTCTCACCGTGTCTGGTTCCGATATTGACCACCTTCGTATCTTCCTTGCCTTTCAGTTCCACGATCGCCTGTGCCAGCGTGCCGATCGTTGCGGCAGGTGCTTTCTGGACGAACAGGTCTCCCTGTCCGCCGTTTTGGAAGGCAAACAGGACGAGTTCGACGGCCTCATCCAGAGACATCATGAAACGGGTCATGTTCGGATTGGTCACGGTGATCGGCTGATCGTTTTCGATCTGTTCCAGGAACAGAGGGATCACGGAACCTCTCGATGCCATGACGTTGCCGTATCTGGTCAAACAGAGGACCGTATCGTTCTCAGACAGCTGTCTGGATCTGGCGATGACGTTCTTCTCCATCAGAGCCTTCGTCATACCCATGGCATTGATCGGATAGGCGGCCTTGTCCGTAGACAGGAAGATCGCCTTCTTGACTCCGTGTCTGACACACGCATCGATCACGTTGTCGGAACCCAGGATGTTCGTCTTCACCGCTTCGATCGGATAGAATTCACAGGACGGTACCTGTTTCAGGGCTGCCGCATGGAAGACATAATCGACACCTTTGAAGGCGTAGTCGATCGATTTCGGGTCTCTGACATCTCCGATGTAGAACTTCAGTTTATTCGCATATTCAGGATATTTCTGCTGATACTCATGACGCATGTCATCCTGTTTCTTCTCATCACGGGAAAGGATCCTGATCTCTCTGATATCGCCGGTCAAAAAACGTTTCGCAACGGCATTTCCGAAGGAACCCGTACCTCCCGTGATCAGTAATACTTTATCCTTGAACATCTTTATTTCCTCCTGTCAATCTGACTGTCGAATCGGTATTTATTCATCAACAGTTTATCATCTTCTCCTGTATCTTTCGTTTCAAATCATCGGCTCAGACGATGGAACGGTAGAATTCCGTCATCCATTCCGCATTCACCTTCGCATCGAATCCCGCATCCGCGATCTCTTTCCAATACGCATGACGGTCTTCATCCGTACGCTTCATCTCTTCGATCCAGAGATCGGTATCGAGCGGGATGAATCTGCACTGCCCGGTGACATTGACGTTCTGATCGACGCGGTCGGAACACAGGCATATGATCCCGCTGCTTTCCGCTTCGATGCAGGCAACGGAAAGACCTTCATATAACGACGGCATCAGGAAGACATCAGCCATCTGCAGGAGCGCATGGACGTCATCCCTTCTCTGCAGGATGATCACGTTGTCTTCCAGTTTCAGCTGTCTGATCCTGTCTCTGATCTCCTGTTCCTGTTCTCCGTCACCGACGATCACAAGTTTGGCGTTTCCATCGTACTCGAGATACTTCTTGAATACATCCAAGGTGAACAGATAGTTTTTCTGTGCAGACATCCGTCCCACCTGGATGAACACCTTTTCGTCTTTGAACCCGAATTCTTTCCTGTACTGTTCTCTGATACGGACATCATAGGTGAACCGGTCGGTATCGATCCCGTTATTGATCACATAGAAACGGTCGCCTTTCGTCACTTTCTTTCCGAAAAGCCATTCTCCCGCTTCCCTGGAACATCCGAAGAAGTAATCGGCCGTATTCCGCAACGGATACTGCATGATGGTCTGTACCGTACTTCTGAACCCTTTCCCGTTGGATGTATTGTGGGAATGGATGATCGTCTTCATTCCGTGTCTCTTTGCGATCCTCATGACGATAAAGGCATAGGAACGCACGTGACTGTGGATGATATCGTAATCGTGTTCTTCAAAAAAACGGTCCCAGAATGCGGTGATCTCCTTCAGATTCGTTCCCTTGAACTGCGGGGCAGTAAAGACCTGCGCACCGAAAGACTCCACCAGATCCTTCATTTCCAGCAGTCCGGAATGGTCGATAATAAAATCGCATTGAACCTGATCGTAATCAATGTTTCGGCACAGATTGATGATCATCGCCTGAGCTCCGCCGTAATTCAGTCCCGGCAGAAATTCCAGCACCTTAATTTTTCTTGGCATACTTTTCGATCGCTTCCATATATTTTTCGATCACGATCCTTCTGTCGAACTGTTCTTCCATCTTCTTTCTGGCATTTCTTCCCATCTGAGCTCTGCGCTCATTGTCGAGACTCATGAACTTTTCGACTTTTTCGATCAGATCTTCAAGACTCTTCTGTTTTACGATGAATCCGTTGACATCATCCTCGACGATCTCCTTGCATCCGGGACGGTCGGTCGTGATGATCGGCCTTCCGCAGGAACACGCTTCCAGCAGCACGTTGGACATGCCTTCCGGGTAGTAGGTCGGATGGATGATGCAGTGGACCTGATCGTAGATCGGCCGCATATCATCGACAGATTCGTGATAGACACAGATCCCCCGTTCCGTCAGATCCTTCACTCTCTCTGTATAGTCTTCTTCCTGAAGACCGCAGATATGAAATACCGTATTCGGATATTTGGAATGGATATATTCTGCCGTATCGAGATAAAGATCGAAGCCCTTCTCCTTCATCATCCTTCCCGCAAATACGAAACGGATCTCGGAATCGTCGGGATATTCACAGTATTTGAAGAAATCGAGATTGACACCGGATCCCGGGATCAGTTCATAGTCGCTGTCCTTACGGATGATCCTGTGTTCCAGCATATAATCCTGATTCGCCTGATTCTGAAAAAAGACCTTATCCGCATTGTTCAGTGCGGTCGTATACAGGACCTTGATCATCTTCTGAAAGAGCCCTTCCTTTTCGAAAAAGGAACCGAATCCGGTGATATTCGGGATATACGGGACATGGCACAGTCCCGAAGCGATACCGCCGTAAACGTTGGATTTGATCGTATAGGTCAGGACTACGTTCGGTCTCACGTCGCGTATGATCCTGATGTAGTCAGTCAGGACCTTGAGTTCCTGGAAGGGATTCTTTCCCCTGCGGTTCATCTCCGTGACGATGTAATGACATCCCAGTTTTCTGATCTGATCGGAAAAATTACCTTCCGGTAAAGAGGCGTAGACTTCATAGCCCTTCTTCGAAAACTCTTCCAGCAGTTCCCTTCTGAATTTATAGAGTCCGATGTCGCTGTTGGTCAAAATCAGTACTTTCATATCTTCGCTGTATTTTCTTTCTCTTCTTCTACTTCTTTCTTGCTGCGGGTCTCATCCAGATTCGTCCCGTCGAACAGGACTCTCGTATCGTTTGCCCGGGTATCATTATTTCCGAAGACCTTCTTTGCGATCGCAAATATCATCTTCACATCGGTCAGAAAACTGATATGTTCGATATACCAGATATCGTTATCGAACTGCTCCCGCCAGGTCCATGTCTTGCTGTCGGAAGGGATGATGCGGAAACACGCCAGACCCGGACGGACGAGATGACGCTGCGCATGTCTCGGGTTGTAAAGTTTCAGATACTCCACCAGCAAGGGACGCGGTCCGATGATGCTCATATCCCCTTTCAGGATATTGAACAGTTCGGGAAGTTCATCCAATGACGTCCTGCGGATAAACCTTCCGAATGAAGTCAGCCTTTTCTCTTCCGGAAGAAGATCTCCGTTCTCATCCGTCTGATTCGTCATGGAACGGAACTTGTACATGCAGAAGATCTTCCCGTCTTTTCCCGGACGGTGAGACGCATAGATGACCGGTCTGCCGTGAAAGATCAGTTCCAGGATGACCATGATCAGCAGGATCGGAGAAAGGACGATCAGCGCAAACAGACTGATCAGGAAGTCCAGGACCCTTTTCACATAGCGACTGTAAAATGTATTTGAAGGTATGACCTTTTCGCAATTCTCTTCCATTCTTTCCCTCATACAGCGATCATATTCCTGACCCTGATAAAATCGAATCCGACTCTTCGAGCGAATTCCTCATCGATATCCCTGTCTCCGTAATAAAGATAGCGATCTGCCTCGATCTTTTGTTTCACGAGCTCACCCATATACGGATCGGGTTTACTGTATTTCTTTCCGTAGTCACCGGAGATGAAGATATGTTCTTCATCGATCCAGCGGTCGAGTTTCAGTTTCAAATATTTCTTTCTCTGAAGAGAGCTGTTTCCGTCGGTAACGATCGCTTTCGGCTGATCCTTGCTTGCTTCCAGGAGATCGATCACATGCGGAGACAGACTGAGTTCAAAATCCGCATTCCGGAAGGCTTCAACGCACTTCTTAAGAAGAAGATCGTCCAATGAGAGACCTGTCACCTCGGAATAAGCCATCTGAAAGACCGGAGCGGAACTTCCGTTCTGCAGCCACATACGGCACAGGCTCTCATACAGCCTGTCTTCATCCGATCCGGAACCTTCCGCCATCACTTTACTGACGGAAAGATATGCCTGACGAATGAAATCATATTCATCATACAGAGTCCCGTCCAGATCGAACACCAGGGCTTCGGTCTGATCAGACATAAAATACCTCGTTATAATAACGGCTCATCTTCAGACCGTACTGAACCGGATGTGTCGCCTCGACTTTCTTTTCGTTCACGAAGATATCGACGATCAGCGGGAACCAGTTTTCCGTCGCAGCCATGCCCAGGGTCGTACCTCCGCCGAGTCGCGGATTGATCTCCGTAAAGCGGATCTCTCCGTTCTCCAGTTCGAAACACTGGATATTGACCGGTCCCGCAAAACGGAAGGCCTTGCAGATCGCACGGATCCCTTCTTCGATCCTGTCATTTCTGACGACGATCCCTTCGGTCGATTTTCCTTCTCTTACCGTCAGTCTTCTTCTCGGGACGATATAGACCGGTTCTCCGTCACGATCGCAGAGGACATCTGTCGTATATTCTTTTCCGATGAGCAGTTCCTGAGAGATCATGCCGTCCATATCGACGGTCCTGTCATTCAAGCGGATCCCCTGTCCGCCTCTGCCGTTGCGCGGTTTTACCAGAGGATAGATATTCTCGAGACTGGTCTTCGGAGTCGGGATCCCGTTCTCGATAAACTTCTGATAGGTGAGCCACTTGTCTTCACAGATCTCGATCGTTTCCGGAACGGAAACAGAAACGGAAGTTCCGTTTTTCTTTAATTCTTCACTCATCTGTGCCCATGCCAGCATCCCCTCGTCGAGGGTCGGGATCACCAGATCGATCTTCTTATCCCTGACCAGCTCTTTCAGAAAATCTCTGCTGGAAGGATCGCTTGCGGCGGGGACGGTATAGAATTCATCACAAAGATATTTACCGAAAGAATCGGGATTCGAATCTGTCCCGATCACGGTAAATCCTGCCTTCTGAATGTTGCGCATGGTCGAGGAAGATACCAGACTTCCTGCGGCTTCTATCATGATCCTCATCGTTTTATTTCCTGTCAGGTCTTATTCAAAGCAGGAACGGATGACAGCGATGACCATGTCCTGTTCCTCTTCACTCATCTTGATGTCAGTCGGAAGACAGAGTCCTCTCGAGAAGATATCCATTCCGACGTCCTGTTTCTTTCCCTTGTCGATATAGGCGTTGCTCTGACCGCGGCCGTTGCCGTTGACAGTCACGAATGCATTGTTTCTGTAGATCGGCTGCATATGCATCGGCTTCCAGATCGGTCTGCCTTCCATGTTGTATTTTGCCAGCGTCTCCAGGATCTCCGTCGGACAGGATTTGCCTTTCTCATGGATATACAGAGCTTCCTGTTCCCCTCTGACCTGTCTGCACATCGCATCTTCATCGATGATCAGACAGCTGAGCCAGAAGTTCGGTCTGGACTTTTCTTCATCATACGGATTCATCTTTACCGGCAATCCCTTGAATCCTTCTTTATATCTTTCATAGATCGCTTTTTTCTTTGCGATATGTTCCTTCAGGTAAGGATACTGTCCGCGAATGATACCGGCGATGATATTGGACATACGGTAGTTGTATCCCACTTCCTCGTGCTGATACCACGGAGCGGCCTCTCTGGACTGTGTGGACCACTTTCTGACCTTGTCCGCATCTTCCTTGGAGTTCGTCAGAAACATGCCGCCGCTGGAACCGGTGATGATCTTGTTTCCGTTGAAAGAGATACAGTTGTACTGTCCCAGTGTTCCGGTCTCTACCCATTCCCCGTTCAGTTTGTATTCAGCGCCTAAGGATTCACAGGCGTCTTCTACGATGATGATCCCGTGCTCGTCACAGATCTTCTTGATCTCTTCGGCTTTGCCCGGAGTCCCATACAGGTGGACCATGACGAAGAGCTTCACGTCCGGATACATCTCGATGGCCTTTTCCAGTGCCTTCGGATCGGTATTCCAGGTATCGTATTCCGTATCGATGAAGATCGCTTCGCCGTCTTCATAGGCGATCGGATTGATGGAGGCATCGAAAGTCATATCGGATGCGAAGACCTTCTTTCCGAACAGAACGCCTCGGTCCGGTCTCGCCTGACCGTATAAAGCTTCCCCGGCCAGCTTCGTCGCCAGATGCAGTGCGGAAGTTCCGGATGCCAGTGCGACCGCATACTTCACGCCGATGAATTCGGAAAGTTCTCGTTCGACTTCATCGATGTTCTTTCCGACCGTCGTGACCCAGTTGGTATCAAAGGCCTCCTTGATGTATTTCTGTTCCTCGCCGTGCATCGTCGGTGTCGCCAGGAACACTCTCTTCTCCATTGGTTTCAGTTCCATATCCTAACCCTCATTTCTCTTGTATGTATCGACGGTCTGTTCGACCAGTCTGTAAATATCCTTATCATTGTCGTTTGCCGCGTGATAGAGGTCTTTCAGCTGTTTCAGGAAGCGGTCTTCATCGATCTCCAGCGGTTTCCCGACGAAGATCAGATCGTTGTCGGTCTTGCCGTTGCTTTCCGCATCCAGCAGTTTCTCTTCATACAGCTTCTCACCCGGTCTGAGTCCGGTATAGACGATCTTGATGTCCTCATCCGGCTTGAATCCCGACAGTTTGATCAGGTTCCTGGCGAGGGTATCGATCTTGACCGGTTCGCCCATATCCAGGATGAAGATCTCTCCGCCCTTGGCGTAAACGCCTGCCTGCAGCACCAGCGATACGGCTTCCGGGATCGTCATGAAGTAACGGATGATGTCCGGATGGGTGACCGTGACCGGACCGCCCGCTTCGATCTGTTTCTTGAACAGAGGGATGACCGATCCGTTGGATCCCAGGACGTTTCCGAATCTGACTGCCACGAATTCCGTCTTTCCCTCCAGATGTTCGACACCGACTTCCGAGAAACAGTCTTCCACGACAGACAGTTTATCAGTCGTGCCGTTCTCGATCAGTTTGGCGAAGGTCTGGACGACCATCTCACACATCCGCTTGGATGCTCCCATGATATTGGTCGGATTGACCGCCTTGTCCGTACTGATCAGGACGAAGCGCTTCGTGTTGTATTTCACGGCTGCATAGGCCGTCTTGAAGGTACCGATAGTGTTGTTCTTGATGGCTTCACACGGAGAGGATTCCATCAGAGGAACGTGTTTGTGCGCTGCCGCATGATAGACGATATCCGGACGGTAGGTCGAGAAGACGTCATCCACTCGCTTGGAATCTCTCACCGATCCGATCAGGACCACGACGTTCGCATCCGGATTGGAACGTTTCAGTTCCTGTTCGATATCGTAGGCGTTGTTTTCATAGATATCGAAGATGACCAGCTGTTTCGGTCCATGCTTGACGATCTGCCGGCACAGTTCCGAACCGATCGATCCGCCGCCTCCGGTCACCAGTACGACCTTGCCGCTGATGAAATCGAAGATCTCTTCGTTGTTGACCTTGACCACATCTCTTCCGAGAAGGTCTTCGATCGCGACCGACTTCATCATACTGACGGAGACATCTCCCTTGACGATCTGCTGGATGCCCGGAAGGACTTTGATCTCGCAATCCGTCTCTCTGCAGATATTCAGGATATCTCTTCGAGTCGACGTCGATGCGGACGGGATCGCAAAGTAGATCTGATCGATGTTGTATTTTTCGACGTTCTTCAGAATATCGTCACGGTCGCCGACGACCGGGACGCCTTCGATATATCTTCCGTATTTATTGGAATTGTCATCGATGATACAGACGACCTTGGAATTGCTTTCGATGTTCTTGTTGACATCTCTCAAAATGGTCTGTCCGGCATCTCCCGCACCGATCAGCATGACTCTGGTCAGGTTCTTGCTGGTACGCTGCTGCCGTTTCAGCATAAGGACAAATCGATAGGAGAAACGGATCACGGCCGTGAAGAGTCCCTGCATGATGAAGCCGATGACGTGATAGGAGATCGGCATCCTTGCACCGAAGAGCCTCGTCAAGGTATAGTTCAGTACACCGCATACCGTCGTCGCGATGATGATGTTGGTCAGTTCGTTATAACTCGCAAAACGCCAGATACTGCGATACAGTTTCATGAACCAGTAGATGACGATGCACAGGATGGCGAACGGAACGATGAACTTCCGATAAACGCTCAGATACATCTGAGGGATATTCGTGAACCTGAAATCGAAACGGAGCCACAGGCCGAAAAAATACGAAAAAGCGATCGTCACAAAGTCGTACAGCATCAGTATGAAGGCGATCACTTTCCAATGTTCAATATAAAAAGCACGAGATTTACTCATGCTTTTATTTTACAACAAAATCTATCTTATTTCTTATAAGGCTTGAAAACCGCTCATTACTTCATTTCCAGGACTTTTTCGAAATAGGCGATCGTCTTCTTCAGACCTTCCTCCAGAGGGATCGTCGGTTCCCATCCGAGTTCCTTCTTTGCCAGATCGATCATCGGTTTTCTCTGAGTCGGATCATCCTGAGGGAGAGGGAGATAGACGATCTTGGAACCGGAACCGGTCAGTTCGATGACCTTTTCCGCAAGTTCCAGCATCGTGAATTCACCCGGATTGCCCAGGTTGACCGGACCGGTGAAACCGTCACGGGAATTCATCATACGGATCAGAGCTTCAACCAGGTCGTCCACATAACAGAACGATCTCGTCTGTGAACCGTCACCGTAGATCGTGATATCTTCACCTTTCAGAGCCTGAACGATGAAGTTGGAAACGACTCTGCCGTCATCTCCGCGCATGTTCGGACCGTAGGTATTGAAGATACGGACGACCTTGATGTCGACACCGTGCTGACGGTGATAGTCGAAGAACAGAGTCTCGGCAGCTCTCTTGCCTTCGTCGTAGCAGGAACGGATCCCGTCCGGGTTCACATGGCCCCAGTAGGTCTCCGGCTGAGGATGGACTTCCGGATCACCGTAGACTTCCGATGTGGAAGCCTGAAGGATCCTGGCATGACATCTCTTGGCGAGGCCTAACGCATGCAAAGAACCGATGAAAGAGGTCTTGATCGTCTTGATCGGATCGTACTGATAGTGGATCGGAGATGCCGGACAGGCCAGATTATAGATCTGGTCGCATTCGACGTAGATGTCCTCCAGAACATCCTGACGGATGAATTCAAAATAAGGGTCATCCAACAGATGGCGGATATTATCCTTCTGTCCGGTAAAGAGATTGTCCATACAGATGACTTCATATCCTTCTTTCAGCAATCGTTCGCACAGATGAGAACCGATAAAACCGGCACCACCTGTCACCAATACTCTAGTTCTGCTCATAATAGCTCCTCAACTCTTCCTGTATAAACAATTATACCCTATTCCAGAGGCAAAGCCCTGCTCAATATGCCGTCCTCATAGAGGTCGGAATAACTCTTTCCTGTCATGATGCGGTCACACATCGCATAGATCCTCTTCGCAGCGACTGTACAGTTCCACTGTTCACTGATGCTGCGGTAGGCATTCTTTGCCATGGTACGTTTCTTCTCTTCATGATCGAAGAGATCTCTCACTTTCCGATACAGTTCTTCCGTATCTTCGTTGCGGTAGATGCATCCGTTTTCTTCATCCTTCACAAGGAACGGAGTCGAACCCGCCGAATAGGAAGCCACACAGGCACAGGCGGAATTCATCGCTTCGTTGAGGACGACGCCCCAGCCTTCTCCCCGGTCGGATGTGAACAGATAGATCTCGGATGCCTCCATGTGTTTCCGCACTTCTTCCGGAGCCATTCCGCTGTCATACATCGTCACATGTTCTTCCAGCCCGTACTCCCTGATCAGAGAATGAAGCTCATCCTTCATCTCTCCGTTTCCGATCATCTCCATCGAGAAGGAATATCCTTCCTCTTTCAGTCTCTTTGCAACGAAGAGCGCATGATCCGGATGTTTCCATTCGATCAGTCTTCCGGCCCAGATCAGAGAATCCTTTTTCTTCTCAGAGATCATCATATCGATATCTTCATATCTCTTGACCTCCGGGAAATAACCGAACTGATAGGTGCGGTCTTTAAACAGGCCTATGGAATTGTAGTCCCCTGCCGCGTATCCGCTGACGCACAGTAAAGGCGCATTGATGTCCTTTCCGTGACGCAGATTGTATTTGATATAACGCAGGAAATTCAGAAAACCGTTATCCGTTTTAAACAGTCTCTCACTGTAGTAGATGATCGGCTTTCCTGCTTTTCTTCTGCTTCGGATATGTTCCTGACAGGCATAGGATCCGGTGATGACGATATCCGCATCCATAACGATCTGTTTCGCCTTTTCCTTGTCTTCATAGGCACGTACGACGAAGTCTTTCTGATTCAGGTCGCTGAAACCCAGTTTCTGATATCCTTCTTCCAGTTTCTCACTTGCGACGAAACAAAACTCGGGAAAGTATTCTTTCAGCGCATTGCTCAGAGAAAGCATATAATGATCCAGAAAATTGGATGCGATGACCAGGGAATATTCTTTCATTTCCTATCTTCCCTCTCTTTTCTCAAAAACATCTCTCAACAGGATCCCTTCCAGGATCAGTTTGGCATTTCTTCTGGTGCCTTTCATGACGAACAGCAGAACGAAATTCGTGAACAGCTGTGTCACGACTGCGGCGATCGCAGCTCCTGTGGTTCCGTAGGAACGGATCAGGATATAGTTCAGAAGGATGTTGGCGACCGCACCGAACAGGGAGATCGTCACTTCCAGATTGGTCTTCTTCTCACACTGCATCCAGATCGCTCTGGCGACTCCGATATAGGAGAAAGCCGTGCTCCAGGCATAGATCCGCATCGGCGTCACTGCCGGAAGGTAACGGATCCCGTAGGCGATATCGATTGCCTGTTTTGCGATCAGATCGATCCCGATCGCAGCGATGACGCTGATATAGAAGACGATCGCATAGAGCTGTCTCATCTTCTTTTCGAATCGGTAAAGGTCCTTCTGATAGGTCTCGATGATCACCGGTGCCATCGAATCGATGATCGCCGTCAGGATGAAAGGCCATGCGTTGCATAAAGTCGTCGCAGCCGCATAATAGCCGACATCCGCATCCGATACCATCTTTCCCAGGAACAGGATCTCCGTGACCTTTCCGTAGATCACGATCAGAAGACCTGCGAAGATATAGTATACGCTCTTGGACAGGAGTTTCTTTGCGGTAGAGAAGGAAAAACGGAAACGGTTCCCGCCGTGAAGATATGCGATGACAAACAGGACTGCGATCATCAGATAGTCGAACGACATCGAGAACGCGAACCAGCTGACCGTCCTCTTCATCAGGATACCGATCATCCGGAATATAGAAGAAGCTCCGTACGCGAAGACATAGACGATGCCGACGGTCTTGGACAGGAGTTTTGACTGATAGAAATAGGCGATCGTATCAAAGGACTGAAACAGCAGCGCAAACGACTGCAGGATCGCGATGGTCCGATAGATCCCGTCGTTCTCGTTCAAAGCCATCACCAGCAGCACGGAAAGGATCATACTGATCAAAGAAGAGAACAGACGGAGTCCGATCGTCGTTCCCAGGATCTTGTCGTTATTCTCCGGATCGTCCACCAGTTCCTTGACGACGATGTCGTTCATTCCCAGAGTGCACAGAGGAAGGAACAGCTGAATGTAGGAATAGACGTAGGTCATCCTTCCGTAGTCGTTCGGTCCCAGATAGCGGGACACGTACATCGTGCATAGGAACGTCAGAAGCAGCTGAACGGCTCTGCCGATCATGATCCAGGATGCGCTGATCGAGATCTTGTTTCTATTCATGGATCAGACGCCTTTCGATCACCGCGATGACGATGACTGTCACCAGCATGAACAGGGAAGAACCGGTCATGATCGGTTCTACGAACATCTGGGTCACGATACAGACGAATACTCCGAAACAGAAGGTCTTCAGATCTTTACTGAATATACTGTTTCTGTACATGCGCAGGATGACGGATGCCGCCAATACTGAATACAGGATGATGAGACCGCAGGTGATCGCTCCCGCATAGTCATAGACATCGATCCACAGGTCGTGGATCTGTTCACCCAGTTCAGCGGATATCTTCTGACCGCCGAACGGATATTTCGGCATCAGCCTGAAGGATCCGAAATACAGTCGGAAACGTTCGTCATTGAGAAGTCCCTGTTTGAATTTATGGACGATATGCGTTTCATCCAGAACGGCTCTCAAGTGGAAGAGATCAAACGAATAGACCAGGATGACACAGGCGATACAGGCGATCCCGATCAATAAAAGAGAAAAGAACTGTCTCTTGCGTTTCTCGGAGACGCTCTTCAATACGAAAGCTTCATAGATGAAGGCGAGGATCAAAGACAGGAAAAGAAGGATCACCGGTGTTCTCCTGCCGATGACCAGCAGATAAAACATATTCAGAACGAATACGATCAGACAGAAGTTCTTCCACTTTCTGTTTTTCTCATGGAAGAGAAGATAGTAGATACATCCGATCAGGATGTCCGCATTCACGGCCGTCTGGGTATTGGCGATCTTATCCCTCGTCCAGAAATCATAGTGAGTGGAAGAATTGAAGAAACCGTGGATCCCGTGCAGGTACAGTTCCACGACCGCGTTCAGGATCACGTGGGATGCCATGGCGATCGCAAACAGATAGATCAGCTTCTTTATCTTTTCTTCACTCGGATCCTTGATATTGGAACCGATATAGTATGCCATAGGGAGCGTAAAACCCATCACGCTGTAAAAGCCCAGCTGATGGGAGAATGCGTAAAAGCTCACTCCGAACAGACAGAGTACGATAAAGGTCCTCGGGCTGTTGACCTTGAACTGAAATCTGTTTTCGATAAACAGAAGAAAACAGATCACCGGAAGGATCAGCTGTCCGAGATGCAGAAAATTGATCCCTGCCAGAAACAGCAGGATGTTGATCACAAGATTCAGATATCTGTTTTCAGACCACATTTCGTTCATAATTAAAAAGCCAATTTTTATTATACCCTGTTTTCATTATTATTCACATCCAGGAAAAAAGCCTCATTGAGGCTTAAAACAGGGCTGTCGTATCCTTGTCGACCAGAGAGTCCAGGATCTCCTTGTCGACCAGAGTATATCTCTTGCCGTTTCTTTCGATATAGGCTCCGTCATACGGAGGGAACCAGAAGGCTCTGACCTTCACATCCAGATCTTCGGATACAAGGTCCTCTTCCGTGATCTTCTTCATCTCATTCATCTGATCCCGGGAGATGTAGGTACCTTTGGAGTTGTCGAGATCCAGCGTCTCCAGTCTTCCCTTTTCCTTCACTTTCAGAAGGATCTTCTTATACAGTTCCATCAGATAGTCCTGTGTCACCTTTTCCAGTGACTGGGCAGTCGCTGTCCTGTAGTCGAAATCGAAGCGGTCGACCTGAATGATCTTTCCGGTATCGATCGTCTCATCTACGTAATGAGCGGTCACGCCCCACTGAGGCAGTTTCTTCAGGATGGCGATGTTGTAACCTGCACACCCCTTCCAGTCCGGAAGGATGGCGGGATGGAAATTGATGCAGCCGTAGTTCGGACCTTCGATCAGAGGTTTGCGGATCTTCCGCCAGTACAGATAGGATACTGCCAGATCGATCTCGCCCGGATGTTCCAGAACATACTGTTCCGCTTCTTCCATGGATATCACAGGAATGTTGTATTCTCTGGCGCAGGAAGCCGTCGGTGAGTTCGCAAACTGTGAATCGGTACAGACCGCCTTGACTTCGATCCCCTGATCCAGAGTCCATTTCAACAGTTCTACACTCTGTTTCTTCCTGCCCATATATATGATCTTCATCTTCTTCTCCTTTACAGCACATCGCTGTCAGAACCGTCGAATTCGTGCAACTTCTCATTTCCTGTCATGATGATGTTCTTCGCTTCCGCGAATCCGACATTCATGAACAGATCCAATGCGGAGAGATGAGATACGAATTCCTTGGATCTTCTCTGCGGATAGACCGGATGGTCGTAATCGTTGAAGACGACCCTGATTCCCGCTTCCTTAAAGGAATCCAGATCCAGATAATCCCTTCCGCTCGGTCCGGAGATATAGACGTCCCCGTGGACTGCCTTCGTGATATTGAGGTTCAGATCGCTCTTGAAACCTCCTCCGTAATCGATCTCACTGGAACGGATGAATTCCGGATGGATATCCAGTGCATCACAAAACTTTTTAATCATGAAGATGTTGATGTCCGCAAAGTATTCGGTATCCAGATTGATGGATTCTTCCACCAGAGGAAAGACATCGCTGAAGTACGGATGTTTGCTGTAACAGTAGGTGATCGTCCTCAGATATTCCTTCTTCCAGTTCTTCGTATTTCCCGAAACGGAGATCTTCGTCGTCCGGATCGTATTCTCTTCGTGATTCTTCGTATTGACCGGGATACCGATCCACTGCGGCTGACCGCTCGTACCCATGATCCGATTCCGGTTCTGGAAATAATTCTTCTCATACTGGACCGTGTCCAGCAGGACAAAGGTCTCCGCCTTGGCGATCTTATTGAACAGCCCGAGCCAAGGCAGGTGTTCCGGCTGATGTATCGTTATGATCTTCATATCCTGAAATCCTCGTCAAAACTCATTTCCAGTCGTAAAACTTCGAACGCTTCCGCAAACTTCTTTCCGATCTCATAACCGCGGAAACCGCAGCGGCATTTAACGCCTTCGACCCAGTCTTCCCCGCCGAACTTGTTGTATTCGCTCGTATGGCATTTCAGAGATTCGATCTTCTGTTCGATGGTATCTTCGATATCCACATACAGGACCGGCTTGAAAGCCACATAGGACCTTCCGGACGGCTGGATCGGCTCATAGAAGAATACGGTATTCTTCCTTCTGGCCGCAGCGATCGTCGCCTTGGCGACGCCCTCATGGGCCTGATGTGTATCGAACGGATGATGGGTAAAGATGATGTCCGGATCATAATCCGACATGAATACATCGATCGCATTCACGACATCGGATCTGAAAGGAATGTCCTTGGTCGGAAAATCCAGGATCGTGATATCGGTGATGCCGAGTGTATTCAGGGCATTCGTCCCTTCCCTGACTGCGACATCGTCTTCTCTTTGAACTTTTCCGTCCTTGTTCGTATATCCGGATCTCGACATGATCAGCACTTTGACTTCATGTCCGTTCTTCACAGCCTTGGCGAGCGTTCCGCCGGCTGCGATCTCAATATCATCGAGGTGTGCCCCGACAGCCAAAATTTTCATAATAAAAAGCTCCTAACTCCCCCTCATTATAACATGATGGGGATAAGCGGGTTCGATGTTATAATCTAGGTGATGAAAACAATCGTCGAGATCAACGGTATCAATTACGCTTCTACCGGAACCATCGCGATCAATATCGCCAAAGAAGCCCGCAAGGCCGGTTTTGACATGCATCTGTTCTTCCGCAATTCCCGTGAAGGAAACAAACGCAAGGAAGACGATCAGGAACTGATCGGTTCCTGGCTCGACAAGGTCATCAGCGAACGTCTGTGTTATATTACCGGATATAACGGTTCTTTCAACACGTTCAATACGAGAGCTCTGATCCGAAGGCTCGATGAGATCAAACCCGATCTCATCCACCTGCATTCTCTCTGTGACAGTTTCGTCAATATCCGTATGCTGTTCGAATACATCATCGAGAAGGATATCCCGGTCATCTGGACCCTTCATGACAACTGGCCTTTCACCGGCAGGTGTGCGCAGAACCGCTGTTCCAAATGGCAGGAAGGCTGCGGAAACTGTCCTCATAAAGATTTTTACCCGGGAACGCTGTTCCTGGATCATTCCGCTTCCGTCCTGAAAAAACGTTCCGTATTATACAACCGCATCAAAGATCTGACCGTCGTGACCCCTTCAAAATGGCTGGGCGATCTTGCGGGAAAGTCCATCCTGAAAAAATATCCCGTCAAGGTCATAAACAACGGGATCGATCTGTCTGTCTTCCATCCGACGGAAACGGATTTCCGGGAAAGATATCATCTGGAAGACAAATACATCCTGCTGGGTCTGGCCTATTACTGGGATGACAGTAAAGGCCTCGACGTCTTCCTGGAACTCTCCAGACGACTTCCGGAAAACTTTCAGATCGTCCTTGTCGGAACAAACGATGAAGTCGACAAACTGCTTCCGGAAAACATCCTTTCCATCCACCGTACCAGCAGCAGAGAAGAACTCGTGAAGATCTATTCCGCTTCCGATCTCTTCATCAATCCGACCAGAGATGAGAACTATCCTACCGTCAATATGGAAGCGATCGCCTGCGGTCTTCCGGTCCTGACCTTTGCGACCGGAGGAAGTGCCGAGATCATCAGTGAGACGACCGGATCTTCCGTAAAGACCGGCGACATCGATGAGATGGAACGGCAGATCCTGCGGATCGAAAAGGAACGACCGTTCAAAAAGGAAGACTGTCTGAAACATGCACAAAACTTCGCGATGGAAGACAAGTTCAGGGAATACGTGGAACTATACAAAAAGGTGCTCGGTCAATGAGCACCTTTCATATACAGATCTTCCAGCCTTCTGATCTCTTTCTTCATATCGTAGTTCTCGATATCTCCGTATGATTCAATGTTTCCTTCCGGATGAAGAAGGCTCTTTACCCAGACTTCGATCGGATCGTTCAGATCCAGGCGGGTGATGTTTTTACTTTGGAAGGCTTCCGAAGGGATGGCTTTCGAGACGACGCACGGAAGTCCCGAAGCCTGTGCTTCGATCAGCACGATCCCCAGTCCTTCGAAACGGGACGGCAGGATGAAGACATCCATCGCCTTCAAAAGATCCGGAATGTCGTCTCTCGAGACCAGGAGTTTTACCTTGTCTTCCAAGCCCAGTTCCTTGATCAGATCGCGAAGCTGTCCTTCCATCTTTCCTCTTCCGATCAGCAGGAGACAGGCGTCTTCCTTTTCCTTCAGCAATTCCTGAAAGACCTTTACCGTGAATTCCGGATTCTTCTGATACGCAAAGCGGCCGATCTGACCGATCACATAAGTATCTTTTCCGATCCCCAGTTCCTTTCGGATCTCTTCTTTCGTTTTGTCTGTATTGCGGAAGCGGTCCAGATCGATCGCATTCCGGATGACGGCCGTATTATCGATCTGAAACATCTCATCGATCTGTTTCGCCATCTGTTCGTGCAGCGCGATGATCTGCATGTCATTATGATCCAGCAGATAGCGGCACGCATCCCGTTCGGCAGGTCTCTGATCGCCGATCAGCATCTCCGGAGGATTGTGACAGGTAAACAGCAGGCGGATCCCATCCAGGACATCTCTGGCATAGTAGAGGATCTCCAGTACTTCCAGATGCGCATGCAGGACATCCGGCTTCAGTTCCCGGATCGCCTTTCTGAAGAGTCCCGCGACATATCTCTTCCCAAACAGTCTGGCGAAGACCTTGTTAAAGAAGAACGATTTCTCATACATCGTCACGATCTTCACGCCGTGTTCTTTCAGTGTTTTGTAATTCGTCGAATCCGGACGGTAGTCTTCACACAGTACGGTCACATCAAAACGGTCCTGATCCATCAGAAGAGCGTAGTCTTTTACCAGTGTCTCTGCACCGCCGTCCTGTATCCGGCCGATGAATTCAACGACTTTCGTTTTCATTTCCTGTATACCGTAAAATCGTGTATGATCCTCTTTTCTTCCGGAGGAAGTTCCATATAGTCATCTCCGAAGAAAGCTCTCAGAAAGCGGTCGTATCCCTTCGGAATACAGAAGGTATGACCTTCGAATTCCGCATAATCCTCTTCAAACACCTCTTTCGGAAGCGCTCCGGTAAAGCCGTTCGGCGACCACCTCATCCGTATGACATAGTCACTGCTGTCATAATCGTAGGTCTGCGCATTCCTTTCGATCAGTTTCACCAGGTTTTTACTGCCGATCATACGCGGAAGGATCCGGTTGATGGCCTTGAGCGGATTCTTTCTTAAAAAGATCGGCTGATTGGACAGTCTCAGCAGCATCTCCAGAAAACATTCCCTCTTATACAGACGTTCGATGATCTTTTCATCATTGACGATCCCGTCCAAAGGAAAGACATCGATATCCACACCGATCGCTTCATATTTATGATAGTCGGTATCAGCTTCATATTTCTCTGTATCCGGATCGTAGACCTTCGCGTAGTACAGCATCCCCACGGAAGGTTTCAGCACTTTATACTTCCCGTCATATTCGTTCAGCAGTCTTTTATAATCCGGCCTCGGCATCATGATATCGATATCGTCATCCCATGGAATATATCCCTTGTGACGGATCGCTCCCAATAATGTTCCGACCGAAAGAAAATACCTGAGACCTTTCCTGTCACAGAAATCCGCGACATCGATCAGGATGTCCAATGAGATCTTCTTGCATTCATCCAATGTCAGTTTTTCTTTCATTTCACGCCTTTTTCTTGAAGAAGTTCCTCCTGATCTTAGCAAAGAAATTGAAGAGATCCTCTTTATAGAAGAGATAGTCTGTAAGTAAAGTCAAAGCGGCAGCGATCAAGGTCGTAACGACCGCATACAGGACCCATTCAAAAACGGAATCGATGCTTGCGGGCAGATAGAGCTGCGCGATGAAATAGACTGCCGCGATGATCGCGAAGCACAGGATCGCATGATTCAGGAAGTATCTGATGTCTCTGTACATGATGTTCTTGGAGAGATACCAGACATACTGGACAGTACGGAAAGCCATGGCACAGAGAGTTCCGAGTGCGACACCGTTGAGTCCGAACAGGATGACGCCCAGTACGGATACGACGATATTGATGGCCGCTTCGGTCAAGGCGCCGTTCCTGGTCTGTCTGTAATGCCCGGCAGCGATCGTGATGACCCGGTACGGGACTCGGAAACAGTTGAAGACGCTGCCGAGGACCAGCAGCAGAGAGAATAACGGTCTTACATAGTTGACGTCCGTGACTCCGTCGGTATAGAGGATCACGAACGGGATCATCATGACCAGAGTCACCGAATACAGGATAGAAGTAAAAGAGTAGATGATCAGTTCGAAGATACTGAGGTTCTGATGCATCAGATCGATCTCGTTTCGGGCATACATATCTCCGAAGGCACTTCCGAAACCGACCGTAAACTTCGTGACGATCTTCTTGATATTGGAGATGACATAGTGATAGACGGTATAGACCGAGATCTCCAGCAGGCTCGAAAACATCGTCAGAATGACGACATCGGTATTGTTGTTGATGAAAGAGGCAACTTCATGAGCTGCCGCATCCCACTTCTGCGGGATCTTGTCTTCTTTCGGTTCGACTTTATGGATATGATACTTCTTATGACAGTATACATACAGGAAGATCGGCGGGATGATGTTCACAAGGGAACTTCCCAGTTTTACCACATGCAGGGAACAGTCATTGTTGATCAGGATGACTGCGACCAATGTATTCAGGATCGTCGTGACGATCTCGAGCAATGTCGTGACGTAGTCTTTCTGATCCGCACTGAGCAGAGTCTGATAGGTAAAACCGAAATAATACTGGGCAAAGGTCGTCATCGAGATGATGAAGATCAAAGATGCGGTGAACCACCAGTCAAAATCCCTGACGATGAATAACGGATAGACGATCGAAAGGACGATGATGAATCCGACAAAGATAAAGGCGATCTTGCGCATGAACTTCTGAGTCGACGCAAGGATCTCGCTGATCTCTTCCGTATCGTTTTCTGCCAACGGTTTATATAAAGCGACAGCGGTCGCTCCGCCGATCCCGGCCTTCATCAAAGAGATATACGATATGAACTGAGTGATGGATTGAGTGATCGCATTATATGCGGAACCAAAAGAGCTCAGGATCAGTCTCGGCAATATGAGACCGCATACCAAAGCCACCCCTTCACTGATCAGGCTCGTGGATATACTTAAAAAGGCGTTTTTCGTTCTGCTTCTTTTCATACTCTTTCAATCTTATTTCTTTTCAACACTTTTTGTAAACCTGTCGAGACACGCTTCAAACTCTTCCTGTGTTCTCGGAAGCATGACCTTTTCCTTGTCTCTGTAACTGTCGATAAAGAGTCTGATCGTCCGATCGAAACGTTCGTTCCTCTCTGTTACCGCATCGTCGATCAGCTGATAGAACAGGATCAGATAAGGCTCGTCATCGAAAAGCAGTTTCGGTGTCAGACATGCGGTGGAATGGATCGAGACGAACAGTTTGTGGTCGACATCTTCCATATTCAGAAGCTTCATCTCCCAGATCTGTTTCTCATTCGATACATCGAATTCCGGTTTCGTCTTTTCCGGCCAGCGAGGATGCGGACAGTAAAGGACGCGTTCCTTATACTTCTTCAACCTGTTCAGAGTCTGAGCGATCGTCCGGATCGCTTCATCGTTCTCCAGTGTCTGGGAAAGCCAGTAGATGTCTTTCTTCTCTTCATTCACGGTATTCGAGTAATCCGCAAAGTACGACTGGACCTTCTTCAGATAGTTCCTGGCGTATTTCGGAACGGCACGGATGTCTTTGTTCCAGGTCCCGGAATAAAGCTCCGGCGCATTCAGATACAGTCTGCTGAAGTTGGTGAAATCCTTTGCGAATCCCTTTTCATACAGGAACCGGTAGGATCGGGAATGAGGTTTCAGAAGATCGGTATTCAGATAATAGGTCCCCAGTCCGTCTTCATAAAGATGCAGATCCGCTTTCTTGTTTACTCTCCAGATCGCGCCGACCATCGTATTGTATTTCGGAACGACAAGCACATCATATCGGTTATAAACCGATCCTCTGGAGAAGCTGTGATTGTATCTGAGATAGTGCATCGGAGAGATCAGTCCGAGGAAAGAATGCAGTCTGTGAAAAGAACCTACCTTCAGCGTTTTTTCCACGATCCGGGCATGATCGAAAACGGCCTCTTTATTCAGGATATCCACGATCTCAACAGCTCCCGCGAACGCATTCAGCAGGATCAGATCCGCATGGTAATCCTCGATATCCTCAAAAGAGGCATTCCTGCGATGCCAATGGAGATTCATGACCGTCAATAACTGGTATGTGGAATTACAGTAATATAGATAACGCATAGATCACCCGTTGATGATATCCAGGATTTGTCTGACCCGGTTCCCCCAGCTGTGATGTGCCATCACGTATTCGTAGTTCTTTTCTACGATCGCCTCGTATTCTTCCGGATGGTTTTCATAGTAGTCGATCTGTTCCGCAAAATCTTCATTTTCATTGAAACTGATCATAGCCTTGTAAGGGAACAGTTCATCAAAGGTCTCCGGTTTCATTCCGATCGGCATCGTCTTGCAGGCCATGCCTTCATAGTATCGGCAGATCGTATCGGAGATATTTCCGGTCCGTTTGAAATTCTCGTAGATCTTCGGAACGCAGACGAAATACTTCGTCTTCGAGATCTCGTAAGCCAGTTCATGGATATCCGGATAGATCTGTTCGTTCCGGTCTTTCCGATAGACGTAATTCTCCCGGTTATCTTCCAGGCCGTGATCTTTCAGATAGGAAAGGATCTTTTCATGAAGGACATCGTTCCTTCTTCCCATCTGCATGAACAGTCTCGTCTTCGTTTCACCGCTCGGCTTAAAGACTTCAAAATCACCGCTCAAAGGTACCCAATATCCGTTATATCCCAGTTCTCTGAAATGTTCACAGGACTTCTTGTATCCAAAGAAGATATAGTCAAAACCGACATCGTCGAAGGCTTTCTGCCAGCCGTCAAATTCCGGTTCCCATACATCATAACAGTATACAGACACCTTGTTTCCGTGCTTCTTCAGTTCCTTCAGAAGATAGGCATTCTCTTCCAGATAGACCAGGCTCACTGCGATATAGAGATAGACCGCATCTTCTTCCTGCTTCTTCGTAAAGCCTTCCTTCAACAGAGGCATCCCCAGTTTCCTTGAAAAACGGTTGAGGTTCTTCAAGACGATGTTTTTATATCTGATATCGACTTTATCCCCACCGTACTTCAAAAAGGCCTTTTCCTGTCCGTCGATCTGCGGAGCACTGGCACCTTTCTTGATATATGACTTCTGTTCGGATAATAGGATCAGTTTCATCTCTTCTTTTCTCTTCTGTAAAACGTAACGATACAGAAACAAACAATACCGAGGATACTGCAGACGATGCCCGCATTCAGTCCCGGTGTCCTGTATTTCAGTTCTATTGTATGATGACCGGCGTTCAGATTCAAAGCCATATAGTGTTCATTTCCAACCAGGAGTTCACTCAAAGAACCGTCCACATAGGCTTTCCAGCCTTTGGAGTAAGGGACCGACAGCAGAAGATATCTGTCTTCCTTCAGATCGATCTCCCCTTTGACTGTATTCGCATCAAAGGAAACGTTCTCCAGATACGCCTCTTTCAGCGCGTCGACCTCTTTCTCGTAATCTTCCACAGATCCGTTTACGACCGTGATCCCGTCATAGGTATAGGTACCGACCAGGGAGAATGAAAGCGAAGCATCTCTGATCTCATCGTTGCCCAGGTAACAGACATAGTCTGTCTTTCCGAAATAGTAACGGAATTCCGAAGGCATGAAATTGAAAGACAGAGAAGTACCGTTATCGGATTCCACATGGACTGTAGAAGAAGTATGATCGTCTTCGATCACGTGCTCTGTATCTTCAAAACGAAGTCCTTCGATCAGAAGATAAGTCTCCTGACCTGACTCTCCATCAAAATTCAAACGGATCTTCGCGTCTTTCTCCTTCACCGTGATCGTCTTTCCATCCAGAACGATGCCTTCTTCGGCCTTTACATCGTATTCCTTCTCTGTCAGATGTGATCGATATCCCTGACTGTTTCCTTCACTCAGGACGACCTTCTGCAGCATCGCTTCTTCCTTCTGCAACGGATCGAGACCGTCGAATTCTTCCTGAGAGATCGACTCTTTATATGTATATCCGAACGGAAGCGCATACCTGTTTTCATAGATCTCATAACTGTCAGAACTGTTCACAAGTTCAAAACCGTAAGGAACGACTCCGTAATATCCCTTGCGCAGGATGTAGTACCTCACGTTGGCCAGAGTCTCAAGTCCCGAGCGGTCATCGTAACCGATCAGCTGCCAGGAAAGTCTGTCACGCAGACCGAGGTCCATGCGGAAGATCTGGTCGTAAGGATTGGTGATACTCCAATAGAAGTTGGTGGAATGCACATCGTAAAGGATGGAGGCGTTATTGGTGAGATAATTTCCGGAATAGCGGAAGAATCCTTCTTCGTCTTCCGTATATCCTTTCATCAGATAAGCTTCGGAAGATTCCGTGAATACCTTGACTTCTTCAATACTCATCAGATCGCTCAGCACATCTCCTCCCCGTTCGGAAAGGTTGTATTCAAAGATATACAAAACATTGAATGTGATCAACGATATCAGCAAAACCTGTCTGACTTTCTCTTTCAGATATCTTTCATCTGCGATGGCGATCAGACAGAACACATAGCAGATCAGCATCGGAACGATGACTCTTTCGTTTCTCGCCCAAGCTGAAAAGAAAGCCATTGCTGTCAGTAGCGGTAAGGAGAACAGAAGCAGTTTCTTATGATCCCGGAACTCGTCCCAGGCCAGCACAAGATCATAGGCGATCGGCATGGCGATCACAAAAGACCAGCGCTGAGAGACATAGGAAAAACCGTTCCAGGCCTTTCCCAGGAACGGGACAAGTACCGACAGAAGACAGATGAGATTCAGTATAAGGACTAATGGATATCTCCTGGCGTTTCGAAGCAGGACCACGACACCAAGCAGAGTTGCGGATGTAAAGCCGAGAAAGAGATCATAACCGGAATCGTTGGAGACGAAGACCGTAAACAGCCTCTCATAGAAGAAACGCGGATATAAGGCCGGTACATAGGTAGCGATACCCATGCGGCTGTCACCCATGTAGGCATGGACCATCGGAAGCAGGACCACTCCCGCCATCAGGATACCGAGGATCGCAAATAACAGGATCCTGATCAGTTCGATGACGGCCTTTCCGATCTCCTTTTTATAGAGGAAGAATACTCTGAAGATGCCGTAGATGGCTGTCGCCAGCGCTTCCATGTAGAAGAAATAAAGCCAGCTGATCGAAGAGAGAAAGACAGCCAGAATGAAGGTCTGCGGTCTTCTTTCCTTCAGGATCTTCTCGATCCCCAGAAGAAGCAGAGGCAGATACATCAGAGGTGTCGTGAAATAGATATGGATCGTAAAGGCATGCAACGCCCAGAATCCAAAGACATAGGTCAAAGCCCCGGCCAGTACGCCCGTCTCATTCTCCCTGCCCGTATAGAAACAGAACTTCGAAAAGAAGATCCCCGCAAGATACATCCGGATCAGGACGTTGAATACGTAATACAGCGGTAAATACTTTCCCGGGATCAGAACCGACAGAAAGGTCAGAGGATCTCCGACCGCATCGGAATGCAGGGTAGTGATGATATCAGCACCTTCACCGATCGACATGTCCCACAGAGGCAGGACTAGACGGTGTTCCGTAAACAGGGTCTTAAAGATCTCTTTCAGATAACGGGAATAGTAGATCAGGGCACGAAAGTGCTGATTCATCCCGTCACTGGTCGAATTGATATTGCTTTTACCGTGCAGGTAAAGATACAGTACCATCAAAGAAGCACAGAATAAAAATATACCTGAATAGATCAGATAATATTTTTTTCGGTTCGTCTTTTCAACAGTGTTCTTCTTTACTGCCAGCTCCATATATCCTTGGTATTTTCGTCCAGTTCGACACCTTTGTCATACATGCCGACCAGGACCGTATCCTCATGGTATTCAAATGTATGGTAGACATATTCCGGGATCAGGAACATATCTCCCTTTTTGATCTCATATACTTCTTTCTCATCGTCTTTCCAGACAGTCAACTTAAAGCTTCCTTCGATGATGTAGAAACACTCCATGTTGTATTTATGGCAGTGACCGCCTCTTACCGAATCCTTCACGGAAGTCACCACATTGACCTGTTTCCAACCATCATGAACAAGCTGTCTGAGACAGCCTGCATCATTTTCAAATACGAAATCAGGTTTTACGAATTCGATCAGCATTATCTCGTCAGGAACTTTCCTTTCTTGACTCTTTCTCTCCAGTAATCCAGGAGGTCTTTCATCGTCTGTTCATAAGGGATCTGAGGTTCCCAGCCCGTATGAGCCTTGAATTTCGAACAGTCCGGGATCTGCAGGTCCGCATCGATCGGTCTGAGTCTTTCCGGATCGGTGACGATCTCTATCTCATCCTTCTTTGTGGAGAAGGAGATCAGTGTATTCAATGTATCTTTTACCAGGCAGGTGTAGGAACCGCCGATATTGTAGTATTCACCCGGGATCGGATCGCATGTCACCAGCATATAATACGCTCTGACCGCATCTCTGACATCCGCATAAGTTCGTAAGGATTCCAGATTTCCGACCATGACCTTCGGTTCGATCATGCCCTCTTCGATCATCGCGATCTGTTTCGCAAAAGTCGATTCATGGAAGACATCGCCTCTTCTCGGCCCGGTATGTGTAAACATCCTGGTGGTCATGACCGTCATCCCGTAAGCTTCCGCGTAGTATCTTCCCAGCAGGTCCGTTCCGACCTTGGAGATCGCATACGGAGAAGCCGGATGGAAGCGGCATTCCTCATTGATCCCGTTTTCCGGTTTCTGTTCCTTCGGGATCCTTCCGAAGACTTCCGAAGAAGCGCAGACATGGATGATCGGATGATAGTCCTTATCTTCTTCCATCAGAAGATGGATGGCTTCCAGCAGTCGGCAGGTACCCAGTATATTCGTATTCAGTGTATCGATCGGTGCGGTGAAGCTCGTCAGAGGATAGGACTGCGCTGCCAGATGGAAGACATAGTCCGGCTTCACCTTTTTGATCACCGTGATCAGAGACATCTCGTCATTGAGATCCGCATAGTCAAAGAAGACTCTGTCTTTCCGGTTGACCCGATCCAGAAGATGTTCCACATTGTCCAGAGGGCTCCTCCAGCGGCAGACGCCGTAGACATCCCAATCGGTATTCTCTAAAAGGAAGTCCGCCAGATGCGAACCGACCATTCCGGTAATGCCTGTGATGAGAGCTCTAGTCATGTTTCTCCTCCTCTGGTTCAAAATCTTCCGGGGCATAGTAGATGACGCTCGTCCCCTCTTCTTCGAAACGGAACGGGACCAGAAGCAGATCCTTCAGTTCCTTTCTCACCGTTTCCTGTCTTTCTTTCGGTACATATAAGAGCACGAAGCCTCCGCCTCCCGCACCGAGCAGTTTCCCACCCAAGGCTCCGGCATCTAAGGCTCTCTCATAGATCTCATCGATCTGTGATGTGCTGATCTTGTTTCCGGTACTGCGTTTCAGTCTCCATGACTGATCCAGAAGGATACCGAACTTATCCAGATCCGCATCCTCATCCGTCAGGATCGCTTCCGCTTCATCGACCATATCCTTCATCTTCAAAAGCGTCTTCGTATTGTCTTCGATATTCTTCTTCGTATCGCTCTGGATATCGGCAGAGAAGCGGGAGAATCCCGTGAAGAACAGCATCAGTCTGTCATTCAGTTCTTCTTTTCTTTCTTTCGAGATCCCGATCGGTCTGACCGTATATCCGTTCTCATCGAAATCGATGCGGTTGAATCCGCCGAAGGATGCGGCGATCTGATCCTGAAGACCACCCGCTTCGTTACACATCGTCCGTTCCACATAGATGGCTTCATCCGCCAGCTGTTTCTTGTCTTTCTGTTTTCCCTTCAGGGAATGGAAGGCATTCAGGAGTCCTACCGCGAAAGAAGAACTCGTCCCGAGACCTGTCCTTGCGGGAAGGTCCGCATCATAGGTGACGATCAGCTCGTGCATATCGAGCAGCTTCATCGCATTTCTGACCAGAGGATGTTCGATGTCATCGACGCCCTTGACCCTCTCGATCTTCGAATAGGTGATCTGGTCCTTATAGTCAAAGAAACGTGGCAGATGTCTCACTGTCACGTAGCAGTATTTGTCGAAAGTGGAGGATATGACCGCTCCACCGTACTTTTCATAGAATTCTTTCAGGTCCGTACCGCCTCCGAAGAAGGACATACGGAATGGGGTCTTCGTAATGATCATGATCTAAAATAATTGCTTTCCAGCATCAGGCACAGGCAATGATAGACAGGCAGATGCAGTTCCTGGACTTTGTAGGTCTCGGTCTCCGGGACTTTGATACAGACATCGGAATACTGGTCCAGAAGGCTATCCTTTTCTCCCGTCAGTCCGATGATCTTGACGCCCATGGCCTTGGCGACCACGCAGGCACTGATGATGTTTTCGGAATTTCCGGACGTCGAGATGGCCAGGAAGACATCCCCCTCATCCGCAAATCCCAGCATCTGCTGGGCAAAGACGCCGGTCGCATCCGCATCGTTCATATAGGCGGTGGTGATGGCAATATGGGAAGTCAGAGGAACGGCCCTCAACGGACGTTCCAGATTCTTCGCCAGACGGCTTCCCCGTTCCACATCGATCTCCTTCAGTTTTTCCGCGAAGGAGTCTTCGATCGGACGGGCTACCTTGAACCTCTTCATCAGTTCCCCGGCCATATGTTCACTGTCGGCAGCAGAACCGCCATTTCCCGCAATCAAAAGCTTTCTGCCGTTGTCATACGCTTCTTCCAGCAGAAGGTAGGCCTTCCCGATATCCTTCTGACATACATCCAGCTGCGGATATCTCTTGACCAGGTCATTCAATTCGTTTCTTACGATCTCTTTCATGGTTATACGATCAGGCTGACGGCAGTCCTCAGATCTCCGTCCCTATCTATTTTAATACATTTACAGCCGGCTGCGCTACCTGCGACCATATCGCTGTCACTGTCACCGATCATGTAGGACTGACTTAAGTCGATGTTGAAGTCTTCTGCCGCCTTCAGCAGCATCCCCGGTTTCGGCTTCCGGCAGTCACATTCGATCTTCAGTTCCTTCACTTCTCCCTCATACCCGGAATCGGGATGATGCGGACAGAAGTAGAGTCCGTCGATGTAGGCTCCTTCCTTTCCCAGCAGGGTCTCCAGCTTGTTGTGGATCTGTCTCAGCTGTTCAAAGGTGACTTCTCCTCTGGCGATGACCGGCTGATTGGTCACAATGATAGCCAGATATTCGGAATCGTTGATCCTCCGGATCGCCTCGGCAGCTCCTTCGTTGAGTTCAAGATCTTCAATCTTTCTTAAGAATCCGACGTAATGATTGATCGTTCCGTCACGGTCCAGGAAGATCGCCTTCTGCGGATTGCGGAGGTTCCTTCGTTCGACCTTTCCGCTGAGATAGTCCTTACAGACCTGTTCATAGCGTTCCGGCGTTCCCATATCCTTGACATATTCACTGGAATCGTAGGCATACATCACTCCCTTGCCGCACAGCGGTTTCAGGATGTCACGGTCCAGATCGATCTTTTCCTTGTCGATCTTTCGTTCCAGAACTTTCGGAGACAGGATATGGATCCCCGCATTGACCCGGTTCTGATAGAATTCCGGTCTCACATCTTCCTTGGACAGCCAGCGTGTGACCTGATTCTCTTCATCGGTCATGATCAGACCGCTGTCGTACGGATGACTGTTGGGATGGGTAAATAAAGTCACGAGTCCCTTCTTGATCCTGTGATAGGTCGCGAACCGCCCGATATCCACATTGAACAGGACGTCTCCGTTGATCAGAAGGAAGTCATCCGTCAGTTTCTCTTTTATCCTGAAAAGTGCTCCGGCATTGCCCAGAGGTCCCTTTTCATCATAGTATTCGATATGGACACCGAACCTGGAACCGTCTCCGAAATAGTCGGTGATCACATGTCCCAGGTGAGAGATTGTGATGATGAAATCATCAAAACCCTGATCTCTCAGGGATTCGATCTCCAGCTGTAAGACCGGTTTCTCACCGATCCGGATCATCGGTTTCGGGATATCGGAAGCGACGGAACTGATCCTGGTCCCTTTGCCTCCGGCCATGATGACTGTCTTCATTTATACTTCGGTCTGTCAAAGATGTCGACGTACTCCAGACCAAGCGTCTCTTTCAGTAACGTATTGTCCATCAGAGTGCTGGTGGCCCGTTTCGTTTCAAATCCTTCCATCTTTTTGTCCATCGTGATCGGCACGATCAGGATCGGATCCAGCTGTTCTCTGACTGCGATCTGAAGTCCGACATCATATTTTGAAAGATCCTTGTCTCCGCAGACATTGACGATCGGATGCGGATTCCCCTTTTCGATCAGAGCGATCGTCAGCCTTGCGGCATTCTCAAAACTCAAAGACGATCTGTAAGAATCTTCATACATTTCAAAAGGCTCTCCGTTTCTCAAAGATTCCACGATGCGATCATAGAAATGCGGTTTTCCCGCCAGAGACGGCGAGATCAGGAACGGGAAACGCACCACATGTCTGCCCAGATGGACCAGGATCGCTTCCGCCGCGCACTTGTTGTGGCCATAGAAGTTGACCGGTCTTAAAGGATCGCTTTCCTTGAAGTGATAGAAGTTTTCGCTCTCTCCGTAAACACTGTCCGTAGACGGATAGTAGATCTCTTTCGCAAAAGATGCCTTGTTCAGGAAATAGGAAAGTGAAGTGACGTTGATGTTCCAGGCGAGCTCGTGGTTCTGTTCCACCAGATCCGGATTGTGATAGGCTGCCAGATACAGGATCTTCAGATCCGGCAGTCTCTTCAGATATTCAATGAAAAGATCGACATCTTCTCTGTCGGTGATATCGCATCTTCTCCAGGTGACTCTTTCCTGTGCATTTTCCGGGATATTGAGATCTGCACACAGGATATCCTCGTTCGTATCTTCGAGGATGGCCTTGCGCAGGTAGGCTCCCAGATAGCCGTTTGCGCCGATAATACAGTACATCTGTTTCCTCTTTTCATCACTATTCTAACATTCCCCATCCTTATCCGCATACATTCGTTTTGAAACATCTATGTTAGAATTGTTATGTGATGAAAAATAGAAAAAGATTTTATCTTCTGTATACTTTACTGTTTCTGTGTATCGGCGGCCTGTTGGCCTATTTCTATTATTCCCAGGGAAGATCTCTGATCGACTATAAAGGCGACGGATTCCGTCAGCACTACCGTGCCGTCCTCTATACTTCAAACGTTATCAGACAGATCTTTCATAACATCTTCATCGAACATTCCTTTGCGATCCCGCAATGGGACTTCTCCCTGGGAGAAGGATCCGATATCCTCGAGACCCTTCACTACTACGGGATCAGCGATATCATCCTGCTTCCGTCCGTACTGGTCCCGGAACGCTATATCTACCTCTACTATGACTTCGCGGTCTTCCTGAGGATGTATCTGGCAGGATTGACTTTCTCCGGTCTTTGTTTCTATACCGGCAAGAAAGATCTGAAAGCTCTGCTTTGCGGAACTCTGATCTACTCTTTCAGCAGCTACGCATTCGTCACAGGGACCGGACATACCTTCTTCCTGAGTGCCATGGTCTACCTTCCGATGATCATCACCGGAGTGGAAAAGATCTTTCACAGGGAAAGCGGTGCCTTATTCTCCGTCAGTGTCTGTCTCTCTTCCCTGAGCAACGTCTACTTCTTCTACATCAACGTCCTGACTACGGTCTTCTATGTGATCGTCCGTCTGATCTGCGGAAAGGAAGAAGACAAGCTGAACAGTTTCGTTCGCATCGCGATCTATTCCGTACTGGGACTTCTGATGAGCGCTGTCATCGTCCTGCCGGTCGCATCGACGATGCTGGGAAACAACCGTCTTCAGACACATTTCGATATCCCGCTGTTCTTCGACATGTCCGAATACCGCTATCTGTTTACGACATTCGCTTTCGGACAGAACGGATACTTCGGCGGATATACGGTCGTGGCCGTACTTGCACTGACCCTCCTGTACAGAAACAAGGGCAGGATCACGCTCAAGATACTGACGCTCATGAGTTTCCTTTTCATATCGCTTCCGTTCTTTGCGAGACTGTACAACGCCATGATGTATGCGACCAACCGCTGGGCCTACTGTATCAGTCTTCTGATGGCCTATATCGTCACGGAAGTCCTGGATGCGGATACAGAGATCAGGATCATCGATCTGATCCCGACCTTCATCTACATCGTTATCTGTATCCTTTTAGACAGGGAAGATCTCAAGATCTATCTCGTCCTGCTGGGACTGACTCTTCTGATGGGGCTGGTCCTCCTGTTTCAAAAGAAACTGTTCAAAACGTCTCTCCTGGCTGTGATCGTATTGTCATTGGCCTTTACAGTCACCTTCCATTACTCGCCTCTGTGGTGGAATTACACCCGCAACGGAGCGGAACTGAACGAGATCGAACACAACACCTGGCCGGACCGTGAGATCCTGGAAACGATCGAAGATGATTCCTTCTGGCGCTACGGTTCGGATTCCCTTCTGACCAATTCCAGCGCCAACACTTCGTACTACTCAAGCCAGTATTACTGGTCGATCGCCAACAATAATGTCATCGAAGCCCGCAAGGAACTGGGTCTTCTCGATCACAACAACCACCATTACGACAACTATAACAATCGCTTCCTGTTGAACGCCTTGTCTTCAACCAAATACTGTATCGAACATAATGACAACGATTCCCATCCTTATGGTTTCGAAGAAGAAGGAACGTTTAAGAACGGAACGCTGTACAAGAGTTCCTATTCCCTTCCGTTATTCTATGGATATACTCAGACTGTGTCTCTTGAAGAGTGGCTGAAACTCGACCTGGTGAACCGTCAGGAAGTCCTCTCACAGGCAGCAGTGATCGAAAACGGTCAGGATCCGGATCTGACTTTCCTGAGCAGAGATATTCCATATGAAATAAGCAGCTCAGATGTGGAATTCAACGGAAATGAAATCACCGTCCTGAATTCTTCATCTTATATCGATCTCACAGCCCAATATCCGGAAGCCGGAGAATACTATCTGGTCATCGAAGGATTCGATTCTGACAAGAGTACGAACTGGGTCGTCCGCAACCTTGAAGGCAAGGAAACGATCATGTTCTTCAAAGATGACGATCATACCGGAAATGCAGATAAACACGATTTTCTGATCAATCTCGGTTACTATGACGGATTCGACGGAACGGCAAGGATCTTGCTGCTGTATCCGGGTGTCTACAGCTACAAAAACATGCGGCTCGTCTATCAGCCCCTGGAGAAGCAGATCGAAGATCTGAAAGGACTCGACAGTATTGATATCAAAGAACTTTCCGTTTCCAACGGCGTGATCAACGCAAAACTGTCTGCGGACAAAGACGTCCTGATGTGCGCTTCGATCCCGTATGCGAAAGGATGGAAACTCTATCTGGACGGAAAAGAGACTGAATTGAAGAAGGTCAACCTGATGTATCTCGGCGCAGACCTGTCTGCCGGCGAACATACTCTCGAGCTTCGCTACTCCACGCCTTTCCTGAAAACGGGAGCCTGTGTGAGTCTCCTCTCAGGTATTGCCTGTCTCGTCCTTCATATCATGTATCAAAAGAAAAGATCAGTTCGCTAAGAACTGATCTTGTTTATTTCCGATAGTATTTACGGTCCAGCTTTCCGTTGAAGGTCTTATGCACCTCATCAATGACCTCCACCTCTTTCGGGACCTTGTACGGTTCCAGACGGGAACCGATGAAACGGATCAGGACTTTCGGATCGTATTCATCTTCCTGCGGGACAACCAGCAGTTTCAGGATCGGATATCCCTGACGGTTTTCCGAAAGGATACAGATGCATTCCTTCAGCATTCCGCTCAGCAATGCGGTCTCTTCCACATCGATCGGGGAGATCTTGTATCCGCCGATATTGATCACATCGCCTTTTCTGCCGTTATAGTAGATATTTCCTTCTTCATCGAAGACACCCAGATCGCTGGAGACATACCAGTCGCCGTTCATGACCTGAGCGGTCAGATCCGGTGCATTGTAATAGCCGGCCATATTCATCGGGCTGCGGACACAGATCTGTCCTTCTGTACCCGCGTCCTTTATGATGTTTCCGTTCTCATCAAGGATCCCCAGTTCCACACCCGGATTGGGCTGACCCATACAGTTGTGAAGGATCCTGTCGCTGTTGTAGTCGTAGACGCTGACGCCCGGTGTTTCCGATGCCTCATATGCGTTATAAAGACGTGTATTCGGCAGAAGTTTCTTCAGTTCTTCACAGTCTCCGATCGGAAGCGGAGAAGAACTGGAATAGACGAAATCGATCTGATCCGCGAAGCGATGCAGTTCATCCTTTGTGGAATTGATCAGAAGACGGATCGCTACCGGCGGCAGATAGAGAGCTGTCGCATGGTAGCGTTCGATATAATCAAAATACTTCTTAAGATTCAGAAGCCCGTCCATATAGATCAGGGCACAGCCGTTGGCCAGGGAAAGATGCGTCCTTCTCAAACCTCCCGCATGATTGAGCGGAGTGGTGATGAAGAAACGGTTGTCTTCCTTCATATGGATAGCCTTCGCCAGAGCATAGGCATACCAGGAGATATTGGAATGGCGGATCAATACGCCTTTGGATTTTCCGGTCGTTCCGGTCGTGAACACCATCTCACACAGATCATCTATATCCGGGAAGGCCAGATCGTCATAACTGTACTCGATCTTCTTTTCACAGACTTTTTCGATCTCGGCATAGGTATGCCAGTTTTGGTCGTCGACGGAAAGATTGCTGAAAACGAGTTTTGAACCCGTATCTGATACGATCTCTCTTACTCGGAATTCCGGAGCGTTTTTTTCTAACGGAACCAAAATCGCACCAACAAGGTGGATCGCATAATACAAGGCGATATAGTGTTTGTCGTGCAGAGCCTGCACGGCGACTCTGGCTCCCTTTTCGATCCCCTCTTTTTTCAAAAACAGGGAAACAGAAAAGATCAGTTCCGCAAGATCCCGATAAGTGGTGATCTCGTCCTTGCAGATGATCGCTGCCTTTTCGGGACTGTCCTTCGCATAACGAAAGATCCTTTCGACGATCGTCTGTTTCGTCTGTTCAAGGCTTGGCTGCAATTCTTTCATTTCAGTTCTCTTCTTTCAGTCTTTCGATCAGCGCATAGATGGCTTTCGCAGAATTGAAATTCTCCGGCAGGATATCGTCAACAGTGATCTCAACATCGAAGCGTTCTCCGATCTCAGAAATGATCGAAACGATATCAAAAGAATCGATGAGACCGTCATCCACAAGATTCTCTTCTTTTTCAAAATCCACATCGGATCTGATCTCTTTCAGCAGTTCCAGTAATTCTTCCATCGTAACTCCTCCTAGAATCGTCCGTAGATGAACGTGGATGCGTCATATCCACCGCCATACAGACCGAATACCAATATCGCCAGTATCAACAAATAGTATATCACCCATCTCAATACGATCGGTTTTCCTGCTACGGCTTCTCTGATATCGACTCCCTTTTCTTTCAGGCTATCGATCACCATAACGATGATGATCATAACTGCCAGCAGCACCCAGTTCTTAACGTTCAGACCAAGCGCTTCGAACAGTTCGGCATCGATGAACGAAAGATCGAAAGGCCGGATAAACATCGACTTGAATATATTCAGGGCTGCAGGCAGATCTGCTGCTCTGGAGAAGATCCTGCCGATCGAACAGATCAGGAATGTTCTGACGATCCTGAACAGGTTCCAGGCTTTCGAATCCCCGTTTATCCTGAATGTTTTCAGCATCTTCTTATATCCGTCAAACATGATCCCGCAAGTGATGATCACGCCGTTCCAGATACCGTAGGCAACATACTTCCAGCTCGCCCCATGCCAGATACCGACCAGCAGATAGACGACGAATGTCGCAATGCACGGTGCGACTCTCTTTCCGGCAAATTCACCAAGGACCTTTCGGGAAGCCTTGCCCAATCTGTTTAATGTTTTTGACAGAGACAGCGGATAGAACACATAGTCCTTCATCCAGGAACCGAGCGTGATATGCCACCTCCTCCAGAATTCCTCGATGGACCTGGAGAAATACGGCTGTCTGAAATTGTCGTCAAGACGGATACCGAACACTTCTGAGATTCCTTTTATCGCGTCGATACCGCCGGAAAAATCAGCATAGATCTGGAAACTGTAACAGATGGCTCCAAGCAGGATGGAGATCCCCGTGAACTGTGCATGATTCTCGAAAAAGTATGAGACAGGTTTAGCCAGTCTGTCAGCGATGATGACTTTCTTGGCTATGCCCCAAAGCGTCAGCTGAAGGCCCTGAGTCACTCTTTGATAGTCATAGTCGTGTTCCTCGAAGAGCTGTTTTGCCAGTCTGTTGTAGCGCGGGATCGGACCCTGAATGATCTGCGGGAAATAAGACATGTAAAGCATGAAATGAAGGATGTTGTCGTCACATTCATACTTTCCCTTGGAAACATCGATCATATAGGAGATCGCCTGTAAAGTATAGAAAGAGATGCCCAGAGGAAGGACAAAATTGAACAGACTGATATTTCCGTGCATCAGCGCATTGATGTTCTCAATGATGAAATCAGAGTACTTGGTGACGATCAAAGCCCCCAGCACGCAGATGATGCCGCAGGTCAATACAAGTTTATTCTTCTTTTTCAGTTCTTTCTTGATCTCTTTGTCCTGAGTCTCCTTGATCTTCCGGTTAATGGAAGAAAGGGCCTTTCCAGTCAGGAAGACGAATACTGATTCAGCGATCAGAACCGCGATCAGAAGTCTGCTGTTGAGGAAGTAATAGACATAGCTGAACAGAAGCAATACCAGCCACTGAAACTTCTTTGGCACGACAAAATACGTGAAGAACGTCACGGCCAGGAACAGTACGAATTTAAAAGACAGGAACCCCATATTATCTCTTCACCTCAACACCGATCCCTTTATACTCGTAGTTGCCATACCTGATAACACCGTTATCATTCCTGTAGGAAATGACGGTATACAGATTCGTTCCTTTTGCACATTCGCTGTCAGAATACTCTGTACTTTCAGTATCACCGACTCTGATCCATTCGTTATTCTCTTTTCTGTAGACGAGATATCCGTCGGCATTTTCAACTTCGTTCCATTTTATAGTCACAGAACCGTCATCATACACAGCTGAGACCAGTTCCGGTCTTTCAAGGAAGCAGTCTCTCTGTTTCATATTCAGTTCCACATCCAGGACATCGCCTTTGATCAGTTCATAGTAGTTGTTGAAGGCGGTATCCCATTCTTCGTTTCTTTCATGATCCAATTGAATGTTATATCTTTCAGCTACGACATTGATGACATAGTCCGTATACTTCAAGGATCCGTGAACGTTTGTATGTCTCTTGTCATAGAAATCATGTGTCACGTCCAGACCGATCTCCTCGGCCTTTTCTCTGAGATCCAGAACATCATAGCCTCTGGAGTTGATATAGTCTACCAGTGTATTCAGCTGCGTAAACTCTTCCTCGCTGTATGACCTCGGCGGAAGCAGGAACATGATCTTCTCGTTATGTTCGTCACAGTAATCGAGAAGGTCTGTCATGAGGTAGACCCAGTTCTCCGGCATCTCTCTTCTTTCCTCACTGAAGAAGAGATCGTCGCTGATATCGGTGACATAAGTTAAATAATACTGATGAGCTGTAGCGCCTTTTGTGCCGTTGTCCAGGACGAAATCGTCAGCGGTCAGATCGCTCCAGCGTTCATGCAGCCTCATCAGAGGGAAGAAATATTCCAAACTGTTCAGAATGTTCTCTTCACCGTAAGTAAAATATCCTTTGATGAAATTCAGCTTATTCTTTGACATCGGCATGTAGTCAAGAAGGTAATGCAAGGCTGTATAGTTCATGATATCCAGAGGAGTGATCGTCAAAACGATCAGGGCATCCTTCTGAGTCTTTCTGACCTCTTCGATCGCATACTTATAGGCGATCATTCCCATGCCTGAAGAAGCATAATTGTTTGTTGTGATGCCGTAGGTATTGTAGGCAAACAGAGGAGAGTAAAAAGAAAAACAGCAACTGGACCCGATGAAAACCGGATTCAGCGAATCCTCTTCTTCTTTATAGAAATTCATCACCTGGTAACTTGAATTATCTGTTTTTCTGTCTCTGTACAGAAGAATCTTCTGTACCGGGATCACTAACCCCACAAGGATCAGAAGGAAACAGATCACTCGCAGTTTCGGTGTTTTCTTCCATACCTCAGTGATCATTTGATTCTTTATCATTATACCTTTATGACGGCCTGTTTTCTAATTAAGACCTATTTATTGATAGGAAACGATTTTATATACCCGAAATCCTCCACTGAATTCTTTTACAAGAACGGCCTTAACATTATTGTCGTAATTGCGCTGAATATAGGAAATTACAGATTCTATTTCGTATTCACTGCTACTCAGAACATAGATCTTGTCGTTGTCAATAACATCTTTGTACGAATTTTTGATACCATATTTTTCCTTTATTTTCCATTCAACAGGAGCGTTTGTTATCCAGCCTCCTAAATGTAAGAGATTGCTGCAAGATAATTCGGTTTCCCTTTCAAACAAGCCTTCCAAAAAGAAAACCGGATTGTCTTCGCATCGCAAATAAAGATGTTCCTGATCGGCGTATATCTCTCTCAAAATGTTTTTTCGATCAATAGTAGTGGAGTCCTTTCCAACAATCTTCCAAACGGAAAACTGTGAAAAAGTGTAAAACAGAGCAAACAGGATAACGGTGAGAACTATTGATGACTTGCCAGCCGAGGGAGCATCTGGCAATTCGGTAAAATAGAGAACCATATACGACGCAGTAAGTAAGAAGCTGGAATGAACTCTGAATACAAATACATTATCAATACGGATGAAATAACAGTAAAACATGCACAGCAATGTAGTAACTAAAGAAAGAATAATATAGGCGTAGTTTTCCTTCTTTTTATTGAAGAACGATATTCCTAACATAAGGAATAAAAACAGGGTATAAATAAGAACTTTTCGATAATGAAAAAAATATGCGATAGAACTTGTAATAAAAGAAACAACGGAATTCAAAGAAATCGTTTTCTTCTCTCTGGCATCAACAAGTTTTTGTATCGTATCAAGATCGTAATTCTCCGGATCATCATAGTTCCATCTCAGATACATCTCTAGATCCTCTTCATCGATTGACAGGTCGTCATATATGTACCTGTGTTCTTCATACGAAGGGAAACCTTCATCCATAAGTTTGGTGCTGGAATGGTTATAGAGTAAAAACGATCGCCAACCATCGGAAGAATAGTTATATCGATCAACTATGATTGATGCAGTAAACAGAATCACACAACAAATACCGGAAACAAGGAGTTTTCTAAAACATTTTCGATAACCGAACTTGTCACGACAGTCATGTACAATAATCGGGAAGAACAACGGAGAACAGATCAGAGATATTGCCAGAAACTGATAAAGTCTCATCATGGAACCTGATACAATCAGAAAACACGAAAACACAATCCATCGGTTATTCTCATTGACATCAAGTGAATGCGCCAGCAGAGTATAACCGGCCAACGTCAGAATTGTTGCGGTTTTTGTAAACTGAAATTGCACATAGAGGGTATATGCGCTAATATACAGCAAGAGCAGAAAGGGAATAAATAGAATGCTACATTTTCTGCAACGATTAAAAAAGACGTATGTCAAAGTGATCAAAGATAAAAAAATCAGGAAATATTGAAGAATCTCATACCACGATACGTTTCTGTTAAATGAATATAATGTTTTGAGTATAAAACCAAAAATTGAATTGATATATACGAGATGGATATCCGGCTCACCAAAAGCACCGGATGAGATCATCTTCATATAGTAATCATCATTCGACTCAAATGAACAATGATAAAAACAGCTGCAAAAAAGCAATAAAGCGATGTTCAGCAACAGGGATTTCAAGAAAATGTGTTCTCTGGTTTTCATCTTTTCTAAAAGTCCCATCCTAAACATCGTCTCTTTTTACGTCTTGTTTTTTAAATACAGTGTACGTAAAGTAGATCCATGAAATCAGCAGAACAATGGCCTGAGCAGATGGTATCTGAACCGTTTGATCAAAAAGATAAAAACAATAAGTTTGGCATGAACAAAAGATCTGAAGAACTGTCGGCAAAATAAATCTGTGATCCACAAACGAAAGAATGATCATCAGCATCTCTGCAGGATAAGGGTATCGTTCATGCATGGAAGGAAGGAACATCACACATGTCCATACACACCAGGAAGCAAGTTCGATATAATCGATTCCCTTATACTCTTTCTTCTTTCCCAACAGGCAGAGCAGAACAGATCCAAAAATCATCATCGTCAGAGCAATGGCGATAAAATTAAATTGATTGTACCCCCCCCCCGACCAGGGCCCAACAATTGATAATATTCATTCCCATGCTTTCATATTCGTTCACCTGAAACAAGTATTCCCTGATCGGGGAAAAAAGATTTCTGCCAAAAACGAAACTTGGGATCGCTGTTGAATAAAACGAAACGAAGGCAAACAGAAAATTGATAATGCTGAATTTTCTTTCCGCAAAATAAATCATCACAAGAAACGGGAGAAGGAAGATTGCCTGTAGTTTGAATCCAAGCGATATTCCGAAAGATATAAATGCGGCAGTATACTTTTTTTCAATAATCTTTCGAACCGACAGCAGGATAAAGAAAGTGAAAATACTATCGCATTGTGCCCAGAGGGCAGAATTCATGACCACGATCGGACAAATAAAAATCGTCGCAAACGTAAGCAATGCCTTATCCTTATTGGTTGTATTATTTGTCAGAATATGTACGATCTTCGCACTTTCAACCGCCATCAAAAGATCAAACAGAATCGACAAAAGTTTATATGAGTAAATCGGTTTGAGAGGAATATAAGTCATGATGCAGATCAGAAACTGATACAACGAATTATAATCGCCAACTTGCGTTTTTAAAGAAGAAAAACCTCCTGCATTTTTTCCTAACTGAGAATACCACACAGAAAGTTTATTCAAGTAATCAGGCGTCTCAAATTCGAGATTTATATATCTGATGTATAGTCCCATTAGAAAAATCACACCTATGAAGAAACTGTATTTATATTTTTCGATATAATTCAGAAAAAGCTCTTCGTGTTTATTCATCTTATCTGTGCTCATAGCCTCATTCCTCCATTGACATCGATCACCGCTCCGGTGATATAGGACGCTTTCTCTGAAGCGATGAACGTGATAACTTCAGCGATCTCTTCCGGTTCTGCCAGTCTCTTCAACATCGTCTGTCCCGCAAACTTTTCCAGCAGATCATCCGGAACGCTCTTAACCATATCCGTCAGGACATAGCCCGGAGCGATAACATTGACTCTGACCTGCGCGCCTTTTCTGGAAAATTCCTTGGCCCAGGTCTTGCACATACCGATGATGCCGGCTTTGGAAGCCGCATAGTTAGCCTGGCCGATGTTCCCCTGTTCTCCGACGACGGAACTGACAGCAACGATCGAGCCGTATCCCTGTTCCTCCATCTTCGGACCGAAGTATCTGACCAGATTGAAGATCCCCTTCAGATTCGTATTGATCACGCTGTCAAAATCTTCTCCGGTCATCTTGCGGGTCATCGCATCCTTCGTGATGCCGGCGTTGGCGACCAGAACATCGATCTTTCCGTGTTTCTCCATAATGTCTTCGAACAGTTTCCTGCAGGAATCTTCATCCGTCACATCCAAAGGATGGTAATGGATATTATCATGATCGAACGTCTTTTCTCTTCGTGCACAGGCGTAAACAATTGCGCCTTCTTCCGCCATCTTCAGTGCAGTCGCATATCCGATACCCTGGCTGCCGCCGGTAATGATGACGACTTTATCTTTGAACAGTTCCATATCAGTCAACTCTCCTTAACAGCATGGCAGCTCCCATACCGCCGCCGATGCAAAGTGAAGCGATCCCGTATTCGATATCCTCTTCCTTTTTCATCTCATGGACCAGAGTCGTCGTAATCCTCGCTCCCGTACAGCCTAACGGATGTCCCAGTCCCAGGCCGGAACCGTATGGATTGCAATGATCGGTGATGTATTTCTCATCGACTCCGTATTCTTCTTCGAACAGTTTGAAGCAGCCCAGTACCTGAGCAGCAAAAGCTTCATTGATCTCGAAACGGTCGATATCCCTGAATCCCATACTGTTTTTCTTTAGAAGAGAAGAGATCGCATAGTAAGGACCCAGACCCATATATTGCGGATCGCATCCCACCGCTTCATAGGAAACGATCTCAGCCAAGGGTTTTATTCCGTTCTCTCTGCAGTAGTCTTCGCTTGCCAGGATCACAAAGGATGCTCCGTCATTGATACCGGAAGCACTGGCGGCAGTGATCGTTCCGTCTTTCTTGAAAGTCGTCTTCAGAGTAGACATCTTCTCTCTGGTGGATTCTCTGTTCGGGAATTCATCGGCATCGAAGACGTATTCTCTCTTCTTGTAATCCTTCAGCGTCAGCGGTACAATCTCATCCTTGAATACGCCCGCATCGACAGCCTTGATGGCTCTTTGCTGAGTGAGATAAGAATAATCATCCTGATGTTCTCTGGTGATGTGATATCTTTCGGCGATGTTCTCGGCGGTGATGCCCATATGGACCCCGCTGAAAGAATCCGTCAGCCCATCAGAGACCATGAGGTCGGTCATCTCAAAATTGCCGAACTTCTTACCTAATCTGATAAAAGTATTCGTCGCATAAGGGATGTTGGACATGATCTCCACGCCGCCTGCCATGACGATATCTTTCCCTAAAAGGATGTCTTTATATCCGTTGGCGATCGCCTGCATACCCGATCCGCAGACCATATTGATACTGTAGGCAGCCGTCTCCTGTCTCATACCCGATTTCAAAGCGATGGCCCTGGCAAAGCCCTGGCCCATTCCGGCAGATATGACATTGCCGACGATCAGTTCTTCACACTGTTCGACGAGTTTTGGATCAAATCCTTTTTTTATAAGCTGTGTCGCGATCTCGACCGGATCGGTCTCATAGAGAGATCCAAGGAATTTTCCGATCGCGGTTCTTTTAGCGTCAACGATAAAAACTCTTTTATTCATAAAAAATACCTCATTCAGGGATATATTCTATTTTAACCTATAAACCGAAACATGAAAAGTTTATAGAAGGCCATGTTAGAATTGAGATATGAGTAAAAAGACGATCGACTACAACAGGATAAACTACGGTTTCAGCCTGTTAAAGATGCTTCTGGCCTTCGAAGTACTGCTCGGCCATTTTGCGATCTGGGACGAATACGATACGATCCTGATCTGGCCCTTCCGGGAACTGGTCTCCCTGGCTGTGCCCTGTTTTGTCATCCTTTCCTTCTATCTGATGGCGAGATCGTTTCTGGCAAGAGACCCGCAGAAATTCAAGACGAGACTGATCCGCCTTCTGATCCCTCAGATCGGCTGGGCGATCATCTACTACATCATCTACCTGTTGCTGGATCTTTTCCTGCACACCAAGCTCACCGCAGGTCCGCAGGATCTCTTCTGGCAGACTCTTACCGGCCACAGCCGCAATCTGAACCCTTCCATGTGGTATCAGGTCGATGTGATCGTCATCAGTATCCTCTTCTACTTCATATTCAAGTATCTTGACGATAAAAAAGCCTATCTCTCTTTGATCGGATTATTGCTGTTCAGCTATTTCATGCAGCTCTCCGGTATCAACAGAGCCCTGTTCGGTGAACTCGAATTCGAACTGAAATACCCTTTGGGACGCATCCTCGAAATGATCCCGTTCGCCGTGATCGGCTTCTCTCTCAAATACTTCAATATCCTGGAAAAACTAAAGAAACACAGATACATTGTCATGGCTGCCTGCGGTATCCTGTTCTTCGTCGGTTTCAATATCCCATGGCCGGCCTACAAGGACTTCGGTTTCTCCGGTTTTGCGAAACCGTATCTGGCTTTATGTATCGTCCCGTTCGCCTTCCTCGTCCCTCTGGAATATCTCCCATTGACCATCAAAAAAGTGATCCTGAAGATCACTGATTATTCCCTGGGTATCTACTGTATCCACAGACTCATCAATACACTTCTCTATGTGTTCGTGCCAGGGATCACCCTGCACAGCATCGAAAGATGTATCCTGCTGTATATCGTCTGTTATGCCGTCTGCTGGCTGATCGAACGGATCCCCAACAAGACAGTCAAACAGCTGGTCAACTAGAACTCGAAAGAGCTCTTTTTATTTGACATTCAGGAAGCCGACTTCGATCTTCCCCTTCAGGACCTTCTTTTCATCCTGGTTCTGGATATAGACCTTGATGACAGCCCTCTGAACGGAAGGATGCAGTTCTTCCACGATCCCTTTCACGATCAGGATATCTCCCACATAGACCGGTCTGGAATACTTCACATCCACTCCCTGGAGGAGACAGTACTTTCCCGGAAGATAGACACCCGCAAGCTTCGACAGGAAGGATGTCGTCAAAAGTCCATAGACGACCTTGTCGTGATATCCCTGTTCCTTTGCGAATTCCGCATCGTTATGCAACGGATTGATATCACCCGAAAGATCCAGAAAAGATCTCATCATCTCTTCCGTGACGGTCACTGTAAAGGATTCTTCCTGTCCGATCTTCAGATCTTCAAACCTGTATTCGTTCATTCCTTGTCCTTCGAAAGGATCAGATCGACCATCTCACCGACATTGGCCAGATCCGCCACTTCACTCATGTCAAACATCATCCCGAACTCATTCTCGATCGCAACGATCAGATTGATCTGTTCCAGGGAATCCCAGTCTTCGATGTCTTCCGCATTCGTCTCATCATGAAGTGTGATATCTTCATCGTCAAAGACCGTACGGAAGATCTCATTCATCTTTTCATATACATATTCTCGTGTCATATAACCCTTTCTACAGATCCAGATCGATCACGTCATTTTTCTTCTGATATCCGTCTACGGACATCGTCCAGACCGTATTCCCATCCTCATCTTCACTGATCTTCGTGAATCCCTGCAGGGAATAGAAGTCTCTGACCATTCCGTTCTTGGCTGTCGGATAGTAGTAACCGCGGATCTCACGGATCCCCTTTTCCTTACAGATGCGAACCAGTTCATCCATCATCGCATATTCCAGATCTCTCTTCAATACACGGCAGCTCATGATCCAAAGATCGATATCGCATCTGTCTTCAATGATCTTTCCGATCACCACCGATACCAATCCGTTATCGCCGAAGCGGTCGATCAGTTTCCCATAAAGAGTGATATATTGCGGATCTTCAGCCATATGTTCGATATCGGAAACGGTATACCTTCTGGTCGTCAGATTGAACTGATTGGACTTATTGGATAATTGAGAGATCCTTTCATAATAGATCGGTTCGAAACTCCTTATCTCTCCCTTCATTTCCAGAGAAAGCAGATAATCCCGGTAATCCGTGAAGCTCGCCTGGGCCTTCGCCCGTTCGACGTTTTCCTTATACATCTCTCCCCGCTTGAGATCATCCTTGGTCAGAGTCGTGACTTCAAAGAATCCGTTGCGGTCGATATTGCGGATATAGTGCTGCGTCATGTCCAGTTCCGGTGCGACCACACCTTTGAGCTGTTCCGTCACGATATGGCGTTCCGCCGGATTGTCATCCAGGAAGACCAGGCTTTCCGGAAGCAGATCCAGTTCTTTGGCGATCTCTTCGAAGTTCCGGTCCTTCGGTTCCCAGTTGGCCTTGATCTCGACGAAATCCTCTTCGGAGAGCTCCGAATCCGGATGTTTCAGACCGGCGATCGCATTCTCATAGTCGTTCTTGGAATCGATGTTCAGGATCACACCCAGCTGTTTGTGTTCCTTCAGATACCTCTGGAATTCGGAATAGAACTGTCCTTCCGGTTCTTCCGGTCCGACCTTGATCCCTTCGACACCGTCGTCGCCGATGATGCCGCCCCATAAGGTATTGTCCAGATCGGTCACGAAACCCTTCTTGTTTTTACCGAAGATCGATTTGATGATATTGGCTACATTGAATGCCAGATACGGGATCGCATTGACGTTCAATGCGTATTTGTACATGTGGAAATAGAATGGATCCGACCATTCCTTCAGTCCGTAATCGGAAGAGATATAGTCCACATCGCAGAGATAGAAGTTCTCATGATCTTTCGCATATTCACTGAATCTCTGATTCAGACGGTTGATGAAATTGACCTTCCCGTGGATATCGTAGACTTCCCGATTTCCCAACAAGCGATAATAAGGTTTCTCGAAATCGTTCTGGATGATCGGACAGCCGTATCTTTCCTTCAGACTCTTCCAGATCAGTTCGTATTTCTGATATTCATTCTCCAGAAGAGAATCCACATCCGTTTCACTGTCTTCCATCTTTGGATAGGAAAGGATATTGCGGTTGGAGGTACAGATGTAGATGATGTCCGGAGAGAATTCCTTCAGTTCTTCATTTTCGAATACCGCATCTTCATAGAACTTGTTGTACTCGGATTCATAGAAAGAAGGTTTAATACCGTTGTTCAAAAGGAAAAGTTCCATGATCTGACGGATCGCGGAAGTCGTATAACCGCCTAAAACAGCGATCTTCTTGTCGATAAAACCGCTTCCTTCTTCCAGAAGCTTCTTCTTGATCTTTCTCTTGTTTTCCAGGATGTAGTTCGGATCGAACGGATATTGCAGTTCCTTCATATAACTCATTAATTATATTATACTATCTGTCTTCGATTCAAAAAGAACGATAGTCAACAGTATGATCAGCCTTTCGATTTTCTTTGCTTTCAACTGTCGCATAATTTGCGACATCATATTTGAACTGTCGAGGATTCCTCGACAGTTGAATCATTCCTTCAAAGAATACTTGGTATAAAGGAAAACGTCCGAACTTTCTATCATGCTTAAAAATCTATAAACACCCGGATCAAATCTTTTCCTAATTGTTGAGTTTTGTCCTACCCCTCAGAACTTTTATCGGAAAAACCGACAGAAGTTTTATCCAACTCTCTTCTTATTCAAAAACTCCTATATCCCATATAAAAAAGAAAATTAGTTCATATGGCTTGCCCTCATGTATCCGTGTATTTTTAAAGCCCGGTCTATATTCCGGGCTCTGGTTTCGTTATTTCTTCATGATCGCTTCTACGATCTTCAGATCATCTTCACTGTCGATGTCGTAGGAACGGTTTCGATCCATGATGTAGGCGTAGCACTTATCCTCATAGATGTTCATATGTTTGTAGAAGGTCTTCACCTTGGAGATATAGATCGCTCCGTTGAAACGGTAATACGGTTCGATCTCCTGACGGCGTTTGTTGTACTGCTTCTCGGTAATGAATCCTTTCATCGACAGAGACTTCGGCAGTTTGTTGACAAGATGGATGGCACATTCCAGTTCACACATGGAGACCACCGCATTAGCCTTCTTTTCTTCAAACTCTTCATATGCTTTCTGAATATCTTCCGCATTCCTTAACGGGGATGTCGGCTGCAGCAGCGCAAAGGTATCGTATTCCTCTCCCCTTGCCTTGTACTGTTCCAATACTTCCTTGACTACATCCCATGGGGAAGTGGAATCCTGAGAAGTCTCTTTGCTGCGATAGAACGGAACTTCCGCCCCGTATTCCTTCGCGATCTTTCCGTACTTCCGGCTGTCGGTCGAAACCATGACCGTATCAAAACATCCTGACTGCAGTGCCGCTTCGATGGTATAGGCCAGAAGCGGTTTTCCGTTCAGCGGTCTGATATTCTTGTCTTTCAAGCCCTTGGATCCGCTCCGGGCAATGATGATCGCAATATTTCTCATCTATCTCTCCAGATCATAGAAGGTCTTCTTCAGATCGACCTTCTTTCCATAGAATGTATCTTTCAGGATCTTCACCATCTTATCCGACGTCCTTCCGTTTCCGTAAGGATTGACGGTCTTTCCTTCATAGTTCAAAGCCTTTTTCAAAGCCTTTTCGATCTCCTTTTCTTCCGGCTTGCAGTTGATGATACTGTCAGCCTGGATCCTTCCTTTTTGTCTATCACCGATGTTGATCGTCGGCTTATTGAAAGAAGGAACTTCCACGATACCGCTGGAAGAATTGCCGATGACACAGGCACTGTATCTGATCGCACTGAAATATCTCAATGTTCCCAGTGATGCCACCAGGATGCAGTGATCGTTTTCTTTCACGAATCTTTCCAGCGCTTCGTTGATCTTTTCCCCTTCCGGATCCGCATTGGCTTTGGTGATGATGAACTTCATCTCATCATGTCTTCGCAATACGTTCAGCAGTTCATTCAGCTGTTTCAAAGCCGATTCCTTTTCTCTGGTGACCGGATGGAAGGTCACGACGCCGTACAGCCTATCCAGTTTGAATCCGAGATCGTCCCCAAGCTGTTTCTTTGTCAGACACTTGACCTTCTTCACATTCTCGACACCCAATGCGCCGGTATTGAAGACCCGTTTTGGATCTTCACCCAACTGAATGATCCGTTTTCTGTATTCTTCGGTAGAGGCAAAATGCAGGTAGGACATCTTGGTGATGGAATGACGGAAGACTTCATCGATGGCTCCTTCCGTCGTCTCACCGCCGGCGATATGGACCAGCGGGATATTACAGATGACAGCGGCAGCCGCCACTTCAAACATCTCGAAGCGATCTCCCAATACGATGATCACATCCGGTTTCGAAGAAAGGAAATATTCCGTAAACTTCTTTACGGTCTTCGCCATGATATCGGCAGTATCGTTCACATCCTGATTCTTCTTCGTCAGGATGGAGATCTTCGCATCGATACAGAGTCCGTCCTTTTCGATCTCTTCAATGGTATTTCCGAACGACTTCAAAAGATGTGTGCCGCTGACCGCCACTTTCAGGTCTGCCCATTCTTCTTTATCCAGTTTCTGCAGTAACGGACGCATGATACCGTAATCGGCTCTTGTCGTGGTCACCGCACAGATCTTCGTCTTATCAGTCATCCAGTTCGTCCTTCTCGATCAGATAGTCCTCTTCGTAATCATGTTTTGCGGTCTTTCCCAACAGATCGAACCAGCGCATCGGATTGATGCCGCTGCCCGGTCTCTTGGTCGTGACATTATCGACAGTAAAGACATCGCCTTTTCGGATCGCCTTTGCGGCAATGATGCTTTTACGTGCGATATCATGATTCTTCAATTCAGATGGGGATACTTTTTTCACACCGTCACCGATGGATACTTCTACATGACGGATCGCATCGACCATGGCTTTCAGTTCCTGCGGTTCGAGGGACGCCTTGTGATCCGGTCCTTCCATGTTTCTGTCCAGAGTGAAATGTTTCTCGATGACGCAAGCACCTAAAGCGACAGCGGCCGTCGGGATCTCGATCCCTCTGGTATGGTCGGAATAACCGACCGGCAGATCAAAGGCTTCTCTCATCGTCTCCATTGCCTTCAGATTCACGTCAGCATACGGAGCCGGATATTCAGTCGTGCAATGTAACAGTGTGATCTGTCCTGCACCGTGCTCTTTCAATACATTGACCGCAGCCTCCACTTCCTTCAGTTCGCTCATGCCGGTAGACATGATGATCGGTTCATGAAGTTCTGCGATCTTGATCAGTAAAGGAAGGTTCGTGATCTCACCGGAAGGGATCTTCCACATATGCATTCCGATACTGTGAAGATAATCCACGCTCGGCAAGTCGAAAGCGGTGGAAAGGAATCCGATCCCTTTCTCATCGCAATAGTCTTTCAGTTTTCCGTATTCTTCATACGTCAGCATCAGCTTCCGGACCATCTCCAGCTGAGAATCCGCTTCTCCGGTCGTCACTTTCTGATATTCGGCTTTATCCGCATATCTGGAGATGACGTTCTCGGCCTTGCAGGTCTGGAACTTGACGATGTCTGCGCCGGCTTCTACAGCTTTATCGACCAGCTGTTTCGCCAGTTCGAAACTGCCGTTATGGTTGACACCGGCTTCCGCTATGATCAAAGTCTTCATTTTGACTCCTTTTTCTTGCTTCCCATCGTGACGGCAGGATTTCCGACCGTCATTCCCGGATTCTTGATACTGGTGAATACAGCCGCTCCGACACCGATCTTGGCACCGTCGCAGACGGTGATGCCCTGAATCAAAGAAGCACCTGTACCGATCTCACAGTATCTTCCGATCGTACATTTTCCGGAGATCGTCGCCTTCGGATAGAGTGTAGAATAATCACCTAATACGACATCGTGGTTGACAGACGCACCATGCAAGACGATGCAGTGTTTCCCGACATGCGCGTTGACACCGACCAGTGCGTTCGCAAATACCATGGATCCTTCTTCGATCACGGCACTCTTATGGATCAGCGCACTCGGATCGATCAGAGTCGCGATATGAACGTTTTCAGGCAGTTCATTCATGATCCTTTCCTTGATCTTGAGATTTGCGACGGCACAGATCACATAGACGTCTTTATAACTCTCGATGACATCGTCCGTCCCCAGGATCGGATAGCCCATGAATTCCTTATCATCGCTCTTGTCGGTAAAGCCCAGAAGGTTCCATTCCGGTTCTTTTTCATTGATTCTCTCGACAAGCCAGGTCACGTCTTTGCCCAGATCCCCGGCTCCCATTACGATCAGATCTTTCATCTTACTCTCCATACAATGCCAAACGCATCTTTTCCAGTTCCGACATCTGACCCATATCGAGCCAGTCTTCTTCCGCAACGGAGTAGATGCCGATCTTCTTTCCTTTTTCCTGTTCCTGACGGATGAATTCCGGGAAATCGATCTTTTCGTTCTTCTTCATATCTTTCAAGACATTCGGTTCCACCAGATACATGGCCGTATTGGTCAGGAAGGTATATTCCGGTTTCTCTTCGATCGTCTCCAGAACATTATTGTCATCCTTATGAACGATGCCGTAAGGGATGGTGATATGTTTCTCGGAACAGATCATCGTGATATCGTTCTGATTCTTCCGATGGAACTTCAGGATCTCACTGTAGTCTGTCAGGATCAGAGAGTCGCAGCAGACGAAGAAGAAGGTATCCTTCAGTTTATTCTTCAGCAGACTCAGTCCGCCTCCGGTCCCCAGAGGTTCCTTCTCATCGGTCCAGGTGATCGGATACTCCCTGTCGATCTCCTTGAAGTAGGACTTGATCAGTTCTTTCTTATAGTTGACGATGATGTGGAATCCGTTGCATCCCGCATCTTCATAGCGTTTCATGATATGTTCGATGATCGGCAGGTCGCCTACCGGGATCAGAGGTTTCGGCAGGATCTTGGTGAACGGATCGAGGCGTTTTCCTTTTCCACCCGCATTGATGACGACCGGGATATTCAGTTTGTTCCTGCTCTGTACAGATCTTCTCTTGCCGATATAGATATCGGTGATCCTGTTATCCTTATCGACGATCGGGATGGCGATAAAGCCCTTCCCCAGCATCTCCTTGGCTTCTTCCAGAAAATGCGCGATCCTCTTCGGTGCACGGTTGCAGGCATCATAGACATTGCCGTCCACATTGCCTCCGCCGATCAGATAACGGCGAAGATCTCCGTCCGTCAGAGATCCCATCAGTTTTCCGTCTTCCGCAACGAAAAGGATCTTCGGCTCCAAAGCATCGATCATCTTCATCGCATCCTTGATCCGGACGTCCTTTTCGACCAATAGTTTCCTGTAGTCCATATGTCTCACCTATACGTTATAGATATCTGCCTTATACTTATCCAGATTCTCTCTGAAGAAAGCGATCGTCTCCGCAAGACCTTCCTCGAAGGTATACTGCGGTCTCCAGTCCGTAAGAGCCTTTATCTTCTCGTTACAGCCTAACAGTCTCTCCACTTCGGATTTTTCCGGTCTGACTCTCTGCGCATCGCAAACGATCTTCGCATCCGGAGCGATCTGGCGGATCAGTTCTTCTGCCAGTTCTCCGATCGAGATCTCTCGCTGGGTCGCGATATTGATCTCCTGACCGATCGTCTTGTTGGAACGGTAGATCTCCAAAAAGCCCCTTGCGGTATCCTTGACGTAGTTGAAGTCTCTGGTCGGTTCCAATGATCCCAGCTTGATCTCCTTCATTCCGCTCAGCAGCTGCGTAATGATCGTCGGAATGACCGCTCGAGCCGACTGCCTCGGTCCGTAGGTATTGAACGGTCTGACGATACTGACCGGAAGATCGAAAGATCGATAGAAGGATTCTGCCAGTCGGTCCGCACCGATCTTGGTGGCAGAATACGGAGACTGTCCCTGATAAGGATGTTTCTCATCGATCGGAACGTACTGTGCCGTACCGTAGACTTCACTGGTGGATGTCACCAGAACTCTTTCGGTATTCAGATCTCTGGCAGCCTGAAGGATATTCAGAGTTCCCTTGATGTTGGTATCGACATACATATCCGGAGAATGGTAGCTGTAAGGGATGGCGATCAGTGCTGCCAGATGGAACACCGCATCCACATCCTTCATCGCCGTTCTCACGCCGTTCGGATCCCTCACATCGCCCAAAAAGATATCCAGGGAATCCTTTACTTCCTTATCAAAAGTATCGATCCAACCCCAGTTGTTGAAAGAATTATATTGAACCATGGCCCTGACATCATAGCCTTCTTTAACCAGTAATTCTGTCAGGTGGCTTCCGATGAAGCCTTCCGCTCCTGTAACCAATATTTTAGCCATACAAAAAACTCCTGTTTTATATCATTATTGTAACATCATTTAAAAACACAGGAAACGTTCCCTGTGTCTCTAGATATCAAAATAAATGAAATCCGTATCGTATACGCTGTATCGCTTCACTTCAAGAAATACGTTCAGCAGATACTCTCCCCAAAGACCGACGATCCTTTTCTCCTGACCGACCAGTTCTTCCGCATCGATCCGCTTCTCGATCTCCTCCAGCACCGGAAAGAGCCACTCCGAATACGCATCGAACTTTTCTTTCGACGTGATGAACATATTGTACAGATAGTTCCAGTTCCGGTCCAGGATCGTATCGAAGGCTTCCGCACAGTCTTTTCCGTATTTCTCGAAAAGGATCTCTCGCACGATCGGGATGTCTTTCGTCCTCAATGCGCTGACAGGTGTATCGATCCTGTCACGGCAGCTCATCTCAAACGGTCCGGTCTTGATCCCGATAAAGTCGTATTCCCTCAGGATCTCCTTGATCCTGCCGGGTCTCAGAAGTTTCAGAAACGGAGAAGACCAGTTCTTTTTCCGAGGATCTTCGAAATAGCGTCTATAGTGACAGAGTCCCAGGATCTCGCTGTCTGTATCGTTCTTCCAGATCCAGTACTGCCCCGTCAGTTCGTTATATGTCCTGTTTCGATCGGAGATGGAATCTCCCGTATCGTCCCTCAATTCACAGAACGCTTCCTCGTGATAGAAAGCTCCGACTTCGAGATATCTGATGTAGTCCAGAAAACGCGTCTTCCATCCGAAAGGCTTCTCGAATCTCTTATGACATGCGGCATAGATCGATATCTTCATAAAACTATTCTCCCAACAGAAGTTTGTCCATAACGGAAAAGACCAGGTGGAAGACGATCGAAATCACGAAACACAGCGAAGATTGCCGCGTCCTGCATGAACAGTGACGCCGCAAAGAAACGCCGGACGATCATCTTGGAGAGTCCCTGCGTCAGATAGATCTCCAGAGAGAGATCTCCGAAGGAAGACAGGATCGTATTGCGGATCGAGAAGAAACGCAGGAACAGTAACAGTGCGATCACAAACAGCGACCTTTCCAGCAACTGATAAGTCTCCCCATTCACAAATGGGATGAGATGCATCTGCGTGACTGCGATCAGGACCGCTGTCACGAGACTTAACGGGATCGCAAACCGTTTTATGAAACTCATGACTTTTTCTTCATTCCAGGCATATAAAATACCCAGACCGAACGGGAAGTTGAACAGATTCGCATCCGCATAATTGAAGAATACCGCACAGATAAACGTGATCAGGCACAGAAGACATGCCCCGTAATATGTATACTGTCTCTTTTGCCTAAAAAGCAGGATCAGTACATAGAAATAGAGATACTGTACGATCAGAGAGACCAGGAACCAGGAATAGGTGACGATCGGTGCGTAATGTACGATCCTGGAAAGGATCTCCGACAGAGTATGCGGTTCCTGGATATAGGTGAGATAGGCCCAGTAGACACAAGTAATGATCAGATAAGGAAATACGACCTTTACCAGGCGCTTCCACGGATAGCGTTTCACATAGTCCCGATCTTTCAGATATCCCTTCATCAATCCGAAACCGCTGATAAAGAAGAAGGCCGCTACGACCGTAACACCGAGATACGCAAAGACCGGATACAACAGATCCGTCTCCTTACTGACATGAAAAATGATGATGATCAGCGCAAAGATCCCTCTCAGATGATGACAGTTCTTTCTCGAAAGGATCTCTCCCGTCTTGTTCGGACGAAGAGAGAACAGGGTCAGAAGCATCAGAAGGATGAACGCAAGTGTCTCAAATGTAAACATACATAAACATTCTAACATGAAAAAAGGAGGTCAATCCTCCTCATACGTCCTCTCCGCAATAATATACCTCGGACGGTGTTTCGTCTCCATGTAGGTCTTGCCGACATATTCGCCGACGACTCCGACCGCCGTGATCGTGATCCCCAGAAGAAGACAGATCAGACAGGTCCCGATCCACAGGCTGTTTCCTTTGATCAGGGCGATAATCAGCCCAATAAAAGTCAAAACGCATGTCAGGACACCGATCCCCGTGATCATACGGATCGGCCGGATACTCAGACTGGTGATCCCGTCGAATGCCAGTCCCAGCATCTTCTTCAACGGATAATGGCTTTCTCCGGCAAGACGTTCGTTCCGTTCATAATAAACAGATGTTGAACGGAATCCTACCAGAGGGATCATGCCTCTTAAAAACAGATTCACTTCTCTGTATTCCGCAAATTCCTTCAAAACTCTCTTGGAAAGAAGACGGTAGTCCGCATGATTGAATACTACTTCCGCTCCCATCCAGTTCAGGAGACGGTAGAAAGATTCTGCGGTGAATCTCTTGAAGAAGGTATCCGTCTCCCTCTTGGAACGGACACCGTATACCACATCGTATCCTTCCAGATAACGGTCCACCATCTCGTTCATCGCATTGATGTCATCCTGGCCGTCACAGTCGATGGAGATCGTGATATCACTCAGATCCTTTGCCTCCATCAGTCCGGCCAGTAAGGCGTTCTGATGTCCGCGGTTGCGACTCAAAGAGATCCCCTTCACATGTGTATCGTTCTTCGCGCAGGAAGAGATGAGATCCCATGTGGAATCGGAAGATCCGTCGTTCACAAACAGAACGCAGCTTTCTTCATCGATCTTTCCCAAGGAGATCAGTTCATCGATCTTTCCCTTGAACAAAGGTTCCGTGATCGGAAGGACCGCTTCTTCGTTATAACAGGGAATGACGATATATAATACAGGCTTCTCTTTATTTTTCATATGTTCTCTCCATTATAATAAATCTCGGACGTTCTTTCGTTTCCATATAGGTCTTGCCTACATATTCTCCGACGATCCCCAGACTGATCAGCAATATTCCGATCAGAGTACAGATCAGACAGACCGCAGTCCATAACGAGATCCCTCTGATCAGATTGACGATCATCATAGTAAACGAAATCAAAGTCACGATGACACCGATCCCGGTGATCATCCGGATCGGTTCGATACTCAGACTGGTGATCCCGTCGATCGCCAGCGTCAGCATCTTTTTCAGGGAATAATGGCTGCTTCCGGCGACCCGGTCGAACTGTTCATAATTGACTGTACAGGATTGAAATCCCACCATAGGGAAGAGTCCTCTTAAAAAGACGTGGACTTCGTGATAATTACTGAATTCTTTCAATACTCTGGAAGAGACCAGACGGTAGTCCACATGGTTGACGATGATGTTTCCGCCGAGAAGATTGATGATACGGTAGTAGGCTTCCGAGAAGATCTTCTTGAAGGCACTGTCGCCTCTTCTCTCATTTCGGACACCGTAGACTACTTCATAGCCTTCTTCATACTTTTCCAGCATCTCATCGACCGCATTGATGTCATGCTGTCCGTCACAGTCCAGCGTAACTGTCACATCACATCTGTCTTTGGCTTCCATCAGTCCGGCCAATAAAGCATTCTGATGACCGCGGTTGCGGCTTAAACTCGCACCCAGGATATATTTATTTTCTTTCGAAAGATCCTGAATGATCTGCCAGGTGGAATCGGAAGAACCATCATTTACAAAAAGCGTACGGCTCTTTTCCGAGATCTTCTTCTTTTTGATCAGTTCTTCCAGTTTGCCCGTAAACAGATGCCAAGTCTTCGGAAGGACTTCTTCTTCGTTGTAGCAGGGAGCGATCAGATACAGGATCGGCAGTTCTTTTCTTTCTTTCATCCTAGTCTCCTATCGGATACTGTCTCAGAAGCATCAAGACGTCCAGATCCGTCTTGACCGAACCGTCTTCATAGCCTTCCATCAGCAATTCCGTAAAATCGTCATCCACTGTGCTGACCGACATCGATCCATAACCCGAAAGCCGTTCCGTAAACAGTTCCGGATGGAACAGTTCCAGATACTTCAGATCCAATACTTCCGCATCGGTCATGACACACCAGAAATCGATCACTGCATCGATACAGTAATCTTCCGGATCGTAATCCTTCATCATATGGGAATAATCCAATACTTCGATCGCTTCCTTTACGTATTTCTCGTCTTTCAGGATATACAGACTGGATACTTTCGGAATAAAGAAACGCGTCTGATCTCCAAAAACATGATAGGCATTGGTATTGAGACTGTAGTAACGCTGTCCGTCGATCTGCGTCTCATTCACTTCCGCCAGGAAGAAGGTGTCATTCTCCCGAATGATGTCATTATCGAGCAACCGCTCCATACACAACTGATAATAGTAATCTTTCTGCCATTCCAGATACAGGGAATTGAAACCGAAGATACCCAGGATCAGGATAAGAGCAACGAGGATCTTTCGAGCTCTGTCTTTACATAAAGAAACAACGGAACATATCACCATAGCCGCCCCAAGTGGGACCAGGACCGCATCTCTGCCATCGACACCGATCATGTCGATCGTCTTTCCGCGTACCATCACATACGGGAAGATGCCCATGAACAGGATAGCCAAGCCCAAAACGAACGTGAGGATGTTTTCAGACAGTTTGTATTCCTTCACGCTTGTCTGATCTCTGTACCAGATATACAGAAAAGCGAACATGATCAGGCCGACAGAATAGTAGTTGATATTCGTCAACCAGTTTGCGACGGTATGCAGAAGAGCTTTCGCCATCGAGACAGGCACATAGATCAAGCACTTGATCAGGCCGGCAAATGATACAGGATTGTAATTCTCGAAAACACCGTAGGTCGGGAAGAATATCTTGTTTTCGATATAGTAGACAAAAGGCAATACAAAGAAATCGGGATACTTCTTCAATACGTTCCATACGGAAAGGAAGATCTTCCTAAACAGATTCTTCTCTTCGCTGTGGATCATTTCGACTACAAACAGATAACCGATCAGGATATAGTAATAGGCTAATACGGAATTCAGGATGAAGCCTACGAAGAAAATAATCAGTAAGCCGATACGGCACATGATCTTCTTCCCTGAATTCTCCATTTTATTCCAGAATACGAACAGCATCATTCCCAGATAGAAGAAGAATAAGCCCACGGAATAAGCGAAGTTGGAGATCAGGATCCGGGCATCGTTGACCGGGATCAGGATGAACAGCCACGTGATCAATAAGCTCTTTTCTTTATCAAAGAGACCGCAGTTTCTCAAAAAACCGTATACGAAGAAGGCATCGGCCAGATACAGGAAAAAGACCAGGATCCTGCCGTTATTGGGTGAGGACCACGCCAGAGGGACCAGGAGGTTCCATTCCGGTCTTCCCGACTGGGATGCGACTTCGTTGATGTAGTTGAGGTTGTGGGTCATGAAGGTCCAGTCATCCCACCAGCAGCCGCTCAATATCAGCATGAAGAAATGCGCCAGTATATAGACTGCCGTGATCAGAAAGTAAGGATTCTTCATGATCTTCTTCATCTTCGTCATTATAACACTTCCCGTTACTGTTCCTTCTTCCAGTTGGCGAGATCGAACAGATCATCCTTCACGTAGAAGTCGATCCCCGGTTTGAATTTCTTTCCGTTGTTGTCACGCGGAGAGATATCTTCGCTCCACACCAGGTGCTGATAACCCTGGGATTTCATTTCATTCGTCAGCGGTTTTCCCGTAAACGGATTGACCGGATCTTCGATCACTCCTTCCGAAGCCAATATGATCGTATCCGCATTGGTCATGAACGTATCATCGACCGTGATCCCGGTACTGTCAAAATCCTTCACCAGTAGTAAAGGATTGAAAGACAGGACATCCGTTCCGTCAAAGTTCACCTCGTTTTCCTGATGCAGATTAGGCGCACCGTGATCGGCTACCAGGATGATCCTGGTGTTGTCATAGACGCCTTCTTCTCTCAAGGCATCGAACCATTTGCCAAGTTCCATCATCGTAGCGATGTTGATCTGATAATGGGACATCTTCGTATAGTCATCAAATCTTAAGACGTTGCCGTTCCCGTCATCTCGGGAATAGTCCGTCTGTTTATCGTATTCGTAGTTGTCTACGTTCGTCTTCACTTCATAATCCGGTTCCTGCAGCAGAGTCGGTTCATGGGTGGACATGTTGTACATCAGAAGCAGATGATCAGAATCATCTTCCTCGATCTGTGTCATGGACGTCATGTTCTGAATGACAGAGAAGGCATCGATAAAGCCTTTCTTCACGTAAGCCTTCGTCGAGATATCCGTCAGCTCATCTTTGGAGAACAGGGACTCATAACGGTTGATACTGTTGTATGCTCCGCCGTTATATAAAACTGGCTGTATCACTAAAGGCATCGATTTCGTGATCCCGTAACAGAACAGGTTCCGATTCAGAAGATCCAGATTGTCCCTGATCAAAGAAGAATCGTAGTCAAACATGCCTGTTCCGGTATTGTAGGCGTGGATATAAGGATAATCGTCATAGACGGACAGTTCTCCGATATACTGGTAGTTTGCGTAAGCCGGATCGAAGACCGTCACATCGAAACCACCCTCTTCATGGAACAGCACCGGCATGACCCTCAAAGCTTCGTTGTGCTTGTCGACCAGATATTCATCTTCCCTCTTGTCCATCTCTTCCGGTGTATATTCATAGCCTCCGTAGACACTTGGGATACCCAGATTGGTGGACTTGCTGTAGGAGATCGTATTCGGATACCAGGTGAAACCGTCGAACTGTTCCTTCAGTTCCGGACGTTCATTCATAATATACGGGAAATAGGAATTCACCGCTCTGTCCAGTATGATCACGACGACGTTCTTACCTTCCTTGCTCAGATGGATCTGAGCGCGGTTCTCCTTGGACCTTGCGATCTCGGAGATGGAACGCTTCGCATCTTCTTCGATCGAGAAGATCGAACGGATCGAAACGATGGAAGACGTCAGGATCATGACGATCAGGATGGCCTGTATAAACTGTCTCTTGTATCGATACAGAATGCTGACTAAAACGAATACGACAAACATCGCAGCCAGATTGATCAGGATCTGGGATGAACTGTAGCTCATCCCTTCGTCATATATCAGCATGTTCGACATGGTCCCCAGATCCCTTCCGAAGAAGAGATAGTTCACTGCAAACAGGACTATTCCTATAGCCAGCACGTACTGGAAGATCCTCCTGATCGGATCCTTCATCAGCGAATAATAGATCAGAAACCAGACACAGAACGTGCCGATCGATAAAAACAGTGTATTCAATACATAGACCATCGGATCAGTCAATGACATCGTATCGACGAATTCTCCCGGAGAGATATCGATGACCTGACAAGGGATGAACAGTCCGAAATAGATACTCAACAATACGATCTCCAGATAGAAGAGACGGTCATTGACTTTCTCTTGATTTTCCTTAAATGAGACCTTATCCTTCAGTAACTTTTCCCATATCAGAGGTATCATCAGTCCGATCATGACGATGATCGCAACGAGTTTGACCAATAAAGAACCTAACGGATGGATTAATAATACAAATACCAGTCCTGCGATACCCGCAATAAACATCAGCCAGCACAGTATCATCTTACTGTTCTTCAGCTTCATGAAGATGTTCTTGATCAAGGAGAAAAGATTGTTCAAGGTCCAATAGAACACCAGACCCGACGGTCGGTCATATAAGAATACCAGGAAAGCCAGTGCCATGACATACAGCTGGATATTGTTTTTTAAAGGCTGACCTTTGGTGTAGATGATACTGGAGATGATATTGATCACTGTCATCAGGATCGGTAAAAGATTGACTCCACCCAGCAATCCGTCAGGACTACCTAAAGATCCAATCGGACCGAAGGAAGAAGACAGAACAGTATATTCATTGGACAGATAATCGTAAGCCGCAATAAAGAACGGGATTTGTAACAATAAAGAGATCGAACTCCTCAACGCATAGATCGGCTTGTATCCGTTCTGACGATAGTAGGCATTCAGGATCATATACTGTTCGTCGCCCTTGAAGACCTTTTTGATGTGATCGACACCCGGTTTCAGCTGTTTCTGGATATCGTTCTCCTTGGCCTGGACATCGTCCGCTCTCTTATACAGAGGCATCAGAAGGATATTCATGACAAGAGATAGGGCAACGATCGAAAGGCCAGCATTGTCTGTCAGAAAATATGCGAAGGTATAGACCACTTCAAACAGCAGTTTCAGAGGTCCGATCAGTAATGTGTAAAGTGCCGATGAGAGATTCATTCTTTCACCTCACTGACTTCTTTGACTTTATTCACGAGATAGTCTGCGACCAAAGATGCGGATTCTCCCATATGTTCCCAGCATTCCTTCCTCACTTCTTCTCTTGAACGCTGCAGTTCTTCACTGTTCATCGTATCATTGATGACTTTCTTCAGATCGGAAAGATCTTCTTCTTTTAGTTGTCTGCCAAGACGCGGCAGAGACCTGAAGGTCCACATCTCTTCATCCAGCCACCAGGCATCATAGACCGATTTATCAAAAGAAACATCCGCATACAGGATCGGACGGTCGAAGACCAGAGAGAAATCGAAGATGACTCCGGAGAAATCGGAGATCATGATGTCGGACCGGTTCAGACAACTGAAGTTGTCTCTGTCTCTGTTCCATTCCAGCTGATCGCTGTCGGGATACTTCTTCATCAGTCCTTCCAGCATCTCTTTCTCAGATGAGAAAGACTGCGGATGAGGACGAACAATGACGTGATACCCTGTCTTCAATAACGCATCCAGTATCTTTTCTCCGTATTTGTTTAAGAGACCGTAAGGACCCCAGGTCGGAGCCAGTAATACGGTCTTTTCCGTATGATCATATTTTTCACTTTCATAACGTTTCTTCATCACATCCAGATAAGGGATACCCAGTACTTCCACTTCCTTTTCCGGCAGATGTCTCAACTCTTCCAGTTTCCGAATCTGTTCCTTCTGATACTGTCCCGATACGATGACCGCATCGTAGTAATCGATCCCGAACATACGGTAGCTGGTCGCATCGTTGGCGGCATGAAGGATATGGACGTAGTATTTTACGTTCTTGGATCTCTTCCACTGATAGACATCCAGGGAAGGCGTCGTAGACAGCAATACATCCGCATCCAGCATATTCAGCTTTGCGAAGCCTTTATTGCCTTCTCCGATGAATTCCGGCTGTATATATTCATAATTCGCATTAAATGCTGGATCGTCTACCGACTGTGTCAGATAGACTGTCTTCTGTTTTCTTTTTTCCAGTTCCTCACAGATCGGGCCGAAAGTGTTCCAGTATCTCTTGTCATCGGAAAAGATGACGAAAGGAAGCGTATTTTCGTTCTTCTTGGCATCTTTATTGAATGAATATCTCAGTTTGATGAAAAAGCCCCTCAGTCCGTAGATGACGACACTGACCGCACCGATGAGGATCGTAAACAGCATGCTTCCCGTTCCGGGGTCGATGTAGGCATACTTGACCGGGGCTGTCTCGTTTAATAGATTTAAAAGATCAATATTCATATACTCAACCATTATAACAGATATCCATGGCCTTCATTGCCTTGTCGTACCACATCTGTTTGTCTTCGATGACCTTGCCGTCGGATTCCTTGAACAAAGCCCATACATACCAGTACCACATGACGATGGCCAACACTGCCGTATAGTACCATCTCTCTTCTTCGTTCAGTTCATGACCTTCATAGATCTTCGCCAGTTCAAGATAATCCTCATGATCAAGATTCAGACTGGAGACGAAATAAGCCACGTCTGAGGCCGGATAGGCATTCCCGGAATATTCCCAGTCAAGCAGAGTCAAAGAGCCCGTATCGTCCTTTAAAATGTTCCAGAACCAGTAGTCATTATGACAGAGCACTTTTTCATATCCCTTTTCTTCCAGGATGCGATCGATCTGTGCCATCTTCTCATGGATCTTTTCATACGGTTTAAAGTCTACAGAACCTTCCTTTTTGAACATACCGATAAAGCGTTCCGTCTCCTTGATGTAGTCAAAATCATACGGAGAAACTACCTTTGCCTCATGAAGTCTCCTGATAAAGGCCATAGCCTTCTTCTGATCTTCGATATCATACGGATTGATCTGTGTACTGTTCTCTACATACCTGCTCAGTTTCCATCCGGTCTCATCGATATGGACCACCGTATGATCGAGTCCCAATTCTTCAGCTACTTTTTCCGAATAGACTTCCGATTTCCGATTGATGAACTTCTTCGTATTGTCTCCCGGCTTGCGGTAAACGTAATTCACACCTTTCACATTGAACTTGAATGACACATTGGTCAGACCGATCTTCATGAATTCGATCCCCTGGATCTCACTTTCTTCGCATTTCAGTGTCTGACAGATATTCTTTACCGTCGACTTCTCGATATTCAGTTTCGGCCCGCTGTAATTCTTATAACTCGGATCCAGTTCACACAGTTCATGGAAGGTATCGATCTCCATCGTATCTTCTCTGTGGCATTCCCGGATACGGATATGGAAATCGGAGACACATTTGGTCAAAGGGACATGTTCCCACAACAGTTCCCTGCCCCCCGGCATTTCAAAAACTTTCAGAAGATCTTCTCCCAGTTTCTTTCCGTCTTCTTCGTTCCAATAGGAGATCGGTGTCTCCTGCCAGGTGTCTGTTCCGCCTCTGACAAAAGACAGGATCCTTCCGTCTTTCGTATCAAAGCACCAGTCATCGCTTTTCTTCGCCTTGAAAGCCAGAAAGTTGGAGGTGTAGTGATACTTCTCCAGAAGATCTCTGTTGTACAGGAAAAGATCGCCGTCAAAGACGTAGCAGTTGCACAAACGGTCCTTTGCCAGGATCATAGAATAAATATTATTCGCATCGTTATAGGCATCGTTGTCGATGAACTTCAGCATCGGATACTTTACCAGCAACTCATTGAATCGATGTTTCAGATAGCCTCTGACGATCGTGATATCTTCGATCCCCTTTTCCAATAATCCGTCAATGATCGTATCGATGATCCTGGTCCCGTTGACCTTGACCAGAGGTTTCGGCATCGTCAAAGTCACAGGAACCATCCTTGAACCGAAACCAGCTGCCATGATGATCGCACGTTTCGCTCTGTAAGGTTCCAGAGCCTTATCTCCCGCTTCATTTACTTCATAACTGTCTTCGATATATCCCTTTTCCTTTAGTTGCTGTACATAGCGATTTACGGTCCCTACGGACATATCCAGTTTCTCAGCGATCTCTCTCTGATTCTTTATCTCTTCTTCTTTCAACAGTTTCAGCACTGTAAATTCGTTATAGCTCAGTTTCATAATCTACTTCCTTGTTCAGTCTTAATCATTATAACTTAAAAAAATGAACAATCATACGATCGTTCATTATTCATAAATATTTATTATTCACTAAGTTTCTTTTTTCTTCGATCACCGATCAGATCATTCACATGATATGCCAGGAAAAAGACGAAATAGAAACGGAAGAATTTCTTATAGGCATCCATCAGATAAGTGACACTTACCGCAAAGACAGCCCCCACCATGACAGTCCGTTCGATACTGTTCCTGATCCGATCGACCTTTTCCGTCAGGACGATATGGAAGACAAGGAAGAAGAATGAACCGATGATCCCCGTCGCATTCAATCTTTGCAGAAACTGGTTATGTGAATGAATAAAACTGGTTCCATTGTCCAGCTCTACGACCGGACGGAATCCGTGACCGATCCAAGGTTTCTCCTTGATCATCTCGATAGCCTTACTCCAGATCGGAGTACGGTTCGTGAACGTCGTCGTCCTGCCTAAGACCTTGATGATGAAATCATCGATCAGCTTATAATCGCCGCCTTGATAGACAAACAGGACGAAATAGTTCAACGCAACGATCGCAATCAAGAGTAAAGAAAGATGGATCTTCCAATTGCGGGTCGGCTTGAACCAGTATAAGATCATGCCTAAAACAACGATACCGATCATTCCGGCAGTCGCCATGACCATAGTCGCACACCAGGTACGGAAGACCGTAAACATCGAAATCAGGATCAATAAAACACCTCGTATGATATGGATCGGTTTATCCTTAAATACGCTGATGTATAACGCGCCTACACAGGTTGCAGGAAGTGTCCATAGGATCAACGTGGCATAATAGCCCAAAAGGTAGTAACCGTGATCCACAAAATGAGTGATGACCCCATAGAGATTCGGATACAGTGCCAATTCAAAGTTCAGCATCAATCCGCACAGCAATGATTTAGGATCTTTCCGATAGTATTCGATCAGTTCGGCTACACTCAGTGCATTGATCATATCGATCAACGTTTTGTGAATGGCTGTCTTGTCGCTAAAACCGTAATTGATCAGCGTAGATACAAGCCAGAATCCTTCGATAAACAGCAAAGAAACAAACAGTTTAGATACCTTCCTTCTCTTGAAAACGATCAGGAAAGAAAGAACAAAAAAGACCCCTACCTTGACGTAATCCATCTGCCAGTCTTCCAGGATCTTGAATGAAGAATAACTGTCATTAACAAATGGGACCATCATCAGGAAGACAAGGATCCATCTGTATCTATTCAGTATTTCGTTGAATTTATCTTTACGCACGGTAACTAACTACAGCCGATCAGAAAGAACGATCAGTGTACCATTATTATAACAGTTTGCGAGAATCAAAGTGAATTTATCATATTTGTGTTTTAGAGAACGTACTGTTTTCAATGCCTGGCAAGCAGAATCGTGTTGCTGAATCTTTGCAATAAACGTTATCTTGATTGTCTCTTGCGTCTTTATGTTCTACTTCAAATAAAGAGTATATTTGCCAAGCTTAGGAATCTTGCTAATCAATACAGTTATCACTAAACTGATAATAAAACATATTACCCAAAGCAAGATCACTTTGAAAGGCATTATTACAGCAAATTCTTTAAAACTGTCACCTATACATTCTATTATCATATTATGAGTTAAATACACCCCAAATGAATAGGTGGATACATACTTGATCAGTTTATACATTTGAGTGTTTATTTGATTGTTTTTTGTCCTGGAGACAAGTTCATAAACCCCGATAGAAGCTATCAAAAGTGGTAAACTGTCATACCACACATTGTATTCATAACCACTTTGATAAAACCAATTCTGGATAATAATAACAGATACAAGAGCAGAGACAAGAATAACTAAAATGATCTTGGTAGAGATCTTTTTAAATGCGCCTACACTTACAAAATATCCATATAAAATATACAATCCGTATATTCCTCCGCTAAATCCCAGAGAAAACTGATTTGACAGTGGCAGTTCAGGATGATAAACACGATAGATTAAATTAAAAGTACTATAACCGAAAGAAAAGATAGTATAAATTAGAACCGGGAAGTGGAAAACGGATATATCGTATTTTCTTAATACAGATGACACAAAAGGAAGCGAAATATACAAACCAAGTATTGTAGGTAAATACCAGACATGAGTCATATCTACCTTTCTCAGAAAGAACATTTCTTCAAAAAACTGTAAGATACTTATGGCTGAGTATTCCGCTTCGAATGAGCCACTCATTCCGCTTTTGAGAGCCACCCTTTCCGGCAACTGAGCCAAATTATCATTCCGTTAGTTGAGCCACCTCCATATTAAGATGAAGATGCAGACCGATTGT
>Ga0256405_10000430_pt1 | contig 138705 bp, 114 predicted proteins | sample RumenRJG_02DNA_FD_189096 | JGI IMG/M metagenome (GOLD analysis project Ga0256405, IMG submission 189096) | Bovine rumen microbial communities from Lethbridge, Alberta, Canada - RJG_02 | ecosystem: Host-associated > Mammals > Digestive system > Stomach > Rumen | place: Canada: Alberta...
CAACGATATTCAGGTGGTTATTGCAGCGGGGTCCCACCTCTTCCCATTCCGAACAGAGAAGTTAAGCCCGCCTGCGCCGATGGTACTGCAATGCAATGCGGGAGAGTAGGAGGCCGCCACTTTTATTACGAGCCCCGATTCACTAACGTGAGTCGGGGCTTTTTTGTTATGATGACTGGAAAACATATAAAACGAGATTTACGAAGTGAGGGCTAATGCTATCACAGCATCAACCCTCCATCGCAAACTTCAAACAACCAAAATTGTTTGGTCAATTATCGTATGAACAGCAGCTCACGGTATTTCGGCAATGGCCAAAGCGCATCATCGACGATGAGTTCCAGTTTGTCGATCTCATAACGGATGCTATCGAGCTTGGGTTCGACATTGTCATGGTAGGCAATGGCCTTTTCGTGTTCATCTTCAATCTTGTTGGCCTGCTTACGGGCATTGACGAGATCTTCTACGCCTTTCTCGATAGCGCTGGTGCGCTCAGCGATTTCCTCGATGAGTTTCATGTTGCGGGCATTCAGCTTTTCTGCTTTCTCTGCGGTGAATACTTCTACCATATTCTCCACATTCTTCAGCAGTTGTGTCTGATAGCGTGTGGCAACGGGGATGATATGATTCATCGACAGGTCGCCTAAGACACGGGCTTCAATCTGGATCTTCTTCGTGTAGGTCTCCCATTTTACCTCGTTGCGGGCTTCCAGCTCCTTCTTCGTCATGACACCGAGACTCTCGAACATCTGAATACTTCCCGGATCAAGATAGCGCTCGAAGATCTTCGGACAAGACTTCTCGACGTCAAGACCACGACGTGCAGCCTCTTCGACCCATTCATCGCTATAGCCGTTGCCGTCGAAACGTATGGGTTTACAGGTCTTGATATCCTCGCGGAGGATGTCGATAATGGCGTGGTAAACAGCGTTATGGCCTGTGCCAGACACTTGCTTCTCTACCTCAGGGATACGGGCGTCGACACGCTGCTTAAACGAAACAAGCGCTTCGGCTACTGCACTGTTGAGCGCAATCATGGCAGAGGCACAGTTGGCCTCCGAACCGACGGCACGGAACTCAAAGCGGTTGCCCGTGAAGGCAAAGGGTGAAGTGCGGTTACGGTCTGTGTTGTCGATGAATAGTTCCGGAATCTCGGGTATATCCATCTTCATTCCCTGTTTGCCGGCCATGGCGAGGATATCGTCTTTGTCGGCCTTCTCTATATGGTCGAGTAGCTCGCTGACCTGCTTGCCGAGGAACGATGAGATAATAGCTGGGGGCGCCTCATTGGCACCAAGTCGGTGGGCATTGGTAGCCGACATGATGCTGGCCTTGAGCAGACCATTGTGGCGATAGACTCCCATCAGAGTCTCAACGATGAAGGTTGCAAAGCGCAGGTTCTGTTCGGGTGTCTTGCCTGGCGCATGGAGCAGTACACCGTTGTCGGTGCTCAGCGACCAGTTGTTATGCTTACCCGAGCCATTGATGCCTGCAAAAGGCTTCTCATGGAGTAGTACGCGGAAGCCATGCTTGCGTGCCACACGTTTCATGACCGACATCAGGAGCATGTTGTGATCGACAGCAAGGTTCGTCTCCTCAAAGATGGGCGCAAGCTCGAACTGGTTTGGAGCCACCTCGTTGTGTCGAGTCTTACAAGGGATGCCTAGTTGAAGTGCGTCAATTTCCAATTCACGCATGAAAGCGGCAACGCGTTCGGGGATGGAACCAAAGTAGTGGTCGTCCATCTGCTGGTTCTTGGCACTGTCGTGTCCCATCAGTGTGCGTCCGGTCAACAGCAGGTCTGGACGGGCAGAGTAGAGTCCCTCGTCAACGAGGAAATATTCCTGTTCCCATCCAAGGTTGGAGGTGACTTTCTTGACTGTTGGGTCGAAATACTGGCATACCTCAGTTGCCGCAACATTGACAGCGTGCAAGGCACGCAGTAATGGTGCCTTATAGTCGAGTGCCTCACCGGTATAGGAGATGAATACGGTTGGTATGCAGAGCGTGTCATCGATGATGAATACAGGACTTGTGGGATCCCATGCCGAGTATCCACGGGCCTCGAAGGTACTGCGGATACCTCCAGAGGGGAACGAACTTGCGTCGGGCTCCTGCTGTACGAGCAGTTTTCCGGTGAATTCCTCTACCATGCCGCCCTTGCCGTCGTGCTCAATAAACGAATCGTGCTTCTCTGCGGTGCCTTCCGTCAATGGCTGGAACCAGTGGGTGTAGTGCGTCACACCATTCTCGGTGGCCCACTGTTTCATACCTTCTGCCACAGCATCGGCTACATTGCGGTCGAGACGTGCACCATTGTCCATCACGTCAATCATCTTCTCATAGACGTCCTTGGGCAGGTACTTGTACATTTTTTCACGATTGAAGACCTTGCAACCAAAATACTTAGCAGGTCTTTCCACTGGTGTTTTTACGTCGAGCGGCTTCTTCTTGAAAGCCTCACCGACAACCTGAAATCTTAATGTTTCCATACTGTTTGGGTTTTGTGTTTGTTAATATTGCTTTATCCAGTTCTCTATTCTTTTTAATGCCTCCTCTGTCGTCTCATGACTGCCGAAGGCGGTGAAACGGACATAGCCCTCACCACTGGGACCGAAACCGACGCCAGGTGTACAGACGACATTGGCGCCATAGAGCAGCTCCTCGAAGAACTGCCAGCTACTGGTACCTTTCGGTGTGCGCATCCAGATGTACGGAGCATTCTCACCGCCGTAGCACTCGAAGCCAAGGTCTCTGAGGACTGTGAGCATCCGACGTGCATTCTGCATGTAATAACCGATGGTCTCTTGCACCTGTTGTTTGCCTTCCGGACTGTAGATAGCCTCGGCAGCACGCTGGCTGATATAGCTGGCACCATTGAATTTCGTGCACTGGCGGCGCAGCCACAATTGGTGGAGCGGTATGCGCTCGCCTTCAAAAGTTGAGACCGAAACATCCTTCGGCACGACGGTATAGCCACAGCGCACGCCAGTGAAACCGGCCGTCTTGGAATATGAGCGAAACTCGACGGCACACTTACGAGCGCCCCGTATCTCATAGATAGAGTGGGGAATGTCCGGATCCTGTATATAGGCCTGATACGCAGCGTCGTAGAAGATGAGCGCATCATTCTTCAAGGCGAAGTTCACCCACTTACGCAACTCCTGTTTGCTAATGACGGTACCCGTGGGATTGTTCGGATAGCACAGATAGATGACGTCCATGTGTTTCCCCTTGGGAATGGCGGGTACGAAGTCGTTCTCTGCTGTACAGGGCATATACACGACATTGGTCCAGCGGCCGTCTTCGAATGTGCCGCAGCGCCCAATCATGACGTTTGAGTCGATATATACCGGATAGATGGGATCTGTCACACCGATGAAATTGTCCCAATGGAGTACCTCTTGCATGTTTCCGGTGTCGGACTTCGCACCGTCGTTGATGAATATCTCATCCGTGCTGAGGTGAATGCCGCGAGGCAGGAAATCGTTTTTCACGATGGCCTCGCGAAGGAAGTCATAGCCCTGTTCCGGCCCATAGCCGTGGAATCCCTCGACAGTAGCCATCTCATCCACGGCGCGGTGCATGGCCTCAATGACAGCAGGACAGAGAGGCTGCGTGACGTCGCCAATACCAAGCGAGATGACGTCGGCTTTAGGGTGCATCACCTTGAAAGCGTTGACCTTCTTGGCAATGTCGGCGAACAGGTAGTTGTTCTGTAAGTTTAGGAAATGTACGTTTACTAATGCCATAAATTATGTTGTTTGAAGTTCGATTTCTCCGCTAAAGACGAAGCTCGCAGGACCGGTCATATAGACATGGTCTTTGTGATACAAGGCTCCCTCGGTTTCATGATCGGATTCCGACCATGTGATATGGAGGGTGCCGCCATCCATTTGGATGTCGCTATCACGTCCGGCCAGTCCTTTCAGGCAGGCAGCCACTGCCGTGGCACAAGCTCCAGTGCCGCAGGCTTGAGTGATGCCACTGCCGCGTTCCCAGACCCGGGTGCGGAATACCTCCTCCAAACCTCCCCGAGGGGAGGATTCTGTACCCATTAAGACACTCATGTCCCTCTCAAGGGGCGTTACAAACTCGATGTTGCAGCGCTGGGGGAAAGCCGGATGGCGCTCAAGTGTACGGCCAGTCTCAGCCACCTGATCTACATCGTCGGTGAAGATGACGTAGTGGGGATTGCCCATGCAGACGAACGTACCTAGGCCTGGATCCTTCGAGGCGACAAACTGCTCTGGTACCTCAAAAGAGGGGATGCCCATATCGACGGTGACTGACTCTACCTGATTGTTGCTTACATGCAGGAGCAGCGTCTTGACGCCAGAGCGGGTGAGCAGTCGGATTTCTGTCTTGCCTGTGAGTGCCTTCTCATAGAGATATTTGCCTATGCAGCGTGAGGCATTGCCGCACATCATCGCCTCGCTGCCATCGGCATTGAAGATACGCATGGAGAAATCCGCCTCGGGTATAGGTGACTTGCCAATCAGCACCAGTCCGTCACTGCCGATACCCTTATGACGATCACTCCAGGCAATCGCTGCAGCCGACGGATTGGCAATGGGGTGCTGCATCGTATTGATATAGATGTAGTCATTGCCGCAGCCATGCATCTTGGTAAAGTATATTCTGTTCATTTGCTCAGATATTCGTTGATTTTCCGGGCGGTCTCGATGCCGCTGGCCATGGCGCGGACGACGAGCGAGGCACCGTTCTGGGCATCGCCGCAGACGAAGACGTTCGCCGGATACTGCGGGTGCTCAGGCTTCAGGAAGCCCATGGCCAGGAGACAGAGCTCGGCCTTGATGACGAAGGGCTCGTCCTTGGGAACCATGATAGGACGACCGCCGGCGGGGTTGGGTTGCCAGTCGATTTCCTGGACGCGGACGCCGGTCAAGTGGCCGTTCTCGCCGAGGAATTCGAGGGAGTTGATGTTCCAACGGCGGGTGCAGCCTTCCTCATGGCTTGATGTGGTCTTCAGCGTGCGCGGGTAGTTGGGCCAAGGGTTCTGCGGGTCATCGGGGCCCTCGACGGGGCGGGGCATGATTTCTATCTGTGTGACGGAGCGGGCTCCCTGGCGATGGGCGGTACCGATGCAGTCGGAGCCGGTATCGCCGCCGCCGATGACCAGCACATCCTTGCCCCGGGCGGTAATGCGTTCTTCTTTCGGAATCTCGACGCCTGCCAGTACGCGGTTCTGCTGCGACAGGAGTTCGAGTGCGAAATGCACCCCTTTCAGGTTACGTCCCGGAATATTGAGATCGCGGGCCTGAGGGGTACCGGTGGCCATCACTATGGCATCGAAAGTCTCCTCTTGAAGGGAAACGGGGGAGGCCTCTATGCCGTAGCGGAACTCGATGCCTTCCTGTTTTAACAGATGAAGACGACGGTCGATGACAGCCTTGTTGAGTTTGAAGTTGGGGATACCATAGCGAAGTAGTCCGCCGGCAGCTTCGTTCTTCTCGAATACGGTGACGGCGTACCCCATCTGGTTGAGTGCATTGGCAGCCGCGAGTCCGGCGGGACCGGCTCCAATGACGGCAACCTTCTTACCATTCCTGACCGGTACCCGTGGTTGGATGTAACCCTCACGGAAGGCGGCCTCGACGATGGCACACTCGTCCTCGCGGTTGGTTGTCGGCTCGTGGTTGAAGCGGTTGAGTATACAGGCCTTCTCGCAGAGCGCCGGACAGATGCGACCCGTAAATTCTGGGAAGGGGTTGGTGGTTGACAGCAACTTGTAGGCCAACTCCCAGTCTCCTTTGTAGAGGGCGTCGTTCCATTCGGGTGCCTTATTTCCTAACGGACAAGCCCAGTGGCAGAAGGGTACGCCGCAGTCCATGCAGCGACTTGCCTGCAGTTTGCGTTCGCGTGTGTTGAGTGTCTGCTCCACCTCGCCGAAATCGTGGATTCTATCGTGAATCGGACGGTATCCCGCCTCTTGACGGTGTATCTCTAAAAAAGCTTTTGGATTTCCCATTATATCTTATTTTTTTTATCTGTCTTACAAATTCTTCAATCTTAATAGTCACGTTGGATGTCTGCAATTTTCTCATGCAGACGCGCCATTTTCTCCTCTTCGAGCACGCGCTTGTACTCGATAGGGATGACCTGGATGAAGTCCTCGATGTAGCGGTGCCAGTCGTCGAGCATCCTTCCGGCCAGTGCGCTACCTGTGTGTAGGTAATGCTGGCGGATGAGCTCGAGCAGTTCTTTACGCGAGACGCTGTCCTCTACCAGCGAGAGCTCCACCATATCCATGTTGCAGAAATAGTCGAACGTGTGGTCGGGGTCGTAGACGTAGGCCACACCGCCACTCATACCGGCGGCGAAGTTGCGGCCAGTCTTGCCGAGCACCACCACGCGGCCGCCTGTCATGTACTCGCAGCAGTGGTCGCCCGCGCCCTCGATGACGGCGATGGCTCCTGAGTTGCGTACACCGAAGCGCTCGCCCACCTTACCATTGATGTATAGTTCGCCCGAGGTCGCACCGTACAGTCCGGTGTTGCCCGCGATGATATTCTCCTCAGCCTTGAAATCTTCACTGCGACGGGCCGGGGGCAGGATGCTGATCCGCCCGCCTGAGAGTCCCTTGCCGAAGTAGTCGTTCGTCTCGCCCTCGAGTCGGATGTCGAGGCCGCGAACGGCGAAGGCACCGAACGACTGGCCGGCCGAGCCCTTGAACTTGATCTTGATGGTCGCGTCAGGCAGTCCTGCCTCGCCGTATCTCTTGGCGATGACGCCCGAGAGCATGGTCGTCACGGCGCGGTCGGTATTCTTAATGGCGTAGTCGAGTGTAACCTCCTCTTGGCTGTCGATAGCCTTTTGTGCGGCGCGGATTATCTCCTCGTCCTTCACGCCGCTAACCTTAGTGAATGCGCCACGGTCCCAGTACAATGCCTTATCTGTCTCGGGCTTGTGCAACAGCCGCTCGAAGTCGATGGTCGCCCACTTCTCCGCGGCTGCATTCTCCTCCCCTCGGGGAGGCCGGGAGAGGGTTACTTCAATCAGCTCCGTATGTCCGATGATCTCCTTCAGACTGTGCACACCGATTTCGCTGAGATATTCGCGCACCTGTTCAGCTAAGAATGTGAAGTAGTTCACCACGTACTCGGCACGACCCTCGAAGTGCTTGCGGAGCTCAGGGTTCTGGGTCGCCACACCCATCGGACAGGTATTGGTATTACACTTACGCATCATCACGCAACCTAACACGATGAGTGGCAGCGTACCAAACGAGAACTCGTCGGCTCCCAGCATTGCCATGATGATTACATCCTTCGCTGTCTTCAACTGTCCGTCGGTCTGCAGGCGTATCTGATTTCGCAGACCGTTGCGGACCAGCGTCTGCTGTGTCTCGGCCAGACCAATCTCCGGCGAGATGCCCGCGAATCGCATCGACGAAGCAGGTGATGCGCCCGTACCACCCTCGGCACCACTGATAACAATCAGGTCGGCTTTTGCTTTCGCCACACCTGCGGCAATGGTTCCCACGCCGCTCTCGGCTACCAATTTCACGCTCACAGCAGCCGTCGGGTTGATATTCTTCAGGTCGAAGATGAGCTGTGCCAAATCCTCGATGGAGTAGATGTCGTGATGAGGTGGGGGCGATATGAGTGAGATGCCCGGTATGGCATTACGTGTCTTGGCAATGATGTCATTAACCTTGAAGCCTGGCAACTGTCCGCCCTCACCGGGCTTGGCACCCTGTGCCACCTTAATCTGTATCTCCTCGGCATTCACCAGATATTCAGCCGTCACGCCGAAACGACCACTGGCAATCTGCTTGGTCTTGCTTGACAGCGAAACGCCATCCACTTCTGAGTGGTAGCGGGCATTATCTTCGCCGCCTTCACCTGTATTGCTACGCGTGCCGAGTTTGTTCATGGCCAATGCCAGTGCCTCGTGGGCCTCGATGCTGAGCGCACCAAACGACATGGCTCCCGTCACGAAGTGCTTCACGATGCTCTCCACGGGTTCTACCTCGTCTATAGGGGTAGGCTTAGCAGCCTTCTTAAATCCGAAAAAGTCGCGAATGAAGATGGGACTTTCCTTCTCGTCAACAATCTTAGCCCAGACCTTGAACTTCTCATAGTTGCCCTGACGAGTGGCCAGCTGCAACTGGGCTATGGTCTCTGGGTTCCAAGCATGCTTGATGCCGTCTTTCCGCCATGAGAATTGTCCTTGGTTTTGTAACAGTGTTTGGTCCTGAGCAGCCTGATGCAGACGGATGGCGTCGCGGGCGATCTCTTTCAGGCCGATGCCGCCAATGGTACTCACCTCCGTACCGAAGTACTGGTGTAGCAGTTCCTCGCTCAGTCCAATGCTTTCGAAGATCTTCGCACCGCGATAGCTTCTAATGGTCGAGATGCCCATCTTCGACATGATCTTTTTCAATCCTTTGTCCACCGCCTTGATATAGTGGCTTTCTGCAGTAGCGTATTCCTCCTGAATCTTTCCTTGCTTCACTAAGTCGTCGAGAATAGCGAATGTCATATACGGACATAGGGCGCTGGCACCATAGCCTAATAGTAGTGCAGCATGCATCGTCTCACGAATCTCTCCGCTCTCCACAATCAGCGCTGTCTGTACGCGTTTGCCTACATTGATCAGATAGTGATGTACAGCACTTACAGCCAGCAATGATGGTATAGCCGCATGCGTCTCGTCAATGTCACGATCACTGAGGATGATGTAGTTAACCCCTTCATCCACACTATGTTCAGCCTCATGGCAGAGGTCGTCGAGTGCCTGGCGCAGTCCCTGTTCTCCCTTTTCCATGTCGAAGAGAATGGGTAGTTTCTGCGTCTTGAAACCTTTATAACGGATGTTACAAAGTATGTCTAACTGGGTGTTGGTTAACACAGGTTGCGGCAGTCGCACCATCTTGCAGTTCGATGCATCGGGTGTTAGGATATTCGTTCCGACAGCACCGATGTACTCGGTCAACGACATTACTAGTTCCTCGCGGATAGGGTCGATGGCGGGATTGGTCACCTGCGCAAACTGCTGGCGGAAATAGTTGAATAGCACTTGTGGTCGGTCTGAGATGACTGCCAGTGGCGTGTCGTTACCCATGGCAGCCACAGGTTCCTGTCCTGTCGTTGCCATCGGAATAATTGTTTTGTCAATATCCTCCTGACCGAAGCCGAAGGTAACCAGTTTACGCTGGAGGTCACTCACAGCGTTCTCTACCTTGCGACCACTTTTCAGCTTCTCCAGCTGTACACGGTTCTCGCTGAGCCACTCACGATACGGATGCGCCTTGGCCAACTGTTCCTTGATCTCGCCATCGTAGTATATTTTACCTTCCTGCGTATCGATGAGAAGAATCTTGCCCGGTTGTAGACGGCCCTTACTCACCACATCGCCAGGTTCGAAGTCCATGACGCCCACCTCAGAGGCTACGACCATCACACCTTGTCGGGTAATCGTATAACGCGAAGGACGGAGTCCGTTTCTATCCAGCATACCACCAGCATAACGTCCGTCGCTGAACAACAAGGCGGCAGGGCCATCCCATGGTTCCATCAATATCGAGTGGTATTCATAGAAAGCCTTCAGATCTTCCGAGATTGGATTCTTGTCGTTAAAGCTTTCCGGTACGAGTATCGCCATTGCCTGCGGCAACGACAAACCACTCATTATCAGGAACTCAAAGACATTGTCGAGGCTGGCAGAGTCGCTCATGCCTTCTTGTACGATAGGTGATATCTCCTTGATGTCACCCAAAGCCTCACTACTCAGTACGCTCTCACGTGCCTTCATCCATCCGCGGTTGCCGCGGATGGTGTTAATCTCACCGTTGTGTGCCAGCAAGCGGAAAGGCTGGGCCAGTGACCACGTAGGAAATGTGTTTGTGCTGAAACGCGAATGCACCAGCGCCAGTCCGCTTGTGAAGTAGGGATTCGACAAATCCGGGAAATACCGACGTAGTTGTCCACTGGTCAGCATTCCCTTGTATATAATGTTTGTGTTGGATAGCGAACAGATATAGAAGTCGGGATGCGAAATGCGTCGTTCGATCTTCTTTCTTATAATATATAATGTACGTGGGAGAGTATCTGTATCCTCAACGCCCGATCCCGGATCACATACTCGTTGCTTTTCGCTTACGCCCGTCACAAAGATCTGTTTGATGACAGGCTCCACGCGGCGGGCAGCCTCACCTAACACCTCCGGACAGGTGGGTACTGTGCGCAGGTGCATCAACTGCAAACCCTCGCGTTCAATCTCTTCGATCATCACGGAGAGAATTTCCTGCTGTTCCTTTTCTTCTTTAGGTAGAAACACCAGTCCTGTGCCGTATTTCCCTTTTTCGGGAACGGGAATGCCCTGTAAAAGTATGAACTCATGGGGAATCTGAAGCATGATGCCAGCACCGTCGCCTGTCTTGTCGCGGGTCTCGGCCCCTCGATGTTCCATATTTTCCAACACGCGCAGTGCCTGATCTACCAGTTCATGGCTCTTGTTGCCATGGATGTTGACCACCATGCCTACACCGCACGCGTCATGTTCATAGTCTGACTGATAAAGTCCTTTAGTTTGGTCTTGAAGTTTACGTTTTGCCATATTATCCTCGTTAAATCTAACAATCTGTTCTGATTTCGAGTGCAAAGGTAAACCAAAAAGATAGAAAAACAAAGAAAATAGTGTCACAAATTAAATTTAAAAATGCAACAACTGACATTTTGTTTTGATTTTGGTTTGTTTTATTTCATTTTGACATTAATTACGAGCCTTTTGATGGTGTATTCTTTACAATATGTCACTTAGGGCTGTTTTTATGAATTAAAGTTGCATAAGAATGCTTTTTTCTCTGCGAAACCCTCTACCTTTGCACTCGAAACGTTTCAAGTATTATGTATGATTTAATAGTTTTATAAGGTATGAAAAAGATTGAAGCAATTATTCGCAAGACCAAGTTTGATGAGGTCAAGGAGGCCCTGCTTTCGTCGGATATCGACTGGTTTGAGTATCATGATGTGCATGGTATCGGGCAGAGCCGTCAGGAACGTATATACCGTGGCGTTCAGTATTCTACGGATGTCATCGAGCGTGTAGCTATCACCATCGTGTGTCGAGATGTTATTCTTGATCCTACCATCAAGGTGATTCTGAAGGTGGCTCATACGGGTGAGATAGGAGATGGTCGCATCTTTGTAAGCGATGTCATCGACACCTATTCTATACGCACGGGTGAGAATGGTGACACGGTATTGAAAGACAAGAAGTAATAAATAGTAAGGATAACACAAACACAAAAACGATTATGAACGAAATAGGATTATCACTCGATACCGTATGGATGCTATTGGCAGCCATGTTGGTTTTCTGGATGCAGCCGGGATTTGCCCTTTGCGAGGCTGGTTTTACACGTAGTAAGAACACGGTAAACATCCTGATGAAGAACTTTGTTGATTTCATGTTTGGCTCCCTGCTTTTCTTCTTCATCGGCTTTGGATTCATGTTTGGTAGTGAAGGCGCAGGATTTGTCGGGATGCCAAATTGGGGTGACCTTTCTTTCTATAAAGGTGATTTGCCAGTGGAAGGATTCTTGGTCTTTGAGACCGTCTTCTGTGCTACCAGTGCGACAATTGTCAGCGGTGCCATGGCAGAGCGTACGAAATTCTCGATGTATCTTGTCTATAGTGCTTGTATCTCATTGTTTATCTATCCAATAGAAGGCCATTGGACATGGGGCGGAGGCTGGCTCTGCAGCGATGCTGCCGACGGGTTTATGATGACGACCTTTGGCGATGTGTTCCACGATTTTGCAGGTTCTGCAATTGTGCATAGTGTAGGTGGCGTTTTGGCGCTGATAGGTGCTTTGGCACTTGGACCACGTCGTGGCAAATATGGTACCGATGGCAAGAGCCGCGCTATTCCTGGTCATAACTTGGCGTTGGCCTCATTAGGTGTCTTTATTCTCTGGCTCGGCTGGTTCGGCTTCAACCCTGGTTCACAGTTGGCTGCCAGTGGTGAGGTAAACCGCATCGCCATCAGTCATGTGTTCCTGACCACTAATCTGGCCGCTGTAGCAGGTGGTACGGCCACGATGTTCCTGACATGGATGAAGTATGGTAAGCCGTCGCTTTCGCTGACCCTCAATGGTGTGTTGGCAGGACTTGTGGGTATCACAGCTGGCTGTGATCTCGTATCGCCAGTGGGTGCAGTCGTCATTGGCTTGGTCTGTGGATTGGTTTTGGTCTATGCTATTGAGTTTATTGACCACAAACTGCATATCGATGATCCCGTCGGTGCATCCTCTGTGCATGGTGTATGCGGCATTCTTGGTACGCTGATGACAGGACTGCTTTCCACCAGCAATGGTGCTTTCTATGGCTTTGGCTGGGGATTTTTCGGGGCAGAATGCTTTGGTATCCTGGTGATAGACCTCTGGGCGGCAGTTTGCGGTTTCGTCCTTTTCTACGGGATTAAGAAGGCACATGGTCTGCGTGTCGATGCCCGTATCGAGGAAGAGGGCTTGGATATCTACGAACATGGAGAATCGTGTTATAACTAATATTATGATGTTGCTAATGTTTTAAAACAGTATGATTATGAAAAAGGTGAAAAGATTGTTCCTCATGAGTCTGTTGCTCCTCGGGGCGACAGCCGTAGAGGCTCAGGAGAATGAAAAGATTGAGACGACGATAGCAGCGGATTTCGTAAACCAGTATATCTGGCGTGGTCTGGATTTGGGAAGTGTGGCCGTACAGCCAACCTTGGGTGTCGGTTACAAAGGACTGGGGCTGACAGCCTGGGGCAGTTATGGACTGACCAACTCAGACGATGTGAAGGAATTTGACCTGACATTGGGCTATACTTCAGGTGGTTTCCACATCGGTATCACCGACTATTGGTTCAGTTTAGGTCTCGACCCTGATGGCCGGTATTTCAAGTATGACGCCCATGGCACCAACCATATCTTTGAAGCTACTTTGGGATATGATTTCGGTCCTGTTGCCTTCGCTTGGTATACGAATTTTGCTGGTAACGATGGCTTAAACAAGGACGGCAAGCGCGCCTATAGCAGCTACGTTGAAGCCAATGTTCCCTTTAGCCTCGCTGGTGTCAACTGGACTGCTACGGCAGGTGCTGTTCCCTATGCTACTTCATTGTATGGCACTAGCGGACTCGCTGTTACCAACCTGTCACTACGAGCGACGAAGGAAATCAAGGTGACGGACTCGTTCTCTATCCCTCTCTTCGGACAGGTGGTTGCTAACCCTTGTTCACAGAAAGCATACCTGGTTCTGGGTTTTACGCTGCAACCTTAATCTCTCCAGGTTTACCCTCTCTTCCGTTATCTGACGGAGGAGGGGGATTTGTCGCAAACATCAAATAACAGATTATATGGAAGCAAAATTTATTTTCGTTACAGGCGGTGTGGTCTCTTCTCTTGGAAAAGGCATCATCTCTGCCAGTATTGGCAAATTGCTCCAAGCACGGGGCTATAAAGTCACTATTCAGAAGTTTGACCCGTATATCAACATCGATCCTGGGACGCTGAACCCCTATGAACATGGTGAGTGCTATGTGACCGTTGACGGTATGGAAACCGACCTTGACCTGGGACATTACGAACGCTTCACTGGCATTCATACCACCCGAGATAACAGCGTTACCACGGGGCGCATCTACAAGACCGTCATCGACCGGGAACGTCATGGTGACTATCTCGGCAAGACGATACAAGTAGTTCCCCATATCACAGATGAAATCAAGCGGAGGATGCTGAGACAGGGAGATGCGTTTGATTTTGTGATTACTGAGGTCGGTGGTACAATTGGTGACATCGAGAGTGCGCCATTTATGGAGGCAATCCGTCAATTGCGTTGGGAGTTAGGACGTCATGCTGTCTGTGTTCATCTTACCTATGTCCCCTATCTGAAAGCTGCTGACGAACTGAAAACCAAGCCTACACAGCATTCGGTAAAGGAACTGCAGAGCATGGGTATCCAACCCGACATACTCGTATTACGAACCGAACGACATCTTGACGATGCTCTGCGTATGAAGGTTGCCTCGTTCTGTAATGTGGATCTCGAGTGTGTGGTGCAGAGTGAGGATATGCCCAGTATCTATGAGGTGCCGGTCAGCATGCAACGTCAGGGGCTTGATGCAGCGATACTGCGCAAGACCGGCGTTCCAGTAGGTGAAACACCTGCTATGAAATCTTGGCATGACTTCCTTGACAAACAACGTCACGCAGTGCGTGAAGTGCATGTTGGACTGGTTGGGAAGTATGACCTGCAGGATGCCTACAAGAGCATCCGGGAAAGTCTGAACCTTGCAGGTATCTACAACAATGTAAAAGTAGAACTCCACTTCATCAACAGCGAGTATTTGACACACGAAAATGTCGCAGAGGAGCTTCATGGTATGGCAGGCATCGTGGTCTGTCCTGGCTTTGGACAGCGAGGCATCGACGGCAAGATTATCGCTGCGGAATACTGTCGGGTTCATGATATTCCAACCTTTGGAATCTGTCTGGGTATGCAGATGATGGTTATTGAGTTTGCGCGTCACGTGTTGGGATTTAAAGATGCTAACAGTAGCGAGATGGACACAACGACGGCCCATCCTGTTATCGATCTCATGGAGGAGCAGAAGACCATTACGCAGTTGGGAGGAACCATGCGACTTGGTGCTTATGACTGTGAGCTTCGTGAAGGCAGCAAGGCTGCAGTGGCCTATCATTCCCAAAGGGATATAGTAGGGCAAACGGTTATTAGCGAGCGACATCGTCATCGGTATGAGTTCAACAGCCAATATCAGCAGGCGTTCGAGGCGGCTGGCATGCGTTGCGTAGGCATCAACCCCGCTTCCGGACTCGTGGAAATTGTGGAGATACCCGACAAGAAGTGGTATATCGGTACCCAGTTCCATCCAGAATACTCCTCAACAGTGTTGCATCCCCATCCTTTATTTATGTCGTTTGTTAAAGTTTGCAGCAATGGAACAGCTGAAGCATGAGTGTGGTGTGGCGATGATCCGCCTGTTGAAACCACTGGAATATTACGAGCGGAAGTATGGCACCCGACATTATGGACTGAACAAGCTTTACCTGATGATGGAAAAGCAGCACAACCGTGGACAGGAGGGTGCCGGTATAGCCTGTGTCAATCTGGATGCTCCCGCTGGTGAGGAATATATGTTCCGTGAGCGGGCAGAAGGCAAGGATGCCATTACGGAGATATTCAAGAGCATCCCCGTCGTTACTTCCAAGGATAGTGGAATTCCTGATGGAGGATCGTCTTCTCGTCCCTGTAAAGGAGGCTGGGAGGGGGCTTCTCTTTTTATGGGTCACTTGCGCTATTCCACAACGGGCAAACATGGACTGCAGTATGTCCATCCTTTCTTGAGAAGAAACAACTGGCGGGCCAAGAACCTCTGTCTCTGTGGTAACTTTAATATGACGAATATCGACGAGGTATTCGAGTTTTTGACCTCACAGGGGCAGTCGCCCCGCATCTATGGTGACTCCTATATCACGCTCGAGTTGATGGGCCACCGTCTGGATCGCGAGGTGGAACGGCTCTATGCTGAGGCAAAGCTACGAGGACTGGAAGGCATCGACATTACCCGATATATAGACGATCATGTCGATATCGCTAATGTACTCGAGACCACCATGAAATACTATGATGGCGGTTATGTGATGTGTGGTCTGACGGGTTCGGGTGAACTGTTTGCCGTGCGTGATCCCTGGGGGATACGTCCGGCTTTCTACTATAAAGATGACGAGGTGGTGGTGCTGGCTTCCGAACGTCCCGTCATTCAGACCTGTTTTGACCTTACTGCCGATGATATTCATGAGTTGCAGCCAGGAGAGTCGCTTATCGTCCATCGCAATGGTTCACACACCATGCAACAGATACTGCCGCCACAAACCTATAGTGCCTGCAGTTTTGAGCGTATCTATTTCAGTAGGGGCTCCGACTGGGATATCTATTTGGAGCGTAAACGGCTTGGAGAACAATTGACGCCAGCTATTATGAAAGCCATTGATAACGATGTGACGCATACGGTATTCTCTTACATACCCAATACTGCCGAAGTGGCTTTCTATGGTATGACAGATGGCTTTCGCCGGCTAAACCATGAAGTGCGTATCGAGAAAGTGGTGTGGAAGGACATCAAGCTACGCACCTTCATTGCCGAGGGTGCAGAGCGTAATGATCTGGCGGCTCATGTCTATGACATCACCTATGGTAGTTTGCGGCCCTTTGTGGACAATCTTGTGATGATCGATGACTCCATTGTGCGAGGAACAACCTTGAAGGAGAGTATCTTTAAGATCCTTGACCGTCTGCACCCTAAGAAAATCGTTATGGTCAGTTCTTCGCCGCAGATACGTTATCCCGACTATTATGGTATCGACATGTCGCGATTGGAGGAACTCTGTGCTTTTCGTGCTGCTATTGCCCTCATACAAGAACGGGGTATGCAACGCTTGATAGCAGATACATACCATGCCTGTAAGGCACAAGTTGCCCAAGGCAAATCATCTCTGTTGCACAATTACGTCCGGGAGATCTATGCGCCCTTTACCGTCGAGGATATCAACTGGAAAATCGTGGAGATGCTTCGCCCTGAAGGGATGCAAGCTCCCGTTGAACTCGTGTTCCAGAGTATCGAAGGACTGCATGAGGCATGTCCCGATCATCCAGGAGACTGGTATTTCACAGGGCGTTACCCCACACTTGGTGGTGTTCGGATGGTCAATCAGGCCTTTGTGAATTATGTTGAGAATGTACTGAAAATGCAATTATAAAAAGAAACATATTATGTGTGGAATTGTAGCAATCCTTGATGTGAAGGCGCAGACGAAGGCACTGCGAGAGAAAGCCTTGAGAATGAGTCAGAAGATCCGTCACCGCGGACCAGACTGGAGTGGAGTCTATTGTGGCGGCAGCGCTATCCTTGCTCATGAACGACTCAGCATTGTCGATCCGGAGAGTGGCGGACAACCTTTGTTTTCGCCTGACCGTAAGCAGATCCTGGCTGTGAATGGTGAGATCTATAACCATCAGGACATCCGTCGTCGCTATGCAGGACATTATGATTTTCAAACTGGTAGCGACTGTGAGGTGATTCTTGCCCTATACCGTGAGAAGGGCATTGATTTCCTTGAGGACCTGAGTGGTATCTTTGCATTCGTGCTTTACGATGAGGAGCGCGATGAGTTTCTGATTGCCCGAGACCCAATCGGCGTCATACCTCTCTATATTGGCTATGATGACAATGGTATGGTTTATGTTGCTTCTGAGTTAAAGGCACTTGAGGGTCAGTGTGAACGTTACGAGCCATTCCTTCCGGGACATTATTATTGGAGCAAGCAACCAGGTATGCAGCGCTATTATCGTCGTGACTGGATGCAGTATGATGCCGTGAAAGACAATGATGCCTCGGTTGAGGCCATTCGTGATGCCCTCGAGAGTGCCGTCAAGCGTCAGCTGATGTCGGATGTCCCTTATGGCGTATTGCTCTCAGGTGGTCTTGACTCGAGTGTCATCTCTGCTATCGCCGAAAAGTATAGTGAGATGCGTATTGAAGATGATAGCCAGACTAAAGCCTATTGGCCACGCCTGCATTCCTTTGCTGTGGGACTGAAAGGGGCACCTGATTTAGCGAAGGCACGTCTGGTAGCCGACCATATCGGTACGGTTCATCACGAAATAAACTATACCATTCAGGAAGGTCTTGATGCCATCAGGGATGTTATCTATTATATTGAGACCTACGATGTCACCACCGTCCGTGCCTCTACACCGATGTACTTGCTGGCTCGCGTGATCAAGTCGATGGGCATCAAGATGGTGCTTTCCGGTGAAGGTGCCGATGAGATTTTCGGTGGCTATCTTTATTTCCATAAGGCGCCGACGGCAAAGGACTTTCACGAGGAAACCGTACGGAAGCTTTCCAAACTCCATCTCTACGACTGTCTTCGTGCTAACAAGAGTCTGTCGGCATGGGGCGTGGAGGGGCGTGTGCCATTCCTCGACAAGGAATTCCTCGATGTCGCCATGCGCACCAATCCTAAGGCAAAGATGTGCCCGGGTCAGACCATTGAAAAGAAAATCGTACGTGAGGCCTTTGCTGAACTGCTGCCCGAAGAAGTGGCTTGGCGCCAAAAGGAGCAGTTTAGCGACGGGGTGGGCTATTCCTGGATTGACACACTCAAGGCGATAACGGCGGCTGCGGTCACTGACGAGGATATGGCCCACGCTGCAGAGCGTTTCCCTATTAACCCACCGAAGAACAAGGAAGAGTACTACTATCGGTCAATCTTTGCCGAACACTTCCCAAGCGAGAGTGCCGCCCGCAGCGTACCAAGTGAGGCTAGCGTTGCCTGCAGCACAGCCATCGCATTGGAGTGGGATGCTGCCTTCCAAGGGATGAACGACCCTAGTGGTCGTGCTGTGAAAGGGGTGCATGAACAGGCTTACTGATACAAAAAGAAAAAGGATTGGCATTAAAACCAATCCTTTTTTTCCGAACCTTACGGCTGGATTGCTTGCGCGATCCTCGAGCCTCTTGTCGGATTCGAACCAACGACCCCGAGATTACAAATCACGTGCTCTGGCCAACTGAGCTAAAGAGGCGGGTGGGCAGCTACCTACATCGCGCCGCTACAACCAAGTACCCTTGCTGCGTTCCCACCCTGGGGGATTCCGAGGGAGCTGGCCGTACAGGACTGCCCATTTTGCTCGAAAGCGGGTGCAAAGGTACGACAATAAATTAAGAATTAAGAATCCTGAATTAAGAAAATTGCGCTTTTTAACGATTTTTTGAGGGAAACCACTCGCTATATGCGAGAAAATGCGTAATTTTGCACCTTGAAACGTAGAAATGTTAAAATGACAGCACCAGAATATATACAACTGAAAGCTTATGCCCGGCAGGATGGTTTCTTTCTTGCCTTGCTGTGGATAGCTAGTTTCGTCTTCTATATCATGGGTCTTACCAATCAGATGCTTGGTATGGCAGCCATCATGTTGGCTGTGGCGACGCCTTTCTTCGTGGCCGGTCGTCTTCGTCGCTTCCGTGACGAGGGTAGGGAAGGCGTCATTTCCTTCCGTCGTGGCTATGCCTACACCATATTAGTATTCTTTTATGGGGCTGTGCTGCTGGCAGTGGCCCAGTTCTTGTATTTTGCCTATTTCGACAACGGCTATCTGTTGAGTTCTTTTTCTAAGATCGTATCCTCGTCTGAAGGACAGGCCTTGCTGAAGGAGTACGGAATGACAAAGATGATGAACGAGAGCCTAACTGAGATGTCCTCAGTCCGTCCTATTGACTATGCATTGAATATTCTCACGGTGAATATAATGGTTGGATTTGTACTTGGTGTCCCTATCGGCTTGGCTATGTACAGGACTACCAGGAAAGAAACAGAAAAGTAATAGCAAAATGGATATATCTGTAGTAATACCTCTTTATAATGAGGCAGAATCATTGCCTGAACTGTATGCTTGGATAGAGCGCGTGATGAAGGCAAACAACTTTTCATTCGAGGTGATTTTTGTGAACGATGGTTCTACCGACGAATCGTGGAAGATCATTTCTGATTTGAAGCAGCAGTCGTCATCCGTCAAGGGTATCAAGTTCCGCCGCAACTACGGCAAGAGTCCTGCACTCTATTGCGGTTTCGAAAAAGCTCAGGGTGATGTTGTCATTACCATGGATGCCGACCTTCAGGACTCTCCCGATGAAATACCTGAGCTCTATCGCATGATTATGGAGGAGGGCTATGATCTTGTCAGCGGCTACAAGCAGAAACGCTACGACCCCATATCAAAGACACTTCCCACGAAACTGTTCAATGCTACGGCCCGCAAGATCAGTGGTATCAAGAATCTGCATGACTTCAACTGTGGTCTGAAGGCATACCGCAAGGTAGTCGTGAAGAATATCGAGGTCTATGGCGAGATGCATCGCTACATCCCATATCTGGCGAAAAATGCCGGTTTTGACAAGATCGGCGAGAAAGTCGTACACCATCAGGCTCGTAAATATGGCTCTTCGAAGTTTATGGGACTCAACCGCTTTGTAAACGGCTATCTGGACTTGTTGACGCTTTGGTTCCTCTCTACATTCGGTAAGAAACCGATGCACGTGTTTGGTTTCTTAGGTTCTATCATGTTCCTGATAGGTCTTTTGGCTGCCATTTTCATTGGTGCGGACAAACTATGGTGCCTCGCCAACAATATTCCGCAACGGTTGGTGACCGATTCTCCCTATTTCTATATCTCCTTGACGATGATGATGATTGGTACACAGCTCTTCCTGACGGGATTCCTGGGTGACTTGATCAGTCGTTCGTCAAGCAATCGTAATGACTATCAAATCGAGGAGACAATATGAGAAAGCTGTTTGGTCTGTTCATCGGTATCTTGCTGGTTGGGTCTTGTTCGTCGATAGATTGCCCGGTTGAGAATCTTGTGCTGGCTCATTATAAATTTTATGATTCTTTCGGCGATAGTCTTATCATTGTGGATACGCTGACGGTGACAACCAGAAGGAGCGATAATTCCAATGATACGTTGCTATATGATATGACGGAGAAATCTTCATTCCTCGTGCCGATGAGCTACTTTCATCCGGAGGATATCCTAGCGCTGGATTTCAGGTATGGGAAAGTGCATTTTTACGATACGCTTTGGGTAAAGAAGGAGGATATCCCTCATTTCGAGTCTATCGACTGTAATGCCAAGTATTTCCATCGCCTTACCAGTGTGCGAAATACAACCCACTATATCGACTCAGTAGTTATTAAAAACCCATATGTGGATTTCAACAATGCGACAGTTCATATCTACGTCTATATGTAGTCTGCTATTTAGCTTGTTGCTATTGGCAGCTTCTTCGCCAGCTTCGGCTCAGATGAAGTTTTTCAGGCTGCAGAAAGACTCCATTCCGGTATTCCGTGGCTTCGCCGTGTCATTCGACCTGGTTGGAGCTGGTATGCTGATGTTCTCTGACTACGGACAGTATGAGGCTGCCCTGCGCATCAATCTCCACGATGAGTGGTTCCCGATTGTCGAAGCCGGTATAGGTAAGGCTGATCGTGATGACGAGGTGACGCTTTTGCATTACAAGACTTCCGCCCCCTATTTCAAGATAGGTATTGACAAGAACCTGTTAAAGGATAAGCACGGTCCGAATCGTCTGTATGTCGGACTTCGCTATGCCTTTACTTCCTATAATGTTGACATTTCCCGTCCGAATTTCCTGGACCCGGTCTGGAAATGGGATACGCCCTTCGATATCAAGGATGCTCCGTGCAAGTTGCACTGGGCAGAAGCTGTGATCGGTATTGATGCGAAGATCTGGGGGCCGTTTCATCTGGGGTGGAGTGCCAGATATAAGCTCAGGTTGTCGCATAAAGAGGGTGAATTCGGCAAGACATGGTATGCGCCCGGCTTTGGTATCAACGATACCAGCGATCTCGCAGCAACGTTTAATGTTATCATAGATATCTGATATGGAGGAGAAACAGAAAAAACGCCTGTTGTGGCAGTTGCCTTTCCTCACGCTTCTGGTGATAGGTTCCATCCTGATTATCCGTCATCAGCAGAAGATGCCCTACCAGAAATCTGCAGACTTTATCTTTGGAACGAGCTATAGTGTAATCTACCAGTGTGACTCGGATTTGAGCCAGAGCATCAAGAACGAGCTGATGAAGGTGGATCGCTCTTTGTCGCCTTTTAATGAGCATTCAGTCATTACGGCTGTCAATAATAATCAAGAGGTCGTTCTTGACAATATGTTTCAAGAGGTGTTCCAGAAGGCGATGGCTATATCCCGCGAAACCGACGGTGCCTTCGATATTACGGTGGCTCCCTTGGTGAATGCCTGGGGCTTTGGTTTCAAGAACGGGACGCAGCCAGACCGCCATCAGGTGGATAGCCTGAGGGAGATTATAGGATACGAGAAATTGTCGCTTGTCAATGGGAAAGTCCAAAAGAAAGACCCAAGGATGATGCTCGACTGTTCTGCTATCGCCAAGGGCTATGGTACCGACATGGTGGCCCGACTGCTCAAGGAACGTGGTGTGCAGAACTATATGGTGGAGATTGGCGGCGAGATCGTGACGAAGGGTGTGAATGCTCAGCGTGTGCCTTGGAAGATCGGGGTTACCAAGCCTGACGATGACTCTCTAAGCGTAGGTAATGAACTTCAGACCATTCTGAACGTTACAGACAAGGCTATGGCCACCAGTGGTAACTACCGACGTTTCTATTATAAGGGCGGTAAGCGGTTTGCGCATACCATTGACCCCAAGACGGGCTATCCTGTGCAGCATAACATCCTTTCAGCCACGGTGCTTGCCGATAACTGTGCTACAGCCGATGCATACGCCACTTCTTTTATGGTGATGGGCATGGAAGGTGCCAAGCGGGTGCTGGAGCGTCATCCTGAACTCATGGCCTACTTGATCTACGACGATGGTCATGGCAAGAATGCTGTATGGTTCTCCCCGTCCTTACGTGATAAGATTGCAAAATAGCGATGCCGATACTGAAGATTTTCGACCAACTGTTGCAGTTCCCGCTTTTTCAGGGAATGAGCCGTGATGATCTAGAGATTATTGCGGGTCATATCCGTTTCGGCTTTGTCAAGATACCGGCTGGCAGGCCAGTGGCAGAAGTGGGTGATGCCTGTCAGCAGCTGTATTTCCTGATTAACGGTTCTCTGAAGGTGGAGACCAGTAGCGAGGATTACGGCTATACGGTCACAGAACACTTCTCTGCCCCTTATGTCCTACAGCAGGAGGCCGTCTTTGGCTATTATCAGCGCTATACACACAACTATACCACCATCTCTGATGCCAATTTCCTGACCATCGAGAAGGAAGAGTTGTTGAGGTTGTTGGAAGACTTCTTGGTGTTTCGCCTGAATCTGGTCAACTTCTTTGCTACTCAGAGTCAGAAGCATTCACGGCTGCTATGGCAGCGTAGTCCGCAGGACCTGAGGGGAAGGGTCGTCCGGTTCCTGACCAGTCATTGCCTATATCCCGCCGGTCAGAAGACTTTCTCCATCTTGATGGAGCAGTTGGCCCTCGAACTGAATGACAGTCGTCTGAATGTGTCGCGGGTGTTGAACCAGCTTCAGCGTGACGGGCTGGTGGAGCTGCATCGAGGAAAGATCGTCGTGCCGCAACTGGAACGACTGTTGATGTGAAAAAAATTATAATGAAAGATATGAACGAGAATCAAGAGAGAAAGAATCCTTTTTTTGAACCGTATAATACGCCTCACGACGTAGCACCCTTCGACCGTATCCGGCTGGAGGACTTCGAAGAAGCCATGCTCGAAGGTATCCGTCGCGACGATGAACAGATAGAGAATATTATCAATAGTACGGAGAAACCTACTTTCGACAATACGATCATTAGTGTTGATGACGAGAAGGACGGCGAGGGCTACTATGACCTGCTTGGTCGTGTGACGACGGTGTTCTTCAATCTGCTTTCGGCGGAGACCAACGATGAGATGGACGCTTTGGCACAGAAGATGAGTCCTATCTTGACGAAGCATGCTAACGATATCCGTCTTAACGAGCGGTTGTTTGAGCGTATCAAGTATGTGCATCGTCACCACCGGAAACTGACACCTGAGGAACAAATGTTGCTCGACAACTGCTACGACGGTTTCGTGCGTAGTGGTGCTCTGCTTGATTCTGAAGGCAAGGAACGACTGCGCCAATTGACCGAGGAGGCATCAATGCTTGGGTTGCAGTTCTCTCAGAATTTGTTGAAGGAGAATAAGGCTTTCACGTTGCACATTACCGACGAGGCTCAGCTCGACGGACTGCCTGAGACGGCGCGCGAGGCTGCAGCCCTCACTGCCAAAGAGCAGCATCTCGACGGTTGGGTGTTCACACTCGACTTTCCTAGCTATTCGCCCTTTATGACCTATAGCACTCAGCGGGAGCTTCGTCGGCAGATGTATATGGCCAAGAATACGGAGTGTATCCACGACAATACAGAGAATAATCTCGATATCTGCAAGCGGCTCATAAATCTGCGCCGTGAGATGGCGCAGCTGCTGGGCTACAAGACCTATGCCGACTATGTATTGAAGCACAGGATGGCTGGTAACGTGCGTCATGTGTATAAGTTGCTCAACGACTTGATTGATGCTTATAAGCCAACGGCCGTTAAGGAGGTTGCAGAAATCGAGAAGATGGCCAGAAAAAAGGAGGGTAAGGATTTCAAGCTGGAACCCTGGGACTTCAGTTTCTATTCTCATAAGTTGCAGTTGGAGAAGTACAACATCGACGCCGAGATGCTACGGCCTTACTTTGAGCTGTCGAAGGTCATCGATGGCGTCTTTGGCCTGGCCAATCGTCTTTACGGTATCACTTTCAAAGAAAACAAGACTATTCCTGTCTATCATCCGGATGTTAAGGCGTATGAGGTGTTTGATAAAGATGGCTCTTATCTGGCCGTTTTCTATGCAGACTTCCATCCTCGCAAAGGCAAGCAGGGTGGTGCCTGGATGACGGAATATCAGGGACAATGGATTGACCGCAAGGGGGAGAACATCCGTCCGCATGTCAGCGTGGTGATGAACCTGACGAAGCCTACCGATGAGAAACCGGCCCTTCTGACGCTGGGTGAGGTGGAGACCTTCCTCCATGAGTTCGGTCACTCTCTTCACGGCATGTTTGCCAATACACGTTTCGAGAGTCTCAGCGGTACCAATGTGTGGTGGGATTTCGTGGAACTCCCGTCACAGTTCATGGAGAACTTCTCTGTCGAGAAAGACTTTCTGCGCACTTTTGCCTTCCATTACCAGACGGGCGAGCCCTTGCCTGACGAACTGATTGACCGTATCGTCAGAAGCCGTAACTTCAATGTGGCCTATGCCTGCATGCGTCAAGTCAGTTTCGGCCTGCTCGATATGGCTTACTATACCCGCAAGGAGTCGTTCGACGAGGATATTATCGCCTTCGAGAAAAAGGCCTGGCAGAAGGCAATGGTCACCAAGCAGTTGCCCGACACCTGCATGACGGTACAGTTCTCGCATATCATGGCGGGGGGCTATGCAGCAGGTTACTATAGTTACAAATGGGCAGAGGTGCTCGAAGCCGATGCTTTCAGCGTCTTCAAGAAACATGGCATCTTCGACCAGACAACGGCGCAGAGTTTCCGCGACAACATCCTTTCGAAAGGTGGCACGGAGAACCCGATGACGCTCTATAAGCGCTTCCGTGGAGGAGAGCCCACCATCGACGCGCTGCTCAAGCGTAATGGTATCAAGAAAAAGAGAAAATGATTAAGGAAATGAACGAGAAACAGGAGAAACTGGATCAGCGCTACTTGCGTATGGCGCGCATTTGGGCAGAGAATTCCTACTGCCAGCGCCGTCAGGTCGGTGCCCTGGTGGTGAAGGACAAGATGATTATCAGCGACGGCTATAACGGTACGCCGAGTGGTTTTGAGAATGTGTGCGAGGACGACAATAATGTCACCAAGCCCTATGTACTCCATGCAGAGGCCAATGCCATCACGAAGCTGGCACGTAGCAACAACAACAGCGACGGCGCGACGATTTACATCACGGCCTCTCCTTGTATTGAGTGTGCCAAGCTGATTATACAAGCTGGGATCCGCCGTGTGGTGTATGGTGAGCAGTATCGTCTCACCGACGGTATCGACCTGCTGAAACGTGCTGGTATCGAGGTCATATTTATGGATGTTAATACTGATAAATAAAGGACGATGAAAAGTAAGAACTATCGTTTTATGCCACTTTGGCTGGCTGTCTCGGTGGTCATAGGTATCTTGATTGGTACCTTCTACGCCAATCATTTCTCTGGTAACCGCCTGAACATTATCAACTCGAGTGGCAACAAGCTCAACAACCTGCTCCACATTATCGATGACCAGTATGTCGATACGGTCAATATAAACGACTTGGTGGAGAAAGCCATGCCACAGATTCTGGCCGAACTCGACCCTCACTCCGTCTATATCACGGCTCGTGAAGGGCAGATTGCCAACGATGACCTGCGTGGCTCTTTCTCCGGTATCGGTATTGAGTTTACGATTCGCCAGGATACGATTCGTGTTCAGAACGTCATTGGCAACGGCCCGGCAGAGCGGGCTGGTGTGCTGGCTGGCGACAAGATTGTCGAGGTTGACGACTCCGTGTTTGTCGGAAAAAAAGTGACGAACGAAGAAGCCATGCACCGTCTGAAGGGTCCTAAGGACACAAAGGTAAAGCTCGGCGTCATCCGCTATGGCGAGAAGACTGTGCGACATATCACTGTTACGCGTGGTGAGATACCGACCAAGAGTGTGACGGCCTGCTATATGCTCGACGATGAGAGTGGCTATATCCGCATGAAGAACTTCGGCGAGAATACCTATCCCGAGCTGCTCATTGCCTTGGCCAAACTGGCGCAGAAAGGTTTCTCAAATCTGGTCATCGACCTGCGTGGCAATACAGGCGGCTATCTCGAGTCGGCTGTTCAGATTGCCAATGAGTTTCTTGCCAAGGGCCAGCTGATTGTCTATACGGAGGGTCGTCGTTATCCGAGACAGGAGTACAGGGCCGATGGTCGAGGCAGCTACCAGCGTATTCCGCTCGTCGTACTCGTCGACGAGAGTTCGGCGTCAGCCTCTGAGATTCTTGCTGGTGCCATTCAGGATAACGATCGTGGTACTATTGTTGGTCGTCGCTCCTTTGGTAAGGGCCTGGTGCAGAAGCCGATGGAGTTCTCCGACCATTCGATGATCCGGCTGACAATCGCTCGCTACTACACCCCCTCAGGCCGTTGTATCCAGAAACCTTATGCTGACGGAGAGGACTACGAGGGCGATTGGATGCAGCGCTATCAGCACGGAGAGTTCTTCTCTCAGGACAGCATCAAACATACCGGTCCGGAATACCATACAGCCAATGGCCGTGTCGTCTATGGCGGTGGCGGCATCACGCCAGATATCTTCATCCCCGAGGATACGCTGGGCATGACCTCTTACTATAAAGAGGCTTCGATGACCGGACTGATCCTGCAGTTCGCCTATAACTATACCGACGAGAACCGCGCCAAGCTGAGTGATATGCAGGACGTGTGGGAGATGGAGCGCTACTTGAAGAGCCAGAACACGGTTGAAAAGTTTGTGGCCTTTGCGGAGAAGAACGGACTGAAGCGTCGTAATCTGATGATTCAGAAATCGCATAAGCTGTTGGAGCGTTTCGTCAACAGCCGCATTATCTATAATATTCTCAACGAAGAGGCTTGGACGGAGTATCTCAATCACGATGATCCTGTCATCATTGAGACATTGCGTATCTTCCGTAATGGCGAGGCTTTCCCCAGTAAAGCACCAGCAAATGGGACGAAAGACGGCAAGGTGGCCATGATGTTCGACCATGCGAGCCAAAAGGCTCCAAAGCTATATTTCGCACATGCTTAAGGCAGACCTGCGGAAGCAGATGCGCGACAGGAAGCGACAGTTCACCCGGCAACAGCTGGAGGAGCTGTCGCTGCCTGTCATAGCCCGTATTCGTCCGTTGTTGCGTGAGGCCACTGTCGTTCTGGCCTACTATTCATTGCCCGATGAGGTGTGTACCCATGTCTTGCTAGACGAATTGGTGGCCGATGGCAAGACGGTCTTGCTGCCCAGAGTCGTTGGCGACACAGTGATGGAACTATGCCGATATAGCGGTGAGGCAGACTTATGTGAGGGTGCCTTCCATATCCAGGAGCCTGTCGGACAGCAGTTCACGGATATGAGCCTTATCGACACGGCATTGGTACCTGGTATGGCCTATGATGCCCAAGGCCACAGACTCGGTCGTGGCAAGGGTTATTACGACCGTCTGCTGGCTGGCCTTGCCTGCAGGAAAATAGGCGTTTGCTTCGATTTCCAGAAAGTGTCGGAAGTCCCTGTTGATGTGCATGATATCCCTGTGGATATCGTCGTTTAGCAGAAGCGGATGTCGACAATGACCTGACTGTCGACGGCTGCATTCAGTTTTTTCACGATATCTTGTTTCATCATCGAGAGGTCGGCTCTGAGGGCCGGACTTGTCAGGTGCACCCATAGCGTCTGGTTGCGGATGTAGACTTCTTGGGTGTAGCCCGCTACCATGTCGCCCATCACGGTTGGCCAGGCATCCACGAGGCGTTTCTGCAGCAGCGGTGTCTCCAGCCCCTGTGACCGCAGATTCCTCAGAATCAGTTCTCCGATATTCTTGACGTCTTTTCTGAACATACACTATTTGGTTACTTCGCCATCCTTGACGTGGAAGATCTGGTAGTCGTGGGATGAACGGCTGAGAATCTGGTCCAGATGGTCGCGGTTGGTGTCTGTGATGAATATCTGTCCGAACTCGTCGCCAGCAACCAGTTTCACGATTTGCTCCACGCGATCGGCATCGAGCTTGTCGAAGATATCGTCAAGCAAGAGTAGGGGAGTGGTGCGGTTGTTGGTGCGGCGCAGGAAGTCGAACTGTGCCAACTTCAGGGATATCACGAAGGTCTTCAGCTGTCCCTGACTGCCCTCACGCTTCAGCGGATGTCCGCCCAAGGTGAACGTCAGGTCGTCGCGATGCGTGCCGTGCAGCGAGTAGCCCATGATGCGGTCTTTCGCCCGGTCGCGCTGAATGACCTCCAGCAACGGCCCGCGCTGGCAATGCGACACATACTCGATGGCCACCTGCTCTTTATTGCCTGATATCTGTTCGTAGTAACGCTGGAACACGGGGGTCAGCTCCCTGACAAAAGCGTCGCGTCGCTGATAGATGCGCTCACCCTCTACGGCCATCTGCTCTTCCCAGAGGGCGATGACATCAGCGTCGGGTTCTTCCTCCATCTTCAGCATCGTGTTTCGCTGTTGCAAAGCCTTGTTATAGCGGTTCATCGATTCGATATAGCCATGATCATATTGCGAGATGACCACATCCATCAGTTTCCGTCGCTCTTCGCTTCCGCCTTCGATGAGCATCGTGTCAGAAGGCGACACCATCACCAACGGTATCAGTCCGATATGCTCCGATAGTCGCTTGTATTCCTTCTTGTTACGTTTGAAATGTTTCTTCGTGCCGCGTTTCATGCCGCAGGAGATGTAGAGATCGTCCGAATAGGTGCCCTCCAGCATGAAGAACTCCTGGCCGTGGGTGATGACCTGCGAGTCGTTGGGGTTGACGGCAGAATGGCAGAAGGAGAGGAAATAGATGGCGTCCAGCACGTTAGTCTTCCCCACACCGTTCTGACCGATCAGACAGTTGATCTTAGGCGACAGTTCCAGCGTAGCGGTCTGGATATTCTTATAGTTGATGAGCGACAGTTTCTCGAGAATCATAGTGCAAAGGTACTACTTTTTGGGCACCGACGGCTCAGATTACACGGATTTTAACTATTTTACGAAAAAAAACTGCATAATCAGCGCAAAGCATGACAAATTTTTCGTAACTTTGCACCCGATTTTCGAAAATAAATACATAAAACATAATGGCAAATACATCAAATCAACAGCAGGCTGCACCCACAATGGAGCAGACCCTGAACCAGAGTGAGGCCTTCTTCCTGAAGTACAAGAAGGCAATCATCACCGTCGTTGTGGCACTGATTGTCATCATCGCCGGTGCAGTACTTTACAAGACTTATATCTCAGAGCCTAACGAGCAGAAGGCCAGCACGGCCATCGCCAAAGGTCAGGAGTATTTTGCTCAGGGCCTCTTCGAGCAGGCTCTCAATGGCGACAGCGCAAGCTTCAAGGGCTTCGCTAAGCTTGCCGATGAATATAGCAGCACTGCTGCTGGTAACCTGGCCAACCTCTATGCCGGCCTCTGCAACGCTCAGCTCGGCAAGTGGGATGCTGCCGTGAAATTCCTTGAGGAGTATGACAGTGCCGACGACCAGATGATTTCCCCTGCTGCCGAAGGTGCTCTTGGTAATGCCTATGCTCACCTGAACCAGCTCGACAAGGCTGTCTCTCATTTGAAGAAGGCTGCAGAGAAGGCTGACAACAACTCGCTTTCACCCACCTTCCTGATTCAGGCTGGTGAGATTCTGGAGAGCCAGGGTAAGAACGACGAGGCTCTCAAGCTGTATCAGACCGTAAAGGAGAAGTACTTCAACTCGATGCAGTATCAGACAATCGACGGTTATATTGAGCGCGTTTCTGCTAAGTAATCTATGGCAACAGCACTCCATAACCTCAGCGACTACGATTTCTCCAAGGTGCCCGACGCGTCGAACATGATCTTCGGCGTCGTCGTGGCAGAATGGAATCCTGAGATTACCGGTGCCCTGCTCGAGGGCTGTGTCAACACGCTCGAGAAGCACGGTGCCCTTCCTGAGAACATCCATGTGAAGACCGTCCCCGGCTCTTTCGAACTGATCTACGGTGCCCACCAGATGACGCTCAACGACGGCTACGACGCGGTGATTATCCTTGGTTGTGTCATCCGTGGAGAGACTCCTCATTTCGACTATATCTGTCAGGGAGTAACTGAGGGTATTGCCCGTCTGAATGCCACAAGCAACATTCCCGTAGTCTATGGACTGCTTACCACCAACGATCTCCAGCAGGCCAAGGATCGTGCAGGAGGACGTCTCGGTAACAAGGGCGACGAGTGTGCTGTGGTAGCCATCAAGATGGCTAAGTTCTGATTGTCGTTGGAAAGACTTTGGAATAGTAACTACTGTAAGGTGATGGCAGCGAATTTTACGCTGTTCTTCGCCTTTTATGTTTTAACCCCCTTGTTGCCGCTCTACCTGAGCGAGCATTTCGGTGCCCCGAAGGATGTGATAGGCCTCGTATTGTCAGGCTATACCATCACGGCATTGCTCTTCCGTCCCTTCAGCGGCTATTTCGTTGACTCCTTCCCCCGTCGCACAGTACTGATGGCGTGCTTCGGCGCCTTCGCCATTTTCTTTGCCGGCTATCTCGCGGCCTCCACCTTATTATTGTTTACGATTGTGCGTACGCTTCATGGCGGACCTTTTGGTGCGCTTACTGTTGCCAACTCTACGGCAGCTATCGACGTGTTGCCATCCAGTCGTCGTACCGAGGGCATCGGATACTATGGGCTGAGCAACAACCTCTCGATGGCCATCGCTCCCACCATTGGTATCTTCATCTACAAATATACCGATAGCTTCGAACTGCTCTTCTGGCTGGCGCTTGTTGTGGCTTGTGCGGGCTGGCTCATCGATGCAACGGTCAAGTTCCCTGAGAAGGAAATCGTGCGCAACAAGTCGAAACTCTCGTGGGACCGCTTCTTCCTCGTGCGTGGTTGGCTGCTCGGACTCAATATGGTGGCTTTCGGCTTCAGCTTCGGAGTGCTGAGTAACTATCTAGCTATCTACGGCAAGGAGGTGATGGGTATCACGGGCGGTACAGGCACCTATTTCCTGCTCTGTTCCGTCGGCTTGATTATCTCGCGCTTGCAGGGCGGAAAGTCTCTGCGCGAAGGGCGCCTGACGCATAATGCGGGCTCGGGCATGGTCATCTCGCTCGTCGGCTACACTTTATTTATACTTATGCCGACTCTGTCATCACTCTTCGCTCTTCACACTTCCCTTTTCACTTTGATTGGCTACTATGGTTCGGCACTGCTCATCGGCCTGGGTAATGGCCACATGTGGCCTGCTTTCCAGAACATGACCATCTGCGTGGCACACAACAACCAGCGCGGCACGGCTAATTCCACCATCCTGATCTCTTGGGACATCGGCATGGGACTTGGCATCCTTCTTGGCGGTGTCATTGCTGAGTATCTGGGCTATGACGCCTCTTTCTGGACTGTCGTCATCATTAATGCCGCAGGCGTCGCTACCTTCTTCGCCGCCACCAAGGCCTTCTTCCTCCAGCGCCGACTCAGCGATAGTGTCAGGTGATAGGCCAGCCGTTGCGATGCGACGACGGCACGCTGCGGCTGAACTTCCGCCCCCTAAAGACCGACGGGCACTTCTGTGTCGAGCGCTATGCCCTCGCAGTGTATAACGAAATCTGCATGGCTCTCTATGGCCTTGTAAAGGAAAAATGAGCGTGGCGTTCCAATTCCAATTATTCCAATTCCAATTAGAAAAATGAGCATCTAGATGCTCTTTATATATTATATAACTAATTGATATACAGATAGTTATATATGAAATAAACGGAATGGGAATAGTCCGAAATAGAAACTGGAATTGGAATAACTGGAATACTCAGCCCGTAATAATTCATCTAAAAAGCAGAATATCAATGAGATACGACATTTCAAAAGCGACTGCGCCCGCTATGTCAACCGTTGGCAAAGGCACAGAATGTATCAAACTCCTGCTCTCGCAGGCCTCAAAAGACATGTTCTAACCCCTAGTTCCTATGTTTTTCTCTCTCATGGCGCACACATCAGTGGCGTGGAATTTCAGTATCTCATCCAGTTGGAAGGAACTTTTTGGTCAAATAACCTTGCCTTATTCGCTGATAGGGCAGGCTTTTGGGTGGATAACACCATCTTACCGGCTAGGATTTTGTCGGTATGGATAAGAGTGTGGACTACACGTCGACGAAGCTCTACGAGACTGTCGGCATGAAACTGGTAGATGCCGTGATCAAGCAGAATCTGAAATAGTCTTTGGAAATAATAGTAAGAAAAATTCCTCCGCTAATGCACATAGCGGAGGAATTTTTATTTTTTACCGTTAATGGTGTAGTCGAGGGCTGCGCCGATGGCGGTACAGTACTGCGAATACTTGGGGATGTGGAACCGGATATTGTAGAGCGTCTCGAGGGCGGGGAATACCTCCTTGCATTGAGGCAGGAGCGAGAGGTTGCCGATGAGCACGAAGTCGCGGATATCGCTGCCCAGCGAGGCGAGCCATGCTGCTGAGCCTATCGACTGGAGCACCATGTGGATGAGGCCTACGGCGATGTCTTCCTTCGAGGCGTCGCTCTGGGCATTGGCGAAGTTGGAGGCGGTGGTGTCCATCGTTAGTCCAGGCACGGGGATGGCGCTGATGTCGCCGATGGTGAGGTCGATATTGCGGATATTGCCCTGCTTAGCCATTTCGGCCACCTGCTTGATATCATTGGTGTTAAGCATGATGCGGGCCAGTCCTGCGAGTGTGCCGCCGCCAACGCCGATACCGCCGATGTGGCGCATCTCGTTGCCGTCACATTTCACGAACGAGGTACCCGTACCCATCGACACGACGATGGAGTGGTCGAGTTTTGACTCGAAGCGCGCGCCGAGACCGTCGGCCACGAACTCTTCCGACTTGGCTGTCGGCAGACCATAGATAGGGGTGTCGATATAGGCAGCACCCACACCGGTCAACATGACCTGCTCCACGTCCTTGAGGTCGATCTCATTGTCGTGCAGATACTTGCCGAATGCGCCATAAAGAGAGGTGATAGGGTCGGCTGCCGTGATGCGGATAGGTGCTGAAACCTTTCCGTTCTTGATGCCAACAATCTTTGTCGTGGAGATACCCACATCGATGCCAATGACTATTCCCATTGCTTTTTTTGACTTGTTTAGGTTATAAAAGAAAACCCGGCCGCCATTACGCGAAACCGGGCTAATGAAAGGAGGAGTGGTACCTCCAGGAATCGAACCGGGGACACACGGATTTTCAGTCCGATGCTCTACCAACTGAGCTAAGGCACCATCATGTCAATTGCAATCCTTTCGTTTTGCGGGTGCAAAGGTACGGCTTTTTTTTGAACCCACCAAATATTTGAGCCATTTTTTTTCAAAAAACTATTCACTTTTCACTTTTCACTCTTCACTCCTGTAGCGGATTCCACCCTTGTGCTTTGAGCTCAAACTCCTGATTATCACGTGTTACGAGCACCTTTCCGAATTTCGCGTCGGTGATGTGGCCAATGAGCTTGATACCCTCAACCTGCTCGATCTTCTCATGATCACCGATGGGAACGGTAAAGAGCAGTTCGTAGTCTTCGCCGCCATTGAGTGCGCAAGTAGTGACATTCATATTCATCTCCTCGGCCATCACGGCTGTCTGGTAGTCGATGGGAATGTTCTTCTCGAAGACCCGGCATCCGACGCCGGACTGCTTGCAGATATGGAGTAGTTCGGAGGAAAGTCCGTCGCTGATATCCATCATGGCCGTTGGACGGATGCCAGCCTCGCGCAGTTTCCTGACGATGTCGCCGCGCGCCTCAGTCTGCAGCTGGCGCTGGAGCAGATATTCCTTACCACTGAAGTCAGGCTGGAAGTCGAGCGAGGAGAGTTGGCTGCTGAGTGCGGCTGCCTTCTGGCTGTCACCCTTGCTCTTGGCCTCGGCAATCTTCTTGCGGAGGTCATCGACCTGTCCGTAATAGACGGCCTTCTCGCGCTCGAGCAGTTGCAGACCCATGTAGGCAGCACCGAGGTCACCGCTGACGCAGATGAGGTCGGTATCACGGGCACCATTGCGATAGACGATGTCCTCCTTGCGGGCCTCGCCGATGCAGGTGATGCTGATGGCTAGTCCGGTAAAGCTCGAGGTGGTATCGCCACCGACAATATCGACGCCCCATTTGTCGCAGGCCAGTCGCAGACCGCTGTAGAACGCATCCATATCCTCGACGGTGAAGCGCTTGCTGAGAGCCAGCGAAACGGTTATCTGGCGCGGTGTGCCATTCATGGCGAACACGTCGCTGATATTCACCATTGCCGACTTGTAGCCGAGGTGTTTCAGGTCGATATAAGTGAGGTCGAAATGCACACCTTCCATCAGCAGGTCGGTGGTGACAAGCACTTCCTTGTCGGGGTAGGAGAGTACGGCACAGTCGTCGCCCACACCGTATCTAGTAGACTCGTTCTTGATCTCTATGTCTTTGGTAAGACGGTCAATCAGACCGAACTCACCTAATTTGGCTATTTCCATCCTTCTGTCGGGTGATTTGTATTAAACGATGCTTTCCTTTCGTATTCGAACTTCTGCGCCCAGATAATCATCTCTTTCATGATTTTTGTCATAAATGGCTGAGCCTTGTTGGCGGCTTCCTGTACTTCCTCGTGGCTGACCTCTACAGGGGTATCAAAGCCGCCCAGGTCGGTAATCACGGAGACACCGAAGGTGCGGATGCCACAATGGTGGGCTACAATGACCTCGGGGACGGTGGACATACCGACGGCATCGCCGCCCAGGATGCGATACATCCGATATTCTGCTGGTGTCTCGAATGTCGGTCCCTGTACACCTACATATACGCCATGCTTAACGGGAATACCTTCTCTGCGGGCAATATCATCGGCCAGCTTGATGAGCATCGGGTCATAAGGCTCATGCATGTCGGGAAAACGCGGACCTGTGGGTAGGTTCTTACCGCGCAGCGGGTGCTCGGGGAAGAAGTTGATATGATCGGTGATGACCATCAGGTCGCCAATCTTGAATTTCGGATTCATGCCGCCAGCCGCGTTCGATACGAAAAGGGTCTTGACACCTAATTCATACATGACGCGCACGGGGAAGGTCACTTCTTTCATCGAGTAGCCTTCGTAGAAGTGGAATCGGCCCTTCATCGCGAGAATATCGACGCCACCGAGCTTGCCGAAGATCAGTTTGCCGCTATGCCCTTCGACGGAGGATACGGGAAAGTTCGGGATATCCTGATAGGCGAACTCGTAAGTGTCAGTAATTTCGGAAGCTAATTGTCCGAGGCCCGTCCCCAGTATGATCGCTGTCTTTGGGCTTGTGTTCATCCTTGCCTTTAGCCAGGATGCTGTTTCTTGAATTCTTGCGTACATATCCTATAATGCTTTGGTTGAATTGCTCTTCCTGATCGAGCAGGAACTTAATGCGGATGGGGAGGGCGAAGAGGTGTTTCTTCACTTCGTCGCTAAGGCCATCTACCTCCCTCAGTCTTGAAGCGTCTTTCTCGGTGGTGATAATCAGACGTGGTGACGACAGGGCACTGAAAGCCTCATTGATGCGGCTGATGTCCTTGGCCTTGAAGTCGTGATGGTCGCCAAAGGCAAGCAGTTGCAGACTCGCAGTACGGGACTGGAGGTCGTTTTGCACTTGCTCAGGCGATGCGATACCTGTCAACAGGAGTACATTAGTATCCTTCAGCGTGTCGAGACTGCCATCACCGATGGCAGTAGCCTGCTTAGGGAAGAGCGGTTGTAGGTGCTCGTAGGCGTGGGTGGAGAAATAGAGCTGCTGGTAGGCGTAGAGATTCATAGCCTTGGTGAGCACGCGGAACTCCATCGGCTTGAGGTCTTCTGGACATTTCGTCACGATGACGATGTCTGCACGGTCTTTGCTTTTCACCGGTTCGCGGAGTCGTCCTGAAGGCAGGAGCTCGTCGTAGATGATGAGGCGATGATAGTCCACCAGTAGGATGTTGATGCCTGGCTTTACATATCGGTGCTGGAAGGCGTCGTCGAGGATGATGGCGTCGATATCTTTTCCAGCCTCTCCGCCCGTCAGCTTCTCAATGCCTCGGGTACGCTTCTTATCGACAGCCACCGTGATGCCGGGGAACTTGCGATGTATCTGGTAGGGCTCGTCACCGATATCACTACAGCTGGAGTTGTTGTCGGCAAGTACGAAACCCTTAGTCTTTCGCTTGTAGCCGCGACTGAGCATGGCTACGTTCATCTTGTCTTTCAAGAGGCCGATGAGGTATTCGACGTGAGGCGTCTTGCCCGTTCCTCCAACCGTGATGTTACCTACGGAAATGACAGGTGTGGCGTAGGCACGGCTCTTCAGAATGCCCGTCTCAAAGAGCATGTTCCTGATTCCGACGCCTATGCCGTAAAACCAACTCAATGGCCGCAGGCACTTGTTGATGGTGATGAGGTCGCCTTCCATGAACGTTTATTTTACGCGAATATCATCCAACATGCGGGCCTGAATGCGGCTGCCGTCCTTGATGGTCTTGCGTATCTCCATAAGCGGTTCATAGAGTTCGCCGAGCAGCATGCGGAGCTCACCGTCAAGATATGACCCCTTCTTCTCTTTCGGGAAGAACGTATCCATCCAGCTGCTCTCGCCAGGATAAGTTGTGGTATAATAATCGCTGACCTTTGCCAGTTCTGCGGCCTTCTTCACGGCATCGTCGAGGCTGCCGAGTTTATCGACAAGTTTGATCTTCACAGCATCGGTGGCCAGCCATACACGGCCTTGCGCAATGGAGTCGACCTGTGCGGGCTTCATGCCGCGACCTTCTGATACGACATTGAGGAAGCTGATGTAGCCGCGGTCGACGTGTCCTTGCAGGTATTTCATCTCCTCAGCGTTGTCCTTAGCTAAGACCAGATTCATTTCGGCATCAGAGAACTTATTGGTCGTCACGCCGTCGAAGGTGATGCCGAGCTTGTCTGTTACCAGCCCGCTGAAGTTAGGAATCAGGCCGAAGATACCGATGCTACCGGTAATGGTGGTTGGTTCGGCGAAGATATAGTTGGCCGGTGAACTGATCCAGTAACCGCCGGATGCAGCTGCACCACCCATCGATACAACCACGGGTTTTTTGGCTTTCAGCAGTTTTACGGCATGGCGGATCTGTTCAGAAGCAACAGCACTACCACCGCCAGAATTGATGCGGAAGACAACGGCCTTCACGTCATCGTCGTCGGCCAGTTTGCGAAGGTCTTCAGCCGTGCGCTTGCCGACAATGTTATGGCCGCCGCCCGACATGTAGTCAAGAGCCTCGTTGTCAACGATGGAACCATAGGCATAATAGATGGCAATCTTCTCTCCCTCCTCGTCTTTGTCAGTCTTTACGTTGAGCATGTCGGAGAGCGTCAGCTGAGGAATCTCGTCATCCTTGTCAAGTTTCAGACGGTTCTTGATTTCTGCTTTGATCTCCTCTGGGAACATCACCTTGTCGATGAGCTTGGACTTGACATAGTCCTTGGTATCGGCAAACATGATGATGCTGTCGTTGGCTAGTTGGTTGAGGTCCTCGGGCTTTACTTTGCGACCCTCAGCCATCTCCTTGAGCCAGTAGTTCCAGATACCGTTCAGGTAGGCGGTGCGCTGTTCGCGGTCGTATTCGCTCATGCCTGTCTGGGTATTACGCTCCACATAACTCTTATACTTTCCGACCTTGGCAGCCTGGTACTTGATGCCCAGTTTGTCGTAGAGTCCTTTCATATATTCACTCTTGCCGCCGAGTCCCGAAAAATTGATCATGCCCTCACCATTGAGGTAAATCTTGTCGGCAACGGTAGCCACGTAGTAGCTGCCCTGCATATACTGATCGGCGTAGGCTACGATCCACTTGCCACTTTTCTTGAAGTCCTTCAGCGCATCACGCAATTGCTGGGCTGTAGCTGGAGAGTCGAAGCTGGCGACACCGCCTTCCAGGTAGATTCCCTTAATATCGTCATTATCCTTGGCCTTGCGGATACTGCTGATGAGATCGTCGAGACCCATGGAACTCATGTCACCCATGTCAAGCAGGGCGTCGAGGGGAGAACCTGCTTCTGCGCGCTCGTCGATGACACCATCGAGCTTAAGTACAAAGACAGAGTTTTCCTTTACTTTGGTTGAGGCTGAATCGCTGGCAACCATACCCAATAATGAGATGACCATGAAAAATCCCATGATTACCATAAAGATGACTATACCACATATCGTGGCAAGCGTCATTTTAAAGAATTGTTTCATAATAAGATGTTAATTGTTACGTAACTGAGCGCAAAGGTACAAAAATAATTTTAAGAAAAGCATAAGTTGGGAAAAAATTTTGGCGTATTCGGATTTTACTTGTATCTTTGCAGCCGTTAAACTACTTGCTAATCGATTCAGACAATGAAGAAAATTGCTTTTTTCCTTTTAGTGTTTTCCCTGACGGTCATAACGGTTGTCGGTAAGACGAAGCGTTCCCCGTTGCAACTATGGCCCGACGGTACGGAAATTTCGGCCTGGTTTGCCGATACTTCTCGTGTGGATGTCTCTGGACTGAAACATTATGATGTGACTGACTACGGCGTGGACCGCTATGCCGACGGTGTGCAGACCAAGGAACTGCAGGCTGTGATTGATCGGTGTGCCTCTGAAGGCGGTGGTGTCATCGTGATTCCAAGAGGTACTTTCCTGAGTGGCTCTTTATTCTTTAAGCCTGGAACGCATCTTTTGATAGAGGAGGGTGGGGAACTGAAGGGCTCCGACCGTATTCGAGACTTTAAGATTGTGAAGACCCGTATGGAAGGTCAGACACTCGACTACTTCGCAGCACTGGTGAATGCTGATGGTGTTGACGGCTTCACGATTACGGGGCCTGGTACCATCAACGGCAACGGACAGAAATACTGGGAGGAATTCTGGATTCGCCGTAAGTATAATCCCCAGTGCACCAATATGGAGGCGATGCGCCCGCGTAATGTCTATATCTCGAATTCGAAGAATGTGACGGTTCAGGATGTGAAGATTATCAACTCGCCGTTCTGGACGAATCATCTCTACCGTTGTGAGAATGTACGTTATCTGGGTTGTTTCATTTATGCGCCGACAGAGAATGTAACCCCTGTCGATCCCCGTCGCGGTGGGCCCAGCACGGATGCCATCGACCTGGATGTGTGCAGTAATGTGCTCATTCATGGCTGTTATATGCATGTGAACGATGATGCCGTCGTGCTGAAAGGCGGTAAGGGCACCTGGGCAGACAAGGACCCCAATAACGGTCCCTGCCGTAACATCATCATCGAGGACTGCATCTATGGTAAGGTGCATGGCTGTCTGACCCTTGGATCGGAGAGTCTCGACGACCGTAACGTGATTCTGCGGCGCATCCATGTGAAGTCCGCCACCCGTGTGCTGTGGCTGAAGATGCGCCCCGACACCCCTCAACACTATGAATATGTTACTGTGGAGGATATTACGGGCAAGTGCGGCTCCTTCTTGGTGGTTCGTCCGTGGACACAGTTCTTCAAGCCTGAGGCGCGTGAGGATATGCCACTCTCTCAATGTAATAACATCGTGATGCGGAATATCAAGATGGACTGCAAGAATTTCTTCGATGTGGGTGCGTCTGACAAATATCGTCTGAAAGACTTTACTTTCGAGAATGTCAACGTGGGTGACGAGACTGACGCCTTCGACAAGGCGATGATAGAGAACACCACGGTGAAGAATGTCATCATCAATGGCAAAAGTCGCTGACAAGTTGTCATACCTGTAAAGGTTGGCACAGTTTTGGCTGATGATTAGGCGGATTGGGTGAGCAACCCTATCCGCCTAATATATAATAAGGTATAACTCAAAAAATATTAAGTATTATGAACATTAAACCATTAGCAGACCGCGTGCTGGTATTGCCGGCACCTGCAGAAGAGAAAATCGGTGGCATTATCATTCCTGACACAGCCAAGGAGAAGCCCTTGCATGGAAAGATTGTTGCTACAGGTAAGGGAACAAAAGACGAGGAGATGATCCTCAAGGAAGGCGATGAAGTGCTTTATGGCAAATATAGCGGCACAGAGCTCGAGTTCGAAGGGACCAAGTACCTGATGATGCGTCAGAGTGACGTGCTTGCAGTTATAGAGAAGTAATTATCTGATTATTACTATTTATTAATTATTACATTTTTACACTATGGCAAAAGATATTAAATTCAATATTGAGGCTCGCGACCTGCTGAAGCAGGGTGTTGATCAGTTGGCTAACGCAGTCAAAGTGACTCTCGGTCCGAAGGGACGTAACGTCGTAATCGAGAAGAAATTTGGTGCACCCCAGATTACAAAGGACGGTGTGACCGTAGCAAAAGAGATTGAGCTTGAGGACAAGTTTGAGAATACGGGCGCTCAGCTCGTGAAGAGTGTGGCTTCGAAGACTGGCGATGATGCAGGTGACGGTACGACGACTGCTACCATCTTGACCCAGGCCATCGTGACAGAGGGTCTGAAGAATGTGACCGCTGGCGCAAACCCAATGGATCTGAAGCGTGGTATCGACAAGGCTGTGAAGGCCGTGACAGAACACATCGCCAAGAGCGCTGAGCAGGTAGGTGACAATTACGACAAGATTGAGCAGGTGGCTACCGTCAGCGCCAACAACGATAAGGAGATTGGTGAGCTGCTGGCAGAGGCTATGCGCAAAGTGTCTAAGGATGGCGTTATCACCATTGAAGAGTCAAAGAGCCGTGATACCCACATCGGCGTTGTTGAGGGTATGCAGTTCGATCGTGGTTATCTGTCTGCTTATTTTATCACCGACAGTGACAAGATGGAGTGCGTGATGGAGAATCCGTACATCCTGATTTACGATAAGAAGATATCCAACATCAAGGATTTCCTGCCTATCCTTCAGCCTGCTGCTGAGAGCGGACGCCCCTTGCTCGTAATTGCCGAGGATGTTGACTCTGAAGCTCTTACTACGTTGGTTGTCAACCGTCTGCGTGGTGGTCTTAAGATCTGTGCAGTGAAGGCTCCTGGCTTCGGTGATCGTCGTAAGGCGATGCTTGAGGATATTGCCACGCTGACCGGTGGTGTTGTCATCAGCGAGGAGAAGGGCTTGAAGCTGGAGCAGGCTACGTTGGAGATGCTCGGTACCTGTGACAAGGTGACTGTATCTAAGGATAACACGACCATTGTGAATGGTGCCGGTGACAAGCAGGCTATTCAGGATCGTATTGCTCAGATTAAGAAGGAGATTGAGGTGACCACGAGTTCTTACGATAAGGAGAAACTGCAGGAGCGTCTGGCCAAGCTCGCTGGCGGTGTGGCAGTGCTCTATGTAGGTGCTAACTCTGAGGTAGAGATGAAGGAAAAGAAGGATCGTGTCGACGATGCTCTTTGCGCTACCCGTGCTGCCATTGAGGAAGGTGTCGTTGCTGGTGGTGGTACTACATACATTCGTGCTCAGGAGGCTCTTGTTGGCCTGAAGGGTGATAATGCAGATGAGCAGACCGGTATCAACATCATTTGTCGTGCTATTGAGGAACCGCTGCGCCAGATTGCTTTCAATGGTGGCCAGGAAGGTGCTGTCGTCGTTCAGAAGGTGCGTGAGGGCAAGGGTGACTATGGCTTCAATGCCCGTACCGATGTGTATGAGGATCTGCGTGAGGCCGGTGTCATCGATCCTGCCAAGGTAGCTCGTGTGGCTCTTGAGAATGCAGCTTCAATTGCTGGAATGTTCCTTACTACAGAGTGCCTCATTGTTGACAAGCCAGAGAAGGAACCTGCTATGCCGATGGGCGGTGCTCCAGGCATGGGCGGTATGATGTAATCTGAAAGTATTGAAAGAGTTAGCTGGAATAACACTATTTTGCTAACCCAACATAACAAATTTGGGGGTGGATTTAGGAATCTATCCCCTTTTTTGATGATTTTGTGCGCACACAACTTAGTTTTTTGATATTTTTTTTGCTGATGATTCAAAAACGTCGTACCTTTGCAGCGTGAACGAGAAATGTCTTCGTTTGCAAGATAGTATTGAAACCATAGAGGTAAAAGATATTTTTTTGATTTGTTTTAGTAGATTAGTTTTTAAGTAGTTTGTTTTTGGAACCGATTGTCGTGAGACACTCGGTTTTTTTGTGCATTAATTTGCGTGGTAAATTGTTTTTTTTCTGCTGATTTCTTTTTGTTTTCGTAGAAATTTGTTATCTTTGCCCTCAATATGAAAAGACTCCTAGAACTATACAAGCATTGGAAAGGTTCGGAACCGGCCAACATTCAGCAGATTCCAGGCGGCGGTAGTAACCGAACTTATTTCCGTTTGACAGATAATGAAGGACAGACAGTTATCGGTGTTATTGGTACCAGCCGGGATGAAGATCACGCGTTTATCTATCTGACCGAGCACTTTTCTCGTCGTAAATTACCTGTGCCAACGATTCTGGCCGTGAGCGATGACCAGTTGCGCTATCTCCAGACAGACCTGGGCAGCATGTCGCTCTTCGACGCGATTCGTGGGGGGCGTGAGGCCGGCGGTCGATATACCTTAAAGGAACAGGAACTACTGAAGCGTACAATCCGTGAACTGCCTAATGTACAAATCCGAGGTGCCCGTGAGTTGGATTTCTCTAATTGCTATCCACAGGCAGAGTTTGACCAGAACAGTGTGCTTTTTGACCTCAATTATTTCAAGTATTGTTTCCTGAAAGCTACCGAACTTGATTTCCATGAATTGAAGTTGGAGGCAGACTTCCGTCTTCTGGCAAAGGACTTAACCAACGATGCGGAGAACCCTGTACCAGAAGTGGAATGTTTCCTTTACCGCGACTTTCAGGCTCGCAACGTGATGCTTGATCATGATGGTAATCCTTGGTTTATCGACTATCAGGGTGGACGCAAGGGTCCGTACTATTATGACCTTGCCTCTTTCCTTTGGCAGGCCAGCGCTAAATATCCCCATAAACTCCGTCGTGAACTGGTTTACGAATACTACAACTCTCTTAAGAACTATACAGAGGTGCCTCCGGTGCGCCATTTTGCCAACCGTCTGTCACTCTTTGTACTTTTCCGTACGCTGCAGGTCCTTGGTGCCTATGGCTTCCGTGGTTATTTCGAGCAGAAAAAACATTTTCTGGAGTCGATACCGCCAGCCATTCAGAATCTTCGTGAACTGCTTGCCAGTTCCACGCGTTTCCATTATCCCTACCTCATGGATATCCTGCGCCAGTTGACAGAGCTGCCGCAGTACCAGCAGGTAGAGGCAACGGCCAAGCGTGCTGATGGTTATAAGACCACAGATTTGAACCCATACAAAGCTCATCCTCAGGACGGACCAGCTACCTTCTCGAAGTACGATGCGCAAGGTCCATTGGTGGTCAGAGTCTTTAGCTTCTCTTTCGGCAAAGGCATTCCTGCAGATGAAAGCGGCAATGGCGGAGGTTATGTGTTTGATTGTCGAAGCACCCATAACCCTGGGCGTTACGAACCTTATAAGAAACTGACAGGACTTGACGAGCCGGTGATTCGTTTCTTGGAGGATGACGGTGAGATCCTGACCTTCCTGGATTCGGTTTATAAGCTTGCAGATGCCCATGTACGTCGCTATATCCAGCGTGGCTTTACTTCTTTGATGTTCTCGTTTGGTTGTACGGGCGGTCAGCACCGTAGTGTCTATTCTGCCCAGCATCTGGCGGAGCATATTCACGAGAAATTTGGCATTGAAGTACGTATCTGTCATAGGGAACAGAATATCAGGCAGACGCTTGAGGCGCGACAGAATTAAGAACGGGACGGGACGCTTGTCGCAATACGTCCTCTGCGTCGCAACAACTTTTGCAATTATTTGAAACAATTCTTTTTTGTATTAGGTAAAAATCCTATTTTTGCATCAAAATTAAATAGATAAAGATATGGCATTAATAGCAGTTTTAGAATTTGGTGACAATAACATCAAGCGTTACTCCAAACAATACTTGGTGTCAAACTGTCGGTTTTTGTTTAATCGCCCCTACAATGCGTTCCGCCCAGATCAGAATGCAAAATGCAATCGGGTAGAGGTTGATGTTGTGGCTCCTGGTAAAGAAGATCTTGGGCTTTTCGAGTGGTTTGCCAGTCAGGGCGTTCGTGACGGACGTATTTTGATCAGTCTGGCGAACGAAGGTAAAGTGGTGGATGGTGATGCACAGGTGCTCTATTTTAACGATGCCAAGTGTTTCACACTGTCCGAGTTCTATGATATCGACGCCTCCAGGCGTCGCATCCTCAAACTTGGTATTACGGCCTCAGAGTTAACTATTGATGATGTGGTATTTTATAATAGATAAGGTATGGCAAAATTATATTCCAACGAATTAAGGGCAGTTGTTTTTCCGAACAATTTCCAAGAGAGTGCTGCCGGTGTGTTGAAGGAGAATTGTCTGACAGTTCAGCATTTTGACTATCAGTGTGAGCACAAACGCAATGAGTCTGGTGAGGTTTATGGTGCTACCGAACCTGTAATACTGAAGTTTACGATTCGTGTCAATTCACCCCATCATGCCAAGGTGTTCTATCAGCGTCTCATGCTGAGTGGGCATTACGAGTACTCTTTGCTCTTTAATGTGACCTATGATGCCAATCAGCGTCTGTCGGATTATGAGGATGGAATGATCGTGGATGGTTATGTGGTTGGTGTGGAGGAACGTTATACCAGTCAGACAGGAAACGCAGGCTCTGATAAGCAGATGTTGCTTGACATAGAAGTGCTGGTCCGCTCTACGATATATCTGGGAAGGGAGGAGCAGAATAATTATAAGAATGTATTTATCCATTAAAATGTAAGACTATGTCTAAATTGGAGTTGACTATTCTTGACGCTTTGTCAGGTACGAAAAAAGAAATAGAGGAAGGAAAGAAAACGACAGATATCAAGATGGTTACCGGTGCGGTCCATTCTGAAGGTCATTGCTCTTATGAAGTGACATATACCCGTACTACCATCACCACGAATGAAGATGGCCTCCCCAAAAAGGAGAAGGATACTTCTACTGGCCTTCTGAGCTTTGCATTTAGTCTTCAGAATATACGTTTCGTGAAGCAAATGTATAGCCCTAATGAGATATACGCAGAGATTCAGATTGCACCAGGAACAGTCAAATCGGGTGATCCTGACACTACTATTACCTATAACGCAAGTGTCGATTGGGATATTCTACAAAAATCGTTAATCAACAAACGACTGTATCTTGACTGTGATGGTTATGAGGTTTGTAACGACTACTATATCCACGAGCTTATTCCAGAGTATAAGAAAGATGCTATGTATGTCACTTTAAAGATGTACAGTCCAGATAAAATGTTGACTATTAAAGAGTCCTGCCGTTCGTATGTGAGTAAGAAGTTGTGGTCGGAAATTGTTACAAAAGAGGTTGAACAATATCATTTACCTTATTCTGCTGATACTCATTTGGAATGCTTTGATAGTAGCGTGAATATTAGGAAAAAGGTGAATAATACATATCAGGAGCACATTTTTCCCTATCTGGTGCAGTATAATGAAAGTTTCTATGATTTTCTGAAGCGTACTGCCAACCGGTGGGGGGAGTTTCTTTATTATGAAGATAATTGTTTGGTAATCGGTTATTATGACACTTGTGCTAACTCTACGGAATTGAAGGACATGATATCTTCTCGAACTTATCGTGACCTGACGTCCGATCTGTTGCGACCAAATGCCAGCGGACATACTGGAGAGGCTCAGGCACAGGAACAGATTCTGAACAATGTGCTCAATAAAGGAAAATATAATGTGGTCAAAGGTGAAATCAATAGTTTAGGCGATACATCGATTGATGGTGATAAATATGTATTTAAGAAACTAAGTAACTTTTTGCTTTTTGACAAGACTATTTATCAATTTCTTGTGAATGAAGGTGTTGATGATCTCATTTCATATAAAATGGCTTCTACTCACAGTAATAAGCTGAACAAGACATTTGATGATGCTTATTTCAATAGTAAGAATAAGAGCTATGTCAGATATGATAAGGAGCAGTTTAAAAATGAAAATGCGTATAATGAGTTTTCTGAAATCGATCCTATTCTGACTAGTAAAGTATATCTCGACATCGTAAAAAAAGAGGTTTCTTCAGGGCGACAAGCTGTTGTCCTCGATTTTGATACGTCATATCCCGATGTGAAACTTGGTTCGATAATAACAGTCTATGGTAAAAAGTACCTTGTTGTTCATGTGGAAGGCTATCAGCCAGAAAAAATAGTGATAGAGAATAACAAGTATATAAAACGTGTGGTCGATACGGAGACAGTAAAATATAAAGTGATTGCCATCCCCGAATACAAGGAATCGAACAAAAAGGAAGAGGACACAACGGACGATGTGCAAGTTTCTGTTTTTTATCCACCATTGTTGCCGACGGGACATGTTAGGCGCTCTGGACCGCAGTTGGCTAAGGTTGTAGATGCTGATGATCCTTTGCGGCAGAATCGTGTGCGAGTTAAGTTCTCTTGGCAGACGACTGGAGATATGCAGACCCCATGGCTGGTCTATATTACACCAGCATCAACAAAACGAGCGGGTATCCATGGTCGGCATTATGTTGGTGAGCCGGTGTTAGTTGACTATGAAAATGGCAATATTGAGAGTCCCTATGTAATGGGTTCTATGGAATCGGAGCATCCAAGTGTGTTTAATACAAATTCGATTGTCCATATGACTCCTGCTGGACAGCGTATTGTGATGGGTGATGGTACAGGTTCGGGACTGACAGCCTTTTTGGCTTCCATGCATCCGGCAACAAAAGTGGTTAATGGCGCCTATCCTGGTGATAAGTTTAAATTTGATGCGAGCGAACGTTTTGAAGGCGGTATTGAACTAAGTGATTATTATGGTATATGGAGTATCAAAGGGAGTACCAATGACCGAAATATCTCCATCAAGTCTCCTTGGGGGGATGTGAAAATTAATGCCTTTACTGGTATTACGATTGGCGCCCCAAATGGTAATGTGAAGATTCAGGGCAAGAATGTCTCGATAGAGGCTGGCTGTAACCTGACACTGAAATCTGGCATTAATATTAAACAGAAATGGTTTATGGACGGCGAGAATGCAAGCATGGCGACGCTCGGGGCCACGATTTCCAAAACAGTTACTGCAAAACTTGCGTCTCTACTCATAAACTGTTTCGATTTGTCATTGTTACGCCATCTTATGGAGATTGCTATTAAGCCAGTGGAGGGAAAGATAAAAATAACGGCTGGTCGTTATCTGATGCTTGAGGCTGGTGGTAAAGAAGTTGCCTATCCGATTGATGCTTATGGGGATAGTGCGAAGAGAACTAAAGTTAACAAGGATTCTAAAACTGAGGAGTTCAAAAAAGACATCAATTGTGCAGAGTCGTTTGAAAGGCTAAAATCAACAATCGATTTTAACTATTCCCGTATGGAGGCTTTTTATAATGACGTCCGTCAGAGAAAGGGTGAATTGGAAAATTTGATTAATGATTGTAAGAATGCCAAGCAGGAGCTACAATGCAAGAGTGTGGAGAATATTATTGCTGCTCTTTGGGATAATCCACGTCATGACCAGAAAGCGCTATTGGAATTCAAGGGCATATTAAAGGATGTGAGCGCTGATGGTGATATTGATGATGATATTATGAAAAAATTCCTTCCTGCATTAGGAGCAATGGCTCATCAGAGGATGATAGACAATCCAGACTTCAGGAGACGAAGATGGAGGGATGCTGTCGGCCGACAGGAAGCGAAGAAGGAGAGAATCCTTAATATTGTCAAGCAGATAAGCGATTTAATTCGGACTCTAAAGGAATTCAATGTGATAAGTAACGTGGGCCATAGGTATGGGACGTTTAATCGTGTAGTGACAAATCCTGCTAATCTTACGGATGATTGTCTGTTTAAGACACTTAAAGATAAGGATGATTATAAAAAACTGACTGCTCAATTCCAGGTTTCTCCGGAAGAGAAGAAGAAGCTTTATCGAAAAATGTTTATAGCTTTGGTAAACGGATTCGGTATTCCTCGTGCTGCCACGGAAAGTTCCGGTCTCGCAAAGCCAACTGTGTTCCCAGAGCCTCAACCCAACTGTTCGGATGCTGATTGGACTAAGTATTGTAATAGTATACAATACCTAAGGAAAAAGAAAGAAAAGAAAGACGGTTTTTGGTCAGCAGCTGGCAATGCCTTTCTTGATCCATTTAAGAATGTGATAAAAAATAGTGAAGCTGGATCTGATGAAAAATCTTTTGGCTCCAGTAAAAAAGGTGAGATTCTTTTTGCAAGCGAGGATGGTACGATGGTTCTCGACAGGGGAATCTACCGAGCCAATGTAGGTGGCACAGAAGATTATTATGATGATAACCGGCGACCTCTAGGAAATGGTAATGTCTCGAGAGTGAGAAATGCCATGTTGGACGTTTGATTTTGATATAAGGAGAATGACTATGGATTATATATTCGACGATTGGAAGAAAATTTTGAGTGACTTCCAGAATAGTGTGGAGAAGGATCTTGAAGAGATTCATAAGCAGAAGATGGCTGTGCAACAGATGAAAACCGATATTTTCGAGCGCTTGGATCAGGGCCAGTATATCTATGACGAAAAACGTATCGTGCTCTCTGCACCAGAGATTATCATCGGGCATGTTGATAGAAGCGGTGACCTGAAAGGAAGTGGAAAGGTGATTATCCGCGGATCAGAAGTCGGTGTCGAGGGCGTTGGTAAGACAGGCTCAATCATCAGCCGAGCCCCTATCATCCAACAGACGGCTGTGGATCCTGGTATTGATGGCCAGGAGGCAGTGGTCTATCCTCATTCTGCTGTCTTGACTCAGGCTCGTTCGGTGGTACTTCAAAGTAATGATGCTACAGACGCCTTCTCCTGTCCAGTTGCCATACCAGGTAGTAGTGGTATTTCCATCCATGCTGATCAGGCGCTGGATATCGATGCTTCTGTTTCAAGTGAAACTCGTAAGACTGCTATCGAGGCCAATGTGTCTGCACTGAAGAAACAGAAGAGTGATTTGAAGACTGTTACTGCCAATCAAAAGAAGAGTATTGAGACTTTCTTCACTGACATTCAGAAGATAGTGGATGACGATGATAAGAAAAACGATGGTTTTATGAATACCCGTGTGAACATGGTGGATATCGAGAGGAATCGGGCCAAGGTGGAGAGTATGACTTCCACACTATATCGCCAGACCATTGAATTTATTCATAGCGTTTCGAAAATGGCTGAATTAAATCGTCAGATTAAGGCCTTGGAGGCAGAGAAGCAAGCCATCAAGTCGGGAGATGAATTCAAGAAGAATACAACTGGAGCCCAACTGTCGCTTAACGCCGAAAACATCAGTGTGACAACGGTGGATGGCGATAGTAAATTTCGTTCGAATGACGGGGCGGGTATCAATGTTTGGACTCCCCAGATGGCTGTCAGTATGAACCAGCCAGATGGTACGCTCGTGGATAAGAGTGCGTTCTGTGTGACATCTGAAAATGTGCTGATTTCCACTGGCAATCCGAAAGCTGACGGTAGTGAGATCTTGGCTTCTGGTCAGGTAAGCATTTCGTCCAAATCTGTCAACATAGAGGCGATGGATTACCAAAAGAAGGATAAAAACTTTACGGAGAAAGGATTGGCCGCTGATGGTAAGGTAAATATCACCGCCAAAACCATTGAGGTGGCCACGACGAATCCAAAGGACATTACCCGTGACGATAAGGGTAAGGTAACCAAAGGTGAATATAAGGCAGAAGGTGATGTTGTCATCCGGTCGAAGACGGTGGCCGTAGAGACTCTTGACTACGAGGTGGCCGACGGCAAGTTGAAGGCCAAGACACTGACTAAGGATAGTAAGATTGAGATGCGCTCAGAGAAGATGGGTATGCTGGCGGCTGATACAGAAGGCAAAGCCACGGGTAGCATCAGCCTGAATGCTAAGGCAGTAGCCGTGAAGTCGATGGATGTCGATAAGGAGAAACTCACTGACGACAAACTTGCTGCAGGCAGTACGATGACGCTTGTTTCTGAGAAGATGTATGTAGGCTCGAAGTCGAAGGATGTCAAGAGCAAGAAGATTCAGGCTGTGAGTGAAGAGATTGGAGCCTTCGCTGATAAGACCTTGGAAATACAGCAAGGCGATGGCAAGGCTGTGGTACAGCTCGATGGCGGCAATGCTTCTGTCGGCGGTAGCAAGACCGGAATCTTTGGTGCTACAACCATTAATGACAAGACAGAAGTCAAAGGCGAATTTAAGGCTCCTAAAGCAACGATTGACAATCTGGAAGCGAAATCCTCGTTTAAGTCGCCTAATATCAGTGACGGTATGGGCGTAGGTGGTGCCGGAGGCGGTGGTAGCCTTAGTGCAAAACTCAAGACCGAGGATGCACCAAAATAATAACGGGTGAGTTGTGAAACATCAAAATTGAAACGATTAATTAGTAAAGATATGAAACGTTCTCTTATAAATCAGTTAAATCAACTGTCAGAACAACTTAAAGGCTATGTTGCGGCTTTGAATTATCGCTATCTGAATCTCTGCGTCAAAGCAGAAGAAGTCTCATTGCTGCCAGTACAAGTGGCCATAGAGGGGGAGGTGAAAAATTTAGAAGATGTGGCTTATGCCGGTAAGAAGGGTGGGGATGACTATTCTCTCTTTATTGTGCCAAAGTATGAGGAAGACTTACAGCCTATATCTGAGGCAGTCATGCATTTCCATCCGGAGTTTATCCAAAAGGTTGAAAAAGAAACGGTGGATCCTGGTGATGGTAGTGGCAGTCAGGAGATACCATTGCTAAAATTGACTGTTCCCGAAGTGAATGATGATCGTTACGACGTATTGAAACAGGGTACAAAGACCTTCTATGATATGTGCAAGGCCGATATGGAGGCTGCTGGCATTGAAACGGAAAGTCAACTCGCTGTTTTGGGGTTAGAAGAGAAACCCGAAGATATGGATAATCTAAAAAAAGCGATAGACGAGGTTAGCGATATCTGGAAAAAGAAGAGGGATGAATTGTATGATGAAAAACTCAAGGAGATTGAGGAGGCCCATGACAAATGGAAGGCCGAACAGGCCGGTAAGATGGAAAAAGAGCAGAAAGCTGCTAATGAGAATCGCGTGGCAACCTCGATGCGGCTTACTCCAGATAATGATGAACAATAACATACAATGAAACAATATGAAAAAACATTTATTTAACATGATGGCTTCGGCCGTTTGTGTGCTGGCGATATTTGGTTGCTCAAAGTCTTCTGATCCTTATACGCCTGGACAGTCTGATATTGATATTTATAACATGCGTTTTATGTCGTATGTCGGGTGGTCGATCAATGATAATCAGGATTGGGGCTTCGATGTTTCTAATAAGACTAAAAGTGCTACACGTGGTGAAGAAAACGGATATTTCATCACAGACAAATACGAAAAAGAATACACAAAATCTTATTTTACGCAGGCACTTGATAGCCTTCCCGAAGGCCAAAAGGTCGCTGAGAAAATCAGGAAGAACTTTGAGTTCATCTCCAGAGGTCCATTTCGATTCGATATCGTGTTCTCCTCTACCAAGGAAGAGTTTGAAATCGGCTACTATTATTACAATCCCAAAACACAAACTGCTGCCGATCGTAAAGAAGTGAAATTTGTCAGCCAGTTTGTAACCGACTTGGGGAAGAATAACTATTTTCAATATACTACAAAGTCTAGTCCTTCAATTTCTGATTGGGAAACACCAAAAGCATCATGGGGCTATACGATATGGACAACCCTTGAAGCTAAGATGCTGCATGCCAAGATGATAACGTTGAAAACAGAAGATGTGCCAGTTGGCTATAGGGTTGGCTTCTATGTCAAGAATCCGAAAGATCCGGGACAGACAGTCTATACCAACCGTTTCTTGAACAAGGATGAGCAGTACTTCTTTGCTGTCCTAGCCAGTAAGGATGGCGATTTGTCACATTCTTATGTGGTGGGTATGGAAGACCGTGCCTCTGCTGAAGCCTGTGATTTTGACTGTAACGACGTGATGCTTGCTGTGCATAAGGATTTGGAAGATACGTTCCCATTGCTGGTTGAACCCGTCAAACCGACACCTGTTCAGACTACATGGCGTGTCATCGCAGAGGATTTGTCTGTGCAGGATAATACAGACTTTGATTTCAATGACATTGTACTGGATGTGACATTAACCAATTCTGGTGCAGACTGTGTGCTCCAAGCTGCTGGTGGTACTTTGCCGATACGTATCAATGGCGATAACAATCTGGAGGTTCACAAATTATTCGGCGTGAACCAGGATGTGCTGGTGAATACTAAGGCTGAAAAAAAGGGTTTGAAAGGTGCAACTAAGGATCCTGTAAAGTTCTCAATAACGGGTTCTTTCTCCTCGGTCAAGGATGTTAAGATTGAGGTGAACAAGGGTAAGCCCAATGAGCCTAAGTGGATTGAACTCTATGCAGGTAAGGGGGAACCTGCTTGTAAGATACTTGTAAAAAATACCTTCCTTTGGCCCGATGAGCGTGAGAGTATCAAGGATGTCTATCCGAAGTTCATCAATTGGGTGAAAGATCCATCCGTTGTCTGGTATCCCTGATTCAGACAGTCTTGAATGTGACCATCAGCACATCATCTGACTGATCGGCATTGCCACGATAACTCTCCAAGGCTTCTTGCATCTTGGAGAGAATTTTTTGCGGGCTATCGCTGGCAAGGGCACAGTTCTTCAGACGTGTCAACATGCGCTTTTGTCCATAGGGTTCGTGAGAACTGTTCTCTGTCTCATAAAGGCCATCGTTATAGATAAAGAGTGTGAAATCATCGATAAGCGTGATGCTCTGTTCCATGTATTCATAATCTTCCATGATGCCAACGGGGATATTCGGATTTGTATCCAATAGGTTGGCGCCTGTAGCTGGACTGAGTACGACAGGTGCAGGATTTCCTGCATTGCAATAGGTCAGCTTTGCTGTATCGAGGTTGAGCACACCGACGAGAAGCGTGGCAAACATCTGATTATGATTAATGGTGCAGAGCGTATTGTTCATTGATGTGACAATGGCAGCAGGTGAGGGCGTCGCCCCTTCTTTGCATTGCATGGTGGCAGATGTACGGAAGATACTGCGGGTAACAGACATCATCAAGGCTGCTTTTACATTGCTGCCGGGCACATCGCCAATACAAAAAACGAGATTTTTACCTGTGTAGAAGTAGTCATAGAAATCAGCACTCACATCAGGAGCGGGAATAAGACATTCTTCCACATTAAGGTGGTGACGTGCGTTCTCAGCTTCAGAATCTTTTGGGAGCATGGCCGCCTGAATATCGCTGGCAATTTGGAGTTCCTTGCCTAGCAAGTCTTGTTCGGCAATAAGCCAGTTCACCTGCTTGATCTTCTTTCCAAAGCGCCAAACAATCCAGATGATTAATATCAGGGCAAGCAACTGCAGGATGAAACCGATAATGTTAACCCTGTCGAGTGCACTATAGACGGTATCTTCCTTTTGGGCAAGATCTTTGAAGTGTACGTCTGCTGTTAAAATACCAATGACATTTCCTTGACTATTATGGATGGGTTGCCCGTAGGTGTGAATCAGCAGACCAGATCCTCCTGTATCGGTATATGGTTCACTCCATATGGCAGAATCTGCCTTGAGAGGCTGAATATACCAATCTTGTTCTGTGTAATCATAAGGGAGGAGCTTGGTGCGAGGCTGATACTTTCCGTTCTTTGACTCTGGGTATGCAAATGGGGCAAAAAGACTATCTTTCTCTGGGTAGTAGCCTGGTTTCATAGCGATTGCACAACCCACAATGTGCTCATTGCGTGCTACTAGCCGTGAAGCTATTCCATAGAATTTGTCTGGTTCTTGCAAATTGATAAGTACATCACCCATTGCATTTTGTACAGCCGTCTCTACGTTTGTCTTCAAGTTTACAATGCGTTGAATCTCGCGAAGATCACGGTAGGCCTTTTCTGATGTCTGTCGTTTGACGTTAGAACGTGTGTAAGCGTATTGGGCGATATTGAATACCTGCGAAAGAACGGCGGCTACGATAACCAAAATAAAACTGGTTCGTGTACGCTTTATGATTTGCTTGACTTGTATCTTGTTCATTCTTGTTGCAAATTATTCGTTTTCAGGCGCAAAATTACAATTTTTTTTGGTTCAAACAAATTTATGACTACCAAAAGTTCAAAAAACATCTCCAAAAGGCCTTTTTCTCATCGAAAAGTACTAACTTTGCAGGCATGAAACAGGCAATGATATTTGCTGCGGGTCTTGGAACCCGGTTGAAACCGCTGACAGACTCGATGCCTAAGGCTCTTGTTAAGGTAGGAGGAGAGCCTCTCTTGTGGCATGTCGTCATGAAGCTGAAGGCTGCAGGCTATGAGCGCATTGTAGTGAATGTGCATCACTTTGCTCAGCAGATTGTTGATTATCTGCAGCGGAATGATAATTTTGGCATAGATATTCGTATCAGTGATGAGACCAGTGGACTATTGGAAACTGGTGGCGGAATTCGCAAGGCCTTGCCGTTGTTTGATGCTAATTCGCCAGTACTTATCCATAACGTGGATATCTTAAGCAATCTTGATCTTAGTGAACTTACTCAAGTGGAACAAGCGCCTGATGCGTTGCTTGTTGTGAGTCGTAGACAGACAAAACGGTATCTGCTTTTTGACGAAGAAACCATTCTTAATGGATGGACAAATATAGAATCTGGCGAGGTGAAGAGTCCTTATAAGGGACTGGATCCTTCGGCCATGAGACAATTGGCTTTCAGCGGAATCCATGTTATTTGGCCTCGTGTTTTCCCGTTGCTTGAATCGATGCCAGAACGTTTTGGTATTATTGATTTCTATTTGAAATACTGCCATCAGTGCGCATTTCTTGGTTTCGAGAAGAAAGACCTGCAGTTGATGGATGTCGGGAAGCTCGAGACCCTTGATCAGGCTGAGAAATTTTTTAAACAAATATAAGTAAAAATGACACAGAAGATTATTATTTTGGATTTCGGTTCACAGACGACCCAACTTATTGGTAGGCGTGTGCGTGAACTGGATACCTTCTGCGAGATTATGCCTTACAACAAGTTCCCGAAGGACGACCCAAGTGTGATAGGCGTCATCTTGAGCGGTTCGCCATTTAGCGTTCACGACCCAGAGGCGTTTAAAGTCGATCTGTCACAGTTCGTAGGCAAGATTCCTGTATTGGGAATCTGCTATGGGGCGCAGTTTATTTCGCATACTCTGGGTGGTAAGGTGGAAAAAGCAGACTCCCGGGAGTATGGTCGTGCCAATTTGCAGACGGTCGACACGGAAAATCCGCTCTTCAAAGGCTTTGAACAGCATTCGCAAGTGTGGATGAGTCATGGTGATACCATTACGGCTATCCCTCAGGATTTTAAAGTGATAGGCTCGACGGCTGATGTGGTCAATGCTGCGTTTGCCTCAACAAAACAACCTGTATGGGCAGTGCAATTCCATCCGGAAGTGTTTCATACTCTTCAGGGTAAGGATTTGTTAAGGAATTTCGTTGTTGGTATTTGCGGGTCTAAGCAAGAGTGGAGTGCTGCTTCATTTGTTGATTCTACAGTAGCCGAGTTGAAGGAACAATTAGGAAACGATCGCGTCATCCTTGGTCTTTCTGGCGGCGTTGACTCGTCTGTAGCTGCGGCTCTTTTGAATCGTGCTATCGGCTCGCGTCTTACCTGTATTTTCGTTGATCATGGCATGCTCCGTAAAAACGAATTTAGTCAGGTGATGAATGACTATAGGGTCCTTGGCCTAAACGTAATAGGTGTTGATGCGTCAGAAAAATTCTTCAAAGATCTTAAAGGTGTGACGGATCCAGAACAGAAACGTAAGATTATAGGTCGAGACTTTGTTGAGGTCTTTAACACAGAGGCAAAGAAAATCACAGATGCCAAGTGGCTTGCACAAGGTACGATTTATCCAGACAGAATAGAGTCGTTGAACATCACCGGTAAGGTCATTAAAAGCCATCATAACGTGGGCGGTCTACCTAAGGAAATGCACTTGCAGTTGTGTGAGCCGCTGAAATGGCTCTTTAAAGACGAAGTGCGTCGTGTTGGGCGTCAGCTCAGTATGCCAGAGCATCTTATTACCCGTCATCCTTTCCCAGGTCCTGGTCTGGCGGTGCGTATTCTTGGTGACATTACGCCTGAAAAAGTTCGTATTCTTCAAGACGCTGATGATATTTATATTCGTGGCCTGCGTGACTACAAAGTAAAACTATCAGGCGAAGAGGCCCGAAAAGTTCTGGCTGCAGGTGTGCCTGCTGAGTTGCAAGACGGAGAGGTCGAAGTATCGCTTTACGATCAAATTTGGCAGGCTGGTGCCATTCTCCTCTCAACGGTTCGAAGTGTAGGCGTGATGGGTGACGAACGGACTTATGAACATCCCGTGGCTCTGCGGGCTGTTACTTCTACAGATGCGATGACGGCCGATTGGGCTCATCTGCCATATGATTTCATGGCAAAAGTATCGAATGAAATCATTAACAAAGTGCGTGGCGTTAATCGTGTTTGTTATGACATCTCGTCAAAGCCGCCCGCAACTATTGAGTGGGAATAGTTTTTTGATGCGAATCTCGGCCCACGTACCTTGATCATTTCGAGGTACGTGGGCCGTTGTTTTTGAGAGACATGGCGCAAAGGCTTGCAATCACGTGTATTGTCAAACTCCTTTTTTTCTGATAAATGGCGCCTTTGAAGCCCTTGAGTTTCTTGCTTGTGTTAAATAATGTAAATCTTTAATGTTTTGTGCCGTGTTACTTATTCTTTTTCTTGATTTTTTTCCTATTTTTGTAGCCAAATTAAACGTGTAACTTTTGATATGAATTCAAAACTTAAAACTATTGCAAACTCTTTTGCGGAAGAATATTGTAGCGATGCAATTTATCCAGCGCATCTTTTTAAGGCTATCCTTCATAAGGAAATTGGCCTGGTGAATTTTATTGAGAGCGAACTGGACAAGGATTATTATTATTTGCAAGACTGGGCTGACGTTCAGATGCAACTTGCTCCACGTGCAGTGCGTCCGATGCGTGATTTGGAATTTAGTGAGGAGTCCCAGGCCGTTATCGAGGAGGCTGAGAATTATCAAGTTAAATTTAATCTCGATGAGTGCACAGATGTTTGTGTATTGGCTTCATTGGTAACGCCAGGTGTTGGCTTTACGTTCGATCAGTTGAAGACTTTGCCCCTTACCCCTTCGGATATAAGTGCAAAGATGGCTGGTGGTGCGAATGTAGAAGCGCCATATATGGAAGGCGCGGAGTTGACAAAGCATACGGCTGCTGTAGGTGGAAAAGGTTCCTTGGCCAAATATTGCATTGACAAAACTGCAGTAGCCCGTGCTGGTAAGCTCGACAATGTGATTGGCTTTGAAAAGGAAATCTCTGTAATTTATGAAATCCTCGGCCGTAAGACTAAGGCAAATCTTTTGATTACAGGAGAATCCGGTGTTGGAAAGACATCACTTGTCAATGGCTTTGTCCGTGAGTTGGCTGCCGATCATGTGCCCGGTTTCCTGAGTGGTGCTGTGGCCTATGAATTGGATACTGCAATCCTTGGAGGAGATGCTCAGTATAAAGGGGAAGTGGAAGACCGATTCAAGAATGTTATAATGGAAATTGAGGCGCTCCCCAATGCTGTATTGATTATCGAGTCAATTGACAAACTATTCGATAAACAAGGCTCTTTGTTTGGCGCGTCGGCTATTTTAAAGAATGAGCTAAGCAAGGGGCGTTTGCAATTACTTGCCACTTCAAGCATTGATGGATACACAAAAAATATTGAGACCGATAAGGAGATGGTCTCAAAATTAGAGAAAATAACTATTGAAGAGCCGACAGCAGATCTTTCACTTCGTATTCTGAAAGGAGCCATTGCTGCATACGAGGACTATCATAAACTAACTGTTGACGAGACGGTCATGAGTGATGCTATCCGCTTGGCCAAGCGCTATCTGACGGAGAAATCGCTACCTGACTCAGCTTTTGATCTGATTGACCGTACGATGGCCCAAGTGAAGACGATGAATGATCTGACTGGTAGCATTATTGAGGACCTTCGTGGTAAACTAGAAAATGTCAAGGGACGGGCAGATAACAAGGGCGCTGCAGACGAAGCTCTAATGAAAGAGCTTGACTGGCTCAATTACGAATTGTTCAATAAAGTCAGTTGTATTCTTCTTGCTGGTGTCGATTCTGATACTGATTTCAGTAAAATTGCAACCGTCCAGGAACGTTTGGATTTCTTGTCGGGAATACTTGATAAGTTATCAGAATTGAGCGCTGAGAAACGTACGGAACTGAAAAGTGATGACTTAAGTGCAGTTGTTGCTAAGCAGACAGGTATCCCTCTTGGAAAGGTTCAGACTAAAGAGCGCGATCGCTTGATGGGTGCAGAGGAGACCCTGAAGAAACGTGTTGTCGGTCAGGACCATGCCGTAAAGAAAGTGCTAGATGCTGTATATGAGGCGCGCTCGGGCTTGAGTAAGAAGGGTCAGCCTATGGGCTCGTTCTTCTTCCTTGGTCCGACAGGTACAGGTAAGACAGAGTTGGCAAAAGCCCTTGCCACTTTCCTCTTTGGTGACGAAAGTGCGCTTATCCGCTTTGATATGTCTGAATTCAAGGAGGAACATTCTGTAGCCCTGCTTTATGGCGCGCCTCCGGGATATGTGGGTTATGAAGAAGGTGGATTGTTGGTCAACAAGATTCGACAGAATCCATATAGTGTCGTGTTGTTTGACGAGATTGAGAAGGCTCATAAGTCGGTGTTCGACCTGTTCCTCCAGATTCTAGACGAGGGCAAGCTTCACGACCGCCTAGGCCGTGTGGGTGACTTCTCGAATGCTCTTATCCTTTTTACTTCGAATATTGGAGCCCAGACCATTGTGGAAAAGTTCAACAGTGGTATCATTCCCGAGAATAACGAGCTCATGGATATCATGCAGGGATTCTTCCGTCCGGAGTTCTTGGCACGTCTGACGGAAATCGTACCATTCTCACCGATTACGGATAAGATCGTAATTTCTATTTTTGATATTCATCTAAAGGGTCTCTTGAAGTTGCTTGAGGAACAGAATATAACTCTTACCTTGACCCCTGAGGCTCGTCAGGCAATCGCTTTGCGTGGTTATAACCAGCAGTATGGTGCTCGACCTGTACTTGGCGTCATTCGAAAGGAGCTCCGTCATCCTATTTCTAAAATGATGATAGCCGGCAAGGTGAAACCTGGAGATAATATTGAAGTACGGTTGGACAAAGAAAGTCAGGCTGTATTCGTCATCAATGGCAAGGCAGAATCCGTATCGGAGAAACCTAAGAAGGAAAAAAAGTAACTAAATATTTATTAATTTCTAAATTTGTATAATTATGGCAATGAAAGAGAATTTCATTTCGATGGCTCCAGATGAGGAGTCCAATGCGAAAGTCAGTTTGATTGATCAAAACAAAACCCTGATGATTGATCAGTACACAACCGATGTAGAGGCAGGTGCCCCTGAGTTTGTTGAGGATATCCATAATATTGATGATGCTTTCGCTCACTTCAAACCGAAAGTGGAAGTTAGCTTCACAGATGCTGAGGGCGGTTCGGTCAACGAGACTCTGCAGTTTGGTGAGCTTCGTGATTTTGAGGCACAGGGCGGTAAGGGCAAGTTAGTGCAGAACAGTCCGTTCCTGTCTGGTGTAAAGGAGAATATTGATACGAACCAGAAAATCCGTAAGAGCATAGAACAGAATCGTAAGCTTCGTGACATCCTGAAAGAGGCTGGCAGTCGTGAGGAACTGAAAGAGATGCTTCAGTCTATGCTGTCTGAACTGGAAGGTGCTGATAAATAATTTGGCATGGACTCATTATGGCAAAGAAAATTGAAGAGTTGGAAAAAGAGATAGCCCGTTTGGAACAGGAAAACGAGCGGCTTGATATGGAGAATGTACGCCTAATGGGACGCAATCTCCTAATGAGTGAACAATTGAATTCCTGGTATGAGCTGAAACAGCGCGTCAGTTGGCTGAAGGCAGAGATGCAGCGTGGACAACGTTTGATGGCAAAAGCTGATATGGTTGATGACGCAGAGCTGTTAGCCATGCTGGAAAATAGATTGGAGCAAGAGCCTGGTCTGGTGACTCCTGAATTTGGAATGAAAGAATTGGCTGAGTTGATAGGCGTGTCGCAGGCACGACTGATACGTCTTTTTCGTAATTCGACAATCTTCAGATCGCCAGATGAGTATTTGGAAAACCTCCGTTTGGTGCGGGCCTTACAGCTGCTTAGGGATCACCCCGAGTATGGTATAGCCGCAATCAGTGCTGAGGCAGGCTATAACTCTGTTCGTACCTTGCAGCGACGCATGAGTGAGGTTATAGGTATGACACCTGTTGAATTCCGTATGATGACAGAGAAAGTATAGCTTCTAAGCGACAGCATGGAGGTTGGTTTTGGTGTTTTGTCGTCAAACAACTCCTCTGTCGCTACATAATCATAAAAATCCAGAAGAATTCTGGGACTTAATTAAAAATATGGTATTAATTTTGCAATAGAAAAAGTTTAAATATTATGGCTGATACAGAAATGCAGAAAGCACAGGCCGCTCAACAGGCGGGTGCAGAACTTCAGGAGAAAGGTAAAGATGTCTCCAAGCTTTTATCCGCTTTTGGCGGATTCAATGCCATTCGTGGTTTTATGCCTGATGCGGATAATATGAATCCCGCACGTAAGGCAGCCAAACAAGTGTTCCTGACGGATAAGCGCTTTAAAGATAAGAGAGAAGGACTCAAACGTGACATTACTCGTTGGCTTGAGTTGCTTGAGGATTCTAGCCTCGAGAGTGCAACAGGTTTCGCTGATGCCTGTAAGCAGGAAGAGGAGAAATATACAACTTTATTGAAGCAGGGCATAACTGACGCTCTCTACGCTACCCAGAATTTGGAGCGTAGCTATCGTGAGCTCGACTCTTTCTTTAAGACTTGTGGAACCGATAAGGTGAAGAACCTTCGTATCATTAACGTTGTGAAAGAAGATATTGCCGATGCCGATTCTGGTTTCTCACAAGAGGTGGAGAATATTCTGCGTAATGGCTTTGACCGTCTGAGTTTGAAGGATGCCTATAGTCTCGTATGTATTCCTGGCGCAGTGCTGACAGATAAGGTTGATCTGCTCCGTTGGGCAAAGATGGCCTTTAAGTATAAGGTAATGTTAATTACTGACCATGCTGATGAGTATTCATTCGATGATCTTCAGGCAAATACGGAAGGTTATCGCGATAGCGATCAGGAGCTGATGAATGTTGTGATGACGGCAAACTGGATTGTAGGTCGCGAGGCAGAGAAAATGTCGTCTGATGAAGAAGACTCTAAGGCTTTCTATATCGCTCCTGCTGCAGCACTTTGTGGAAAATTGTATGACGAGACTGCAAACATGGCTCAGGGCGCTGGCGGTAAGAAGTATGGAACGCTTGATGGCGTAAAGGGCGTGAAGAGTGATTTGCTGAAGTCTGAGATCGCTTCACTGATGGATAATCAGGTTATCCCAATGGTTTATAGTGAGGGACGCGTGATGGCATTCAATAATACTACGCTTTACAATGGTGACCTTGATGCGATGAAGGAATATCCTATTGTTCGTGTATTTGACTGGGTGAAGAAAGTCCTAATGAACTTCGTGCATGAGGTGGCACTTGAGAACTGGGATCCGTACAATTCGCCAAAGAACCTGAAAAGCAAGATTCAGGAGTTCCTCAATATGTATAAAGGCTACGGAAACCTTTTCCAGAATTATGAAATTGGTGAGCCGAGACAAGATCCTGTTACCAAGCAGATTACTTGTGATATAACCTTGACTCCTTTCTATGCAGCCAAGAACTTTATTATCAAGGTTGCTGCAGATAAGAAAGCTAAAGAGGCAGCATTGGCAAGCGAATAATTTTGAATTCTTTCAATATTAATAAACTAAATTTGACGAATTATGGCAAAGACTCCAGTAACAATGAAGGTTGACGGTTACAAGGACCGTGAAGTAATGATGGTAAACTACGAGTTTGAGCAGGAGACAGATGTAGAGGGACAGATGAGTGGTATTCCCCGTGGTGGTAAAATTACTGTCCGTGTGAAGGCCATGAACGACGGTACCCCTGATCTACTGGCTTGGATGACAGAGCGCAACCTGCCGAAGAACGGAAGCATCGAGTTCCTCGAGACGAAGACCGGCAAGGCTATGAAGACTATCAAGTTCACCAACGGCTACTGCGTTGACTTCGAGGAGAAGTGGGAAGACAAGGCTGGCCACTTTGAGGAGATCGTTATCACCTGCAAGCAGATTGAGGTTGGCTCTATCAAGTTCGAGAACGAGTGGGCATAATTTGTGTTTTAATATAAAAGGAAACAAGATATGGCAGAGAATGTAACACCAGTAACCCTCGAGGTAAAGGATTTCAAGGCACGTGAGGTAATCTTAGTGGATTACAAGTTCAATCAGGCAACTGATCGTGAAGGACAGATTTCAGGTATCCCCCGTGGCGGACGCGTCAATATCCGCGTGAAGGCCCTGAATGATGGTAACGCCGAACTGCTTGGCTGGATGCTGGCTCCGACAGATCCGCGCGACTTCACTATCAAGTTCCAGAGCACGGTTGACGGCAAGGACATGAAACAGCTGAAGGGCACAGGCTGCTACTGCGTGAAGTACAAGGAGTATTGGGCAGATGGTGAAGAGCACTATGAGGACATTGAGATTGTATGTCAGAAGCTCGAGAACGGCCCGGTAGTCTTCGAGAATCCTTGGAAGTAAATAATGTCATGTAACCTTTGGCCTGGCCGAGGGGTTGGGCTGAAGGTTATATATAATATTAAGGTTTATGGGTAAATTTGTAACGATGGGCGCAATGCTCCAATGCAGTTTCGGTATGGCACCGGCCTCACTAATTGTAACGGTACCTCTTCGACCAAAGTGTGGAAATATGTTGATAGCTACAACCATGGACATGGTTCCTACCACAAACATTCCTACATTTGGTATGTGTCAGACTTTGACCAATCCTGCTGTCGCCTCGGCAACATCGGCGGCTATGGGAGTGTTGACTCCTGCGCCATGTGTTCCGGCTATAACAGCACCATGGGCACCGGGAAGTGCTCAAGTAAAGGTGATGAACATGCCTGCATTGACCGACAACAGCAAGTGTTTGTGCACATGGGGAGGTAATATTTCAATTACAAATCCAGGTAACACTGCTATGGCGACAGTGAAATAAGAATTATGAGTAGAAAGGTAATACTGGCTACCTTGCTTCTCATGATTCTTCTTTTGCCTGCAGAGGCACAGAAAATGAATATAGAGAAGTTTAAACGGGTCAAATTTGATCTGTTGAATCACACTCTTTTGCCAGTAGACAAGAAACTAGCGACCTTTGATCTGAAAACAGATGAAAAAGGTTTTACTTTTAAAGCCGATGGAATAACAGATATTAAGGCAAAGGAAGGCGACGGAAAATTGACGTTGCTAACGCCACACAAGACAAAGTTCCTTGTGATAAAGCATCCTGACTACGGACAAATTACTTGGAAAGTTCCAGGGAAAGGATTAAAGAAGAAAAAACATTATCAGGCGAATCTATTGACAGATAAGCCTGGAAAAGAATATAAATTGTCAAAACAATGGGTGGTATTCAAGGTAGAACCTGCGAATGCCATTTTGCAGTTTGATAGTACTACAGTACTTCTTAGAGACGGAACTGCTCAGTTTAATGCCCCTGTCGGGAAGCATGGCTATCACGTAGAAGCCCCTTTCTACGAGGAGGTGTCAGACTCGATAGAATTGAAAGATAGTGCAAAGCTGACGGTTCCTGTGATACTTCAATCATTTTATTCATATCTGACGGTAAGGACTCCCCTGCCCGAGGCAACTATTGTATTGGATGGTCAGGCAATAGGAAAGGGCTCGGCAACGAGTGGGCATCTCCAGGCTGGTGAGCATCATCTGATGGTGATTAATGGGATGAGGAGTTTTTATGATGGTATAGTCAGTCTTGGTAAGGCGGAAAAAAGAATTGTTGAGCTTACGAAGGCTGACATACAGAATAATTCAATTATTCAAAAACGTAGTGTGTTGAGATCCGATACTCTTCCCGTTAGCCCTGATAGTGCTTTTATGGAAACTTTAACTCTTAAGGCAAAGGCTCCGGTAACGATTACTGCACCAGACGACAGTACGGAGATTTGGATAAATCGTGAATCGGTAGCTGTTGGCAAATGGGAAGGTAAACTTGAATTGGGATATTATGTGCTTAATACCTACAAAGATAGCCTTGAATCCAATCCAGTTCCCTTCTGGGTTGATGACGAACTTCCGAAGTTCCTTGATTTAAGCGCACCTATGGCAAGTTATGGCTTGCTGAATATACATAGTAATGTAGTGGGAGCAACAATCTATATTAATAAGATTAAAGTCGGTCAAACACCTTTTGTGGTTGAAAATCTGCCAGCATCCAAACCCTGCAAGGTACGATTGACTTACGATGGCTTTAGGGATGCTGAGGCGACAATAATACCTATTGGTAACGATATGGTAGATGTTGAACTAAAAATGAAACAACTATATTGAATCAAGAATGAGCAAGTGCTTTGATCAACAGCGGGTCTCTGCCGCACGCATAATGGTCGTGGGTTGTGGCGCCTTGGGTAACGAGGTGCTGAAGAACCTTGTGCTGTTGGGAGTTGAGCATATTGTTGCAGTAGATTTTGATATTGTGGAGGCTGGAAACTTGTCGCGCTCAGTACTTTTCTCTAAATCAGATTCTGCACAGCATCGATTGAAGGTCGATGTAGTCGCTGAGCGTTTGCGGGCTATGAATCCGGTATTGGAGATTACAACTGTGTGTGGAGATATTGCTTATGATGTTGGACTTGGTCTGTTGAGACATCAAGACGTGGTCATTGGCTGTGTCGATAGTCGTTGGGCGCGATATTGCATTAACCGGCTATGTATGCGTGCAGGAATCCCTTGGGTCGATGGTGGAATCGGAGAATTGGAAGGTACTTCTCGCGTATTTGTACCAGGCAAGAACTGCTATGCATGCAACCTTGGTCCTAAGGGCTTAGAGGAACTTGCTAAGAGAATGCCTTGTGCAGGTGTCATAAGAAGGCACGAAGAAGCGGGCGAGATGCCGACGACCTCAATTGTGGCATCGATTATTGGTGCTGTTCAAGTTCAAGAAGCCTTGAAGCTGATTCATGGTGATATGTTGGCTCAGGGTGAACTTACTTCCCTTTGCGGAAAGATGTTTTATTATGACGGACAGCATCTTTCGACAAAAGTCGTGGATTTTCAGGCTTATGATGATGAGTGTGCTGTTCATGAACAATGGCTACCAATACGCCCTTCAACAATCACGCCCAACTTCACTGTATCCGAAGCACTCGTGGCAATAGAAAAAGAATTAAATGTAAGGGATGTTCATCTCTGTCTGGAGAATGATTGCTTTGTAGATTATGTAGTAGATCGCACTACAGATCATCGTACTTTTGTTATGTCTCCTGGTCATGCAGTAGAAAGATGTCTTGAGGAAAATTCGCCCCTTGCGGGTATTCCTTTGGGGAATTTCTATCAGCACGAATATCGGGAAATAGATATTAGTTTTCCATATCAGGACTGCACGCTTTCCCAATTGGGAATCCCTGCATGGGATGTCCTGCATGTTGTTGCTGATGGGAATGAGTATTATTTGGAAATGAGAGAACAATGAGAATAAAGAGGAATCTATCACAAATCAGGGCAGAAGTTCTGCTGAACTATCTCTATCCCGAGATGGAGGACCAATGGATTGCCATTAACAAAGGTACCTTCTATCGTAACTATAATCAGGATGCCTTGGCTATTGAAGAGAAGGAAGGTAAAGCCATCCTGGCGCGCGATGGCTTCCTTCGTTTGTTGCCAGAAGGACTTCTGACTAAGGATAGTGACCTGAAAGGTGATGATATTGCTGCAAAGTATAAAGAACTGGAGTGGCGAAGAGAATTGCTTAATGAAACCTTTGCCCCATTCGATACATATGTGTTCCGCAAGAAACTTGCTATCGAGCGCATCACTTCAGAGTTGCTTGAGCAAAAGTTGCAATTCTTGTTGCTGCATTATTATGGTTTCGATCTGACGGCGGAGTCGAACCCGCTAGTGAAGGAAGCTGCCGTTTTACTGCCTTATGTAAGTAGATGGAGAGGGGATTTGGGCTTTGTGGCCAATCTTTTAGGGAGTCTGATGGATTGTCGGGTGGAGATGAGTAAAGGCCGCTATAGTCATATAGACACTACCCGTTGCTGGCTGCCTGTAGTTAGATACAAACTTCTTATTCCTGGACTGACGGCAAATGCATATAAGGAGTTAATGCAGAATCTCAAACCATTAGTTTCTTTTTTGGAAGAGTGGTTTATTCCCTTTGATGTAAGATGTGAAATAGATATTAAAGAGCATCAGTCTCAGTCAAGGTTACCCGATGGCAGCCTGACGCTTAATTATAATACAGAAGTGAATCAATAATACATAAAGCATAGGTTTATGGATCTGAATTCAAAAATTAATTGGTTACCTGGAATGGAAATCACCTCACAGACTTTTATCGGTCTGGAGGAGAAACTTGATTTCCAGCAACAAATAGCTATTAGAGCTGCATTGGGTAGTACCCGCATGGGCTTGCTACCAGGGGCCATCTTAAGTTGTAGTGGAATCTTTGTCAAGAACACTTTTGAGATAGAACGGCTGCAGTGTATGGCACTTCTTCCATCAGGAAAAGTTATAGATGCTGATGAACCTGTTGTAGTCGCGATACCTATGCTTTTTGGTGATAGCTACTATCTTACAATAGGGGTTGGAGACGGTAGAACCGAGTTTGAGAAAGATGGCGTTCCTTATATACGGCCTCATTATGAATATGCTATACACACACAAGATGAGGTGGAGGCCAGTGATGTGATGCCTCTTATGCATTTCCTTGTGAAAGATGGCGTGTTCTCCATAGATTCAGATTATATTGCTCCCTGCCTGTTAATGTCGGGCGATGAACGCTTTTCAAAGTATGTCGAAAGATTTGTTGGACAGTTGGAGACTATCACTTCACATCAAAATCTTGAAGATGGGGATGGCAAACGTTCTTTGCTGCATTATCTTTTCATATTGAAAAGCTATAGTCTTAAAAATAGTGTTCATGACTTTGTTGCAATGCTTCAGGAGATAGCCCAGGCTATAAACTATTATATTATTACTCCTAATACTGAGCAGTATCAGATTATGACAGAACCCAAACAGTCTGATATCGTGCAGTGGCTGAAGTGGTTTGATGATTATTTGTCGGGTGCAGTTGTCGTTCTTGATAAAGTCGTACTTGAAGACAATACTATCGACTACGATGCATTATTGAGGCAGGCCAAGGCAGAACTGTATGCTCAGTTGCATGAAGAACTTATCGTAAGGCTGCTAAATGAGACAAAGGAAGAACTTGTAAAGTTGGTGAGGGAAGAACTCCAGAATTCACTTGCCGAGCAGATGCAAACATTGGTTGAACATATTAATAACATATTGAGACCGTCGCTTGAGGAACATATCCAAAAGGAAATGAAAGCATCGATGACAGAGATGGAGAAAGACTTGCAGAAGATCCTCTACGAACGACTCTATGAAATGCTATTTGAGCATTTGTTCAATGCGCTCTATATCCCAGAGCCTGAAAGTGAAAAGTTTGTACCACTAATCTAATTGCTTATGTCGTATCTGTCTATCCCACTGCAAGTCGTTAAGACCGGACTCGCACGTCAAGCAAATATTAAGAAATCGCTAGACGAGTCGATCAATTTGCTAGTTTCTACACCTCGTTTCCATAATGTGGCTGATCCGAATTTCGGTTTCATCTTTAATAATATGCGATTTGAGATTTTTGATGAACATGAAGGTGTTATATATAATTCTGGTGATACGATATACGAAACCAGTTCTCAGGACATCTATAACATGAAGATTTCAGGTTCTTCAAAAAACATGAATACATTTGCCGCAGAATTGAAGGAAATCGTGAAGCAGTACGAAAAACGGCTTGATGATATTTCTGTGACGATGACGTATATTCGTGAAGAAAGAAAAATATATATAACGATAAAGGGTGTGATCATTTCAACAAAAGAAGACTATGTATTCACTACCATTTTACGTGTATGGAAATAATTGTTTTTAAGCATGAGACAGTCATTATTTGAAAATAGACAAAAGGCTGAGGAACTGATTCAGGAAGCCATTCGTATATGGCGTGAAAGTGATCACCCGGATCAGTTGGAGGGTATAGAGCATGATCCTGTGTTCTCTTTGCTGATGACTGCACTTGCATCTCAGTCGAATGAAACAGAGATAACCATCGAGCACATGAAATCAGATGTGCTGGAGGAGTTTAGTCATATGATGGTTCCATATGAGATTGGTCATGCCATTCCTGCAACTACGGTAATAGAAACATCACTACAGCCAGGGTTGCCGTTTATGGATCTGACAGAGAATCATGTTTTTACCCTAGCAGATTCTGAAGTGTCTTTTATTCCATTGCTAAATACTCGCTTGGTGAATGCTTCAGTTGAGTCAGTTGTAAGAATTGATGGCCGGCGTTGGAAAGTGACTCTAAAATTGGATACTCCAGTAGCTGATTTGTCTGGTTTTTCTTTTGCTATAAGAAACCAGAATTATAAGGACTTGAAAGTATCTATCAAGGGACAGCTGTTACCCATAGTTAATCCGTGGGACTTTTCCGAACTACCTTTGTCTCCTTGTTTTGCATTGGATTCAATCTTGTACAACAAGACGCAGACCTATGCTGCAACCGTTCCTTGTCTTGATTTGTTTGCAAAGCAGAATCTCAGACTTTATTGTGTCAAACAACATCAGCCAAATAAGTTCGCAATAGGGGATTCGGAGACAGTTCAAATGGTCTTTGAATTTTCTGGTATTACGGACGGATTCTTTATCGATAAAGATAATCTTGTGCTGAACGCTGTCGTATTGGTGAATGCGTATGTACGGTCTGCGGATTTGTCTTCGACATCTCCAATAGTTCGTGTAACTGGTTTCCAAGGAAAAAGTTCGGAAACAGGAGAGGTTGGACAGCAATTTATGCATATGTTAAGACCATCATCAGAACAGTTGTTTAGTAAATTTCCTGTTGATGTCCGTAGATTAGCTGCCGACCGTTTTAATCAGGGTACTTTGGTAAACCTCTTAAACACTCTGATTAACCGATATTATACGGACTTCTATGCTTTCCTGAATCTCAGACAAGAAGCGAATGAGAGAGTTATGCAGGAGTTGTTAACCATACTTTCACGTATGAGAGAGGCGGCCAGGTCTGATCAGGAACAGCGTGTTCCTGGTGTGTACCTTATGCTGAAGCCTTTTGAAGATAGACAACAGCCTGTCAGCTTGTCTGTTCGTTATGTAACGACACTTGGGGCTGGCGTGAATTCTATGCTAAAGCAGGACAGCGTATTTACAACTCCTTTAGGCATCAATGGTTCTACAACACGGCAGATTACTATACCAAGTATGGGATTTGATGAAATCCGTGACGTGGTGGAAGAAGAGAGCTTGTCGCGCTATTATATGATTACAAATGACCGTTTGGTGACACCCTCAGATTTGAAGTTGTTTTGTTATAATGAATTGCAGACACGATTTGGCATCGCTCGTTCTATGATAGAAGGCATCACTGTCAGCCATCGCCTGCAACAAGATGCAGGCAATGTCGGATATGAGGTGTTGGTAGAGATCTTGCTAGTTGATAATGCATTTATTCGTCGTGGGTTTGAAGATCAGATTCCGAAGGTGGAGATGTTGCTCCAGGCCATGATGAGTGTTAGGAGTACGAATATATATCCTATTACGGTAATTATTCAGATTAATAAGAAAAATAAGTAAGATATGGAAGATTTCTTTTTGGACATCTCGTACAAGAATAAGACAGTGAGATTCAAGGTGGTCAATCCTGAAGCACCGCTTAGTACATTGGTAGATAATTTGCGCCATGCTATCGGAGAAGATGGAAGACTGATTTTTGATTTCCCGTCCATTGATCAGACGGGTGCTCCTCTGGATTATTTTTTTGGTAAGGAAGATCCTCAAGTGCATGAGATTAGGGTCATGCGCCCAAGGATCGGTAAAGAGGATCAGACTCTCGCTGATTATAATGTGCATAATGGGGATTTGGTGTATTTGATGCCAGATCCCATACCAGGTTGAAAAGTTGCTTGTAAACATGGATAGTCAGAAGTTTAACCAGTCTCAACTCAGTGGACGTAACCGTCGGCTGCTGTACGAGTGGCATCATCTGGAAGAGGGCTTGTCGGAAAATAGCAACATATCCTTCCAGGTGGTGCGACGGAATGTGGCTGGACTTCCAATAGGCTATCTGGTAGATTATCACCTTAGAAGCATTTGTGGCGTGCAGCACGTTGATCATCTTAATGAACCTGGCGTAGTGAATAGTCCCATCTTTGCAAAAGGCTTTCAGATGCGGATTGATTTGCCCGTGGGCTATCCGTGTGTAGATTCGCCTCCATCGCTGCAGTTTGTGGTCTGTGACAATCGAGGAAATGCAGTCCCTCATCCTTGGCATCCAAATATCCGCTATTTCGGAGAGTTCGCAGGACGGGTCTGCATCAATATGGCGGACACCTATACTGATCTTCTTTGGGGGGTTAGAAGGGTGGCTTCTTATTTGCGCTATGAGACATACCACGCATTGCTTGAATCTCCTTATCCGGAGGATCTGAAAGTGGCGACCTGGGTGATGCGTCAAGGTGAACCGAATGGTTGGCTATTATTTGAACAATAGATATAACGATATGCGAATTAAGTATAAAATAATCCTGATATTGCTATGCTGCCTGGGTTGGGTCAAACTACAGGCACAGACAGTCAGAACTATTAGTGTCGGACAAGGTTCATCCTACACAGACCATTTGTCATTGAAAGAGGATGCAAAGGATATGGACCTTATGGTGAAGTTTGTATTTAACGAAAATGATAATACATTGTCTGTTACCTTGATTTCATACAGGACACTATTTGTGTTCTGGGATAATGTTCATTTTAAACCGCTAATCAAAGGACGTAAGATACGTCCAAAGCAGTTGCCTTATGTCGTAGAAGCTAATCCTTCAGATAAGTTCAAGGTTACGACTAAATTTAAGGCTTCTATCCCCAAACCTGTTAGTGATTTTTATTTTAGGCGTTGGGTAGAGTATGAGGGACTTCAGCCTGCTCCACAGGAGTACAAGATGGTAAATGATTTCATTACGCAGACTTTTGATATCCAGAACAAACGGAATCTGGTGACTGTCAGACTTCGTGATATCTTCTTGATGGATAAAATTGAAAAGAAAAAATATAATCTCTATGAGATTCCTTTGGGGCGTGATTTGAACTTGGAGTATCAAGTAACAATCATGAGAAATCCATGTTTTGGCCTTGATGAAGATATTGCTTCAGCGAAGAAAGCTTTAGAGAGCGTTTCTACGAGCTATAGTTCTTTTGCAAAGCGGGTAGGCAATGGGAAAGTTACTTCAAAGGAGACACTTCAGGCTCTTGAAGATTTGCAATCAACTCTGTTGGGACAATTTGAAAAGAAAGATATACAGAGCGCTTGTCCTGAAATCCAGAATGGGTGGGATGAGTATAATAACTATGTGGACTCTATTGCCAATTTGAAAATTACGCTGGAGACTGTTGATAAGCTTGATGGTGTTGGCGATATGAGTGCTGACCGATTGAAAATCTTGATTGCAAAGTCAAGACAACTTGATGGCATTGTCTCTCGTTGGTTAGTTAGTTATGATCCGATAGAACGCAGCGATTTAATTAATCAGGGGAATAGTATTGTAAAAGAGATGGATGCGCTCATCGGAAAACGCACCGGTCATACTGCAGAACAGCAAAAGGCTATTGCTATGTTTCGAGCTGCGGAGCGTTATTTTAGAAATACGTGTAAATAGTGAATTTAGGAAATATAGAAATAATGAAAAGGTCTCGGTTTTTAGGGCTGATGATAGGACTACTGTTCTTGTCTCACACGCTATTGGCGCAGGAGGCAGAAACACCTGTACCTACGGATGTTGCAGAGCTAAAGGCCGAAATCGAATTGCGCCTTTCACAATTTTCGGATGAACTCAATCAAATGCTTGTTGTTGGGCAGATGAATTTTTCTGTCGATGGCTCTGTTGGCGTGTCTCAATCTGTTGTCAATGCTATGGCGGAACGTTTAAAAAGCCTAAACCAGTCATACAATGCCTTGGACGTCAAATGGAACACCTATTATCAGGCTCAGCAGATGGATATCGCAAACGACGAGGAATTGATGAATAAGGTTGCTGGTCTTGAGGCTTTGAAGCAGACGGTAAAAGATACCCTCGACTCCAAGACACTCTCTGTGGAGTCTATCATTAAGTTTGCTGATGCCGATAAGTTTATTATTAGCCAAGTTGCTGTGTATAAGAATCTTTACCAGAAAGCTTATAAATTATCGCTGTTGAAGAAACTTGCTCCACAACTTGAGAAAGTGAAGGCGAAGGAACAACTCGTCTTTACGGAATTGCAGACACACTATGATCAGGCTAAGGCCTCTTGTGAAGTCGTACCTGTTTTGTCGAAGAGAATGACTGTGTTGGATGAACAATACGTTGTCATGAAGAGTGTTTCTGAAAAGGTTCAGGCTTTGGAATATAAACCTTTCTTTCAAAGGGTAAAAGACTACGTGCTAGGGTTTGCCGCTGTGGCCATCATTCTGATGTTCTTCAATATGTCTATGGCTAAGTTTAAGGCATACCGTGATAAGGTGAACAATCTTGGCAAGTATAAAAAGATGTTGGATAATCAAGGTAAGGGTACTAACTATCCTACTATATAATAGATAATAATATGAAATTGACAAACGTATTTCGATATTTCTTGATGGCTTTTGCCTTGTTGGGGGTATTTGGATGTGAAGACGACAATGCCGCTGATGCAAATCTGGATGAGATGTTTAGCACTGAGAGTGTTGCTGTAGAACAAAGCAAAAAAGAAGCAATGGAAGTGCTAGGTGTCAAATTCTCTCCGGATAGAAAGCATTTTCAGGTTTTTACCGGTATGAATAAAGATATTGGTCCCTATGCTTTTAGAGATAGTGTAGTGACAATTAAAATTGTAGAAACCATTGGACGACTGTGGGAAAGCGACAAATATGCACCACGATTGGTTTCAGTGAAGAATACAGAGGGTGATGAAGTTGCCAGACGACATATTAAGATGTTGGCACTTGTTGACCTGACCTTACCACAATATACAATAAATAAAATCCGGGATGCCATCGTCGAGATGCAGGCTGTCTTTACAAAGAATAATCTTTTTGTGTCCTTTATGTATGGCCAGAATGTGACTGAAACGATGGAGGTGACGGACTATGTGCTGGATACATATTTTAAGTCGCATCCAGATGAATATACCTATCTTTATCGGTCCATATTACTGAAGAAACACGAAATGGAAGACCACTATGGAGTATGGGCTGATGCGAAAAAGATGGCGATGGTAATATTCTCGGATGAAAAAGTCTATGGGAGTAATGATGAGCCAATCGATCCCAAGCACTTTGAACTGCAAGAAACTTTAGTAAACGCTGATTCGGTTAAAAACAGTCATCTTATGGTAAATGCAGTATCATTGAATCCCCCTTCGGCAGACTTAAGTGATAACCAGGCAGAGAGTGTGTTGAAGGTTCTCTGCAAAAATACTGGCGGTCTCTATTTAAAAGAGTTCATTTGGACAGACTTAAAGGGAAGAATTGTAAAACCGGAAGGTGGAATGATTGTTGCAAATGAGTTTGATTTCGAGAATCCTTCTGGTAAAGTGTATCGAGGAATTCCATACAAATTGCGTATTGAAGTCTATTCTAATGCAACGGATAGTTTGGTTGGTACTGCTACAACGAATATCTTTCTGGGTACTGCATATAATCCAGTGATTGTTGATGACCCAGGCGATATATGGATGTTTGTTCAAGGAGTAAGTCTGGGGCTTTTGGCTCTTTTGCTTGTCTATTTTGTTTTTCAGTTCATAATTCCTTCTATTCGCTATCACCTATTTAAGAAAAAATATGTTGTCAAGTATGTCAACGGCAGTATGAGTGTTGGCAATCTTGTTGTTGGTGAATCATGTTATTTCTGTAAGGCTCCCTTCCAAGAAGGTGAGGAGGTCGTTGTGAAGTGTGAGCATACCATTCATAAGAGTTGTTGGGATGAAATCGGCTATCATTGTCCGGAGTTTGGAAAACATTGTCAGCATGGTGCACATTATTATAATTACAAGAATCTTTTTGATTTAAAGAATGCATCATTCTATATGAAGTGGATTCTGGTTGCAATCGTGGCCGCAATTTTCTCTTGGTTCTTTTATATGTTGTATGTTATGGATTTCCAATCAACACCGGAGTCCTTAATTGCTCAAATGATGGAACCGCATGTTGCGGAGATAGGTAATTCTGCTGTTTTTAATAACGATGTAAGTGGAGTCGATCAAATTCCGGAGTTGGGACTTTTCATTGGCTTTTTCTTAACTTTGGGATTGGCTATGAATGCTGTTCGGCGTCAACAGGTGAAACGCCGATTGCTGGCATTGTTCATCCGTTCTGCTGTTGCAGCGATAGGCTCTTATTTCCTGTTTACTCTTTTCAGATATATTGTGTTGGCGTTTAACATGGGAACTTATTCTGCATTTGTGGATTGGATTCCCTGGTCGTTGACAGCATTGCTGATTGCTTTTTGTGCTACAATAGGTACAAGGGTACGATTGAAAAAATATGTGTTGCTTATTACTTTGGTTTTAGGAGTGCTATCCATGTACATGTGGTCGTTCATGTTTAATGGGACTATAATGGTTGACATCCGTGTATTACTGCTTATAAGCTGTGTTTTCTTTGCGGTAGGCCTAGCTGTTTCCGTGGCTGAGATGGCTCCTAAATCTGAGCGCTATTTCCTGAATGTTAAGGGGGCAATGAAAGAGATGGATATTGCAATATTTAAGTGGTTCCTCAATGATCCAGAACAGGTGGTGACCATTGGTAAGTCCATTGATTGCTCATTACAGATGTCGTGGGACATAAAAGGACAGGTAGCTCCAGTGCAATGTGAGATCCGAATGGTAGGTGATGCCCTACGCCTGACAGCATTGGAAGATGGTGTCGTCGTAGGCGAAAAAGCTCTATCTGTAGGAAAAGGTATATGGCTTTATCACAATACGACATTCCAGATAGGTGATACGACATTTACCTATATTGAAAGAGATTTGTAACAAAGAAGCCTGCATCATAATATTGTGATGCAGGCTTCTAAAAATATGAGACGATTCTTATTTGTTCTTTAACAGGTCGCGAATCTCTGCGAGAAGCTCTTCTTGAGTAGGACCAGCAGGTGCAGCGGGTTCTGCAGGCTCTTCCTTTTTACGGTTCATCTTGTTGATACCTTTCAGCATGAGGAAGATACAGAAAGCAACGATGAGGAAGTCAATGACATTTTGGATAAACAGACCATATTGGATATTAGCTTCCCCGACAGTAACGGCCAAATTGGAGAAGTCAATACCGCCCGTCAGCGTTCCGATAATTGGCATAAGAACATTGTCAACGAGTGAAGTGACGATTTTTCCGAAGGCACCGCCGATAATCACACCGACTGCCATGTCCATAACATTGCCCTTTACGGCAAACTCCTTGAATTCTTTAATAAATCCCATAATCTAAAAAGTTTTAATGTTTAATGTGTGAATTGTAATCTGCATTTTGCAATCTCAGAATTAGCATAACCGATTTTTAAATCTTTAATGTTTTATTTCTGATGTTTAATCTTAATTAAGATAGAATCTGGGTGCAAATTTAGGAAAAAAATTGTAACTTTGTAGCCGAAAACGAAAAAAAATGCGAATTAAGCACTAAAAGTTAGTAAATTTTAGGTATAAACCCTTTAAATATTTAATGTAAAATGACAAAAGTAGCAATTAACGGTTTTGGCCGTATCGGTCGCCTCGCTTTCCGTCAGATGTTCGAGGCTGAAGGTTATGAAGTAGTAGCTATCAATGACTTGACAAGTCCTAAGATGCTCGCTCATCTGCTGAAGTATGATACCGCTCAGGGTGGTTTCGCTGGCAAGTTCGGTGAGAACAAGCATACTGTAGAGGCTACAGAGAACTCAATCATCGTTGACGGTAAGGAGATTACCATCTATGCAAAGCCCAATGCAGCTGAGCTTCCTTGGGGTGAGTTGAATGTTGACGTCGTTCTCGAGTGCACAGGTTTCTACACATCTAAGGAGAAGGCTTCTGCTCACATCCAGGCTGGTGCTAAGAAGGTTGTGATTTCAGCTCCTGCTGGTAATGACCTGCCCACCATCGTTTACAATGTAAACCACAAGACTCTGACTCCGGCTGATACTGTTATCTCTGCAGCTTCTTGCACAACCAACTGTCTGGCTCCTATGGCAGCCGCTCTGAATGGCTATGCTCCTATTGTTTCTGGTATTATGTCAACTATCCACGCTTACACTGGTGACCAGATGATTCTCGACGGTCCTCAGCGTAAGGGCGATCTCCGTCGTAGCCGTGCAGGTGCTCAGAACATCGTTCCTAACTCAACTGGTGCTGCCAAGGCAATCGGTCTGGTTATCCCTGAGCTGAACGGTAAGCTGATCGGTTCTGCACAGCGCGTTCCGACTCCTACAGGTTCTACCACTATCCTCGTTGCTGTGGTTAAGGGTAAGGATATCACTAAGGAGGGCATCAACGCTGCCATGAAGGCTGCTGGTACAGAGAGCTTCGGTTACACAGAGGATCAGATCGTTTCTAGCGATATTATCGGTATGAAGTTCGGTTCTCTCTTCGATGCTACTCAGACCATGGTTAGCAAGATTGATGACGATACCTATCAGGTACAGGTTGTTTCTTGGTACGACAATGAGAACTCTTATACTTCTCAGATGGTTCGCACCATTAAGTACCTCGCTGAGCTGAAATAATAGAGTTACAGCTTATACTGAAAATAATGGCCGTCCGATTTTGTCGGACGGCTTTTTTTGTTTACCTTTGCATCATGAAGCGAATGATTACAATTTTAGGACCGACAGCTTCTGGTAAGACGCCTGTAGCTGCGCACTTGGCTTTGGAAATTGGCGGAGAGATTATCTCGGCAGATTCGCGTCAGGTGTACCGTCGGATGGATATTGGTACAGGGAAGGATTTAGCAGATTATACAGTTGACGGGCGGCACGTGCCGTATCATTTAATTGATATATGTGAACCGGGTACAAAATATAATCTATTTGAATATCAACGTGACTTCTTTGAGGCATACCAGCAAATTCGGGGTAGGGGGGCAGTTCCTATCCTTTGCGGTGGTACTGGTCTTTATATTGAAGCAGTGCTGAAAGGTTATCATCTATCGCCAGTGCCTCAGAATCAGGAACTGCGTAGTAGCTTGGAAGGGAAGAGCCTTGGAGAATTGACACAGATGCTGACAGATGTCAAAATAAAGACAGGTTCGAATATGCATAATACAACAGATGTGGATTCGTGTCAGCGTGCCATCCGGGCAATAGAGATTGAAACTTACAACTTGGAGCATCCGTTACCACGTCGTGAATTGCCATCCGTGGATAGTGTTATTATTGGCATCGATATTGATCGCGACCTTCGTCGCGAAAAAATAACCCGTCGTCTTAAAGCTCGCCTTGAGGAAGGCATGGTAGATGAAGTAAAGGCTCTTCTTGATGAAGGTATTCCTTCTGAAGATTTGATTTATTATGGGCTGGAGTACAAGTTTGTTACAGAATATCTGACTGGCCAGACCTCTTATGAAGAGATGTTTCAGCGTCTCGAGATTGCCATTCACCAGTTTGCTAAAAGGCAAATGACTTGGTTTCGTGGTATGGAACGTCGTGGCTTTACTATTCACTGGATTCCTGCAATTCTTTCAATGGACGAGAAAATCAAGGCAATTCTATCATTCATATAATGTTTGGCTATAGATTAAGCAAGAAAAACGCCATCCAATTTTGTTAGATGGCTTTTTTTTATTATTTTTGCAGGCAGATTGACGATAAGTAGTAAATGAAAGCGATGGAAACAGAAAAATGGGGTGTCCTATACTGTCCGAAGGCAGGCATTACCAATAAGCGCAAACGTTGGGAAAAAATACAGCGGGTGCTTGATGCTCGTAACGTGGATTACGACTTTGTGCAGAGTGAGAATAGTGACAGTGTAGAGAGACTGATAAAAATGATGATCTCTAATGGTTATAAGACCATTATCATCGTGGGGGGCGACTCTGCACTGAACGATGCCGTAAACTGTCTGATGATGGAGGAAAAAGGAGTCCGGGACAGCATCGCTCTTGGTGTGATTCCCAACGGCGTGATGAATGATTTTGCCCGCTTTTGGGACTTCGATGAAAATGATATCGTTCAAACGATAGAATGGCTTCTGAAACGTCGTATTCGTAAGGTCGATCTCGGTTGTATACGCTATACGAATGCACGGGGGGAAAAATGCCATCGCTATTTCCTTAACTGCGTTAATGTCGGAATGACAGCCGACATTATGAATTTGCGCCGCCAGACACGACGCCTCTTCGGCTCGCGTACCTTATCTTTTATATCGTCGCTTTTTGTGATGCTCTTCCATCGGATGGAGTACAAGATGAAGTTGAAAATCAATAGTGATGTTATTGACCGCAAGGTAATGACAATGTGTATTGGTAGTGGACTTGGCTATGGACAGACGCCGAATGCAGTTCCCTACAATGGCATGCTTGATGTTTCTGTAGTGTATCATCCCGAGGTTGTGCAACTCATTGAAGGTGTCTGGCTTCTCATAACGGGGCGTTTCCTCAATCATCGTAGTGTTCACCCTTATCGTACTCGAGAGGTCTTGGTAGAGCATGCCAAGCATGCTATGGTTGGTATTGATGGTCGCCTGATGAAAACGCCAGTTGGGCCTTATCGGATTAATGTCGAACAGGAAGTGATAAATTTTCTTATTCCAGAATAATATGAAAGGCAAGTCCTCGTGACATGCCTTTTTTGTTTAAATTATTGTTAAATCAGCAGAATTCTTTTGCTGGCTGAACAAAAATGCCTACCTTTGGGGAATTAAAGACTAGTATTACAATAATTAAATACCTTTAGACAGGAACTATGAGCTATTTACGATTTGAAAAAGCCGTGATGACTAACTTGCAGGAAAGTCTTCGTCGTGAATTACTCCGAACCAATCGTTCTGGCGCCTATAGCAGTTCTACATTGGTTGACTGCAATACGCGCAAGTATCATGGTCTGTTGGTTGTTCCCGTGCCAGAGCTTGATGATGAGAACCATGTGCTTCTTTCGTCACTCGACTGTACGGTCATTCAGCATGGAGCCGAATTCAACTTGGGACTGCACAAGTATCAGGGCAACACATTTAGTCCTAACGGACACAAGTACATTAGAGAGTTTGATGCCAGCCTCGTGCCGACGACCACGTATCGCGTGGGTGGCGTAGTGTTGAAGAAGGAAGTTATTTTCCAGGCATATGAGGATCGCATTCTCATTCGCTATACACTGGTGGATGCTCATTCTGCTACAACGCTGCGTTTCCGCCCGTTCTTGGCATTCCGTTCTGTGCGTCAGTTTACGCATGAAAATGCTACAGCCAGTCGCGAATATGCAGTTGTCGATGGCGGTATCAGGACTTGTATGTATGCTGGTTATCCCGACCTCTATATGCAGTTCTCCAAGAAGAATGAGTTTGTCTTCCAGCCAGACTGGTATCGTGGTATCGAATATCCGAAGGAGCAGGAGCGTGGATATGCCTCTAACGAGGATCTCTACGTACCTGGCTATTTCGAGATGCCTATCAAGAAAGGGGAGAGTATCGTCTTCTCCGGTTCGACTTCTCAGATAAAGGCTTCTTCACTGAAGAAACTCTTTGATGATGAAGTAGGACTGCGCGCACCGCGTGATAATTTCTATCATTGTCTGGTGACGGCTGCCCATCAGTTCCACCTTCGTGACCGTCGCAGCGGCAAGTCAACAGAGCTCGACGACAACGACGATCGTTACTTGCTGGCTGGCTATCCTTGGTTCAAGGCTCGTGCCCGCGATACTTTCATCGCATTGCCGGGACTTACCTTGGCTATTGGTGAGCGTGACTACTTTGAGTTGGTGATGAAGACCGCAGAGAAGGGTTTGCGTGAGTTCATGGAGGAGAAGCCGCTCTCAGTGAAGCTCTATGAGATTGAGCAACCCGATGTTCCTCTTTGGGCTATTTGGGCTATTCAGCAGTATGTGAAGGATGCTGGCACCGATGAGGGCTATAAGAGATATGGCAAGCTTGTCAGCGATATTGTTGACTATATTATAAAAGGTGGGCATCCCAACCTTCGTCTTGACGAGAATGGCCTGCTCTACTCCAATGGTCGTGACCGTGCTATCACATGGATGAACTCTACGGCCAATGGGCGTCCGGTTGTACCGCGCTCGGGTTATATTGTAGAGTTCAATGCACTGTGGTACAATGCCTTGAAGTTCTGTGCAGCTATGAAAGCCCAGTTGGGTAAGACAAAGGATGCAGAGACTTTGGAAAAGCGTGCAGAACTCGCTAAACAGTCATTCGTAGAGACTTTTGTCAATGAATATGGGTATCTGCTCGACTATGTAGATGGTAATATGATGGACTGGAGTGTCCGTCCTAACCAGATTTTTGCTGTAGCTCTCGACTACTCGCCGTTGAACCAGCAGCAGATGAAGAGCGTGGTGGATATTTGTACACGCGAACTCCTTACACCGAAGGGACTTCGCTCGCTGTCACCGAAGAGTGGTGGTTACAACCCGATGTACGTTGGTCCGCAGACTCAGCGTGACTATGCCTATCATCAGGGCACGGCTTGGCCTTGGCTGGGTGGATTCTATATGGAAGCCTGCTTGAAACTCTACAAGCGTAGCCGTTTGAGTTTTGTTGAACGTCAACTTGTGGGCTATGAGGATGAGATAGACTATCATGCTATCGGCACCATCAGTGAGTTGTTCGATGGAAACCCACCGTTCCACGGTCGCGGTGCCATGTCATTTGCCATGAATGTGGCGGAGATCCTGCGCACGCTCCAGTTGTTGGATAAGTATTCATATCAAAAATAAGGAGGGACGACTATGAAAGTATTAATGTTTGGATGGGAGTATCCTCCTCATGTATTTGGTGGACTCGCCACTGCTAACTATGGAATTTCTGAGGGCCTGAAGGCTCAGGGCGATATCGAGACTGTACTCTGTCTGCCGCATCCGTTTGGAGATGAGAGTCAGCATGCCTGCCGTATCGTAGCCATGAATGCCGTCCCTATCGCATATCGTGATGTGGATTATGATTATGTGAAGCAACGTGTCGGTAATATCATGGATCCCGATTACTATTTCAAGCTTCGTGAGCATATCTATGCAGATTTCAATTATATGAACGTGAACGACCTTGGTGCAATGGAGTTTGCTGGTGGCTATCCCGGCAATTTGCACGAGGAGATTAATAACTACTCAATTATTGCTGGTCAGGTGGCCCGTACTGAGGAGTTTGACATCATTCACGCTCATGACTGGCTGACCTTCCCTGCTGGCATCCATGCTAAGCAGGTCAGCGGAAAACCGCTTTGCATCCATGTGCATGCTACTGACTTTGACCGTTCTCGTGGTAAGGTTAATCCTACAGTCTATTCGATTGAGAAGAACGGTATGGACTGGGCAGACTGCATCATGTGTGTGTCAGAGCTGACTCGTCAGACGGTGATAAATCAGTATCATCAGGATCCACGTAAGTGCTTTACTGTGCATAATGCGGTTTATCCACTGCCTCAGGAGTATCAGGATATACCACGTCCGGACCACACTGGTAAGGAGAAGGTTGTTACCTTCCTCGGACGTATTACGATGCAGAAAGGTCCAGAATATTTCGTTGAGGCTGCTAATATGGTACTGCAGCGTACGCGCAATGTCCGTTTCTGTATGGCAGGTTCTGGTGACATGATGGATGCCATGATTTACCTTGCTGCAGAGCGCGGCATCGCAGATCGTTTCCACTTCCCAGGTTTCATGCGGGGTAAGCAGGTTTATGAGTGCCTTAAGGATTCTGATGTCTATGTGATGCCTTCTGTTTCGGAGCCATTCGGAATCTCGCCGTTGGAGGCCATGCAGTGCGGCACGCCGTCGATTATCTCGAAGCAGTCGGGCTGTGCAGAGATTCTTGACAACTGTATCAAAGTTGACTATTGGGACATCCATGCTCTTGCCGATGCTATTTATTCTATCTGCCATAACGAGTCTCTCTTCCAGTATCTTAAGGAAGAGGGTAAGCGTGAGGTGGATCAGATTACTTGGGAGAAGGTCGGAACTTGGATTCGTACACTCTATCGCCGCACACTCGGTTGGGAACAATAATTAATAACTGATAATTGAAAATTGATAATTATGAAAACGATTTGCTTATATTTCGAGATACATCAGATTATTCATCTGAAGCGCTACCGTTTCTTTGATATCGGTACCGATCATTATTACTATGATGACTACGAGAACGAGCGTAGCATCACTGATATTGCTGAGCGTAGCTATATGCCAGCACTGAACACGCTCCATGACATGATTAAGGAGCATGGTAACTATTTCAAGGTTGCTTTCTCTCTGTCAGGAACGGGTATTGAGCAACTTGAGATGCATGCACCTCAGGTTATTGAGAAACTGCAGCAGATGAACGAGACTGGTTGCGTAGAGTTCCTAGCTGAACCTTACAGTCATGGTCTTTCTTCATTGGCTAATGAAGAGACTTTTGCCCTTGATGTTAAGAAACAGGCAGCTAAGATTGAAGAACTCTTTGGCAAGAAACCAACCGTGCTTCGCAACTCTTCGCTCATCTATAGTGATGATATTGGTGCACAGGCCGCAGCCCTTGGTTTTAAGGGTATGCTTACAGAGGGTGCTAAACATGTGCTTGGCTGGAAATCACCGCACTATGTCTATAACTGTAATATCGCGCCAAATCTGAAGCTGTTGCTTCGTGATATCGAGCTGTCTGATGATATCTCACTGCGCTTCAACAATTCTGAGTGGGATGGCTATCCTCTCTTTGCTGATGCCTATATTGACCGTATTGCTCGCTTCCCCGAAGAGGAGCAGATCATCAATATCTTCATGGAACTTTCTGCTTTGGGTATCGCTCAGCCGCTTTCGAGCAATATCCTTGACTTCATCAAGGCTCTGCCTGCATGTGCCAAGGAGAAGGGTATCAATTTCATGACACCTACGGAAATCTGCAAGGCTTGCAAGAGCGTTGGTCAGCTTGATGTACCTGATACATTGTCTTGGGTTGATGAAGAGCGTGACGTCAGCTGTTGGTTGGGTAATGCTATGCAACATGAAGCTTTCAACAAATTGTATAGTGTTGCTGATCGCCTGCGTATAGCCAATGACCCACGTATCAATCAGGACTGGGACTACCTGCAGGCTTCTAACAACTTCCGTTTCATGACCACTAAGCCTTCTAACGTGGGGCTGGATCGTGGTATCTATAGCGGACCGTTTGACGCTTTCACTAATTATATGAATATCCTTGGAGACTTCATTAATAGAGTGAATGCTCTTTATCCTCTCGACATTGACAATGACGAACTGGAAGGTCTGCTTACGACCATCAAGAATCAGGGTGACGAGATTGAGATGAAGGATAAGGAGATAACTCGTCTCAAGGCAAAGCTTGAGAAGTTGGAAGCTTCAAAGCCTGCTAAGACCGAAAAGAAACCTGCTGCTAAGAAACCAGCAGCAAAGAAGGCTACTAAAGCAGAATAATAATCGGTAAAATGTAATAAAAAAGGAATCGGGGCTTTAGGCTCCGATTCTTTTTTCATCTATTCGCTTATTTTTGTGAGTTAATTCAAATGATCTTGTGAGTTAATTCGATTGGTCGATTGAATTAATTCAATGAAAATCGTGCTGTTTGGGCTATTTGATATAGACTGGAATCATTGTCAAGTTTTTGTCAGCACTACTATTTAATGATTCAAGTGTATTCAAATCGACAGTAGTGTATTCCACTTCTTCCTTGTTCGTGGCATAGGCAATGTAGAGTTTGCCATGGTGAACCATTGACTTGGGATAGCTGTAACCAAGTGTTTTTGCCTTACCCGGATAGCGTTGGGGCTGTAGGTTACTATCTCCGGCGCGTAGCAGGATGGCCTTGTCGAAGCAGCAGCCGTCTTTACTTAATAATGCAACTAACGGCCAACGACGTTTGGCACCTGTAGGATTTCCTACTAAATAGGCTGTGCCGTCGGGCAGATTACCAGCACTTTGTTTGACCCTTGCGTCAGGGATATTCGTAATCATCGGTTCTGTCCAGGTTTCACCGTGGTCGCTGCTTATTGATGCTATCTTGCGGAATGAGCCTGCCTGGTCGCGGAATATCATGACGAGTGTACTGTCATGCCTCTGGTATAGGCTGGGTTCAAGTTCCCGTGACTGTTTGCCTCTATCATGGCCAGTAAAATAGGCGCGTTTCCATCCTTTGAGGCCTGTTGGCGAATCAGTATAGACAGGTGCGATGTGGAGTCCGGGCTGGAAGTGTACAGCACCGATGATACGTCCGCATGCTATAGCGTATGGATCTTGTTCGATGACCCCGTTCATCACTTGTCCGTCGTTCATCCTGACTGGCTTTGGTTCGCTCCAGTTATTTCCGTTTGTTGAGATGATATACTGTGTAAAACCACCGATGGGTTGTAAACGCTTTGGCCAGGTATTGATAAAAGCTACCAGTGTGTCGGTGGTGCTGATCCATCCACCTGATGTGCAATAGCAACTGTCGTTGGCCGCAGCAATCACTACAGGGGACGACCAAGTATGCCCTTCATCCGTACTCTTACTCATGACGACGGATGTTTCAGGAGCATCTTCATCTGTTTGGGAGCATTGCCACATGCAGAAGAGTGTATTTTTGAAAGCTGTCATCACTACACCGTTGGCATAGTGCATTGTCTCGTCTGTGGGGGAGAAAATAGTGACAGTCTTAACTGCAGGACAAACCCTTAGTCCGAGTGTCTCAATGTGTGTACTATCCAGCAATCCGTCGGCTATGTAAGGCAGAGTTTCCTGTGCCTGTCCTGTAGAGAACAAGATTGCTAGCAAAAGCGTCAGTATCCAATTACGATGGGCTTGTTTCATCTTGGCTACAAAGATAAGGAATTATTTTGTAATTACCACTTTCGAGGTGGTTTTTTCTACATCGAATCCATAGAAATAGGGGGGGAGATACAAAAAGGGTGCGCCTCATGTGAGGCGCACCCATGATGGTACTGATTATTTGCTAACTATTTAACTGTAAATTAATATCCGGGATTCTGCCAGAAACCATCTCCTGACTTCGGCGATGCATCACCCAAAAACACTAATTGAGGTTGGACAGGAGCTCCTGCATCAGACTATCGTAAACTGACCGTCTGCTATTTTGAGGATTTTTAATCCAAAAATACCAAAAGTATCACTATTTGATGTAATCATCTGAATCTCAATAGTTTATATGTAGTGACACTTTGTTGCAAAGTTACACTAAGTATCACTGTTTTGAAATTTGTCAACATATTCAGATAAACTATATACCATTTTCTCGGATTTATGGGTATAGGGAGCGCAATAAAAGTTGCAGGCTTTGGCATAAAGAAATATCTGCTAAATAAGCAAAACAAGTTGTTTTGGCATGAAAGTAAGTACCTATAAACACTGAAGGAGTGCCACTTTATCCTGAATAAACCAGCCATCGGATAACAAAAGAGGAGAAAAGCGGAAAAATCGTTGCAAATCAGGGGATTGGGATGGAAACTGCGGAATGATGAGAACAGTGGACTGCAACTTGAGTACGGTATGAAGGAAAGATTTAAGTATCTAATTCGTAACTTGTTTCTGAAATTGTGAAAATCGAGACAAATAGGTTACTTTCAGACACTGAAACGGTTGATATTCAACGAGTTTGAGAAATTGAACCGTCTTTGGTACGTGTTGCCGAAATTTGAATAGATTTGCGTAGAAATCGGATGCTCGGCATTGACTAATTTTGCAAACTGAAAGTTAAACATAAAATTAGTGTAAAAATGAAGAGTACCTACAGTATCATTTTCTACCTCAAAAGGGAGAAGTTAAAGAAGGATGGAACGTACCCCGTAATGGGGCGCATCACGGTTGACGGAACACAATGTCAGTTCAGTTGCAAGGTGGACTGCAAGCCTGACCTTTGGGAAACCAAAGGCGGTCGTGCCACTGGCAAGAGCGTCATGGCCCGTAATGTCAACATGGAACTTGACAAGATCAAGGCCCGCATCGACAAATATTACAAGGAGATTGTTGACCGTGATAACTTCGTGACGGCAGAGAAGGTGAAGAATGCCTTCCTCGGTCTGGAGTACCGTCAGCACACGTTGATGACGATGTTTGCCCAGTGGAACGAAGAGTACAAGAAGATGTACGATGGCGGTCTGCGCTCGAAAGCCTCACTGCACAAGTACCAGGCCGTCTATAAGCATGTCGGGGAGTTCCTGCGCCAACACTATAGAGTGTCGGATATGGCGTTAAAGGAAATCCAACCCTCCTTCGTCTCGGACTTCGAAGTCTATCTGAAAACAGAGAGGAACATCTCGCACAACACCTGTATCCTCTACAACAATGTCATTATGATGCTGATGCACCGTGCCCATGAGAACGGTTGGGTGTCGCGTTATCCATTCAGTGACTACCACATCCAAAAGGAGGAAACCGAAAAGGGATTTCTGACTAAGGAAGAGTTGAACGCCTTAATGAACAATCCGAGGCTCACACCGCGACGTGCCTACATCCGCGACCTCTTCATCTTCTGCTGCTTCACAGGTCTTGCTCATGCCGACTTGAAGAACCTGAAGAATGAAAACATCGTGAAGAATCCTGCTGATGGCAGTTGGTGGATTCACACCCACCGTCAGAAGACGGGCGTGGCCGAGAACGTGAAACTGCTGCCTATCCCGCTGGCAATCCTCAAAAAGTACAAGGGTCTATGCACGGACGGGCATGTCTTCGATGTGCCTAACCACAAATCCTGTTGCAAGAGAATCCGTTTTGTTGCCAAGTTGTGCGGCATCACCAAGCATCTGACCTGGCACATGGCTCGCCACACGATGGCAACGGTTGTCTGTCTGTCAAACGGAATGCCTCTGGAGGTCGTCGGCTCCGTATTGGGCCACAAGTGCATCGAGAGCACTCAGGTGTATGCCAAGATTACCCAAGAGAAGTTGGGCTGCGAGATTGATACGCTGGCCACGAAACTGGCAAAGATGAAGCAGTTCTCGCCCAACATCGGCATGGTAATATAAATAAGGTGGAGGGCACGACTATGACGAAGAGAGACCTCATCGTGTTTGAGCACGAAAGATTTGAGTTGACGGGCTACGACGTCTGGATGACTGCGGGCGAGATAGCCAGTCTGCTCGGCGTGACCATCATGAAGGTGCGCAGCATCATCAATAGGATGCGTAGGCAACTGGCCGTCAACCTCGATTTAATCAGCAAGTACGACCTCTTGGAAAGCGGCTACAAAGACGAACTTTACAACCTTGAGTGCATCATCGCCATCTCCTACCACGTCCACACCGGGCTTGCCTCCGAGTTCCGCCGTTGGATATGCGACAAGGTGACGAGACGCAAGGAGCGTGCAATGATAGTCTATCTCTGAGAAAGTTGAAGCCTCGGGCGACTCACATCGTTCGGGGCTTCTGAATATCGTATGAACAGACACTTTTTTATTTCCTTCTCAGCGAGATATGTATGTCCTGGTCAATCCTTTCCTCCAGCATGTTACGCATCCTGCTGAGGAAATACGTGCGGTTGCCGTTCTTCGTGGCCCGCTGCTTGATGTCGATATAGATACGCGAATAGATCCTCGGCTGAAGCCCGAACAGGGGGAATATGCGATTGCCGAGTTCCTCAATGGGCAGTTTTCCGTCGTTCAGGCATTGCATCTCCTGTAGCCCATACATCAGTTCCACAAGATTCACGATGTCACCAGTCCAGCTCAGCCCCGTCTTGGCCGATTCCGCTATCTCCGAGGCGGGCATCTGCTCCACCACTTTCTGCATCTCGCCGATGAACGTCACAGCCTTTTCCACCATCCGATTCCCCTTGCCCATTGCCTTCAGTTCTATCCCTGTGAACAGCAGAGTGGCAACGGCCGTTGTCTTGCCATTCTTGCAACCGCACACGTCCACACCCCTTTCGATAAACTCACCATAACAGGCAGTCATATCCTCGAGGCTTCCGTTTTGGGCGGCACGGAAGAAAGCCGTTTCAGTCAGAATATTGTATTTCATCCTTTGTCCTTTTTACTTGTTACTAAATACGTTTGTTTGCGATCGCATTTGTAACATAAGCAGGGGGGCAAGCAATAAGAACACGCTTTCAGATAGGAATTTTGCAACTATCTGAAAACGAATGCGATTAAATTATGTTAATTATAACAGGACTAGAAATGGCTCTAACAGTTTGGGCAATTTTTGCCCAAATGCCCAAAATTGCCCAAGCAATTACCAATTTGAAGAGGAAACTGCAGTTCCTTCAACTGTCATAGCGATGCTTAGCTGTAGTACTTCAGTTAATGAGCATCAAGGACATACAGGGGCTCCGCTTTACAAAAGGTGGGCTGACCTTCAAGGTTTCACAGATTAAGCGCGACTATTCATTCACTAATATCGTCATGTATTTGGATGGAAACGCGATGAAAGAACAGAATACCAAGACCGCTTATCAGCAGCAGACAAGCCATGAACTGCCTAGATAAGAACAAAGACCAGAACTTCAAGAACGTCATGATGAATCTCAGCAGCAATCTTTCAGTTCATCTATCGGCATACCTTCTTTGGGTTTGTTTGACACTTCCAATCCTGTCTATGACCCAGAAGATGAAGCATTTCGTCGTCGCTTGCAACAAAAGAAGAAAAAGAAACGAGGGCCAAATCTATAGCAATGCTATAGCTTATGATGACAGCAAGAGAATCACAATGATCTCTTGCTGTTATTTATGCGAGATATCAAAACCTAGTTTTTCTTAGTTGTTTTGCTGTCCTGCCGCTCGTTGTCGCAGTAACGGATAAGTATGGGCAGCATATCCTCTCACTTGCTGTGCAGAATGGTGTCGATGACGTAGTGAGAATGCCACCAATGTATATGGCAATGTTTCTTTTGTGCTGTGTAAAAATGCTGTGCTAAATAAAATTGCATCAATGGGCTTTTCTCGTGAATACGAACACCCTACTTCCATATTCCATGGTAAATGAACCATTGTGGCAATAGACATACGAAAAAATCTGTTGCCTTAAAGATTATTTATAATGTGCCAAAAGATTGTTTCGCCCTCCTTACCATAAGGGTAAGGGATATAGATTAATGCAACAACCAGTAGCGCGAAGATAAATAGTATTATAGCCATGCCCCAGCGAACAAGACGTGGAGGTATCTCACCAATGAGCTGTTGAACCTTCTCTGAACGAAGTTCTATCTTATCGGTATTATTATTTATCTGTTTATTCTTCTCTTCCATGTCAATTTCCTAATTCTAATTGGTTCTTTACAAGGTTATAATATGCACCTTGTCGGGCAATAAGTTCCTCATGGGTCCCTTGTTCCACAATTTTTCCTGCATCTAATACTATTATCTGGTCGGCGTTCTTCACTGTTGATAGACGGTGTGCCACAACTACGACTGTACGGCCTTTGTAGAATTGTTCAAGGTTTTCTACTATTGCTCGTTCGTTCTTGGCATCAAGGGCATTAGTTGCTTCGTCAAGGAAGATAAAGTCTGGATTCTTATATACTGCGCGGGCAATCAATATGCGCTGTTTTTGTCCTTGGCTCAATCCTACTCCGTCACGACCTATCTTAGTGTTATATTTCAGAGGCAAGGAGATGATATTGTCATGTATATTGGCTATGCGTGCAGCTTCTTCCAATCTTTCTACATCTATTTCTCCATCATCAACTGCTATGTTTCTTGCTATTGATTCGGAAAAGATAACTCCGTCTTGCATTACCACGCCACAGTGACGACGCCACCATTTTAAATTATATTCGTTGATATTTTTGCCCACGATGTTTATTTCTCCATTAGGCACATGATAGTAACCAAGCATAAGTTTGATGAGCGTTGTCTTACCGCTACCCGATGCTCCCACAATGGCTGTTGTCTTGCCTGCCGGTAACGTAAAATCCACATCTTGGAGAGTGTATTTCTTTGCGTGTGGGTCATACTTGAAATCTATGTGATTTATCGCTATGGACTTGGGGAGCCCATCCTTGAACTCCGAGAGTTGATTGTCTGAGGTTTCTTCGTTCTTACCCTCGTGTATCTCGTTTATTCGATCAAGCGAAATCTTCACATCTTGTAATGAATAGACGAACGACATCAGTTGCTCAACGGGTGAATTCAACTGGCCGACGATATATTGTATGGCAAGCATAGCACCGAGCGTGATATTCCCATCTATCACTGCTGTCGCAGCCATTACTGTTATAAAGATGTTTTTCAGTTCGTTAATAAAAATACTACCAGCCTCCTGTGTTTGTTGCAGTTTTAGGGATTTCATCTGCACCTTGAAAAGGTCGGCTTGCACATCTTCCCACTCGTGACGACGACGGCGTTCGCAGTCCTGTAGCTTTATCTCCTGCATGGTGGTGATGAACTGATAGGTCTTATTCTGATTGATTGCTTGTTGCTCAAAGAGTTCATAGTCCAAGACCTTTCTACGGCGAAGAAACATTGCTATCCAACCGCCATAGATAATACTACCTATAAGAAAAACCGCAAAAATGATTTTGTTATAGACAAACAGCACGATACCAAAGACTATAAAACTGAGCATAATGAACACCATTGTCAGCACTTGCGAAGTAAGGAACGATTGTATACGGCTGTGGTCGTTCATACGTTGCAGCAAGTCGCCCATAAGTTTCGTGTCAAAAAACGACATCGGCAGTTTCAAGAGTTTGATGAAGAAGTCGCTCACAAGTGATATATTAATGCGCATAGAGATATGTAGCAGCAACCAACGACGAATAAAGTCGGTGGCTGTGCGACCAGCGACAATCATAAGTTCCCCAAGCAGAATAAGCCAAATAAAGCTGATGTCTTTATGCGTTATGCCTATATCAACTATGGACTGCGTGAGGAACGGCATAATAAGTTGCAACACACAACCAAGTAGCAAGCCTAAAACAATCTGTGCGAAGTATTTGCGATACTGCTTTATATAGCTAAAAAGGAAACGAAACGGACGTCGTTCACTCTTGACATCTTCGGGAATATTCTTACCAAAGTCTTTTGTAGGTTCAAGAAACATAGCCACGCCTTTTTCTCTTCCGTCAGAAACAGTGCTAATCCAATGCTTCTTAAACTCTTCCAACGAATAATTCACCAACCCCTTAGCAGGGTCAGCCACATAGAACTTCTTCCCATTTCTACTCACTTTATAAAGCACTACAAAGTGGTTCTGATTCCAATGGAGAATGCAAGGAAAGCAATTTCCATGCAATTCCTTAACTTCCCCTTTAAATGCCATTGTTTTCAACCCTAATATTTGTGCCGCAGAGCGGATGCCATGCAACGAGACACCCTCTGTCGTGGCAAAGCATACTTTGGACAAACTGTCATTGGTATATTCCTTGCCATAGTACTTGCAAACCATTTGAAGGCACGCAATGCCACACTGCATTGAGTCTGATTGTTTGAATATTTTCATAATGGATGTTGTGGGCTATTTCTCGTTCTCGCTCTTGTTTAAGTTGTTTAATTTGGAGACTTTTCCTTTGTTAAGATTGTAACGAATACTAATACGCAGCAATGCGTTGTCGACTCGAGCGTCTTGCTGTGAAATAAAGTGGTATTGGGGGATGGAGATCGTCTGATATGTGCGTTTAGATATCAGACTTGTTGGGATGGTACACAAGGCTGTGAGCGAAAGTTCGTGCTTAAAGAGCGATTTCGAGACACCTAGTATTAGGCGTTCTTCTTGACCATATTTTTCGCCTTGCAATAGTGGTATCTTGTCGTAGCGCAAGAAATATTCGCCTAGCAACACTGTGCTTGATGTAAGAGGATATGTTGCGTTGAGGTCAAGATACCATGTACGTCCGTGTCGCCATATTTTTTTTTCAGCCTTCCTTTGATACCATTGATAGTTCACAGTCAGTTCCATCATGAGTTTTTTGCCGATACAGAAACTGCTATTTGCACCAATGTATTGATGCACATACTTGCAGCCGACCAATGTCTCCACAACGTCTGCATTTTCAAATGAATACCAACTCGTGATATCGTTTGTGGAATGCTTGAACAAATATGTTACTTCAAGGACCTTTGGAACATTTATTCTCCACAGCATATAGTGCATCACCCTCTCTTTTAGGTTTGGGTTGCCTCGATGCAACAAAACGTTGTTCCTACGATAGGTGATGTCCGACAATAAGTCAAGCGAAGGATATTCCACATCGCAATAGTAGTTGCCCAAGATGCGCAGCTTGCTGTGCGGTTGCCAAAAGAACTTTACCAAAGGCATCCACGAAGTGTGCGCGTCGCTTTGTGCTTCGTTAGCCCTATCTACATACAATACATTGCCACCAATGCTAAAACTCAGGCATGCGCTCGGGCTAAACATCATTGATGCATACACATTGTGTCGCTTCTCAGAAGAGTAGAATAACTCGTTGTTGCTCTCCATGTTAATGTTCGTATAAGACTTGTTGATAAACGTATATCCAAGGTTAGCACCGAGCGCTTTACTCCATGTCTTGCTTAAATCTATATTGTAGGTGTAAAAATCCTTTCGCCCGATGAGGTGCAGTTCTGATAAGGAATTTGGTTCTTGATAGGTGCGGTTTTCCCGAACGTGATAGTAATTATAGACGAAATCACTGCTGAGCTTGAACTCATCGCCAATCTTTCCTTTATAGTAAATTCCTGTCGTTAAGTTGATATTTCGATAGGAGTTGTTTTGATCCGACAGCAGTAGCCCGCCAGTTGTATTGTAATGTTCATCTTCTGAACTGTTGGTGCCTTCTAACCAAGTCTGCACAGACACACTGTGTCCGTCAGTGATTTTATAATCTGTACCTAAGCTCACATTGGCTTTCTGGCGAGAAATCTTGTTGTTTGGATGACAATAATCTTCTTCTGCCGTTTCTTTCGACACATCATTGTAGGTGTAACTATACGACGCGGCTTCCCATGTGTCCTGATTTTTTATGCCAAGGTCAGCGTAAACATTCCACCTTCTTGTAGAATAAGTTAGGGTCGCACCCACATTTTCACTATGCGGATGAGGCAAATGTAGCGAAATCATTCCATTAGATTGCATACCTAAGTCATAGCCAGAAAAGTTGTCGTACGTGACAATGTTGAGAACTATGGGCATATCGCCATATCGCCCCTTGGGAAATCGAAGAAGTTCTATCTTTTGAACGCGTTTAGGATTTAAGTTTTTAACAATATCCTTACCCACATCTCGCCCATTAAGCATGAGAGGTACATCCTTGTATTCGCCAATCTTTATTTCGTCGGACATCAAATCTTTAGTGATACCATCTAGCATACTTATTAATCCAAGGATATTAGTAGCACTATTCCTTAATGAGTCCGTCAGATAAAAGGTTTCTACTCTTGCATTCTGTCTTCTCTGCTCGCCTAAAACGAGAATGCTACCCAGTTCGTGCATATCCGTTTCAAGTACGATATTTCCCTGCTTTCCCTGTTCACACACTCTACTAACCTTCTTATATCCCATATAGGAAATGGTGAGGATATATTTGCAATCTTCTTTTACTTCAAGTTCAAATCTGCCGTCTTTATTTGAAATCACACTTTTGACAAACGACGAGTCGGAAAGCAAGTTTATCACACAGTTAGCCCCGACGATAGGCTGAGACTCCGAATCAATCACTCTACCAGAAATAGACTGAGCATGGGTTTGATAACTCAGACTCATCAAAACAGCCAGAAATAGAAATCGATTCATATTACAACTTTAGTCTTTGGTTATGAATTACTCTCCAGCAATAATCTTGTATTCTGCTTTCAAAAATAGAATGATCTCCTGCATAACCGCAGATAAGTTTCCCCTTATTTTCCTTTATCCTTTCTTCACGTAAAACAGGACAACCTCCATAACATAAGGGATAATATTTACAAGCACTACAAATGGACGCTTTATCTAGTAAAGGATAATCATGAATTATGGGTTTTTCATCCCAAACTATATCTCCATTGGTGTTAATGTGTCCTCTTAAATTATCTATAGTACGCTTATCACATTTCTCTACGCCACCATTGTAATAAAACATGTTGTAATGGATTTTTTCAACATAGCACATAGCGAAAACATGATTTATAGACAACCTAAAACCATTGTCAACAAACTTTTCTTGCATATGCCTTAGTTTCGCAATATCAACTTTTTCCTCTTTTATCTGCCACACTTTTTGCAGGTCTACAACTATTCTACATCTATATGAATATTGAATATATTTACAGATATCATCGATTAGTTCCTGGCTATTTAATGTTGCAAGAGTATAATTCAATCTTAAAACTACATTTGCATTCTCGTTATAATCTAAGAGTCTTATGATATTCGAGAGTATTAATCCAAATGAATTATCACTAAGCTTATCTTGCTTATTTCGATTATGTGCTTTCTCATCTCCGTCTATTGCAATCTGATAATAATTAACATTTGATTGTTTTAAAATTTGGATATTCGTGTCATTAAGTAAAGCGCCATTTGTAGTAATTCCACTGCTAAAAACAATATTATTACATTTGCAGAATGTAATAAGCTCTCTCGCTACATATTCAATAATATGTGGCTGTGTCAGTGGTTCACCACCGAACCAAGAAAGTACATATTCTTTTATCTCCTCTTCTTCTAAATACTTTTTTATATGTCTAATTATAAGATTTATTTTAGCGTAATCTATCTTAATTGGCGAATGCTTCTGAATACAATACCAGCAATTGTAATTACATTCAAATGTAGGCAGGATTGTAGTTTTGTATTCCTTTTCCTCAACAAAGCAATTCCTCTCGCTTATAAGTATACTTACTTCGTCAAAATCATCAGCCACAATAAGGCCCAACGAAGTAAGTCGTTCTATAATTTTCGGATGAGACTGCTGATAAAGATTCGGATTCGAGATTATCTTTTTAATAGAGTCTATCGCGTTTTTACGGACGTGTAAGAACTGTTTTGTAATACCATTGAAAACAACCACGTGCGCATTGTCGCCCAATGGTACTATATATAAATATTTATTCGCTCTCATACCATGTTTTATTTAAAGTAAATCAGATTGGGTGCACTATAGGTATACCTACTGCACCCAGTCTGAAGCATGTGTTAGATGGTGTTAAATGCAAAACTTAAATGCAGACATATCCTGATTGACGTTAAAAACATATGGAGCATTTGTCGCATTTATTACATTTTTCGGAGTTGGTTGTACTTGGTTCATCTACTTCTTCAAAAGAAAAGCCATTACCACCAAGTAACATTAACAATTCATCTTCTTGTAGAACTGTTAGATGAGTTAAACTGTTCTCATTTGTATACATAATCTTTACAATATACATTACACCTACTCATATCGCTTTTGGGTTTCCGCGCCTTTTGACAGTATGGTCTGACTCAATTATTCCGGAATTGTATTGAAGTTCATTATATAAAAGTTGTGACGCCTGCTTGTTAAGCTTTTCGGTTTACACTCCTTTTTACCAGTTTTGTCTGGATTTAATCTTTTTTGTGCAAAATTATATCATTTCCTTATTCTGTGCAAACGGATGTTGCACATTAAAAAAATAACGAATTGAATTACAAGTTGTTATGTATGAAAGAGAGGTTTATTTGCAACATTTTTTTTTTGCCCTCCGATACATACAAGTTAATGGAGAGTGGTTATAGACATGATCTGTTTTACTTAGAGTGAATCATCGTTATCTCGAGCAACATTCATAATGAAATAGCTGGTAAACTCTGCAGTCGGATATAGTGGACAATGGATTGGGAATTAATTTTTTGAGATATATACAATGATTCATTTGTCCATACTTGAAATATAATTTGAATCCAAATTATTTGCTCAGAGGTTTTGTGTTGTAATTAAATATTAAGTAGAGTCTGCCGATTCTTATAATTCGGCATACTTCCAATATTGAAATATTTAAACTTTTTTATCTGTATTATCTATGAGAAACTTTATTCATAAGTTCATATTCTTCCACTTTTGAAATCACAATTGTACTAGATTAATATATTATAACACTTTAATCAAAGTAACTTCAACTATTTTTTAAGGGACTAATCAAAATATCCCATGCCACATTCATTAAAAACTATTATAGGACTATTTGCTATATGATCTTCAAAAATTTTTATTTTTGTAGAATCACAAACTTCTAGTCCAATGAAAATAGTATTAAGAAAGTGGTTGTAATCTAGTTTTGTCCAACCGATTTCTTTTCTTAGCGACTGATATTTACTTGACAAGAACTTCGCTTTAATTATCTGATATAAATCTGTAGATATTCTGCGTGGAAAATTGCTTGTTTGAAAGGATATTTTTAAATCGGTGATAGAAGACACAACATTATAAACATATGTAGTATCTCCTATCGCCCTTATTACTAATGTCCCTTTATTCATATATATACTATCTATATAGACTCTTTTCGTATAATCATAATAGGGCATTTGAAATTCTTTCAATGTATCTATCAGATGTACACAAATTTCGCAGGGTGCTTCAACAATATTATTATTGCTATTTTGACATGACAGCGAAAAGATGGTTAACAATATCGATACGAAATATTTCATTTGCCTAATACATTGTTAATCCTAAAGATGTATTAATATTGGAAGCCTTAGTAAAGTACGAAAGAGTCCCGTCAGACGATTTTCCCGTGTGCACTCCTAAAACTGCATTCGAATATGAATAAACCACACCACCACTATCTCCTCCAGAACATGTATATGTCGTTTCAACAATGTCTGTTAAATAATAAGTTTGGTTAGAGCCTGGTATCGCAAAAGTGTATGAAGTACTTGTACTGGTTATATATCCAGTAGTATATCCTGTAGTTTTTCCTTCTTTAATCGCTGTAGAATATAATAAAATACTACCAACACTATTTGACAATTGCGTTCCATAATTCGTAATATTACTAGGACTACTATAAGTATAACACCAAGCAGCATCAACATTACCAGAGGTTATGCTAATTTCACAATACCCAGCTAATTGGTAAGGGTCATATAATGAATTACCGGCACTTATTGCATGACCAGCGGTTACAATTCCTTCATAGCCATTACGTTTGGCTCGATAGCCAAAAGACGCAATTGCATTTCCTTGCGTAACACCAAATGCCGCTCCGGGTTTACATACAGTAAGAAGAGGAATTCCTTTGGATTCATTAAATTCGAATACTGGTGAATCCATTATATGTTTTTTAAATTCTTCAATTTAATAATACCATTTTTATCTTCAGACAAAGAATAACCTTCCAATCCAACTTGCTCTATCCGTGTCTTATTCAATGGATTTGTAAAAAATTGATTCAACAAATCCATTGTATTGGCTAATAAATTATATGAGTATTTACATGACTCTATAACAATGTCGTCAGTTTTGGCCATACTGACTATAGTAGACCTGCTAATTCCAGTATTCTCAAGAACTAAAATGACTAATTTCCCGTTTTTACTAAGATAACACCCACCATAGTATTCAGGATAATACTTTTGTTCTCCTCCTCTTGTAGCAACTGTAGTTAGTGCGTTATGAAGGTTCTCATAGGCAAGAAGAGCTTTTGTCTCTACACAACTAGGAGAACTCATCATTTGGTTATCAACTTGACATTCCTCAAGAAAGTCCTCATTACTGGTACAACTGGCAAGACTACCTGCCAATAACACACCAAACAAACAAATGTTTATAGATTTCATATACATAATAATTTGATTAATAATTCTCTGCAAAGATACGAAAAAAAATAATCAAAACAAAACCATATCATAGGATTTGTTGCATCATTATGTGTACAAAATCAGTATTAAATTGCACAAATCCCGCTAAAAAGTACATCTTTCTTTCAGTTTTCTGGCAAAATACTTGCAAAAAAGAAAACTTTTCGCTAATTTTGCAACGTTTTTTAGTTTAGTTAAGTCCATCGTATGAGAGAAAATCCTAAAGATGGCATATTTTTTGCATAGAAGTAGGTGAAATTTAAAATATAAAGATGAACATTACTGAGCGAATCAATCGCATTATAACGTTGGGATTCTATGACAGACTGACAACACCTATGCCTCATGTGGTGGTATCTCATCTGGTAGCAGCGGGCAATCCTGGTAAGTATCAGGCAGTATCTGTTTTTAACTATCCTTTACCATCGGAGATTGACTACGATGGGCAGATTTATAACACTCGTGACGCTCAGACCTATAGCGTTAGTGGAAGCTCTATGTCACCCGAAGACGTTTACAATGGTGATGAGTTGATAGTATTTCCCTGCAATGCTGACGAAATACAGACTGGCGATTATATTGTAATCGAAGTTGACAGGAAATATTTCGTACACAAACATGGAGTGGAGCCTGTCTTCAAATATAAACTTCGCAAGGCTTTAGTTCCTGTTCCTGCTGGTCAGAACGACGAAGAGATTGAGACACGACTTATTGATAATCTTGTGCCACTATATGACGAATTGTCATTAGAGGAATACCAGGTGGAGTTGAGAGAGGACTTACGTGATGCATTACATTTCTATGGTAATGCTCCACTCTTTGCATCCATCACATACAAAGAAGGACGTATTCATTACTCTTTCCATCCTCAATCGGCTATAAAGTTCCGTGTAGTAAGGATTGCGAGGAAGACCCGCGGAGATGTTGAATTGCTTTGTCCTGTTAGGACTTTGAATTAATTTTTTACATGACGTTTGATTACACACAATTTCTTTCGTTCCTGCAAGTAGCAGTAGGTATGAACTTTGGATTCATACTATTGGATGAGTATAGCCTTTTGCAAAAGTTTCAATGTGGCTTGATGGACGAATATGATTCTGGCAAATCTCTTTTATTGTCAGAAGCAACAAATGCGTGCGGTCAGACTCGTCATGAGATTGACAGGGAGTGGATAAATCACAAACATCGAATTCGCGAAATAAAACGTCTGTGTAAGGCTCGGGATTCATACGACAATAACTCTGTGTTTATGTCAACACTTGCGGTTATTTGTTGCTTGTTTAGTGGGCTTTTGCTGTTTTTGATAGGCTTAATGGCAAACACATCATCACCAATATCTTTAAGTGCCACCCTCGTTATCAGTGAATTTGAGATAATAGCTATTTTAGCCGTTATTTTTATGAAGACTACCATTAACTCTGAGCACGTATTTATGATGTTGTGCATTGCATTCTTTCTATTCGTCTTAGCAGCTATTACTGGATTGCTTCTTGGTGGTTTCAATAAATGCATTCATATCATTCCGCTTGAATGGAACAACTATATATTTCCGATTCTTGCATGGGTTCCATATATAACCATCGGTTGCTATCTCATTAATTTGATAGGTATTTGGTGGAATAAGAAATTGCTTTACAGACAATTGAAGCGGGAAGTTGAATCTTTTCAGCGAAAATACAACAGCGCACAACTCTGACACTTGACAAAGAAAATAAACTACTCTGCCAGTATTTTGAAGAGGCAGGTGATAAACCTGATGTTTATCATAAGCAGATATTCTTCGCCTACTACCATATCGGCCCAAGATTCAAGACTGCGTCAAACACCAGTGAGACAGACGTAATCCTCAAGAAATACAAGGGTCTATGCGCGGGGGCATGTATTCGAGGTGCTTAACCACAAATTCTGTTGCAAGAGAATCCGTTTTGTTGCCAAGTTGTGCGGAATTACCAAGAATCTGATCTGGCACTGGGCTTGCCTCCGAGTTCCGTCGTTGGATATGCGACAGGGTGACGAGACGCAAGGAGCGGGCAATGATAGTCTATCTCTGAGAAAGTCGAAGCCTCGGGCGACTCACATCGTTCGGGGCTTCTGAATATCGTATGAACAGATACTTTTTTATTTCCTTCTCAGCGAGATATGTATGTCCTGGTCAATCCGTTCCTCCAGCATGTTCCGCATCCTGCTGAGGAAATACGTGCGGTTGCCGTTCTTCGTGGCCCGCTGCTTGATGTCGATATAGATACGCGAATAGATCCTCGGCTGAAGCCCGAACACGGGGAATATGCGATTGCCGAGTTCCTCAATGGGCAGTTTCCCGTCGTTCAGGCATTGCATCTCCTGCAGTCCATACATCAGTTCCACAAGGTTCACGATGTCACCAGTCCAGTTCAGCCCCGTCTTGGCCGATTCCGCTATCTCCGAAGCGGGCATCTGCTCCACCACCTTCTGCATCTCGCCGATGAAGGTCACAGCCTTTTCCACCATCCGATTCCCCTTGCCGATTGCCTTCAGTTCTATCCCTGCGAACAGCAGAGTGGCAACGGCCATTGTCTTGCCATTCTTGCAACCGCACACGTCCACAACCCTTTCGATAAACTCACCATAACAGGCAGTCATATCTTCGAGACTTCCGTTTTGGGCGGCACGGAAGAAAGCCGTTTCAGTCAGAATATTGTATTTCATCCTTTGTTCTTTTTACTTGTTACTAAATGCGTTTGTTTGCGATCGCATTTGTAACATAAGCAGGGGTGCAAGCAAAAAGAATTCGCTTTCAGACAGGAATTTTGCAACTATCTGAAAACGAGCGTGATTAAAAGATGTTAATGAAAACAAGACTAAAAATGTCTCTAACAATTTGGGCAAAATTTGCCCAAATGCCCAAAATTCGCCCCAATAATTACCATTTGAAGATGAAACAGCGATTCATTCAACATTCATAGCGAATCTTAGGTTTTAAAGAACCGTAATACTTTAGTTAATGAGCATCAAGGACATACAGGGCCTCCGATTCACGAAAGACGGGCTGACCTTCAAGGCCTCACAGATAAAGCGCGACCTCACATTTGCTAATATCGTCTTGTATTTGGACGAAAATGCGAAGAAAGGACAGGAGGCTAAGACAACTTATCAGCAGCAGGCAAGGCAGAACAATCAGCCCAGACAAGAGCCTAATCCAAGACAGGAAGAGCGTCAAGAGGAATCATACCAGCACACATCTGGCTCATCTATCGGCATCCCTTCATTGGGTTTGTTCGACACCAACGACCCTGTCTATGACCCCGAAGATGAAGATTTCCGCCGTCGTTTGCAACAGAAGAAGAAAAAGAAACGAGGGCCTATAGTTTATAGTAATGTTTTGTCGTAACAAACGACATAATTCTGTACTCGAAGACTAACAATTTCTTTTGCATTCGAGCATTTTTAGTGACCAACCATACACAGTCTGTTCGAATAACACATAGCTACGATTACATATGATTGGTGTTGCGACTGGTAAGGTAACTAAAAAGGCTGACACCTAATAGTGGAGTCAGCCCTTTTACTTTGTATTTAGCGGACAGCAATAATTTTATGTCTACTCTATGGTTAGATTTATATATTCTCCGCCGAAGGAGTCTTGAGCCACAACAGAAGTAAGGTTGAGTTGTTGTCCGTCGAGACTACATGCCTGAATCTTGTTACTATAGCAGTCTCCCGAATTTGTAATTTTAAGAACATGCTTCTCATTATTTCCAAATAGCTGTAGACTGACTATCTCGTAAACAATATCATACGGTTCCTGGAGCATCCCTTCTGTATCGTAATAATTATGAACAATGCCCTCAATGGCAAGAGTCACATTCTGCGTACTGTCAGGATTGCCAGTCATAATCAACCCCTTTTGGAACGGTTTTACGTTTTGCCCCATAAATCCACTGATTGTTACTGCATATTCTACTGCATCTGTTGGCTGGACTTTTGCTGTTGGGAAGTTGAATACTACACAGAACCTAGCCTGTCCCTCTTCTCTATATGAGAAGTCTGCCCCGACAAGCAACTTGACATGACTTTCTGCAGGCCGAGATGAAACTTTATTCTCAGTGTTTGTGTAATAAAGCCTCCTTTCGCTGCCCACTAATCGCACAGAGTCAAGTCTGAATGTACTCTCAACAACAGCCATAGCCTTGCTACCCAAATAAACCTTAGAGAGAAGTTTTATTGTATTGTTCTCTTTTGGATCAAAGGGGAATACAGGCTTAAATCCCAAAAAGGTATTTCCTTCTCTTTCCACAAGATATGTATTAACTACTTTGTCATTTCCAACAACAACATTGAATTCTGCATATCTGTCTTTTGTCAGATGATAGTTATAGATATCCACGAAGTCAATCAACACCTCTTTGGCATTCACTGTGATGCATGTAGATTCCTCTTTGTCTGAGTAATCCTTATTGCAAGAAAGCAAGAGGCAAATGGACAAAATCAACGACCAAGGGGCCTTTCTCATGATTCTCATAATACAGTATGTTTGATTTTTATCTATTTGGGGATTGATGTAATATTCAACAATTTGTAGTCGGGACTATCAAGTAATTTTACGTCAGTATATTGCTCCCACATAATGTCAGTTTCCCATTCTCTTCCCACTTGATGAGAACGGGTTCCAGCCTGATAGGAGTTATACGAGAACAGCGGCATTGAGGTATTATAACAAGTATTTGAATATTCTTGAACATAGGTGGTATCTCTGAAATTTCTGTGAGCGTCCTTGTATGAAACGTCAAACCTAAACCTAAACTTAACTTTGGGGTGCGCAATTGTAGGCACTTTGGCTTGATTGGCATAGAACCTCATCATGTATTCATGAGCATGCCTATAACGTAAACGGGTGTAATTATCGATAATATCCACATATAGCGGTTCACGGCGTATATTGTACTTGAACTTAATTTTCGCCAAAGAATTATCAGCTACATTCGCAAATGAACAGAAAATCGGTACACCAGGCTGCTCTTTCGAGAACTGCCCTTTGGTTATATGATCAACAAATCCTGTGAATCCATTAAAACTCTGTACGGCCGTAGTTCCATTACCACCTATGAGATAGACTTTGAAGTCGCACCCATTCAAGAAACTTCGCTGCTCGCTGGTAATATAGGAACTGCCTTTGGTAAAGAGTGTGTGGAAAGACTCTTGAATCATTCTTTTAGCATAATTAGCTTCCTCATTAGTCTCCAGTGTTAACAAACCAAAGCGACCATAGGTGATAGAGTTGATATACACTGCAGAATCCATAAGTTCTGTTAATACATTAGCATATGGGATGCTGGGAGTATCCATAACAGCCGAGAAACTGCTCTGCCAAAACTTCAGATAGATACCTGTTGCCTTGTTGATATGATGCTCCATGCCACTGCTCGATGAGGATGAGCCCCAAAACAAAAAACTTGTGTTTACATTGCTTCCGAAAGCAGACTTAAGTTCATTATACGATGTAAATTGCTCAATCGAGAAAAGGAACTCGTCATTCTGTTTGAAAGATGATTTCGGAATTTGTTGCTTGATGTATGATGTGAACATTGAATAAGAGGGATTGCTTATCACGCCAGGCTCTGTTCCCGTCAGGGTCAAAGAAGCTGTCACCGGCTTCTTTGACCCAGGTATGGGCTTGAATGTACAGTCTGCAACAGAACTCCTATACAAAACATTCCCAAGCCACACATGAGGACTGTACTCAGGCAATACTACTGTTTCATTAGTTGAGACATCTTTCTCTACTGTAAAATAGTCGTCTATAGATCGGGTGATTCCCCTTAACCCATTGCTGCCATTGAAAAGTGTAGAGTCTTCATCCAACAGGTTAAATGGATTTCGGCTTGTACTGATAGAAACGACATAATCATCAGGATGATGATATTTTATCGGTGCTGTTACTAAATAGTTCTCCGTCTCGTCAGTACAACTATCAAGGGGAACTAAAAGCAGAAAAGAAAATAAATAATTAGGAAAACGCATGGTTATTTGTTATCTGTATCAAATTGTAGAGCAAATGCAGAATTATCGTCAGCTCTATTGGCTGTGCAGAAGATGGGCTGACCCGGTACGTCTTTAGTAAACGTTCCGCCATTGACAATGAAATTAGCAAATTCGTCGAAACCTGCAATGGTCTTAACAACATCTGCTCCATTGCCACCTCTGATCCAGATACGGATATCTGCCTCTTGGAGTAACTTCTTAGCTTGTGCATCCATCGATATCTCGCCGTTCACCTTCTTGATGTTCAAGGCAATCTTGAAGGCAGACTTAACTGCGTTATATGATGAGTCGCTTTCAATAGAGATGATGGCCATTCTGCCATAGGTGATGCTGTTGACATACACAGCATTCGGATATTTTGAGAGCTTACTATTGTTGTTGAAGATGTTGCCATCATCAGGATAGTCAATAACGCCATCAAAGTTTTTCTGGCAAACCCTGGCAAAGAGTCCTGTCTTATGCTGAATCTTATTGGATTCGTAGCTACCCTCTATCTTCAGGATGGAGCAGATGTCCACATTAGCTCCAAATGCCAATTTCATCTCGCTATATTTCGAGAACTGCTTTAAGTCATACTCAAACTCCTCAATCTGCTGGCCAGAGAAGTCTTCATTGTTTAACGCTTTCTTAAACTCTCCCATATAACTGATATAGTTGGGCTGCTGTAGCCATCCGATATAAAAACTTGGAACAGTGAACACAAGTCCTAAAGGATCGGCTTTCTCTGTTATTGGTATCATTTTGCCATTATTAAGTTCATCGCCCTTTAGTATCATACCTGCATACACGTTTTTAATGCCAATAGGCACAAATTCATAACTCTCATTAATCGAGCGTGTACTCATTTTCGGATGGTATGACTCATCCCATTCCCACTCGCTCTGAACCTGGCTAATGGTATGTTCGTTGATAGATTTCAGTGTTTCTACTTCAAATTCGTCTTTTGAACAAGACGAAATAATAAATACGGATACTAGTCCAACACAAAAGGACATTAAAATTTTTTTTCTCATTTTGTAATGTTTTTATTTGTACTTTATATTTTTTGCCTTCTATAAGCTTCTGGCATTGCTCCTTTTATCCAGTTAGGTCTGCTTTATAGAGTTCCGGAATCTGTTATATCATACATGTCAATGCTGTTTTCTTAATTATGTAGAACGCAACTACAGCCACAGATAACAGCAAAGCTGCAATTATGGTAGTACCATATCGTATAACTATAGGCGGTTCTTCTCCCATAATATTCCTCACCTTATCGCTACGGATTCCTATGTTCTCCAAATCTTTAGCCATATTCCTATTGTTTAATTTCCTAATTCCAACTGGTTTTTAACAAGATTATAATACGTTCCTCTCTTTGCTGTCAGGGACTTGTGATTTCCAGTCTCAACCACCTTGCCCTTATCCAAGACGATAATCTGGTCAGCATTCTTTACTGTACTCAGACGATGCGCTACTACTACGACAGTCTTATCTTTATAGAACTTATCCAAATTTTCTACGATGGCACGTTCGTTGCTTGCATCCAAAGAATTTGTCGCTTCATCAAGGAAGATGAACTTAGGATTCTTATATACTGCACGTGCAATCAAGATACGCTGCTTCTGACCTTGGCTTAATCCCATTCCGTCTCTTCCGATGTTTGTATTGAACTTCAACGGGAGAGCCATAACAAAGTCTTTGACATTAGCGATTTCGGCAGCCATTTCAAGTCTTTCTTCATCTATCTCGCCATCATCAACTGCAATATTCCTTGCAATAGACTCAGAGAAGATGACACCATCTTGCATGACAACACCACATTGCCGCCGCCACCATTTCAAATTGTATTCGGATATGTTGTGGCCAGCAATTGTTATCTCACCACTCATTACCGGGTAATACCCCAGCATGAGTTTTATCAGTGTGGTTTTACCACTTCCTGATGCGCCCACAATGGCCGTGATTTTCCCCTCTGGGATATGGATGTTCACGCCCTCAATGGTCTTGGATAGGGCATGAGGGTCATACTTGAAGTCAATATTGCTCAATTCTATATCACGACTTTCATTGTCAAAATCTGTTCTTGAACGATTGAAATCTTCTTCATTGTCCTTTTTGTGAATCTCATTGATACGCTCAAGGCTAATCTTTACGTCCTGTATAGAGTATATGAAGTGCATAAGTTGCTCTATAGGGCTGTTCAACTGACCTATGATATACTGCACGGCCAACATCATACCAAGTGTAAGGCTTCCATTAATGACTGCAGTAGCTGAGACGACGGTAATGATGATATTCTTCAATTCATTGATAAAAATACTTCCAGCCTCCTGCGTCTGCTGGAGTTTCAGACTTTTCATCTGGATGTGGAACAGGTCTGCCTGTACGTCCTCCCATTCCCAGCGTCGGCGCTGTTCGCAGTCTTGCAGTTTGATTTCCTGCATGGAGGTTAGGAATTGATAGGTTTTATTGTTGTTTGCTGCCTGTTGCTCAAAGAGTTCATAGTCAATAACCTTACGACGTCGCAAAAACAGTGCTATCCATCCACCATACAGAATACTTCCAATAAGAAATATTAAGAAGATGAGCCTGTTATAGACCAATAATACACAACTGAACACAGCGAAGCTAATCAAAGAGAATGCCACATTTAATGTCTGCTGTGTCAGGAATGAGTTAACCCGTGAATGATCACCGATACGCTGCATCAAGTCACCCATCAATTTCGTATCGAAGAAGGACATTGGAAGCTGAAGCAACTTGATGAAGAAGTCGCTTACCAATGAGATGTTGATGCGCATGGAGATATGCAGCAAGAGCCACCTACGGATAAAGTCAACAGATGTCCGGCTGAGGGTAATAACAAGTTGCCCTATCAAAATGAGCCAGATGAAACCTATGTCTTTGTTTTTGATGCCAATATCGACAATGTTCTGGGTAAGGAATGGCAATGCGAGTTGTAGAAGGCTTCCAACAAACAAGCCAAGTATTATTTGGAAGAAATACTTACGGTATTGCTTGATATAACCGAACAAGAATTTGAAAGGCTTGTCTGTTCTTGACTCGTATTCGCCAGAATTCTCATAAAAAGCCTGTGTTGGCTCAAGAAACATGGCAATTCCTTTTCCTTCTTTCCCTTGTCCCATTTCTATCCAATGCTGTTTGAATTCATCTGTAGTGTAAGTTATCAATCCTTTCCCCGGGTCAGCAACGTAAAATTTGCGCCCTTTCTTTACCTTATATAAAACAACAAAGTGATTCTGGTTCCAGTGAAGAATACATGGTAACGTTGCCGAGGATAGTTCATCTATAGTTAAACGACCACTAATAGTATATAATCCAATTTTAACGGCTGCGTCTCTGATGCCGAGAAGGGACACACCTTCAGTAGTTGCAAAACAAATATTCGAAAGATAATCCTGACAAAATGTCCTTCCATGATACGCACATATCATTTGTAAGCATGCGATCCCGCATTTCATACTGTCATATTGCTTAATATAGTGTATCTTTTTCATATAGTATTATAACTTATAATATACTGAAAAAAACAACTCGCGTCCACGAATGCGGTTAGTGGAAGTGCTGCTGGTGAGGTCGCTGGTGATGACGTATGAATAGGTGTCACGGTTCAGCAGATTGTTGAGCGAGAGAGTGAGATCAAGACGCTTTGACTTGTAACTGGCTTTGATGTCAGCCAGAAAGAAGTCTTTGTAATTGCCACTGGTAATCTCGTTGCGGTAATACTCGCCCCGGAGGTCGATAGAAAACGGACTTACAGGAATGATGACGGAGAGGTCTTGCTTCCAGCCGTCAATCTTCTGAGAATAATCCATTGACTGGATTTTTATACGGTTCTGATTGAACGTGAGACTATAGCGCAGATGCATGTCCTTCCAAAAAGAGAAGTCAAGACCTGCGCGGACGTTGAGCATCTGACTATTGTAGTCGGTCATTATTCCATTTTGAAGCATCGAGGCATCGCTGTTGAGATACAAGGCACGGAGATTAACCACTCCATTCCAGAGGTTGATGCCCTTGCTGGCTATCAGGTTGGCTTGCCAAGAGTCCGACTTGCTTTCTTGCTCAATAGCAGAGAGAATGATGTAATCGCCCACAAACTGGCGTGTCGGTGTGTAGGGCGAGGTGCTGAAAGTACGCGATACGGTCAAGATGGTGTGCAAGGCCTTCAGCGCATCGCTAAAATTGATGCCGCCACGGATGGCCTGCGTATGACTGTGCCGATAGCCCGCATAGCCTTGGTTGATATACTGGAAGTCCTGCAATATCAGTGAACGGTAGAAACGACTGGCATCCAAAGGCTCCACAGATGCAGAACCACCCAGTGAGAGACGCAGACGGGGCGTGACGTACCACTTTACACTGAGGTCTGGTGAGAAGAGCATTTGGTGATGTCCGTTGTCGTGGCAGTATTTCTCGTAGAGATATTCCGTTGTTGGGCTGAGTTCCACATTGATGTCGCGCGTTTTATAAGTAAGGTTCGGCTTCACATATAAACGGGCGAAAGAGAAACGGCTGTCATCTGCCAATAGTCCGATGGTATCAGGCATTCCTATTAAGTCCGACTCCAGACGATGCAAGGCTGCATTCACACCCGCTTTCAGTGAGAGGCTGAAACGTCCGAGTTTGATACCGCCCATAGCGTAGGTGTCGGTGCTGTATCGCTGACTGCTGACGTACTGATAAAGTGTGTCAACAGACAATGACTGTGGACGGCTGATGATGCGGTTATTGGAATAGAACGACACAAGGCGATTGCCGTACTTGCGGATGATATACAGATTGTCCTTGATGTCGTATTCGGGCTTGCGGGCAAACTGGTTGTGGCTATTTGTTCCATTCTCGTTAAGCCACTGGCGGCTCCAAGTGAAATCGCCCGACAGTGAGTTCTTCAGATATTGGTTGGCGCTGTTGCGCTCATACTTCACCAGTGCGTATAGTTCGTTATCCTTTTGCAGATAGTCCTTGCGGTTGTCGATGATGCGGTTACCGTCTGGCAGAAAATACTCTGTGCGCCTTTCGCCCTCTGCCGTCTCGCGGTTGTTGTTATAGATCATCTGTACGTTCATCTGCGACGACTCATTAAACCGTTTCAGTGTGTTGAGCGTGACGGCATGGCTGCGGTTGAACAGGGTACGGCTTTCGGCAAGGTTGGGCGTCATAGGCAGTGACAGTTGGATATAGTCACCTTGGCTTTCCAAATCGTCGAAGTTGAAGAGACTCGTTGTTTCCTTGCTGATGTCCTGCCCCGTGTTGTTGGTCTTGTAGGTGAGCATGGTCTGGAAGTCAGACTTCAACCGCAAGCCAAAGCCCTCGAATTTCCATAACCCTGTATGGCTGCTGATGCCTGCCCCTCCGTTGAACGACGTCACCCAATGGCTTTTGGCTCCCTCCTTCATGCGGATGTTCACTGCTGCCTCATCGGTATAGGTGAAGTCCTCCAGTACGCGGATGGGCTGATGGTTTCTCATCACCTGCACGGAACCTACATCCACCTGTGGCAGTGAGTTGGTTGCTATGCCGTATTTGTCGCCCAGCATATCCAGTCCCTCGATATAGAACTTGCTGATGGGCTTACCCTCATACTTGATCTGTCCGTTCTGCTTATTCACCTCGAAACCAGGGATGCGGGAAAGCACGTCACCGATGTTTCGGTCGTTCTGGCCGGCAAAGGTCGCCACGTTATATGTCAGCGTGTCGCCATGCTCATGCACCTTACTTGCCTTGACGGTCACCTCTTTCAATGTTACACTTTCCTCCTGCATCACTATTCTCAACGGTTTCTCGTTTGACAGATTATCAATGCGCTGTTTTTTGAAACCAAGCATCGAGACTTCCAGATAACTATCGGCATTTGCTTCAATGGAGAACGAGCCTTTGCTGTCGGTCTTGCCAAAGCGTATCATCTTATTCGTGCCATTGCTACGCATCTGAATGATGGCACCCGTCAACAGATCACCGTTTTTGTCGGTGACCGTTCCCGTTATCCGCATCTGCGCCATTGCCACAAGCGGAAGGAGGCAACATAACATAATGATAAGGCGTCGCTTCATTTCTATTCCATTAGGTATTACTCTAATTCAATATATGGCTTAGCAGGAATCACCTTTCCTGTATAAGGGATTGTCCTCGGGCGGTTCTTGTATTTCAAAAACTTCTCCCTTGTCATTTTGTAATATTTACTTTTAGCCCAATTGTAAAATGTGACAGGAGAAAGGCCTTTTGTCTTGATACTCACAGCTGTAAACTTGATGAAATCATTATCCGCTGTAGCTTTTAGTATCAGTCCTGGCAGACCACCTAATTTCCACGGGCCGAGGCTGACGGGTATTTCTCCCGTAAACCACACCTTCCACTCTCTACCGCGAAATTTTGTGGTGGCATAATGGCATTCCATACCCAAGATAGTTGTTATGGAGTCCATGTTGATAGTCCATTCCTGTGTAGGAATTTCTTCCTCATAGGTGTTATAGGCACTAGCGAAGTTGCTGTAAAGGGTCAGTTTGCCCGTTGCGAGGTCTTGGTACAGAAGTTCCCTGCTGATAGTGCTTGCCTTAAGTCTCTTTGTCCTGTCAGAACTTTTATCGTTTGCCTCTAAAAACTCATTCAAAGAGATCTGCCGTGTTACGTCACTCGTATAGTCCATACTGTCCGTCCTATTCTGATAGTAACTGAAAAACTGGTTGGCAGTCTTCCCCATACGCAGAATATAGGAATCATCATGTTCTTCCTGCCATGAGTCGTAACGCACTTCCAAGATAGCTGGCTCAATAATTCCATTATCTTGAGCTATAATGCTTATAGGGCATGTGAATGCTATGAGAATAAATAATATAATTTTCATTGCTATGTTTTTAAGACCTGCGCCCTGCTGTTACAAGACGCAGGTTGATACATTAGTGTGAACAAGCTGCCTCGTATTTTCTTGCCCACTCATCCCATTGCTCATCAGTCCAATCAGCACCATTTGCGTTAGCATTTGCAACTAGCAAAGCAATTTCTGCTTGGCATCCTCCAACGATAATGAACTGTTCTTTCTTTGTCAATTTTTCCATGTTTAGAAGAAATAATAGTTATACCTACTCTATTAGCTTTTCGGCTTCTGCTCCTTTTAGCACAGTTCGGTCTGTCTCAATTATTCCGGAATTATATTGAAGTTCATTTATTAATTTTACTCATATATTTCGAATGAACCACCAAAGGTGTGTCCATTATATGTTACAACTAAATAATATACACCACTATAGTAAAGTCCGAGGTCTATGGTTTGACTGTCATTACAATTACAGTTTAAGATCCCCTCAGAGATGAGGTTGCCAGTTTCATTATATATATTATATGTGAATTCTCCTTCTGCTAATGCGGTTACCAACAATTGTTGACTATCCTCATCAAGGACGACGCTCAAAGGAATACAAAAGTGAGCCGGAGCTTTCGATGGCTTTGGGTTGTTTCCCAACAGAGGTCCTTGTCGATAAGAGAGAGATACAGGGTACATAGAAGTGGTAGCTGACCACATCGTAACACTTTGCATTGCGAAGGCAAACATGATTGCCAATAATTTGATGTTTTTTCTCATAAGTTTGAATTTTAATGTTTGAATTTTCTGGGTGTAAAGTTACGAACCTTTATCCATGCATAGAAATATTTGTTGTTTCATTGTGTTTCTGATATGTGTTAAAATATGTTACCCTTCCCTGTCTAATATATTTAACCATCTGTATATCAGTGTTTAAGTGGTATTCTAAAGAGATAAACCTTAGAATGTTATGCAGGTTTTCGAGAAACGCAGAGAAACATTTTCTGTCCCAAATTTGGTTGTTTGCTCTATTTTTTCTACCTTTGCATCCATAAATCAAGTTTCAATATGAGTATAGTAAGATTCATCGTTTGTGTTCTGTGCACATTTGGTATGTTATTTTTGTTCTCATGCTCTGAAGAACAACATTCTTTAGAAGAATTAGAGAGAATTAAAATGGTAGGTGACAATAACCCTAAGAAAGCACTTGCAATGTTGGATTCTCTGAAAATTTTAATCAGAGAAGAGAGTGATTATGTCAAGAACAAATATGATTTATTACAAATCAGACTGAATGACAAGGCTGACAATATACCCAATTCAGATATTATGATTAAGAATCTTATTGGCTATTTTGAAGAAAATGGCTCTATGCTTGATAGACAAGAAGTATATTATTACGCTGGTAGTGTATATCGTGACTTACAAGACACCCCCCGATCTTTGGAATATTTCCTCAAGTCTATAGAATATGCCAAGAATGAAAATGATTGTGACTCGGTTATGATGCGCAATGCGTATTCAAATCTAAATGACCTATATTATAAAGTTCAGAATTATAATGATGCTGTAAAAATGGCTCAGAAAGAACTTGAAATCACCAAGCAGATGAGGAAAAACACAACGCTTCCATACTTGCATATTGGTACAGCATTTCTTGCGCAGAATAACCAACAGCAAGCTTGTATCGCTTTTGATGCGGCTTTTGATGAAATTGTTCGTTCAAAAAACACTTCAAGACATGAAGATGCACTATTCTATCTGTTGTGTGACTATTCTGTTTTGAAACAATCTTCTAGTGCTCGAGAATGCTTTTCTCTAATAGAAACTGATCCAATATACGAGTTTTCGGATTTCCATTGCATGGCATTTGCGCAATACTATGAATTATGTAATAGAGAAGATTCTGCTATCATATATGCTAAGCTCTTACTTAATAAAGGAAAAGACATATATAATATGTATGACGCATCAAAGCTTCTTTATCGGATATATGACAGAATGGGGGATATGAAAAATGCCAATTACTATGCAGGAGTTTATATGCAAATAAGTGATTCTTTGGATTTTGGGAAACGCCAAGAATTAGCTGCAACAGTCAATAACGAGTTTCAGTATCATCTTGATCAAAAGAAAGAGCAGACTTTAAAAGATGAGAAAGAAAAGTATAAGAACACGCTTACCATTGTAGTCATGACAACAATACTGTTAGCGTGTGTTGCCTACATTTTTTATGTAAGAAGGCGTAACAAACATCTAAAGGAGGTTGTTTCACTTTCGGCAGAACTACAGCGGGTATCTAACGACGAGCAGCAACTTCGTAAAGATATTGAGCAGAAAGAGAAAGAACTTGAGAGATCAAAGAAATCATTGGAAAAATCATCTGATGAACTCAGCAACGTGAAACGCGAACTTCAACGAGTTAATACTGAACTGTCTGATTATGACGAGGCATTGAAAGCGAAAGAACAACAGTTATCGGAAAAGATGGACCAGAATAAGACTTTTATCAAACTGTTGCACCAATCAGAATTGGAGGGCAAGGCAGAGGATGTGATTTATGCCATCAGGCAGTCCTCTAAAGGAAAGAAAAACATGAAATCGTCTGACTGGAAGCAGTTATACCAAGCCGTAGATGAACTATATCCCTTATTCAAGGACAGATTGTTAAAGGAATTGGGTAATTTCACCGAACAGCAGATGCAGGTCTGCTACCTTATGCGTATAGGTTTGTCCAAGCCCCAAATCCAAAATATGACGAATCTTTCTCGTGTAACTATTTGGCGATGGGTAAAAAAATATGATTGGGTGATGATGCCTGATGAGGAAGTAGATGACAATCCCTAAATATTATATCAAATATCTTTATCGGAAATTTTTATGCTATTTAAGTACATCCAACAAATTAACGATAAACGGTTTGCTAATCATAAAGAGTTGATGGAACTGGAAGAATTAGGTCACGGACTTTGTGGTAATGCATTTTTAACAAAAGAAGGACTCGTCGTGAAAGAAACCAAGTCAAAGACTGAATATGATACAGCCAAAGCGATTAAAGGTTATCATAACAAACATATAGTTGACATCTATGATTGTTATGAAGACAATAATGCTTTTTACATTTTGGAGGAATATTTGATTATAAGACGTTCTGATATGTTGTACAAGTTTACAGAAGATTTTAGAAGTAGTTGGTCTTATTTCGCATACTATCCTGATATGAAGTATATTTTAGCAAATAATGACAAAAGCAAGTTATCATCTGTCCTTACTGTATTTAGGGATAAAACTAAAAATGATTGCTTTTTTGAGCAACTTTTTCATGAAACATGTATGGCAATCAAAGAACTCTATAATCTATGTCCTAAAGCATTTCTCGACATTCACAGTAACAATATTGGCTACACCGAAAACAATATTATGAAGTATTTCGACATTAGTGCATAGCCATTGATATTTTTCAATCCACCTTATGGCATTCATCTTTATACGATTTATGTATGACTTATACGCATGTTTATACAGAGAACAATAGAAATTGTAGTAATAGAAAAAGGTCATACATTTTTCGTTCCAGGAATGATGCAGAGGCTGTCAGATATAACTGCGATGCTTTGGAACCTCAATACCATAGTCTTTTATCTTCTGAAAAAGGTTACGTCTACTAATACCGAGAATGGCTGCGGCAGGTTCTCGCCTGTATCCACATGATTCAAGTGCCTTGACTATTTTTGCCTTTTCCTCGCTCTCATCATTCAGTTTCATAGTCGTGGGTATTTCTGGCGCTTCTTGAAGAGAGAAGGTAAGGTGTTCTGGTTGGAGTTTGTCGCAATCATACTTCTTAATCGCCTGTTCTATAACCCTTACAAGTTCACGCACATTCCCCGGCCAAGGATATGCCTCCAGTTTATGTTTGGCTTTACTGCTCAGCCTGCGCCTTTCGTCAAAGTGTTCCAGGAAGAATGTTGCCATTGGTACGATGTCTGTCACCGTTTCCCTTAGCGGTGGAATATTGACTACCTCCTCACAGATGCAATCCCGGAAATGCTGTGTCATAAAGCCCTCTCTGACAAGTTCATCGGGAGATTTTGCGGAAGTGCATATAAGCCTGAAATCAACAAAACGCTTCTTGCATGAGCCAATACGACAGTATTCCCCTGTTTCCAACACCTCTTTAAGCAGATTCTGCACACTCAAGGGCATTTCATCGACGTTCTCCAAGAAAAGGAAACTGTCACGTGCTTTCTCCAAAATACCGTCTGTTGATTGCACGGCACTAGCGTATGCGCCTTTCTGATGCCCAAAGAAATAATCCTCCACATGCTCCATCTCTGCCAATACGCTGCATCTAACGTGGGCATAGTTGCCATAATGGAAGCCCTCCATTGCCATATAGTCCTCTGCCAGATGGCTCCTGCCTGTCCCGCTCTCACCAATGACTACAAGACGAAGATCCAGACCGACATAGCCCTTCAGCCTCTCATAAAGAGCCAGAAAAGGTTGGCTGTTGCGCCTGAACATCAGGCGGTTCTTATGCTTGTCACGGAGATTCTGCTCTTCCATGATGCCTTTAATCTTGGCATAAAACTTCTCGTCCATCTGCGGCTTGGGGATATAACTTTTGGCACCAAGTTCCATCGTTTCAATAGAGTTTTCCATCGTGCCGTAGTTTGTCATCAGGAAGAATAACTGGTGATACCCTTGCTCCCGCATCCAACGCAGGATGTCCGTGCCGTTCTTTCCGCTCTCATCATTCAGCATGAGGTCGGCCAAGATTACGTCGTTCCTGCCTGCCCGTTCAATAAGCCACTTGGCTTTCTTGACAGTCTGGCAGGCAACAGTCTCTATACCGAAATCCGCCAGTGTTGCGCAGACGGAATTGCAGTAGGATTTCATGTCGTCAATGACTATTACCTTACTCATCCCTCGTGTCCCGTATCTCCTTCGCCTTTGTGATGATGATTTTCGCCATCTTGTCTATCTCAGCCATATAGGACACCAGACGATTATAGGCGCTTATGTCTTTACTCCGTGCCACCTCCATGATGGGATCAACTAATATGCTGACACGATAGAGCAGCCAACTTGTCTTCAGGCAATGCGCCCACTTCCTCATCTCGTCGAAGTCCATAGTCTTGACGGCATTGTGCAGCCCTGCGACAGCATCCTCGGTCTCTTCTATCAGATACCCTGCTACGGATTTCCGCAGTTTCGTGAAGTCTGGTGTCACCGTCTTGCTTTTCTCGGCTATCACTTGGTTCACCACATTTACCATCTCGCTGATGTCAGCCGTCTTGGGCAGATACTCGTCGAATCCCACCTTCAGCAGTTCCTCGCGCACTTCCTCGCCTGATGCCGTCGAGACTATCACGGGAACCGTCTGGCTGTTGGCAACCTTACTCTCCCTCATGACGTCGAGCAGTTCCCGCCCGTTCTTTCCCGGCATCTGCAGATCCATGATAACCGCAGAATAATTGCCCTTCCTGAGCATTGTGAAGAATTTTGCCGTGTCGCTGCATACGTCACAGTCGAAACCGTTCTGCTGCAGAACACCTTGTATCATCAGCAGCCACACGTTGCTGTCGTCAACCACCAGCACATGTTTCCGCTCCTCCGAGGCTTTCATGACCTCCGCTACAACCGCATCCCCCTTGCTCTCCGCAATCTTCATCGGCAGACTTACGTAGAATGTGGTCCCCTTGTCCGAAGACTCAAAATCGATCTTGCCTTTCATCAGGTCAACGAGCATCTTGGCCGTTGAGAGTCCTATGCCAAAGCCCTCCTTGCCAGTGGCAACGGCATTGGAGAAGCGGGTAAAGGCAGAGAACACCCGTTCCTTGTCCTCATCCTTGATGCCAATGCCCGTGTCGCTCACCTTGATGTTCAGCGTATCGTCGGCATACGAAATATCCAGTTCCACACTGCCCTTCCTGGTGAACTTGAAGGCATTGTCAAGCAGATTGGTCGCTATGTGGCAGATTTTCTCATAGTCGCCGTTGAGGACGATGCCCTGCACCTTCGGCTTTACGAATTCTATCAGCCGCTCGTCGGCTCTCAGTTCGAAGGAATTGGTCAGTTCGTTGGCCAGTTCCATCAGGCTGAAGTCCCTCGGCTTCAGCATCCCCTTGTTGCTCTCTAGACGGAAGTAGTCCAGCAACTGGTCTATCATCTCCCTGAGTTGCCGGGCGGAGAACGATATGGCACTGATGTACTTTTCATTCTTTGTTGGGCATTGTTTCACCATATCGTTGTAGCCGATGACGATGCTCAGCGGGGTGCGCAGGTCGTGGACGACGGCATACATCATCTGTCGGCGCTTCTCCACAAGTTTCTTGTTCTTGTCAGATTCCTTTTCGAGTTCCTTCATCACTTTTGAGCGCCGCCATGTGTTGGCCACATTCAGTAGTGCTACGAAAATAAGAAACAACATACCCCATCTGAACGTGGTCTTTCCGATACCGCTTGCCCTATCCATCAATTCTTTCTGTTTACGTTCGGCTTTGGCATCCTCCGCATCAAGCATCTGGCTGACGTTGATGTCCAGCCAACGGTTGACTTCGGCGAGGCTGTCGCTGAGAACACTGAGACTGATGGTATATAGTTCTTTGTCAAGAAAGGCCAGTTCGTTGACGGACGGTACGGTGACCGTCCTATTCTTGCTCCTTGAGGTCACTTCTTCCCTGCTGCTCCTGAACACATGCCCAGTGTAATGCTTGACGTAAGTCTCCGTGTCCTTGACAGTGACCTGTCTGTCCTGTCGCAGATGCTCGTCATTCTCATTCCGCTTTACGATTGTCGCGTAGATCTCGGACAGCAGATGTCCTTTTTGGTTAAGGATGTTCTGCATGGAGTCAATCTGACTTTTGGAGTAATATTTGCGCAGTCCGTCGAGCGAGTTGTTTGTTTCAACTAGTTTTTGTTGGTAATCAACGGAATCTGTCGGGGACCATTCTGATACCTGTTCGCCCAAGTGATCTAATTGTATTGTGCTTTTCAGTGCAGCGTGAATGATTCTGTATTGTTCCTGGCTGTTAGTTGACTCAATAATGATATTCTCCAGTTTCTGCCACCGCCAGTAGCCAAACATAAATACTCCTATAAATAGTAAGATGTTGACAGCATTTGTCAGCAAGAGGTCAAACTTTGTTCTTTTCATTTAGCCTAATCGTTTAGAGGGTGATACCCTGATATCCTTATATATAAGGGATTCCAATAGGGAACAGACATTTCCCCTTTTTACTCCCTATTGACTTATTTTACAATTCTCTTTTCAATTTGGGGTGCAAAATTACGAAAAAAGTTGCAAAAACATACCGACCAGTATTTAAATATTCAAAAATTAGCCCTATTTCCTTCTTATTTGAAGGGAATAGAGCTAAAATGGGGTGTATTTACCTTAGAAATTACAGATCTACATTTTCAAGCCTTTGACTTTTTTCGGCTCATCATCTTTGTCAGGCGCAGGATGCATGGAAACCTTATGACCATCCTCGTATTCCTTTTTCTCTTCGGGTGTCTCTGGCCTTTCCTCCTTAGGGGCAAGTTCCATCTGAATCTTGCGGTCAAGGGCGGCGAGTTCGTTCTTCAGGTCGTGAAGTTCCTTCTCCTTCTTCCACTCCTTGTTTGCTGTAGGTGTCAGCTGATCTATCTTCTTCTGATACCAGTCCACATCCTTCTGGTACTTATCCACCAAAGAAGGAATCTTTTCAAGTGCCCGGATGAAGCTGGTGGCTGCGGCTTCCTTGTCCTTCTTGGCAACGATACCGTTGTTGTGACGATAGACAATGTTGCCATACACTCCGAAGTTGTTCTCACGGAATGGCAAGCCTCCTTTCTCCACTTCCTCGGTACGTACCTTGATGGGGAATCCGTAGATTTCGCCAATCTCCTTTGTCTGGCCTTTCGTGTCCATCGTCTCGGCAATGTGCTGTACCTTGGCGCCAAGTTCCTCAAGGTCATCATAGACCTTCCCCTCAATCTTGACCTCCGTGACGATGTTTCCGAGGTTATCCCGTTTCAAATGTGCGTCTAACTGTTGCCTGTCGGCATCCAGTTTGCCCAGAATCTCCTTTGCAGACTGCACTTCCTTACGGGCATCCTCAATGTCAAACTCCACACTTCGCCTTGCGTTCATGAAGCTCTTGCGCTCACTCTCCAACGAGGCAATCTTCTTTTCTAACTTTGCCTTGTCAAGCAGGTCTGTGTTACCCGACAGGATGGCCATGTACTCCGAGAAATTCATGCCGTTGGCCTCATCCATCGCTCCCTCGTCAATGGTTCGTGCGCCCATAGCGCCGGACTTCAACTGAGAGATAAACGTCTGCTTACAGTGCAACAGGTTGAACTTGTAGGCATCTAGCGTTTTCTCAACGGCATAGATGATGCTGTCCACCGTGTTGTTATTGTATTTCTTGGCGACCTCATTGCCCTTTCTGACGGCCCGGCCATTACGTTGTTCAAGGTCGCTGGGCCTCCAGGGTATGTCAAGATGATGAATAGCGACAGCCCTTTTCTGGGCATTAACACCCGTTCCCAACATTGACGTCGAGCCAAAGAGCACGCGCACACGTCCCTCGTTCATGGCCTCAATCACGGCTTTTCGTGCCTTTTCACTCTTGCATTCCTGAATGAAACGGATTTCGTCAGCAGGGATGCTGTAGTCCTCAATTAACTTGCGCTTAATCTCGGAATAGACATTCCAAGTATCGCCCGGCTGATACGTTCCTAAGTCAGAGAAAACGAACTGCGTACCTTTCTGTTCATCGAACTTCTTGTAATACTCCGCTATCTTCATGGCACAGACGCTGGCCTTGTTCCCTGCGTCGTCATCATATAGCGTCGGATTTATCATGCGCATGTCGAGTGCCATCTTACGGGCGTAGTCCGTAGCAATCAGCATCTTCGCTTTTTCTTCCGTCTCGCTCAGAGGCAGACGACCGAGAATAGTAGCATCACCAGATTCAGCAAACTCCATCAGTTCCTTGATAAACACCTCCTGGTCAGGCGTCGGCGGGATATTGTATAGTATCTCGTTCATCTTCGGCCTGTCCACTCCCACGTCCTCGGCGGTGCGATAGTCGGTGATTTCGTTGTAGAACGTCGCCAGTTCCGGCACCTTGATGAAGTATCGGAAACGCTCTTTCTGGATGATGTTGTTCGTCACCGAAAACTCAAAGTCCGTTGATTTCTTGGCGAAGATAGCGGCCCAGGCATCGAAACACGGGATATTCTGTTTCTCCATTTCTTTCGGTCGCAGGTACTTGAAGAGCAGATAAAGCTCCGTCAGCGAGTTACTGATTGTAGTACCCGACAGGAAGGTGGCACAGAGGTCTCGGCGCGGCTTCGTCCCGTCACCCTCCTGCATCGTGCGGATGGCGAAAAGCAGGTTGAGTGCTTTCTGGCTCCCTTGGCTATTGCCAAGTCCTGCCACACGGTCATGACGGGTGTTGAACATCAGGTTCTTGAACTGGTGGCTTTCATCGATAAACAGGTGGTCGATGCCCATCTGCCTGAAGTCGATGAAGTCATCGGTTCGGCTGTTAATCTTGCTCGAGATCTCAACGAGCTTTGCCTCCAGATTGGCCTTGCGCTTCTCCAAGCCTTTCAGCATCATGCCTGAAATATCCTTGCCGCTCATTCTCAGCGTCTCCAGGTTGTCCTCCACACTCTGCAACTCGGCCATCAGAATCTTCTCCTGCATCTCCGGCGACTGCGGTATCTTGCCGAACTGGTCGTGCGACATAATCACACAGTCGAAGTCATTGTTCTTAATCGAATGGAAGAACTTCACCCTGTTCTCCGTCGAGAAATCCTTTTCGCTGGCATACAGGATGCGGGCATTGGGATAGGCAGTCTGATAGGTGGCGGCAATTTCTGCCACATTTGCTTTCAGTCCTATTATCATAGGCTTCTTCGCCATGCCGAGACGCTTCATTTCATGCGCTGCGATACACATGATGAGTGTCTTGCCCGTACCCACCTGGTGGTCGCATATTCCGCCACCGTTCTGCTTGATCATCCACACACAATCCTTCTGCGAGGGATAGACGCTGCTGATGCCATAGCGCAACTCCAGCCCCTTCATGTCAAGGTCGGGGAAGGTCTGGTGACTGCCGTCATACTTCGGGCGGACAAAGCAGTTGAACTTCTCGTTATACATCTGTGCCAGTCTGTCCTTGAACTCACGGCTCTGACCTTCAAGCCACTCCGTAAAGCCATTGCGGATTTCGTCGATCTTCGAGTTTGCCAACTGGATGGCCTGTGCATCGGGCACCTTGATGTCGTTGCCGTTGTCATCTGTACCGTTCGACTTCATGATTTTCGGTGTAGTGTTGTGCAGGGCATGACGGAGCAGGGCAATACCGTCATAGCTGCGATACTCGCCCCTGACACAGAACTCACTCCAGATTTTCGCGTTCTTCCTGCTGCAACTGGCATCGAAATGGTCTATCTGCGGCGAATAGACAATGTCAACGTTCGTGTCATAGAAGTCTGTCATAAAGGTGGAATACACATTGGCGGGAATCCATCGCTCACCGAAGTTGAAGTCAAGATCCTCAAAAGGGATGGGCGTAGGCACGGCTTCTTTCAGGGCGTTCAGCGACAGCATTGTCCTATTGTCCACCTCACCACCATTAGCCTCTATCAGCCTTTCGATGTCCTTTACCTTCTCAACCACATTGCCCGCAATGAACTTGTCGCGTATCTCGTAATCGCCTGATATGGGGTTGAAGAATATCTTTCCGTCCAAGTCCTTTACGACATCATCCTCCGACTTGTCCGTCAGCCTCGCCATATACTCCAGATTCAGACGGCCATACTTGTTGAGCGATGCAGCAACAGCCTCCTGTGAGGTCTCAACGTGGCTGACCTCCTGCAAGGAGAAGGCAACGGGATGGTCGAAGATGTCAGCCTTTACAAATTTACCGTTCTCGCCACGTTCCAGTGCCAGCATGTTACGGCCAGTGGCATCCATCAGGATCATTCTGGCATTCTTGCGGTCATTGAGGTTGCCGTACAATGCTGTGAATGCTTCATAATAGCCGTTAAGTTTCTCACGAAGTTCACTGTTCGCCTCCTGATTATCCTGCTCGTAGGTATACAACTGTTCATATACGTCACGGACTGCGATATACTGACGGATGCGGTCGGTTTGTTCCTGAGAGACAATCAGGGGTACGAAGGTGGCACCTGAGGAAGTGACGTTCTCCAAATGTCCGATGTTTCCGTCCTTATCTTCCACCACTGAGCCGTTACGGTAGAACGGCTTTACTTCTCCCTCAAAAGGACCAGGCTTAACAACCTTTGTCTTTATGGTACGATGCTGTTTCTGCTCAACCTGTTCCTTTGTCTGAATTTGCTGTCGGGCTTCAGCCTTGGCATCGGCATTGGACTCAATTTTGGCCTGTCCCATCTCCAATAGTTCACGACGCTTTTCGGGTGTCAGATCCATCATCATCTCATAGAAGCCGTTGATGGGCGGGTTCTCTTCCCAATCTAGAGAGTCATAGACGGCCAACTGCTGGTCGATATGGCTCTTCTTCTCCATCTCGGCCTTCTTCTCCTGAAGTTCCCTAGCCTGACGTTCCTTCTTCCGTTCCTTCTTTGGCTTCTTGGGTTCAACCTTTTGTTTTGGTGGTTCCTGCACCGTCATACCCCAAAGGTCAAAGAGTGACAGCTGCGGATTGTTATCAGGCGTATGCTCAGGAACAGACTTTTCTTCCTGCTTGGTTGGCTCTGGCATCGTCACTATCTTGGCCGTCTTTGCTGGCTCATCTTCCGTTACAGGCTGCTGCCCTGTCTCTACTGGCTTTTGTTCTGCTTCTATTGGCTTCTGTACTTCCGCTGGTTTCTGTTCCTCAACAGACTTTTGGGTTTCCTCTTCCTTTTCCTTGTGGACAAAGGCCGGGCTGTCAAGCCCCGTGAACTTACGGAAGTCCAGATGCTTGGCGAGTTCGTTCTGCAGACGCTCACGGAGGTCATGGGCAATGCCTTCGACACCTCCCGTATGGAGATACTCCAGTGCGGGCTTGCCGTACTGGTCGTGTCCTCTCAGGATGCTTGTGGCAAGTACATTGTCAGGGTAATGCTCAAAATAGTCGTTGCGGACGATGATATCGTCCTCGGTAGAATACACCCTTTTCAGCCTTTCCTCATCCTCGGTCAGCCCCTGCTTGGCATAGTTCTTCTGAATGATAATCAGGTCGCTCCCTGCTTCGGTGTTGGCGTTCTCTTTGAAAAGATTGTCAGGCAGACGGAAAGCGGTAACAAGGTCGGCTTGCTGAAGGAGGTGGTTGATCCTGATACCGTTCTGCTCCCTGTCGAGATAGTTCCTCGTCGTGATGAATGCCACCATGCCACCGTCACGCACTGCGTCAAGCCCTTTCTGCATGAAGTAGCCGTGAATGGACTTGGAAATCACGCGGTTGAACAGGCTCTTGCTGTCACTGTAGAAAGGGTCATACACCTTAGTGTCACCAAAAGGGATGTTGGAGATGGCGAGGTCGTAGGTACCTAACTGCTCCTTGTCTATCATCTCAAACCCGGCAGTCCGCACCTTGGTTCCATCATCTTTGTGGAGGGTAGTCAGCAACATGCCCGTCAGTTTGTCCTTCTCGAAGGCGGTCACCTCGGCATCGGGATTGACGGTGCGCATAGTTTTGATGAATACACCCATACCCGCAGACGGCTCCAACACCTTCTGTGGTCTCAGGTTCATCTCACCGAAGACACTCCAGATGGCTTCGGGTATCTCCTTTGGGGTATAGAATGCCGTGAGGACGGACTGCTTCATACTGGCAACATAGCGTTTGTAGTCGGTCTCGTCCTCGGCATTCTCGCGTATCACCCTGTGGAGTTCGGCGGTCAGGTCGTACAGTGGAAGGTCGTTCTTCGGCCAGACAGCCTTATTCTCCACAGGATTCAGCACACATTTCAACCCACCGAAGCCGCAGCAACGGGAAATGGTTTCCCGCTCGGTCTCAGTGGGGACACGTACTTCCTTCCACACGGCAAAGGCTGTGCGGATGGCATCGATGTTGGCTTGCAGCCGTGCCTTCCTATTGAACGCCATACTGTTCGATATAAAGTACCACTGAACCCGTCAACTCCGTGTAGAGCTGCACATAGTCGGGTGACAGTTCAAACTCTGGTTCGGTAAGGTCGTAAGGCTCGAAGACAGGTGCCAGTAAAGGAAGCAGTTTCTCGGCAAATGTCAGGCGCTGCCCATCGTTCAGTTCGCGATAAAACTCTTTCTCCAGTACCTCAATGAGAATGCTCCACTGCGAGAGGCCAAGGTCTTTCGTCAGTACGGACATCGCCAGTTCCTGTGCACCTTCAACGGAATAGCCGTCGAGCCGGGCCTGATCAAAGGTCTCTGCAGCCAACTGCTCACGGCTATAGATGAAACTCAGGTCTTTGGCCTTGCGGGAATGCTGCTCCAGCAGGTAGCGAAGCAGATACAGTCCATAGTAGGACAACTCTGGTTGTTCTTGTCTTTTCATTTTCAAAATACGTTTAAGTGGTTATAGAATCAGCGTATAAGTAAAGCACCCCGGGTATCCCTCCCGAGGTGCAACCACTGAATCCATTTCAAAAAAATCGTGTAAACGATGTTTGAAAAATGAATGTCAGTGGCAAAGGTACGCATTATTTTCGGGATTTACTTTTCTTTGGCTGACTTTTTCGCTCTGGGAATGAAAATTCCATTTGGAACGTGTCACGGTTGAGGGTGACAACGGCATCGAAGGAATTGCCCTGCTTGCTCTTGAAACCCTTGATGATTCCCGTCTTGCCCTCTGTTAGCAATGTCTTCAACTGGTCGTTGGTCAGTTCCTTGCCTGCTTTCTCTCGGAACACATGGCAGTCACAGGTGGGATTGTCGCACTTGACGACCTTCTTGTAGAACTGCATCGTGCCTTTCCCGCACTTGGGGCATGGAATGCCGATGCCGCTGTGCTCAAACCTGTCCTCCAAGGAGAGAAGTTCGCCGACGATGCTGCCCGTATAGTCCTCGATGCTCTTGCGGAAGTCCTCGACTCTGTGCTCGCCCCGTTCAATCCTGGCAAGCGACTGTTCCCACTGGCCCGTCATGGCGACATCGGCAATCTGTTTGTCTTTCAGCAGGTCGTAGATGAAAAGCCCTTTTTCGGTCGGGATAAGCTGCTTGTTCAGGCGGATCATGTACTCACGCTTGATAAGCGTCTCGATGATGGCGGCACGGGTGGCCGGTGTCCCGATGCCACAGTCCTTGATGGCCTGTGCCAGTTCCTCATCATCAATATTCTTGCCGCAGTGTTCCATCTCGGACAGCAGCGTAGCCTCGGTGTGGATGGCAGCGGGTTTGGTCTTGCCCTCGGCCAGTCCCCATCCCGTGACGTGCAGTTCCTGACCTTCCTTCCAGTTGGGCAAATGGTCTGCATCTGTGTCCTCGTTCATGATGAACCGCCAACCTTGCTGACGGATGACTGTTCCCTTGGCGACAAACGGTATTCCGTCCACATCAACGGTGACAGTAGTCAGTTCCTTGACGCACTTGTCAGAGAAGGCTTCGAGCATACGGGCGACGATGAGGTTATAGATATTCTTGTCGTCGTTGGACGGGTACTGCGGCTTTTCGCCTGTAATCAACAGGGCGTGATGGTCAGTGACCTTCGAGGCATCGACGCTGTGGCGGTTGGGCTTGTGAATGGTCATGGAGAGTGCGCCCCACTGCTCATTGTCGGCCAATGTGCGGAGTAGCTTGGGAATCTCGTCGTACACGTCATCGGGAATGTAGCGGCTGGATGTTCTCGGATAAGTGATGGCCTTGGCCTCGTAAAGTTTCTGCGCGATGGTCAGTGTCTGCTCGGCGGTGAAGCCATACTTGATGTTGGCGTCCTTCTGGAGTGTTGTGAGATCATAGAGCAAGGGCGCTTCCTCCGTCTTTTCCCTGCACTCCACCTTGGCGATGGCTACGCTGTTGGCAGACTTCAACTTCTGATAGACGGCTTCGGCATCAGCCTTATCTTTCCATCGGTCTGCGGTCAGGAACTTGACGGCTTTGCCGTCACCTTCGGTAGTGAAGTGCATCTGCCAGAACGGAGTCGGCACAAAATTCTTGTTCTCCAGAAAACGGCGGCAGACCATTGCCAGTGTGGGTGTCTGCACACGTCCGAGGCTATATGTTCCCTTTCCGGCAGCTATGGTCAGGGCTTGGGTGGCGTTGATACCCACAAGCCAGTCTGCTTCGCTTCTGGCTTTGGCGGACAGGAAGAGATTGTCATAGTCGTGACCGTCCTTGAGGTTCTTCAGCCCTTCCTTGATGGCCTTGTCGGTCAGTGAACTGATCCAGAGACGCTGAAACGGGACGTGACAGCCGAGGTACTGGTAGAGATAGCGGAAAATCAGTTCGCCCTCGCGTCCGGCATCTGTGGCAACGATGATCTTTTCGGTATGCTCGAAGAGGTTCTTGATGATGCGAAGCTGCTCCTTCACCCCGTCATCCTCTTTACCCTTGGCATCCTTGCGGCTGACGAGTTGGAACACATCTGGGATAATAGGCAGGAACTCACGACGGAATCCCGTCACTCCGTAGGCTTCGGGCATGGCCAGTTGTATCAGGTGACCGAAGACCCAGGTGACGCAGTAGTTGTTGCCTCCATAGTAGCCGACTTTCCTTTCCATAGCACCTACGACACGGGATATTTGTCGTGCGACGCTTGGTTTCTCTGCGATAATGGTAATCATATTGTAAAAATGGATTCAGTGGTTTTATACTTATTTATATATACGCGCGTGAGAGGTGGACAGCCGACGATGGCTGTCGGCTGTCCACACATTGCGCTTCTCGGGTCAGAGTTTCGGGCCTCGCTTCTGCTTTTTCTCTTCCTTCTGCTCCTGCTTTTCGCCATCGGGCTTCTGTGACTCCTTCTGGTGCTCGTTCTTGGGAGCCACCTGTTCCTTCTGCAGTGGCTCGTCCACCTTCTTGGTGGCCTCGTTGGTCTTGCCCTGATGGTTCACGGCTACCTGTGTCTCGCTCTCATTGGCTGGGGCAACGACCTTGCCCTGCATCGGGTCGTTCTTCGAGACAAATGGCTGGTTCTTGTCTGGATAGAACATCAAATACATTGTTGCCGTTGTTCCGTCCTTCAGCGGGTAGTTATCGAGTTTCACCGACTTGCCTTCACGGTAGTCCTTCTGCTGCTCTTCAGTCAGGGGAATGCCCTTCCACTTGGTCAGGTTCTTGATGCTGCCATCCTCGTTGGTCCAGTTCATCTTGGCTTTCTGGTTCTGTTCCTGCACCTCTTCCTCCTTGCGGCTACTGCCTGGGACAAACGAAACGTTCTTGCGGTCGGCGTTCACCTGGAAGTCCACGGTGAACTTCTGTCCGTTCTCGCCCTCAAAGAACTTGTCCTTCACGATGCCACCCTGCTTGAGAAGTTCCATCTCTTCGGGAGTGAACTTCACGTTACCCACACTCTCACGGAGATGCAGCTTGCTCACGGGATAGTGTACCAGTTCGTTGGTCTGCTTGTCGTAAGACACGAAGCAATTCTGCATGGTGTTGTCTTTCACGTTGAACAGCGGAACAACCTTGCCGAGGTTGCCAGTCTCTTTCAGTGCCTTGGCATCCTCTTTGGTGAAGGTGTAGCCCATGTACTCCGCATTCTCCAGCTTCTGCTCCTTGCGCACGAAGTGAGGCAGTACACTATAAGTGCCATCCTGCAGACGTGTCAGTTGCAGGCGTGCAGCGGCCTTCACCTTCTGGTCGTAGATGAGCATTGTCACATCGAGAAGGCCGGACTTGCCAAAGTTCAGCATATTGTCCTTCGCTCCCGTTCGTTCCAGTACCTCTTTCGAGATGCCGAACTTCTCTTCAATCTGGTCCCAGTTAACCTTGGACTCGTCGATGGGCTGATAGCCCTGATTTTGGTTTTGTACCATAATAGCTAAAAATTTAAATTGTTAATGAATAATGTTATTTGTTGGCGAGAATATCGCCGTTCTTGTTTTTGTTCATATTGGCAAGGAACTCAGCAACTGCTTTCTTGTCGAGCCTGTTTCCGTATTTGGTGATTAGTTTCTCTACGTCAGACTCCTTATAGTAGGCACTGTTACGCAGGATGATATAAGGAAGATTCCCTGCATTTCGATATCGCATGAGCGTTTTTCTACTGACTCGCAAACTGTTTACCAGTTCCTGTGTAGAATACATTCTCTCGCCTCTAAGGTAAAGTACTCCTTCGTGGTTACGCATCCTCAGATCATCCACCAGTACCTGTATCATCTGTTCCTGTTTCTGCATCCTTTTAACTACGCTACGCATACACTCAAGGAAGAAATTCTTATCCAGAACTTCACTCTGCTGCTTCTCTTCTGTTATGTCTGTTCCGTTCATAGTCTGTCCTCCATGTTTTCAAGGATTCTCTTTTTCTCTTCAATGCATTCCTGACGTATGGATGCAAGTAGTTTCTTGCTCAACGGACGCATGGTGACATGTGCGAACTCTTCAATGTCAGACAGACGGTAGCGTAATTGCTTCGCATAGCGGCGATAAGTAATCTTTCCTTCTGATCGGTAATACTGCATCGTCCGCTTCTCCACACAGAGCAATCGGCAAGCCTGATCATTGTTCAGAATGATGTCCTCGTCGCTGATGTTGACAGGAGCCGTAGCCTCCTTTACATATGTTTCTATTCTCTCTATGCGGTTTAGCAACTGCTGCCAGAGACCGCTTTCAATGGTGATGACTTCCATTCTTATTTCTTTTCTTGTTTGATTTCGGCAGCAAAATTACAGCAAGCCAGAGACAATGTTTCCCACCCTTTTAACACCTTGGAAGATAATATTTTTGAAATGGCTCCAATGTCCCCGATTGTTAGGGACTTTCGGGGACTTCTTCAATCCTTATACGCTTGTTTTACCGCAATCCGGCTACCTTTGCAGCCGTTTGAACAAAATCGATATAAGAACATGGATATAGTAATATTGGAAAAGAGTGCGTTTGAGCAATTGCTGGCTGAGGTACGCCAACTGACTCAAAGGGTGGAATCGCTTTCCCGCAAGTGTCAGGACAAGCGTTTCCAGAAATGGCTAACCGGTGAGGAAGTTTGTGCTATCCTCAAGATCAGTCAACGGTCATTGCAGACTCTGCGTAGCAAGCATAAAATATGCTACGCTCAGTTGGGAAGAAAGTTCTACTACCGTCCTGAAGAGGTGGAGTTGGTTATCCGTCAGTCGGGCAAGTATCATAATATATAATTAATGTATAGGGAAATGGAAGAAAGAATACTCACAATCAAAGATGATTTGATAGCAGAGACATTGGAGTCACTGCGCAAGGCTAACCGAAAAGTGGTTAAATTGATAGATGATTATAAGCCTGTCCTTCATGGTGAACGGCTAATGACGGATAGAGAGTTAGCAACAGTCCTCCGGGTCAGTCCAAGGGCGTTGCGTGACTATAGAAATGATGGGATTCTTCCTTATATTCGCATGAAGGGGAATATTCTATATAAGGAATCAGACATAGAGAAAGTCCTAAAAACACATGAATATAACACATAGATTTGGAAAGATTCTTATGAGTTTATTCTGTCTATATTTGGGTAGAAATATGTTTTAATCTTTATCAAGTATTGCATGAGTTTAGGCAGGAAGTTTATAAGATGTTTTACAAATTCACCATTTTTATAATTTATAGGGTAGCTATTCATGGTGTTTTTGATTACAAGCTTTTAATAATCTTATTCCTTTCCTCTCGGCTAATTAAGCAATGTGCTTTTTTACCATTCCAGATGGGTACTATAAAATATTCACAGCCAATATCCCTACAATATCAGAGAGACTTGAGCGAATCTGTAGTAACCACATAAATAAATTTTCTGGCATTATATTTTCTTTCAAATCTACTGCTTTTCGTGCATCTATCTTGTGTTTCATAATTGAGGTTCTACCAGTCTTAATAAACACTATTCACGCCATAATCATTCTTAAGAAATAAAAGAACTTTTCGAAAATTTGTAAAAATTTGGAGTGTCACGATGAAGAATGATGCACCAAATTATTGGTAAAGACACAACAAACATTCGATATTTGCTAGACGATCTGTACTATGATCCCTTTCTCACATCCTCAGCATTAAAGTCACTGCAGTAAATGAAACTGTATAAAACCATAATATAAGGGAAGAAATGGGACTTATTTGACATTTCTTATCAGTTTATAATAAAATCATTATCTCTTTTAGTTAAAAAACGCAAAAGAAAAAGCGTGTTTTATAAAAGAATATAGAATAATTAGTATCTTTGCTTTATAAAATAGACATTATTTACATGAGTCGTCAAATTTTTTTACCAGAACTGTTAAGTATAGAAATTAAAAACTATACTTTATATCCTAATGGATTGAACTATACCTATGATTTTGTCAAAGGTATTAATCTTATATTGGGTGGTAATGGCATGGGCAAGACAACTTTTGTGAATATTATTAAGTTTGGGTTGATTGGCCTTTATAAAAAAGCGACAGATTTAACTCGAACCTATAAGGATCGAGCAATTGTTAAAAGGCTATTGTATCCAACAAACTATTTTTCCGCAAGGGGTGATGAATCTATAAAAGTTGACGGAGAAGCAACTGTATTATTGCATTTTGTTATAAGGGACGCTTATTTTGATGTTTTCCGCAGTCTAGAGACTGGTCACCTTCTGTCTGTGAAAATTAATGGTAGCTGTTTAAGTGGTGATACTATAGAAGAAGACCGTTATGAGCGATTGGATGAAAATGTACAGAAACAGTATCTTCTGTTTTCCTATGAAAAAAGTATTGAAAAATATTCCAACTTAACCTTTGATGACCTAGTCTTTTTCGTCAATGAGATACTCTTTTTCGGAGAAAATCACAACACGGTTCTTTGGAATGACGGTATAGATGGAAAAATAGATGTCCAAAATGAATTGTTTAACAAATATTTCAATGAACCTGATTTAGATCGGAAACGCCAAGAGATGCAACGTCAGGCAAAGTATTATGACAGTTTGTCCCGACATCGTTCTGAAGATATGAGAGTTTTAAACAAACTTGTTACTAAGATTAATGCAACATCAACTAATAGTACAGAAACAATTTCTCCCACTGTCGATATCGTGGCATTGAAGAGTAAGATAGAAACTATAAGTGATGAACTTAATGTGATTCGTAAGAAACAAGTCTCTCTCAATAATGAGATATCCATATTACAAGGCGAGATTAATCGGAATAGTTTGCAAGCTTCGAGGCTTGATGAAAACAAAAAGCGTATAGAACGTGAAATGAATGCTTCTTTGTGGGAAACATTGCATCCGCAGTATGACATTTTTATAAAGAACATTCAGATGAATCACCTTTGCCCGATGTGTAGCCATGAGGCAGGGCAATTATTGGAGAAGATAAATGATGCTTCCACTCGTTGTTTTATGTGTGGCAATGACATACATCAGACTGCCAATGCAGAACTGATTTCCCAATATAAAACTATTACTTCAGAGCATAAGAGTACTTATCTGAGTATAGTAAATAAGCAGCGTAAGGTTCGTGCTTTGGAAGATGGCTTGGAACAATTGGATAAAGATTTCCGAGAAAAAGACTTGCAAAGGCGTACTCTTCAACAACAACTACGTGAACTTGAATACAAACGTGCATCTTCACCTGAACCAGATAAGTTGCAGGCGTTGGATGACGAACGCAATCGTTTGGAGAAAGAGAAAAATGAATTCCAACAACTGAGTGCGGAATGTGCTACAAAGGCGCAGGAACTTACAAATAGAATTGAAGAGGAGATATTATCAAACGTATCACGTTTTTCTGCTATTTTCGCTAGTTATGCCGAACATTTTCTTGGTGTTTCTTGTTCTTTGGAATATGCAAAATATGACGGTGACGAGTTTAAACGTTTTTATCCAATTATAGATGGTAAGATACGCAGGCAAGAAGAGTCACTATCAGAGTCTCAGCGTTTTTTTGTTGACCACTCGTTCCGAATGAGTATTCTCACTTTTTTCTATCAATCGCCTTCCTTTTACATTGTGGAGACCCCAGACAGTAGTCTTGATCTCTCTTATGAGAAGAATGCAGCTGGTGTATTTCTACGATTCTTAAAAAATCCCAATATTATTATTGTGACTTCTAATCTTAACAATAGTTCCTTTGTAAATTATTTGACAAGTGATAGAAATATCAATTTCTCCATGGTTGGTTTACTTGATATTGCAAAGAAGTCGGCTGTTCAAGGGGCTAGTGAGGAAATCCGATCCATATACAATGAAATAAAAAGTAGAATAATATGAGCGAACGTGATGCACTGATGTTGGCGAATGCCGATTTGATGACAATAATATCCCATGCAAAAAGGATAGGATGGGACTCCATCAGCTATAACTCCTTACAGCGAGTTGTTTATATGATGAAGGTTCTCTATTCTTTTAATTACGAAAACGAGAATGTGTTCAACTTCTATCATTTCAATGTTTCAATATTTGGGCCTTATTCTGAATTAGTGGAGAAGAGCCTGACATTTCTCTTGGCCACTCAACGCCTTTTAGGAGAAAAAGACGGCGACGTTCGTTTAAATTCATCTGATGGTGTTGATGCATTGAGTGATGACAAGATAAAGTGGATAGACACTATTCTGCTTATTCTTAGTAAATATGGTGAAAGCAAAATTTTTAGTTTTATAGTAAATGATCCACAATATGGAATGTCTGTGAAAGCAAATCTTAGCTCAGAGATTAATACTAGTTCCGAAAATGATACACTGAAAGTATTAAATGACTTTAAAAATGCCTTTGAAGAAACATTAGAAGATACTTCTTCAATTAGCAAAGAAGAGTACATCAGTTTGTATTTCGATTATTTGTTCAGTCAAATTATAAACAAACAGTAGACGCTATGAAATTTACAGGAAATCCAGATTTTAAGCGCTTACTTGACGAGAAGAAGCAAGATATAGTACAGCGTACTAGTGATGGAGTGCAAGAAACTATTCAGTTTCAACGTTTACGTTCATTGTTGTCAGAAAGTCGTCGTAAAAATGAAGAACGTGATTATAGGCTGGTTCTTATTAGTAAAGGAAACTTAGAGAATCTTTGTGAAAATGCTGAAGAAAAAGTTGCTGAATTGTTTACGAATCCGACTTTTCTAACTAATAGAACATTGTATGTGGATTCAGAACTGACGATATTAAACTATAACAATGATTTGTTTCCTGCTGATAATAATGAAGCACGTCGCTATTTTGCATTATTATCCGCAACAGAGGATGCATGGGTGGTTTTTCATATCGCACCTAATGCTACGGTTAATTATTTCATCAATGGTAAGGATTATGGTGATGGTGTTTTCTATACTTTGGATGCTCAAAATAGTTATGAGGAGCGTAAAACCATTGAGGATTTACAGGAGGTTTTAGATGAATATCGTATTAAACTCACACATCAAGACACTTATCTTAAATTTTTTGTAACAAAGGCAGGCCTTCGTGCTCTTCATACCCTGACAAAGTCTACAGAGAATGTAGAGACCTTTGTGTCAAATAATAAGCATGTGTTAAATAACAAACCAGAATATCTATTTCAAAATGATATACGTAACTTTATTCAGCAACACATGAAAGTCGTTGTATCTCGTGAGGTTATGCTTGAAGATCTTGACCGTTTGGATATAGAACTCACAGATGAAGGTGGTAACGACTTGTATTTTATAGAAATTAAGTGGCTTGGAGAGAGTGTCAATTCACAAGGTAACAATATTTCTACTGAATATAAGGCCACGCCTCGGATAAAACCAGATGCAGTAAGGCAAGTAGTGGGCTACATAGATGAACTGTTAAAAGAAAATAAGAATATAAAGTTCGGTTACCTTGCAGTTTTTGACGCTCGAAAGGAAGAGTTCCCTGATAGTGGTGCTGAAATATCAGAAACAGATCTGCCAGAAGATATGCGAAAGCATTATCCTCGCTTTAAAAAATTACCAGATTTTAGGGTAAAGAACGAAAATCCCCGTTAATTGATGCGTATGAAAGAATACTCACTCATAGATTGCACGGAGAAATATAACTCTATCATGGTTTTTGGCAAGAATAAAGACGTTCTTGTTCATCGGTGGTATCCTTTTGTGGAGGGATATTCTAAGGAGTTCATTGAGGATATTCTTCAAGAACTGCCTTTTACTCCTCAGTGCGCAATGGAACCGTTTTGCGGGAGTGGAACTACTCCTGTTGAGTTGCAAAACCATGGTATCAAGTGTTATAGTTTTGAGGTTAGTCCTTTTATGCACCTTTTGGCTAAGGTTAAACTAGAGCGGACATATGATGAAGCTATGCTTGCATATTATAGGAACAAAGTAGGTTGCTCCTTGAAAAAACCGTTGCAGGATATTCGGATGGTAGAGCCTGTACCTTTTGGTGATACCGTCGTGCGCAAAGACGGAATGAAAAAGTGGAATTTCCATGAGACGTCTCTAAACGGAATTCTTGATATACGTTATGCTATTCGAACGGAAGTTGACGATGAAAGATATAGAAAACTGTTCCAAGTAGCTTTAGCTTCTATTATAATGCAGACCAGTAACATGTTCCGCAATGGTAAATGCTTGTCATATAAGAAGGGCTGGGAAACAAGGATAATAAACAGGAAAGATGTACATACGCTCTTTATTGAAAAATTAGACACAATCATCGCTGAAGACATTAGAACATTATCTTCCCAAGAAATAACTGTCCATAATGCGGATATCTGTTATTTTGGGGATGTGCGTAAGTCTGTTGAGAGTATTCCGGATAACTCCTTAGATTTGATTATCACTTCTCCCCCATACTTAAATTCACGCGACTATACAGATATCTATATGTTGGAATTGAAAGTCCTTCAATTGGTAAATACTCATGAAGATTTGCAAAAACTTCGCAAGAACACGATTCGCTCTCATGTTCAAGTGAAGTATTCAGATATAATGCCAATCGACAACTCTCGTTTGAAGAAATGCCTTCTTGATATGAAAAATTCTGTGACGAAGAGTTGGAACCCTGATATCCTTAATATGATTTGTGGCTACTTTGAGGATATGCAGTTGCTTTTTTCTGCTTTCTCCAGAAAAATGTGTTCAGGAGGAGTTATATACTTTAACGTGGCAAACTCTGCTTATTTTGGTGTGGAGGTTCCAGTCGACTATATTATTGGCGATATAGCTGAGGAATTCGGTTTTAAAGTTCGGGAAATCCGAAAAGCTCGTGATATAAAGACTAGTCCACAACAAAGCAAAATGATTGGAAAACTACGAGAGAGCGTATTAATAATTGATAAAAGATAAGATTACCATTTTGCTTCTATAACAATATAGTTGAATAGCATTTGTAATCGTCCCATGGCTTAAAACGAACCATCACTCACCCCAAAATACACAATCATGTGAATAATGGCATACGATGATGTAGCTAAGGATTAATTCTCGATTTTGCCAGATTGTAAACTCACTTTCTATTAAATTGCAGACGAGCCATTTTCTTTCGATAAAGAGATTACTGTTTGCAAAATACTGAGAACGTCTTTGATGATTCTATTGATACGCCAGTTCGGTACGCCGACCGTTGTTGCCCGCGTCATCCATCAGGCCTTGCAGTGTGCGCAGGAAATCATCAGCGATGGCTACAAGTAATGTTTCAATCTTGACGGTGATGCTGCCGTTCAACTTTGAGCCGAACGACTTCAGACGGGGTGGTGAAGGCTACGTTCTGACTGGTCATTTCTATGAGTTCAAGGGCATCCATCTGGACCCGCAAACGAGCAAATGGACGGCCGAGATGAACGAGGTAGGCAGTGATGATGCCAACGAAGTGACCACGATGAAGGCCAACCATCCGTACCTCTTCGTGCCCACTATGAGCACGGTGCCACATCCTTATAAGGACAACTTGGAGTACATCTACATCGAGAATTACAGCGACGGCATCTCCATCTTCACCCAGGACAACGGCGGCGGCACAAAGGTAAAGCCGTATGACGGCACCGCGGATTTTGCCTGGAACAAATGGGACTTCATCGGCACCTACCAGCCGCGCTACTGGTACGACGGCTCGGACAGCGAACATCCAGCAGAGAACATAGGCGAACTCGACAAGGTGTATGGCTTCGCAGGATCGACCAAGGAGGTGCAAGGAGTATACAACAACACGACTACCGTCGAGGCTGGCGAATTCGTGAGGGCGAAGAACGGCGCGAAGATCCGCCCCACGTCGTGCTACCTGATGTGGACGGGCTACGAACACGATTATGCCCCCGCCCGCGGAATGACCCGCGGCGCAGCGGCTGACGAGGAGGAACTACCGCAAAGCATCACCGTGAAACTCGTCTCGGCCAGCGGCGAGACTACCGCCATCGGCACCCTCGACACCACGACGGGCGAGGTATCATTTGACAGCGAGGCATGGTACACCTTCGACGGCGTAAAACTCAGCGGCAAGCCCAGCACGAAGGGCATCTATATTAATAATGGTAAAAAGATTGTAATCAAGTAAAGGAAGGACACAGCAATGAAAAAGAGAGCATACGAGAAACCGACCTGCAGGGTCGTAGTGTTACAACATAAGACAAACATCTTGGTGGGCAGTCCCTACGACGCCACCCCGCCCAACGAAATCCCCGACTACGACGACTGGTTTGCTTGATTAAATGCTAATATGGTGAAATGACAACAATGCCCAAAGGCATCAATTGGAATGAACAATTCTACAAACTCCTGCGCCTGTCACTTCGACTGACGCAGGAGTTTATCGTTAATGTAAATGCAGAGACATACCCACAAAAGACCATGCTTTTCTCATCCATCGGACAACTGTCAGCGACTTATGCGACAAGGTGATAAAAATGTAAGAAATGGCGCATAGTTCATATCAGCCTCCTCGGATGTTTCTTGCTTAATATCTCATGCTGCTTTTGAAGATTCACATGAGTGTATATTTGTGTTGTTACAACAGAACTATGACCAAGTAGATGTTGAATATAAGTAATGTCAACACCTTCTTCCAATAAAAGAGTTGCGTATGTATGACGAAAAGTGTGCGGGGTAATTTTCTTCTTAATTTGAGAAGATGCAACTAGATTCTTTATGAGTAGTCTCACAGATTGAGTAGAGAGAATATTATGTAAACGGCTAACGAATAATGGAGATTGTGAGTCACAAGGACCTCGTTCGTTTAGCCAATCTTTTATTGCTGCTAATGTGGCTTTCTGGCTGATATCTATTATTCGTTCTTTATTCCCTTTCCCAATGATTCTGACACACCCTTGCTTCATGTCAATATCGCATACACGCAGGTCACACAGTTCGCTGACACGCATACCAGAAGCGAACAGCAACTCGATAATAGCAATATTACGTGTTGCCATTTGATGGGAAAAAGTATCTGAATTACAATCCATTCGTTGTTTATAAACAATGCCAAGCAATAACTTTACTTCTTTTATATTCATCACTGTGGGTAAGCGGATTGGCTCACGCATCCTGATTTTCATCTTACGCATAGGGCTATTATACCATTCATTTTCATATTCGTAATAATTCAGCATAGCTTTTATTGTCGCAATCTTCCTTTTTATCGTTTTATGCCGAAAGTGTGAAATGGCTTGAAGATATTTCCTTAAAACATCTTTTGTCACTTCTGAAATATCAAGATCACCAATGCTACTAACGAATTGTAATAGATCTGCTTTATAAGCATTCAATGTCTTCTCGCTTAATTTCTTCTCAAATTCACAATGCCACAAGAATTCTTCTATGACACCTGTTACTTTCTGGTTGTTTTCATTTGCTTTCATTCTTCATTCATTTTGGGGATTTACATTAATAATATAACACTAGTGTCCACTAAAAAATAGCGGAGATGTTTGTAAATTACTTAAATATAGAGTTTTAGAGCAGAAAATTGACGGTGACGATTTGAATTGACTACTTTTGCAATCCAAAAGCAAATCAGTCATTCGATGAACACCGGAAAATATATCTTTGCTCAGCTCATAGAGTTCTTGCCACAGAGAATCTTTGATAGAATTGTAGTGAAATACGAAGGGAACAAATACGTGAAGCATTTCACATGCTGGAACCAGTTGCTCGTCATGATGTTCGGGCAACTGAGCAACCGTGACAGCCTTCGTGATCTGACCAGTATTATTTCTGCGCATTCCAATAAGGCCTATCATCTTGGCTTTGGTAAGAACGTAACGAGAAGCAATCTCGCGAAGGTCAACGAAAGACGAGAACCTCGTATTTTCGAAGAGTTTGCCTACCATATGATAGACATTGCGAGACGAAAGAGAATCTACAAAGAGTTTGAGATAGAAGGGAAGGTATTTGCCTTTGACTCGA
>Ga0256405_10000431_pt1 | contig 138623 bp, 109 predicted proteins | sample RumenRJG_02DNA_FD_189096 | JGI IMG/M metagenome (GOLD analysis project Ga0256405, IMG submission 189096) | Bovine rumen microbial communities from Lethbridge, Alberta, Canada - RJG_02 | ecosystem: Host-associated > Mammals > Digestive system > Stomach > Rumen | place: Canada: Alberta...
TTGTCACAGGGCTTCACTCCTAGCTTGTTTTCTCGACAATCTCAAGTATACAGGAAAAGTCCTGTGATATTTTATTTCTTTGGAACTTTCTACTTTACTAACCCACTGGTTCTATGGAAGAGCCTTCTTAATTGTTAATTTACATTAGCCCTTTTCCGCTGACCTTCCACCAGCCCAGGCAAAGCGCCCCGTACACCGCGACTCCCGTCACCGTCATAATGCCCAGGTTCACCCAGTTGTTCACCGGCAGCAGTCCCGCCACCAGCCTCACGCACACCATCATGATCCCGCCGATCACCGCGTAGGCCAGCACATATCCCATGAACCGCTTATACGGCAGTTCCTTCCGCAGGATAATAAACTGCACCACCGGCACGGTCAGTTCCGCCGCCAGCGTCCCGACCACCGCGCCCATGCTTCCCATGGAACGGATCAGGCAGGCATTGACAATCAGGTTCACCGCCGCGCCGCTGCAGACGCTTTTCACCAGGATATGATCCCGCTTCTGGGGCAGCACCACCTGGGTCCGGATCACGTTCGCAAAACCGATCATAATCAGCGTGAAGCCCAGCGGAATCATCAGCACGCCGGATGCAGCCGCTTTCTCATAGAACAGCGGCGCAAAGCGTTCAGCCACAGCCGCCAGTCCGAAAGCCATCGCGCTGACCATGCAGATAATCAGGTTCATGCTCTTGTCGATGTTACGTGCAATCTTTTCCGTTTCGCCCTTTTCCTGCAGATTGGAAACCTTGGCCATCATCACTGTTCCGATGGCGGAGATAAATCCGCTCAGGCAGTAAACAATCTTTTCCGCGCTCTCATACAGGCCGTTCTGATCTTTTCCGGCAATATAGAGCACCATGATCTTATCCATCTTCCGGTAGACGCTCACAGCGGCTACGGAAATGAACAGAACTGCGCAGGGACGCAGATGCTTTAGCGTTTCCTTCATGGAAACGCGGTGATAGCTCACCTTTCCCTTCAATACCAGCGCGCAGCTCAGATTGCCGAGCAGCGTCGCCAGGCTCCAGACAAACCCGTAAATCCACAGGTCATCGATGCTTTTCACAAAGATGAAGGCGCTGGCTGCTGCCGCAAGCTTCACAAAAGTGTTCCGCAGAGCAATGGACTTGAACTGATCCAGGCCCATCAGGCACCATTCAAAGTTGCACAGGCAGCTGACGCTCATCATGGTCATATGCAGGGCAATGTTCTTCTCTTCTCCGGCGATCAGGAATACATAGCCGAACCAGAAAAGCAGGGCAAAGCTCGCCACCATCAGCTGCATCTGCCAGATGCCGGAGAAAGTCCTGTCCAGTTTCTCCCGGTCATCCCGTGCCTGTGCAATCGTCCGGACGCCGTAATCCGCCAGGCCGAGCAATCCGATCAGGCAGAAAATCTCGCTCCAGGCCCAGGCGCCGGAATACAGACCCACGCCGTCCTTGCCCACGACCCGATCCAGATACGGTGCCGTAACCAGCGGCAGCAGGATCGAGAATACCCGGTATGCGACATTGTATGCCGCGTTCTTTCTGGTACTCATACTTTAAATCTTAAGCAGGGCTGTAGCGATACCAAAGTACACCAGCAGGCTCAGTGCGTCCACGATCGTGGTAATAAACGGACTGGCCATGACTGCCGGGTCAAAGCCCAGTTTCTTTGCCAGCATCGGCAGCGTACAGCCGACCAGCTTCGCACACAGCACTGTCACTGCAAGCGTCAGGCCTACAACCACAGCAACCATAATGGTCACTTCGTTATTGTTCATAATCAGCCGGTCCACCAGCAGGACCTTGCCAACGCAGAGTACACTCAGCACCGCGCCGCAGATCAGCGCCGTCCGGATCTCTTTCCAGATCACCTTGCCCAGGTCCTTGAATTCCAGTTCACCCAGAGACAGCGCACGGATAACCGTAACAGAACTCTGGGAACCGCTGTTACCGCCGGTGTCCATCAGCATCGGGATAAAGGCAGCCAGGCAGGTCATACTTGCCAAGGCCTTTTCAAAACCTGAAATGATCATTCCCGTAAAGGTAGCGGAAATCATCAGCAGGGACAGCCAGGGAATCCGGTGAATGAACAGGTCCAGCGGTGAAGACCGAAGATAGGTCTTGTCGCTCGGCGTCATACCGGCCATGATTTCCATGTCCTCGGTGGTCTCTTCTTCCACAACGTCCATGGCGTCGTCGAATGTTACGATACCGACCATCCGGTTGTCGCTGTCCACTACCGGGATTGCCAGCAGGTTGTATTTGCTCATCATCTGGGCAACTTCTTCCTGGTCAGTATGGGTGCTTACCGTGATCAGGTTCGTATCCATGATGCTGTCAATCGTCTGCAGGTCGCTGGGTGCCAGCAGCAGGCTCTTGACGCTCACCGTACCGACCAGCAGCCGGTTCTGCAGCACATAACAGGTATAAATGGTTTCCTTGTCTACGCCTGTACGGCGGATCCGCAGGATCGCGTCTCCCACCGTCATGTCCGGCGTCAGTTTCACGTACTCCGTGGTCATCACGGAGCCCGCGGAGTCTTCCGGATACTGCAGGATTTCGTTGATCTCCTTGCGCATCTCCGGATCCGCCTGGGCCAGAATCCGCTGTACTACGTTCGCGGGCATCTCTTCGACGATGTCCACGGCGTCATCGACGTACAGCTCGTCCATAACCTGGCGCAGTTCCTTATCACTGATGCCCCGGATCAGGGATTCCTGTTCCTCGCTCTCCATTTCAACGAAGCTTTCCGCGGCAAGCTCTTTCGGCAGCAGCCGGAAAAGCAGCGGCTGTTTATCCGGTTCAACACCGGAAAAAACCGCAGCAATATCCGCGGGATTCATCGTGACGAGGATATCCCGGATTGTGGAGTATTTTTTGTCAGTGAGTAAGGTCTGTAAAGTGTTTTCGACTGTGACAGAATGTTCCGCCATGCTTGCTCCCTCCCATTTGGTTAGAATGGTCAGTTGCCAGAAGCATATAATACCGGGCGCACACCTTTCTGCCGGACCAAATCATTGGTTCGGATCAAAAGGCAAACCCGGTATCAGACATAGCGGCAGATTGAATTTATGACACGCGGAACCGGAACGTCATGCCGCCCGGAACCCGCTGTCTTCGCCCAACCGCTATGCCGCTGCTACTCCCAGCGTCCATGACATTCCCTCCTTGTTTTTTTCATTTTTTCAGCCGGTAACAGATCACTCTGCCCGGCCGTTCAAACTATTATAGTCTTATCTTTTTTTGCTTGTCAATCCTTCAAATGTTTCGTTTTTCTTAATTGTTAAAATCTCTGTTTTTCCTATCAAAAAATACTCTCATTTGACTCATTTCAATATTCAATGTTTTCACCGGAACACCACTGCCTCCAGGTGTCATCCCGACCAAGCGTAAGCGCGTGGAGGGATCTCCTCACCCGTTCACGTTCGGAAACCCAACAGGAACACCGAAGCGTAAAGGACAGTGTGTCATTCCGAGCGCAGTCGAGGAATCCCTTACTACTCCGAAGGGGAGCGAAGGAAGCGGTGACCCAGTGGGGCATTTGCCGAAGGCAAAAGCGACCTGAACGAGTCACCCGAAACGAGCAATACGAAGCACTCCAAGCGAGCAGTGCGTCGATTAAGGTTGCGGCCACGATCCATTCAAAAAAACAGCACACTGTGCTGTTTTCTCCACCATTTTTAAGTTTTCATTTTTCAGTTTTCAGTAATTTCCGCCATAGGCGGAATAATTCTTAATTGTTAATTCTGTATTGTTCCCAGATACTTCTTCAGTTCCCCGATATACATCTCCGCCATCTGGCTCAGGATCATATTCTCCTTCACGATGTACCCGATCTCCATCCGCCCGGCAGCCACTTCCTCTTCCTTGTCCTCAAAGGCCACTGCCACGTAATCCGATCCGTTCAGTTCCTCGCAGATAATGCCGCTGCACAGGGTATATCCGTTCAGGCCGACCATCAGGTTCAGCATCGTCGCCCGGTCCGTCGCCTTGATCGTCCGGATGTAGTCATAGGTGCTCAGAATTTCCTCGGAGAAATAGAACGCGCCGCTGGGTCCCTGCTCGAAGCTCAGGCAGGGATAGTCCTGCAGTTCCTCCAGCCGGATCGACTTTTGCTTTGCCAGCGGATGGCCTTTCCACAGGTACACATAGGGTTCGCAGTTGATCAGCGGATGGAACTCCAGCTGGTTGCTCTTCAGGAATTTCCCGATGGCCTTGCGGTTAAAGTCACTCAGGTACAGAATGCCAACCTCGCTCTTGCCGGCAGCCACATCTTCGATCACGTCCCGGGTCTTGCTTTCCCGGATCGCAAACTCATATTCGTCCGTGTCGAACTGCTTCACCATCTCAACGAAGCTCTTTACGGCAAAGGAATAATGCTGACAGGAAATGCCGAATTTCTTCCGCAGGTTTCCGCCTTTACCATATTTTTCCAGTAGTCTGTCATACTGGTTGACCACCTGCCGGGCATACTGGATAAACTCCGCTCCGTCATTGGTCAGGGTTACGCCTTTTCCGCCGCGATTAAACAGTGTGATTCCCAGTTCCCTTTCCAGTTCACGGACCGCACTGGTCAGTGAAGGCTGCGTCACATAGAGCACCTCGGCCGCTTTGTTCAGCGACCCTTTTTCAGAGATGGTAATCACATAGTTCAGCTGTTGAATTGTCATCGTCCGCACGCTTCTCTCATAACGGTTTTTCTGGATCGTTCATACCCTACCACACATGCCGTGGATTGTCAAAAAGGACCGGCCGTTTCCGGCCGGTCCAGATTCCGTTTGTCTCTTAGTCGAAGCAGTCACCCACGTGGTTGATAATCACTTCCACTCCCAGGGGCGTCTCATACTCTTCGATGTAGATTTCCTCGCCGGGCAGTCTCGGTGTCTTGCCCTGCGTGGGCTTATCCGGACGGTGCCAGGGCTTGTTGGTAAACACAGTCACCGTACCTTCGGTTTCCATGCTCTCCAGCTCATACCCGACCACTTCCTGCTCTGTCCAGGTGTATTCCGCCGGCTGACCGTTCACTATGGTGGGCAGTCCGGTGATGGTGGCCATCCAGCCGTTCTCCTCGCTCAGGATCACGCTCATACCGTTGCTCAGGGTCATGTGGACGCTTACAGGTCTGTTGAGATGCTTGTTGTTTTCATCGTTCCAGACCTTCCGCACAGACACGCTGGTCATTTCCGGCTGATACTTGTTCCGGATTGTGAAGCCATGGATTTCAGATACGTATAGCGGAACCGGATCTTCTGTCACAGAGTAGTGAATCGGATGTCCGTTCACAAACTTGGGCAGATCGCCGAATGTCCGCTTCCAGCCGTTCGCCGCTGTCAGCTCGGCAGTCTTGACTTCCTCGCCGCCTGCAAGCAGATGCACCGTGATGCTCTTCGGCCGGTTGCCGTCCTTGTTGTCGTTATCGTCCCAGATCTTAACGACTTCAATTTCGGTCAGCATCTCTTCTTCATCCGGCTCTTCTTCAGGCACCTGGATATCGAATTCCTTCTCGATGATCAGCTTACCCGTATCCTTGGTGTTGGTGATCACGAAGCCTGTGGAGGCATTGCCGGTAATCTTCGCCACATAGCCTTCCGGTATCTTCGTTTCGGCCACTGTGTACTTGATCTCCCGGACCACTCCGGCTTCACGCACGTTCCTGCACAGCTTGGTCCAGCTGTACTTCCAGCCGTTGCCGGCGTTCAGTTTCACAGCGTCTCCCAGGGCCTTGCCGTCCGCGAAGAGCTGAACCTCAACATCATCCGGATGCTTGCCGCTGTCCACCCAGACCTTTTCCACTTCAACCACGGTCTTATCCGCTTCATGCGTGTTGGTCAGTGTTGTCAGCGATCCGTTGGTGACCGTACCCGTCAGGGTGTAGCCAACCACCGTCGGTTCCTTCCAGCTGTATGCGATTTCCTTGCCGTTCCTGAATCTCAGCAGGCCGGTAAGCATCGCGGTCCAGTTGTTCTCTTCGTTCAACATCACGAAGGTTCCGGTTCCCTCGCCGTCCGCCAAAAGTTCAACCTTCAGGCCGGTCGGGCGTAGGCCGTCACGGTTCTCATCATCCTTCCAGACCTTCTTCAGTGCTGCGGTAACGTCTGCGATTTCAGTATTGGTAACTGTATATCCTTCTTCAGCGCTGCCCGTTACTGCAACAGTGTATCCCTTGGGCAGGCCGCTCACATCAGATTCCGTTACCGTATAGACGATCGCGCTGCCATCCGTCTTGCTGATCGGCAGGTCGGTGAAGCTGTCGCTCATCTTGTCCTTGCTCAGCTCGACGGTCTTGTCTGTCGCCACATCGTCTGCTACCAGGGTGACTGTGACCTTTACGTCATCGCCCGGCCACGGCAGCGTCTCACCTGTTGCGCTCTTCCAGACCTTTTCTACCAGCACTTCAGTGCAGTCTTCGGTATTCGTGATCGTGAAGCCATTCTCAGCGTCACCTGTTACAACCATCGTGTAGCCTTCCGGCACTCCGCTCACGCTGGTTTCTGTCACACTGTACATGTACGCTTCACCGGTATCAGCATTCGTGATCGGCAGTTGCTCAAAGAGGAATTCCTGCTGATCGGCATCCAGTTTCACAGTCTTTTCTGTGCTGGGTGTTCCGTCGATGACCAGGGCCACTTCCACTTCAGCGTCTTCCGGCCACGGCAGGTCTTCCAGATCGGAGTTCTTCCAGATCTTCTTGACCGGCACTTCAGTGCAGTCTTCAGTATTCGTGATCGTGAAACCATTCTCAGCGTCACCCGATACAACCATCGTGTAGCCATCCGGCACTCCGCTGACACTGAGTTCTGTCACACTGTACTCGTACGCTTCTCCGGTATCAGCATTCGTGATCGGCAGTTGCTCAAAGAGGAATTCCTGCTGATCGGCATCCAGTTTCACAGTCTTTTCTGTGCTGGGTGTTCCGTCGATGACCAGGGCTACTTCCACTTCAGCGTCTTCCGGCCACGGCAGGTCTTCCAGATCGGAGTTCTTCCAGATCTTCTTGACCGGCACCTCAGTGCAGTCTTCAGTATTCGTGATCGTGAAGCCCGTTGCAGCTGTACCTGCTACTGCTACCGTGAATCCAGCAGGCACATTGTTTACGCTCTTCTCTGTTACGCTGTATGCGTACGGTTTCCCTGTTGTCGGATTCGTAATCGGCAGGTTTTCAAACGTATATTCCTTCTGGTTATTATCCAGTACGCAGGTAGTATCACTTGCAACATCATCAATCACAAGCGCCACAGTCACTTCTGCATTCTCCGGCCACGGAATTTCCTTATCATCCGAGTTGTTCCAGACCTTCTTGACCGGAACGCTGGTTGTGCCTTCTGTATTCGTGACTGTATAGCCGCCGTCCGTCTTTTCGGTGATCGCTACACCGTATCCATCCGGCACTCCGCTTTCGGTCACAGTGTACGCAATTGCACTGCCATCCGCCTTGCTGATCGGCAGGTCGTCAAAGCTGCCGCTCGGTTTGCTTGCCGTCAGTTCAAGCGTCTTGTCTGTTGCAGTTCCATCCGCAACCAGGGTAATGGTTACCTTTGCTACAGTGCTCGGCCACGCCAGCACATCTCCTGCAGAGTTCTTCCAGACCTTCTCCACCGGAACGCTGGTTGTGCCTTCTGTATTCGTGACTGTATAGCCGCCGTCCGTCTTTTCGGTGATCGCTACACCGTATCCATCCGGCACTCCGCTTTCGGTCACAGTGTACGCAATTGCACTGCCATCCGCCTTGCTGATCGGCAGGTCGTCAAAGCTGCCGCTCGGTTTGCTTGCCGTCAGTTCAAGCGTCTTGTCTGTTGCAGTTCCATCCGCAACCAGGGTAATGGTTACCTTTGCTACAGTGCTCGGCCACGCCAGCACATCTCCTGCAGAGTTCTTCCAGACCTTCTCCACACTGATGCTTGTCGTATCCTGTGTATATGCATTTCCGAACTCAATACTGCCAAGATTCGTATCTTCATTGATAGCAACCGTTCCAGACGGATTTTCAGTGCCTGTAAACGGTGTTGATGTCTCCCCGACAGTCACAGTTGTCGTACGCTTATATCCAACCTGTTGCGCGCTTGTTGCAGTTTCAGTAACTGTGTACGTTTCTCCAGGCAGAATACCATCTGCCTGAGTCAATGTGATTGTCTTGCTTCCATTTGTGAAGTCACTCGGATATGCCATATTCACGGTTTTGATAACTGTATCACCCTTCTTAACCGTGAAAGTAATGGTCATTTCCGCAAGTTCGCCCTTATCGGCTTTAACTGTCTTTGTCAGAACCAGACCAGAATAGACCTGATTGTCAAAGGCAATCCCTGTATTGGTGTACTGGTAAGGATCTTCCCCTTCCGTCTTCATCCATGTCAATGTCTTAGCCGGACCTATAGCCGCAAGGTTAATTGATGCATGTTTGGCATTATTGGAGCTTGTAATATGAAGTAATTCTTTTTCAGTGTCAATTTCATAGTACTTGATAGAATCCATTTTGAGCCTGGATGTACTTGCATTTTCAGTGTACTGAATAATAGTGCATTCTATCAAATACTGATGAGCATCGAGTGTGGTATTTGCAATTTCTTCAGGTTTTTCATAGACCCGAAAATAATACTTTCCTGGTTTATCAAAGTTTATATCAGCAAATTTAATAGCATCAGATGTGGAGCCCTGTACAGCTTCACTTTGAATTGTCTGCTGAATCTCCCAGAATACCTTCTGTTCTCCGTTTTCCTCTGTTATTTTGGCCAACCGTGAATTGTATTCTGCATTAGTTAATTGAGGAGATAATTTTTCCAATATAAACCTGTACTTCTGTCTGGCAGTCGGTTTCCCTCCATTGACTGTTTTCTGGAAATTCATATCTCCATAGAATCCTAGTAATGTTGCGCCAGTATACGGATACAGATGTCCTTCACCAGCAGACCGTACTTTATTACCCACCATACATCCGCTGTTGTTACCGCCCTGTACGTCAACATATGCTTTGGGTGCAACGATATGGCCAAACTCAGGTGTTACTTCATTTGTAACATTAACTCTCTGCGCATTCGGATAGTTCCACAGCAAAGACATACCAGAGCCATCTTCAACCGTCTGCAAATCAACCCCATTGATTTGCACCTTAGGTGAAGTATATGTTCCTTTACCGAGATTGTTAACTATTGTGGCGGGTATACCACTGTAGTCATACGTCGTTACCGTCTTCCATCTTCCATTTTCATATACCTGTCCCGTTACTTGAGGGAACTGTCTTGGAGTTCCATCCGGATTCAAAACGATGATATTGATCGTTACGTTTGTGTTCTCAGGATAATTTATCGTTACATTTGAACCTGCATTAACATTATATACATTGCTCTGATTTTCTGGCTGTGTGTACGCATTTGTACCCGCTGCTCCCAGAGCAGATGAAGTATTGATTATTGTTTCCTGCAGCCGGTCCCAATCCACAAAATCATCATTAACGATTGTATTGCCCGTATTTGTGCCGGTTTCACCTCTGCCCTGCACATTCGATTCATTTACATGATAATCGCTGACAACCGTGTTGACAGAACCAACATAAGTGTTCCAACCATTACTGTTATTCTGTCTGTTATTGAAAAACGGATCGCCGGTAACAGGAATATATCCGCCGACAACTGAAGGCTTGTTTATCTGTGAACTATCTCCAACGCCGGTTCCTGTAACATGGATGATATCTCCGCGCACCAGAACGCCGCCCATCTGATGCTGCTCCATAAGGAAATCACCATCTCCAAAGGCAGATGCTCCACTGTTACTCGGGCTTGCGACTTTGTTTGGACAGATTGCAACAATATTGTATCCATTAAGAATCTGTTCCAATGTATACCCTGTAAACTTATCTGTATTCTTTTTTAGTTCAATAACGTCGTAAATATCATTGTAATTCTCTGAAAGCACAACTGTTCTGCCATTTTGTGCACCTTGATATTCAACAGACGAATAACTTACAACCTGGAAAGCATTGTAATAATCGCCAACATTAACCTTTTTCGCCTCTGTCGGTTTTTGATTTGAACCATAGGCTATTTCTGTTGTTACTTTTTTCTCGTTTCCGGTAAAGCTTTGCTCATGCTGAGGCAACGGCCCCCCATTCTTGTTCTTCCATTCTGTAATCGGAATATCAATATAGGTGTATCCATTGTCTTCGTCTACAGTTATGTATTCTGCTTTTTTGTATTCGTCATTGCTGAGCGAAACGTAAGCATATGTATCGTCACCGGTTTCATGTTCAACTGTTACCTTTACATATGCACCACCGTCTAGATTAATCTCATCCAGATTGGTAGTATCAAATTTCAATCGCACATGATAACGAGTCGGCTGTTCATTTCTTGTCAGATGGATATTATAGCCGCCATCAATAGGTTCTCCCTGTTGGAAAGCCCATCCTTCAGGAGCCTGGTCACTAACATATTCAGAACTGCATGCTTCTTCAAAATTTGCAGGTTTCCTATGATCTTCCAGCAGTTTCACAACACGAATTTGGCCAGGTCTGGTATCAATATGGTTCCCTTCCAAAGGTATTTCTACTGCATCATGCCCAAACGGACTGGATGTAAGGCTGATGAACTTATCTATTTCTATTTCTGTATATTCTGTATTGGGTCTGAACTCAAATTCCTTAAACGCATAGCCCCAAGGTTCGATACCATCTGAACCGGAAAGAAGCGGAACACGAATATAGTATTTTCCCGGAATCGGTTCTTCCAGGGTTGTCGGCGTCACATTATCATGCTCATAAGTAGATACCCTGATTAAAACCTTTCCGGATTCTATTGCGTTGAATACATATCCATTCTGTTCATTATATGGCTGTGGCTGCCAGGTGTATTTACCCAGTTTCTGCACAGCATGGAGATCCTTCAGATCGTCCAGTGTCGGATTCTCTTTCGTGCCTCTATACTCAACAAGCTTTATGTCCATGCCCTTTGGCAGTCCATTCAGTTCGTCTACACCATTGGTAAATGTATTATTATCTGAAGTATTTACTTTAGCATAATACAGTGCTTTTCCTTCTTTGGAGGCAACCATGTAATAATTTCCTGTCAAAACAGGATCGTTATCAGGATTTCCGTCCTTTTTCAGATAATTGACAGTTACCGGTTTTTCTGCACTCTTTACTGCAGTAAATGTGCAAGTTCCATTGCCTGTATTATATGTACCTGACAGCTGATATTTCCCGAGAGTAGTCGGTGTTTCTCCGCCTGCCACCTGGTTCAGTGTGGGGTTGTCCCCGGAAACCTTCCGGATTTCAAAAGTCAAGCCATCCGGTATTTTTCTGATTTTTCCATCCTTATTTCTGAAGTCAACAGCAGTGTTTTCAGCCGGAACTGGGGCATAATACTGTGGCGTTCCGTCCTTCAGTGCAAGAATATAATAATTGCCCTCCAGAGAAGGAGTGTTGTCCAGAGTCGTTCCGTCTTCTTCAACATATTTTATCGTAGACGAATATTTCTTTATCGAATTTGCAGTAAAGGTGATTGTATTACTGTCAGTAGGCTCCAGTGTATCAGGATAGGTAAGGATATAATCTCCTAATTCCCCTCCGTCTTCAATTTCTTCAGATCCCATAAGTTCCATCAACGTTGGTGTTCCGTTGCCGGTATATTCCACAATCGCTATGGAATTAACCAGCGGTAGCTTTCCGGATTCAGTCAGACCTTCACCCGCAAAGTTTCCTACGGTTCCGTCAGCACTGATTGGAGCATAGAATTCAAACTGTCCTTCTTCTGTTCCGGTAAGCACATAGTATTTATCTGTCAAAACCGGTGTCACTGAAGTGCCATCTTCCTTGAATTGTATGGCTACATCAAAATTCGGCGTTTCACCAATCTGGATAATTGTAGTGTTATTAGTAAGATCCTTTGTTACAATAACGGGCTTTCCTTCGAAAGTATATGTACTCGCATTTTCAGATTTGATGACAGGCGAATAACTAATTTGTGCGCCATGATTTGCTATATGATAATCCTGAATTCCCTGTGCTGCATTGAAAACAACCCATACATCAATATCATCGCCTGATTCGAACGTATATGTTCCTGTTCCGTCCCATGGTTCTATGAACTCAGTCCCGGAATAATGCTGCTGTGTATCCCCGCTATATGCAGGATTCAATTCAACTGCAGTACCGCCTTTTTTTCCTGCCGCTTTTTCAAAAAAGACCACATAAGTATTGGGGCCGATTTCGACTCCTTTTCCCAGGGTAATAATGGCTTTATGTCCGTCTGTCGGTTCGTCAGGATTGCTTCCGCCTCCCTGATTGTTTCCTTCCTTTTCAATAGAAATAATGTATTTGTTATCACCTTGATCTTCCCATGTAAAGTTATAGTCATCCTCACCTACAGAAACCGTATTGCTCGTGTTCATATTGTTGAGGATGTCATGATTGTCATTAGCCCCCGGATTAGGAGTTTCATCAGCATCATACCGTTTCAGGATAACAAACAATGGATCCTCATCGCTGATTCCATCCACAGTAAATTCATAGCTTCCTGCCGGATTCGGCTTATTCAGCTTTACAAACTGATAAGGTACTGTCTCATCATTTCTGCCAACGGCAAGATAGTATTCTGAACCATCCGCTGAAAGATCAACATTCTCGGCAGCAATGGATACAGTAACGCTTGTACTGCCCGATCTGGATTTAGGCAGATTAACCGGATCAACAGCTTCAGTACCTAAAACTTCCTTTCCCTGTTCAGCGAACACAGACGCCGGGAAAATGTTCACCAGCATCATCAGTGTGAGCAGGAGTGCGAATGTTTTTTTCATCGTATACTTCATTTTATTTCCCCTTTTCGGAAGGCTTTATACTTATGTTCAGAAGCAGCATCAGCCGTACCCTTTCAGAGCACGGCTTTCAAGATTATTCTTCCTCGTTTTCCTCAACAAACACCAGAATCCGCCAATACACGATATTGTTTTCTTCATTGATTTGAATATCCATAGTTTGTTTTGTCTCACCCGGCAAATCATACCAGGTCGTTCTATCCGGGCTGTATTGCCATTGCATAGAATATGGCAATCCTTCATATCCTTCGAGAGTGGCTTTAAAATGAGCTGTATCTCCAATCACAGGATCCGGCACATCCCATGTCACATCAACTCTGATATGCCTTTCAGGGGCTGTTTCAGACTCTGGTATGTTTTCTTCTGTTTCCTCTCCGGTTTCTTCGAGATCTTCCTGCCCTTCTTCAGATTCCTCGGCAGGTTCTTCTTCAGTTATTTCTTCCGGTTCCCCAGCAGGTTCTTCCCCGGTCTCTTCCTCATCGGCCGGAGTCTCTGTCGTTTCTTCCTCTTCTTCCGTTATTTCATCCGGCTCGTCAGTTGTTTCTTCAGTCTCATCTGTTTCTTCTTCGGGAATCTCTTCAACTGTCTCTTCAGCCGGTTCTTCGCTTTCTTCAGTTTCTTCTGTTACTTCAGCCGGTTCCTCTTCCGTTACTTCTTCAGCCTGCTGCTGGGCCATCCATTCGCCATAAGCAGCGTCATCCAGGATGGACACATTGGCTTTGGCCATCAGGTTGGGTTCGACCGGTCCCATTGTAATAAGGTAGGAACCCGCTTCAGCGTGCCAGCTGATGATTGCCTTGCTGTTTTCCGTCAGGGTTCTGTGGGGATTTTCCGTCAGTCTGTCGGCTTTCTCCACGGCAATCCAGACATGACGGCCCTGGACCAGCAGGTTCACCTGCTGAGCCTGAGCCACATCCAGCTTCAGGATGGCGGGCTTGGTTTTTTTCATTACTCCGCTCCAGGAGTCGCCGAGGCGCACGGCTTTGGTGATGACCAGCTCCACAGCATCCGCTGCTTCCTCATCCTCTGCCGGCTCTTCCGGTTCGGTTGTCTCATTCACCGGATCCTGCGGCTCCGTTGTATCCGGCACCGTTGTATCCGGTTCTGTTGTTTCAGGTTCTGTGGCTCCCGGTACGGACTCCGCCGTTTCAGCAGGCGTCAGATCCGTCGGAGTGGCAGGTGTTGTTTCTTCTGCTGCTGCCCATACGGAAACAGCGCAGACGAACAGCATCGCGGCGCAGATCACGAGAAACTTCCGAATGAAACGATTTTTCATACTCCCGACTCCTTTGCGAAGATAAAATGAATTCTGTCTTTTAATCATCTCATGTAACTTTTCATGTAATCGTTAGTTTGTCATGCGTAACAGTGCAAACGTTTAATAGTTGCACCTATTCATATAATCCTAACATACAAAACTTTGTTAATCAAGCGTTTCAGCGGTTTTTGAGGTCCGTTTTCCGCATCGTTAATTACATACCGTTTTTTGCCGTTTTGCCATGTAATCCTTGTGACTTCATCACTCTGACGCCTCTTTTTCGTTTGTAAAAACCTATCTGTTTTTTCTGTTTTTTATTTGCCTTTCATTCCCTTTATTTTCCTTTTTTTATCTGTTTATCTCTTTATTCAGTTACATTGATAAATTGATTTTTCGTGTTTTGCGCACAAAAAAAGCGCCCCTTTCGGGGCGCCGGATGAGCATTGGACGGCCGGTTCAGATTCCTTACTCCAGTCTGGGTTCGATCTCCGGATGATCCGAAGTCATGTTCTGGGAGTTCAGGGGACCGACGCGGTAGTTGAAGACGATATTGCTGTTGGGATAGCTGCGGTAGAACACCCGTTTGATCCGTTCGAGGACCATGCCGCCGGTGTTGTAGTTCACTGTGGGCAGCAGCAGGGCGAAAACCGTGGGGGCAAACCGGGTAATGGTATCGCCCTTGCGCAGGTTCTTCGTCAGGATCTCCAGCAGGCCGTTCATGATGTTGTTCTGCCGCATGGTGTCGATTTCCTTATCGTTGTAGGGAGACACCATGATAATCGCCAGGAACATGGTCGCGCCCAGGCGTTCCAGGTTCCGCATCTGGAGGTTGAAGATTTCCTTGAATACGGTGTATTCGCAAACGAAAGCGCCGCGGCGTTCTCCGCTTTCACGCAGTTCGTTGCGGATGGATTCCAGGTTGAAGTCCAGGGTCTTGCCAGCGGAAACAATCTGCTTGTAGAACTCCTGCAGGTCTTCGCTGGGCTGGACGCCCAGGTAGTGGTAGTTCAGCTGAACCACGTGCTTATACTGCACCAGGGCTTCGCCAGTCCGGTTGATCTTGATCAGAGCGGACATGAGCTCCATATGGAGACGGTCATCGAAGGAATCCACATCCAGTGCGCGGCGGCAGATGCTGACGATGTCCGCGTACTGTCCGCTGGCCTTCAGCATTTCAATGTAGGCATAGACAGCCGCCATGTACTTGTTGTGCATCGTGGTGGCCTTGGCCAGCGCCCACTCGTTCTGCTCGGAATGCTGCAGCAGGTCGCCCTGGTACTTTTCCAGCAGCTGGTTATACAGGCGGCGCAGCTCGGCCTGGGGCACATTGTTCTCCGCCAGGCGGTTAAAGATCGAATCGATCTCATACATGTCGATGGTCATGTTTTCCGGGCACTGCCAGTGATAAGCGCCGCGGTCGGAAACCACGCAGGCGCCCAATGCCGGATCAATCTGGTTCAGCAGCACGCGCAGGCGGCTGACCAGCGTTTTCAGGGCGTTCTCGGGGTTCGTGCTCTTTTCCTCGTCCCACAGGGCAGCCAGCAGCTTCTGGTTCGGGACCCGCTCCCCTTCGTTCAGGATCAGATACTGAACCAGGGCCGCGCCCTTTTTGGACTTGACCGCCAGCTGATCTGTCTTTTTCTCATCTATATAGATAAGGAAGTGGTCCATCATCTGAATGCGAATGGTATCTGCCATGGGTGTTCCCCCTCATGCCTCATGCTCTGGAATAGTTTAGGATCTGCGTCCGAAAATATTGCGTAAATGTTTCATGGAAATCAAATGCTGTTCACAAATCACAATACGGTTACATTTTAGCAGTCTGTATTCCATTTTGCAAGTACTTTGTTACATGAGCATGCAATTCCATGTAAGTTTTTTATTCATGTATCGGTTACAGGCCGCTCCGCGCCCTACCTGCATCTTCTGCATGACGATTACACGGCTTTTCACTGAAAGTCACACCACAGTTACATAACCGTTACCCGGTATAGTGCCCGATCGGCATCTCGATACCCAGGTAATTATTCCTGTGTGTAACCGCATTTTCCTGTAATTATCCTTTTCTTTCCTCTGTTGACAATTTGCCCCGTCTCCATAATAATGAAGGCAGACAGGGACTGATCCGGAAAGGAGGAAAACGCCATGAATATGCAGGACCGGGCCGGAATGCAGGAAGCCCTGAAAGAAGCCTGCAAGGCCTTTGCCGAGGGCGAAGTACCCGTCGGCGCCGCGCTTTATCACGGTGATACCCTCCTCTGGGCGGATCATAACCGGCGGGAGGCGCAGAAGGATCCCACCGCCCACGCGGAGATCCTGTGCCTGCGCAACGGCGCCGCCAGGCTTGGGGACTGGCGCCTGAAGGACTGCACCCTGTATGTGACCCTGGAACCCTGCCCCATGTGTTCAGGCGCCCTGCTCATGAGCCGGCTGGGCCGCTGCGTTTTCGGCGCCGCGGATCCGGAATCCGGCTGCTGCGGAAGCATTTATGATCTTCCCGCGGATCCGCTGCTTCACGGACATACGGTCTGGGAACAGTCTGATGCCGGTGAGGAATGTAAGGAACTGCTGAATCGTTTCTTTAGTGAAAGACGTCCGGAAGGAGGAAACGAATGAAGAAGATACTGCTGACATCTGTCCTGCTTCTTTCCATGCTCTTCTCCGCAGGCTGCGGAGAAACGGCGGAAGGAACGGAAATGTCCCTGATGGCCATCAACGTACGCAAGGCGGACGCGCTGCTGCTGCGCAGCGGAAAAAGCGCCTACCTGATTGATACAGGGGTGAAGAAAAACTCCGACATGCTGCTGGAAGCCCTGCGGAAGGAAGGAATTACCCGGCTCACCGGCGTCATCCTGACCCATACCCACGCGGACCACACCGGCGGGCTGAAGGCGCTGCTGGAATCGGAAATCGTTGTGGAGAATATCTATACCGCCGGATATTACGCCCTGAAAAAGGAAGACGGAAAGCACCCGGTGGAAAAGGCGATCAAAAAGACGGATTACACCTACAGCTTTCTCTTCGCGGGGGATGAACTGCCTCTGGACGGCGGAAAGCTGACGGTCATCGGCCCGCTGAAAAAGAACGAGGAGCTGGAAAACAACAATTCCCTGGTGCTGCTGGCGGAAGGCGGCGGCGGAAGTATCCTGCTGACGGGCGATATGGAATTCCCGGAAGAGGATTCCCTGCTGAAAGCCGGCGTCATCCCCCATGCGGACGTGCTGAAGATCGGCAACCACGGCGAAGGTGACGCTACCAGCCGTGCCCTTCTGGCGGCGGTGAACCCCTCCCTGGCTGTGATCTCCACCAACACCGAGGATGAACCCGACACACCCGATCCGCGGGTTCTCAAAGAGCTGAAAAACATGGGGATTCCGGTCCTGATCACCCAGGATACCCAAACCGGTATTCTGGTGACCCTGCGTAACGGCGAAATCCTGACTGAAATGAAATAAGGCCTGAAGGAACAGAAAAAGCTCTCCTGTGCGGAGAGCTTTTTCACGTTGTGCGAGCGTGACCATAAGCCGGGTTCTGTATTGGACGGTCATCTATCCAGGCCGTACGTTACCGTACGGCTCAAGCGATCGCGGGGGACGCGGCGGGCCGCCGACTTGCCCCCATTGCATCTTGCACCGGGTGGGGTTTACAGCGCAGACCTGTTACCAGGTTCGCGGGTGAGCTCTTACCTCGCCTTTCCATCCTTACCGTCCCGAAGGACGGCGGTTTATTTCTGTTGCACTCTCCCTGGAGTCGCCTCCGCCGGCCGTTAGCCGGCACCCTTGCCCTGCGGTGCCCGGACTTTCCTCATTCCCGAAGGCCTGCGACCGTCTGTTCACCTCGCACGCGGATAGCATAAACTTCCGCTGTTGTTTTGTCAATGTGTAATGGTGAAAAATCGGTTGACACAGCAAAATCACAGTGATATAATACGTATCTGTCAGCGGAAACGGCAGGTTTCCACTGAAAGCGCCGATAAGATCGGAAGCCGTCCTGTGGCATGCGCCTGTAGCTCAGTTGGATAGAGCAACGGCCTTCTAAGCCGTGGGCCGGGGGTTCGAGTCCCTCCAGGCGCGCCAATCATATGGTGGGTATAGCGTAGTTGGTTAACGCGTCAGATTGTGGCTCTGAAGACCGTGGGTTCGAGTCCCACTACTCACCCCATTTTTCCGTCTAACGGCGTTAAGCTGGCAGATTACCTACGTTGGGGTGTAGCCAAGTGGTAAGGCACGGGACTTTGACTCCCGCATTCGTAGGTTCGAGCCCTGCCACCCCAGCTTCATGACCCATTAGCTCAGTTGGCAGAGCACTTGACTTTTAATCAAGGTGTCTGGAGTTCGAATCTCCAATGGGTCACTTTCCTCTGCTTTCGCCGGTTCTGTCCTGCGGGCGTGGCGGAATGGCAGACGCGCCAGACTTAGGATCTGGTGTCGAAAGGCGTAAGAGTTCGAGTCTCTTCGTCCGCACAGTTTCCCGGTTCCCCAGATATGCGGTAGTAGCTCAGTTGGTAGAGTGCCACCTTGCCAAGGTGGATGTCGCGGGTCCGAGTCCCGTCTACCGCTCCATTTGCGGGTGTAGCTCAATGGTAGAGCTCCAGCCTTCCAAGCTGGTCACGTGGGTTCGATTCCCATCACCCGCTCACAAAAAACGGCCGATGCAAACGCATCGGTCGATTTTTTATGCTTTCTTTATTTCACAGGATGGCAGCGGCCCGTTCAGGCCTTCTCCCCTTCCGGATTCACCGGCAGGACAAACCAGAAAGTGGTGCCCTTTCCTTCCTCGCTCCGCACGCCGTAATCCGCGCCGTGCTTTTCCAGGATGCCGCGGCAGATGTTCAGGCCCAGGCCGCTGCCGATCACGGCGCGGCGGTGGTTCTCCCGGCTGCGGTAATACCGGTCCCAGATAAAGGGCAGCTCGTCCGCGGGAATGCCTTCCCCGCTGTCAGAAATCTGCACGCGGATGCCGGCGGCCGTGTCCCGCTGGGTGATCCGGACAGTCTTATCCGCGCCGGTATAGGTCAGGGCGTTGCCCAGGAGGTTGTACAGCACCTGTCCGATGCGTCCCCGGTCCCCGACCACCGTCCGGTCCTCTGCCGGCTCAAACACCACGGTATAGCCGTCTACGGAGGTCATCCGTCCTATCCTGTTGCAGATCTCCCGGATCTCCTCTGTCAGGTTAAAGGGCTTTTTCTCCAGTTCCAGGTTGCCGGTGCGCAGCCGGCTGAAATCCAGCACCTCATTGACCATGGAACTCAGGCGGTTCGTTTCGTCAATGATGATCTGCATGTTTTCCGGGGTCACTTCCTCAGGAATATCCCGCATGGCCTCGGCATAGCCTTCAATCATGGTCAGGGGTGTGCGCAGGTCATGGCTGATATTGGCGATCAGCTCCCGCTGCAGGTCCTCCACCTTGCCCAGGTCCTCCGCTGCCCGCACCAGCGTGTCATTCAGCTCCGCGATCTCCCGGTAGCCGCCGCTGTGGGGCGGACGGGTATAGCGGGAACGGCTCAGTTCCCTGGCCGCCTCGCTGGTCTCAATAATAGGCTCCGAGATGCTCCTGGCCATGGTAAAGCCCACCAGCACCGTTGCCAGCACAATGGCGCCCACCGTCAGCAGGAACTGGGTCCGCACGGCGTCCTCAATCTGGATCACGGTCGCGCCCCGGTACAGGTTCCGGAACAGCACACCCTGCAGCATCCAGACCGTGGAAATGATAAATCCCGCGAAAACCGCGAGATAAATCAGGATCTTTGCCCGGATACCGACCCGGCCGGCGAGGAATTCCTCCCGGTAAGCCAGATTACTCCTTCTCAAAACGATAGCCTACCCCTCTGAGCGTTGTGATCTTGTCCGCATAGGGCCCAAGCTGCTTACGCAGCAGCTTGATGTGGGTGTCCAGCGTCCGGTCATCCCCGAAGAAATCATAGCCCCACACATCGCTGATCAGCTTTTCCCGCGTCAGGGCAATGCCCCGGTTGCGGATCATATAGAACAACAGGTCGTATTCCTTCGGGCTCAGTTCCGCCTCCACGCCGTCCACCAGCACCCGGCGGGCCGTGAAGTCCACCGTCAGGCCGCCGACGGAAACTGTTTCCTCCGCCTTCTTCTCCGCTTCGCCGCTGCGCTTGAGCACGGCGCCCACGCGCATCATCAGCTCCTTGGGAGAGAAGGGCTTTACCACATAGTCGTCTATGCCCAGCTCGAAGCCGTGAATCCGGTCATATTCCTCCCCGCGGGCGGAGAGCATGATCACCGGAACGGGATCCGTTTTCCGGATTTCCCGCACGGCGGAGAAGCCGTCCAGTTCCGGCATCATCACATCCATGATAATCAGGTCATAATGGCGCTGGCGGCACTTCTCCACGGCCTGCATGCCGTTCTCCGCCTCTTCGGTCTCATAGCCCTCAAAGGCGGCATATTTGGCGATCAGGGCACGGATCCGCGCCTCATCGTCCACAATCAATAACTTCATACTGCAAATCCTTTATGTTTTTTATTCCGCTGCAAGTAATAATTCTTAATTCTGAATTTACTTTTCCGTGGGCGTCTGGATAAACTTCTCCACCTTCGCCCGGTCTCCGCCGGCTTCCAGATAGTCCTGAATCGCCTGCTGGAGCTGTTCGGTGAACTCCTCCAGGCACAGGCCGTTCTCCATGATGTAGGTGGCCACTGGAATGCCCACATAGCGCAGGTGCCAGGGTTCCGTGTTGATCTCGGTGATCTCCTGTTTGTCCGCCGGATAACGGATGATGAAGCCGAACTCCTGGCAGTGATCTGCCATCCACTGGCACTCCGGCTCCTTCATCATTTTATCATTCATGGCCTTGTCCTTCCAGTTGGAAGGCACCACGTCGCAGCCCAGGCCCGTCTGATGATCACTGGCGCCCGGCTTGGAAACCCAGCCGTCATCCTTGCCGTGATTCTTCTTCAGGCGGTTGTTGTACATGGTCTTCTGGGTGGAATAGGACCGGTAGGCGCTCTTCAGGTACAGCTTCCGGTATCCGTTTGCCTCAGCGGCCTCGCGGATGGCCGCGTTCATTTCGCACAGCGCGTCGGAGCACACCTTGCGCAGCTTCTGTCCGTCCTTGGGCTTCACGGCCCAGGAGATTCCGCCCTTGTCCGGCTTGGAGGGAACCTTCACCAGATCCTTGGGCACATATTTCTTGTCCAGCAGGTAATGCTTGTTGGCCAGGACAATATATTCCGGATCCATATCCTCCAGCGCCACCGGGAAATTCCATTCAGGAGCCGAAGAGGTCTGTACGCTCTCTTCAGTCTCCTCCTCCTCGTACACTTCCTCGATGATCAGCTCTTCCTCCTCGTCCAGTTCCGCAAACGCGAATACGGGCAGGAGCAGGGCAAGGGCAAGCAGCAAACAGCAAATTCTCTTCATACAGTATCCTTTACTTGGTCTTATCATTCATCCGTCACGGAAAAGCTTCCGGCCTGGGCAAGCGTTTCCTCCGGAACGCCCAGCAGTTCCCGCAGCACCTTCACCCGGTGGCCGATCAGCCAGGTTTCCAGCGGAATATTGGCCTCATGGATTTCCTTCGCGTATTCCTTGCCAACGTAGCGGAAATGCCAGGGCTCATACTTGTATCCGGTGATTTCCTCCCAGGGCTCGTCATACCGGAGGATATAGCCGAAACGCCAGCAGTTTTCCCGGCACCATTTTCCGCCCTCGGTTTCCCCGAAGGAGATCTCCAGGTGGATCTTGTGCTTCTGGCCCACGTCCATTGCCACGCCCAGCTGATGTTCGCTGGCTCCGGGCGGTGCGACAAACTCCTGCGCCTTGGCCACGTTTCCTTTGACCGTGCGCAGCTTCCGCTTGTAGATGCCTTCCTGCTTTTCATAGGAACGGTAGCCGCTGATGGACAACAGCGTCAGCCCCGTTTCCTCCTTGCAGACCTGGAACATTTCCCGCAGGGCCGCGGCAGCCTCCCGGCGCATCCGCCGTACCTGTCCGGGCACATCGCTCATTTCCAGATCCTGCGGTTCATAGGCCGATGAAACCGTATACTGGCGGTTCGCCAGGAACAGCAGGCCGTTTATGTCATTCTGCGGCGCCGCGGTGTCCAGGGCTCCGGATACCATCATGGAAGCGGCAGCCACCAGGGACATCAGTTTGGTTAAAGACGGCATTCCTTTTCCTCCATGGAAAAATGTCATTCAGAACATTGCTCTGAATGACATGATTATATCACAAAACTTTGTTTAAGAAATCCTTAGTTCTTTGTTCTTTCGGACTGGTGAAAATCTCCGCGGGAGTGCCCTCCTCCAGGATCTTTCCCTCATCCATGAACAGCACCCGGTCCGCCACCTCGCGGGCGAAGCCCATCTCGTGCGTTACGCAGACCATGGTCATGCCGGTCTTGGCCAGTTCCTTCATTACGTCCAGCACCTCGCCCACCATTTCCGGGTCCAGGGCGCTGGTGGGTTCGTCAAAGAGCATCACTTCCGGCTGCATGCACAATGCCCGCACAATAGCGATCCGCTGTTTCTGTCCGCCGGAGAGCTGGGCGGGATAGCTGTCCGCCTTATCCTCCAGGCCGACGCGCTTCAGCAGCTCCCGCGCCTTCTTTTCCGCCTGTTCCTTGTTCATCAGGCTGGTCCGCACAGGCGCCAGCGTGATGTTCTTCATGATCGTCATGTTAGGGAACAGGTTAAAATGCTGGAACACCATGCCCATCTTCTGGCGGATTTTGTTGATGTCGCACTTCTCATCCGTAATGGACTGGCCTTCGAAAACAATCTCACCGCTTGTCGGGGTTTCCAGCAGGTTCAGGCAACGCAGGAAAGTGGATTTTCCGCTGCCGCTGGGTCCGATCAGCACCACACGTTCACCTTTGTTGATGTGCTGGCTGACGCCCTTGAGCACTTCCAGATTGCCGAAGCTTTTGGTCAGGTTTTTAACGTCTATCACTTGCGCGCAGCCTCCTCTCAAAGATTCCCAGCAGCCAGGTAAACAGCATGACCAGCAGCAGGTAGATAATCGCCGCGCCCACATAGGGGTACATGGGTTCATAGTTCCGCGCGGCTACGCTGCGGGCCGCATACAGCAGCTCCTTGCCGCCGATGACGCTGATCAGGGAGGTGTCCTTCAGCAGCACAATGAACTCATTGCCCAGGGCCGGCAGGATCGCCTTAATGGCCTGGGGCACCACCACAAACCGCATGGTGTCTGTATAGTTCATACCCAGGCTTCGTCCGGCTTCCATCTGGCCCTGGTCCACGCTCATCAGGCCGCCGCGGATGATCTCCGCCGTATAGGCGCCGGAGTTGATGCCCAGCGTCAGCGCGCCGACCATCACGAAATCCCGGCTGGACGCAAAAATGACCAGGCCCATGATCATCAGCTGCACCATCATCGGCGTACCGCGGATCACGGTCACGTAGGTCTTCAGCAGGGCGTTTACAAAGCCCAGCACCGGGTTCCTGTGCCCGGGGCGCTGCTGGTCATGCGCCGTACGGATCACAGCGACGATGACGCCGAGGATCACGCCCAGAACCAGCGCCAGTACCGTCACATACAGCGTGGTGACCACGCCGTTGAGGTACTGTCTCCAGCGGTCATTCTCGATGAACGCCTGATAAAAAAGAACATAAAACTGCTGCCACAGGGTGGTGGGTTCACCGGCGGACATCAGCGCTTTCCATGCCGTAAACTGTTCCATGGAAACGGATCCTCTCCTTCACAGATTGATAATGGGAAGCCGCGGTAATAACGCAGAAAGGAAAAGGCATTTTGCCTTTTCCTTCCGGCGTGAAATTGCTTTCAGCCTTCTGTATTACTCGTTCCACTTCAGGATGATCTGCTCAATGGTGCCGTCATCGATCAGCTTCTGCAGTTCAGCGTTGAAAGCGTCCACCAGTGCGGTGTTGCCCTTGGCGAATCCGAAAGCGAAGTTCTCAGGATCATAGCCGGTGGAGATCATCTCCAGGCCGGGAATCTGCTTCACATAGGCGGCGCCGACCATGTCGTCCACCATGATGCAGTCGATCTGGCCGTTCTGCAGCGCCTGGAAAGCGAGGGAGTACTTGTCATAAGCGCTCACATGATCCTCACCGAAGTGATCGGTGGCTTCAATCTGGCCCGTGGTGCCGCTCTGCACGCCGATGATCTTGTCGCCCAGGTTGTCCATGGTGATGTCAGCACCGCTCTTGAACACGACGCCCTGCACGATCGTCACATAAGGAATGGTGAACTCCAGGGTGGCTTTGCGTTCTTCCTTCACGGTCACGCCGGAAACCACCGCGTCAGCCTTGCCGGCGCCGGGGGCAACCAGAGCGCTGTCAAAGTCGATGGCATAGGGTTCAGCGGTCAGTCCCAGGTTCTCACAGATAATGGCCAGGATGTCGGGCTCGATACCGATCACGGTACCTTCGTCATCCGTGCTTTCAAAAGGCGGGAAGTCCGGGCTGGTCGCATAAACGAATTTGCCGGCTTCGAGTGTCGTCAGTTCAGCGGAAGCCGCAGCCACGCTCAGGAGCATTGCCAGTGCCAGAACCATCGCAAGAATCTTCTTCATTTTAGTATCCTCCTTGTTTCTCTTTGGATTGGGCACAGTATAGCACCCGCATACACCCTTGTCAACACATTTTCTGCATTTTTATACAAATATTTTTGTTATTTATGAATATTATGCATAAGAGCACTGATTATTCATTCATTTGAGTCCATTTTATGCATTCTGAGTTTATAACCTGCCGGATCAGAGCCTGATCCCCAGCAGCACAATGGTCGCCGCCGAGCAGAGCAGGTATACCGCCAGCGCAATGTCCTGTATGTTCACCGGTGCTTTTCCGTCCCTCTCCAGGCTCCGGATTCTCACCTTCGGCAGGCACAGCAGCAGGCAGAACAGGAAAGGCAGGAAGTAACGTCCCTGGATGCCCTTGATCACCGCGGAGTCCTCCCCTGTCCACCAGACCAGCAGTGCCCCGGACAGCAGCGTCCAGCAGAGCAGCACCGCCAGGATCAGCAGGATCAGGAGTTTTCTTCTCTCTTTCTTTTCCGGAAGCAATCTGCCCGTTCCGGCGTCCGTCAGCGCCACGCCCAGGAAGGAAACGCCCAGCAGAATGGTCAGCGGCCAGGGAGAAAAGACGTCCAGCCGGCCGAAAACGCCGAACAGCTGCCGGATCCATCCCGGCGCCTGGTGAATCAGTGTCCGGACCTGCATGCCGATCAATGTCAGGGGATTGGCCAGCACCCGGCCCAGCCGGTTCATTGCCTCGCCCGTCATCCCCTGCCGGGCGGAAAGCCTCATAATGGAAAGCACGTACCAGAGCACGGCCGCCGCCAGGAAGCCCGCGGCCATCAGCAGGTTCTCCCTGCGTTTCTGCTTTTTGGCTTCTCCGTCTGCCGCCCCGGGCATCAGGCCCAGCAGCAGCACCGGCGCGTAGGTCAGCTTGCACAGCACCGCCAGGACGCCCATCCCGGCAAACCGCAGGGAGTCGCCGGGGGTCCGTCTGCCGATGGTGCCGATACGCCTGAGCAGTTCAACAGTAATCCAGCTGATTCCCGCGATCACCATGCCGTCGCAGGAGGCGGAAGCCGCTTCCTGCAGCGTCAGCGGCAGCAGGGCAATCGCCAGGAGAACCGTTTCCCCCGCGGGGCTCCGCCGGATCGCAAAATAGAACAGCAGCCCTGTCACCAGTATACTGCCGATCCGTGCGCTGTACAGCAGCAGGCGGATTTTGTCTGTAAAGAGTCTTGTCAGGAACATGATCAGGCTCTGCGGCAGGTAGGCGGCCAGCGGATAAATACCGGTAGCCTCGTTCCCGGGTTCCGTTACGGTTGCTTCGGAAAGCCGTGCCGTCCGGAGGTCTTCCTCCTTCAGGACGCTTGCTTTCGTTCCGCCTGCGGAATCCGCCAGCAGGTTCCGCAGGTTTTCCGGATAGACGCAGTTCTCCGTTCCGGTCTGTCCGGTGCTCAGCAGCCAGATCTGCCGCAGGTGCGCCTGCTCATCCGGCGGCGCGCCCAGGGGCATGATCAGCATCATTGCCAGCACAAACGGAATATAGAGCAGCAGAAAAAGCCGCTCTATCCTGATTCTTCCGTTATGTTCTCTTTTCATGGTCTGCTGTTCACCTGCTTCCTTTACAATAGGAAAGGATATCCTTGTTCCTTCCGGACATTTCTATCGGCTGAAAACTGAAAACAGGATCGCTGCCCGGCTTCCTGACCGGGCTTTCAGATTATTCTTCCCCGTGTGAAAGGATTATACCACAGTTCATCCGCTCAATCGCTTCTTTTTTCACGCCGGGAGTCAGACGGAACCGGGTCGGGTCAAAATCCGGGGTTTCCGGCTTCATCCGGAAAACGCCGTACTTGATCGGAATGCCCAGGGCCGTGTATTTTTCCTCGTGTTCGCTGATATAGTTGGGCGTAAAGCCATCCGCGTGCAGGTCACGGCCGATTGTCACCGGTTCAAAACCGCACAGTTCAAAATACGCCAGGGAGTCCTCAAACAGGGTATCGTCATCCGTCTTGAACCAGATCTCCCCGCCTTCCTTCAGGAAGGTGCGGTACTGCATCAGCTGCCGCGGATGGGTCAGCCGGCGCTTCTCGTGCTTCGGATGTTCCGTCCAGGGATTGCAGAAATGAATATAGATGCGTTCCGCCTGCTCCTGCGGTCCGAACACCTGGTCCACAAAGCAGATATCCGCCATCACCAGCTGGACGTTGCCCGGGTTTTCCCCGCAGGCGTCCGTGATATTCCGCCGGGCCACGCCCAGGATGTCCGCGCTCAGGTCGGCGGCTATAAAGTTGATTTCCGGGTTGTCCGCGATCATTTTCGCCGTGCTCACAGCCTTGCCGCAGCCCATCTCAATGTGCAGCGGCAGCTCCGGCCTGGCAAACCTGGGCCGCCAGGTGCCCCGCAGCGCGCCGGTCTTCGCCTCCGGTCCCTTGATCGCGTCTATAAAGAACGGGCAGGCCTGAAGTTCAGGTCTGGCCCATTTCTTGGTTCGCATATGCATAACAGTTACCCTCTTCTGTCCTTCCGGACGAAGCATGTCTTCATTCTCAATGAATTACAGATCGATGGAGTCCTTCGTTTCCGCGGCTTCCGCGAACAGCGGGCGCAGCTTGTCCGCCAGGGCGGTCACCTGGGCGCCGCAGCGGCCGGTATATTTTGCCGGATCCAGCACGGAGCGCATTTCCTCTTCAGTCAGGCCGAAGTCCTTCTCCGCGGCCAGGCGTTCCAGCAGGTCGCAGGGTTCGCCCTGCTTCATCTTTTCTGTCGCGGCCATGGAGCAGCGGCGGATGATTTCATGCAGCTGCTGCCGGTTTCCGCCCCGCTTCACCGCTTCCATCATCAGGTTCTCGGTGGCCAGGAAGGGCATGTATTCCCGCAGGGTCTTGTCGATCACCTTTTCGTTCACCCGCAGGCCGCCGGCAATGTTCCGGATCAGGCGCAGGATCGCGTCCGCGCAGAGGAAGGCTTCCGGCAGGGAGATCCGCCGGTTGGCGGAGTCGTCCAGCGTACGTTCCATCCACTGGACCGAGGCGGTCAGCGGAGCGTTCATGGCGTCGGCCATCAGATAACGGGCCAGGGAGCACACGCGCTCACAGCGCATGGGGTTCCGCTTGTAGGCCATGGCAGAAGAACCGATCTGGTTTTCCTCGAAGGGCTCGTCAATCTGGCGGTCATGCTGCAGCAGGCGGATGTCGTTCGCCATCCGGTAGCAGCTCTGGGCCAGGGCGCTCAGCGCGTTCAGGATCCGGGCGTCGGTCTTCCGGGGATAGGTCTGTCCGCTGACGGTGAAGCATTCGGTAAAACCGAAGGTTCCCGCGATGCGGCGGTTCATTTCATCAATCTTCGCTTCATCCCCTTCATACAGGTCCATGAAGCTCGCTTCGGTGCCGGTTGTTCCCCGGCAGCCCAGGAAGCGCAGGTGATCGATTACGAAATCGATCTCCTCCAGGTCGGAGGCCAGGTCCTGCAGCCACAGGGAGGCTCGCTTGCCCACGGTCACCGGCTGCGCCGGCTGGTAGTGGGTGTAGCCCAGGGTGGGCAGATCCTTGTACTTTTCGGCGAAGGCGCACAGGCTCTTCATCGCGCCCAGCAGCTCTCCGCGCAGGTATTTCAGGCCGTCCCGGTAAATCACCAGGTCGGCGTTATCGGTCACATAGCAGCTGGTGGCGCCCAGGTGAATGATGCCCGCCGCGGAAGGCGCAACCTTGCCGTAGGCATACACATGGGCCATCACGTCATGACGGACTTCCTTTTCCCGCTCCCGCACGCACTCATAATCGATATCCTCGATATGGGCAGCCAGTTCGTCCACCTGTTCCTGCGTTACCGGCAGGCCGAGTTCCATCTCCGCCTTGGCCAGCGCCACCCACAGGCGTCTCCAGGTCCGGTAGCGCGTATCGGAGGAGAACAGCTCCAGCATGTATTTGGAAGCATACCGGGAGGACAGTGGAGTCTCATACTGCTGTGTCATCGTTTTCCCTCTCTCAACCAGTCTTTCAGCATTCTATGCTTATAATTTTTCATTCTTCATTTTTCATTCCATCATCACCATCTGGTAATGATGCTTTCCCGCTCCGGTCCCACGGAAACCCAGCGGATCGGGCAGCCGATGGCTTTCTCGATCATCTGTACATAGGCTTTGGCTTCCTCCGGCAGGTCTTCCCAGGTGCGTACGCCGCTGATGTCTTTCTTCCAGCCCTTCACGGTCTCGATCACAGGCTTGCACTCCTCCAGTGCCGCCGGGAAGGGGAACTTGTCTGTCATTTCGCCGTTGCGCTCGTAGTGGGCACACACCGGAATCTCATCCAGGTAGCTCAGCACGTCCAGCTTGGTCAGGGCGATTTCCGTCGCGCCCTGCACCTGTACGCCGTAGCGGGTGGCCACCAGGTCCACCGGACCCACGCGGCGGGGCCGGCCGGTCTTGGCGCCGTATTCGTTGCCTGCTTCACGCAGCTTTTCCGCTTCCTCACCGAACATTTCGCAGGTGAAGGGGCCTTCGCCCACGCAGGTGGAGTAAGCCTTCACCACGCCCACAATGCGGTCCAGCTTCGCTCCCGGCAGGCCGGAGCCCACGGGCGCGTAGGCCGCAATGGTGTTGGAGGAGGTGGTCATCGGATAAATACCGTGATCCAGGTCACGCAGGGAGCCCAGCTGGGCCTCAAACATGATCCGCTTGCCGTTCTCCTCCGCTTCCCGGAGCAGGTCTCCGGTATCGCAGATATAAGGCTTAATGGCTTCGCAGCTGGTGTTCAGCCAGTTTTCAATCTCATCCCAGGTATAGGGTTCCGCGCCGTATACGCCCTTGATGATCAGGTTCTTCCACTCCATCAGGTCCTTCAGGTGTGCGCGGAGCCGTTCCGGATAGAACAGTTCGCCCGCCATCACGGTCTTCTTCTGATACTTGTCAGAATAGAAGGGGGCAATACCCTGCTTGGTGGAACCGTACTTCTTGTCCGCCAGGCGCTGCTCCTCCAGCTCGTCCAGCCGGCGGTGCCAGGGCATCAGCAGGGAGGCACGGTCGCTGATCTTCAGATTTTCAGGCGTCACGGCCACGCCCTTGGCGGCCACGTCCTGAATCTCGGTCATCAGGCTTTCCGGGTCCATGGCAACGCCGTTGCCGAGAATGTTGATCACATTCTTCCGGAAAATACCGGAGGGCAGCAGATGCAGGGCAAACTTCCCGTATTCATTGATCACGGTATGGCCGGCGTTTCCGCCGCCCTGATAACGTACCACAATGTCAATCTGCTCCGTCAGCAGGTCCACCATGCGGCCTTTTCCTTCGTCGCCCCAGTTGATTCCAACGATCGCTGTACAAGCCATTTTGTCTTCCTCCGGTCGTCATACTTGTGTCAAAAAACACAACAAGTTATTTTAGCGCCGAACCCCTGGTGTGTCAATCTTTCCCGCAATTCAAAAGCCGCCAAAAAACAATGTCTCCGGCGGCTCTGAAAATCACATTCTTCCCTGTACCATAGTCAGCGCGATGCGCTTCTTCTGTTCGTCCACATTCACGACCCAGACCTTCACGATATCCCCCACCTTCACCACTTCGGAGGGATGCTTGATAAACTTCTCCGCCATCCGGCTGATGTGCACCAGGCCGTCCTGGTGGACGCCGATGTCCACGAATGCGCCGAAGTCAATCACGTTCCGCACGGTGCCGGTCAGTTCCATGCCGGGCTTCAGGTCCTTCATTTCAAGCACGTCCGTGCGCAGCACCGGCTTGGGCAGCTCGTCACGGGGATCCCGTCCCGGCTTGGCCAGTTCGTTCAGCATGTCGTTCAGAGTCGGCAGACCGACGCCGATCTCCGCCGCCAGCTTTTCATGGCCGTAGCGGCTGGCCCGGTGCACCACGTCCGCCGCGCCGCCCCGGATTTCCTTCATGTCATATCCCAGCTTCTCCAGCAGCAGCTTCGCCGCGTCGTAGCTTTCCGGGTGCACCGCCGTGGCGTCCAGGGGATTCTTGCTGTCCATCACCCGCAGGAAGCCGGCGCACTGCTCATAGGCTTTCGGTCCCAGCTTCGGTACCTTTTTCAGGGCTGCCCGGCTGGCAATGCCGTTCTCCTCCCGGTAGGCCACAATGTTCTTGGCCAGCGCCGGGCCGATGCCGGCCACGTGGCTCAGCAGCTCCGCCGAGGCCGTGCTGACCTCCACGCCCACCTGGTTCACGCACTGCTCCACCACGCCATCCAGGGCGGCAGTCAGCTCATTCTGTTTCAGGTCATGCTGGTACTGTCCCACGCCGATCGCCTTCGGATCGATCTTCACCAGTTCCGCCAGCGGGTCCTGCATTCTCCGGGCAATGGAAACCGCGCTGCGCTGGGTCACGTCAAAGTCCGGGAATTCCTCCGCGGCCAGCTTGCTGGCGCTGTATACCGAGGCGCCCGCCTCGCTGACGATCATATAGGCTACTCCCGGCAGTTCCGGCAGCAGGGATACGATGAACTGTTCGCTTTCCCGGCTGGCAGTGCCGTTGCCGATGGCGACTGCGGTAATGCCGTATTTCTGTACAAAGCCTTTGATCAGCTTCGCCGCGGCCGCTTTGCCGCCTTCGTTGCCGGGCAGGGTGAAATAGCCCACGCCCGTGTCCAGCACCTTGCCGTTCTCATCCACCACCGCCAGCTTGCAGCCGGTCCGGAAGCCGGGGTCCACGCCCAGGGTTACCTTACCCTTGATAGGCGGCTGCATCAGCAGCTGGTGCAGGTTGTCGCTGAACACCTTGATGGCGCTCACGTTGGCCCGGTCGGTCAGGTCGTTCCGGATTTCCCTCTCCAGGGAGGGGAACACCAGCCGCTCCCAGGCGTCCGCGCAGGCTTCCGCCACCTGCTGTGCCGCGGGAGTACTGTTGCGCACAAAGGCCTTCCGGATCGCGTCCTGTGCCTTTTCTTCCGGTGCTTCCAGGCTTACCTTCAGGAATTCCTCCCGTTCGCCCCGGTTCACCGCCAGGATCCGGTGAGCCGCGATGCTCCGCACCGGCTCCCGGAAGTCATAATACATGCTGTAGACGCTGTCTTCCTCTTTGGCGGCCTTGCTGCGCAGCACGCCCTCCCGGTTCAAAAGCGCCCGCAGCTCTTTCCGCACTTCCGCGCTGTCGCTCACGGTCTCCGCCAGGATGTCCCGCGCTCCGGCCAGGGCCGTTTCCGCGTCCGGCACTTCTTTTTCCGCGTCGATATACTTCGCCGCTTCCGCCGCGGGATCTCCCGCCTGCTGCAGCATCAGCCACAGGGCCAGCGGTTCCAGCCCACGCTCCTTTGCGATCGTCGCCCGCGTCCGGCGCTTCGGCCGGAAGGGGCGATAAATATCCTCCAGTTCGCTGAGGGTCACTGCCTTGGCCAGCTGCGCCTTCAGTTCGTCGGTCATCACGCCCTGCTCTTCCAGGGAAGCGGCAATCTCCTCCCGCCGCTTTTCCAGGTTCCGCAGGTATTCCAGCCGTTCGGCCATCTCCCGCAGCACCTGGTCATCCAGCGATCCGGTTGCTTCCTTCCGGTACCGGGCAATAAAGGGAATCGTATTCCCCGCGTCCAGCAGCTCCACCGCCGCCTGCACCTGCTGCGGCCGCAGTTTAAACTCTCCCGCCAGTCTGTTTACAAAATCCATGTCCTGTTTCTCCTCTGTTAATATATGTTATATCTATATCCATTGCTCATGATTATCCTGTCATTCTGAGCAAGGCCAAAGGCCACGTCGAAGAATCCCCCGCCTGCCTACGTTCGGGAACCCAATCGGAACCGCCATACCTCCACACTGTCATTTCGACCAAAGAATCCGAAGGATTCTGCGTGGAGAAATCTCCCAGCCCGCCCACGTTCGGGAACGTCACAGGAACAGCTCATAATTCAATGACAGTATACCATCTCATTCTGCATTGTACTCAATGCTCCCGCATTGAGTACCTGCATCCGCAGTAATCCTGCCGGTACAGTTCATACTCCCTGGACAGTTCCAGCGACCTCAAATACCCGTTCTTCTTCTTAAAGTCCGCAAACAGATATTTCACCCCGTACCGCTTTCCCGCTTTCTCGCCGATCCGGTTCACATTGTCCGCGTTCTTATGCGGGCTGACGGACAGCGTGGTCGTGAAATACTCAAAGCCATGTTCCTTCGCCTGCTCCGCGGTATAGTTCAGCCGCATGGCAAAACAGGCCAGGCACCTCTCCCCGCCTTCCGGCGCGTCCGCCAGAGCCGGCGCGAAAGCCTCAAACGCTTCATGGTCATATCCGCAGGGCAGCATCGGTACCTCTTCCGGCAGCAGCGACAGCAGCCGCTCCTGCTCCGAAAGCCGGTGAAGATACTCCTCCTCCGGTTCGATATTGGGATTGTAATACAGAAGCGTCACCCGGAAATGTTCCGTCAGCCGTTCAAGCACCGCGCTGGAGCACGGGCCGCAGCAGCTGTGCAGCAAAAGCGTCGGCCGCCGGCCTTCCAGCCCTGCGATCTCGGCCTCCATTTCCCGCTGATAGTTCCTTTTTTCCATGCGCTTCGCTCCTCCGGTTTCTGCATCGCCACTTTACACTTCTCTTTCATTAAAGTCAACCAACGATCCGGAACACCTTATCCATCAATACAGTAAACCATATAATTGTTAATTATTCATTGTTAATTGTTAATTGATTAATTATGGCTATAGGCCCATTTTATTGAAGCCTATAGCCATAATTAATCTTATTGCCTATTGACTAAGTAGGTTTACTATGATATAGTGTGCCCAACACATCGAGGAGGTTGGGAAAATGTCTAAGATTTATAAAGGATCACTGGAGCTGATCGGGAACACCCCCCTGGTCGAAGTCGTGAACATTGAAAAGGAACTGGGACTGGAAGCCACCATTCTGGTGAAACTCGAATACTTCAATCCCGCCGGCAGCGTGAAAGACCGTATTGCCAAGGCCATGATCGAAGACGCCGAACAGAAGGGCCTGCTGAAGGAAGGTTCCGTCATCATTGAGCCCACCAGCGGCAACACCGGTATCGGCCTGGCGTCCATCGCCGCCGCCAAGGGCTACCGCATTATCCTGACCATGCCTGAAACCATGAGCGTGGAACGCCGGAACATCCTGAAGGCCTACGGTGCCGAACTGGTGCTGACCGAAGGTGCCAAGGGCATGAAGGGCGCCATCGCCAAGGCGGAAGAGCTGGCTAAAGAAACGCCCAACAGCTTTATCCCCGGACAGTTTGTCAATCCCGCGAACCCCGCTATTCATAAGGCAACCACCGGTCCCGAAATCTGGAACGATACAGACGGAAAAGTTGACCTGTTCATCGCCGGCGTCGGCACCGGCGGCACCCTGACCGGTGTGGGCGAATACCTGAAATCCCAGAATCCGGATATCAAGGTTGTCGCGCTGGAGCCGGAAGATTCTCCCGTCCTGTCCGAAGGCCATGCGGGCGCTCATAAGATCCAGGGCATCGGTGCCGGCTTCGTTCCGGATGTGCTGAATACCAGGATCTATGATGAAATCTTCAAGGCCGCCAATGCTGACGCCTTTGCCACCGCGAAGCTGCTGGCCAGGACCGAAGGTATCTCCGTGGGTATCTCCTCCGGTGCCGCCCTGTTCGGTGCGATCCAGCTGGCCAAGCGTCCCGAGAACAAGGGCAAGACCATCGTAGCCCTGCTGCCCGACAGCGGCGACCGCTACTACTCCACTCCCCTGTTCACAGAATGATTATGATGCATTTCGCATTGTAAGCATAAAACACCTTCCAAGAGCAGCCCCCGCGGCAGACCTCCCGCGGGGGTTCGCTTATAATCACAAAAATCGCACCCCTCCGGGTGCGATTTTTTCCACCATTCTTCATTTTTCATTCTTCATTCTTCATTTCTGAAGGTCTGAATCTCTGATTCAGATCTTCAGATCGACCCACTTTCCCTGCTTAAACCGGATTGCCACCATGATAAACCGGCTCAGCTGGTCCGCGAGGATGCCCAGCCAGACCCCGTGCAGCCCCCAGCCCAGCACATTTACCATCAGCAGCGTGGACAGGGTCCGTATTCCCGCGATCGAGATCATTGCGGCATACAGCACATACCGCACGTCGCCTGCCGCCCGAAGGCAGCCCGTAAAGATGATCTGGCTGATCTGCAGCAGTACGATCACCATCAGGTAACGGCAGATAATCTGGCCCATCTCCAGGATGTGTGCTTCATTGAAATACAGCCCGTAGAACCACCGGCCGCCGAAGAACAGAAGCAGCGCCAGGATAAATGAAATCAGCAGGCCGATCCGCTGGCAGATGCTGCCGTAGCGTTTGGCCATCTCCTTCTGTCCCGCGCCGAGGGACTCTCCCGCCAGGGCCACCGCAGCCACCTGCATGCCGTCCGCAAAGGAAAAGCCCAGTCCCAGGATACTCATGCCGATATTATGAGCCGCAAACTCATCGGTACCCAGGCGTGCGGCAATCATGGCCGTAGCCAGGAAGCCGATCCGGGCCGCAATATTCTCCAGGGACGTATTCAGCGCCAGGTGCCAGATCGTCCTGGAACAGCTGCGGGAAAACCGCAGCTTCAGCTGTTTCATCAGGGGAATGCGCACATAGCTGGTTCTGCGGAACAGGGAGGCCACCGCCATGCCGGCCGCCACCACCGTGCCCAGCACCGTGGCAATCGCCGCGCCCCGGATTCCCCAGGCCGGGAACCCGAAATGGCCCTCAATCAGCAGATAATTGAAAATGATGTTGACCACGCTGCTGGTCAGGTTGGTGGTCATGGATAGCTTGGTGTTTCCGCTTCCCCGCTGGGCGGAGTTGATCACCATGGTAATCACGTTGAAGAACGTGCCGCCCATGATAATCTGGAAATAGGTTACCGCCGCCTCATGAGTATCCGCGTTGCTGCCCGCCAGTTCCATCATCCACGGGGCGAAAACCACAAACAGCACCGATACCGCTACACAGGCGATACTCGCCAGCACAATGGCCGTCAGCAGGATTTCATTGGCGGTGTCCTGGCGCTGTTCTCCCTTGCGGCGCGCCACCAGGGCAGAAACCGCCACATTGATGCCGAAAAAGAGCGTCAGTCCGATAAACTTGGGCTGGTTGGTCAGTCCTACTGCCGCCACGGCATAGCTGCCCAGGGCGGATACCATCATGGTATCGATCATACCGGCCAGCGCCACAAAAAAGCTTTCCGTCATAGCCGGCCATGCCACGGACAAAGCCTTCCGGGTCATCGAACGCGTGGATGTCATTTCACTATTCATCATTCACAATATCTGTTTCTGAATAAACCAACCGTAACCCGTTGAAAACAGGTTACGGTCAGGAAGTACACAATCCGTCAGGAGAAGAATGCAGATCCAATTCTTCATTCTTCATTTTTCATTCTTCATTCATTAAAATCCGTGGCTGCTGCCGCCTCCGCTGAAGCCGCCTCCGCCGCTGAAACCGCCGCCCCCGCCGAATCCTCCGTGGGATCCGCCGGAAGAGCCGCTGCTGTGATGCACCGTGCGCGACAGCTTCTTGGCCGCAATCACCGCGCCCGCACCGGCCGTAGCGGTGATGATCTCCGGCAGGCTGACCTTCACTTCCTGTTCATGCCGTGCGGAAATCAGCAGGTAAGCCAGCAGCAGGGCGATCACAATCGCCAGCAGGGCGTTGCTGATATACTTCATCGGACCGGAGATCTTTTCACCCCTGAGCACCCGCAGCACCTGATTGAAGGTTGTCTCTGCGCAGCGGGCATACTCTTTGTCCGAAGCATAGGTGTAGACGTTGTCCACAATAATATTGCCCTTGGTCTGGGTAATGGTTTTCCGCATATCATCGCTGGACCAGAGCATCAGCTGCCTGGTGGTCATATCGATGATAAACAGGGTGCAATGCCCCGTAAACGTCCTGTTTGCCCACTCGTGTGCCTTATTGCCCACATATTCGGTGGATCCGTCCCGGCAGGTGTAAAAGCCTGCGTTGCAGTACTCCGTGATGCCCGTCATTGTGTTCATCACATCGCTGTATTCCGCGGGATCCAGCAGACCGGCGCTGTCGTCAATCACCGCGATATAGCCGGTTTCCTCATTGGTCTTCGTCACCTTCTCGGCGTTTACGGCACAAGGAATCAGCACGAGAATCATCAGAAAAACTGCGAGCTTTTTAAATGTATTTATCACAGAAGCTCACCTCCTGCGATCGTCATTTCTGCTCTGTCTTCGCCTTCGGCTTGCCAATTGCAGATTCCTGTGGCAAGGGTGGCTTTTACTGTTCTGACTTCACTCCGTTCGTCAATCACAGAAGCTCACCTCCTGCGATCGTCATTTCTGCTCTGTCTTCGCCTTCGGCTTGCCAATCGCAGATTCCTGTGGCAAGGGTGGCTTTTACTGTTCTGACTTCACTCCGTTCGTCAATCACAGAAGCTCACCTCCCTGATGAGATTCAAACTGCGGCAGCGTATTCGAGCAGGATCTGTTGTACAGCCGGAGCAGTTCCAGGCATTCCAGAATCACACCTGCCATGATGGCCAGCGTCACAATATACACCGGCGTGTCCGCGCTGTGGAAAGGATCAAAGGCCATAATAAAGGCGCCTGCGGCCACCGCTGCCAGCGTAATCAGGCAGCCAAGGGGCATCTTCGACCGTTTTTCACCCAGCGGCAGAACCATCATGCCGATCACCACCAGCAGGCCAATGGATGCATACCGGTAAATCCTGATATTATCCAGGCCGGACAGGATGTTCAGTGCCAGGCAGGAACACGCGCCGAGCGCGAAAATGCCCAGGTACCGGAAGATCCCGTGGTTCTTCTGGCGGGCCACCCGTTTCTCCAGCCGTTTCATCTTGTTCATCCGGTCACGCACGTCCACCGTTTCCCCCTGGATCACGGCTTCCATCATTTCCTTTTCCTTCATCCGGGTTCTCCGGGCATTCACAGCCCACTGGGCAAAGGCCGCCAGCAGCATTGCCGCGATCATGACCATTTCCGGGCGCAGGGCTAGGTAGTTCTGGAAGAGGGCAAACAGCGCCGCGGCCAGGACCAGGGCCACCAGGGCAAACCGCGGAATATCCATCGGGATATCCGCCCACATTTCCCCAGTCACCGCGTTCTGGACCGCGTAGAGAACGCGCCTTCCGGTTTTCATGGACATGAACCATACCGGCAGGAGCGCGTCCCCGGTGTATTCCGCCTGGGTCTTGGAGGTCAGCGCCTTTTCTGCTTCCGAGGTGGAATAGGAAAGATCGTCATCCTCCAGGGCCGGCAGCGTATCCTCCAGTCCCTTGCGGATGGCTTCGGATTTGGCGTAGGGTACATACAGATCGGGATCTGTATCCGCCACGTCCGCGTAAAAGCCGCTCAGGTAGGCCGGTGAGAACGGCACCATCTTCTCCTGCGCGCCGTGGGCAATGGAAATGGATTCAGAGATGTTATCCGGCATTTCCCGGGACGCGTCATGCATGATCCCTTCATACCGGTGATTCAGCTTGATCTGGGTTTTGTAATAATAGGTGGCGTTGCTCTTGTTCTCATGGCCTTCAATGGTGGCGCTGCCTTTGACAGTGGCATTGTAGGTATGATAAGGGACATAGATTCCGCGGAAGCTGTCCGCCGAAATGTGCTCTTTCAGCCGGTGATCGGCACAGAAGCTGCCTTTCAGCATCTCCTGGTATTTCTGAAAGCACTCTTCCCGGGTAATCATGAAAGGAATGATCTTCTCCGGCGGATCATACTCCGCTTCCTGCTTCTCCAGCATCACGGAGGAACCGCAGTAGCTGCAGAATGCCGCTGCCGATGTGTTGAGGGCGTGAATTCCCGCACCGCAGGTCGGACAGGTCAGCAGTTCCATCCCGAAGCTTCCGCCCGCGTGCCTGGCTTCCTTTTCATCCGCTTCAGCAATGCTCATCTGCCGGTCGCACCGGCCGCACTTCAGCTGCTGACTCGGAATATCAAACAACATCTGGGCTCCGCACCCGGGACAACTGTACATGCATGTTCCTCCTGTAAACTTATTTCAGCCTGTTCTTAAACCAGACAGAGATCAGATGGAAGTCCCTCGCCGTAGGTACGAACAGTCCGCCTTTGAAGGCACCTACCAGCACGGACATCAGCACCGGTCCGCCGATCAGGCCGATAATCCCGCCGAACCGCATACCCACGAACATGCCGATCAGGCTCTGCAGCGGGGAGATGCCGATGGAATCGGACATCAGTTTCGGCTCCAGCACCCGGCGCAGCAACTGCAGGCCGAGGGTCAGGAACAGGAGCTGCGCTCCGGCAGCTGCGTTTCCCAGCAGGAACTGAATGATGCTCATGATGATATAGGGCACGCCGCTGCCGATCATCGGCACCAGCTCCATCACGCCGCAGAACAGCGCTGTCACTCCCGCATAGGGGAACCCGAAACAGGTCAGGTAAATCCAGGAAACAATCCAGACAATCAGGCCGAAGGTGCCCTGGACCCGCAGGTAGCCAAACAGGCTCTTCAGCGTGGAATTGGTCAGCTGTGTTGTCCGGCTGTCCTGCCTGCGGCGTTTTCCGCCCGGCAGATAGCTGCGGATCTCGTCATAGTTTTTGGCGATAAAATACAGGCCGATGGTCAGGAAGCTGATATAGATGATACTGTAAGGTGTAGCGGCAGCCAGGTTCAGGGCAAAGCTTCCCACATATCCGGCCGCGCTGGTTCCCCACTTGCTCACTGTTTCCAGTCCGGAGCTCACAGCGTCGCGGATCCAGTTTTCCACGCCAGGGTCCGTACTCTCGCCAATACGCTCCAGCAGGTTACTGAAAGCCTGCCGGATCATGTTGATGCTTTCTGTGATCATGTCTCCGGAATGAGCCACCAGTTTAGGCGTCTGCTCGATGGCAAAAACCAGCAGCCAGATCAGCAGTCCCAGGAAGATCGCCAGCAGTAAAAGCACAGGGATCAGGGATGCAGGGCTCCGCTTCAGCCTGATTCGTTTCTGGAGGAAGCGGATCACCGGCTGCAGCGCGGCAGCAATCGGCACAGCGATGATAAACGGAGAAAGCTTGTCCCATATTTCGGGCAGCACCCAGCGCACAACAGCAAAAGCCGCGGCAACACCCAGCAGGCGCAACAGCAGCCGCTCAGCCGCTTTTCTTTCTTCGCTCATACATTCACCGCCCTTCAGGCAAAAGACTATTGTTTATTTTACCTCTGTCCTTCCGTCTTTGTCAAAAAGAAAAAGCCCCTTAACGGAGCTTTTTCACGGCTTCTGCTATTTGATCCGTACCGTTCAGCGGATGTACATAGCCTTCCAGCAGTTTTGCTTTCACGCTCAGTCCCCTGGAACGGGGATTCAGGAAAATATCACAGCGGCCGCGGCCGTTGCGCGCCTCCTGGATCAGGTTCATCGCCGGCGCGTTGCCGTCAAAGGCCAGCAGTACGGAATTCATCCGTTTGAAGATTTCATAGGCAAAGCTCTTGTACAGGCCCATGCCGGAGCTTTCAATGGAAATTCTCACCGATACGCCGGCCTCCTGCAGCCGTTTCTTTTCCGCCCGGCTGATCCGGGTGGGTACGATGGCGACGATCCGGAAGCGTCCCCGGTTCCGTTCCGCCAGGCGGCCTTCCAGGCCCGTCAGGCTGTGGCCGATCACAAAGAAAACCTTTTCCGGGTCCAGGGTGTCCAGCAGCCGGTCGATCATCTCCAGGTCTTCCCCGCGGATCACCGTCCGGTGGCCGCTGTGATTGAAGCTGCCTCCGGCCACCACCACAGGGAACAGGCCTTCCGGCAGCGGGGCAATCAGTTCCTTCAGTTCCTCCGCCGCGTCAATCCGTCCGGATTCCTTCCACAGGTCCTGGGTAATCCTCGGTGTTTCCTCCAGCCTGCGCCGGTACCACTTTTCCGCGTCTCCCGCGCCGCAGGCCTCCCTGAAAGCTTCCATCCGCTGTTCAAAGACCTGCCGGCTCCGCTGCAGGATCCGGTCATCCGCCCGGCGCATCTTCTTCAGTTCCTCAAAGCTCAGCCCCAGCAGCTTTTCCAGGGACAACTCCTCATCAATGGAATCCGTTCCGTACAGGGCGCCGCCGTCGGTTCCCTGCACGCAGGCAATGCCCGCCCGCAGGTACATCCGCAGCGGATGGTTGTCCAGCCGGGACAGGTTATTCAGCCGCACATTGGAGGTGATCTGGAATTCCAGCGTAACCCCCAGTTCCTTGATATCCTCCAGCAGTTTCTTTCCCCGGGCCGTCTTCAGGTCGCAGGTATACAGTCCGTGACCGATCCGCAGGGCCGGCATCTGCTGTCCCGGTGCCAGCGCGTCCTTCACGCAGTCAATACTGTTGGCCACGTTATCCCGCAGGGAGTCGTTCTCACCCGCGTGGATCCGGATCACGAAGCCTTCATGTTCTCCCGCAATCCGTACCAGTTCCCGGATCACCGCCCGCAGTTCCATGATGCTGTTGATTTCCTCACCGATAATATCGCTGCCGGCCACATAGGGATCCCCGGCAATCGCCCGGAGAATCTGCAGGTTGTCCGCCAGGTAGTCGTTCGGTGTAATCCGGTCCCGGATGATGGTCAGCGGAATCCGGCGGATACCGGCCAGGAACCGGAGCATCACGCCGGTTTCCCGGGTGACCGCCGGCATCACCTCATGGATCTCCCGCAGCCGGGCGGCAAACAGTTCCCGGTTCAGCAGGGCGGTATCGGATATCTCCGCGTATTCGATGCCCCGCCGGCGGTATTCCCGGGCGATCCAAAGCAGCAGGTCCTGGTACAGGGTATTGCTGCCGAACCGTTCCGTTTCCCGGTCCCGGCGCATCTGCTCCGCGTAGGCCAGCACTTCCCGGTCCGGGATCAGCGCCAGGTTGATCCCGCTGAAGGGATCCTCCGCCGGCACTCCCTTGGTGAATACGTAGCGGTACAGGTAAACCTTTTCCAGATCCGCGAACACCGCCTGCCCGTCCTTGGGAATGGTCAGGGAGTTCCGGATCCGGTCGATATTATATTGTGCGTCCGTCGGGTTGCCCAGGATCAGCTCGGCAAAGTTGATGAAGGTATGGTCGTCAATCCGGCGGTCCCGGTGTTTTCCGGTCAGGCCGGTTTCTCCCAGTTCCTTTTCCGCCGCGGTCCGCCGCTCCTCCAGTTTTGCCGTCTGGGACAGGTCGCACCGCAGTCCCAGTTTTTTGATGTAGTAATAGGGATAACGCAGCTGGCGCACAATGCCCAGGGCAATCAGCGCGTCCGGCGGCAGGTTGCCGTTCATATGCGTATGCAGGTCCGTGCGGAACTTGCACTCGCTGCGGATATAGGTTTTCACGATCGTCTTGGCCACGCCCAGCTTGTATTCCCGTGTCTGGCTCATCAGGGTCTTGGAAATGGCGGGAATCGAAGCCTTCAGCTCCACCCTTCCGTCCGGGAAGATGTTGGCGATCTTCGTGTTTCCCAGCCGCAGGATGTACATCTTCCGGTTGTCCCCGTCGTAGTAACAGGGAATCTCGTCCCGGATCACCTTCAGGCCATGGTCATCCTCTGTGGTTTCCAGGCCGCAGAGCCGGGCCAGGTTGGTGATCAGGTTGCCGGTATGGTGGTTCGGCGTCCGGATGGTATAAAACAGGCGGTCTCCCTCCATGCAGAGGTCGACCGCAATATCCTTTTCCTTATCCAGGTAGAACTGCTGAAAAAAGATCATGCCCTTTCCTTTCCCGCTGTGCGCTCCCTCAGTTCCCTTTTGCCCACTATATCACGATCCGGAAATGCGTTCAACCCCGTCTGTTTACTGGACGGCTTTTCCCGGATATGGTACTATGGCGTTGTTCCAAAGTGTTCTCTGATCCGGAGGTTGATCCATGAATTACGAAAGTCTTGACGAGGCCCTGCGCCCTCTTGATCCCGGTTCGCTGCAGTCTGTGATCTTCAGCAATCCGATCCCCTCAAAAACAAAATACCGGAAGATCCGGGCGGAAAGAAACGGCAGTGACTTCTTTGTTTCCTCTTTTACGGTCACCCAGGTCTTCCATGAGACCGTTCCCGCGGACCGGATCCTGGCTTTCTGCCTGGAAACGGCGTCCGATACCTACCGCCAGCTGAACCTCTGGCTCAGCGACGGCCGGGTCATGGAGATCCTCCTGTCCAAAAAGGGAAAAGCCCACGTCAGTACCACCGCTGCCGTCCAGGCTCCCGCCCTGGTGCGGTCCAAAGCCCTCCCCAACCGGCAGAAGAACCATATCCTGCAGGAGGGCATGATCGTTCCCCCGCTGGTGGATATGGGGGTCATGACTCCGGAAGGCAAAATCATCCGCGCCCGGTATGACAAGTTTAAGCAGATCAACCGTTTCCTGGAAATCATTGATGATGAATATAAGGACTATACTTCCGAAAAGCCCCTCCGCGTCATTGACTTCGGCTGCGGCAAGGCTTACCTCACCTTTGTCCTTTACTATTATTTCACTGAAATCCGTCACCTGGCCGTGGACATCATCGGCCTGGACCTGAAAACCGACGTTATTGAAAAGTGCAACCAGGCAGCGCAGAAATACGGCTATGCCTCCCTCCGGTTTGAGATCGGTGATATTGCCGATTATTCCCCGGATCAGGATGTGGACATGGTGATCACCCTCCACGCCTGCGATACGGCCACGGACTACGCCCTTTACAACGCGGTTACCTGGAACGCGAAGAAGATCTTCTCCGTTCCCTGCTGTCAGCATGAAATCAACAACACCATCACTTCGCAGAACCTGAATGTTCTCACCCGCTACGGGATTATCAAGGAACGTTTCTCCGCCCTCCTGACCGACGCCCTCCGGGCGGACCTCCTGGAGTGCTGCGGCTATGAAACCCAGGTCCTGGAATTCATCGATCTGGAGCACACACCCAAGAACATCATGATCCGCGCCTCCCTCCGTCCCGGCGGACCCAAAGCGTCTGCCGCCCGCAAAAAAGCCCTCCTCCCGGAAATCAATTCTGCCCTGAAGGAATTTCAGGTGGAGCCTACCTTATACAAACTCCTTCGCTCTCGCATTTCCGGCGAAGATAACACCTGAACGAACCATCCACAATAATCCCGATACTATAAATTCCAATACCCACTACGCCTGGCGGGAATGTGACTGAGGGACAGCACCAAATGTAACGCGAAGTGTGACATTTGGTCTGTCCCGTCATGTTCCCGCTCTCCGTTGCCTCCAGGTTATCATTTCGACCAAAGAATCCGAAGGATTCTGCGTGGAGAAATCTCCCCCGCCGCAGGCGGAATAATTGTTCATTATTCATTGTTAATTGTTCATTTTATTTGGGATTCCCCCGCCCCTCTCCTCCGTTATATCATCAGCAAACTCAAACCTGTTCAAAGAAAGGGGTAATGAAATTGCGGAAAACAAATCATTCTTCAGTCCTGAAACGTATCCTGATCCTGACCCTGTGCCTGATCATGCTGGCCGGCACCGTCCTGGCCGAAAACATAAACGTGGACGAATTCTGCACTGGAGACGGTGACTACTTATACTTCCTCTGCACGCTGTCAGACGGACGTCTGCTGTGCGGCGGATCAAAAACACTGGATGAAAGCAAGGATATCGCCAGGAAATGGCTGCTGTGCCTGAACCCCGACCGGTCCGTCAGCTGGGAGTATATCACCCCGGAGGAGGAAGCCAGCACAGTAATTAGGGCGTCAGAGCGTCCGGACGGAACCATTGGCGTGGTGTTTGATATGGGCGACGAAGATCATGAAGCACCGGAGGGCGCCAGATCGAAAATCAGATACTTTACACCTGATGGTCAGCCCACCGGAAAAGAAACCGATCTTCCGGGAGTTACCATATCGATAACCGATACGGATATCGTACAGATGCTCCTGCCGGAGGAAGAAAATGGCGACTACCGGTATATTCTGACGGACTGGGAAGGCAATGTGATGGATGAAAGCGATGAGTTGCAAACGTTCATCCATTCTCGCTGAAAACAAACAGAAGCGATCGCCGATCGCTTCTGTTTTCATTTGCTCTTTCTCAAATCCCGTTATTCAGCTTTTGTAAACACCGGACTCCCGTCCTCCGTATACTCGATCACCCGCAGGAAGCAGTGCCGGTTCGGATCGCTGAGGGCGTCTCCGTGGAATCCCGGATAGGGCCTTGCGTGGAACACAATCATGTCCCTTCCCTCTTCGTCCACGGTGAAGGAGTTATGTCCCGGTCCATACAGGCCGTTTTTCTCCTCAGTCACCATCACAGGCACCGGGGACTTTTCCCAGTCTTCCGGATTCAGAGGATCGCCGTTCTCCTTCAGCGTCAACAGTCCCACCGCGTAACGTTCATCCGTAGCGCTTCCGGAGTAAGTCACGAACAGCCTTCCGTTATGGATCAGGCAGCCGGGGCCTTCGTTCACCAGGTAGCCCTGGCATTCCCAGTCATATTCGGGAATACTCAGTCTCACCGCCGGAAGCTTCAGCTCCAGCGCGTTTTTCATTTCCGCGATATACAGATTGCTGTTCCCGGGGATGTCAAAATCCCGCTGGGCCCAGATAAAATACCTTTTGCCGCCGTACAGCACCGTGGTGGAATCCAGGGAGAAGCTCTCCCAGCCGGTATCGATCCTTCCCTTTTCGGTAAAACCGCCGGAGAAGGGATCCGGATTGTCATTCTGCAGCACGTAGATCCGGTGGTCATACCTGCCGGAGGAGTCCGCCCCCGTTCGGGCCGCTGCGAAATACACGTACCAGCTTCCGTCCACGAAATGCAGTTCCGGCGCCCAGATATTGCAGCTGAGCTCACCTTCTTCATGCCGGGTCCAGATGATCTTTTCCACCGCGTCCGGCAGTTCCTTCAGGGTTCTGGCCTTTCGCAGGATGATCCGGTCAAACTCAGGCACGGAAGCTGTGAAATAGTACCAGCCGTCCTTCCGGATAATATAGGGATCCGCCCGTTGTTCAATAAACGGTTTCATCGGGAAGGTTCCTCCTCATGTATCGTTTCCTCGCTGAGCCAGGCGCATTCTCCCTCTCCGCTGATCACGGTAATACTCATCACCTGGCCGCCCCGCTCGTCGTCCGTCTGCCAGAGCGCCGCGCCGTCATAGCTGACGCCGTCCAGCACCAGGCTCACCCGGCCGTCCGCCTCCAGCGTGTATGTTCCCCGGTCACCCAGTCTGCCGTCCTGCAGACGGATTCTTTCGGAGCGTTTCGGTTCCTTGTTGCTGTCCGTTCCGTGCAGGATCAGGTTATAATCGCCTTCCGGCAGTTCCGTCACCGGCTCAAAGCTTTCTCCCTGGTAACTCATCGGCATCACCAGCGGCCAGCCATCCGCGGACAGCACCATCGGCCGGATCTGCATGGCAAACCACCAGCCGGGCAGGGACTGGGTCCGGGTATGGTGGCACAGCCACAGCCTGTCACCGTCCACCGCCACGGAGCAGTGCCCCGGAGCCTTGATGCCCTTGGAAAAGCCTTTTCCCGGGTCATGCAGCAGCTGGTATCCGCCCATCAGCTTCACGCCGATACGGCTTTCGTTGGCTGCAACCAGGTCGGTCATCTGTCTTCCGTTGGCGTCCAGGTACGGGCCTTCAATCGTGCGGGATCGTCCCACACGGATGTTGTAATCTTCCGACAGGGAGCCGTAGGAAACGAAAAGATAATAATACTCTGTCTGCGGCAGCCAGATCAGGTAGCTGCCTTCCGCCCGGCAGCCCCGGAAGCCGGCAATCCGCACCGGTTCGCCTTCCGCGAAACCGTTATCGTCCAGCGCGGTCAGCCAGATGCCGCCGAAGAAGCTGCCCCAGGTCATATACTGTTTGCCGGAGGGATCCGTGAACAGGCAGGGATCAATCGCGTTGGGCTTTGACACCGCGTTGGCGTCGCTGCGGATCACAATTCCCTGATCCACCCAGGGACCCGTCAGGCTGTCGGAAACGGCCATACCGATGGCGGACCGGGTGGAGCCGAAGGTGGAGGCGCTGTAATACAGCCGCCACTGATCCCCCACCTTGATCGCTTCCGGAGCCCAGAGCCCGTCATGCTTTGACGGATCCAGCCTGGCGGCCTCGATCTCCTGCGCGCAGGACTGCTCGTAATCCTCAAAGGCCGTCCCCAGGTATTCCCAGTTCACCAGGTCGTCGGAAACCCGGACCTGCACGCCGCAGCGGTGGACATCCCCCGCGCTGGCGTCGGTAGAAAAGACATACCACCGGCCGTCGTCCCCTTTGACCAGGGACGGGTCGTGGGCGTTGATCATGCCCCAGTCCTCCGGCCGGTGAATCAGTTCCGTTTTGCCCAGGTCACTGAAGGACGCCGCCCCGGAAGGCGCCGGAAACGTCAGGCCCAAAGCCATAAGCAGCAAAAGAAAGATTTTCAATGCTGACGCTCCTTTGGAAAAGATTATTCCTTGACTGCGGCAAACATCATGGATTCGATGATCCACCGCTGGAAAATACCGTAGATAATCAGTACAGGCACAATCAGCATAACGCTGCCTGCCATGATCCGCGGCACATGGTTATTGATGGCATACTGCTCATTGAACTTGGCGATCATAACCGTAACAGGCTGCCAGGAAGGATTCTTGATAAACAGCGTCGGCGCGAGGTAGTCGTTCCAGGCCGCGATGAACCAGAGCACACCATGCGCGCTTAGCGCCGGAATTGTCAGAGGCAGGATGATCCTCCAGTAGATCCGCAGGTGGGAGCATCCGTCAATCTTTGCAGCCTCCACCAGGGAATCGGAGATCCCGTAAAGGAACTGCCGCAGGAAGAAGATCATCATCACATTACCGGTCAGTTTCGGCAGGATCAGGGGCCAGGGGGACTGGAGCAGGTTAAGCCTGAAAATCCAGAACTGACCGCTGAACAGCACATACTGGGGAACCATGATCGACGGGAACGGGATCATGATGGAGCCCAGAAGGAACAGGAACAAGGCGTTCCGTCCCTTATACCGTATCTTGGCAAAAGAGTAAGCCGCAGCCACGGAGACCAGGGAGCCGATAATCACCGGCGGAATCGAGTACAGTGCAGTATTCAGGAATCCGCGGAGCAGATCAATTTCTCCCCAGATCTGTGTATAGCTTTCCGTTGTCCATACCTGCGGCAGGAGGCCGCCGATATAAACATGCAGCTTCGGTTTGAACGAGGTGAATACCATCCAGACGAATGGATAGAGCATCAGTACGGATCCTGCCAGCAGCAGGATAAAAATGACGATGTCAACAATCCGTTTTCTTGTTTTCATCTCACTTATCCCCCTTTCCGTTCAGTTTGAACTGGATCAGGGTCAGGATAAAGACGATGACCGCCAGGAAGACTGCCACGGCACTGCCGTATCCGGCCTTGGAATTGACAAACGTCCGGTCATATAGGTGAATCACCGTGGTAAAGGTGGAATTGTTCGGTCCGTTGCCGGAGAACATCAGCCGCGGCTCCACATACATCTGGGATCCGCCGATGACGCCGGTCACGATCAGATAGAAGGTCACGGGCATAAGCAGCGGCAGCGTGATCTTCCGGAAAGTCTGCCACCAGTTGGCTCCGTCCACCTGGGCCGCTTCATAGTAGGACCGGGAAATGCCCTGCATGCCGGCGATATACAGGATAATGGAACTGCCCAGGCCTTTCCAGATCGCCATGATCATAATGACCCACTTCGTATAGCCGGCATGGCTCATCCAGTTGGGCGGATCGGAAATGCCCAGCGCACGAAGCCCTTCGTTGATGATACCCACGTCTGAGTTGAAAATCTGCTGGAAGACGAAGGTAATGGCCACAACACTGGAAATAACCGGCACATAATATACCACACGGAAGACCTTCTCATAGTGCGTTCCCCGGTTCATGGCGTACGCCAGCAGCAGGGAAATTGCCAGGCCGATGGGAATACCGATCATGTAATAAAAAGTGTTCCCAAGGCTTTGCCAGAAGAGTTTGTTGTTGAACATGTCAACATAGTTCTTCAGGCCCACCGCCTTAGCTTTTTCGATAGCCTGTCCCATGGGCCAGGAAGTAAAACTGGCATACACGGACATGCCGAAGGGAATCAGGACAAAGATCAGCATACCGATCAGCGGGATCGTGATCAGGCCGTATCCCCAGAGGGCGTCCTTCTGCCGGTAATTCATGCCGTTCCGGCGCAGATCCGGTGCCGCCACAGTTGTTCCTGCTGTCCGCTGCATGTTTCCGCTTCCTTTCATAAATGGTCTTCGGCCTTCCGCCGCTTGAGTCGCAAGAAGAAGGGAAGGAGGAGGGGGGACCCTCCTCCTTCGGTTTAAAAAGGAGTTACTCCGCTTGAGGTCAGGGTTTCATGGCTTCCATATCGTCAATCGCGTCGTTCAGCAGCTGCTGCGCATTGTCCTGGATGGATTCGCAGTAGGTGCGCACGTCCATGGGGGTTACGCCCAGGTCGCTCTTCTCGTAGAAGCTCCAGACGCTCGTCAGACCGGTGTTGAAGCCTTCCGTCAGCCACAGGTCGTTCCAGGTCATGGAGGCCACTTCGCGATGGCCGTTCTGGCCTTCCAGCATCTTCACGAACACCACGCGGGTCTCCGGGAAGTAGCTGTCATCGGTCAGGTACTCGCCTTCAGCCATTTCCATCAGGTTCGGCAGCTGGCCGCCCTTCTTGGCCAGGAAGCGCTGCACTTCGGGATCCGCGCTCATGGCGTAGGCGAACTTGGCGGCCAGTTCCGGATACTTGGACTGGGCGCTGACGCAGAAGCCAACGGAATCCAGGCGGCCGACCCACTTGTCCTGGCGTTCTTCGATAGACAGGGCAGCGTATTCGTCGCTGATGGGCCAGGGAGCCACGTCAAAGTCGAACCAGCTCTTGCCGGGGTTCACAGCTTCATCTTCCTCAATCGCCTGGAAAGCGCCGACGTCCCAGGTGCCGCAGGGGAAGAATGCGCAACGGCCGGCCAGGAACTTCAGGTAACCGGAGGTCTCATCGGTGGAGGAACCGGAGCCGCCCACTTCCACGATCTTCATGAAGCCTTCATAGCCTTCGATGAACTTGTCGCTGCTGAACAGCACTTCCGTGCAGTCCTCGTTCAGGTAATCTCCGCCCGCGCCCCAGATGAAGGGCTTCAGGCAGAAGTCTTCCCACAGGTGGGTGCCGTATACCTGCTTGGAACCGGCGGTCTCGGGCAGGGTTTCATCTTCAAAGGTGCAGATCTTGCACAGGTTGGCAAACTCGGTGAAGGTATAAACCGGCAGGTTGCCGTTCTCATCGATTTCGGGATAGAAGGGCAGGATGCCGTCCGCAATCGCCTGTTTGATCTCAGCGTCGCGTTTGCGGATGATAGCCTTGTTCACAGTCATGGAAACCGCGGAGAAGTCCTTGGGCAGGCCGTAAATCTTGCCTTCGCCCAGCTTGTTGGACTCTTCATCATACTTGTACAGGTTCAGCGCTTCGGGCCAGATATTGCCCAGCGTGCTCACGTCCAGATAATCGTCCAGAGCAGCCACCGCGCCGGTCCAGACGCGCTTGCGAACGTCTGCAACGCCCAGGTAGAAGACGTCAGGGGCATTGCCCGCGGTCAGGGACGCTTCGAGTTCGGGCCAGTACTGGTCGCCGGAAACCCGGAAGTCCACGATGCAGTTGTTTTCTTCTTCAAACTGCTTGATCACTTCTTCATACATGGCCTTCTCATGTTCCTGGGCAAAGGTGTTCACAACGATGGTGGGTTTGTCTTCCGCCGCCGCAAATACGGTCCACAGGGTGGACAGCAGGCATACGGTCAGCAGCACAGCCAACAGTTTCTTCATGGGTTCTTCCTCCTTTTATTTCTGAAGAGCTTTCTCGCTCATCATTCCTCGTTTTTACATTAACGTTAATGTTGTAATGTGTTTGAATTTCAGTCGGTCTTTTTTGTTGCATTTGGGAAATATTAACGTTAACATTATCGTTAATGTTGTTCGGTGATGACAATATAACACCGATTTTATTCCTCTGTCAAGCCCTTAATTTTTGATTTTTTAAAAAATGTATGATAGGATGTGTTCATCATATTGGAAATGGAAGTGCAGCATAGATGGCCAGGGACAACAGCCGGGTTACCCTGCAAGATATCGCGAACGCTACGGGGTTTACCGTAAACACCGTATCCCGCGCCCTGAAAAACAAGGAGGATATCAGCCGGGAAACCTGCCTGCACATCCAGAATGTGGCCAGGGAAATGGGATATGTCCGGAACTATATCGCCAGTTCCCTTCGCTCCGGCCGGACCAAAACCATCGCCATGATTGCCGGTTCCATGATGAACCCCTTCTATGCCGTTCTGGGTGACCTGATTCAGCAGGAAGCGGTCCGCCTTGGATACAGTCTGATGATCCTCGGTTCCCGGGACGACCCGGACACGGAGCTCCGCATGGTGGAGATGGCTCTCTCTCGCCAGGTGGACGGCGTACTGATTACCCCCTGTTCCTTTGAATCCCCTGCCCTGGATCTGCTGCGTTCCTCCGGTATTCCCTTCGTCCTGCTGAGTCGTTACCTGGACGGCGCTCAGGATGACTGCGTGATCTGCGATGACGAGCAGGGAGGCTATCTGGCTGCCAGCCACCTGATTGAAAATGGGCATCGTAACCTGGCCATGATTTCCTTCCGCCACGTGATTTTCTCCTCCCGCAAGCGTTTCGAGGGTTTCCAGCGTGCCTGCCTGGAGGCCGGCCTTCCGGAGCAGAACATCCACTATGCGGAACCGGAAAATCCCGAGGGAATCCTCCGTCAGCTGAAATCCTGGCAGGAGGAAGGGGTTACAGGCCTGTTTTCCTTCTGTGACGTGGAGGCCTGGAGCCTCATCACCATGATGGATAACGTCGGCATGAGCCGCGCCTTCTCCATTGTCGGTTTCGACAATATCATGCGGTACATCAACTTCCCCAAGCCCATCTGCACCATTGATCCCAACCTGGGAGAGGAAGCCGTCACCGCCATTGACCTGATGCGCAAAAGAATCCATGATCCTTCCCTGCCGCCCCAGCAAGTCATCCTTCCCGTTTCCCTGGTCTGCCGCAACACCTGCAGTCGCTGATTGTCTGGGAACTATCGTTCCCTTTGATTGTTTGACTATAGCTTTCGCTGCTTTACAGTAACTTACACATTCGCCGCATTTGCGGCGAATAATTCATATCCCGCGCAGCGGGATAATTCATATCGGACGGCGGTTTTGCCGTCCGATAATTCATATAGCCCTGAAGGCAATGCCTTCAGGGCTATAATTCATTCGCATATGAGTACACATTCGCATATAAGCAATGTGTACTCATGTGCGCAGCAGCATCCTGTCATTATCCAGCGTCCTGCCGCTCAGCTGGCGGAACTTGTCCGTCAGATCGCCGATGGTCAGGCTCGCCCGTTCCTCGCCGGTCACGTCATAGATCACCTTGCCGCGGTCCATCATCAGGGTCCGGTTGCCCAGGTCCAGGGCGGACTGCATATTATGGGTAATCATCAGGCAGGTGATGTGGTTTTCCTCCACGATGTTCTGCGTCAGCTCCAGCACCTTTTCCGCCGTTCCGGGATCCAGCGCCGCCGTATGCTCATCCAGCAGCAGCACCTTCGGCACGTGATAGGTGGCCATCAGCAGTGTCAGCGCCTGGCGCTGTCCGCCGGACAGCAGTCCCACCGGCTGGCGCATCCGGTCCTCCAGTCCCATGCCCAGCAGACTGAGCCGGTCCCGGAATGCCTTTTTATCCGCGTTGGAAACCCGGGAGAGCCAGCCGCCGTTTCCGGCTGCCAGCGCCAGGTTTTCCTCAATGCTCATGTCCGGCGCGCTGCCCCGCATGGGGTCCTGGAACAGCCGGCCGATCTGCCGTGCCCGCTGGTGTTCCGGCACCATGGTCACGTTCTTTCCGCCCAGGTAGATGGATCCGGAATCCAGCACAAAGCTTCCGCAGATCGCGTTGAACAGGGTGGATTTTCCCGCTCCGTTCGCGCCGATAATGCTCACAAAGTCCCCGTCCTCAATCTTCAGGGAAATGTCAATCAGTGCCTTCTTCTCGTCCGGCGTACCGGCATGGAAGGTTTTGCATACATTCTTCAGTTCCAGCATCAGGCACTCCTCCCTTCCCGGGAAGTCTTCCACCGGCGGATGATCAGCGGCAGCTGCTGCCGCAGATAGGGACCGGAGATGGCCAGCACCACGATGATGGAGGATACCGCCTTCAGCATAAAGGCCGGCATATTGAACCGCAGCGCCAGGGCATACACGATCCGGAAGAGCACCGCGCCCAGCACAGCACCCACCGCCCGCAGCGGAATCGGCTTATGCTTCGCCACGAACACGCCGCCGATCAGCAGGCTGGCCAGGGCCACCGTCACCATGCCGGAGCCCATGTTGATGTCAAAGCTCTTCGCCTGCTGCGCCATCAGGCAGCCGCTCAGGCCCGTGAACGCGTTGGAAACGCACAGTCCTACGGTGGTCGTGAACGTAGGATTGATGGAGGAGGAACGCACCATATCCGCGTTGCTGCCCGTTGCCCGGATGGCCAGGCCCAGCTTCGTCTTCAGGAAGAAGCACAGGAAGCAGATCACCAGCACTACCAGGAGCAGCGCTACCAGCAGCGTGCTCTGTCCGGCCAGCGGCGTTCCCTTCAACAGGTCCTTCGCCATGGAGAAGATCGTGGGGGTCTTGTTCATGCTCAGGGTGGCCTTGTTGCCGGTCAGTGCCATGTTCACGGAATACAGGGCGGTGTTCACCACAATACCTGCCAGCAGGCTCTGCACGCCCATCCGGGTCTGCAATGTCGCTGTCACAAAACCGGAGATCATACCTGCCAGCATGGCCGCCGGAAGCGAAAGCCAGGGATAACCCGCGATCGCCACCAGCGCGCCCACCGCCGCGCCCAGGGTGTAGCACCCGTCCGTGGACAGGTCGCACACGTTCAGCATGGAATAGCTCAGGAACAGGCTCAGCACCGTCAGGGAATTGATCAGTCCCAGTTCCGCGGCTGTCTGGCCCAATGCAAGAATCTTGTCAAATGTCATAATACACAGTCCATTATTTCATGATAAGAAAACACCACAGCGGAGGGAAGTACTCTTCCCTCCGCGTTGTTTCGGAAAATCAGGAGCCGGAATCACTCAAAGGCTTCCGCCGTGGTGATTTCCTGCACCTTTGTGCAGTAGGGTCCGAAGGCTTCCTTGATCGCTTCGAAATCAAAGCCGATCGCTTCGCAGGTTTCGGTGTTCACGGTCGCGGTGCCGTTGTCGAAGGTCTGCACGGGAGTCGCGGCAGGATCCGCGCCGTCCACCAGGATCGCGGCGATCATGTCGCCGGTCACGCGGCCCAGGTTGGCGTAGTCCACGCCGTAGCCCAGGAAGGCGCCGTTCAGGGCAAAGGAGTCTGCGCCGGTGTAGTGCGGAATCTTCGCTTCAGCCAGGGTCTCGTAGATGGACAGTTCAGCCGCCATGATCGTATTGTCCGTGGGGGTGAAGACAGCGTCCATACCGTCGCTCACGATGGCTTCGGCCGCCTGCATGACCTCGGTCACGTTGGCGCCGGTGTATTCCTTCACTTCCACGCCCTTGGCGGTCAGGATTTCCTTCGCTTCGGCAATGGGAGCCGCGGAAGCGTCTTCAGAGGGATTGTACAGCAGGGCTACCTTCTTCGCGTCGGGGTTGGCGGCGAAGATCAGGTTCAGCACAGCGGCGGTGTCCAGGTAGTCGGAGGTACCGGTGATGTTGGCGCCGGGCTTTTCCAGGCTTTCCACCAGCTGAGCGCCTACCGGATCAGACACGGCGGCGAAAACCACCGGGATTCCGTTGTCCGCGGTCATACCCTGCATTCCGATCGCCACAGGCGTCGCCACGCCCACCATCAGGTCCACTTCGTCGGCGATGAAGTTGGCCACGATCTGCTGCATCACGCTGGTGTCCAGGTTGCAGTTGTCTTCAGCGATTTCAAAGGTCACGCCCTTTTCCTGTTCGATCTCGCCCAGCCGTTCCTGGATGTTCGCGATGATCTGGTTCAGGCTCGCGTCGTCCACAAAGTTGCAGATGCCCACTTTGAAGCTTGTCTTTTCCTCAGCGGAAACCAGGGAAACCATGGAGAATACCATAACCAGGGTCAGTACCAGTGCCAGTGCCTTTTTCATTGTTTTGTCCTTCCTTTCTTTGTGGTTCCTGAATTACAGGGGAAGGTTTTGAGCCGGAAACAAAAAACCTCAGCACACGTTATCCGTGTACTGAGGCGAATATTTCGCGGTGCCACTCAGTTTGACTTTCCCGGAGGAAGGTCATCTCTTTCATCACGTACCCCTGATACGTGCCGCCCTGGTAACGGGTGCGTCCCCCGTCGCTTCCTACTCACTGCTTTTCGGAGCGCCCTCAGAAGGCCATTCACATCCTCCGCACGCACCGCCGTTCCACTATCGGCGGCTCCCTGTTCCGTGCCGCGGGGTTGCTACTATTCTTCCTCATTGGTTTACATGCAGGATACTCTTCCTCTGCCGGTCTGTCAAGGGGCCGGATTGTTTTTAAGCTGTACTGACCCGGCAGTACATCCCGCCGGCTGTTCCGGCGTCCTTATTCCTCCCGGTGATCAAAGACCCGGCGAGTCTTCTTTTCGGAGCGCGGCAGGGTGTTCAGGGCGATGACCACCACCTTGGGGGTAACGTTCAGCCTGGATTTGAAGAGCTGCCTGATCTTCTCCGCGGTCTGCGCGAAGTCCACCCGGCCCTCCGCCTCCGCGGTGACCATAATGATGTCCCGGTTCACACTTTCGTCATGGGCGATATCGATCTTGTACTCGCTGGAAACGCCGTCCACCATGCCAAGGACTTCCTCCACCTGGCTGGGGAACAGGTTCACGCCGTGCACCTTGAACATATCGTCGCTCCGGCCCTTGATGGTCTCCAGCCGGGGATAGTGCCGCCCGCAGGTGCATTCCCCGGGGATAATCCTGGACAGGTCGTGGGTGCGGAACCGGATCAGCGGTGCGCCTTCCTTCACCAGCGTGGTGATGACGATTTCGCCTTCCTCCCCGTCCGGAAGCACTTCGCCCGTCTGGGGATCGATGATCTCCGTGTACAGGTAGTCGTCAAAAATATGCATGCCGGTCTGGTCCGGGCAGTTGATGCCGATGCCGGGGCCGTAGATCTCCGTCAGGCCGTAGATGTCGTACAGTTCAATGCCCAGGGCGTCCGCGATATACTTCCGCTTCGCGTCGCTCCAGCGTTCGGAGCCGATGACGCCCTTTTTCAGCTTAATCTGGTCCTTCAGGCCGCGCTTGTTGATCTCCTCCGCCAGCAGCAGCGCGTAGGAGGATGTGGCGCAGATCACGGTGGACTGCAGGTCAATCATCATCTGCAGCTGCTTGTCCGTGTTGCCGGGGCCCATGGGGATAGCCATGGCGCCCAGCTTTTCGCAGCCGGCCTGGAAGCCGATTCCCGCCGTCCACAGGCCGTAGCCGGGAGTAATCTGGATCCGGTCTTTGTTGGTGATTCCGGCAATCTCGTAGCACCGGGCAAACATGGTGGCCCAGTCGTCCACATCCTTCGCGGTATAAGGAATGATTACCGGCTTGCCCGTCGTGCCGGAGGAGGAGTGAATCCGCACCACCTGCTCGTCCGGCACCGCCTGGATTCCCAGGGGATACGCGTTGCGCAGGTCCGCCTTGTCGGTAAAGGGGATCTTCTCAAAGTCCTCCGCGCTGCTCACGCCCGTGATGCCGGCTTTTTTGTACACTTCGCTGTAGTAGTTGCCGCTGGCCAGGATACGCTTGATCTGCTTGTCCACCAGTGCCAGCTGGGTGTCGTTGATCCTCATGTCCGCTCTCTCCTTTCAGTTTACCGGACCCGCCTGTCCGGCGATCTCAATCCCGGTCTGGAATGCCCGCAGGTTCACGTCCAGGAACCTGGACGGTACGCGCTGTTCAATCTGCTTCAGCAGCGTGTCCTTCTCCAGGCCCAGATGTCCGGACCCGGCTGCCACGCCCAGCATGATGATATTGAAAAACTTCGTGGAACCGAAGGGTCTGCACACTTCCTCCGCGTTCACGAAAATGCAGCTGCACTTTTCTTTCAGGTACGCGGTCATTTCACTCCCGTCATAGCCGGTTTCCTTCAGGGACTCCGTCACCGGTTTCACGGCGCTGGTGTTCACTACGGCGATCCCGCCCTTTTTCAGGTACCGGAGGTTCCGCACCGCTTCGCCCGGCTCAAAGGCCAGCAGCATATCCGCGCCGCCGAAGGGAATCAGGGGCGAGTACGCCTCCCCGCCGATCCGTACATGGCTGGTCACGGAGCCGCCGCGCTGCGCCATGCCGATGGTCTCGGCGGAGTGAACAGGGCTTCCCTCCTCCATAGCCGCCGCGGCAATGATCTTGGAGGCCAGCACGGTTCCCTGGCCGCCCACGCCGCAGATCAGGATATCCTTGTTCATTGCTCCTCACCTCCGATCGCTTTCACCGGGCAGACGAAGGTACACAGCCCGCAGCCCGTACACAGATTCCGGTCGATGGCAGCCTTTCCGCCCGCCGTCACCAGGGCCGGACAGCCGATCTCCCGGATGCACTTTTTGCATCCGATGCATTTGTCCGCGTCCACCCGCATCTTCTTCTCCGGTTTGGTGATGGCCACGCAGGGGGATTTGAAAATAATGGCCCGTACGCCTTTCCCCTCCGCGCATTCCCGCACCGCCGCCACCGCTTCGTCCAGCTTCAGGGGATCCACGGTCAGGATCTTCTTCACGCCGATCCCTTCCAGCACCTTTTCAATGCTCACCTTCTCCACGAAGTTGCCCATCATATTCCTTCCGGTACCCGGATGGGGCTGGTGGCCGGTCATGGCGGTGGTGGAATTATCCAGCACGCACAGGATCATATCCGCTTCGTTGTACACCGCGTTCACCACGCCGGTCATGCCGGAGGCGAAGAAAGTGGAGTCTCCCACAAACGCGAAGGAGACGGTATCCGGGTTCATGTGGCTCATACCCTGGGCCATGGTGATACCTGCGCCCATGCACAGGCAGGTGTCCACCATGTCCAGCGGCATGGCGTTCCCCAGCGTATAGCAGCCGATATCCCCGCAGAAAACCGCTTTTCTTCCCTTCATAGCCTGTTTCACGGCGTAGAAGGAAGCCCGGTGCGGACAGCCCGCGCAGAGTACCGGCGGGCGGACCGGCAGGGCCGGGGCGTCCGAGATGTCTGTCTGTTCCAGCCCGGTTTTGATCTCCAGGAACCGGTTCAGGATTCCGGAGCTCAGCTCCACGCTGTTTTCTCCGTTGTGCGGCACGCTGCCGTCCAGCTTGCCGGAAACCTTCAGGGCCAGGTGATGCTTCCCGGCGATCTTCAGGATCTGCTCCTCAATGTAGGGGCTGAGTTCCTCAATGCACAGAACCTCTTTCACGCCCTCCAGGGCTTTCAGGAGAAAATCCTCCGGGAAGGGGAACGCGGTGGCAATCCGGATCAGCCGCACTTCCTCATGTCCCTTCAGGCATTCCTTCACATAGGTATAGCTGACGCCGGAGGTCACCACAGCCTTTTCGCCCTTCCCGCCCTCAAGGGTGTTGAACCGGTAGGCGGACAGGTCTTTGCCGATTTCCTCGTTGCGCTTTTCAATCTTTCCGTGGTTCATATAGGACAGCCGGGGGAAGATCACCCAGCGTCCCGGATCCCGTTCAAAGCCTTCGCACTTTCCCGGTGCGAAGCTGTCCGGGGTCTCAATGGCCGCGTAGGCATGGCAGACCCGGGTGGTAGGCCGGAACAGCACCGGCGTATTGTATTTTTCGGAGTATTCGAAGGCGTCCTGGATCATGGTATAGGCTTCTTCCGGGGTCGCGGGATCGAACACCGGAATCCGGCAGAAATCCGCGTATCTCCGGGTATCCTGCTCCGTCTGGGAGGAGATGGGGCCCGGATCGTCCGCGCTCACGATCACCAGTCCGCCCTTTACGCCGATATAGGCTACGGACATCAGGGGATCGGAAGCCACATTGAGTCCCATCTGTTTCATGGTCACCAGGGCCCGGGCGCCGCTGTAGGCCGCGGCAGCCGCCACTTCCAGTGCCGCCTTCTCGTTCACGGACCACTCCAGGTGAACCCCTTCATGAGGGGCTTTGGAGACCGTCTCTATAATTTCCGAAGAAGGGGTTCCCGGATACCCCGCCACCAGGCGTACGCCGGCGGCCAGCGCGCCCAGCGCGATCGCTCCGTTCCCCATTACGTATTGCTTCATGTGCTCACCTCAGAATTGATGTGTCAGACAACCGGGTTTCGTATGGTTGTTATCTTATCATCCCTGTTTTCTCAGGACAAGAACAGGCAAACAGAAAGAACAGAGAAAAACCGCCGGAGCCTTCCTCTGTCCGAGCGCTCCGGCGGTCTGTTTCCGGTTGTTTTTCAAGGTTTATTTGGTCAGATACGCCATGGCGCTTTCCGCTGCGATCCGGCCGAAAATGACGATGTCCGCCACTGCGTTTCCGCCCAGGCGGTTGCCGCCGTGGACGCCGCCGCAGACCTCGCCGGCCGCGAACAGGCCGGGAATGGCCGCGCCTTCGGTATTGATGACCTCAGCCGCCGTATTGATCTTCACGCCGCCCATGGTGTGATGGATACCGGGAGCGATCTTGATGGCATAATACGGCGCGGTGGTCAGGTCTTCCTTCATGCCTGTCGTCCGGCCAAACTGGGTATCCCGCTGGTTCTTTACGATCTCGTTCCAGTCATTCAGCGTCTTGGCCAGCGTGGCGGGATCAATCCCCAGCTGTTCTGCCAGGCCTTCGATGGTATCGGCCTGCACCGTGATGCCGCTCTTCACATACTTTTCGATCGCCTTCAGGTTATCCCGCAGCTTCTGGTCAAAGATGATATAGGCATAGCTGCCTTCCTGGGCCAGTTCCGCTGCGGATACCGCGTCGCGGGTCAACAGCTCGTTGGTAAAGCGCACACCGCCCTGGTTCACCAGGATAGCGCCGTCGCCGCGTACGGATTCGGTAATCAGGATGGAGGTGGTCTGTTCCACCGTGGGGTGCAGCTGGATCTGTTCAATATCCACCAGGTCCGCGCCCAGCGCCTGGGCCATCACGATACCGTCGCCGGTCGCGCCCGGCGCGTTGGTGGTCACCGTACCCTTCAGATCGGGACGGTAGGTGGTGTACATTGCCTCGTTGGCGCCGAAACCGCCGCTGGCCAGGATCACCGCCCTGGCATTGATGGTATAGATCGCGTCCGGTCCCACCGCTTTCACGCCGGCAATCTTTCCGTCCGCGTCGGTCAGCAGTTCGGTTGCCGCCGTCTCCAGCATCACTTTCACGCCCAGCTCATTCAGCTTGGCGGAAAAACGGTCCACCAGGTAGGCGCCCACGCCGGAGCCGTCTGCCGGCGCATGGATCCGGTTGACGGAAGCGCCGCCGGAGAAGGAAATCTTCGGAAGCTCCGCGCCGATGGTATCCAGCCAGTCAATCGCTCCTGCGGAGCTGTTGGCCATCACGGCCACCAGGGACGAATCGTTCAGCGCATGGCCGCCCTTCATCGTGTCGGCCGCAAACAGCGCGTTGGAATCCTCAATTCCCTGTTCCTTCTGGTAATGGGTTTCGGAGGCGTTCATGCCGCCGGTCGCCTTGGTGGTGTTGCCTCCCACATAGGGCATCTTTTCCAGGATCACAAAATCCTTTCCGGCCTGCTGCAGCATGATGGCCGCGGTCATTCCCGCGCCGCCGGCGCCGATAATCACAATCTCCGTGTCAATCGTCTTTTCTTCCTTGGGCCCCTCGTCCTTGGTATCTTTCCGGTTTGCGTCCAGCACCGCGATATCCGCGCCCGCCTGTTTCAGGGCGTCGGTGGCGGCGGCAATGATGGCCGCGCTGGTCACAGTGGCACCGCTCACAGAATCCACGTTCGGCGTCTGCGCGTTCATGATGGCCATGGCCATCTTTTCCGCGGCAATCCCGCCCAGTTCGGGCGTTTCGCCGGTCGCGTCAACCAGTACGGTTTCAATCTCGTTTTCGCTCACCCGGACAGTCACCTTCACCGGCACAAAAATGCCCTGTGCTTCCGCGGTATAGGATCCGGGGGTAAACAGGGACTGCTCCGGCTGTGCCTCGGCAAGCGCCGTGGCGGAAACCAGCAGCATAGCAAACGCAAGCATAAGGCATAACAGCTTTTTCATCGTTTTTCCTCCATTCGGCACTGTTCAGTTGTCAGGCAGTTTTCATCCTTTATTATTTTACATGATCTGCGGAAGAACTGTCAATCTCTTCCAGCCCGGAAAGCGCTGCCGGATCAAAAAAGGAGGGCAGGCATTTCTGCCTGTCCTCCCAAAAGAGGATAACCCGGATTCGCTTATTTCATGTAGCGGTCATACGCTGCCTGGTAAACAGCCAGCACATCCGCCAGGCCCATGCTGTCGATCTGGGCCACATAATCGTCAAACTTGTCCAGGGATTCCACGCCCATGATGAACTTATCCACGGTCTCGTTCATGTAGGTTTCGATTTCGGTATACTTTTCGTTGATGATATCCTGTTCATCCTCGGTGAACGCCAGTGTCGGGAACGCGTCGCCGATATGGCCTTCCTGCTCGTAGATGTCGCGGATCCGGTTGACCTCGTCGCTGACGAAGGCACGCTCATAACGGGCGTCCTGCCGCAGGGTCAGCATGCTCTGGATACCGAAGGAGCGCAGCGCGTCCTGGGGAGACAGGCCGTCGGGGTTGTTCATGATCAGGTCGGAATACTTGTAATCGCCGTCCACGATATTGAAGTGGGTTCCTTCCTCACCGAAGTTCATCAGGATCATGCCTTCATCGCTGTAGACATAGTCCAGCAGCTTCAGGGCAGCCTTCTTCTGCTCATCCGTCGCGCCGACATAGATACCGGCGTTCCAGTCCTCATCCACGGTGATGGGCTGCAGCTGGTCGCGGGTCTCGCTGATGCCGGTGGGGCCTTCCGGGGGCACGGTGCCCACGATATTGATATCGCTCTCCACATCCTTGAACAGGTTGGCTACGTTGTCAATATAGGCGCTCCAGTCATAGCTCATGAACACCTGGTTGTTGGTCCAGGCGCTGTACCAGGACGTCTTGTCCCGGGTCAGGTATTCCTGGTCCAGCAGTCCGGCCGTATAGCAGCGGTTCAGCCATTCCAGCGCGTCCTTCATCCGGGGATCGGTAGCGCCGAATTTCACCTGGCCGTCTTCCGCGAAGAAGGTCTCGGCAATGCCCCAGTTGTTGATGAAGGGGATCACGTTGCCGCGGTTGTTGCTGCCGTTCTTGCGCACTGCGAAGGGGATTTCATCCGCCTCACCGTTGCCGTTCGGGTCGCCTTCCTTGATGGCCTTGAAGACATTGAACAGGTCCTCGGTGGTCTTCGGAGCTTCCAGGCCCAGCTTGTCCAGCCAGTCCTGGCGCCAGAAGTAAAGCTTTCCGGCGGTGATGGCGGTCCGCTGGCCGATGAAGCGCATCACGCCGTCCGCGTCGGAGACCTTCCGGCGGATTTCATCGTCGCTGTAAACCTTCCACAGGTTCGGGGTGTCGGTTTCGTTGATCAGGTCGTTCAGGGGAGTCCAGACATCCTTGTACAGCAGCAGGTCCTTCGCCTTGTACTGCACGATGGTGGGGAAATCTCCGCCGGCAATCAGCAGGCCGAATTTCTCAGCCAGATTTTCCGTCGGCGCGGAAATGATCTCAATCTTGATGCCCAGCTTTTCCTGCAGCTTGTCGATGGTCCACAGGCCGTTGCGGAAGGGCATGTTTTCACGGTCGGAGCCCCAGATCGTGATGGTCACGGGTTCCTCCGCGGACGCGGCTGCCATAAAGGTCAGCGGCAGCAGGCAGACTGCCAGCAGCAGTGCCAGGAGACGGGAAAAGTGTTTCATGGTTCTTCCTCCTTCTGTGATTTGGTAAACTGTCTATCTTAACCCCATTTCCGGGGTCCGGACCTATGGATGGGATCACTCCTTCACGGAACCGATCATAACGCCCTTCACAAAATACCTCTGTACAAAGGGATAGATGCACAGCATCGGCAGCATCGCCACCACGATGGTGGCATATTTGATGCCCTCCGCCATCACGTTTTCCGTACTGGTGGAGTTTTCCACAATTTCATTCAGCAGCACCACCTGGCGCAGGATGATCTGCAGCGGATACAGTTCAGGCTTGCTCAGGTAGAGCACTGCCGAGAAGTAGGCATTCCAGTGCGCGACCGCGTAGAACATGCCGATAGTCATCAGGCTGGCCAGGCTCAGGGGCAGCACAATCCGGAACAGGATTCCGAAGTCCCTGCATCCGTCCAGCTCCGCCGCTTCCACCAGGCTGTCCGGAATCTGTCGGAAGAAAGTCCGCATCAGGATCATGTTATAGGTGCTGACCGCGCCGGGCAGCACAATCGCCCAGATCGTATTCAGCATGCCCAACCCCTTGACCACCAGGAATGTCGGAATCATGCCTCCGTTAAAGAACATGGTAAAAACGCACATCAGCGTAAAGAACCGCCTGCCCACCATCTTTCTCTGGCTTAAGGCCCACCCGCCGAACACCGTCAGTGTCAGGTTGATGGCAGTGCCCAGGATCGTGTACAAAAGCGTATTGCTGTAACTCTGCCACAGCAGCGGATACACAAAAACCTTCTGATAGGCTTTTACGTGGGCACCCACGGGAATAAAGGAAACGTCTCCCCGAAGAATCGCCGTTTCCTCGGAAAAAGACGCGGCGACAACATAGATCACCGGGTACAGCATGACAAAGCAGATCGCCAGCAGAAACACCGTGTTGAAAACCAGGAACGCCTTCCGGCTGGGGGCGACCCGGATTCCGGTATGCTTTCGTGTCAGTTCCATTTCCGCCCCTCCCTTCACCACAGGCTTGTGTCCGAATAGCGGCGGCTGAGCCAGTTCGCAAAGATCACCAGTGAAAAGCCGACCACGCTCTGGAACATGCCCACGGCGGTGCCGTAACTGTACTCTCCGCCCTTCAGTCCGCGGCGGTATACATAGGTGCCGATCACATCGCTGGTTTCCTGGTTGGCGTTATTCTGCAGCAGCAGGATTGTTTCATATCCCACGTCCATCACATGACCCAGCCGCATGATCAGCAGCACTACAATGGTACTGGCGATTCCCGGCAGGGTTATATGCCACATCTGCCGGAGATAGCCGCCGCCGTCCACCCTGCAGGCCTCATACAGTTCCCCGTTGATCCCGCTGATGGCTGCCAGGAAAATGATGGAGTTCCAGCCGATGCTCTTCCACAGATTCATGATCGTGAAGATTGTACGGAAGGACTCCGGCTGAACCATAAAATACTGCCGTTCCCCGCCCAGGGAAGCAATCAGGTTATTGATGACGCCGCTGGAAGGAGACAGGAACTGAACCACCATACTGGCCAGCACAACACTGGAAATAAAATACGGCATATAGGTAATGGTCTGAACCGTTTTCTTGAACCGGCGGTTCTGCAGCTCGTTGATCAGCAGGGCCAGCATAATGGCCGCCGGGAAATTGAATATCAGGTCATAGAGGTTGATCAGCAGCGTATTGCGGAGAAGTCTCCACAGATAAATGGAGTTGAAAAACTGCTGGAAATACTTGAATCCAACCCACTTGCTCCCTGCGAATCCCTTGATTAAATCATACTTTTTAAAGGCTATGGACAGGCCCAGCATCGGTCCGTAGCGGAAAACAACATAATAAATCAGAACAGGCAAAAACATCAGATACAGGTATCTTGCAGCCCATATCCTGCGCCAAAGCCGCGAACCGCGGGATGTATGCATGAGGTCCACCTCCGTTGCTCTGAAGGTAGCATGAAAAGTCCTCCTCAGGCTATCCGCGATTCTGTGAAACTGTTTTCAGATTTGCCGAAAAGCGATCATCCATTCTGCGAATGAATCGCCTGATTTGCCACCCGGTACTGTCCCGGCGTAACGCCTTCCGCCTTTTTGAACGTACGGATCAGCGTATTCTGGTTCTCGATTCCCACCTTTTCGCCGATTTCGCGCAGCGTCAGGTCCGTTTCTTTCAGAAGCCGCCTTGTTTCCTCCATCCGGATATCCGTCAGGTACTTCAGGAAGCTGGTCTCCCCCACCTTCCGGAATACCAGGCCGATATAGCTGGGCGACATGTCCAGCGCCTCCCCGGCGCTGTCCAGGGAGATGTCATGCATATATTCCTTCCGGATGTATTCCGTCAGCCGCGCGTAATGCTTTTCCTCCCGGCTTTCCTCGCCGCTGCGCAGATCGATCATTGCGTCCACCAGCGACTCCGCCGCCCGTTCCTTCTCCCGCACGCCGCCCAGGCCGATAGCGCAGGGACATTCCCCGAACACCTGCTCCCGGCAGGTCTGCAGCCATTGCTCAATCGACGCGGTGGCAGAGGGCTGCCCGTCCAGGTTGAACAGGATCAGGATCATACCGTCCGTTCGCCGGGCACACCAGACCCGCATCAGTCCCAGGTCGGATTCCGCCGCCAGGTTCTCGATCCGGTCCGCTGTGTTGCCGCCCGTCCGGGCCTCCAGGCGTTCCAGGTCCCGCGGTGCCGTTTCCGCCACCGCGATCCTCACCAGCTCATAGGGCAGTTCCACCCCGGCCTTCTCCAGGGTATCCTCGGCTCCCTTCAGCCGGCCTTCCATCCAGTCGTTCAGCAGCCGGTTCTTCAGCAGCCGGTTGATCTCCCGGTTGGAAAGGGACAGTTCGTGGTTTTCCGCCGAAATCAGGTGAATGGCGTCGTCCAGCATCTTGTATTCGTTGCCCCGGCTGTCATCCGGCAGCTCCCGGCACAGCTGCCGCACATTGCCCAGCAGCCGTTCCAACGGCGCGTAAAGCCGCCGGGAGGCCAGCACCACCGCCAGCAGGCCGACCACCATGCAGGATCCCATCACCAGCATCACCACATCCCGCAGCCTCATGCTGGGCTTGAGCAGCTCGCTGTATGGAATCACCGCCGTACAGTACAGGCCTTCCGCTTCCGTCTCCTGGCTCAGCACGCCGTATTCGCTGCCGTTGTACCGGAGCCGGTTCTGTTTCTCCCGCATAAACTGCCGGCTGATTTCGCCGTTTTCCTCCGCTGTTCCCGGCATCACTGGACTGCCTTCGTTGTCTGTCAGAAGCAGCGTTCCCGCCTCGCTTTCCGGCAGGCAGTCAAAGAGCCTGTCCGCGTTCAGGTGGAAAAAGGCGTAGCTTTTCCCTGTCTGCGCGTTCAGCGGCAGGCTGCTCACAAAAGCCAGCACCGGTTCCGTGCTCAGGATCCGGCTGACCGTTCCGCTCCCCGCGTACCGGCCCAGCGCCACCTTGCCGGGTACGGAGCGCGCGCCGATCATCTGCTCCGGCGTAATGCCCTCATGCCGGTTGTAAAAATCATCTGCCCGGTAACTGCTTTCACCGGTCACGATCGTATCCATGCCTTCCGCATAGATGCCGATATCCGCCATCGTATTGCTGAAGGCCTTCATCTGCTGCAGTTTTTCAATGATTCCCCGCTTGGTCAGGATATCCTTCGGGGTCTGTTCCGTCAGGTGGAGATACCGCTGCACGCCGGTGTCGTTGCTCAGCTGCCAGGAGAAGGATTTCACCTGTCCGATCTCCCGGTTCACCGCTGCGCAGGCACTGCGAAGCAGGGCCTCCTGCTGCTGCCAGGTATCCCGGATCACCTGTTCGGACGTCCGGTCGTAGATGATCCAGCCCGTCAGCAGGGTGGTCAGCAGTGTAAAGAGCAGCAACAAAACAACCATCTGCAGCTGAACCCTGCGATGGCGTGTTTTGTTTCCCGCTCTTCCTGCCATATTCCAAACCTTCTGTCTGCTTTTTTGATAAGAAGAGTATAGCACAATCCCTTACGGGATCTCAACGGCTGTTTCTGTCCCCAGGCGGATCTGCCCGGTGATGGCCACGGAAAGAATCTGTCCGTCCCGCGCCTCCGCGCTCACGCTGATGGTTCCGCCGGGCTGGCTGACCTGCGTAGTCTTTGTTCCGTTCCCGGCCCGCAGCGCCTCCGCCGCGCCCACCGCGGCGCTTCCGCTGCCGCAGGCGTTTTCCCAGACCATGCTTTCACTGCCCCGCACCCATACCAGGGGCGTCAGAAATCCGTTTTCCGGGTTCCACTGCAGCAGGCCGATGGCTTCATCCGGCAGCACCGCCGCCTTCACCGCCAGCAGCTTCTCCGCCTTGGCGTTTCCAAGTTCCGCGCCTGTGTGAATCAGGTGCACAATGCCCTGCATCCGGACCAGCGTGAAGGGAATCCGGCTGAACATTTCCTCCCGGATCTCCTGTACCGGCGGCATTTCCGTTGTTCCTTCAAAGCCTACTGCCGTTTTCCGGACCGTGCAGCGCACCGGATCAGCTGCTCCGGACACCTGTAACAGAAGGGCCTTTTTCTCTCCCTCCGCCAGTTCCTCCCGGACCAGCCAGGCCGCTGCCGCCATCGCCGCGTTGCCGCAGAATTCCCCGCCCATCAGCCGGATGGCCGCGACCGCTCCCGGCTGCGTCGGCGCTTCCAGGTAGGCCACCTGTTCGCATTCCTCCAGCAGCTTCCGGGTGACGGCCTTTTCATCCTGCGGTTCCGTCGGATCCAGCACCAGGCAGGTGATATTGCCCGTCGGATCCAGCTTCACGTATCGGTATGTTTTCATTTTTCCTGCAGTCTCCTCAGGAACTGGATGGTTCTCTCGTGGGTCGGATGGTCAATCACTTCCCGGGGATCGCCCTGCTCCACGATAACGCCGCCGTTCATGAATACCACCCAGTCCGAAACGTCCCGTGCAAAGCTCATCTCATGGGTTACGATGACCATGGTCATCTTTTTCTCCGCCAGCTTCCGGATAACCTTCAGAATTTCCCCTGTCAGCTCCGGATCCAGGGCAGAAGTAGGTTCGTCAAAGAACAGGATCTTCGGGTTCATGGCCAGCGCCCGGGCGATGGAAACCCGCTGCTGCTGTCCGCCGGACAGCTGGTAGGGATAGGCGTCCGCCTTGTCCGAAAGACCCATCTGCTCCAGCAGGGACAGGGCTTCCTCCCGCACTTCCTTTTCCTGCCGCTTCTGCACCAGCATCGGTGCTTCCATCACGTTTTTCAGCACGGAATAGTGCGGGAACAGGTTGAAGTTCTGGAATACCAGGCCGAACATGCCCCGGATTCTCTGCAGCTCCGCCTGCGTCGCGTAAACGGCTTTCCCGTTCACGTCCCGTGCGGCATAGTTGCCCAGGTAGATCAGGTCTCCGCCGTCCATGGTTTCCAGCAGCGTCGCGCAGCGCAGCAGCGTGGATTTGCCGCTGCCGCTGGGCCCGATGATGGACAGCACCTGGCCCTCCTCCACGGAAACGCTCAGGTCCGTCAGGACCTCTGTGGCGCCGAACTGTTTCCGGCAGTGATTAATCTCTAACAGCTTGCTCATGTATCCTCCGAATAAACTGTCCTGAACGCTGACTGAATAATCATCCCGTCAGCGGGACGTTTTCACCATTCATTATGAATTATGAATTGTGAATTATGAATTCCGGTTTATCTGTAGTAGCTCAGTCTCTTCTCAAACCGTCCCATCACCCATCCCACAATCGCGTTGAACAGGAAATAGAATACGCCTGCAATCACGAAGGGCATAAAGCTGGTCTGGGAATTGGCGATCTGCTTGCCGATGGTGAACATCTCCTGGTACGCCACCGTGAATGCCATGGAGGTATCCTTGACCAGGGTCACAATCTCGTTGGTCACCGAGGGCAGGATCCGCTTGATCACCTGGGGCAGAATAATCCGCATGAAGCACTGGAACTTTGTGTAGCCCAATACCTCCGCCGCCTCATACTGTCCCTGGCTCATGGATTCAATGCCGCCGCGGTAGATCTCGGCAAAATAGGCCGCGTAGTTCAGAGAGAAGGCGATCACCACGGGAATCAGTTTCTCCCGGGATACGCTGATTCCGAAAAGATAGTACGGTCCATAGGTCACCGCCAGCAGCTGCAGCATCAGCGGCGTTCCGCGCAGCACGGAAATATAGACCTTCATGATGGAGGAAACCACCTTGTTCTTGCTCATCCGCAGCAGGGATACAATCAGTCCCAGCGGCAGGGCAAAAAGGAGCGTAAGGAAAAAGATCGCACAGGTTCTGCCGAGACCTTCGCTCATCTTGGTGATCATCGTCAGGATCGTCATGATTAGGAAGCTCCTTCAATGTGAAATCGCAGGGGCCGGTTACCGGGCCCCTGCGTGATCAGACACTCTGTCATCTCCCGCGCTGCGGGAAGGCGCTTACTTGTTGAGCAGGCACAGTACGTTCTCGTCCAGGTTGTACTTCTTCGCCAGTTCCAGGTAGGTGCCGTCTTCCACCAGCTTCATGATGGCTTCTTCGAACTTCTTGCACAGTTCATCATCACCGTTGCGGAAGCAGATGCCGTACTGTTCGCTGCCCAGAGGCGCGTCCAGAATCACAAAGCCGTTGAAACGGCCGGCCAGGTTCTGGGCCACCGGCAGGTCAATCACCACCGCGTCCACACCGCCGGCATCCAGTTCGGTGCCGCAAATGTTGAAGTTTTCCATCGTCACAGGCGCCCCGCCTTCAAAGGTCTTGGCCAGCTCCAGCTGTCCTTCCTCGTCAGCCAGCAGGGCTTCGCCGGAGGTGCCCAGCTGCACGGCCACGCGCTTTCCGGCCAGGTCTTCCAGGGAGCTGATGCCGTTTCCTTCCTTGGTCAGCACAACCTGGGTATTGTCATAGTAGGGGAAGGACAGAACATATCCGGCTTCCTTCATGGTATCCAGAATCGTCATGCCGGACCAGACGCAGTCATGTTCCTTGTTGTCCAGAGAGATCAGCTTGGTGTCCCAGTTCACCGGAACAATCACCTGTTCCAGGCCGAGAATGTCGCAGGCTGCCTTGCACATTTCAACGTCAAAACCGGCGTAGTTGCCGTCGTCATCCAGATAGCTGAAAGGCGGATATTCCGCGTCAATACCCATTTTGAATTCGTCCGCCAGAGCGATTGCGGCACTGAGGACCAGGCACAGGGCTAAAGCCAGAGCAAGCAGTTTTTTCATGAGTGATATCCTCCTCAGATAATCAGATACGGATCCGCTTTTTGGGATCACATCAGTACATTATCACTTTATCGAGCTAAAGTCAAGTTCTTTTTTTCCCTTTTCTTGCATAATTTCCTCTTTTCCCGTATACTTTCACATGAACAGCGGGAAGCTCTCCCGCCGTTTCTGCCGAATCGATCCGGAGGCTGATACATTATGGGTAAAATACTGGTCATCGGTGGCGGCGCAGCCGGCATGATGGCCGCTGTTTTTGCCGCCCGCGCAGGGGCTGAAGTCACCCTGCTGGAAAAGAATGAAAAGCTCGGAAAGAAAGTCTATATCACCGGCAAAGGCCGCTGCAACCTGACCAACGACTGCGATCTGGACGGTTTTCTCGCCCAGGTGCCCCGCAATCCGCGGTTTCTTTACAGTGCGCTGAGTTTTTTTTCGTCTCAGGATATGATGGCCCTCATGGAGGAAATCGGCTGTCCGGTCACGGTGCAGCGCGGAAAGCGGGTCTTCCCGGCTTCCGAAAAGGCCAGTGACGTCACCAAGGCCCTCACCGGCCTCCTGCGGAAACTGAATGTCCGCGTCCGCCTGAACAGCGCTGTTCACCGCCTGCAGACAGCAGAGGGCAGGATCACCGGAGCGGAACTGGAGGACGGCACCGTCCTTTCCGCGGACGCGGTCATCCTGGCCTGCGGCGGGCTCAGCTATCCCTCCACCGGTTCCACCGGAGACGGATTCCGCTTTGCCGCGGATCTGGGACACACTGTCACGCCGCCCTCTCCCGTCCTGGTCGGTCTGGAAACAGAAGAGGCCTGGCCGAAGGAGCTGCAGGGGCTCAGCCTGCGGAATGTGACCCTCACCCTGTACTCCGGCAAAAAAACGCTGTACTCCGAACTGGGGGAAATGCTTTTCACCCACTTCGGAATCTCCGGGCCCCTGGTGCTGGAAGCCAGCTGCCACCTGCCCCAGCCCGGTAAAGACTGCCGTCTGGCTATTGACCTGAAGCCCGGCCTGACCCGGGAACAGCTGGATGCCCGTCTCCGGCGGGATTTCTCCGAAGCCGGCAAAAAGCAGCTGAAAAGCGTACTGCCCGGCCTGCTGCCCGCCAGCTTTGCGGCGCTCTTTCCCCGTCTGTGCGGTGTTTCACCGGACCTGCCCTGCAACCAGATCACTTCCGCCCAGCGGGAAGCCCTGATCACCGTGCTGAAGGCCCTGCCGCTGACCGTCCGGTCTCCCCGGCCCCTGGCCGAAGCGATCGTCACCCGCGGCGGCGTCACCGTAAAGGAAATTGAGCCCGGTACACTGCGCAGCAAGCTGATTCCGAACCTCTTCTTCGCCGGCGAAATGATTGACGTCGACGCTCACACCGGGGGATTTAACCTGCAGATTGCCTGGAGCACCGGAGCCCTAGCAGGAAAAAGCGCAGCTGAAATGACTGTTAATTCTGAATTCTGAATTCTTAATTCTGAATTGTCAGATAATTGTGCATTATGAATTGAGGTTGCTAAACCGTATGACCTACATCATCCTTGACCTGGAATGGAACCAGCCCATTTCCTACCAGAGCCGTACCTATCGTGAGGTCGGCGACAAACTGATTTTCGAAATGATCCAGATCGGCGCCGTAAAGCTCGATGCGGACCTGAATCCCGCCGATTCCATTTCCATTCCCATCGCTCCGACCCATTATCTCCGGATTCATCCCCGGATCCGCCGCATGACCGGCCTGGACTCGGAAACCCTGGCAGGAGCTCCTGCCTTCCGTGAGGCGTTGGAACAGTTCACCGCCTGGTGCGGAGAGGACTATACCCTGCTGACCTGGGGCATTGATGATGTCAGCGTTCTGTACCAGAACATTCATTTCTTCCACTGTGAGGATATCCCGCTCCCGCCCCTGTGCGACATTCAGCAGCTCTTCAGCCAGGAACACAAGCTGAAGGACCGGGCCGGCCTGAAGGCCGCCATGGAGCTGATGAATATCGAGCCGGATGAAAACATGGCTTTCCATAACGCGCTGAACGACGCCTGGTATACGGCGCTGGTTTTCCGGACCCTGCCGGATCCCTCCGCCGTCCTGAACTATGCCCGTCAGCCCCGGGAACTGATCCACGGCCGGCGTTCCGTCCGGGAAAAGACCCCCGGCGAAGTCTTTGACACTGTCCGCGAAGCCCTGCAGAGCGAATCCGCGGTTCATCCCGTCTGTCCCCGCTGCGGAAGGGTTCTGGAGCTTGACGGCGAATATATTAAACAGAGCGCAGATAAGTACATTGCCATAGCCAAATGTAAAAACCACGGCCGGATCCTGATCCGCCTGCGTTTCCGCATTGATGACGACGGCCGGAAAATCATGACCCGTTCAACGGCTCCGGCCACCCACGCCAATGTGGCTTATGTACATACCAAGCAGCTGCAGATGCAGCAGCGCCTGGAAAAATACCTGGCGGAACACGGCGCTCTGCCCGATCCGGATGAGGAGCTGCTGAACGCGGACGTGTCCAGCATGCCGTTTGATTAATTCAGGATTCCTGTCCCCGCTTTCATCATTACAACCCTTTGTCCGGCTCGTTTTGTGATCCCTGCATGGTGCAGGCAATCAGCCATGTCGCAATAGTCCCCCAAGATTATTGACAGGAGGGTTACCATATGATTATCCGTTCCATGAACAACGAAAAAGAATTCCCGGAAGGCACCACTGTTGCTGCGTGCCTGAAAGCGCTGAACGCTTTTCCCCGGGGAACGCTGGCTGCCCAGTCCGGCGGCGTGGTCTGCGAGCTCAACGATGAGCTCCGCCAGGACTGCACGCTTGTTCCCCTGACGCTGGAGAATGAGGAAGGACGCCGGATTTACGAGCGCTCCCTGCGTTTCGTGATGCTGCTGGCGCTACGCCACCTCTATCCCTACCAGCGGGTCCGGATCGAGTACTCCGTCGGCTACGGCGTGTTTGTCCGCCTGCCCGGAATCGACCTGCACCGTCAGGATATCGTCCAGATTGAAAATGAAATGCGCCGTCTGGCGGAATTGGACCTGGTCTTTGAGAAAAAGCGCTGGACCAAGGAAGAAGCCATCCGGTACTTTGAGGAAGAGCAGATGCCGGACAAGGTCAACCTGCTGAAGCACCGTCCCGTTCCCTATTTCAATATGTACTGCATCGACGGGATGTGGGAATACTTCTACGGCGCCATGACCGTTTCCACCGGTTATGTCAAGGTCTTCACCATATTCGAGCTCCGGGGCGGCTTCGTCCTGCAGCTGCCGGCCGGGGCGGACTTTGACCACGCCGCGCCCTATATCTACCGGCCCAAGCATCTGGAGATCTTCAACCAGAGCGCCGAATGGTGTGAAATTCTGGGCGTTACGAACGTCTCCGATCTCTCCCAGATGATCGAGGACAAAAAGCTTCGAAATTTTATCCGGGTGAACGAGGCGCTGCATGAAGCCGCCATTCACAGGATTGCCAAAAACATCCATGAGCAGAACAAGCACATCGTTCTGGTCGCCGGCCCCTCCTCCAGCGGCAAGACCACTTTCTCCGGCCGTCTCGGCGTACATTTGCAGATGTACGGTCACGCCTGCCGCCGGATCTCCATGGACGACTTCTTCATCAACCGGGATGAAATGCCCCTGCAGGTGGACGGCACCAAGGATTACGATTCCATCGACGCGCTGGATCTGAAGCTCCTGTCCGACACCCTGACCGGGCTGCTCAACGGCGAGGAAGTCTTCATGCCCAACTTCGACTTTGCCTCCGGCGTCAAGGATTACATGACGCCACCCACATCCCTGGCTCCCGGCGAAATCATCATCATGGAAGGCATTCACGGCCTGAATCCCCAGGTCTGCGAGATGCTGCCCGCGGATGAAATTTACAAGATCTTTGCCAGCGCGCTGACCGTCCTGAACCTGGACGACCACAACCGGATCCGTACCACGGACGTCCGCTTGCTGCGCCGGATCGTGCGGGACAACCAGTTCCGCGGTTATCCGCCGGAAACCACCCTGGAGATGTGGCCCCGGGTCCGCAGCGCCGAAGAGAAATACATTTTCACCTATCAGGAGAACGCGGACAGCATGTTCAACACCGCGCTCCAGTATGAGCTGCCGATCCTGAAGCTCTATGCCTACAAGCTGCTGATGGACGTGCCGTCCTCTTCCCCCAATTACCTGCTTTCCCGCCGCCTGATCAAGGTGCTGAACTATCTGCCGGATGTGGACGAGGCCTCGCTGGACGAGATCCCGCCGCTCTCCCTGCTGCGTGAGTTCATCGGCGGCTGCACTATGGAGGAAGTCTGAAGACAGCTTTACTGTCTTCAGACTTCCTCAACTCTAAACTCTAAACTTTTAACTTTTAACTTTCAACTCTCCACTCATCTCTGAAAAAAGGAGCACCTCTTATGAAACGCTTTCTTGTGCTGTGCCTTGCCCTGGTGATCTGCCTGCTTCCCCTGTCCGGCCTGACGGAGGCAGCCGGCACCGTCTCTGCGGATTACGATCCTCTCTGGACCCTGGCGGAGCCCTACGGGTTTAAGCTGGGCGGCGCCTTCGGTTTTCAGGATATGAACAACAGGGCCTTCCTGGAATTCCTGGCCCGCCACTTCAATTCCCTGACCTGTACAAACGAAACCAAGGCCTACTCCCTCCTGGACCAGCAGGCGTCCCGGAAAGCGGAAGACGGCATGCCCCGCATGAATTACTATGCTGCGGACAAAATGATTTCCTGGGCGCAGCAGCACGGCATCCGGGTCCGCGGCCATGTGCTGGTCTGGGACGCCTATATGACCCAGTGGTTCTTCCACGAAGATTATGACCAGGCCAAGCCCGTTGCGGACACGGAAACCCTGAAGGCCCGGCTGGCCAGCTATATCGACCAGGTGATGACCCATTTCGAGAAAAAGTTCCCGGGCGTCATCTACTGCTGGGATGTGGTGAACGAGGCGATCGGCGATAACGCTGGGGAATACAGCGCCGCCGATCCCAGCCATCTGCGCACAACGCGCAACGGCGAGCCCAACTGTTTCCTGGAATACCTGGGCGACGACTATGTCGAGTATTCCTTCCTGTGCGCCCGCAATACCCAGGAAAAGCTCGGCGCGGATATCCGCCTGTTCTACAATGACTATAACCTGTTCTTCCCGGAGAAGCGCCAGGCCGCCTGCGCGCTGGTGAAACGTATCCAGTCCTACGCGACGGACGAGGACGGCAATCCCCGGTCTCTCATCGACGGCGTCGGCATGCAGGGCTATATGGGCGGCTACGGCACCCAGGACGGCTGCCTGTCCCCTTCCATCATCAGCAATGTGAAGCTGTCCATCACCACCTACGCAAACCTGGGCCTGGAAGTACAGCTCACCGAAATGGCCGTCCGCAACTTTGATAAAACCAAGGTTGCGGAGCATGACGCCTTCTATGCCAGACTGTTCAGCGATGTGTTCATGAAGGCCAACAGTGAAGAGAAGAATCCCCTGACCGCGGTATGCATCTGGGGCCTGGTGGACGCGCCCGAATTCCTGAAAGGCAATTATGTCTACAACCTCAACAGTCCCTACGGCTGCCTCCTGACTACCGACTACAAAATCAAAACCTGCTTCGACGCTGTCTACCATACACTCAGGGGAGAATGATATAATTCATAATTCACAATTCATAATTCATAATGAATGTGTCTCCCCGGCTAAATCATCTTAATTCTGCATTCTGAATTCTGAATTCTGAATTGAAATAAAAGGGATCAGGCTTCCAGAAGCCTGATCCCTTTTATTTCCTCCTCTTCCGGCGTCATATACGCTGTTTTCTGGTGGGTATAGATCACCTTTCCGGGGGCTGCCCCGGAAGGTTTTTTCACATATCGGCGCAGGGTATAGTCCACCGGCACCAGGGAGCTCCGCTGGCCCTTGCTGTACCACGCGGCCAGCAGGGCGGCCTGTTTCATTGTCGTCAGGGGGATCTCCCCTTCCCGGCAGATGATCACGTGGCTTCCCGGCATGTCCTTGGCATGCAGCCAGGTTTCATCCGGCTTCGCGCCCAGGGTAATCCGGTCGTTCTGGGCGGCGTTCTTGCCCACCAGGATTTCGATTCCGTCCGCGGACAGGTAGCGGTAGGGTTTGCTTCCCGGAAGCTGGCGCTGCTGCCGGCGGTTGGTGTTCTTCTTCATATATCCGGTGCGCACCAGTTCCTGCCGGATTTCCTCCAGTTCGCTTTCTCCGACGCACTTGTCCACGTCCAGCAGCATTCCCTCAAGGTAATCCGTCTCCTCCAGCGTTTTATCCCGCTGCTGCGCGGCGACTTCCCGGGCCGAGCGGGCCTTCTGGTATTTCTTGAAATACCGCTGGGCGTTCTGGCTGGGCGTCAGCCGGATATCCAGGGGCACGGTCAGCGTTCCGCCTTCCGGATCGTTCCAGTCCGGCAGTTCCGCCTCTGTCATGCCCTTTTTCAGCTGGTACAGGTTGGCGTTGATTGCCTCACCCATCCGGCGGTATTCCTCCATCCGCTCCGCGGAGGCCAGCTCCTCCTGCTGCATAGCCAGCTTCCGCTGGCAGCGTTCCAGCTGGCTCTTCAGCATCCGGACCATCGCCGCGCTCTTCTGGCTCAGCCTTTCCCGGGCGTCCCGGCTGCCGAAGTAAACCTCCAGTGCCTCGCTCAGGGTTTTATAGGGCCGCTGGTTTTCCGTCGGCCTGGACAGGTAGATCATGGGAAAAACGTCTTCCGCTTCTCCGTTTTCGTTTACCAGCACCCGGGGATCCGCCATGGAAGGCAGTCTCTTCAGGAAATCGGCAATCCGCCGGCAGGCGTCCTTCAGGTCCGATGGCTGCGTCTCGCCGGGCTGCAGTACACGGCAGGCCAGCTCCTCTGCCGCCCCGCGGCTGAGGCCTGTGATGGCATCCGCCAGTGCGCGGCTCAGCCGGGCGTCCGGCGCCGCGCTCAGCCGCTGATACAGTTCTTCTTCCGTCAGCGTTTCCGGGTTCAGCTTCTCCTGCGCCGGCGGCGGCAGATAGGTCATCCCGGGCTGGATCTGCCGCACACGGCTCATTTCCGGGTTCACGTGGCGGGTTGCTTCCAGGATCCGGCCGTTTTCATCCAGCAGCAGCAGGTTGGAATGCCGTCCCATGATCTCCAGCACCAGGCGGCGAAGCACATGGTCGCCCAGCTCGTTCACCGCGTCCAGATCCACATAGACAATCCGGTCTCCCTCCACCTGGCGGATCTCCAGGATCCGGGCGCCGGTAATCTGTTTGCGCATCAGCATGCACATGGCCGGGGGTTCCAGCGGATTGGAAAAGCTGCTCATGGTCAGGTGGCAGCGGGCATTGTTCGGCGAGGCGCACAGAAGCAGCCGGTGATTGGTTCCGCCCGCGCGGATTACCAGTACAATCGTATCGCGTTCCGGCTGCGTGATCTTGTCGATCCGCCCGTCCCGGAGGATCTCATTCAGTTCCCTGGCGGCAAATCCCACCGTCAGTCCGTCCATCGGCATAGTTCTCTGTCCCTTCTCCGGTCAGTTCCTGACCGTATGTTCCTTAAAGCACCTTCCGCGGTCCGTTCTCCTTTTCCGGGTCACCTCCGGATTATACCATGGCCGCGGGGAAAAAAACAGGACCGGGAGGGATTTCTCCCTGCCCGGTCCTGAAAGGATGAGGCTGTTTTTACCGGATCCTTTCGTGAAGGATCGGGGACAGCGGTTTGTAGATCAGTCCGGCTACAACACTCAGCACAACGCCTTTCAGCAGGTTGAAGGGACCGGTGATCAGGAGCAGCAGCTTCCACTCGCTGTCCACACCGGCCACTCCGGCAGCCTTGATGATCCCGTCCATATCCATGTGGAAAGCGCCCATGTAGAAAGGCAGCATGATCCACTTGTTTGCCATAATGCCGGCGATCACCATGCAGATGGTACCGACGGCCATGCCGATGATCGCGTTCTTGCGGGTCTTGTTCCGGTGATAGATCAGCGAAGCCGGAATCACCAGAGCCGCGCCCATAATGAAGTCCGCCAGTTCGCCGACGCCGGCGCTGGAGGAATGCAGCAGGCCTATGGCGCTCTTGATGCCCAGGATGATCAGTCCGGGAACAGTTCCCATGGAGAAAGCGCCCAGCAGGACCGGAATGTTGGAAAGGTCCAGCTTATAGAAAGCCACCACAGGAATCTCGATCAGGAACAGGATGGATGCCGCTGCCGCCAGAATGGCAATGCGTGTCATCACGCCGACAGAAAACCGGGTTTGTGTAGTACTGGTCATGAAAAAGCCCTCCTTATAATGCGCGCGCCTCCTTAAAGCAACTTCATCATGCTTCAAGGAGGCGGAGAGCTTTGCACGCAAAAACGCGTTATTTCTCTGTTCCGTTCTTCTCTCATCCAGACTGTACTGTCGGCTCCGGAATTGGACCGGATCGGCTGAGCGTTGGCTCAGTTCGCGGGCTTTACCGCCGGTAGGGAATTTCACCCGTCCCCGAAGAAGCTTTAAGCGGTACGCAATGTACGGATATATTATAGGGATTTGTGTCCGTTTCGTCAATCCCCGTCTTCCCTGGCGGCAATCAGCTCAATAAACGCTTTGATCTGCTGATCCCAGAATCCCCACTCGTGCGTGGCGTCCGGTTCCTCATGGCTCATCACGTTCCATCCGTTTTTCCGCAGGGCGGGCACAAAGGCCTTGTGGGATTCAAACAGGAAATCCTTCGTCCCGCAGCTGACATACAGCCAGGGCCTGTGCGGGGCGTCCGCGTTCCTTTCAATCAGGTGGAACAGATCCAGTTCCGTTCCCTTGATCTCCTTCAGATCCCCGAAAAGCCGGTCAATCTCGTTTCCGTCATGCCGCTGCGGGAAAATCCCGGCCAGGTCCACCGCGCCGCTGAAGGAAGCCGCGCCGGCGAAATGCCCCGGATAGGTCAGGGCCAGCCGCATGGCGCCGTAGCCGCCCATGCTCAGGCCGGCCACATAGGTATCCTCCGGCCTGCTGCTCAGCCGGAAGAAGCGGTGCATCGTCCGGGGCAGCTCGTCGCTGATATAGTCCCAGTATTTTTCCCCGTGGGCTTCATTGCAGTAGAAGCTGTGGTTCACCGCCGGCATGATCACTGCCAGGTTATGGTTCGCCGCGTAGCGTTCCACGGAGGTCCGCCGCATCCAGATGGAATGGTCGTCGCTGTATCCGTGCAGCAGGTAGAGCACCTTCGGCGGCCGTTCATCCCTGGAGGCTCCCATTCCGATCCCCTGGTTGACTTCAGGCAGGATCACATTCACCGTGGAGGCCACATTCAGTGCCGCGGAGAAAAACTGAACCTGTAAAAATGCCATAGTGTCTGTCCCCTTTCCGTTCGTTCACGCCGGATCTGCCGCTGTTATTCGCACAGGGCTTTCGCGATCTTCGCGCCAAGCTTCGCATTGTTGTAAACCAGCTGGATGTTGGCCTTCAGGGAATCCCCGCCGGTCAGCTTCTGAATCTTGTCCAGCAGGTAGGGCGTGGTCTGCTTTCCGTGAATACCCAGTTTTTCGCATTCCGCGATCGCTTCGTCGATGTTTTTGTTGATATATTCCGGATCCATGGAGTATTCCTCCGGAATCGGATTGGTCACCAGCATGCCGCCCTGCAGGCCGCAGTCCAGCTTCACCCGGAAAGCGTCCGCAATTTCCTTCGGCGTATCCAGGCGGTAATCCACCTTGAAGCCGGAGGAGCGGGTATAGAAAGCCGGCAGTTCTTCCGTGCCGTAACCAATCACCGGTACGCCGTGTGTTTCCAGGTACTCCAGCGTCAGTCCCAGGTCCAGGATGCTCTTGGCGCCTGCACAGATCACCATCACCGGGGTCTGAGCCAGCTCCTCCAGGTCCGCGGAGATGTCCATGGTGGTTTCCGCTCCGCGGTGCACGCCGCCGATGCCGCCGGTGGCAAACACCCGGATACCCGCCAGCGCCGCGCCGATCATGGTGGTGGTCACGGTGGTAGCTCCGTCCTCTCCGCGCATCAGCAGCACCGGCAGGTCACGCCGGCTTGCCTTGGTCACGGCCAGGCCCTTTTTGCCGAGATACTCAATCTGTTCCGGGGTGCAGCCCACGGTGATCTTTCCCTGGATGATCGCGATGGTCGCGGGAACCGCACCGTTTTCCCGGATAATCTTTTCCACGTTCAGCGCCGTTTCCACGTTCTGGGGATAGGGCATGCCGTGGGAGATGATGGTGGATTCCAGGGCCACCACCGGTTTGTTGGCCGCCAGTGCTTCCTGCACCTCGGGGGAAACGGAAAGATATTTGTTCAGATTCATGATAACACTCCTTCTTACATTGAGAAACCCAGTTTCAGGTCGATTGCTTTCCGGCTCAGTTTCGGGCTGACCGCGGCGGAATCTTCCGCGCAGATCGCGGACGCCGCCAGGGCCCGGTCCGCCGCCTGCATGGTATTCAGTCCGTTCAGGTAAGCGTCCGCGGCGGCCGCCACAAACGCGTCTCCGCAGCCGGAGGAATTCACCACCGGTCCGGGAATACAGGGAAGCAGCACTCCTCCCTCCCGGGGATCATCCGCCCATACGCCCCGGTTTCCCAGGGAGATATAGACCCGCTGGACGCCCAGGCGGTGCAGCGCGTCCGCCGCGTGCGGCAGGTCGCTGTCCTCCCGGATGGTCATACCGGTCAGCAGCTCCGTTTCCGGCACATTGGGTTTGAGCAGCGTCAGACGGCACAGCAGCGGTTTCAGCCGGCAGGCTTTGGAAACGGAAACCGGATCCGCGGCCACCGGTACGGTAATATGCTTCGCGATCCATGCCAGGGTTTCCTCCGGCAGGTTTGCGTCCGCAATCACCATGCTGCCGTGGTTCAGCAGCGGCAGCAAAGGTTCCAGTCTGTCCGGGGTCAGCCTGTCGCAGATGGACATGTCCGACACCGCCACATTCAGGTCCCCGTCCTGCCCGTTGATGCACAGATAAGCGGAGGTGTTCTCCCCCGGTTCCGTAAAGCTGTACTGCAGATCAATACCGGCTTTCAGGCAGTGGTCCCGGATCATCTGCGCGTAGGGATCGTTTCCCATGATGGTGATCAGGGAAACCTTCCTGTCCAGCAGGCTGAGGTTCTCCGCGATGTTCCGGCCCACGCCCCCGGGCGTCAGGGTGATGCGTCCGGGATTGGAATCTCCCTCGCGCAGCGGGTTTGTCGGAGTTCCGGCCAGATCCATGTTGACCGCCCCGATCACAAAGACCGGCGCGTCCGTTCTCAGGCGTGCCTGGCGGTCAAAAACGGGGCCTTCCCTGCGCGGTACAGGGCATGTATACAGGTTCACCGGGATCACTCCCTATCATTTCATTCCGGAAAGAAGGACAGCCGGGCAATCGGCCCGGCTGTCCGTGTTTTTTATTTCAGCATGGACTTTTCCCAGCAGTCATAGGGCTTCAGTCCCAGGAGCTCTACCACCGTGGGTGCCACATTGGCCAGGCCGAAGGGGCTCTCCGTGTCCATCTCGTGCCGTTCATCCGCGTCATGGATGATGAAGGGAACAGGCCGCAGGCTGTGTGCGGTACGGACAGAAATCGCGCCCTTCTTATTCTTCTCCAGCATCTGGTCGCTGTTGCCGTGGTCGGCAGTCACCACCAGGATGCAGCCGTGCTCGTCGCAGGCCTTCAGGATCCGGGTCAGGCAGAGATCCACCGTCTCCACCGCGATTTCCGTGGCTTCCAGGTTGCCGGTATGGCCGACCATGTCGCCGTTGGGGAAATTGCAGCGGATGAAGCCGTACTTTCCGCTTTCAATCGCGGCGATCACCAGGTCGGTGATCTCGGTGCCCTTCATCCAGGGGCACTCGTCAAAGGAGCGGACATCGGAGGGAACTTCTTCCCAGGTCTCCAGCTCTTCGCTGAACTTCTCGCTCCGGTTGCCGTTCCAGAAGTAGGTCACATGGCCGTATTTCTGGGTTTCGGAGCAGGCATATTCATTGATGCCGTTTTCCACCAGCAGCTCGGTCAGCGTGTGACGGATCTGCGGAGGATTCACCAGGAACTTGTGGGGAATGTGCAGGTCGCCGTCATATTCCAGCATACCGGCATACAGCACCTTCGGTACAACGCCCCGGTCGAACTTGTCAAAGGAAGCGTCGCCGTCAAAGGCCATGGAAAGCTCCAGGGCGCGGTCGCCGCGGAAGTTGAACAGGATCACGCTGTCGCCGTCCTTCATGGCGCCCACGGGCTGTCCGTCCGCCGCAATCACGAAGCCGGGCAGATCCTGGTCAATCACGCCGGGCTGCTCCGCACGGTAGGTTTCGATGGCTTCCTTTGCGGAGGCAAAGGTCCGTCCTTCGCCATGCACATGGATGTTCCATCCCTTTTCCACCATGCTCCAGTTGGCCTGGTAGCGATCCATGGTGATCTGCATACGGCCGCCGCCGGAAGCGATGCATACGTCAAAGGAGGCGTCCTTCAGCTCCGCGATGGTGTTTTCCAGGGTATCCACATATTCCAGGGCGGAAGTGGCGGGCACGTCACGGCCGTCCAGCAGGATATGTACGCGGGCCTTGCTGACGCCTTCAGCCTTGGCTTTCTTCAGCATGGCCAGCAGATGGCCGATATTGCTGTGCACGTTGCCGTCGCTCAGCAGGCCGATGAAATGCAGCGCGCCGCCGGAAGTTTTAACGCCGGCAACCAGTTCCTTCCAGGTGTCGGAAGCGTAGATGCTGCCGCCTTCAATGGATTCATTGACCAGTTTGGCGCCCTGGGAGTAAACCTGGCCGCAGCCCAGTGCGTTGTGGCCGACTTCGCTGTTGCCCATGTCGTCGTCTGAGGGAAGACCGACGGCAGTGCCGTGGGCTTTGATAATCCGGAAAGGATCGTTGGCCTTCAGCGCGTCCAGGGTCGGGGTTGTGGCCTTCATGACCATATTGCCCAGCTCTTCGGCTGATTCACCCACACCGTCCATAACAACCAGTACAACGGGCTTTTTCATTTCGGAAGTTCCTCCTGTAGAAGATATTCGGAATCCCTTTCCGGAAAAGCCGGAACGGGAATAGACTAACCCTATAAACGATACAGGAAACCCACCAAAAAGTCAATGTCGGGGATGGCTGATTTGGTGAACAAAAAAGCCCTGACGATGATTCGTCAGGGCTTTGAATACAAAGCTTACTTAACCGCTTCAGCGCCTTTTTCCATGGCCTGCCGGTTAATGGGCAGCAGGTGCTCCTTCTTCGGGCCGAAGGTGGCCTTCAGGGCTTCCATGGCGGAATCGATACTCACCACGCCGGTCTTTGCCAGGATCGCGCCGAGCATGACCATGTTGGCAGTCCGGCTGTTGCCCAGCTGTTCCGCGATCCCGTTGCAGTCCACGGGAATGGCGGTGATATCGTCCCGGTCCGGGGTGATATCGATCAGGGAGGAATTGTACAGCATGATGCCGCCCTTTTCCATGGCGGGCGTGAACTTGATCATGCTGGGCTTGTTCATAATCACGGCGATCGGGATCTCCGTCACCAGCGGGGAACCGATGGGTTCGTCAGAGATCACCACGGCGCAGTTGGCTTCGCCGCCGCGCATTTCCGGGCCGTAGGAAGGCATCCAGGAAACGTTCATCCCTTCGTGCATGGCCGCCTTGGCCAGCAGCTGGCCGATCAGCAGCACGCCCTGTCCGCCGAAACCTGCAATCAGAAATTGAGCTTCCATGAATCACTCAACCTCCTTTTTCACACCCAGCGGGTACTGGGGAATCATGTTGGCTTCCACCCACTTCAGCGCCTCCTGAGGCGTCATACCCCAGTTGGTGGGGCAGGCGGACAGCACTTCCACCAGGGAGAAGCCCTTGCCGGCGATCTGCATTTCGAACGCCTTCTTGATGGCCTTCTTGGCTTCCATGATGTGCTTTACGTCATGCACGGACACCCGGGAGATGTAGGCCGGACCGTCCAGGGTCGCCAGCATTTCGCTGACCCGGATCGGATAACCGCACAGCTTGGGATCCCGGCCGTAGGGAGAGGTGGTGGTCACCTGACCCGGCAGGGTGGTGGGGGCCATCTGGCCGCCGGTCATGCCGTAAATGGCATTGTTCACAAAGATAACGGTGATGTTCTCGCCCCGGGTCGCCGCATGGGTGATTTCCGCCGCGCCGATGGATGCCAGGTCGCCGTCGCCCTGATAGGTGAACACGATGTTGTTCGGATTCACCCGCTTGCAGCCGGTGGCTACAGCCGGTGCGCGGCCGTGGGCCGCTTCCATCATGTCGCAGTTGAAATAGTCATAGGCAAACACGGCGCAGCCGACCGGCGCAATGCCGATGGTTTTGCCCTGGATGCCCAGTTCGTCAATGGCTTCCGCCACCAGGCGGTGGATGATACCGTGGGTGCAGCCGGGACAATAATGCAGCGGCTTGTCGGTCAGCAGCTTTGTCTTCTCATACACAACAGCCATGCTTATTTCCCCTCCTTGGCAAGATTTTCAACCTGGGTAATGATTTCCCGCACCGTCGGCACAATACCGCCGGTGCGGCCGAAGAAGTGCACGGGCTTTTTGCCGTCCACCGCCAGCTTCACGTCGTCCACCATCTGACCCATGCTCATTTCCACGGTCAGGAAGGCCTTGGCGTGTTCAGCCGCCTTGGCGATGGGCGCGTTCGGGAAGGGCCACAGGGTAATGGGACGGATCAGGCCGGCCTTGATGCCTTCGTCACGCAGTTTGCGCATGGCGCTGCGGGCAATACGGGCGGTGGTGCCGTAGGCCACGATCACATAGTCCGCGTCCTCGGTCATCTCCTCCTGCCAGCGGCATTCGGTCTGTTCCATCACGGCGTACTTGGCGTACAGCTTGTTCACATGCTTTTCCAGCACGGCGGGATCGATGTACAGTGAGTTGATGATCGCCCGTTCCCGGCCGCAGTCCGGCGTCCAGCCGGTGGCCGCCCAGGTCTTCTCGGGCAGGTCTGTCCGCTCCTTGCGTTCCGGCATTTCCACGGGTTCCATCATCTGGCCGATCAGACCGTCGCCCATGATCAGCACGGGATTGCGGTACTTGTCCGCCAGGTCGAAGGCTTCCTGTGTCAGTTCCACTGCTTCCTGCACGGAAGAGGGAGCCAGCACCAGCATCCGGTAGTCGCCGTGTCCGCCGCCGCGGGTGGACTGATAATAGTCGCTCTGGGCAGGCTGGATGGATCCCAGTCCGGGGCCGCCGCGCACCATATTCACGATCACGCAGGGCAGTTCCGCGCCCACAATATAGCTGATGCCTTCCTGCTTCAGGGAAATTCCCGGGCTGGAGGAAGAGGTCATAACCCTCGCTCCGGCACCGGCCGCGCCGTAGACCATATTGATGGCGGCAACTTCGCTCTCCGCCTGCAGGAAACAGCCGCCCTCAATCTTCGGCAGCCGTTTGGACATGTATTCCGGGATCTGGTTCTGAGGGGTAATGGGATAGCCGAAGAAGAAGCGGCATCCTGCCTGGATCGCAGCTTCGGCGATGGCTTCATTTCCCTTCATGAGCATTTTTTCACCCATGGATTCGCTTCCTCCTTTATTTCTCCACCTTGATTACGGCGTCGGGGCACATCCGTGCGCAGAACGCGCAGCCGATGCAGGCTTCCTGATCCGTAATTCCGATGGGATGATATCCTTTGGTGTTGATCTCCTTGCTCAGCGCAAGCAGATGTTTGGGACAGACATCGGCGCAGAGGCCGCATCCCTTGCAGGTCTCACGGTCGATGGTCAGCTTGGCCATGACTTCCGCCTCCTTAGAAAATGATTAAACCTATTATAGGTTTCTGCCTGTTGAGAGTCAACGAAGGTACAGCAAAAATACCGAACAGAAAAAACTGTTGCTCAGACAAAAGCATCCGTCATCACACGGATGTTTTGTCCGGAACTATTAATTCTGAATTCTGAATTCTGAATTCTGAATTTCTTTCAGGAATTCCCCCAGCATTATCCCGACCTTCCGGTTATACTCCGCATTCGGATGCCATCGGGCGCCCATATCCTCCGGACCGTAATCCGGCACCGCAAAAGAGTACAGCTCCTGCATTCCCTCCGTCTGCATCCGTTTTACCGCCTCCGCCGCCAGTTCCGGATGGCAGTCGGTGCCGGGCAGGATCCATACGATCTTCGCGTCCGGATTGTATTTTCTTACTTTCCGGATCAGGTTCATGGCGCCCCGGATCACGTTCTCCCGGTCCTCCTCAAAGGATTTCCGTTCGTTCATGCCGTTATTGTCATTGGTCAGCAGGCGGATGCAGATGATATCCGGCTTCCAGGACTCAAAGTTCCACAGCTTCCTGCATCCCCGCGCTTCCGCCTCCGTGCCCTGCAGCACGCCGGCCACATATTCATAGGCGTCCGTCAGGTTGTTTTTCTCCGTATGCTGCCAGTCCCAGCAGACGCCCCAGCCGCTCTGGGACAGGATGCTGCGTTCGGCGTTCAGCGCTTCACAGGCATACCAGGAATAGTTCCCCCGGGCGGAAAACCAGGGCGTCACCCATTCCATGTTGCCCTTGGCCGCCAGTGCGCCTTCCCCGCTGGTCAGGCTGTCGCCGAGGAATTCAATCTTCATCTTCCGTTCCGGCAGTTCCGTCAGCTCCCCGTTGATCCGCAGGCTGTGAAGCAGTACTGTGGCTTCCGGCTGTTCCGGCATGCACTGGGTTTCCTTCATCAGGGTCACGGTCCGCTCCTGCTCCGCCTCCAGTCCCAGCAGCAGCGGATACATCCGGATCCCCGGCTCCACCGGGAAACGGGTCACCGGCTGCCCGTCCGCAAGGACAATCATCCACATAACAGGGGCTGCTGCAGGTGCCTCCAGCTTTGCCCAGGTATCCGTTCCGCGGAAGCGAAACTCCATTCCGCTCCCGGTCCAGTCCAGGGCCAGGGGGCTTTGGGTCAGGTCCATCCGCCCCATCAGGCGGATATTTTTCATTCCGGCAGTAATTTCAAATGTCTGAAAACTCATGGCAATCCTCTCTTATCGGAACACAGATTCGTAATCCGCAGTGAACACTGAAGATCCTTAAGCATAGCTGTGGATTCCCGGCAGGAATGTATTTACACCGATATAGGTAAAAATCACGCAGATAAACCCGATGACCGCAAACCAGGCCGCGGCCTTTCCCTTCCATCCCCGGCGCAGCCGCAGATGAAGGTAAACCGCATAGATAATCCATGTTACCAGCGACCAGGTTTCCTTCGGATCCCAGGACCAGTAGCTTCCCCAGGCCTGTTCAGCCCAGATCGCGCCGGTCAGAATTGTGAGCGTCAGGAACAGCATGCCCAGGCACACGCTGCGATAGCTGATCATATCAAGCTTTTCCGGCTGTGGAATGTGCTGCCCCCAGAAGCCTTCCTCCTTTATCCTTCCCCGGAAAAGGAAGATCAGGGAAAGGACGAAAGCAACCCCGAAAGATCCGTACGCGATGATCGCTGTGGAAACATGAAAAGCCAGCCAGCTGGAACGCAGTGAAGGCATCAGTTCCTTCACTTCCCTGCTCTGCATGGCCGCATAGCCGATCATCAGCAGGATCAGCGGCGAAGAAAACGCGCCCAGCACCGGAAAACGGTATTTCCGGATAAAGATCAGGCTGACCAGGCACAGCGCCCAGGCAAAACTGGTGGCAAACTCATACTGGTTCGTCATCGGCCAGCGTCCCGCGCCGATTCCCCGGAGCACCAGAGCTGCCGTATGCAGTATAAACAACCCGGTCTGCAGGAAAAACGCCGCAGAAGAAAGCTTTTCCTTTTTCAGTGCCACAAAGGCAAAGTTCAGGACTGTCAGCACAAAATATCCTATCACTGCGATGGTAAAAAGCGTGTTTTCTGCCTGAAGCATCAATCATTCCCTCCCTTTTCCGTATCTGCCGCTGTAAAGCCTGTCGCAGCGGCAGCCTTGCCGAACTCATCCCGGAACAGGGCTCCGCCTTTCCGGTTCATTCCGTAAACATGCCAGCCGTTATCCTCTCTGACTGCCCACACAGCGCGGGGCTGCACCCAGAAGGCCAGGACAAGTCCGGCAAGCGTAATCAGCCCTCCCAGCAGTACCAGAAAAGTGAAACGGTCCCGCTTGACTGCCAGCAGCGTATAATTCCGGGGATGATCAAAACGCACCGTATATTCATCGATGGTCACTTCTTCTCCGGACATCAGGGCATTCATGCCCAGGAGTTCCCCCTTGTAGTAAATCCTGTACAGATAGGCCGGATTGTTCAGTTCTTCAGAAGCTGTCATTGGGCTCATTCCCGTCATCTGAACATAATCCGGATAAAAAGCCTGGAGGTAAACCACCAGTTCCTGTTTGTCCTTTACCGGAATATACTCTCCTGCACACAGGGAATCCTTCTGGAGCACCTCTCCATTCTTCAGTACTGTTACGTCAGCGCCCCAGCCGACCGAATTCTGGAAGAATTTATAGCCGAAAAGCGCGGCAGGAGCGTTCACGCTGGCAGTTCCGCTTTCAACGGTATGGTTTTCCGGGTCTGAGACAGTCAGCATGGCTGTATACTGCTGAACAGCCCCGCTTTCCGCACGTTCAGTCCGGAAATCGTCCACCCTGACTGTCAGGCCTGTATTTTCAAGCGGTTTTGTCTGCCCTGGCAGCGCATATACCGTATAATTTTCCGCGGTCATCTGTCCCAGCGCAAAGCCGAGGATCAGAAGCAGAATACCCATATGGCAGATCCACGCGCCCCAGAAGCCGGCTCTGTTTCCCGCGGAAAAAAGCATTTCCCGGCCGTCGCCGGTTTTTCTGCCCGCCGGTTTTCCCATCCGCAGTGCAGTGAACATCTGCTGCGGATCTCCTGTTCCCTGTGCTTCCGCGGTAGCGTTAGCGGAAATCATTTTCTCAGGATTCCCAAATGCCCTGACTCTCTTCAGCAGCGAAGGCAGCCGGATCAGGTTGCAGCAGAGCAGGTTCAGGCACAGAAAAGCACTCAGCCCGATAAACCACCAGCTGTGGAAAGCGTCATCCAGCTGCAGGCCTACAATCCATCCTGCGGTCCGCTCCCCGTATTGTACGGCATACTGCTCCCAGGTTGCTCCCTGCGGGATTGCCGAGCTCATGGCACAGGCAGCCGCCAGCAGTACCAGCAGTGTAATGGCAAAGGGCATGGATGAGAGAAACTTTCCGATTCTTTTCATTTTCAAACGATCCCATACACAAGGGAGACCGCGGATGCATTCCGTCCGCGGTCTCCGTAATGTTTCACCCACATTGGGATATCATTTCCCGTTTATTTTGTCAAGAATTTCCGTCATGGCCTCCTGAACCGAGCCGGCGGAGAAGGTCAGCGTAGCACCTGTAATGGCATCCGGAGCGGCACTGCCGCTTTCCAGGATAGCCTTGCCCCATTCATCGCGAATCGCGTCGGTCAGCAGGTCTTTGCCCTCTTCCCCTTCGGAAGTGATCTTCACATCGGTCAGGGTTCCGTTCTTCGCGTACGCGACAACCGTCACCTTGCTGAAGGCGTTCTCTTTTTCAGCCCGGTAGCCTGCATAAAGCGGCGGTTTTTTCGGAGTTTCCTCTTCCGTCGCGGCAGGAGCAGATCCGGTTACGTCGGATTGGCCGGCAGAAGCAAGCAGCTCCTTTGCTTCGTTGATTTTGGATTCCGAAGTATCCAGGCAGTTATATGCCAGCGCGGAATTATGAGCACCTTCCGAATTCTCCACATAGCAGAAATCGAAGAACCACTGGGCTTCCCGATGCAGTTTCCGCACCGCGTCCAGTTCTTCCCCGCTCATTCTGCCGGCGGCAACTGCCGCCGCCAGTTCATCCTTCAGTCCGGACAGCATGTTGCCCACTTCTGTTTCCCTGGCCGTCACTTTTACCTGGATACCCTTCACCAGTGTGATCGTATTGTCTGCACTGCCGTGGCATGCAGCACATTTCGCCAGCAGGGTTTCGTTTTCCAGGGGACTGACCAGGTGGTGGTCATGATACTGAATGCCGCTTTCCGTCGCTTCAACCGGCATATGGCAGTCCGCGCAGCTCAGCATGGCCGCATGCTTGCCGTAAGCCCAGGTTTCCAGTTCCGGATGCTGCGCCTTGAGCATCTTCGTTCCGGTGCCGGGCTGCTCCCAGTCATAGAAGCCCAGGGCATCGTAGTATGCCAGGATCGCCTCGGGAGTCATCTCGGCTTTGCTGTGATAAGGCATCATGGCTTCACTGTCTTCCGGCGTGAAGTAATACTCAATATGGCACTGGCCGCAGGACAGGGACGCTGCCATGATTTCGCTGACATTCTCTCCCAGCGCTTCATTCACATACTGATGGGTCACAACCATTTTCCCGCCGTTCCCGTCATCTGCTCCGTGGCAGGTGTAGCAGGTAATGGCGTTGGTTGTCTGCGCCATCATTTCTTCAAAGGGCATGGAATAAACGCTGACGCCCTGTTCCGCAATCAGCTTATGTATATCCGGCGTCTTGCAGGTCAGGCAGTTGGCCTTGGGATGCGGCCTCTGGGTTTTCTGCACATCTTCCAGTGTGTAGGCATGACTCCTGGCACTGCCGTAGTCCTTGGCAAAGCCGTATCCTTCATAAATATTAACCAGATAAGGATCCTGCTCCAGGTAGTCTGTCACATAGCTGTTCTCCTTTTCTTTCCCCATGGAGACAGCGATTGCTGACAGGATGTCGTTTCCGTTTCCGGACGTCTTTTCCGCGGCAGGTTCTTCAGCCGCGGGTTCCTCTGCGGGAGCTGCTGCGGTCTCTCCGTTCATCCGGGCCAGGATTTCTTCCATGGCTTCCTGCACGGATCCTGCGGAGAACTTCAGGGTTGCGCCGGTAATAGCGTCCGGCGTTGCGCTGCCGCTTTCCAGGATAGCCTTTGCCCATTCGTTCCGGATTTCATCGGTCAGCAGGTCGTTGTTGCCTTCGCCCTCGGACAGGATTTTCACGCTGTCCAGCTTGCCGTTCTTCGCGGAAGCGATAACCGTGATTTTGCTGAAATTGTTCTCTGCAACCGCGCGGTAGGCCGCGGATGCGGGAACCTTGCGTGCAGGCGCTTCCGCTGCTGCGGGAGCTTCCGTTGCGGCGGGAGCTTCTGCAGCTGCGGGTTCCTCAGCGTGAGCTTCCGCTCTCTCACCCTTCATTTCAGCCAGGATTTCCGTCATGGCTTCCGTCACGGACGCGGCGGAGAACTTCAGCGTCGCGCCGGTCACAGCGTCGGGAGCAGCGCTTCCGCTTTCCAGGATCGCTTTCGCCCATTCGTTCCGGATCTCATCGGTCAGCAGGTCTTTGCCTTCCTCCCCTTCGGAAGCAATCTTCACGTCGGTCAGGGTGCCGTTCTTGGCAGAGGCGGTCACCGTGACCTTACTGAAGTCATTTTCCTTCGTTACCCGGTAGACCGCGTAGGCCTGTCCGTCCGCACCGGCTTCCTGCTTTGTTTCCGGCTGTTCTGCGGGAGTCTCCGTTTTTTCCTCTGCGGGAGCTTCAGCCGGTTCTTCGGCCTTTTCCGTTTCAGCGGGGGCATCAGCGCCCGCTGCCTTGTTGATCGCCTTCAGGGCAGCTTCGGAGGTAATCGTCGCGCCGGTCAGCGCTTCAATGCCGTTTTCCCCGTAAGTGAAGGGGCCGCTCTTGCCGATGAACTGACTGGTGAACGCTTCCTCGGAAGCCCGCTGGCCCAGGCCGGCGGTTTCATTGGGTGTATCAATGGTCAGCGTCTGGATCTTGTCTCCGTCCAGGGTCACATGCACTGTCACGTCACCGCCGAAGCCCTGTTCGGAAACTGTCAGGGCATTTTCTTCCGCTGCGGGGGCTTCCGCTTCCTTCGCCGGTTCTTCCGCCTTTTCCGGTTCAGCGGGGGCTTCAGCGCCCGCTGCCTTGTTGATCGCCTTCAGGGCGGCTTCGGAGGTAATCGTCGCGCCGGTCAGCGCTTCAATGCCGTTTTCTCCGTAAGTGAAGGGGCCACTCTTGCCGATGAACTGACTGGTAAACGCTTCCTCGGAAGCCCGCTGGCCCAGGCCGGCGGTCTCGTTCGGGGTATCAATCGTCAGAGCACTGAGCTTGTCGCCGTCCATCGTCACATGCACCGTCACGTCGCCGCCGAATCCCTGCTCGGAGGCCGTCATGGCAGCTTCATCCTTCGCGGCGGCGGAAATATCGCCTGCGGGAGCTTCCGCTGTTTCAGCGGCAGGTTCTTCTGCGGCGGGAGCTTCAGCCGTCTCCGGTTCTGCGGGAGTTTCAGCGCCGATGGCCTTGTTGATGGCCTTTAGGGCGGCGGTGGAGGTCACCGTCGCGCCGGACAGGGCTTCAATCCCGTTCTCGCCGAAGGTGAAGGGACCGCTCTTGCCGATGAACTGATCGGTGAATTCCGCGTCAGAAGCCCGTTTTCCCAGGCCTTCCGTCTCGTTCGGCGTATCAATGGTCAGTTCCCGGATTTCATTGTTATCCAGGGTCACATGCGCCGTTATCTCACCGCCGAAGCCCTGTTCGGAAGCTTCTGCGGAGGCTGCGGCAGATCCGTTCGCAGCAGAAGGATCGTATACCAGTGATCCGGTGCCGCTGAAAACGCCGGTCATTGCCAGGACAATCACGCCCACCAGCACCGCGCAGACCGCGATCCGGATCCATTGTTTCTTCGCAAAATAATCCATATCTTCTTCCTCATCTCCGCCGAAGCGGATCATTCTGAATGATGAATGATGAATTAACTTACATCGGAGTGGTCATAATGACCTTGGCAGGGCACTTCTCCGCGCACTTGCCGCAGAGCGTGCACTTTTCCGGATCGATCCGGGCCAGCGTGCCGTCAAACACAATCGCGTCAGATTCACACTGTTTGACGCACAGGCCGCAGCCGATACAGCCGGCGGAACAGACCTTCCGGACCAGCGGTCCCTTGTCCCTGTTGGAGCACTGCACGCGGATGATCCGGCTTTCCGGAATCAGGGAGATCAGTCCCCTCGGGCAGGTCTTCGCGCACAGGCCGCAGCTGACACAGCGGTTCCGGTTCACCACGGCAACGCCGTCCCGGATGGAGATTGCCTGTTCCGGGCATACCTCGGCGCAGGAGCCGAAGCCCAGACAGCCGTAGGTGCAGTCCGTAATGATCATACCGGAAAGTACAGCCGTCCGGCAGTCCTTGATTCCGATATAGTTGCCCTGGTTCTTTGTCACGCCGCAATTGCCCTTGCAGGCTACGAACGCAACCTTGCGTTCCATGGCTCCGGCGGTGATTCCCATGATGTCGCCGATATCCTGCGCCACAGGAGCGCCGCCCACCGGGCAGGCATTCACCGGAGCTTCGCCCCGGGCGATGGCGCCGGCCAGCGCGTCACATCCTGCATAGCCGCAGGCGCCGCAGTTGTTGCCGGGGAGCTTTTCCCGCACAGCCACTTCCCGCTCGTCCACTTCCACAGCGAACTTCTTGCCGGTGAAAACCAGGCCTGCGCCGACGCAGACGCCGATCACTGCAATAACCAGGGTCGTGATCAGAATAATATTCATCTCTCCGCCCTCCTCTTACAGCACCAGGCCGCCGAAGCCCATAAACGCGATGGACATCAGCGCGGCAGCGATCATGACAATGGGTGCGCCCCGCAGCGGCGCGGGCAGGTCCTTTTCATTGATCCGGGACCGGATACCCGCCAGAAGCACAATGGCAATGGTGTAGCCCACCGCCGTGCCGAAGCCGCTGGTCACGCACTGGATGAAATTATAGCCGTCCTGCACGTTGGTCAGAGCCACGCCCAGCACCGCGCAGTTGGTGGTGATCAGGGGAAGATAGATGCCCAGGGCCTTATAGACCGCCGGGGACTTTTTCTTCAGGAACATTTCAACGATCTGCACCAGGGCCGCAATGACCAGGATGAAGATGATCGTCTTCATGAATTCCATGCCCAGGGGCTTGAGAACGTAGTCATACAGCAGGCTGGCCACCGCGGAGGCGATCGTGATCACGAAGATCACCGCGCCGCCCAGGCTGATGGAGGCCTTCATCTGTTTGCTGACGCCCAGGAAGGAACAGATGCCCAGGAACTGGTTCAGCACCACATTGTGCACCAGCGCGCTGGTCACAATGATCATGATCAGACTCGTGTTATTCATGCGTCAGCGCCTCCCTTCTGTTCTTCTTCCGCTTTCGGATCAGCGTCCCGCGTATCACAGGCCGTGCTGCACATTGCGCAGTTGCCGTCGCAGCCGCTTTCCACCAGCTTGCGCTGACGGGTCTTGATGCCGACGGCGTTCATCACGGCGATGATCAGGGCGAAGACCAGGAAAGCTCCCGGAGGCTGGATGAATATGGTCATGCCGAAGCTTTCCGGCAGCAGACGGAATCCGAAGACCGTTCCGGCGCCGAGGAGCTCACGGATCATGCCCGCCAGGGTCAGGGCCACGGTAAAGCCCAGGCCCATGCCGATGCCGTCCAGCACGGACAGCAGCGGAGTATGCTTGTTGGCGTAGGCTTCCGCCCGGCCGAGGATGATGCAGTTCACCACGATCAGCGGGATATAGATGCCCAGCGCCTCATACAGGCTGGGAATATAGGCTTCGATCAGCAGTTCCGTCACCGTCACCAGGCTGGCGACGATCACAATGTAGGCGGGCAGCCGGACCTGGTCCGGGATCACCTTGCGCAGGCAGCTAATCACAAAGTTGCTCAGTACCAGCACCGCCAGGGTGCTCAGGCCCATGCCGATACCGTTGGATGCCTGGGTGGATACCGCCAGCGCCGGGCACATGCCCAGCATCAGCACCAGTACCGGGTTTTCCTTAATCAGGCCGTTCCAGAGGCGTTCAATATACTTTTTCATGATCAGTTGCCTCCTTTCAGCACAGTCTCATAGAAGTCCAGGCCGGCATTCAGGGCGTTGGTCACCGCGGTGGAAGTCACCGTAGCGCCGGTAATGGCGCTGATCTGGTCTTCTCCCGCGTCGCCCTTCACCAGGCTGACGCTGCCGCTCTTGCCCGGGAACTGGTCCTTGAAGGCGTCTTCATCCGCCCGCATGCCCAGGCCTGCGGTTTCGTTCAGCTCCGTGAAGGCGATTTTGCTGACCTTGCCGTCCGGCGTCAGGCCGAGGGCCATGGTCACGTCGCCGCCGAAGCCCTTGGAGGAAACGCTCAGGGCGTATCCGGCCAGATTCCCGGAGGCGTCTTTGCCGACGAACGCTTCGTTGATCCGGGTCGCGCCGAAGTCCGTGCCCCAGTTCGCGCCGCTCAGCTCTTCCAGCTTTGCCTTGGCAGTGTCGGAAATTTCAAAGGTTTCCGCTTCGGGGCACACTTCCTTGTAGGAAGCAGCTTCCGCCAGCAGTTTCTGTTCTTCGATGGTGTCCTTGGTCATGGAATATACGCCGCTGAGGGCCACGCCCGCGATAGCGGCGATCAGGGTCAGGGCAATCACAGGACGCGGGATCCGGAAGGGTTCCTTGCGGGTCTTGCGGGTTTTGCCGATCATCTTCCGGTAGGCAAAGGGCTTCTGGACGATATAGGTATCGATCAGCGGAGAGCACACATTGCCGATGATGATCGCATAGCTGAAGGAGTCAGCGGTATTGCCCTTCAGGCGGAACAGTCCGCCCAGAATACCGATCAGGCAGCCGTAGATAAATTGGCCGAGGCGGCTGACGGGGCTGGTCACATAGTCCGTTGCCATGAAGAAGGCGCCCATCACCACACCGCCGCCGCACAGATGTGCCAGCAGGTAGGCGGGATCAAAACCCTTGCCTCCGAACAGTCCCAGGAACACAGTGAAGCCGATCAGCACGGAGAAGCAGATCTGGCCGTGGATGATATCCATGCTCCACAGCAGCAGGCCGCCGGCCAGCAGCGCCAGGATGGAGCTGCCGATGACGCCGTCCGCCGTGCCCAGGAACATCCTGGTGATGTCAACCGCTTCGCCGGCTTTCATGGCGCCCACAGGCGTCGCCGTCGCCACGGCGTCCACCAGCGGCTTGATCGCCATCGCGTTGGCAAAGGAGATCAACAGGAAGCAGCGTGCCGCCAGGGCGGGGTTGATGAAGTTCTTGCCCAGTCCGCCGAAGCAGCCCTTGCAGACCACAATGGCAAACACGGAACCGATCACCGGGATGTACAGAGGCGTCTGCGGTCCCAGGGACAGGGCAAGAAGAAGACCGGTCACCACCGCGCTGCCGTCCCAGATCGTGCTCGGTTTTTTGCAGACCTTGCAGAAAAGCCATTCGGAAGCCACTGCGGCAACAATTGCCAGGGCAACAATACCGAAGGCGTTCCAGCCATATACCAGGATACCCACAATCGTAGCAGGCAGCAGGCTCAGGGTGACCATCCGCATGATGAACGGGGTCGTCCATTTATCCCTTGCATGAGGAGCCGCGGAAAGATTCAGCGTCGTATTCACTTCTGAGCGCCTCCTTCCCGTTTTCTTTTCTCAAGGATTTCCGCCTTCGCCTGCTTGAAGGTAGGCGTCAGGGGCCGTTTGGCCGGACAGGCGAAGCTGCAGCTGCCGCACTGGATGCAGTCCATGCCGTACAGCTTCTTCTCATACCGTTCCAGGTCGCCGGCGATTGCCGCGTCCGCCATCAGCTGGGGCGTCAGGCCCATGGGACATACTGTGGTGCAGCGTCCGCAGCGCAGGCAGCTGGTCATCACGGTTTCCGCCTCTTCCACCGGGTCTGTGGCCAGCAGGGTCAGGCCGTTGTTCTGCTTCTGGATCGGAATATCCAGGGAGCCGATGGCGATGCCCATCATCGGACCGCCGGAAAGTGCCTTGCGGATCTCCAGGCCTTCCTTCACGCCGCCGGCTGCCTCCAGCAGTTCCGCGTAGCTGGTGCCCACCCGGACCATATAGTTTCCGGGTTCGGTAACCGCCTCACCGGTAATGGTGAAGCACTGGCTGAACAGCGGTTCCCCGTAGAGCACAGCCCGCTGGATCGCGTAAAGCGTACCTACGTTCTGCACCACGCAGCCCACGTCAGCCGGCAGTTTACTGGTGGGGAAATCCACGCCCGCCACCGCCTGGATCAGGCTGCGCTCGCCGCCCTGGGGATACTTGGTAATCATGGCCCTCACGCTGATTTTCGGCTTGTCCGATACCGCGATGCTCATGGCTTCGATGGCTTCGGGCTTGTTATCCTCGATGCAGATCACGCCCTCCGCGTTCGGGAAAAGCCGCAGCACCAGCTCCAGGCCCTCCGCGATTTCATTGGAATGAATCCGCATCAGCTGATCATTGCAGGTCAGGTAGGGTTCGCACTCCGCACCGTTGGCGATCACATATTCGATCGCGTCCGGATTCTTCGGCTGGAGCTTCACAGCAGTCGGGAAACCCGCGCCCCCCAGACCGACGATACCGGCTTTCTGTACCCGTTCGATGATGTCGCTGTTGGAAAGCGTGGAAGGCTCCGTCCGCTGGGAATAATCCTCTGCAGGCGTGAACAGGCCGTCATTGTCGATGACAATGCACTCCGCCATACCACCGCCCAGAACCCGGCGCTTTTCAATTGCCTTGACCTTACCCGAACAGCTGGAATGAATCGGTGCGGAAACAAAGCCGTCCGCTTCCGCCAGCAGCTGTCCCACCTTCACCTCATCATTCTTTTTGACCACCGGTTTCGCGGGTTTTCCAATGTGCATGGAAAGCGGGAAAACCATCTCTCCCTTCGGATCGAAGAGACGCAGACGGCTTTCCCTGCTCAGGTCCTTGTGGCCTGCGGGATGTACGCCGCCGCGAAATGTGTTTTTCACTGCAACGCCGACTCCTTTCATTATGTGTTTTCATATATCCGCAAACGAGCGGGCTTGACTGCCTGCTTCGTAATGGGCTTCAGGGGTTTTGTATTCTTTTTTTCGTACTGATTATTTTACCAGATTGTCGTTGTCCTGTAAAGCGTAGGCTCGTTTCCACACACGGCCTGCAGCCAGTCCCATCCACAGGCAGGCCAGTCCCGCGAGCAGGTGGCAGACGTCCGCCGGCCAGGACTGGATCAGGGTGATCTTCTTCTCAAAGGCGGCAAACTCCATCGCCACCACCACCAGCACAGCCGGAATCACCTGGGCAAAGTAGCGGAGCGCTTCCCTGCCCCGTTCCTCCTTCGCCAGCCGCTTCAGGCACAGGATGATGACCGTCACCAGCGCCGCCGCGCAGATCACCTGGTTGGCCCGGACAAATCCCAGCCACGGCAGATGCAGCACCTCGCCGCGCAGCATGGCCTCCAGTACAATCTGTCCGCAGGAATACAGGATCACGAACAGCACCGTCCGGCCGCCGGCCGCAGCCCGGCACCGGGAGGTGATCCAGGCCGTCATGCAGGCCCACAGCGCCTCGGGCACAAAGATGGCCCAGCACCATTCGTCATAGAAATTCTGCACCGCGAAGGGCAGCCGTTCAAAGAAACTGTAGTCCTCCAGCGCAAAGAGACTGAAGCGGTTGGCGTATTCCGCCTCCTCCGGATCCAGCCAGTCGGTGCTGAACCAGTCTGAAAGCGGGAAACCGATTCCCTGCTCCTTAAAGATCAGGCCGCAGATAATCCGGCCGGCCACGATCAGCAGGCAGGCGCCCACCACCGCGGAGTCCATGATCCGGGACCCCGGCTGCTTCGTGATTTTGCCCGTCAGCCATGCCGCCAGCATACCGCCGCCCAGCGCGCCCCACAGCAGGAAGCCGCCTTCGTTCACCCGGAATATCATCCCGAAGCCTTCGTTGCCCAGAATTTCGTCAATCATAAACAGGCAGAAGCCCAGCCGCGCCAGTGCAAAGCAAAGCGGAACCGCCAGCAGGGCAAACCAGCCGGCGGTTTCCTTTTTCAGTCCTGCCTTCCCCATGCTCCGGGCTGCCAGCAGCAGCGCGCCCAGCGCCGGAAGAATCATCAGCAGGCCGAAGGGGTAGATGGTCAGAAAACCCAGTTTGATCGGTTCCATCTCTTATTCCTCAACATAGCCTTCCGCGGATGCAAAGTAAATAATATCGGTAATCTCCCGCAGGCCGGGGGTCTTGCAGATCTTCTTGTTGTTCATGATCAGGTTGGTGGATCCGCCGCCGTCAAAGTTGTAGGCGATGATGGCTTCCGGCACTTTTTCCGCGACCAGTTCCGCGAATTCCTCCAGCGTCAGGCCCGCGGTGGAATCCGTCTGGCCGAACACTTCCACAATGGCATACTCCAGGTGACCGGTCTGCACCAGCGCAATCCGCTGCTGGGGATAGCTCCACTGATAGTCTCCCTGCTGTGCCGCCTGGGAGGAGGCGATATCCTGCACTTCTCCGTTGATCACCAGGGCGGGGCCCAGGTTGAAGGTATCCATGATCGTCCTGCCTTCAGGGGTCAGTGTTTCTTCCGTAAATGCCTCAATATCCTTTGTTCTGGCATGGGGAACAATGTGGAAATCTCCCTCGCTGTCCACCACCAGCATATCGAAGCAGATGGGCTGCCCCTTCTTTTTCCGGGTGGTGTCCGTCGCGTCCCGGATAAACTCGCCCTGCCGGACCACGTAGCCCACGTCGTTTTCATATTTGAAGAAGTCGCCGTTCATGGCCACCACGGCATTCTTGCTCTTGGCAATGTCCTCACCCTTAGCTCGGCCATTGCCGCTGTAGGTGTCCTTGCTCACCGCGGTGCGCAGCTGAGAGGCGTCCTGGATTTTCACCCGGACAACCCAGACCTCGTGCTTCACGCTCTTGCCCTTCACCTTGGCGGTCACAGAGCTTTTTTCCGAGGTGACTTCAATCGTGGAATCGCTGTAAGCCACGGGAAGCTTTCCGTCGTAGGTCCATTTTTCCTTTTCCGTTTTGACGCCGCCTTTGGTAAAGTCCATCGGCAGTTTCACGGCGTCTTCCGCCACCACGATCGACGGGCAGGAAAGACCGGCTGCCATCGCAAGCAGCAGCAGTACGGCAGCAATCCAGCGGATCAGATTACGGTTCATGGCATTATCTCCTTACTCTTCGGTACCGGCCGGAGCGATCTCATAGGGATCCTCCAGGGTGCCGGATCCTGAAATGATCCTGTAACTGCCTTCCGCCAGGTACAGGGCAGGACGGACTCCCTCATTGTCCCGGCCGACCTCGATCCGGCCGACCTGGCCGCCGTCCTTGGTGCAGACTGCCTGCTTCTTGTCCGTGGTGGACGGTGACCGGCCCCAGTAGGGACTGCAGGATCCGTACTTGGACTGGAACACATACAGGCGTTTCTCCCCCAGCGTGATGTTCGCGGTATCCGTGGCGTTCCGTACCTTTGCCTTCGGATCCGGATATTCCGCCGGATCAAATCCGTTGTTTTTGATGGCCCATTCGGTTCCCCAGGCGCGGACGGCGGGATTCTCCTCAATCTGCTTCAGCGTCGGGTCCTTCTTGGATGTCCAGGCTCCCAGGCCGATCTCCTTGTTTTTCATATCCTCCCGGGTAATCAGGAACACCTTGCCGAAGTTCTCACAGGGAAGCAGCATGGACAGCTCCTCCTCCGTGAAGGCCTCCTCCGCGAAGGTGGTGTTCAGGTAGCCGCACAGCTCCGTCTGCGCAAAATCGCCTTTGAACTTTGCGTATTCGTTCCGGTTGTTGTGCAGCGCCCGGGCAAAGAGGATATATTCGCTCAGCAGGTAGGCCTTCTCGTCGTCCCTGGTCAGCACCCGCCACAGGATCGGTTCCACGCCGCCCTCTGCGGTCTGCGGATAGCGTCCCAGCCGCAGATAGGTATAGCCTTTTTCTTTGGAATAGCCTTCCAGCCCGTCTTCAGCAAGGGCGCAGGAAGCCAGCAGAAGAACCGCCGCCAGCAGCGCCGCCAGCCATTTTCTTCCCGGAATCCGGGTGTTCTTCCGTATCTTCATTGCTGTTTCACCTTTCTGAATTAAAAAGCGATCCATGACTCATGGACATCCTGTTTATTATAGCATTTCCTGATTGTTTTGCATAGGGGAATCCTGCCTGTTTACACTTGTAAAAAGAAAGCGGCGCCCCTGTCAAACATTGACATTTTGGCAGCTTTTAGTGTATATTTGTATAGCTGTACTGACGTATTGTAAATATGAAATAAATTGCAGGGAATCTACATGGCTACAGATCGGAAGAAAAAGTTCCGGATTGCATTTCTGACAGCCGACTGGAACTACGAACTGGTGGAAAGCACCCTCCACGGGCTCACGCAGTATACCGTGGATCATCCGGATGTTCAAATCCGTGTATTCGACTGCTTCGGCAAGGATCAGGGCAATGATAAGGACCGGAGTGAATACACGATTTTTCAGCTGCCCAATTTATCCTGTTTTGACGGTCTGCTCATCCAGAGCAACCAGATTGTCCTCCGTTCCGCGAGGGAATCTCTTGAAAAGCAGATAGAAGAAAGCGGTATCCCTGCTGTTGCCATCGGTCAGGAAATGAAGGGGTGCTCCCTTGTTTTCTTTGACAACATCCAGGCCCAATACGATATTGCCGAGCATGTGATCCGTGAGCACGGTGCTCGCCGCCTGGCCTATCTCACCGGCAACCTGCACTGCGGGTCTGAAGGACCGGACCGGCTGAGCGGTTTCCTGGCTGCCTGCCGGGACAACGGTATCCCCAAGGAACAGGTCGAAATTGTTGAATGCACCTGGCGCACCAGCGATGCCGTAAACCTGGCAAAGCGCTGGATCCGGGAAAAGCATCCCCTGCCCGACGCTTTCCTCTGTGCCAACGATGAAATGGCTCTTGGCCTGATGGAAACGCTGCAGGAGAACGGCCTGCGGATCCCGCGGGATGTACTGGTCTGCGGTTTTGACAACCTGCCCTCCGCGGAGCTGTCCAGTCCCCGCCTTTCCACCGTCCATACCGATCACAGCAAACTGGATTATTTTGCGGCGGATGTACTCCTCGGCTTGATCCGCGGGGTGGAATCACGCACGCGTATTTCCTTCGGATATGACCTGATCTGTTCCGAATCCTGCGGCTGCCACAACGCGCCTCGCCGGGGTGTGATCCGGGATCTGTATTTCCAGCAGACCCGTTTCCTCCGTTCCTTCTATATCCAGCAGGACCTGATGGCTGAAGAACTGTTTGAAGCCCAGGACCTGCAGGATCTGATGCGTATTTTCAACCGGAGCCACGCCATCTTCGGCTGTGAGCATGTCTATCTGTGCATCAACGAATACTATTACGATAATTATGATAAAAACATGTGGCCGCGTTACGCGGAACATTTTGATTCCAACATGGTGCTGTTCGACAGCAGCTCGGATAACGAAGTCGTCCGTTTCCCCACCAGCAGTCTCCTGCCGGAGCGCCTGATGGAGAACGAGCCCTTCCTGATCTTTTATCCCCTGCATTACAACACCTATTCCATCGGTTACATTGTCATGAACGGGATCTGCGGCGCGGCAAAGCACAACCTGCACGAAAGCATCCTGAACTTCCTGGAAATTGCCATTGAAAACGTGCGGAAAAAGAGCCTGCTCCATAACCTGAACGATACCCTGGACGAGCTGTACGTCCATGACGCGCTCACCGGACTGTACAACCGCTTCGGTCTTACCCGTTTCGGTCAGCAGCGCTATGATGACCTGATCCTTTCAGAGGGATCCGTCCAGGTTCTTTTCATTGATATGAACGATATGAAGGCCATCAACGATCAATTCGGCCATGAGTCCGGCGACGCCGCCCTGAAGGCTGCCGCCCGGATCCTCCAGCGGATCTGTTCCGAAGACGCCTTCATCATGCGCTATGGCGGCGATGAGTTCATCATCATCGACAGCGGTGTCAGTCCTTCCCTCTGTGACGAAATCAACGCCGCTGCGGAGCAATACAACCTCACCTCCGGCGTCCCCTTCACCCTGAGCCTGTCCGTCGGTGTTGTCCGGACCGATGTCCTGGAGCGGAAACCGCTGGACGAATGCATCCGGGGGGCGGATTCCCTGATGTACCGTAACAAGCAAATGATAAAAGCTGCCCGTAAAGCCGGGCAGCCGGTTCCGGATCAACCGGAATAAAAGTTTTTTCGCGTCAGTCCTTCCGGATGGAAGTGTCCCCCTGGTAACAGCGGTAATAGACCTTGTTGGGCTGCAGGGTGACCCCGTCCTTGGCAAAAAGCTCGTCTATGGTCAGCGGCATATAGCCTTCCTCCTCCAGATAGCGGATAATCTGCCGCGTCGATTCCGGAGTGTGGTCCTTGATGTCATGGCAGAGGATAATATCCCCGTCATGCAGCTTTTTCCTGACCTTATTCATGACTGCCGAAGTGCTCAGTCCCCGCCAGTCGTAGGTATCCAGGCTCCACTGGATATAAGCCCAGCCCACCTTGACCTCGATCATCCGCGGATAGCGTCCGCCCGGTACCCGGTCATAACGCACCGGAATCCCGATGGATTTGATCATGGCCGCGTTCACCTTTTTGGGCATGGCCCGCAGTGCGGAACCGGAGGACTTGGTTACGTTGCCATGGTGCCAGTTGTGGGAAGCTACCGCGTGCCCGTTGTCATGCTCCCGCTGTACCAGCCAGCGGTTTTCCTTGATCCGGTTCCCGATCACAAAGAAAGTTCCCCGGGCTCCGGTTTCCATCAGCGCGTCCAGCACTCCGGGAGTGTTCTTCGCGCTCGGACCGTCGTCAAAAGTCAGCGCACAGGTGTTGTAGTACGCCTCATTATTGGTTTCATCCCGGCCTTCTTCGGTCATCAGGTCCCGGATCTCAGGATAAAAGAAGGTCACGTCCATGAGGGTGCAGTGATCCTTGTACAGCGTTTCCGCCGGATAATGCAGCACCAGGGACATGCCGTGCAGCGTAAAGTCCGCCCCGGCCAGCGCTTCCCGGCTGCAGAGGCTCTCCAGGGTATCCGGGTCGGGTTCCTCTTCGGGCCAGTAATCCGTCAGGCTCTGCCGCACCCGGTCTCCCAGCGTCTTCCAGGTATTGTCCGTATCCTCGAACAGGTCTGTCAGACGCACAGGATCCCCGGTTTCCATATTATAGGTCCGGGTAGTGAATTTCTGGGCAGTCAGTTTCTGATGATAGGTGGTCCGTGCCTGTACCAGGAAGCTCATCCAGTGCAGGCCGGTCCGGCTGTAGCGGATCTCCACGTCCAGCCGGCTGTTTTTCTTTCCGTTGTTGCCGGCCTTGGGCAGTTCCGGTCCCAGTTCCTCCGCCCAGGCTTCCGCGATGCCGTTGATTTCCTCCGTCACCGCGGGATGCGCTGTTTCCGCGTGCCACAGTTTAATCTGTGACTTGTTTTTCTGCGTGCTCAGTGTCGCTGTATTGGTCACCTTATGGCATTCCTGCAGCGTTTCGGCAAAAGCGGTGCTTCCGCCGGCCAGCAGGCAGACCGCCGTCAGGAAAACCAGTACGGTTCTTACTGTCTTTCTCATCGTTTCCCTTCCCGCGCGTATGGCGCAGTCTTTCCCGGTTTCACTGCACGGATTGGTCGGTTTCGTTCTTTTCCGTTTCCTGTTTCAGGTGTTCGGTCCGCCAGGGCTCAGGCATGTTCTCCGGGTCGGAATCCGCGAACGGTTCATAAACCTTGGAATGGAAAATCCGCTGGATAACCTCCTGGTGCGGATGCTGCACCCATCCCTTCGACCGGGATGTGCCCCTCGCTTCGATCAGGCAGTCCGGCAGGGCCGCCTGCAGCATCTTCACGGTCGCCTCGTCCGGGGATTCCAGGTCATCCTTGATGTTCCGGTAAATCCACAGCCGTTTCAGGCTCTTGATCTCCGCCAGGGGGGACAGATCCTCCACATAGTTCTGCACCAGGTCCAGGTCCATCAGGTGGTCCAGGTCTTTCAGGCAGGAGACGTCCGTTATCCGGTTATGGAAGATTTCCAGGTATTCCAGATGCTTCAGGCTCGCGATCGGCGTAATATCCGTCAGATCGCACAGTGCCACAATCAGCACCCGGAGTTCCGGCATTTCATAAAGGAAGTCCAGCTTCTTCACCGGATGGTGCCCGATATCCAGGGCATACAGGTTTTTGCACCATGTCAGCATTTCTATTTCCTCATAGGAATGCTGCCGGTCTCCCCCGCTGTAGAGGGTGGAGAAGGCGGTGTCATCCGTCCGGACCCGGTGCCGTCCGTAGCGGAACTGGACGCCGAACTCCACATCCGGGAAAAGCTCGTTCAGTTTTTTGTACACTTTCAGGTTGATCACCGTATTGTACATATCTACTTTTTTGAGGTTCGGCAGCTGCTGCAGAAAAGCGTAAAAACCGTCCCAGTCAGTTACGCCGCGTTTCTCCAGATCCACATATTCTGTATCTGTGCTGACCGTAATTCCGCGGTAAGTGACTGTTCTTTTCTCCTCCGCCGAAACAGGCGCGAGGAGCATCAGCAAAAGCAGCAGAAGCGCTCCAGTCCTTTTGAAAACCATTCCGTTGGCCGCACCTTTCCATTATTATAATACTATATTATAGTAAATTCCCGTTTCCGGCGCAAGTTTCCCTGTGTAATCGTGTACATGGCGAAAATAGCATCATATAAAACCAGATTCTCACTTCTCATTCCATCCAAATAATAGTATAATGATTCTGTTCGAGTTTCCCTGACCATTTGAGGAGGATCGCCATGACAGATTTTGTCAGCACCTGGAACAAAGACTCTTTTCTGACTTATCCCGTTGGTCCTCTTGGGCTGATTGCCATGCCCGGCACCGAAGAGATGGGCGTTAAGGTAAACAGCTGGCTGAAAAAGTGGCAGGATCATACCGAAGAATCTCTGCCCGGAGACATGAGCACTACCCCCGGCGCAGAAAGACAGGACTTCCTGATCGAGGTCAACTGCCCCCGCTTCGGAAACGGCGAAGCCAAGGGCATGATCAAAGAAAGCATCCGCGGTTACGACATGTACATTCTCTGTGACCCCGGTGCCTACAATGTGCAGTATCAGATGTTCGGGCAGACAGTTCCCATGAGCCCGGACGAACATTTTGCCAACCTGAAGCGGATCATCGCCGCCATGGGCGGTAAGGCCAAGCGGGTTACGGTCATCATGCCCATGCTGTATGAAGGCCGTCAGCACCGCCGTTCAGCCCGTGAGAGCCTGGACTGCGCCATGGCGCTCCAGGAACTCGAGAACATGGGCGTCAGCAATATCATCACCTTTGACGCGCATGACCCCCGCGTACAGAACGCGATTCCCACCACTGGTTTTGAAAGCATCATGCCCAGCTATCAGATCTTCAAGGCCCTGCTCAAGCGGGACAAAACCCTGCGGATCGACAAGGAGCACATGATGATTGTCTCCCCGGATGAAGGCGCCATCGACCGCAACATCTTCTACGCCTCCGTCCTGGGACTGGATATGGGTCTGTTCTACAAGCGGCGTGACTACACCCGCATCGTGAATGGCCGCAACCCCATCGTCGCCCATGAATACCTCGGCGACAGCGTGGAAGGCAAGGACGTCTTCGTTGCGGACGACATGCTGTCCAGCGGCGAAAGCATCATCGACCTGGCCAAGGAGCTGAAAAAGCGCAAGGCCAACCGGATTTTCGCCGGCTGCACCTTCGCCCTGTTCACCAACGGCCTGGACGCCTTTGAAGAAGCATACCGCAACGGTTTCATTGACCGGGTCATTTCCACCAACCTGACCTACCGCAAGCCTGAGCTGGCCCAGACCGAATGGTTCATCGAAGCGGATATGAGCAAGTACATCTCCTTCATCATCGCCACCCTGAACCACGACCGCAGCCTGAGCAAGCTCCTGAATCCCTACGACAGGATTCACGCCCTGCTCAAGCGCTACAACAACGAGCAGAAGGATGCCGGCATGCGCCTGGTCTGATCACTCTGAAATCAATAAAGGAAGGGATTCTGAAATCCCTTCCTTTTGTTTTTCCTTTTCCCCTCCGCGGAATGCAGAAAGCCCGGTCCGGCGTGCTGCCGGACCGGGCTGTTGTTTGTTTTACCTGTCTGCGGTTACTGGGAAACCTCGTCCACCACAGCCAGTTTGACTGTCAGGTCGATGTATTTGCCTTCGTAGGAAACCCTGCCGTCCTCCGTGACATTGGCGGGCCGGAAGACCTTCACCGCGACCTCGTCGCCTTCCTTCAGCTTGGAGATGATCTCGATTTCTTCCGTCACGGTGGTGATCACCTGGCCGTTCACTTCCACCATGATGTCGCCCACCTTCAGGCCTGCGGCTTCCGCCGGGCTTCCCTCGTCCACGCTGTTGATATAGACGCCTCTGGGCAGCTGGCCGTTGGTATCCTTCACCGTGCTGACGGTCACGCCCATACGGGGTTTGCCGGTCAGACCGCCGGTGGTTTCATCCTTGCCGTCAGTCGCCTGCTCAGCCGGTTCCTCATTGCCCTTGTTATTCAGGGCGTCATTGATGATCTCCTTGGCTTCGTTGATCGGGATGCACATGCCGATGCTTTCAACAGTGGCGTTGGAGCTGTACCGGGTGCCGCTGTACTTCAGGGTCGGGATGCCCACCAGCTGTCCGGCTGTGTTGAACATACCGCCGCCGCTGTTGCCGCTGTTGATGGCCGCGTCCGTCTGGATCATGCTGTTCACAACCGGATTGTTCCGGCCGTATTTGTCCATCTTGGTGTTGTCGGATTCAATTTCCCGGTTCAGGCCGGAGACGATACCCGCTGTCGCGGTTCCGGTAAATCCGATAGGATTGCCGATGCAGATCACCCAGTCGCCGATCACCAGATCGTCGCTGTTGCCGATTTCCACAGGATTCAGCTGCAGACCGGGCACTTTCAGCACTGCCACGTCCTTGTCGGCATCGCTGGCCACCACGGTCGCGTCATAGAGGTTTTCCTCATCGTCGCCGATGGAGATCTTCAGGCTGTGGGCGCCTTCCACCACATGGTAGTTGGTCAGCACATATTCCTTTTCGATCACAACACCGGATCCGCTGCCGTACTTCACCTCTTCAGAGGATTCCGGCCGGGAGTATTCGTAGTTGCCGTAGCCGTTGCCGAAGCCGCCGAAGTAGCTCCAGGGGAAGTATCCGCCGAAGTTGTCATAGCCGTTGCTGTAATTGTTGTTGACAATCTGGTAGTTGTTCACGCCGACCACGCTGTCCCGCACCTTGGCAATTGCCTCGGTAAAGGGAGAAGTCAGCACCACTTTTTCTTCCGCGCTGGCGGAAGGCTGCGAACCGCCGATCACGGTTCCCGCAAATACACAAACAAGCGCCAGAGCAATTACGCTCAACACTTTCTTATTCAGAATCTTACTCATCTCAAAAACCTCCTTTCCGGTTTTCGTGATCAGTATATCCCCCCTTTTTGTCCGGAATATGAACGCAATATGAACACTCAAAAAAAGACGATGTTTTTTTGAAATGCAGAATTCAGAATGCAGAATGCTGAATTAAATGGTCAAACACCAAAGCTGTTTTGTATTGTTTGACAATATTCAGCTTACGATGAATTCTCATAAGGCAGAAAAGACTATATCATTGTGCATTATGCATTGTGCATTGTGCATTGAAAAAGGTCTTGGCTCAGCCAAGACCTTTTTCTGCCAGTCCTATATTGTACATAAACTCTCCTGCCCAGTAGATCGTGCCCGCCACATATTCCTCCTGCTTTCCTTCAAAGAAGAAGCGGACCCGCTTCGTTCCTGAATTCTTGCACAGGGTATTCACCATGCTGTAGCAGGCCAGGGGTTCTTTTTCCTTTCCCTGTTCCTGGATCCGGATCCGGAAGTTTTCGCTCAGGTTCACCAGCAGCGTATCTCCTTCTGCGGAAATACCCAGGATATCGTCCTCCCGGATGTCTCCGGGCAGCGTAGCCGCTATTCCGCCTTCCCGCTCGGTCTCGTCAGGCCCTTCCATCAGGGCGCATAGCTGTGCCCGCAGGCTGTCCACGGACCGGCGTGCCACCGGTCTTTCACATTCACAGAGGATCCCGTTCCGGGCAAAATATACGGTGACGCTGCTTGTCAGGAACTGTTCCACCGCGCTGCGCCGGACCATGCCGCTCAGCGCGATCACGGGTTCAAACCGCGGCGTTTTCAGCTCTGTTTGCGGTTTGTCACCGATCCGGATACAGACCACGGAAATATCGGGGATGAAGGTGGTCAGTGTATAGGTCATCGACGCGGCGAAGCAGGCCAGGTCTGTTCTGGCGGCTTCCAGGATGCTTTCCGCGTCCTCCCGCAGGTTCAGCGTCATCAGCCTTCCGCCGTCCGGCAGGTCGCTGATCACGGGATCCCGCAGCAACAGGTCTCTCAATTCCGGAAAGGACTGTCCGCCGGTCAGGCTCCTCCGGATGCTGCTGACCTCATCCATCAGTGCTACCGCCAGCTGGGACGGATCCTGCCCTTCAAAATTGACCATCCGGATGGTACAGGCCATGCCCCGGTTGTCCGGCAGCGGATAATACAGCGTCGCCAGCGCGTTCAGCGGATTCTTCCTGGGATCCTTGTTGGTCGGCGTCATCGGGGTTTTCTTCGCTTCCATCTGTTCCCACAGCACCGGAAGCGATTCCCCCGCGTGGCCCATCAGGGTTCCCATGGGCAGGTATCCGGGAGTGTCCAGCGGAATGCTCTCATCCTCCACCAGCACATTCACCCCGTTGATATCGTTCAGCTCGCACAGGGTCGTGGCGATGGCCAGGCAGTTTTTGTAGTAATTGCTCAGTTTCAGTTCCTTGGCGGTACGGGTCAGGTTAACCGTGCATACGCCTCCGCTGATCTCAATGGGATGCGTGCCGTACAGTTCCAGCGGCTTCGTTCCGCCCATGGCCAGCGCGTCCTTGTCTCCTTCATAGGAAAGCAGCTGCTGCATCAGTTTTTCCACGGCGTCGTTCAGGTTCTCCGCTTCCAGCAGTACACTGCGGGAAACCAGGCGCAGCCCATCCCTGCCCGGCAGATAGATACTGTATTCCCGGCTCTCGGTGACCATGCCGTCTCCGTCCGGCGCGGTATAACGCGCTTCTGCCGGTGGAAGGGTTGAAACCGGCGTCCGGGCTTCTTCGGTCTTTTGTCCTGTGCATCCGGACAGGAGAAGCAGGCAGCAGAGAGCCAGCAAAAGGCATACTCCTTTTTTCATCATGCCTCTTCTCCTTCCTGGGGGAATGTCACCACAAACTCGGAGCCCTTTCCCGGAGTGCTCCGGACGGTAATCGTACCGTCATGCATCCGGACCATCTGCTTCACAATGCTCAGGCCCAGGCCCGTGCCGCCGGTCTCCCGGCCTCTGGCTTTATCCACCCGGTAGAAACGTTCGAATATATGCTCCTGGTCTTCCTCCGGAATACCGATGCCGTTATCCCGTACCCGCCAGACCACATTGCCGTCCTCTTCCCGCAGGGACACGGAAATCTGTCCGTCCTCCGGGGTATATTTGATAGCATTGTCCATCAGGTTGTACAGGATCTGACTCAGCTTGCTCCGGTCTCCGTACAGGAACATTTCTTCCTGCACTTCCTCTGTAATCGTCTGCCGGTTCTTTTCCGCAGCGGGCGTCAGCTGGTGGATGGTCTCCCGGGTCAGCTCGGTCATATTCACGATGCCGCGCTTCATTTCCTCTCCGTTGTCCATCCGGGTCAGCACCAGCAGATCCGTCACGATCCCGGTCAGCCGGTCGATTTCATGGTTCATATCCTGCATGAAATCCTCCCGGACCTCGGATGGCATATCCGGCTGGTACAGCATGGATTCCAGCAGAATCTTCATCGTGGCCAGCGGCGTTTTCAGCTCATGGCTGGCATTGGATACGAACTGGTTCCTGGTCTTGTCCAGGCTTTCAAGCTGGGCAGCCATGGTGTTGTAGTTTTCCGCCAGTTCCCGCAGTTCTCCGCTGCCCCTGACCGGCACGCGGACGCTCAGGTCACCCTTCCCCATCTTTCTCATGGTCCGGCTGACGGCGGTGATCGGATTGGTCAGCAGTCGGCTCAGAAGCAGCGCGAAAGCCAGCGCCACCACCGCAATCACGGCAAACACGCGGATCAGCTGCACCTGCACCCGGTTCACGGAGTCCATCATGCTCTGCACGTTGCTCACAAACAGCGCCGCGCCGATCCGGCCCTTGTAGCCGTTCATCTCATGGGCGCTGCAGGCAATGTAATCGGCGGGTTCGCCGATCATCGTCTCCACAACCTCCCTGCCCGGATTGTGGATACTGTAATCCTCCGTTGCCTCGCCCGTCAGGATCCGGATTGCTTCATCCACCTGGATTCGCTGTCCGCACAGGCTCTGGAAGGTATCATACTGGATTTTCCCGTCATTGTCGGTCAGGATCAGCCGGCCGCCCATGGTTTCCGCTTCCTCTTCCAGCAGATCGTTCAGTTCGCTGGAGGAAACAGACTGAAAAAGAGGAGCCGCCTTCTGGGCAAGCTTCTCGGTCTTCAGGGTATCGTCCCGTCTCCGCTGTTCATACAGATAGTCGCTGACGATCCCGGTCATGCTTTTTGCCGCTACGATAAAAGAAATGCCTACAATGAGAAAAAAGGCCAGCAGGATCTTCCACCTGATGCTGGCCAAGAATGCGAGTTTAGTCCTGATCCGTGAAATAGTAACCAACTCCCCATTTGGTAAAGATGAATTCAGGCTTTGATGTGTCCCGTTCAATCTTTTCCCTCAGACGGCGGATATGTACGTCCACCGTACGGGCGTCGCCGGCATAATCATATTTCCAGACGGTTTCAAGCATCTGTTCCCTGCTGAAAACAGTGCCCCGGTTGGTCACGAACATCTGCAGCAGGTCAAATTCCTTGGCGGTCAGCTTAATGTCCTTGCCGCCCAGGGTCACGCTGCGCTTGATCAGGTTCACTTCCATATCGTGAACCCGGATCACCCGGTGCTCCTGCTGCTGGACACTTCCGGATACACGGCGGAGAATCGTCTTGATGCGCGCCTTCACCTCAAGGATGTTGAAAGGCTTGGTCATATAATCATCCGCGCCGTACTCAAGGCCGAGGATCTTGTCCATATCCTCTCCCTTGGCCGTCAGCATGATGATCGGAATATCGCTCCGTTCACGAATCCGCTGGCAGACAGCAATACCGTCCAGCTTCGGAAGCATCACGTCGAGAAGGATCAGGTCAAAAGAACCCGTCTCAAACTTGGACAGAGCCTCTTCTCCGTCCATGGCACTGTCCGTCTCGTAACCTTCCTGTTCCAGCGTATATTTCAGGCCCTTCAGGATCAGAGGTTCGTCGTCCACCAGGAGGATCCTTTTACCCACTGAAAACACCCTTTCGTAACCAATACTGTACGAATTGTATAATACTTATTAGAAAAAATCAAGGGTTTGTTACATACTATTGCAAAACCTGTAACGATTAATTACTCTTCCTGTGTCATCCGGTCACATATTGGCCCGTGGCGGCCCTCCGCAGCGCCTTATTCGTAGCTGACGCCGGTACCCGAATTGTTGTATCCCATCAGGATGATCAGCGTACGTCCCCGCTGCATTTCGATCTCATTTCCGTCCGGTCCGTAGAAAACCGTGCGGTGGTCATAATCCTCCCGTTCCCATACACCGGCGATATGCTTGCCGCCCATAAAGTAATCGGCGTTTCCCCGGCCGGTCAGCACGGGATCCGGCCGTGCGCCGCCCCGCCATTTCATCGTGATGCCCTGGACAATCACGTTGCTGAAGGTGATGGTGTTCCCGGGCACGCGGTCCTCATAGGCAACCCTGCGGGCAATCCGCCCGTCGCTCAGCTTGTCGTCCACATTTTCCGCGCCGATCAGCGTGGTCTCCCGGTAGGGCATATCCACGGATTTCTTCACGGACATATAGCGGATATACACGTTGTCGTCCGGGTCATACTCCAGGCGGCTGTCGGAATCGTACTGGCTCCCGAAGGTTACATATACAATGGAAGCGTTATCCCCTTCTGTGGGCAGCTCGTCCGTGAATTTCCAGGTATGGTTTGCCGGCACATGGTCCTTCGGAACCACGTTCTCCAGCAGGTCCTTCAGCAGGAACACTTCATTGTTGGCGTCCTTGATGCCCCTCAGGCGTCTGACGTACTTCTTCCAGGGTTTGTTTTCCCCCGCGTCGCCCACATAGACCACGCCCGGATCCTTTTCGTTCCGGTTCTTGGACATCGGGTTCTTTACGCCCAGGATCCGCCACTCGTCCGGCACATCCGCCTTGGTGTAGCCGGAGGTGCAGAAAAACGCGTTCCATTCCTGCCGGATCCGCGGATGAGTTGCGCGCGTACTGCGCACAAAGCCCACATAATCCGGAATCGTATCGGAAAAAATCATGCTCATGCGGGTTTCGGCGCCGCCCTTCCGCTGGCAGGCCTCATAGACCACGTCCGCGTAGGAGCCGTTCACCGGCGCGGGCGCGTACAGTCCTCCCGCCACCGTCCCCACGCCGTTGTTGGCATTGGAGATCTGAACCATGAAGGGGGTGTATTTTCCGGTCACCGCCGCGCCGGCAAAACTTTCCGGCACCTGGATCCCGCTCAGTTTCCGGCCGGTGGTCGGACTGATGCCCATCGCGATCATTTCCTCCGCGGACGGGTTCAGGCCTGCCGGCTTCACCTCAATCTCCCTGGGCGTAACACCGTCAATCGCTTTCGGCTCCGCCGCGGCAAACGCCGCGCACAGGATCAGGGCCAGTACCAGGAACAATCCAGTCAGCTTCTTCATGTTTTTTCCTTCCGGTATATCCGGAGCCGCCGTGGTACCGGCCTGTCCCCTGATATCCTTCTTCATAATACTGCAGGATGCTGCAGCGCCTGTTCTTAAGAAAAAGGAACCACTTTGCAGTGGTTCCCGGAATCCCGTCTTCGGGGATTATTCGTATTTTACGCTTCTGCCCTTGCTGTTGTAGTCCATCAGGATGATCAGGGTCTTGCCGCGCATCAGTTCGATTTCGTTGCCGTCTTCGCCGTAGAACACCGTGCGGCTGTTGTAGTCCTTCCGTTCCCACATGCCGGTATAGTGTTTGCCGCCGATGAAATAGTCGGCGTTGCCCTTGCCGGTCAGTTCGGGATCGGGACGTTCGCTGCCGAACCAGTTCATCTTGATGCCCTGGACGATAACGTTGGTGAAGGTGATCAGTTCGCCGTATACGCGGTCATCCGGATCCACCATGGTCAGCTTCGCGCCGTTCACATTCTTCGCGGTCAGCTTCGGGTTCACCAGGGTCTGGGTGCGGTAGGCAAAGTCGTCCTTGCCGTCAATCGGGATGTAGCGGATGTATTCGTTGTTTTCCTCATCATATTCCAGACGGCTGTCGGTCTTGGTGCCGCCGCCGAAGGAAACATAGACGATCTCACCGGAGTCGCCGCCGGCGGGAACTTCATCCGTGAATTTGAAGGTGTGGTTGGCGGGAACATGGTCCTTCGGAATCACGTTCTGCACAATGTTCGCCAGCTGGTACACATGGTCGTTGGCGTCGAATATGTTGGTGCAGTGGAACATGTACTTGGCCCACACCTTCGGGAAGTTCTGCACGTAGACCAGTCCGGGGTTGTCCGGCGTGGCCTTCTGGGGGCTCATCACGTCGAAGCGCTGCCACTCCTTCGGAACATCCGCGGAAGAGTAACCGGACGTCACAAACGCGCAGTCCCATTCCTGACGGATTCTCGGATGGGTGGCACGGGTGCTGCGGACAAAGCCCACATAATCCGGAACGGTATCGGAGAAGAGCATGCTGAAACGGGTCAGGCTGCCGCCGTTGGCGGAGTTCGCCTGGCAGGCTTCGTACACCACATCGGCATAGTTCGCGTTCACCGGAGCGGTGGTGGGTCTGCCCTTGGAGTCCACGTTCACGCTGCCGCCGGCATTGGAAATCTGAACCAGGATCGGCTGATAGTCGCCGGTCACGGCGGTTCCGACAAATCCTTCCGGAGCTTCGATTTCATCCAGCTTCCGGCCGGTGGTGGGGCTGATCATCTGGCCGATCATTTCATCCGCGGACGGATTCAGGCCGGCTTCATTGATCTTGATATTCCGGGATGCAAGACCGTCGATAACGGTCGGCTCCGCGAGAGCCGCAGACATGCTGAAAATCAGTATGAAAGCAAGGATCATACTCAGCAGTTTTTTCATTGGTTAAATACCTCCAAAGATATTCTTCAAAACATAAAGATTTTATCACCTTGTTCTGTTTTTGTCAAACATTTGTAACAAATTTGCATTTTCGATTGCACCATATTTGCACCTTTAGTTTACAGGTTCATGATATAATGATATGATTCCATTTCAGGGGGTGTTCAGGCATGAAAAAAACGGCTTCTTTTCTTCTGGCTCTCATGTTCTGCCTGTTTTCGCTGATTCCGGTTGTTTCAGCGGAAAACAAGGTTGAGGAATACACTGAACTGCTGACAGGCACCTGGAAGGTTGTCTGGCGTTATCTTCCGCAGACCGCCATGGCGCTGAACAAAATCAGTGATCCTGTCAAGCCGGTTAACCTTTTTGTCTTCCCCGGGGAGCTGGCCAAGGCGGGCATGACCGTTACCAGCTACCTGACCGGGGACGATACCGGTGAGGTCTGGCTCACCCTGGTGACCGCCGGCAGCTCCCACGGCATCGTCAGCTTTGACGGCGGTTTCTACGGCAGGGTTTCCCTTTCTGCCGACCACAACAACCTGCTGCTGACCGGGCTGGACGGCGCCGCTGTTCTCTATACCCGTGCGGACGGCACGGATACCGATTCCGAAGAATGATACCCGGAGGTTCCTGTTTATGAATCTGAAATCCCTGGTTTCCCTGCTGCTTTGCTTCTGCCTGGTCCTGGCCTGCGGTGCCGTCCTGGGTGAAGAGATCACCCTGTCTGTCGGCAGCCAGACCTTTTCCGCGTCTCCGGACGCCGTGGAACTCGACCTGGGCGAATTAAAGCTGCCGGACACGGATGAAGCCTATGCGGCTCTGGAGACCTTTCTGCAGCAGCTGCCTTCCCTGACCCGTCTGGATATGTTTGCCACCGATATCCCGGTGGACCGGGTTCTGTACCTGGGTGAGAAATATCCGCAGATCCGGTTCGGCTGGACCATCCTCATTCCCTGCAAGAACACGGAACGGAAGGACCGTCCCCCGCACCGCCTCCGCACGGACCAGACAGCCTTCTCCACCCAGCACAATCTTTCCTGCACCTCCCATGGCCAGGATATCTGGGAAATCCTGAAGTACTGTCCTGACCTGCTGGCGCTGGACCTGGGTCACAACAATTCCATTGACGACCTGTCCTTCCTGAGGTACTGCCCGAAACTGCGGGTGCTGATCATTTCCTTCAACATCTGGCAGCGGGGTGAAAAAAAGCCTTACGTCGATATCTCCCCCATCGGGGAAATGAAGGATCTGGAGTACCTGGAAATCTGCAAGAGCAACGTGGCGGATATTGCTCCGCTGGCCAACTGCACCAAACTGGTGGACCTGAACATCTCCACCAGCTATATCAAGGACCTGTCTCCGCTCTCCGGGCTGAAAAGCCTTCGCCGGCTTTACCTTTACGGCTGTGACGGAACGGGCAAGCCCATTGATAAAAACAAAGTCCGGGAACTGCAGGAACAGCTTCCGGACTGCGTGATCAACAATACCCATGTAAACTGCGGCGGTCAGTGGCGTCACCACCACCGCTATGACACCCTGGCGCATATGTTCAGCTATCAGCTGCTGGACAAGCCCCAGGCTTACGAACCCTTCGATAATCTGGACTGATTCTTCCCCGCTGCCCGGACTCCCGCGGCGATCATGCCGGCGGAGCACAGGGCGAAAACGATAATGGCCAGCGTGCCGGCGTCCACACTTTCCGGCAGCGGGAACAAATACGGTTTGTCCTGGACGAACTGCATCAGCGCGTTCAGGCCCATCAGCAGGGCTGTCACAATGGCAGGCCCTGCTTTTTTGATCCTTACGGACAGGCGGATTACCAGGATCAGCAGGATCACCGCACAGATCACCTGATCCAGGTGGATAAAGCTGATAATGAACGGAATCCAGTAATTGACGATCAGCATTTCCAGGAACAGCTGCAGGCTGCACAGGACAATACAGGCCTTCTCAAAAGCGCCTTTGACACCCGCCTGTCGCTTTTCGGAAATCAGGAGCCATACGGCGCAGCCTGCCGCCGTGATTGCCTCCAGCGTGAACACCGCGAGACTGGCTCCCCAGGCGTCCTTCAGCGCAAAGGGAAATACCTCCGGCAGGAAGGAGGGCATATCCCCCTGGCCGATGGTTTCCATCCCTGCTTCCGCCATCCGGGCAAAGATGATCAGGATGCAGCCGGGCACGGCAAACAGATCCAGCGCCTTCCCGCCGGGAACCCGGAGGATTCCGGCCGCAACCCGGATGCCCAGCACAAAGCCCAGGCAGCCGCCCGCAAAGGAAAGTTCCTCCCACCGGGGCAGGAACATGGTTTCCGCGGACCAGTTCCGGAGATCCAGGCCCGCGTTATGCAGCAGGAAAAAGAGCTTCGCGCCGGCATATGCCAGCGGAAGCCCCAGAATCATCCCGATCAGCGCGCACAGGCGCTTTTCACCGGCCTTTCCCAGGCGGTATGCAAACAGGAGGCCGGAAACCGCCAGCCCCGCGGCATACAGTCCAAGGATCAGCGTCATGTTTTCTTCCATGGTTTACAGCCCCTCTGCCGAAACAAAATAGATCACATCCTGCAGCTTGCGGATAGACTGGTTCGGCTTCTCGTTGATCCGTTTTCCGTGGAAATACAGTAGCGAGGAATCCCCGCCGTCCAGGTTGTAGGCGGTCTTCACACCCTGCTGCCCGACCAGGCGGGTAAAATCCGTCAGCGTCAGGCCTGTGCTCTTCATCAGGGTGCTGGTGTTCGTATAGGGTCCGCTGCAGCAGACCACCTTGTAATGCAGCTTCTCTACCTGGCAGAAGGCGATCCGCTGGCGCTCATACTCCCGTCCCATGTTCATCCAGGTATCCGCGCCGTCAAAATCCTGTACCGTTTCACCGTCCACCACCAGCGCGGGGCCGAAGCAGAAGGAGTTCATAATACGTTTTCCGTCCGCCTTCATCTCCGCGATGTCACCGGATTTCGCCCGGCGGATAATATGAAAATCACCGTCTTCGTCGATCGCCAGCACATCCATCAGGTGGCTGTTCCACCGTCCGGCGGTATCCAGGTTATCCCTGAACAGCACGCCCTGGCGCACCACATAGCCGAAGTCCAGCTTCTCCGTGCCGTTCACAAAGTCGCCGTTCAGACCCAGCACCGCGTTCAGGATATTGCACAGTTCCAGTCCGTCGCGGGTACCCTTGCTCCGGAAATCCCCCTTGGCAGCGGAAGTCCGGATCTGGGAAGGATCCTTGATGGTGATATCCGCGGTCCAGTAATCGCAGCGGTCTTCAAACCGGCCGGATTCGATCACAACCGCGATTGTGCTGTCCTGGTAGCCGTTTTCCGTATAGTTTTCTTCAATCGCTCTTTGGTCCAGAATGGCAAAGTCCACAGGCAGCAGATAATTCCTGTCGGAAAAATCAAGGCTCGGAAGCTCTCCGCCAAGAGCAGACGCCGCCTGTGTGCACAGGAAGGCTGCCAGAATCAGCGTCGCAAACAGCTTTCGAAGTATCTTTTTCATGCCCAGTAAACACCATTCTTTCCGTTATGATCCGCTTGCCGCACAGCGGCCCGGTGAGCGATATTTTACCATAATCATCCTTATATCACAAGAGGAAGCATCCCGGGATGCTTCCTCCTGATCAGGTACGATATCTTGTTTTTCAGCCTTCCGCGTCAGTTTCAATGGAGTCTTTCGCGGTCACAATCACCTTCCGCTCATAGCAGGAGAAGATGTGAGCCACGGTGTCCTGATCCGGCGCCCTGGAAATCAGGCTGAACAGCGGTACAAGGATCAGGCCGGCGATCATGCAGAAGGCGCCCGCGTTGATCGGGGACTGCAGGAACCCGAGGCTGATGTTCAGCACCTTCAGGTTGGCCAGCATGTCGATGATCATGAATACGGAGGAGAAGAGCATGGAAGCCCAGCAGCCCACCTTCGTGGTGCGCTTCCAGTACAGGCCGTAGAGGAAGGGAGCCAGGAAAGCGCCCGCCATGGCGCCCCAGCTGACGCCCATCGCCTGTGCGATGAAAGCTACGCTGGAATTGGCCTGCACAATGGCCAGTGCGGCGGAAATCACGATGAAGACTACGATCAGCACCCGCATGATCAGCAGCTGCTTCTTTTCATCCATGTCCTTGATTACGCGTCCCTTGAGCAGGTCCAGCGTCACCGTGGAGGAGGAGGTCAGCACCAGGGAGGACAGGGTGGACATGGAAGCGGAAAGCACCAGGATGATCACAACGGCGATCAGGAAGGGAGACAGCGTCTGCAGCATGGTCGGAATCACGTTGTCGAATCCGCCCGCCGGGCTGCCGCCTTCCGCGGCGCCGAGTTCCGCTGCGAAGAGGCGTCCGAAGCCGCCCAGGAAGTAGCAGCCGCCCGCGACCACGATCGCGAAGAAGGTGGAAATGATGGTTCCTTTATGAATGGAACCCTCGCTCTTGATCGCGTAGAACTTGCCGACCATCTGCGGCAGGCCCCAGGTGCCCAGGGAGGTGAGCAGCACAACGCCCAGCAGGCTCAGCGGATCCGGTCCGAAGAAGGAATTGAAGATGCCCGGAACGGTGCCGTTCGCGAAGCCTTCGCTGGTATCCTTTGCCGCGGATAGGCCTTCCAGGGAGGCCATGAAGCCGCCCTTGCTGCCCAGCACTGCTCCGATGACCGCAACAATACCCACCAGCATGATAATGCCCTGGATAAAGTCATTCACGGCCGTCGCCATATAGCCGCCCACAATCACGTAGATGGCGGTCAGTACAGCCATCACGATCACGCAGACGGAATAATCGATGTTGAACGCCATCCGGAAAAGCCGGCTCAGGCCGTTATACAGCGATGCGGTATAGGGAATCATGAAGATAAAGATAATAATGGAAGCGGCAATCTTCAGGGAAGTCGCGGAGAAGCGCTTCTCGAAGAAATCCGGCATCGTCGCACTGGACAGATGCTGGGTCATGATCCGGGTGCGCCGTCCGAGGATTACCCAGGCCATCAGCGAACCGATCAGGGCGTTGCCGATACCGACCCAGGTGGCGGCAATACCAAACTTCCAGCCGAACTGTCCGGCATAGCCGACAAAGATAACGGCGGAAAAATAGGAGGTGCCGTAGGCAAAAGCCGTCAGCCAGGGGCCGACGCTCCGTCCGCCGAGCACGAAGCCGTTCACGTCCGTGGAATGCTTCCTGCAGTAGAAGCCCACATAGACCATGACGCCGAAGAAAACCAGCAGCATGCCAAGTTTGAGAGCCAGATCACCGAATGCCATAATACTCCTTCTTTCTGCGGTGCCGTGCAATAAAAAAGCCTCTGTGTCCTTTCGGACGCAGAGGGCGAAATTATTCCGCGGTACCACCTCGTTTTTGCCGTTCCGTACGGAACCGGCCTCCGGATACTTTCATATCCTTTGCGCTGTATCGGGCGCGCCCGGTTTTCCTACTACCCGAACGGGATTCAGATCACAGCTCCGGAGAGTATTTCAGGTAAACAGGCCCGGCTGCCTCACACCGCCCGGCAGCTCTCTGTGCGGAATATCTGTTCCCTTACTGGATCTCCATCATTGCACCGCAATCGTATTACGAAACCTGGCCTCCGTCAAGAGTCCGCCCCTGAAAAAACAGCAAACAAACAATCAGCTCTTCAGAAGACCCGTACCAGCAAGAGTCTTCCCTCCCGCACGGAGATCCGGGCGGTCTCTCCCGGAAGCACTTCGTTGCTGATACCGTACTGGTATTCGCAGGAAATTTCCCCGTTCTCCAGCGGATACTTTGCTCCCCGGATGGTGATTCCCCTTGCGGTGCCGCTGATGTTCAGCAGGGAGAACCAGGAACAGTCTCCCTTTACTTCCGCTTCCTTCCGGGACACAATGCTCATCTCGGAGTAATCGTCCAGGATGCGGGCGGGAATCCCCTGGGAATCCAGGTACAGCAGCAGCGATACGTTGCCGAAGGTATGGTCAAACCTTTCCCCTGTGACGCCGATCAGGAGAAAATCCCGGAATCCGCGCCGGATGGCTTCCTTCACCGCGTACACCGTATCCGTATCATCCTTTTCCCGGGGCAGCACGATGGTTTCCGTGTCGGTAACCGGTCTTTCGTGGGAATCAAAATCCCCGACAATCAGATCCGGTTTCCGGCCGAGCTCCCGCTGATGATTCAGTCCGCCGTCGCAGTAGACAAACCAGTCATCCTCCCTCAGGCTGTCCCGGATCCGCTGATAGCAGCCAATCCCTGCTCCGCCGACAATGACGCATCTTGCCACCGGTTGTTCCTTCCTTTCGCGGTTTCTGCGCGTAAAAATGACTTTCTTGTTATAAACTGCATTCCGTTTCTGTCTTTCCGATCCGGTGAACAGGGTAATGCCGTCCGTTCAAAAAGTCAAGAACTCCAATACGGAAAAGCTCTCCGGGTCTGTTGACAAACAGATGCCGGGTGATATAATGACGCTGTTCCGTTGCGAACATTGACGCTGGGGGGGCCGGTTTCCGGCTGAGAGGGCGAACGCCCGACCCTTGGAACCTGTGTAGGTAATCCTACCGTAGGGAAGCGGCCGTCACCAATCCAAACCGCTTCCCGCATGTCATTGTGCATGTGGGATTTTTGTTTGCTCGCACACCGGAAACTAACAGAATTCGGAGGGATTGATTATGTTCTCCTGGTTGTTCGCCTCTGCCTTGGCTGAAGAAGCCGCCGAAACTGCTGCTGAACCCACCTGGCTGCAGAAAGCCTTTGAAAAATTTGCAGAGACACCCCTGACTGTCTGGATCGCACTCGCCGTTCTGGTCGCGCTGGGCGCCATCCTCCTGACCATCTCCCGGACTTCCCGGAAATGGGATGCGCGGATGCTCTCTTTCGGAGCCCTTTCCGTTGCTCTGTCCTTTGTACTCAGCTGCATCCGTCTGTACAGGATGCCCCAGGGCGGTTCCGTAACTCCCGCCAGCATGCTGCCGATCATGCTTTTCTCCGCCGCTTACGGAGTAGGCCCCGGTCTGCTGACCGGCCTGGTCTACGGCGTGCTGCAGTATCTCCAGGGCGGATGGTTCCTGAATGTCTGGCAGTTCGCACTGGATTACCTGCTGGCCTTTGCTGCGCTGGGTCTGGCCGGTCTGTCCCGGAATCTGCCTGAAAAGTGGGGCCTCTATGTCGCCATGGTAATCGCCGCCGTCGGCCGCGCCCTTTCCGCCACGCTGGCAGGAATCATGTTCTGGGAGACAGCGCCGGTAGCCAGCCTGGTATATAACGGTACTTATCTGATCCCCGAGATCGTGATCTGCATTGTCCTGGCGGTTATCATTGCAAAGCCCGTCATGCGGATCATGAAGGCTGCGACAAGATAATCCTGTTTCCTTTTTGCAAAACGGCTTGCATAAAGCCGTTTTTTTTGAGCCGTGATTTTTCGCCTTGGGAGCTGTCTTTCCTTTTCCGATCATCAGCTGCCACCCCGTCAGTATAATAATAGCTGCCGGAATAACAGGTTGTGACAGAAATCATCCTCCGCTGAAATCTTCCCTTTGGGGAATCCTAAAACTGTTACATGACACCGTGCTGAATTCAGTTACGTAATTTTTGCAAAAACTGTTGACGTTGGTTACATTGTGCTGTAAAATGATGAAAAAACAGCAAACGATTTCCGTTTTGCGGAGGGAGGATTCATTCGATCATGGTCAGGCTGAAAGACATAGCAGAGGTGTGCGGTGTATCGGTTGCAACGGTTTCCCGGGCTCTGAACGGATTAACAAGCGAAAGCAGGGAGAGGACCGCGTTCATTGTCCAGACGGCCAAGGATATGGGTTACTACCCGAACACGACCGCCAAAGTGCTGAAGACCAGCAAAACCAATAACATCGGCATCATCTATGAAGACCGGATGAATCATGAATATTTCAGTTCTCTTTTTGATGAACTGCGCCTGGAAGCGGAACGCAACGGCTATGACCTCACCTTCATCAGCCGGGGCGGTTCCTCCGAGGGCAATTATTATGAGCATGCGCGGCAGCGCAGTCTGGACGGTGTCATCGTTGTGCAGGCCGATTTTGAATCCGCCGGCATCATCCGTCTGGCCACCAGCAGTATCCCCACCGTCATCGTGGACCATGTCTACGACGGCGTGGACTGCGTCACCAGTGACAACCGGAAGAGCATGGAGCAGATCGTCCGTCATGTTTATGCCCGCGGTCACCGCAGGATCGCCTTCATTCAGGGCGAAAAGGGCGCTGTCAGCCGTGAGCGTCTTGCCGGCTTCTACAAAATCTGCGCGGAGCTGGGCATCCGCGTGCCTGTGGATTATGTCTGCGAAGGGCACTTCCATAATCCTGCCGATTGTGTTAAATTTATTCAGGGACTGCTGCAGCAGAAGGAAAAGCCCACCTGTGTGCTTTGTCCGGATGATTACAGCTGCCTCGGAGCGCTCTGGCTGCTGGATGCCCAGGGGATCAAAGTCCCGCAGGATATCAGCCTGGTCGGTTTCGACGGCATCATGTTGAGCCAGATGATCGCTCCCCGCCTGACCACCTACTGCCAGGATACACAACGGATTGCCAGGGAAGTGTTCAGTCTGCTGATCGACTCGATTGAGTATCCGGACAATCATATCCCGAAGCAGGTTACGGTCACCGGTAAGCTGATCGAAGGAGAAACTGTCTGATGTCTTTTACCCTGCGCAGGAGTGTTTCATTCCTGCTGGTTTTCCTCTTCCTGGTCTCTCTTTTCCCTGCGGCGGTTTGCGGTGAAGAGGAAGTGGAGGAGGTTTCCCTGGACGGGGATTTCCTTTCTGAAGATACAACCGCTGATTTTACGGCTGATGAAGACGCCCCTGGCACTGCCCGGGACGCCTTTATCAATGATATCATTGCTCTGGGCAAGGAGCTTTATGACAAAGCCGACGGCAAGCTTCAGCGGGCCCATTACAAGGGTGATATCTATGTCTGCAAGAACTTCACCGTTCATCTTTTCCGCCAGACCCGCGGCAGTTACCGCATGGCGGAGTTCCCGGACGTGGAGCTGAAGATTCCCAACAACCTGCCGGAAAAGAAATGCCGGCCCTATGCTTACGGCTACTGCTGGGAGGACATTGCCGCTTCCGACGGCAACCCCTTTGAAGTCGCCGCCCAGTTCCTGTATGACAAAAAGCTTTCCAAAGCGGAGAACATCGAACTGGCCAGGGAATTCATGAAACAGACCCGGAAGGGCGATTATTTCCAGATGACCGGCGATTACTCCGGCGGCAAGGGTGCCCACAGTGCCATTTTCATGTCGGATTACGATCCTGAAACCGATACTGTCCGTTCCCTGGAGAGCAACCGGAGCGGCAAGCGGATCAACGGCCTGCGCTACGGAAAAGTCATGTATGACTGCGAACTTTCCATTGACGAGTGGGTCGGTTTCTTCTGCCGGAAAAAATGCGGGGCCACCCTCTATCGGCTCCGGGATGATATCATTTTCGCGGATGAATAAAGACAGCGTGTAAAAAGGCCGTATCCGGATTTCCGGATACGGCCTTTTGCTGTATGAGGCTGTTTACTGTTTCCTCTCCCGCAGCTTGGCGAATACCGCCTGCAGCATGATGAACAGGAACAGCAGGAAGGCGGATACCACATTGGGCACCGTGCCGCCCAGCCGGGTCAGTTCTCCGTTGAAGCTCACCAGGCTGTTGATCGTACCGTTGATCAGCACGCCGACGAAGGAACCGAACACATTGCCCACGCCGCCGGTCAGCAGCGTACCGCCGATAACTGCGGAGGAGATGGCCTTCATTTCCAGGCCAAGCGCCTGGGTGGTGGTTCCGCACATGGTGTTCATGCAGTACAGGATGCCGCCGATGGAGCACAGGAAGGAGGACAGGATGTAGGTGATCATCTTGGTCCGTTTCGTGTTCAGGCCCATCAGAGCGGCGCTCTGCTGGTTGCCGCCCACCGCGTACATGCTGCGGCCCGTCCGGGTGTAGCGCAGCATCAGGAATACCAGGATCACAACCACCAGCGCGATAACCACCGGAATGTTCACATACGGGACCATCTTCACACCCCGCTTGTTCACCACCGCGCCCAGTTCAAAGGGCATATACACCTTGACCGCCGCCAGATCCTTGAACCAGTTCTGGGCGGTGATGTTCACCTGGTCCGTGCAGATCATGGCCGTCATGCCGCGGGCAAAGAACATGCCCGCCATGGTCACGATGAAGGGCTGGATCCCCAGATAACCGATCAGATAGCCCTGAACAGCGCCGAATACAATGCCGATCAGCAGGACGAAAGGCACCAGCAGCGTGGGGGAAATCCCGCTGTTTTCCATGCCCACGGAAAGGATCATACAGTCCATGGCCACCAGGGAACCCACGGAAATGTCGATGCCGCCGGTCAGCATCACGCAGGTCATGCCGCAGGCAATGCAGATCAGGGCCGCGTTGGTGCGGAAAATATCCAGGAAGTTCTGAAGCTTTTCAAAGCCCTTCGCGTTCTCGCCGAATCCGTACATGAAGTATCCGGCCGCGTACAGCAGGATGAACAGGCCTACGGTAATCCACAGCAGTATAGTGTGGCTGTTGAGGTTTTTCTTTGTCTTGATCGCTGTCTTTTCCATTTTGCTCAAACCCTCCCCGCGGCAGCAAGGCTGCCTTCCTTCTGTGCCTTGCGGTGCGCGAAATAAGCTTTCACCGCCGGGGACTGCACCACCACGATCAGGATCACGATGATGGCCTTGTAGACGGGAGCCTGGGCCTTGGCGACGCCCAGGGCGTACATGGTCGTTGTAATGGCCTGGATGGTGTAGGCGCCGATTACGGAGCCTGCCAGGTTAAACCGGCCGCCGCCCAGGCTGTTGCCGCCCAGGGCTACCGCCAGGATGGCGTCCAGTTCCAGGTTCAGGCCGATATTGTTGGAGTCAGCCGAGTAGATCCGGGATGTGGCCACAATGCCCGCCACACCGGAGAACAGGCCGCAGATCACGTAGCACAGCAGGATGATCGCCACGGAGTTGATGCCCGCGATCCGGGATGCCTTGGGATTGATACCCACCGACTGCACATACATGCCCAGGGAGGTGGTTTTCAGGATCAGCGCCATGATCAGGATACAGGCTGCGGCAATCAGTGTCGGCGTGGGGAAAATCCACAGTTTGCCGCCGAACACCTTGAACTCGTCCAGGTGGACGTAAACCATCTTGTTGTTCGTCAGCAGCAGGCCGATGGCGCGGCCCGCCGTAAAGAAGATCAGGGTAGCCACCATGGGCTGGATCTTCATCTTCGCCACGAGGAAGCCGTTAAACAGACCGCACAGGCCCGCTACGGCAATACCGGCGATCACGCCGACAAAAATCGGTGTCTGCAGCTCGCTCAGTTCCCGTACATGCGTCACGCCGAAGCCGGCCAGCAGCATGCAGCACAGGCTGCCCGCCAGGCTCATCACGGAACCGACGGAAATATCCGTACCGGCGGAAGCGGATACCACCAGCGTCATGCCGATGGCCAGGATGGCCGCCTCGCTGCCGCGGTTGAGAATATCGATGATCCGGCCGTACAGGGCGCCTTCCTTCAGTTCAAACTTGAAGAATTCGAAAATGTAATTCCCCTGGACCGCGTCATACACCACGTTGATGACCAGCACCAGGAAAACGCTGAACAGCGGCAGGAAAAGCGGCTTCTTGGAAACCTTTTTCAGCCAATCCATTGCTCTTTTCAACTCCGTTCACCTCCGGCAATGACTCTCATCACCGATTCCTGGTTCAGGTTCTCGGTCAGTTCGCCCACTTTTTCCCCGTCGCGCAGCACTTCCAGGCGGTTACAGGTGCGCAGCATTTCCTCGATTTCGGAGGAAATAAAGATCACGCTCTTTCCTTGCCGGGCCAGTTCCACCACCAGCTTCTGGATCTCCGTCTTCGTACCGACGTCGATACCGCGGGTGGGCTCGTCCAGGATCAGGAAATCAGGATCCGTAGCCAGCCACCGGGCGATAATCACCTTCTGCTGGTTGCCGCCGGACAGCTGCTTGACCAGCGTCTCGGTGCTGGGTGTTTTGATGTCCAGCAGATCGATGAACTTCTTTGTGATTTCCATCTGCTTTTCCATCGGGATCTTTTTGACCACTCCGGCCAGGGATTGCATGGCCAGCATGATGTTTTCACGGACGGACAGGTCTTCCACAATACCTTCCGCCTTCCGGTCATCCGGCAGCAGGCCCATGCCCAGCCTCATGGCGTCAATCGGCGCGTTGATTTTCGTTTCTTTTCCCTTCACCTTCAGGGTACCGGTCTGGGCTTTGTCCGCGCCGTAGATGCATCGGGCCAGTTCGCTCCGGCCGCTGCCCAGCAGGCCCGTCAGGCCGATCACTTCGCCCTTATGGATGTCCAGGTCAAAGGGTTTGATCTTCCGCGCGTGGCTCAATCCCTTCGCGTCAATCAGCACCTCGTCGGACACCGCTTCATCCTCTTTGGACTTGATGGACTGCAGATCGTCAAAGTCCTTGCCCATCATGGCAGCCACCAGCTTCAGCCGGGGCAGGTCGGAGATTTCATACTCGCCTACCAGCTGGCCGTTCCGCAGCACGGTAATCCGGTCGCAGACTGCGTACACCTGCTCCAGGAAGTGGGTCACGAAGATGATGCCGATGCCCTGTTCCCGCAGGGAGCGCATCATCCTGAACAGCTTTTCCACTTCGTTATCGTCCAGGGAGGAGGTCGGCTCGTCCAGGATCAGCACCTTGCTGTCCATATCCACTGCCCGGGCGATGGCGATCATCTGCTGCAGGGCAATGGAGTAGTTTTCCAGCGCCTGGGTAACGTCCACCTGGATGTCCAGTTTCTTCATCAGTTCCCGTGCCCGGGCCATCATCGCCTTGTGGTTGATGGTGCCCAGCTTTGTCAGCGGTTCACGGCCGATAAACAGGTTCTCCGCCACGCTCAGGTTGGGACAGAGGTTTACCTCCTGGTACACCGTGGCAATCCCGTTCTTCTGGGCTTCCAGGGTGGAATGGTTCCGGATGGGCCGCTGTTCCGGCCCCATGAAGATCTCGCCCTTTTCAAAGTCGTTGACGCCCGTCAGGCACTTGATCAGGGTGGATTTTCCCGCGCCGTTTTCCCCCATCAGCGCGTGAATCTCACCCTTCCTGAGCGTAAAGTCCACATTGCTCAGTGCCTTTACGCCCGGAAAGGTCATGCAGATTCCGCGCATGCTGAGGATCACTTCATTGCTCATGACTGCTATCCCTTTCTCGTGTTTGTTCCGGATTTTGTTTTTTATTCATTTTATCATCCCTGCCGCGGCAGTACAACCGTCCGCAGGGCCTGGTATACTCGTTTTTTGAAATGGCGGTTTTAACATCAAAGGCGGAAGGAACCTTCCGGTTCCTTCCGCTGAGTGTCTCTTGTTTCTTCGCAGAACCGGCTGCTGTTTGACTGATTAATACTTGCGGGCAGCCAGCACTTCGTCGGTCATCACGGTCACGATAGCGCTTTCGATTCCGGGAGCGCAGAAGCCTTCGTCGGGAACCAGGGTGAACTTTTCAACCTTTTCGCCGGCCTGCAGCTTGTTGATAACGTTCATGACGATAACAGCCTGGATGGGGTTGCATTCCACGTTGCACAGGATCTGGCCGTTCAGGGTGCGGGTCAGGCCTTCCTTGGTGGCGTCGAAGGAGATGATGATCTTTTCGCCAACGCCGTACTTGATGCCGGCAGCGTCCATAGCGTCCATGGCGCCGTAAGCTTCGTTATCGTTGTGGCACACAACCACGTCGAACTCGGGGAAGCGCTTGATGAAGTCTTCCATGACAGCCTGTCCGCCGTTCTGGGTGAAGTCGCCGTCCTGGCTGGCCAGGATTTCCCATTCGGGATGCTCAGCAGCAACCTTGTTGAAGCCTTCGGCACGGCCGATGGCAGCGGAGGAACCGGTGGAGCCTTCGATCACCAGGATCTTGGCAGCCTTGCCGGCCAGGTATTCTTCCAGCCACTTACCGGCGGTCACGCCTTCAGCGGTCATGTCGGTACCCACAGCGGTGGTGTACAGATCAGAGGAAGCGTCCACGGAACGGTCAGCGATGATGCAGGGGATACCGGCATCCTGGACTTCCTTCAGAACATCGTCCCAGCCAGCGGTCTGGATCGGGTCGATAACGATGTAGTCGAAGTCCTTCTGAACGAACTCACGAACCTTGGCCAGCTGCAGAGCGTGGTCGTTGTCGCAGTCGATCAGTTCGAGTTCGAAGCCCGCGTCTTCAGTGAACACATCATAGTAGTTCTGGGTGTTCGCCATACGCCAGTCAGATTCATGTCCAACCTGGACATAACCGATTTTCAGCAGTCCGTCCGCGAAAGCGGAAGTAGCGGCCAGCACCATCACCAGTGCGATAACCAGAGCCAACAGTTTCTTCATGGGTAAAAACCTCCATTTCTATTTTTGGCATCCCTGCCATGTTGGTTAAAGTATAAAAACAATCCCCTGTATTTGAAATACAGAGGATTATTGTTTTGGTTTGTTTTTTTCCGTTTCTGCCATTCCGGCATCCGGCTTCTGTTCGAAATCCTTTTCCCGAAGTTTGTTTTTTTATTCTCCGGTTCGGTTCGTCCGGCGGTACTCACTGGGGGTCATCCCCGTGGTTTTCTTGAACAGATAGCTGAAATAATGGGAATCGTTGTACCCCACTTCCTGCGCGATCTGGGAGGAACGCATCTCCGTCGCCTCCAGCAGTTCCTTCGCTTTGCCGATCCGCAGTGCCGTCAGGTACTGGGTAAAGGTCAGGCCCGTTTCCTGGGCGAAAACCGTGGAGAAATGGCTTTGGGACAGGTGAACCTCCCCGGCCACGTCCTGCAGCATCAGGTTCGGATCCGCGTAATGCTCGGAAAGGTATGCCCGGGCCCGGCTGATGGTCGGATCGCCGTATCCCGCCCGGTTCCGGTTGCGGAAGGCGATGGCCTTGCGCAGCAGCTCGGACAGCAGGCGGAAGCCTTCCTCTCCTTCGGTCCGCAGGGTTTCCTCCACCTTATCGTCGGACAGGACTTCCTTGGGAACCCCTTCCCCTTCCTGGATAATCCTGCGCGCCGCCAGCAGTCCTGCCACCCGCAGGTAGCCCAGCGCCAGCGCGGGATCCAGTGACCGGGTATATTCCGTCAGGATCGGCTCCACCTCTTCCTCGGAGGCGTACTGCAGCCGTTCATACAGGGGGCTCAGTTCGGTTTCAGACAGGGGCTGCAGCTGGCTGTTGGTTTCGTTGACGCCGATGATCCGCCGCTCCTCGTTGGCTTCCGGGCCCTGCAGGTGCCGGGCGTGCCGGGCGCCTTTCATGGACTGGCGGATATCATGGAAATCCGTTACCGTTTCTCCCACGGAGATCAGCAGCCGCTTTTCCTGGCTCAGCTCCGGCAGGTGCATGGCCGAGTTGGCAAAGGAATAGGCCCTTTCCTCCGTATCCTCCGGATTGTCGCCCAGCACCAGTGCCCGGGCCCCTTTCGGCGCGCCGCACACATAAACGCCGCCGCCGCTCATTTCCGCCAGGGAGGTCAGCGCGTTCCGGCAGGCAATCCGCTTCTCTCCCTCCGCGGGGAAGGCGATGTCTATCACCGCGTAGCAGCCGGCCTTCAGGTTGACTCCCAGCTCCCGCATCTGCCGGAGCATGGCTTCGTCGTCCTCACTGTCTCCTTCGTCGGTAAACAGGGAGGCCAGCAGCTTGTCCCGCAGGAACTGGTTGCCGGAGGACAGGCGTTCCCGCAGCGCGGTCAGGTTTTCCCGGTCCCGGCGTTTTTCCTCGATCTGGCGGCTCACCCGGTTCAGCGCCGCCTCCAGTTCTGCGGCGGTCACCGGTTTAAGCAGGTATTCCTTTACACCCAGGGAAATGGCCTTCCGGGCATAGGTAAAGTCATCGTAGCCGGAAAGGATGATCCGTTCCACCCAGGGCATGGTCCGTTGAACTTCCTCGCACAGTTTGATTCCGTCCATAAAAGGCATCCGGATATCGGTCAGCAGGATATCCGCGTTCAGGTCCCGCAGCATCGGCAAGGCCATTTCACCGTCCGGCGCTTCACCAACCAGCTGATAGCCTTTCTCTTCCCATGGAAAGGAATTCCGGAGATTCTCCCGGATAGCAATTTCATCATCCACGAGAAAGACTTTCATCATGGTCGATTTCCTCCCTTGTGCGAATCGGAATACTGAATGATACCTCGGTTCCCTCCTGGCCTGACGTGATCAGGAGGCCGGTCTGTTTTCCGTAATACAGGCGGATCCGCATGTCCACGTTCCGCATGCCGAAGCCGGAATGTCCCGGCTCAGGCGCCGGCTGGGCTGTCGGTTTGTTTTCCTTCAGCAGCATTTCCACTTCCTCCAGCTGCTCCGGGGTCATCCCCTTGCCCGTATCCGACACCGTGAAGGTCATGATCCGGTTCTGCATCTGAACCTTCACCCGAATCATACCGCCGCCCCGCTTGTTTTTGATCCCGTGATACAGGGCATTCTCCACCAGCGGCTGCAGCAGCAGTTTGAGCATATAGATTTCTTCCATGCCTTCCGGCTGATCCACTTCATAGTCCAGGATATCCCGGTACCGGGTCTTCTGGATACTCAGGTAAGCGGAGACATGCTTCAGTTCCTGGGTAACCGGAATCCAGTCCGCGCCGGAGGACAGGGAAATCCGGAAGAAGTCGCTGAGGTTCCGGGTCAGGTGAACCACTTCTTCTCCCTTGCCGGATTCAGCCTGCCAGACAATCGCGTCCAGCGTATTATACAGGAAATGCGGATTGATCTGTGCCTGCAGCGTGCGCAGTTCTGCCCGCGCCAGGTGATCCTGGTTCCGGCGGATCTCCCCGATCAGGGTCTCCAGCCGGTCCGCCATCTGGTTGACCTGCTCGCCCAGTTCCCGCAGTTCCTCCACGTTCATGCCCTTTACCCGGTCTCCGAAGTTTCCTTCCGCGATCCGTCGGACCGTTCCCTCCAGGGAATAAATGGAGGAATGAATGGATTCCGTCAGTTTTTTGGTTTCCCGCCTCGTCCGCAGGAACGCGATCAGCAGCAGGAGGACTTCCGTCAGCGCCGCGGTGATAACAACGGTTCTCAGCCGTCCGCTGGCCACTGTCGCATTTGAAATTTCTTCCGTAGTAAAGGCGTCCAGCATAGCCACTACCAGACGCCCCACACCCCGAACCTCGTCCACGATTTCTTCAATTGTACTGATGGGCGTTCCGGCTTCCATGCCGTCCCGCACAGCCATCACATACTGTTCCAGCGTGGCCATTGTCCTCCTGGCAATGGTCAGCTGTGTCTGTCCTTTGCCTTCGGTTTCCGCCAGGAGCCGGTCCAGCGTACGGTCTGTGCCCGCAATCAGCTCCTCCACACCGCTGTCTTCAAAAGTGGTCCGGCCGGCTGCCACGGAGAACAGGTTCTCCGCGATGGTGCTTTCCAGTGCCGGTTTCATCCCGGCAATGGTGTCCATCCGCCGGATCATCGCCTGCGTCCGGGTGGAATAAAGCATCATGACCACCAGGCCGATGACCGCCGGTACCGCCAGCAGGAAGGCAATGGAAAACACTGAACGGCGGACCTGGGCGGTAATGCTGGTCATCCCGCTGCGTTTCATCATCAGAAGCCCTCCACCGCCGGATCCGTCAGGTCATCAAAGTCGCTGAACGCGCCTTCCTCCGGATGATACACCTTGGGAGGTTCTTTTCCCGCTGTCATCTCCCTGACCAGTTTCATGACCGAAGGCCCCAGATGCGGCGTACACTGCACCACGCAGTTGATCCGACCGGCTTTCAGGGCGTCCACCGCGTCCTTTTCCCCGTCCACGGTGATGATAATCATGTTCTTTGTCGCGGCTGCGTCCGTCTTTTCCAGTACGTTCAGCGCGCCCAGCGTCATGGCGTCATTGTGGGAGTATACCACGTCGATGCCGTCCGCGCCGTATTTTTCCAGCAGTTCCCGCATGCATTCCTCGCCCTTGGACTGCAGGAAATCGCCGTCCACGCTGTCAATAACCGTGAAGCGCGCGTCCTTCCCGATCACGTCCATAAAGCCCCGGTGCCGGTCCCGCATGGGGGTGGAATCCGTTGTTCCGCAGATCTCGGCAATCCGCAGGTGTTCCGCGCCCAGGGCGTCTGCTTTCCGGACCAGGTATTCGCCTGCCCGGACTCCCTCCGCGTAAAAATCCGCGCCGACATAAGCCTTATACAGGCTGTCGTCCTGGGTTTCAATCATCCGGTCCATCAGGATCACGGGAATCCCGGCCTGCTTCGCCTCGGAGAGTACGTTGTCCCAGCCGGTTTCCACAATCGGGGAGAAAACGATTACGTCCACCCGGTAGGCAATAAAGGAGCGAATCGCGTCAATCTGCTTTTCCTGCTTCTGGTTCGCGTTTTCCATCATCAGCCCGTAGCCGGCTTCCTTGGCAGCCTGCTCCATGCTGACCGTGTTCGCGATCCGCCAGGAGCTTTCCGCTCCCAGCTGGGAAAAGCCGACCACCACCGACGCGGTCTCCCCGCCCGGCTCCTGCTTCCCGGAGCATCCGGTCAGAAGGAGCAGCACAAGCAGCATAAGGACCGGCACGAATCGTTTACGCATTTGTTTCACCTGCTCTTATCTGTCTTAGGCTGCCTCGTCCGTTTCCGCCGGTTCTTCCGTTACCTCGGCAGGTTCCTCCGAGGATTCACCCGGATCTGTTTCGGTATCAACTGCGGTATCGGCTGTCCCCACTGAGCTGTCCCGGGTTGCGGGATTCACGATGCTTCCGTCCTCCAGGCCCTGGATGTATTCCTCCAGGCACAGGTTATGATCCCTCATGTACAGGGCATGCTCGATCCCCACATAACGGATATGCCACGGTTCCGCTTCGAACCCGGTGATCTTTTCCTTTTCCTCCGTATAACGGATGATAAATCCGTATTCCCAGCAGTGTTCGTTCAGCCACTCGCTCTGCTTGGTTCCCTTGAAGGTGGAGGCCCCCTTCTTGTTGATGTCAAAGGCCAGCCCCAGGTGATGCTCGCTGTATCCCGGTTCCGCCACGGTCCGCAGGGCGGCCCGCCGCGCTTTGGAGCTGCTCCAGTCCTTATGGCTCTTCTGGTAGCTGCGGACCTTGGAGTTCAGCATACTCACCTGGTCATCCCAGGTCCGGTAGCCCGCGCTGATCTGCCATTTGCCGATCCCGTCTTCCTTCGCCGCTTCCAGCATTTCCTTCAGCGCGTCCACAGCGGCCTTCACGCCCCGGGTCTTCTTGTATTTGATGGTGACCAGCTTGCTGCTCAGTTCCTTGTTCAGCTGTACCAGATCCGCCGGGTTAAAGAACTCTCCGCCCGGAACCGGATGGTCCTTGTTCACCAGGATCGGAACGTCGCCCGTCAGCACATCCACAGGGCTGTCGTCCGGAGCGGCAATCGCGTCCTCCGCAAACAGTCTGTCCTGGGTTTCCTGCCCTGCCACACCGTCCGTGGTCAGGCCGTTTGCCCGTTGGAAGGCGATCACGGCCCGCTTGGTGCCGCCGCCGTACTGGCCGTCCACCTTGCCGTCCAGGTATCCCAGATCCTTCAGCCGCTGCTGCACTCTCGTCACTTCATCGCCCTTCGCGCCGACGGACAGAATCCCCTGCGCCTGGAGCTCCGCTGCGCTCATTTTGGGCTTTGCGGTCTGCTCCGCCTGGGTCGTTTCCGCCGTGTTCTCCGCGAAAACGGACTGTACAGGATAAAGGCATATCAGCATCAGTATAGCCATCAGCACCGCTGTAAGGCTTCTCAAACCATGTTTCATCTATTACTCCTCCTTCGTTTGAAGGCTTTTTCCCGGCGCTGTGCCCGGATGTGATCAGTCTGATTATATATCACAAATGCGTTCCCGGCAAATAACTTGTCGGTCTGAATAAAAAAATGTTATACTTGATGGGTAATTTGCACCCAGAAAGTACAGGTGAGAACGATGCCTGATGTTGCGGTTCACGCGGCCTTCGGCCGCGAAGTCCTGGCCTCCCTGCCGGAGGAAATCCGGGAATATCTGCTTCCCGATCCTTATACCTTTGCGCTCTTCGGTCCGGATCCCTGGTTCATGTATAAGCCCTGGCACCGCCGGGAAGGGCGCGGCCGGCGTATGCATACCGGAAAGCCCGGCCTTTTTCTGTCCTCCCTGCTCCGGCAGGCCGGGAATTCCGATGCCCGGCGGGAAATGTTTTCCTATCTTTCCGGTTTCCTCTGCCATTACGCGCTGGACAGCATTGCCCATCCCTACATTATTTATGTCACCGCGGAGGAGCGGGTTTTCCCCCGCAGTCACATGAGCCTGGAGCACGCCCTGGATGCTTTTGAAATCCGCCGCGGCGGCTACGGGGCTGAAAAGCATCCGGTCACAAAGCATTATTATCCCCTGGTTCGCCTGCCGGAAAGCCTGCGTCCGGATCTGGACGCCGTTTTTGAAGAAGTCTACGGCTGGAAAAACTGCTGGAAGGCGCTGAACCGTTCCTGCCGCCGGTACCGGCTGTGCTACCGTTTCCTGGAAAACCCCCGCGGTCTGGCGGCGCGCCTGGCCCGGCTGACAAAGCGGGATGTGCTTTGCTCCATGGCTTATTCGGAATCCCAGTTCCTTTCCGCGGACCCGGAAAACACGGAGCACCGGGTCTGGAAACATCCGTTTGATCCCTCCCTGTCCTTCTCCGACAGCTTTCCGGAACTGCGGGAAAAAGCCCGGCAGTTCGCGGTGCAGCTGATCACTGCCGCCTTCCGCCTGCTTCAGTACGGCGAAGGCACCCTGGAAAGCGTATCCGCGCTCATCGGCAACAATTCCTACCTGAGCGGCCTGCCGGCGGACGATCCGCGGAATTACCGGGTCAAATCCCTGCTTCCCCCTGAAAAGGAGACGCGCTGATGGATTTTAACAGTATCAAAATCAATGTTCTGATCACCTTCCTCGTCGCGGTTGTGGTTTTCCTGCTGCCCTGGGCCGACCGGCGGATCTGCCGCCGCCTCCGGCTGAACCTGGAAGGCGGACTGAGCGAGAACCCGAATGCCGACCGGCTGCTGCGGCTCCGCCAGCGGCTGCTGACCCTCGGCCTGCTGCTGTATTTTGTGCTCTTTGCCTGGCTTGTATTCTTTTCCCGGGCGGCCACCGCGTATTATACGGTTCATGTTGCGCCGCTGGAAGACCTGAAGAACGCGTTCTCCACGCCCACCGGTTTCTCCGGCTGGTTCCGCACCCTGTTTACGGAGGGCATTGCCTCCGCCTTTTCGCAGATCTCCATTGTCCGGCCGGAGGACATTTCCCAGTTCTACCTGAACGTGATGCTCTTCCTCCCGGTCGGCTATCTGCTTCCCTATGTTTTCCGCTGGTTCCGTTCCCGGGTCAGGATCCGTCCTGTGGCCTTCTGCCTGCTGCTCAGCTTCATCGTGGAAAACCTGCAGCTGATTTCCCGCCGCGGCATGTATGACTTCGACGATATTATTTCAAACACCCTCGGCGGGCTGATCGGCCAGCTGCTCTACATTGCCGTCGGCTATGTGGTCACCCATCCCGGATGGAGAAAGGAACTCCGGCAGTACCGCGCGTGGAGGCACCACGCCCGGCGCAGGACGCTCTTCCCTTACACCCGGAAAGCCCAGGTCTTCCGCACCACCCTGATGGGTTCGGATGAGGAGGCCGTCCGTGATTTCTTTGTCCGGCAGCTCGGTTTCCGTCTTCGTCAGCAGATCGACCGGCGGGAATCCGGGGATGTGGTTTTCCTCTTTGAAATGGGCAAAGTCCAGGTTCAGGTCTTCTGTTCCCCGTCCCAGCCCATTCCGGAAGCCCAGTACCTGACAATCTTCGCCACCCGCCTGTCCGCCGTGCGTTCCCGTCTGGAAATGAACGGGATCAGTCCGGGCGACTACCGCCGGGATCCCAGCACCGGGCTGCGGCTGCTTCGCTTTACCGGTCCGGACAATCTGCAGATTGAAATCATCGGCGCTGAATAATATACAGGAAAAAAGCCGGGCATGCCGCGGGGATTTCCCCCGGTCTGCCCGGCTTTTGATTCATGGCTTTTAAAGCACTCTTTTCCGTTTATCCTTCAGTTTTCCTTCTTTTCCGAGGGCCACCAGCCGCTCGTAACGTTCCACCGCGGTTTCCAGCACCTTGTCCCAGGGCACCGGAATGGTTTCTTTTGCTTTTCCGCCGATCAGCTCCAGCTTTTCCGGATCCTTCAGCGCTTCCGTCATCACCCTGGCCAGGTCTTTCGGATCGTTGTCGCACAGCAGGCCGTTCTCCCCGTGGCGGATAATCTCCGCCGCGGTGCTGCCCCGCACCATGACCGAAGGCGTTCCCATCACGGCCGCTTCCCGCACTACCATGGGCGCCGCGTCATACAGGGAGGGGAACGCGAACAGTGAAGCCCTGGCATACAGGGCGTCCAACAGGCTTGCGTCTGTGATATGGCCGATCTGCTCCGCCCGGTCCTGGATGTTCAGGTCATGGATCTTCTGGCCGATGGCGTTCATGTCCATGCCCTGGCCTGCCAGCAGCAGCCGGTAGGTCATGCCCGCCTTTTTCATTTCCGCGCAGGCTTCCAGGACGGTCAGGATATTCTTCTTCCAGTCCATCTGGCCGACGAAAAGAATCAGCGGATCCTCTCCCAGGTTCCACCTGCGGTTCACCTGCTCCACGTCGCTGGGGGAAACCGTGCGCAGGGTGGCGCCGTTGGGCATCACCTGAATCTCGCCTTCGTAGCCGTATTCCCGCAGGACGTCCGCCGTGTTTTTGCCCACGGCCCAGACCTCGTCGCAGCGGTTGTAAAAGCTCACAACCAGCTTGACGCCCATCTTGGCGATGGACTCCGAACGGGTTGCCTTGAGGAAATCGTCATAGTATTTGGAATGAAAAGTGGCTACCAGCGGGAGTTTCCTGACCGAGGCCAGTCGCAGCGCTTCCGATCCCGCGGTAAAGGGGCTGTGCGCGTGAATCACATCCAGATCAATCATCCGGATCCGGTGCCGGTAATGCGCGTCCAGCACAGCTTCCCCGACCTTGTACTGTTTCAGGCCCGGCACACTGCTGCCCACATATTCCACCAGCTGGTAAGGAAATCCGCCCTGAAAGCCTGTATCATACATCGGGGCCACCACGGTCACCTGGTGTCCCATTTTGCACAGCGTCTCTGAATAGGCCTGGACCACCCTGCCCACGCCGTCCACAATCGGCAGAAATGTATCTGTAAACTGCCCGATCTTCAGCATCGCAATTCACCTTCACCACAGACGTTTGTCTGTTTTTCGCCAATTATTATCTCATGATATGATGAAAAAAGCAAATCAGTCCGCACAGTTCGAAAAACAGAAGGAAAACCGTTGGATTCCTGAAGAAACATTGACATCCCCGGCCCCGGGGTATATTGTTTCCGTCAGGGAGGGATACCGATGAACCGCGAAACGATCACCCTGTCTCTTGGTGAACACAGTTATGATATCGTGCTGGAACCCGGCTGTCTGAGCAACGCGGGTTCCCTGCTGAACCTGAACCGGAAGGTTCTGGTGGTCACGGACTCCGGTGTGCCCGAATCCTATGCGGATACCGTTGCCGCATCCGCCCTGGCTGCGGAGGTGGTCCGGATTCCCGAAGGGGAATCCAGCAAGAGCTTTGACAATTACCGCCTGTTGCTCCGCCGCATGCTGGCCCTGGGCATGGGCCGCGGGGACTGCGTGGCTGCCGTCGGCGGCGGCGTGGTCGGCGATCTGTCCGGTTTCGCCGCGGCCTGCTATATGCGCGGCATTGATTTCTACAACATTCCCACCACCGTTCTTTCCCAGGTGGACTCCTCCATCGGCGGCAAAACCGCCATCGACCTGGATGGAATCAAGAACGTTGTCGGCGCATTTTATCAGCCGCGCTGCGTCCTGGTGGATCCTGCCACCCTTTCCACCCTGCCCCGCCGCCAGATCGCCAACGGCCTGGCCGAGGCGGTGAAAATGGCGCTCTGTTTTGATCAGGAAGCTTTTGCCCGCTTTGAAGTCCTTGATTTTGAAGCGGAACTGAATTCCCTGGCTTCCGGAAAGCCTTCTCCCGGGCTGATCCGGATCATTTCCGACGCCCTGCACCTCAAAAAGAAAGTGGTGGAGAAAGATGAAAAGGAGCAGGGTCTGCGCCGCGTTCTGAACTTCGGCCATACCCTCGGTCACGGAATCGAAAGTGTCGGTTCAAAGAACGGAATGCTTCACGGCGAATGCGTAGCCCTCGGCATGCTGCCCATGTGCTCTGCCTCCGTACGCGCCCGTCTGCTCCCGGTGCTGGAAAAGCTCGGCCTGCCCGTCGCCTGCGCCGCTGATCCGGATCAGGTGATGCAGGCGGTCATTCATGACAAAAAGCAGTATGCCGGTAAAATCCGCTCCATCTTCGTGGAAACAGCCGGTACCTATACAGAAAAGGAACTCACCCCGGAAGAACTCCGTCAGCTTTACACAGAATACTTTTTCTCTTAATCTCTCCCGTCAGCAACGATTCTCCGGCGAATACAGTTACTATAATTATGAATTATGAAGGCTCTTCCATAGAACCAGTGGGTTAGTAAAGTAGAAAGTTCCAAAGAAATAAAATATCACAGGACTTTTCCTGTATACTTGAGATTGTCGAGAAAACAAGCTAGGAG